>Ga0189291_100045_pt1 | contig 213311 bp, 190 predicted proteins | sample UW1redminimetaG_FD_130331 | JGI IMG/M metagenome (GOLD analysis project Ga0189291, IMG submission 130331) | Marine microbial communities from the Costa Rica Dome - UW179B-red mini metaG | ecosystem: Environmental > Aquatic > Marine > Oceanic > Photic zone | place: Costa Rica: the Eastern... | reverse complement strand
CCCCGCCGAAATTACCTCAAATTTTCTCTCCGCCTCCGAACCCCACCTCCGCGTCTCCGCTTCCGTCTGGCCCGTCCAGCGCCCCGTTAGAGCGTCACCGCTCGTCCGGTAAGGGGGGTTCTAAGGTTATGGATCAAAACCCGCAAGCGCTTTTTACAAGAAAAATGAAGTTTTTGCGAAATTTCATCAGAATCATTAAATTTCAATGACTTACGCCCAAACTCTCGCGCAAAAACCCGCTGATCCAGGAAGATTTGAGGCTTTACCCTAGGGGAGGAATGGGTCTGATAGCGGCCCCTTTGAGGTTATCCACAGGTATATGCCCTTTCTGAGAGGAGACTCACGTTCAAATCCCCCAGACTCACCCCGCGGCGCAGTCCGAATCCCGCCAGATGGCCCAAACTTGATTCCCTTAAGTGCGAATACGGTGCCCCCTGCCCCAAGCGCCAGATGAACAGGATGACCATGTATAGGAGGAATAGCCTTTACAGTGGCGGGCCGCCGACAAGATCGTGCCGGCTGCGCCACAGCAGAACCACTGGTCTATATACTATAGTAAAGAGTGAACGGCGCGGAAGCGCAGGCCGTCTAGTTGGAGCGCACGCCGACCCGCATCATTGCGGCTTGGGTCCGGTCGCCTTCGATGCTCAACAGTGGACCGACCGGAAACGCGCTCATCCCGATCCGCTTCATCCAGCGTTGGAACACCGCCGGAACAATCCCGATGATATGCGATATGCCAAGCTCCTGCGCGGAGAGGGCCATCTGCTGCATCAAGATTGTCTGGATCTTCAGCCGGCGGTCAGAGCTGACGTTGTGAGAGACAAACAAACGTGTGGCCTCCCAGATGTGTTCCTTGACCGGCGCTTCCATAAACAGAAGGTCCGACGGAATATCGGGCAACATCCCCAACTGCGCGTCGCGGATCATATAGGTATAGGCGCCACAACGGGCGGTGGTCGGGGTCAGCCGGATGCCCGCGAGGATCTCACCATATTCATGCAAAACCACACAGCGGCTGAGCGGGGTGTCGTACTGGTCAAATTCCATCCCGTCGACCTCGGGCAGTTTCCAGCCACGACCCACGATGAAAGTCTCATGCCGGGCCCGCAGATAGCTGGTGAACAATTCGCCATGCAGATGCAGATTGTGAATCGATATGGTGCTGGCCCGGACATGGCCATCCACGATGACCGGCCCCTCACCCAGCCGCGCACCGCGTGCAGGCTCCGGCAATTGTGCCGAAAACGTGCCCGATGCAATTGGCAACTCCGGCCGCGCAAGATCGGGAAAGACCCTTTGAGCCTTAGAATATTGAGTTATCCGCTTCTCCGCAGTCACGCCTAATGTCGCCCCGTCTTCGCTCAAACATCTTTAGGTTGAGTGCAATGACCCCATTCACGCCACAATTGCACCTTACTTTGGTGTTTGTCTAGTTGCTAAGTGGTATGTGCAGAACCATTTTTGTGTCTGCAGCTCTGAAACAACAGAATGGCTCACAGCAATGTACGAGAGCGGGCAAATATCAGATCAGCAACACCAGGATGGGGTTGCAGAAATGCTGACCTATCAGCTGAAGGATTATGCCAAGGCTGGTCTGGGTCTGTTTTGGCAGCGTCAGGCGATTTTTGGCTCTGCACTTTTGCTGGAGGCGTATTACTACAGCCCCCTGATGGCCGCCTTTACCCTGTGCCTTGTGATCGCATCAGAGATCTTCGATTTCATGTGCTTTCGCCGGATCATGCAGCTCAATGACTATTCCAGTGACCGCGAGGCCTTCACTTGCCTGATGCTGGTCCAGATCGGCACAGTGGTCAGCGCCGGCATTATCGCATTCTTTGCCCTGTCCATTTCTTTGGCTCAGGGTCCAACCACCCATTTCATGCCGCTGTTCTTCTTGTTCGCGGCCGCGCTTTTCGCCGCGATGAACAACCACCAGATCCTGTCACTGATCGTGATGCGCCTGTTGATCTATGGTGTGACGTTCCTGTTTATCCCGGTCTGGGATATCTGGCAGACCAGCGCACCTTTGCATTCCGAACTGTGGGCGCAGTTCTTTACCAGTATCTTTGTGGTCTATTTCATCATTGATTGCTCGCGCATCTATATGAAGTTCTACGAGCGCAACCGCCAGCAGCTGCAAAAGCTGCAGATCGAACATGAGACCACCAAGAACGCCCTGCGGTCGAAGTCCGAGTTTCTGGCCACCATCAGCCACGAATTGCGCACACCTCTGACCTCGGTCAAAGGCTCGCTTGACCTGGCATGTGCAGGTGCGCTTGGCCCGATGCCTGACAAATTGCAAAACGCCTTGGGCATCGCCCAGCGGAACGCGTCACGGCTGCATGCCTTGATTGCCGAACTTCTGGACCTGCAACAGATTGAGTCGGGCAAGATGTCGTTCTCATTTGAAACCGTCAAAGCCGATACTGTGATCCGCCGCTGTGTGGCCTCGCTGGAACCTTATGCAGATGGTCTGAATGTGCGTTACGTCCTGGGCGATATGCCGGACGATGTCTATGTGAGCGCAGACGAAGCGCGATTGGAACAGGTTGTGACCAACATCATGTCCAACGCGGCGAAATTCTCGTTCGAGGGCGGTGAAGTTGAAATTTCCATGGTCGCCACGGATGACAAACTGCGCATTCTGGTACGTGATCAGGGGATTGGCCTGGCAACTGCAGACAAGGAAAAGGTCTTTGACCGCTTTAGCCAGCTTGATTCCTCCGATCAACGCCGCGCAGGTGGTACAGGTTTGGGCATGAACATCTCCAAAAAGATCGTCGAGGCCCATGGTGGCACAATCGATTATGTTCCGAACCCGGACAAGGGCACGACCTTCTTTGTCGAATTTGACCGCGCCGCGATGCCTGCTGAGGTTTACGCCGCCGAGGCAAGCTAGGGCAGAACAATCAACCTGCGGCCAGAATGGCTTTGGCCGCAGTGACGTTGATCTCACCTTTGTGCACCAACATCCTGGCGACCCTCTCCACATCCGGCCCTTTGGCGCCGGCAGTGATGGCGATGTTTCGGGCATGCAGGGCCATATGCCCCTTTTGAATGCCTTCGGTCGCCAGCGCCTTGAGCGCGGCCATATTCTGCGCCAGCCCCACCGCCGCGCAGATCTCGCCCAATTCCTGCGCAGAGGATATATTCATCAACCGCAGCGCCGCCTGCGCTGCCGGATGGGTGCGGGTCGCGCCGCCGACAATCCCCACGGCCATCGGCATCTCCAGCGTTCCAACCAAAGTATCGCCGTCCGCCAGTTCCCAAGTGGTTAAAGCACGGTACTGGCCAGATCGCGCCGCAAAGGCATGTGCGCCCGCCTCGATGGCTCGCCAGTCATTGCCGGTCGCCAGAACCACCGGATCAATGCCGTTCATGATCCCCTTGTTGTGGGTCGCCGCGCGGTAGGGGTCGATCAGTGCCAGCGTGCAGGCCTCCACAATGCCCTGCGCCACATCGCGCCCATTCAGCGTCTTGGTGTCCAAGGCTGCAAAAGGCAGTTCTACCCGCGCATTGACCAGCCGTTTGTCGGCAAGGTTGGACAATATCCGCAGCCGCACCTTGCCACCCGTGATCTCTTCGACCATCGGCGCAAGGGTTTCCGCCATCGAGTTGACAGCATTTGCCCCCATCGCATCACGCACATCGACCAGCAGGTGCAGCACCGCCATCGGGCCGATGGGCGAGGTTTCAAAGATATGCACCTCTATCCCCCGGCATCCGCCGCCCAGTTCCACCAGCACCGGATCGCAGGCATTGGCCTGCGCCACCAGTGCCGCCTCCTGCGACAGAAGCTGCGCGCGGGCCTTTTCAACGTCACCCAGTTCAAGGATCTGGATTTGCGCCCGCATGATCGGCGCGGTGCTCTGAACGGTAAAGCCGCCGCAGGATCGGGCGATCTTGGCCATATGGGAGGCCGCAGCCACCACAGACGGCTCTTCCACCGCCATTGGCACCAGAACCTCGCGGCCGTTCACGATAAAATTAGTCGCCACGCCCATGGGCAGTTCGAATGTCCCGATCACATTCTCGATCATTGCATCCGCCGTACCGGGATCAAGCGCCCCTGCCCCGGACAATGCCTCGATGTCCGCAGCCCCCAATCCGGCAGCTGCTCCCACCCGGTTCAAGCGATCTTGGGGCGCAAGACCACGCAACCCTTCGATGCGCGAGGACAACAATTTACCTTTGTCGTGATTTTTGGAGTTCATGATGTGCCTTTGAAATCTGGGAACGGCCAGCGCCATCATCAGTCAAAATCAAAGGGATGCAACCATGGCCTCGCGATCCTACCGCTGGCTCAAGTCCAGACCATCAAGCCGGTGCATCTCATGTTCGATCTTGGCAGAAAGCGACAACAGGCCAATGACCTCTTGTTCGGGAATCCGTGTCGCAAAGGAATAGGCAACATCTTCGATCAGTTTCGACGCCAGCATCAAGCCTTCGGTAGAGAGCAGCGGATGAAACTTTGTCTCCGGATCGCCATTGTTGTCGGCGGTCGCCTGACGCTGCGCCTCAAGCGCGTGGCTGTAGAGGGAAATGCGTTGCGATTTGAATGCAATCAGATCTACGACCGAAGGCACCTCATCCGCCGGATCTTCCGGCTTGCGGGTCACCATCACATTTTCCTTTCCGAATTCAAGTATGCACTGTCTACGGAGGTAAAAAACTTTTCGCAAGGAAAAGAATGGATTACGTCAAAAACATGAAACAATTGCCTCAAAAATATGACACTCGCAATTTGTTCAATCCATGGTAGTTTGAAAGGGCAATCAGAACCTGCAAGCAGAAGCTGTGCACGTCTACTCTGCATTGTATCGCACCGGCTGCAAAGGATCGTTGTGACCAGAAAACGCGCTCGCATCGGGGACGTTATCAGGCTGACGGGATTGTCCCGTGCAACCATTGACCGGGTTCTCAATGCAAGGCCCGGTGTCAAATCCAGCACCAAATCCAAGGTCGAGGCCGCGCTTAAGGAATTGGGGTATGCCCCGGATGTCCTGACCTCGCGCGTGGCCGCGCAGCCTGCGGGGGTCGAGGTTTTTGTGCCCGTCGGGCCTAACCCGTTTTTCAAGGTGCTGCGCGATGGTCTTGAGGCCGCGATTGACCTGTTCAAATACACCAATCTGACCATCCGTTTCCGCGAATTTGATCCCTATGATCCCGATACCCTGTCGGGTCAGTTGCGCCGGGTGAAATCGGATATTGCCGCCGTAATCGCCGTGGGCGTGGAAGCGCCCGAGGTTGAAGCCGCCCTTGAGGCGCTGCAAAGGCGCGGCATCAAAGTGCTGACCTTTGTATCTGATACGCCCCGCGCCAAACGCACCGCTTATATCGGTCAAGACAACCTTGCGGCGGGACGCACCGCAGGGCGGCTGATGCTGGGCGCGCTTGGCGACAGGACAGGCACTCTTGCGGTCATGCTCAGCAACTTCCAGTTTCGGCACTTTCTGGACCGGCAGGCGGGGTTTGGGCAGATCTGCGCTGCGTTGCGCCCGGGTCAAGCCGTGACGACCACGCCGCCTTTTGGCCAAGACCCCACGCGGTCGGCGACCATTATGAAAGATCTCGCTCAGGCCCATCCCGATCTGGCCGGTATCTATATCGCCGGTGGCAGCCAGCCCGGTGGCCTGGCCGCATTTGCGCAATCGTTTGACCCCGCGCCGGTGATCATCGGGCATGAGGTGACACCCTTCAGCCGCGAAGCCCTGCACAGCGGGCTTTTCCGGTTTGTGATCTCTCATGACACGGTAGATATGGGTCGCAAGGCAATTCGCGCGGTTTTGGCCGATGAGCTTCCCGCATTCATCCCCAGCCCGATCAACATTCACGTGGCAGAGAACCTGCCGTGAAAAAGGGGCATCCGCGCGGGTGACCAACCCGCGCGACATGCCCCTTTTTCGGATCGCGCCCACCTTCAAAGGGCGCGAACCGATGTCATGCTTTGACACGCTCCATTCTGGGATCATAAAGCGGCGCTAGGCTGACTTCGGCTTTGACACGTTCTGTGGCCACCTCCAGCTCATAGTCTCCGGCCATCACATCTTCGGCCGTCAAACCGCCATCCATGCGCACGTAGCCCATGCCAATGGATTTGTTCACGTGATGCCCAAAGCCGCCTGAGCTGAGATAGCCGACCCGCACGCCGTCGCGATAGATCGTCTCGCGGCCCGACAGGATCACATCGGGATCGGTGGTGAAGGTCGCGAGGATCTTGCACAACTGTCCGGCCCGCTGCGCCTCAACCGCCGCGCGGCCTTTGAAATCGATATTCTGTTTCATCTTTACCGCCCAACCCAGACCGGCCTCGTCCGGTGTGTGATCAGGACCAATGTCGGACGGCCATGCGCGGTAGCCTTTTTCCAACCGCAGGGTTTCAATCGCGCGGTAGCCTGCATCGACAAGGCCGTGTTCCGCGCCCGCCTTGTGCAATGCCTCATAAACCGTGGTGGCATATTCAACAGGAAGATGCAGCTCCCACCCCAGCTCACCGACATATGTCACACGCAGGGCATTCACCGGACATCCCGCTATACCGATTGTCTTGGCCGTGCCAAAGCGGAACGCATCGTTGCTGACATCATCGCGGGTGACCGCCGCAAGGATATCCCGCGCCTTTGGCCCCATCAGAGACAGAACAGCATTGGATGAGGTGATATCGAACAGCTGCGCGTTCATGCCCGCAGGAATGTTGCGCGAAATCCAGCCAAAGTCATGGGTGGCATAACCGGTGCCGGTGACGATGTAATATTCATCCTGCGCCATGCGCACCACGGTCAGGTCACATTCGATCCCGCCGCGATCGTTCAGCATTTGTGTGTAGATCAGCGATCCAACCGGCCGCGCCACGTTGTTGGCCGCGATCCAGCCCAAAGCCGCCTCTGCGTCCGGGCCTTTGAGGGTGAACTTGGCAAAGGAGGTTTGGTCAAACAGCACCGCTGCCTCCCGGGCTGCCTTGTGTTCGCGGCCCACCGCATCGTGCCAATTGGGGCGCTGGAAACTGTAGATGTCTTTCTGCGCCTCGCCTGCCGCAGTATCGGCAAACCAGTTGGGCCGTTCCCAACCCAGCTTTTCGCCAAACACCGCGCCCTTGGCCTTGAGATGTTCATAGAGCGGGGATTTGCGGCAAGGGCGTCCACTGTCATGTTCTTCGGACGGCCATGCCATTGTGTAGTGTTTGCCATAGGCCTCAACCGTGCGGGTGCGGATCCAATCGTCGTCGAAATGCGGGCGACCAAAGCGGCGGATGTCCACGGGCCACAGATCATAGGGCGGCTCGCCTTTAGCGACCCATTCGGCCAGGGCCATGCCCGCGCCACCACCGGCGGCAATGCCGTAGGCGTTGAAGCCAGCGCCAACAAAAAAGTTTTTCAGCTCCGGCGCTTCGCCCAGAATGAAGTTGCCATCTGGGGTAAAGCTTTCCGGCCCGTTCACCAGTTGCTTGACCCCTGCGGTTTGCAGGGCGGGCACCCGGCCCAATGACAATTCGATCATCTGCTCAAAATGGTCAAAATCACTGTCGAGCAGGGTATAATGGAAATCCTTGGGAATGCCGTCCACGGCCCATGGTTTCGGGTTCGGCTCATAACCGCCCATGACCAATCCGCCGACGTCTTCTTTGTAATAGGTCAAGCGGTCCGGATCACGCAGGGTTGGCAGATCGGGTGTCACTCCCTCGATCCGTTCGGTGACCATGTATTGATGCTCCATCGGGACCAGCGGCACATTCACCCCCACCGATTTGGCAAAGGTGCGGGTCCATTGCCCGGCACAGGCGATCACAATGGGCGTGTCGATCCGGCCCTTGTCGGTCTCGACGCCTTTGATCACGCCGCCTTCAACATCCACGGACAAAACCTTGGTGTCTTCAAAGATCCGCGCACCGGCCATCCGGGCGCCTTTTGCCAAGGCTTGGGTGATGTCGGACGGGTTGGCCTGCCCGTCCGTGGGCAGGTAGGCCGCGCCGATCACGTCATCGACCTGCATCAACGGCCACAGATCCTGCGCCTCTTTCGCGGTCAGAAGCTGCATGTCCAGACCAAAGGAATGCGCGGTGGTCGCCTGCCGCTTGACCTCGGTCCAGCGTTCCTCGTTACAGGCCAGCCGCAGACCGCCGTTCATCTTCCAGCCGGTGCCAAGGCCGGTTTCGGCCTCCAGCGTTTTGTACAGATCCACCGAATAGCCCAGCAACTGGGTGATATTCGCGCTGGAGCGCAACTGACCAACAAGGCCCGCCGCGTGAAATGTGGTGCCGGAGGTCAGCTTTTTGCGTTCCAGCAGAACCACCTCCCAGCCAAGCTTGGCCAGATGATACGCCGTGGAACAGCCGACAATGCCGCCGCCAACGATGACGGCCTGCGCCGTTTTTGGAAAGTCACTCATGATTGGCCTCTTGCAGGGAATTGGGTGGCATAGGCCTGTCGGTAATTGGACAGGTTTTCTTTGGAATAGCTGGCATAGTCGAACTCCAGCGCTGAGGTGATTTCGGACACCATGCTCCACATGGTTTCGCGCAGCAGGGAGGCGCATTTCATCGCACCATAGCGCCGCATCAGATCGGTATCGGGCGCGGCGTCAAAGTAGCTGCGCAGCATCAGCGCCTCTGCCTCTGGCTCAAGTCCGGCGTTGGTGGCCAGACCGCCCAGATCAAACAGGGGCGTGTTGAACCCGCCATATTCCCAGTCAATCAGCCAAAGCCGGTCCGCACCGCGCAGAATATTGGCGGGCAACAGATCATTGTGGCCCAGCACCAGATCGATCTTGCCGACCGCCGCCTGCAGTTGATCGGCCTGCGCCATCAAATCCGGCAGAAGGGGCCGGTGGGATGATCCGTTGGCTTCCAGAAACGCAGCATAGCTGCGCAGGATGTGAAACACATGGAACGACAAAACCGGCCCTGTGACCTGTGCCTCAACATCGCGATGCATGGCGCGGATCATTTTGGTCACGTCCACCAACAGCGCCGGATCATGAAGGTCTTCTGCGGCGAGCGGCGCGGCATCAACAAATTCCAGCACCATCACCCCTTGTTCAAAGTGATGGACCGCTGGCGACACGCCCGCCTGCGCGGCGGCCCGTGCAATCGACAGCTCGTTCCAACGCATGCCCCCGTGTTCCAGAATGTCATCGCCCAGCCGGACCACGAACTTGCGCCCCTGATCCTCAACCGTGAGGTTCACGTTGGTGATCCCGCCGCCCAACGTCTCGATATTTTGCGGAGCATCAAAGCAAGGCAAAGCGCCCACCCGAGCCAAAAGTTCGGCAGATACAGTCATTCCAATCCCAACCTTTCGCGTGATTGACGCGCCAGCGCGTTGACCACCCGGTCTGCAATGATCGCAAGGAAGGCAACGCCAAGTCCGGCGACGATCCCCTTGCCGACATTGGCCTTGGTCAGCGCGATATAGACCTCTTGGCCCAGATCACGGGTGCCGACGAGCGCAGTAATCACCAGCATTGACAGGGCCAGCATGATGGTCTGATTCAGCCCCAGTAAAAGCGACGGCGCAGCCAGTGGCAGTTTGATCCGGCGCAGCAATTGCCAATTGGTGCAACCGGCAACCTTGCCCGCTTCGATCAGTTCGGGGTCAATGCTGCGGATGCCATGGGCGGCGTAGCGCACGGCGGGGGCCAGCGCATATAGGACAATGGCAATGAGCGCGGAAAAATCGCCGACCCGGAACAACATGATCACCGGGATCAGGTAGACAAAACTGGGCAGGGTTTGCAGGGTGTCGATGATCGCCCCGATGACCGAGTTGGCCCGCGCGTTCTGGCCCGCCCAGATGCCCAAGGGAATGCCGATAACGCTGGCCAGAAGCACCGCAACCGAGGTCAGGTAGATGGTGATCATCGCCTTGTTCCACAGGCCTGTCGCCGCAATAAACAGCATCATCGCCGCCGCCAGAAGCCCCAGACGCCAACCGCCCGCACGCCCTGCGGCCAGCCCTGTCACCACGACACCAACCGGCCAAGGAATGCCGCCAAAGAATTGTTTCACCGGCAGCAACAGCCAGGTCAGCAAAAAGGTTTTCACCGCGTCGATGGCATCAAAGAAATTGATGTTGATCCAGGCAATCGTGGTTTCCCAGATCGTACCGGTGGTCAGCGCTTGTTCGGCGGGGTAAACACGAAAGAACGGGATGAATAGGCTGGCCAGCGTGGCACAGACAATGACCGCAATTGTGGCCGTCACCCAAGGGTAACGCTTTGGCAAAGGCAGGCTCAGGTCGGGTTGCGGGCGCAACTGGCGTTCGGCAAAAGCCTGGCTGAGCCGGTCCAGCGCGATGGCCATGACCACAATGGCAAACCCGGCCTCAACCCCGCCGCCAATGTCCAAACGGCGCAGCGAGGTCAGCACGTCATAGCCCAGCCCCCCTGCCCCGATCATCGAGGCAATGATCACCATATTCAGGGTCAGCATGATCACCTGATTGACGCCAACCATGATCGACGGCAGCGCCGCAGGCACCATAACCTTCCACATCAGCTGGCGGCGTTTGCAGCCCATCATTTTGCCCGCTTCGATCAGCTGTTCAGGCACCGATTGCAAGGCCACCGTTGTGTTGCGGACCATTGGCGGCATGGCATAGATCACCGTCGCAATCAGCGCCGCCACCGGGCCAAAGCCGAACAGAACAAGGATCGGCACCAGATAGGCAAACACCGGCACTGTTTGCATCAGATCCAGAACCGGCCGCATCAGCCGTTCCATCCGTGCGGACCGATAGGCCGCAATGCCAAGCAAAAGACCACCCACCGCCCCGATGGGCACCGCGATGAGAACCGATGCCAGCGTGACCATTGCGCTGTCCCATTGGCCAAAGATGGCGAGATAGGCAAAACAGGTGCCGACCAGCGCGGCCAGCTTCCAGCCACGGGCGTATTTGGCCAATGCCACAAAGACAAAGATGATCGCGATCCAGCTTAGCGCGGGCACAATCTCGACCGCCTGCTGGCCCTGACCTTTGGCAAAGCCATCCAGTAGCAGCGACCGCACCAGATCATAGGGCGCTTCAATCAGGCTGGCGATGAACCGCGTGACATCGCGAAAGGTAAACCAGCCGAAACTCAGATCCTCCACCAGCCATTTGGTGAAATCCGACAGCCAGTCGTCCACGGAGATCTGGTAGGCTTTGGGAAAGCGTACGATCCAACGGGCATCCAGCGCCTTGTACAGCGCAAAGGACCAGGTTGAAGCGGCCCATGTGACCGCCAAGAGGATCAGCCAGAACAGCCGTCCACCGGTCAGCCACCGCGCCTTGCCGCCCTTGAGAGGGGGATGATCTGCCACTTGATCCGTCATTTGGCGTTGCGCCCGATCATGACGGAAATCGCGGTTTGGGCATCCACTGCGCCGATCACCGTGCCGTCTGCCTCAACCACTTTGAACGGGTGCGCGGCGGCATCGATTTGCTCCATCGCTTCGGCCACGGTCATGCGGGCGGGGAGATCACCGGCATAGGTGGCATCCGGGTCCACCGGCACCGCGATGGAGCGTAACTTGACCACCTTGGAACGGTTCACGTGGCGCGTGAACTCGGCCACGTAGGGCGTTGCAGGGTTGGTCATCAATTCCTCAGGGGTGGCGGTCTGTTCGATCCGCCCGTCCTTCATCACCGCGATCCGGTCGGCAAGGCGGATCGCCTCGTCAAAGTCGTGGGTGATAAAGACGATGGTTTTCTTCAGCATGGATTGCAGGCGCAAAAACTCGTCCTGCATCTCGCGGCGGATCAAGGGATCAAGCGCCGAAAACGGCTCATCGAGAAACCAAAGGTCGGGTTCAGTCACCAAGGATCGGGCGATCCCGACACGCTGTTGCTGGCCACCAGAAAGCTGGCGCGGGTAATAATCCTCGCGCCCTTTCAGACCGACGGTTTCGATCATCTCATGCGCGCGTGCCTCGCGGGTGGTGCGGTCAACGCCCTGAACATCCAAGGGAAAGGCTACGTTTTGCAAGACAGTCAGATGCGGCAACAGGGCAAAATGTTGAAACACCATGCCCATCTTCTTGCGACGTATCTCGATCAAATCCGCCTCGGAAATGGTCAGCAAATCCTGACCTTCAAAATTGATCGCCCCGGCGGTCGGTTCAACCAATCGCGACAAACAACGCACCAGCGTCGATTTGCCCGAGCCGGACAGGCCCATGATCACAAAAATCTCGCCGTCTTCGATCTGCACATCCACGCCGCGCACCGCGCCGATCATCTTGGCCTTGGCCAGATCGCCATCACTTGGCGCCCCGTCGTGAGCGGTCAGAAAGGCATCGGCCTGCGGGCCATACAGCTTCCAGACGTTAGAGCAATCCAGCATAACGTTACGCGACATCCGGCGTGATCCTGTGACATGAGAAAGGGGTGTTTGGTCCGGGGCGATGCGGCACCGCCCCGGAGAAGTTCAGGCGGGTTTAGTTGATCCAACCCTGCCAGGTGCTTTCGTTGTTGGCCATCCATTCGGCCACAACCGCGTCAACGGTTTTGCCGTCAAGATCGACCGCGCCAACCATGGCGCCCATTTCATCACTGGTGATATGGAAATCATTGATCGCCTCGGATGCGCCGGGCCATTTGTCGGCCACGCCGGACCAGGCCACCTTGAAGATCTCGCCGCGCGGCTTGCCGCAGTCATAGGCGGCATCTGGATTGATACCCACAGATGGGTCCGCATAGCATTCTTCCGAATAGGGCGGGAATTCCACGAATTTGCCGTCATATTTGGACGGTGCCCAATGTGGGGAATAGATCCACAGGACAATCGGATCTTGCCGCTGATAGGCCGCCTCAAGCTCTGCAAATAGCGCGGCATCCGTGCCCGCGTGGACCACTTCGAAATCCATCTCAAGCGCTTCGATCCGCTCTTCATCAAAGCCGCCCCATGTGACGGGACCGCCCAGATACCGGCCCATCGGGGCGGTTTCGGCTGTGGCAAATTCGCTGGCACAATCGTTCAACGCTTCCCAATCGGGCAAGCCGGGGCAGCGTTCTTCCATATAGGCCGGATACCACCATTCCTCGATGGCCTTCATGCCCGTTGGGCCTGCGCTGACCACGTTGCCGGTGCCAATCGCTTCGTCCATGGCCTCTTTGCCGGTGGTTTCCCAGATTTCCATGGCCACGTGCAGATCGCCGGTTTTCAATCCGGCAAATTGCGCGATGTAATCGGCCTGCACATATTCAACATTATAGCCCGCCTTTTTCAGCACCTCCCCCATCAGGGTCGTGGTGATAATCTGGCCGGTCCAGTCATGGGTGGTCAATTTGATCGGGTCAGAAGATTCAACGTCCGCAAATGCGCCCGCGGTCGATAGCGCGAGAGCAAGTCCCGCAGCCGTCAGTTTAGATGTAGTCATCGTCAGCCTCCTTGCTGGTCTGCGCCCGGTGCGGCGTTTTTGTCTCTGCATCACGAGCTTCCCTTAATCTCCCTGAAAAAACACATAAAGCAACAACAAATGTGGTTATCTGGCAAAAAATGTTGGCTTTTGAGGTTTTTTGTTGTTTCACTTGCCTTAACATGGCGTGATATGCCTAAATGAAAGTCACCTGTCCCCTTAGAAGAAATGCCCTGTCATGGACCCGCTCGCCAATCACCGCCAACAGGAAATCATGGATGCGCTGCGCCGTGCGGGTGGATCGTTGCGGGTGGGCGCCATCGCGTCAGAGTTGAATGTCACCAGCGAAACCGTGCGCCGCAATTTGCGGTCTCTGGTTGAGGGCGGCTTGGTCGAAAAGATGCATGGCGGCGTCCGTCTGAACGTCGCGGATCAAGACCAAGAACAGCAAGAAGAAGGCACGTTCAAACAACGCTTTAGCGAGAACATCGACGCCAAAAAGGCCATTGCGCGATCTGTGTGCAAGCTTATCCCCGACGGGGCGTCGCTGTTTCTCGATATCGGCAGCACCACGGCCCATATCGCCGATGCCCTGCGCGAGCGTCATCGCCTGACGGTTGTAACGAACTCCATTCACGTGGCATCCAAACTGGCGATGCGAAATGACAATTGCGTCTATATGGCGGGCGGACGTTTGCGCAGCCATGACGGCGGTGCCTTTGGCCATGCGGCGATGGATTTTGCGGCAAACTTCAACACCGACTTTGCCGTTATGTCCTCCGCCGGGATCACCGCCGGACAGGGATTCGCGCTGTTTGATCTCGAAGAGGCGCAGTTTTCACGGCTGATTCTCCAACGTGCGGGCACCCGGATCATGGCCGCTGATTCCAGCAAGTTTGGCCGGGAAGCCCCAATTTTGATCGGCGATCCGACACTGGTTGATATTCTCGCTACGGACCAGCGCCCGCCGGAGGATCTGAGCAAAGCCTGCGCCGGATGGGGTATTTCCATCCATACGCCGCAAACATAAGGACACCCCGATGATCAAGTCAGAAGCAGTGCGCATCGCGCATGAGGCCAGCGCCGTGGCGATGAAGTATTTCCGTGCGCCTTTGGACATCATCGAAAAGGCCGATGACAGCCCGGTGACAGTGGCTGATCGCGAGACCGAAAGCTATATCCGTGCGGAACTGGCGAAGGTGTTTCCCGATCATGCTATCTTTGGCGAGGAACACGGGATCTCCGGATCATTGGACGGCCCAAGCTGGATCATTGATCCGATTGATGGAACACGATCTTTTATCACCGGATCGCCGCTGTTTGGCATTTTGATCGGCCATCTGGTGGGCGGCGTGCCGCAATTGGGCCTGGTCCAGATGCCCGCCCTTGGCGAGACATTTGTGGGTCTGCGCGGCGGCACAGCCGAATGCAATGGCAAGCCCATTCATTGCCGGTCCACCACACAGCTTGATCAGGCGATGGTCTATATCAACGAGGCGGAGCGTATTTTCTCCCATAACCCTGCCCTTTTCGGGCGGCTTTGCCGGATCGGCCACACGCGCCGCATGGCCTATGATTGTTACCCCCACGCCATGGTCGCCGCCGGGCGCATTGATGCGGTGGTGGATTTTGGGCTGGAGCCTTATGATTATCTGCCCTTGGTCAGCCTGATCGAGGCCGCTGGCGGCGTGATGACAGATTGGGAGGGCGCGGCCCTGACGCTTGGTTCCGACGGCCGGGTGGTGACAGCGGCAACGCCGGAGTTGCATCAAGCGTTGCTGGCCCAGATCACCGGCTGATCAACGCGCCGCGACCGCCGCCACATGCGCGTCGAAATCAGGGTTGTCCATCAAGGCGCGGCAGCGTGCAAATCGGCCCGTGGCATAGGCCCAAAAATCTTCGGCATCATTGCCATCCGCATGCTGGATCAATCCCCATAGGGTCCACAGCAGATCGCACATCGCCTTGTAGATCACCACACGGCCCATCTCCTCGTCCGTGGGCGCGCGGCCAAAATAGCCTTGCAGCAGCTCTGCCTCTTTATCCGCGTCCATCTCGGCCTCCACGGACAGATCCCCCACATCCCACAGCGGGTCGTTCATGCCCGAATATTCCCAATCCACGATCCACATCTTTGTCCCGTCATCGAGAAAGTTCTCGGACAAGGGATCACAATGGCAGGGGGCGAGCGGTGCAGGATGGGCAGCCAGCGCTGCCTTGACCGGTTCAGCCGCCTTGACCACATCGTGATAGCCATCGGGCAGGTCCACATCCTTGGTCGACAGGATTTTGAGGTAGTCGTCGATCATCGCAAACAGCTCAAACCGGAAATCAAAGGTCTCACCCGAAGTGTGCAATTGGGCCAGCGCCTTTCCGGCCCGCTCTGCCGCGCCGGGAATGGTTTTGAAATTCTGCGGCGTCATGGTGGTGATGCCCGGTACGGCCACCGAAATCATCACGCCGGTCTTCGCATCAGCCCAAAGAACCTCTGGTGACACCCCCGCGGCATGGGCCGCATGGGCGTTGGTGATCTCAACTGCGCGGTCGATATATTCTTCGGTGCCATCACCGGGGATACGCACGATCACACTGCCCGCCGCACAATCGACGCGGTGTACCAGATTGGTCAGCCCCCCGAGCCGCGTGATGGTGCAGTTCTCTTCGCTCAAATCGGCATAGGCTGGCAGCACCTTCAGTTGCTCCAACACCCGCGTTGCATGTTCTGTCATGTCCTGCCCTCCCCTTAGGATTTCAATCGTGTGTTTTCTGGATCGTACAACGGCCCCTCGACCTTGGCGATGGGATGGCGCTGGCCAAACACCTCAACCTCAAAATCGGTCTCATCCCATAGCGCTTTGTCCAGATAGCCAAAGAGGATGGTTTTGCCGGCGCTATGCCCAAACCCCGCCGCTGTCGCTAGAGAGACTGTTTGCCCGTTATGGATGATGGTTTCCCCCCCATAAAGCGGCAGCCTGGCCTCCGTCACAAAGGTACACAACCGGCGCTTTGGCCCATCCTGCTTTTGCTGCGCCAAAACCTCGCGGCCGATGAAATCTCCACCTGATTTCAAGTGCACCCGGAACCCGAGCCCCGCCTCAATGGGGGTGTAATCGGGGGAGATGTCACCCGACCAGTAGAGATACCCCTTTTCCAGCCGCAAACTGTCGATCGCGCGGTAGCCGACATTGCAGATGCCCTGTCCCTGTCCCGCCTGCCACAGTTGGTCATAGACATGTGCGCCAAATTCGGTCGGTACATGCAATTCCCAGCCCAATTCGCCAACAAATCCGATACGCACCGCCCGCACCGGTGCCGCGCCAAGGGTGATGTTTTGGGCCGTGCCAAAGGGGAAAGCCGCGTTTGACAGGTCTTCCTCGCAGATCGATTGCAGCACCTGTCGCGATTTTGGACCGCAGATATTGATCACCGCGCGGGCCGAGGTCACTTCGATCAAATGACAACTGCCATCTTCTGGCATGTGGCGGCGGATCCAATCGGCGTCATGCACGCCAAAGCCCGACCCGGTGACGATATAGAAATGATCTGCGCCCAACCTTGTGATGGTCAGATCCGCCTCGATCCCGCCCGCCTTGTTACACAGCTGCGCATAGATGACGCTGCCCTCCGGCTTGTCCATGTTGCAGGCGGCAAGATGCTGCAGCGTGTCCAAGGCGGAAGGGCCGAACATCTCGAACTTGGCAAAGCTGGATTGATCTATCAGCGCCACACCTTGGCGGACCGCCTTGTGCTCTTGCTGGGCAAATTGGTGCCAGCCGGGATTCAGAAAATCGAGCTGGTCCACGGGGTCCACCCCGTCCGGTGCAAACCACAAGGGCCGCTCCCAGCCGTTTTTCGATCCGTAGACCGCGCCCTTTTCTTTCAGACTTTGATAGAGTGGAGACAGGCGCAGGCGTCGGGCGGTTTCATGTTCCTGACCGGGGTAGCGCATTTTGTAGTGATGCGCGTAATGTTCCACCGCGCGGGGATACATGAAAGCGCGGCTGCCGTGATGCGGGCCAAAACGGCGCACGTCCAGCGGCCAAAGATCCAATGATGGCCGTCCTTCAATGATCCATTCCGCAATCATCTCGCCTGCCCCACCACCTGCGGCAATGCCATAAAGGAACCCGGTCGCCATCATCAGATTGTCAAAACCCGGTGCCCAGCCCATGACAAAATCACCATCCGCCGAATAGGGGATCGGCCCGTTGATCACCTGCCGGATGCCCACCTCGTTGAGCACCGGAGTGACCTCGGCGGCCAGTTCGGCCAGCGGTCCAAACCGGTCCAGATTGTCGGGCAACAATTGGCGCACAAATTCACCGGGAATGCCGGTGTCACCAAATGGCAAGGTGCCTTCTTCATAACCGCCAATGACCAGCCGCCCGCCTGCGTCCGGCTTGTAGTAAACCAACCTTTCGGGATCACGCAGGGTCGGCAGACCTTTCACCAATTCGGGCTGCGGCAAGGGTTCGGTGACAATATATTGATGCTCAACCGCGCAGGCCGGCACCTTGATGCCAAGCTTTGCGCCCAGCTCCCGGCTCCACATGCCTGCGGCCATGATCACCGTATCGGCGCTATAGCGCCCTTGATCGGTGATGACTTGGGTGATCTTGCCCTCTTCAACGATGAAATCCTCGACCTTTTCGCCCTGGCGGATATCCACGCCCATTCTGCGGGCGGCGGCAGCGATGGTCTGGCACAGGCTGGCCGGGTCCACATGGCCGTCCGACGGGATATAGGCGGCGCCCTCCAAACCGGTTGCGTCAATATAGGGGAACAGCGCCTTGGCCTCTTCGGCGGTGATCATCGACATTTCCAGGTCGAAACTGCGGGCCATGGTGGTCAGGCGTTGCGCCTCAAGCAGGCGTTCCTTGGTCGCCGCCAGCCGCAGTGATCCGACTTTTTTCCAGTCAAACGCCATGCCAGTTTCCGCCTCAAGCGCATCGTACATCGCAACGGACCGTTTGAGCATCCGCGTGGTGTTGCGCGAGGATCGCAACTGCCCCACCAACCCCGCCGCATGCCAGGTCGCCCCTTCGGTCAGCGATGCCTTCTCCAGCAGGACGATATCGGTCTCGCCGTTCTTGGCCAGATGATAGGCGGTGGAACATCCGATGATGCCGCCGCCGATGATGAGATGTTTTACGTGATGTTGTGTCATGTCGTTCCGCCAGATGAGTCTCTCTCAGCATGACGATAAATCAACACAAAACAACATTTTTTGTCGCTTTCCCCAAAACGAAAATTGTAATATACAGAAAACATGGGAAAATATGATCAACAAATAGCGAACATCGTCGCTTTGCGGGGCACTGTCTCAGTGACGGATCTGGCACGGATGCTGGACGTGACCGATCAAACCGTGCGCCGGATCATCAAGCCGCTGGTTGATCAGGGGCATATCGAAAAGCTTCACGGGGCCATCCGCGCCGTGGGCAACCCACTGACCGCCCCTTTTGCCGCCAGGATGGAGCAGAACCGCACCGCCAAGGCCAAGATCGCAGATCACATCGCCGACATGATCCCCGATGGCGCGTCTGTTGCCATCGACACCGGCTCAACAGCGGCATTTGTGGCCCAAGCCCTGCAAAAACGTCAGGATCTCACCGTCGTCACCAACTCTGCCTATATCGCCAGCACCTTGGCCCTGATCCATGGGAATCGGGTGTTTATGGCCGGCACCCAATTGCGTGATTATGACGGCGCGTCCTTTGACCGAACAGCCTTTGAGGTGATTGAGCGGATGCAGGTCGATTTTGCCATCCTGACCGCCGCTCAGGTCGATCCCGTGCAAGGCATCCGCGTGGCAGAGCAATGCGAATATGACATCTCGGTCGCCATGTCCGGCATTGCCCGTCAAACGATCTACGCCATCGACAGCAGTAAATTCCTGCCTACAACAGCATTGGTTGGGCTTGTCTTGCCCCCTGCAGGTGGCACGCCGATGATTGTGACCGAAGCCGCACCGCCGGAAATGGACGCGGCGACCAAGCAGAATTTCACGCTGCAACTGGCTGAATAGGCTGGCAAGCCCTATCTGATCCGGCGCAGGGCGTTGACGGTAAAGGCGTTCTTTTGAAGCCCTTGATTGAATTTATAACCTTTCCAGTTCAATCGGGTTCGGGCGCCGGTCAGATGATTGACCATTTCCATACGGGAAGACCGCCAGAACCGGCCGTTGTATTGGCGGTACCCGGACAAAGACAATGTCTTGAGATGCGCCCCCCGGCGATCAAAGAAATGGACCTGTTGCAACCGCAAATGGGCCGTATCCAGCCAGATCCGCTGGCGGCTATAGCCGGACTTGGACGTCGGGAACCTGTCGATCACATGGCAGCGCCCACCGCCGGGGCAGTTCTGTTCGGCAATCCATTGATGTTTGAACTTGTCCACCTCTTGATCTGCCATATCCTCAAAGGCGAATTCGCTGCCGACAAAGGAGCCTGAGCGCCCCGAGCCGGAAATCCGCCGCACGCGTTCCATCGCGGGCAGGTATAGCCACTGATCGTCCTTTTTGCCGGCGTAGACATGTGTCAGCAACGCGGTGTTGCGAATGTCGCCCGGCCAGCGAAAGATCAGCATGGACCGCGAGGCCCCTGCCCCTGTCGTTACCCATCTGGCGTCAAACCGCCGGGTTGCAGATTGTCCGCTTGAGGTTTTGAGGATCATCTCTCCGGACACTGTTATGTCTTCATACCCCCCGTTGCGGTTTGACGCCTCGGTCGCAAGGCGCAAACCGCGCTGTTCAGCGGTTTCTGCAATGGCCATGCCCGCCCCAAGGGCCAAGAATCCAAGAACAACTCCAAACAGGGTACGGCGGATCGATGTCATAATGATTTTCCTTGAAAGGTGCGAAGCAGGGCAGGCAACAAAAACAGATCCGATAGCAAAGCAAAAGCGATCACCGTGGCGGTCAACATACCGATGTGTTGATTGATGGAAAAGCCCGATGCCGACATGATGCCAAAGCCAAGGATCAAGGCAATGGACGTCAGGGTGATGGACGAGCCGACCACGGCAAAGGTTTCTTCCAAGGCGGCCTCCACTTTCATGCCGCGCCGTCTTTCCCGCAGGTAGTGCATCAGGAAATGCACCGTGTCATCGACCACGATGCCGAATGTCATTGTGGTCACCACTGTTGATCCCAAGTTCAGATCTCTCATGAACCACCCCCAAAGTCCAAAGGCCAACAAAGCTGGAACCAGATTTGGCACAAGGCTGATGACCCCGTGGCGCAGGCTGCGTAGGGTGACAATGAGGGTGAGTGAAACGATCCCCAGCACGGTCAAAAAACCAAACAACATCTGACTGTTGTTGCGCTGGGATATACGGGCAAAGGCAATCGCCATCCCGGCCGCCCGCGTGGCGATTTGTGGTTCGTTTCTGCCCAACCACGCTTCGGCATCTTGGGCCAAGGTCCGAACCACCGAACTATGCGGGCTGCGCAGGGTGGCCGTGAGCAGCGTTTGCGTCCGATCCACGTCCATCATCACATTGAGATCCATCCCGACAGGCAATGACAATTCATAGAACATTAATAGCTGCGCATTTGCGGGTTGGGTCTTGGCAATTGCATAGGCGTCTTCCGCATCGCCGTTCATGCTTTGGTTCAGGTCTTTGATGATCCGGGTGAGAGAGGACACCGCCACAACTTCCGGCTGCGCCTCCAACCAAACGGCAAAGCGATCCACCGCTTTCAAGAACTCCGGTTCGAATACGCTTTGGCCTTCGGGGGCTTGCAGGTTGAACTGCATGGTTTCTAGGCCCGTCAGCTGTTGTTGAATGGCCTCGGCGTCCTGCCGCAATTCGTAGCGTTGATCGAAATAGCGGATGACATTGTCGTCGTAATCCAGCCGAAGGATACCGAACACTGCCAAACCGCCGGCGACCGGAAACAGCATCAGCCAGATCCGACGTCTGACCAGAACCCACCGGGCAAACTGGCGCATGCGCTGCCCGCCAACCATCAGGCGGCTCGCGCGGCGTGGGTAGGCGGTATGCAACAACACTGGCAACAGCACAAATACGGAAAGATGCCCGACCAACAATCCGAACGCCACGATATTGCCCATCTGGGCCAATGGCGGCGACGGTGCAAAATTCAGGCAGAGGAACCCAAATGCCGTTGTCAAATGGCTGACGGTCACTGGCGCGATGTTCTGCGCAATGGCATAACGAAACGGATCGCCCTCGCGCCTCGTTTCGGCGGCGCGTATGGTGCCAAGCACGATGTGCACGCAACTGGTGGAAACCAGAACCATCACGGCAAGCGGCCCAATAGCCGTGCCCGCGGTCAATGCGACGTTGGCCCATCCGGCAAAACCGAAGGTGGCCGATGTGGCACAGACCAGAACAACAACAGAGGCTGCAACGGCCGCGACAGACCCCAAAGCAAGCGTAAAAAGAACGACCACGGCCAACAGCGCGACCGGAACCAGATATTGAATATCTTCAATAGCGACCTGAGCCAACAGGCTGTTGCCCAGCAATCCACCCGCGACATGAACCTGCCAGCCCGGATAGGATGCCTGCCAGTCCGACCGCAGTTGCCTGAGAAATTCCTCCACGTCCCGGCGCGCCACCGCTTTGTCTTCCTCCTTGGGCAGAATGACACGCATGGTGATCCCATAGGCGTCACCATTCTCCGACAATAGTGTGTTGCGCAGGCTGTCAGAGGCCATGGCCAATTCGCGAAACCGCTCTGCCGCCTCTGGCGTGATCTCGGCCTCCTCGTCAAGCATCGGCTCCACAAGGATATCGTCATCCTGCGCATAGGAATGCATGTGATTGATCGCGGAATCGACACGCAGGGCATAGGGCATTTGCCATGCGTCCTCAGTCATTTCCTGCAAGGTTTTCAAGGTGTCGGGCGCAAAGGCCGATCCCGGTGGCGGGACGACCATCAACAGCAGGGTATTGGAGACCGTGTAGGTGTCCTCAATCTGCAAGACTTCCACAAATTCACTGTTGCCGCGGCCAAAGAACCCGCGGCTGTCAGATGAGAATTCCAACCGGGGAATGCCTGCGGCCAGACCGACGATCAAGACAGCGAAAGCCACCATTGCGGCAAGCCGAAACCGGAACAATGCGTCAGTGATCCGCTCTGAGACCGTCACGGATCTGCCGCCGGACGTTGATCCATGTGCAAGTAGTCATAGCGCCGAAAGAAATCGGCGAATTGTTCATCCACCATTGCACGGGTTTTATCGTCCAATTCATAGCGATTGTTCTGATAGGGACGCGCAGGCCCGACCAGCGCTGCCAGTTCCGCCTCAATCGGGGCGAAATCACCCAAATCCAGATGATCATATATGCCGCGCATCACTGCGACTGGATCGGCCCGCAGATCTTCATAGCGCAATGTCATGATCTGTTCGTCGGGGATGTGCTGCCGGTCCTTGTCGAACTGCTTGTGAAACGCAACCGACCGTTTGATCATGCTCGCATCGCGTTGTTCCGGCACAGGTAAATGATCTTGAAGGGATGAAACCGAATGCATCGCGGTCCGCGAATTTCTGTTTGATAAAAACACCTTATAGGGGTCGCGGACGATGTGGATGAATTTTGCATTCGGGAAAATGCGCAGGATCTCTTTTGTCCGCATCGTATGTGGGGGGGACTTCAGAACCAGCCGTTGTCCGGGGTTCACAAACTGGACACGTGTCAAGAAGGCCAGCCACTTTTTGCGCCAATCCGCCGCATCTGACTCACTCATGTCTTCTGGGTTCGTCGGGATCCGGCGAACGTTATTGGGAAACATGTTATGAAGGTAAGGAGACAAAGCGCCGGAAAGTGCAATTGCGTGCTCGTCTTCTTCAGGACTTTCCAATTTCAGATGGACATTGTCCATGGGGCGCTTTCCATCCATCGCCCAGCGCAGCACAGGCGTCAACAGACGTCGCCCGACCAGAAAGGTTTCGGGGCGGAAACAGGCTCTTACATCCGGCGCGGCATGGCGCGGATCAGAGATTAGCAATTGATGCAGCCAGGTTGTCCCGCTGCGCCAATGCCCGATGACAAATATTGGGTCAGGCTCTATTCGAACCTTCGCCAAACGCCGCCCATAGATTAGTTGCGACAGCCATTTGAGCCCCAAGTTGCTGATGCTGAAAAGGGTGATCATCGCAACCAGCGGGTAGCGGCTGGGCGAAACCATATGCCACTTTCCCTTCATCGCACGCAGCCATGCATCCAGCGCCATCCCGTGCCAAAGCCGCAGCGACAGGGGGTGCAGACCGAACTGGCGCAGGTTGATAGGTTCTTTGGGGGCTCGGTCCGTAGTCATGTCAAATCCATGCCCACCGGTTCCAGATCAAGAAATTGGCAGATCGTGTTTGCAATCGTTGTGCTTTCATTCTCGGTGTAGCTGATACCGTCATAGGACAGGCCAAACCCGGTGCGGACCTTGGTCGAACCCGCCTCAAGTCGCATATCCGCAAACCGCCGCCGCCGGATCGAGATATCCAACGCTTCAAGCGTGAAGGGTCCGATCTTCTGGATAACCCCCACGCCCGCGTAAAACCCCTCGCTGAACATGGATCTGTCCTGACGGGTTATGGCGCGGGGTTGATGCACGGAAAACTGGCTGGGATTGCACCCACGTTCGATCAACCTTCGTTGATAGGGCGTTCCCCGACGTGCCGCATCAGATGGCAGATGCGCCATCGCCTCGGCAAAGGTATCGGCAAGGGCTTTGGCTCCCTCCACTATGCGCGATGACCCAACAGCTTGGTATGGCAGAAACGGATCGAGCGTGTGATCCCCCACATAGGTATCAAGGGCAGGATCACTGCGAGAGATCGCAACCATAAACATCAGCCGGTCCAGATTATAGCACTGGCAAATTGCCTCAAGATAGGCTGCGAAGAGAAGCGTCGTTGCGCTGAGGTTTGCAGCCTTGGCCGCCGCTTCGAAGGATCGGAGGCTGTCCGGAGTGGCCCGGCAGAAAAGTTGCCGTTGGTCTACCTTTCCCAGCGCATAGGATAGGGGTTCGATCCCCTTTGCCTTTCGCCCGACATTTGGCTCTGGTGGCAGATCGCGATGAAGGTCTTCCCAGAATGTTTTGGTCTTGAGCGCCTGGCTGGGACGGGGGGATTGGAACCGCTTGATATATTCGGCGTGCGATACAGCCCTGCCTGTGACAGGCAGTCCGATCAGGAGCTTGGTCAAATCTTCAGTCAGGACCACCATGCCGTAACCATCGGTAATTGCATGATGCACCCGTGTGATCAGAACATCACCGCGCGCGCCACAATGGGCCACGATGACCTCGGCCAGGGGGGCGTCGATCAGCGGCATGGGCGCATTGGCGATCGCCGAAATAGCGGGCAGAAAATCCTCGTCGCTCAAATTTCCCAGATCTACCTCCCGGATGGTTTCGCCTTGCGGCGGGTCAATCACGGCTCGCCATTTGTCTTTGATCAGGCAAAGCCGGATGCGTAGGCTGTCGTGCCGCTCGCGCAGTTTGTCCACGGCCCGGCGCAGGCGGCGCAGATCAATTTTGGGGCGCACGAGAAAGGCATTTGACAGGATAAACCTGTCCCGCAGATCATCGGTACAGTCAGGGTGGTTCGCCTCATCCAGCAGGTATTGCTGCCAAATCGTGACAGGATAGATCGTTGGCTTCGCAGGCGCCGCTATCTCCTTTTCTGCCATCAAACGGGTTCTACCTGCGCCAGACTGGTCAGCAGAATGTCTGACACAGATTGCGCCGTCTGCGGCGTTACAACATCGCGATCATAGATCAGTCGCAAACGGGTTTGGTCCTCCTGAATGCACACCTGCAACCAAACATCATGCAATAGATTGCGCGGCGCAACGCTGGAAAGCGTATCAACCTCTTCAAAGAGGATCTGGAAGGGCGAGACATCCCAATCTTCAAAGGCCGACGCAAACTCCGCCGCGGCAGCATAGCTGTCAAATCTGCGGTGCTTGTCCGCGGCGGCCAGAACGCGGTCAAATTGCGCCAGATCGGCGCGTCCTGCACGGGTGGTCGGCACTGGCAGGGGCTGCTCGACGTCAAAGGAGCCAATGGCCGATCCCTTCGGCAAACCCGCGCGCAGTGAGGTTCTTCGTCCGATCAGAACCGGACCTGTGCTGCGGGTGGCATCGCGCAGGGCCGTTGCAAAGGCACATAGCAATGTGGAGGTTGTCCGCACGCCTGAAACCGATGCAGTGATCACCTCCGCTGGCCCGTGGTTTCGGCCAGCCAGAGGCGGCACGAGCGCGCGACTGCGGGTGCTGAACGGCACCGGGCGGGCTGGCGCCGCAGTAAGCGCGTACCACCAGAACGCACGGTCTTGTTGTGAAGCCGGGTCTTCCGCGTCAAACCGGCCGTTGGCCAGATGTGACAAGAGCTTGCGACGCGGCACCGGTTTTGCCAAAGCTTCGCCCGCCAGCACCTGCGTGATTTCCTGCAACAGCAAATCTGCCGAAGCGGCATCCCCGGCCGCGTGATGCAGGCGCAGGGCAAGAAACGTCTGATCGTCCTGATATTGGCAGGACAGCCGGGCCCATGCGCCGCTTGCAACCTCAAGAGGCGTATCATCTGTTCCCTGGACAAGCGTCACACCCGGACCGCCGGGTTTGATCTGGCCATCCAACCCGACCCTCATGGTCAACAGCGGATGGCGGCGTTCGACTTTGCGGAGGGCTTTTTCAAGGTCGCTTGCGGCGATGTGTTTCTCCAGATTGCAGTTGGCGGAATGTTCCATCGCGGCTTGCGCAGGTTCCGATGTCATAGGCGCGGCCACATCGCGCAGCACCCCGATCTGCCTGTTGCTTGCGGCGAATCCGCCCGAAGTTTTTCCTTCGCCCAACGTTACCCCTGACGCCTCTCCCTGCGCCAAAGCAGCCGCTTCGGCCCGGCGGATCAATTCAATCTCGGCGGCAAGCATGGTTGACAATTCGCGGATGGAGGGCGCTTGCAGGAACTTTGACACCGGGATCGTGGCTTGCAGGGCCGTTTCTATGCGGATCTTCAGTTCAAACGAAGACAGGCTGTCGAGGCCCAGTTCGCTCATCGGGCGCTCCACCTGGATGACGCTCTTTTCGATCTTCAGGACGTTGGTGATCTCATCCTTAATGTAATCCTCGGCCTCAGAGATTAATTCCTCGCCCGACAATTGCATCAGACGCGCCCGGATTTCGGTTGTGCCACCGCCCGTCGCATCAAGAATACTGGCCAGACGCGGCGATGCGCCGAGTGCAGGGTTGGCGCGAGCCACCTGCGCCCAGTCCGCGCGGGAGTAGACAAACGTCGGCGCATCGCGGGCAATTGCCAATTCCATGGCGGCGTCTGTGTCTTTGCGATCAAGCCCGAATTGTCCTACGCTTTCCAGATAGGAGGCCAAGGCGCTGTTGCGGGACACAAACCCGGCATCTGCAATCACACCCCAGTCGATGGCGGTGCCCGGACGGCCCAATGACAACCGGTAATGTGCAAGCGCGTCCAAAAAGGCGTTGCCGGCAATGTAGTTGGTCTGCCCTGCCGATCCCGTTGCCTGCGCAATGGAGGAAAAACCGATCATGAAATCAGGCTCTGTACCGGTGGCAGCAAAGGCACGGTGCAGATTCCATGCCCCTTTGATCTTGGGAGACAGCACATCGGTGATCATTTCTGGCGTGAGCTGGTTGGCAAATCCATCTTTGATCACCGCCGCGCCATGCACCACACCTTTGAGCGGTCTGTCACTGCCCTGCGCGGCGCTGACAAACTGATCCACAGCATCGGTGTCACTAATATCCAGCGCGACAATCGAAACCTCGGTGCCACGATCCCGCAGCTTCTTGATCTTTTTCTCGTCTGCTGTGGCGATCTTGCCAGAGCGGGACGCAAGAATAAGATGCCCTGCCCCAACGCGGGACAACCAGTCGGCAACGCTCAGGCTGAACCCGCCAGTACCCCCAGTCACAAGATAGCTCGCATCCGCAGACAGGCTCACCGCGCGGGTTTCATCGCGCTTGATCTCAAAGCGGTCTTCTTCCAAAGACAGAACCACTTTGCCCATATGTTTGGCCTGGCTCATGAACCGGATCGCATCACTTAGTCGGCTTACGGGAAACTCCGTCAGAGGCAAAGCCGTCAAGGATTGCTCAGTCAACATCTCGGCCAGCTCGGAAAAGAGATCGGCCATGAGGTCCGGGCGTTCCTCACCCATTGCAGCGAGGTCCAGAACGCTCAACGACACATTGCGGCGCAGTGCCTGCATACCAATGGCAGCGTCTTCGTAGACATCGCGCTTGCCGATCTCCAGAAACCGGCCATAGGGCGCCATGATATCAAGCCCCTTGGCGATGAAGTCTCCCGGCAGGGAATTGAGCAGAATATCAACGCCTTTGCCCTTGGTGATCCGCATCACGTCATCGGCAAATTTGAGTGAGCGTGAATCCATCACATGCTGCACGCCCAGCGCCTTTAGGTGACGCCGTTTGGCAGGGCTGCCCGCCGTTGCAAAAATCTCGGCTCCGGCCGCTTGCGCCAGTTGAACTGCCGCAGTGCCCACACCGCCTGTCGCCACGTGGATGAATACTTTCTCCCCTTTGCGCATCCTTCCGACGTGGTTTAACGCGTAATGGGCCGTCGCAAAGGCGCTCGGAATGGTGGACGCCTCGGCCAGCGAAATATGATCCGGAACGCGCGTCAGCGCATCGGAATGTATGGTCATGAAGCGTTGCAAACACCGTTTTCCAAGCCCCATGACGCGGTCACCGGGCTCAAAATGGCTGACCTCCTCGCCAACCGCTTCGATTGTGCCGCCGAATTCAAGCCCAAGATTTTGCCACGCAGGTTCCGGCTCGGCTTCGCTGGGCAAAAGTCCCGTAACCGCCATGATATCGCGGAAGTTCAGGCCCACCGCAGAAACGCGCACGCGCACCTCTTTTGGCCCAATTGGGGCAAGCGGAATTTCGACCAAGCGCACCTGATCGATCACACCGGGCGCTGGCATGGTCGCATGGAAGTTGGTGGTGGTATCACTTGGCAGGACGGTCAGTGTCTTTGCGTCAAAATCCTGGACCTCGGCATGGTGCAAACGCGGCGCAAGGCAAGTATCGTCACGAAGAATGATCTCGGTATCCGGACCGGGCGTCAGGATATGGCGGGCCAGCAACTGCGGTGCTTTCAGTGCGCCTACATCAGCGTCGATCACCCGCACATTGTATTCGGGCGCTTCGGTGGCGAGCCCGCGCACCATAGCGGCAATCGGCATCTGCGACAGGATGGCTGCGCCACCTGTTTTGCCCTTTGCGTCAGGATAGGCCCCCGTGGTCAAGAAAACAAAATCAGGCAATCCATTGGTGCCCGCACGCGCGTAATCCATCAACTCCCCAAGTGAGATGATGTCTTTTACACAGGCGTCGATGGGTCCGAACAACGCGTCTGTTCCAGTGTCTTCGCTTACCTCGCTCAGGCCAAGCGGCCAGCCCACGACTATGCCGCTCACGCCGCCGTTTTCGATCTGGGTGCCCAGCATATCGGCCAGCGCGCCGCCGGGATCATCGCCCAGCGCATCGCGTGAAATACAGCGGATATCAGCGCCAAACCCTTGCATCGCCGCAACCAGCCTGGATTCATCCACGCCGCGATCGGTCAGAACAATCCAATGACCAGCGTTTGGATCGGCGCTCAATGGCTCGCGCAACTCAACAATGTCCTGCCGGACAAAATGCGCCGGAACACCCTCGCCCTCTTCGTCGGCCTTTTTCGAGGGCAGCAATTTCACCCGAACATCCTCGACCACCATGAGAACGGTCCCGTTTAGATCCATCACGGTAAAGCCGACCGAGGCGTCGGTGTCCTTGGTGTTTTTGAACTGATCAGCCCTGACAATCACCTCATCCGGGAAATCCGCATAGACACGCATCCGGCCCACGCCAACCGGCAGGCACACCGGATCACCAGGTTGACGGCCCTGCGTAACCTTCTTGAGCGTCATGCTCGGCTCAAGAATTTGCAGACACCCGTCGAACATTGTCGGGTGCAGGTGATGCCGGTCTTTGGTCGCCTGACCTTCGTCGCGCAGAACAATCCTGGCGACGGTCTTGTTTCGCGACATCCACAGATCTTCGACGGTCTGAAACGCCGTGCCATAATTGATCAATCCGGTGGAAGCATCCACATCATACACATAAGCTGCATCAACCTTTTCAAAGGCGCTGTCTTCCGGGTCGAAAGGCCGGGCCTTCGGCGCCTCCACATCCAGAATGCGCACCTTCGCCTCGCTGCGCAGCACCCAATCATCCTCGGCGTCGCGGATCCGCGAATAAAGTTTCACGCGCCCTCGTTCGGGATCGTAGACATTGCTGAACAGTACCTCGTCATCAGCATTGATGAACAAGGCCTCGTGGATAATCGCGTTTTCCACCTCGATGATTTTGTCGGGGCCAAACTGATCGCGGCACAGGGCAATCATCGTGTCGACATAACCGGCGGCGGGGAAAATCACGTCGGACTGCATCCTGTGATCTTTGAGATAGGGATAGGCCTTGAGGTTGATCTCGGACGTCCATGTCGTGCCGTTGCCACGTTCCGGCATCCCCAGAAACGGGTGTTTGATCGGCGTGAACAACAGGCCGCGGCTTTCTTCGCTGTCTTGCCAGAACGGTTCTTCCACCCATTGGTTTTGCGGCAATTCGACATGGCCAGTTGGCGTGCCGGTGATCGCCTGCCAATTCAGCGGGTAGCCCATTGCAAACATCGCCGCGGCAGCACGGGCCATGGTGTCAAAATCGTTGTCCTTGCGGTTGATCGTATTCAAAACAGTGACCGATGCGCCCGCTTCGAGGGCAGTGCTTTTGGTAGGACCGGCAAGAGTTGCCGCCGGGCCAAGCTCCACAAACAGGTTCGCCCCCATGTCGATGGCGGTCTCAATCGCCGCCTGATACCGGACTGGCCGCCGTAGGTTGAGCCAGCCATAATCTGTATCAAATCTCGTTTCAGGCTGCCCCGTCACCGTCGAAATAAACGGCAAGGTTGGCACAGACCAATCAATCGTCGCCATCTCGCGGCGGAACCAGTCCTCGCCAGCGTCCAGATGATAGGAATGCCATGCGGTGTCGACCGTCAAAGCCCGAATGAAGGTATCGGGGTTGAGCAACTCGAATTCTTCCACAAACTCATGCAGTGCATCAAAGTCGCCGCTGATCGTGGTCGAACCGGGACCGTTGATCGCAGCAATGCCCAATTTGCCATGCTCCGGCAGGATCGCCTCAACATCAGCCTGGTTCATGCCAATGGCGGCCATCGCACCTTTTGCGCCCAGCTGGTCACGGATCACACCGCGCTTTGAAAGGAATTTGGCCGCACCGCTGAGCGACAGACCATCAGCGATATAGCTGGCCGCGGCCTCACCGATGGAGTGGCCTGCAACCATATCCGGCTCAACACCAAGTTCTTTCCAAAGCGCGGCGAGGCCCGATTGAACGGCGAATAGCGCAGGTTGGGTGACCGTAGTGTCATCAATCCGGCTGCTGTCTTTATCCTTGAGCAGTTCTGCACGGATTGACCAGCCTGCAACCGGGATAAACTCGGCATCAAAGGCGTCAACAGCATCCGAAAACACGGCATTGCGTTCCAGCAGGTCGCGGGCCATGCCCCACCACTGACTGCCTTGCCCGGAGAAGGTAAAGCACAGCTTGTTGTGGGTTTGCTTTTGCCCTGTGATGATGTTGGGGGCATCGGTTTCGCCTGCCGCCAAGGCTTTTAACGCCTTTTTTAGCTGCGGCGTGTTTCGGGCCAGTATCACGGCCCGGTACATTAAATGGCTGCGTTTGGAGGCAAGGGTCGCCGCAATATCGGCTAGCGTCGTTTTGGCCAGCGCCCCCTTGCCGCGCATCGCATCCAAAAGTGCCGCCGCGTTGGCTTGCAAAGCCTCCTCCGTGGCACCGGATACCGGAACAAGATGGGGAAAGCCGTCTTCCTGGCCTGCCAGCGGCGGCGCAGGCTGCTGTGGCGGAACCGGATGGTAACTATAGGATTTCTCAGGCGGCGAGGACAGCAACGCACAGGCGTTTGCGCCGCCAAATCCAAAGGAATTGACCACAGCGTAATTTGCACCGTCCCCATCCGGGAAGGCTTCGGGTTTCACCGGCACCTCAAGGTTCAACGCATCAAACGGGATATATGGATTGGGGTTTTTGAAATGGATATTGGGCGGCACTATCCCCGTTTTCACAGCCATTGCCGCCTTGATCAAACCGGTGATGCCGGCGCCGCTTTCAAGATGGCCAACATTGGCCTTGCTTGAACCGATGTAAACAGGATGGTCGGGCGTGTTCTGGCCGATTACCGTGCCAATTGCGCCCGCCTCAATCGGATCGCCAATGGGTGTTCCGGTCCCGTGGGCCTCGACAAAGCCGATCTGCTCAGGTCCAATTGGGGCTGCATTGAACAAGCTGCGCAGCATCGCGATCTGGGCCTGTTGGTTTGGTGCGGTAATGGTATTGGTTGATCCATCCTGATTGGCAGCTGTCCCCTCGATAACAGCATGGATACGGTCGCCGTCCGCCTGCGCATGGCTGAGGGGCTTGATCACGATCATACCCGCCCCTTCGCCGCGCACAAAACCGTTGGCGGCGGCATCGAAGGTCGAAATGCGCCCCGTCGGAGAGATCATGCCCGCCTTGGAAAATGCCAGAAACGGCGACGGGTGCGTCATCGCGTTCACGCCGCCCACAATCGCCATATCGCAAGCGCCGGTGCGCAGGTTTTGCACCGCCTGATCCAACGCCGTCAGCGAGGACGAACAGGCCGTATCAACCGCATAGCTTGGCCCTGTGAGGTTGAGCCGGTGCGAAATCCGGTTGGCACTGATACAAAGCGCATACCCGGTGCCGGCATAGCTTTCGGTGCTGGTAATGCGCATTTCTTGCAGAGTGCGATATTCGGATTGGGAAATTCCGATGAACACGCCTGTGCTTTTGCGGGCAAATTCTTCTAGCGGAATTTGCGCATCCATCATCGCCTCAACCGCACCTTGCAAAACCAGGCGTTGCTGCGGATCCATGCCGGCGGCCTCGCGCGGGGAAATGCCAAAGAATTTGGCATCAAAGCCTCGCACATCCTTGATAAAACCGGCCCATTTGCTCACCGATTTGGCAATCGCTGCCGGATCGGGATCATAAAAAACATCAACGCCCCAGCGGTCTTTGGGAATTTCAACAATACCGCATTGTTTTTTAAGAAGAAAATCGAAAAAATCGGCTGGAGTTCGGTTGTCGCCAGGCAGATTACAGGACATGCCAACGATCGCAATCGGCTCATGAATACCGGCTGCAGCGTCGCGGTTTTGATCTTTCATGCGTGTCTTCCTATAGCGCACCAAAATGCATCGCCGTCAAAACGGTCCGGTACATTCTCCCCAAGAATTTTACGTTTAACACAAACATGACGGAGCAACAGTATCGGGAAGGGGAAAATTCCACTTGATTGAGCGGCAATGGCGGTAGAGCCAGGGCGTGTCGATCCCGCACCAATGATCAAGATTGTGACCACGACTGCGGCCATGTGATTGCGCCTGTGCCATGCTGGGATACTGTGCCCGTCTGAAAGGCAGTTTAATTGGGGTCGATTTGGGTATGAAACGTCTTTGCGCAGCTGCGGTTATGGCCTCCGCCTGGGCCGTTCCGGCATGGGCGGAAGGCAACCCGTTGAACCTCAGTGGACGGATTGACCTTGGATATCGCTATTATTTTGACGACGGCCAATATGCAGGGCAAGCAGAAGCCGGATTTCACCCTTTTGTCGGCTTCCAGCTGAACGGCAGTTTCGGTGTTGGCACGGGCGAAGTTGTGTTTCAATTCGCTGGCCTGAATGATGATGAAAACGACCGCTCGCTCTTTAACATTCAGAAGGCATATTTCACCAACAGTTTTGAAAACTGGGATCTGGTTCTGGGCTACAATGTCGAAGATTGGGGGGTCAGCAACGGCCGCACCATCGTCAACGTGATGAACGCCAAGAACAGAACAAATCAGGTCGGCAACAGCGATCTGATCGGTACACCCATGGCGAACGCAAATCTGTTTACAGATATCGGTACGTTCAGTGTCTATGCCTTGGGCGACAGTGTGCGCGGCAATTTTGGTGGTCGTGCCACCCGCCAGCGTGGCCCATTCTATACCGATGATGGATTGGTCCGCTACGAAGACAGCAACAGCCCCGATTTTGCGTTGCGCTACACCCATGGGTTCTCTCTGGGCGAGGGTTCATTGGACGTCGGTGTGTCGGCCTATCAGGGCACCGCCCGCGAGTCCCTCAGGATGCCCGGTTGCATAAGCGCCGATAGCGCGGTCAGCGCCTTGGCCTGTGCACAATTCAACGACGATGTATTGGCAGGCTACAACAGCGGAAAGACAGTGGCCAAGGCCGCCGCGGACGCGGGGACAGATGCCTTCACTGCCGTGACACCCTACTACCAGGAGATCAGGCAACTGGGCCTGACCACAGTCTACGCCGAAGGAAACACGCAATTGCGGTTTGAAGGGTTCCTGCGGGAAGCATCTGGTGAACGTTTCGTCGGCGCCATCGTTGGGGGCGATCATTCTTTTCACAATCTGATGGGCGGCGACGGCACCCTGACCGTTGCGCTGGAATATCACTATGATGATCGGAGCGGCCGCCAACCGGTCACCGTTTATGACGATGATGTGTTTGTTGGCGTGAATTTCATCGCCAATGACACAAACGACAGCCGCTTTAACCTGGGGGTCTTTTACGACCTTGATCAGAGTTCCCAGATTTACACCCTATCCGCGTCGCGCCGGATAGGCGAGCGCTTGCGTGTCGGCATCAATGCCAACCATGTGGTGTCTGACAGTCTGACAGATCCGCTCTCTTCGGTGGACGGAAACAGCTATATCGAGTTTTCTCTGTCAGCGTTCTTTTAGCGGGCAACCCAAAGCACCGTGCTCGCGCGGCAAAGGAAACCATAAACCAGATGGAAAAGCGCCAGACCTTAGGGACCATGGTCATTCGGGTGTGTGGCCTTATGTTAGGCGCCGCGGCGACCGCAATGATTGCGCGGTTGCTGCAACCCGAAAAGTTTGGCGAATATTCTTTTGTCCTTGCGGTTATGACCATCCTGTCCATGCCTCTGGCGTTTGGGCTGCGGCAGACATTGGTTCGTGAGATTGCCTATGCCCGCGCCCATGCGGGCACGGGGCACAGCAGGCAAATCTGGACATGGGCCTTGCACCGCGCAATCTGGGCCACCGGAGTGTTTGCAGTCGCATTGGCCGTCTGGATCGCATGGGGAATCAACGACACGGACCTGCAATGGCACATGGCGCTGGGTCTTGGGATCTATCTGCTTTTGCCTGCACCAAAATTGCTGAGCGGTGTATTGCATGGCATGGGCCACACGGTGCAAAGCCAGTTTCCCGAACATGTGCTGCGGCCGGTTCTGACAATTGTGGTGCTGGCCGGTGTTTGGATCGCCAGCGATCCGGCAGCTTTGTCGGTGTCGGCCGCCCTGCTGATTTTTTCACTGGCCTTGGTGGCAGATGCGGCCCTATCGGTGGCGTTGCTCAAACGTGGATCAGATTTTCGTTTCTGGCCGCAAATACAGGGCCAAGCCAAGACCACCCGCAGCCGGGACTTGACCATCTCAACCCTATCGTTCGGGGCCATAGCAAGCGTGCAATTGATCAACAATAACCTTGATATTGTGATGCTCGGGATCTTGAGTACTGACGCCCAGGTCGGTCTTTATAACGCTGCAGCAGTGCTGTCGACCATTGCGGTTTTTGGTCTCGGCGCGGTCAACACCGTGATCATGCCGCAGATTGCGAAATTACACGCCGAAGGGAACAGCGCCGAACTACAGGCCACAATCACCAAGGCGGCGCGGATCATTACGGTGTTCGGCATCGGGGGGGCAGCGATCACCTGGGTGTTCGGCAGGCATCTTTTGATCCTCATTTTCGACAGCAGCTATGAGGGCGCGTTTTGGGCCTTGGTCATCCTGACTTTTGGTCAGCTCGCGAATGCGTGTTTTGGACCAGTCGCGCTGATCCTGAACATGACCGGCCATCAGACGCTCACGCTGATTGGCGTTTCGACCTCTGTCTTGGTGAACGCGGCGTTGAACCTCGCTTTGGTGCCCCGCTATGGCATGGAAGGGGCGGCGGTTGCCACGGCTGTTTCGCTGGTAATCTGGAATGGCCTCTTGGCCGTCGCACTGAAACGGCGCACGGGATATTCCAGCAGCATCCTTTGACAATATCGTCGACGCGGCGCACCAAATCCAAGGTGACGACGGTGCCAAAGCTGGTGTAGAGAGAAACCAGTACGATTGCTTGTGTTAAGGAACTGCGCTGTGAACCCGCTTGACCAATTTGAAACCCAATTCAATGCGTCCTATGCGCAGCTTCGCAGTCTATTGCAGGTCACCAGCCAGCCCTTGCCCCCTGTTATTGACGATGCTTTGAGCCTGACTGTCAGTGAATACCTGGCCTCGCTAGACGCCTCGGAACAGGCGCTGCGGGACATTCCGGTGGCGACCTTGGTCAACCTGTTCTCTTTTATTTCCCAGCAGGTCGATGCGGAAGCCTTGGCGATTGTTCAGGCCTTGATTGATCAGGACTACGACACCGCGTTTGCCGCCATCAATGCGGGGCGGTCTTTCGTTGCGAATGCCGCGCCGGATGTCACGATGGAGGCGTTTATCATTTCCATCAATCCAGACTACGATTTTGGCAACGGCACCGGCGGTGGAAAAACCGAGATTGAGCAATTGTTTGCCTCCTATCAGGATCGGCTGGATGCTTTTTTGTGGTCTGAGGATGAGGCGGGCTATACCTCTCCCACTTTCATTGTCGATGATGCGACAGGTGCATGGGCCTCGACCGACACTGGCAACGGCAGTGTCAACGGCGCCACCTTGGATGCCCTTTTTGGCCAGCTTGGCGAGGCGGCGGCATTGGCGCTGCTGTCGGACCTCAATGAACAGGATGGCGTGCTCGACGCATTGGTGTCTCAAGGAGCAGAACCCGAGGATTTTGATGCGGCCATCGCTGCCGCCAAGACCGCGGCGTCGCAAGCACTGCAAAGCCTGCAATCCTTTGGCGCACAGCTGACGGATCAAGGAGCTGCAAGCGCTGCGGGTTTTGAGGCACAGGCAAATGCGCAGTCTCAGGCGCTAGTCGCGGCTTTGGTCACCGCCTTGCCCGGCCTGGACGGCGCTTTGGACGATCTGATCATCGGGTCGCGCAACTCCAACCCAAGCTTTGTGGTCAGCCCGAATGGAGCCGCCGCCGGGTCAGAGTCCGGCGACTGGTTCTACTTGACCGGGGAGGGCGACACTTTCGATGGGGGCATCGGTGATGACATTATTTTTGGCTTTGGCGGTGCGGACCAACTGATTGGCAATGCAGGCAATGATAACCTGTTTGGCGGCAAGGGCGACGACACCCTCGATGGTGGTGATGGAACCGGCGATGTGGCGCATTTTGACGCCGGAATGGGCCGCTACACCCTACGGCTGGCACAGGATGGCACGATCTTTGCTGAAGACCGGATGACAGACGGCCAAGGGACCGACAGCTTGACAGGCGTGGAAACCCTCGCGTTTTCGAGCGGCGCGAGCATTTTTAACGACGGCACCCTTGATCTGTCTATCATCGAGGGCATCACCGGCTTGAACGCCGATGAGATCAACACATTCGTCGAACTCTATATCGCCTATTTCAACCGCGCGCCGGACGCGCTTGGCCTGTACTTCTGGGGATCGGCCTTTGCAGATGGCACGACCCTTGAACAAGCCGCGACCTTTTTTCTTGACCAAGATGAAACGCGGGCAACCTATGCTCCGGACGCCAGCAACCTTGAGTTTGCCATGCAGGTCTATGCCAATGTGCTGGGCCGCACCGCTGATCAGGCTGGGCTCGACTTCTGGGTTGGCCAATTGGACAGTGGCGGGGTTGGCCGCGACGCGTTTATCCTTGAGGTGTTGCGCGGCGCCAAAGCCGAGCCGCCACAAGACGCCAGTCAGGAATTTGTGGATTTACAGTTGCAGGATCAAAGCTACCTCAGCACAAAGACAGACATCGGAACTTACTACGCCGTGATCAAAGGCCTGTCCGATGTGGATGATGCGGCCGCCGCTATGCAGCTTTTTGTGCGCGGCGACGACAGCAGTGTAAATGCCGCCGTTGCGGCTATTGATGCCGACTATGCCCAAGCAGTGACAGCCGACAGTGGCACATTGATTTTGCAGCTCGTCGGTGTTGTCGATGATCCGTTTCTCGCCTGATCCGGCCAATTGCCTATCGTAGGGCTACGATGATGCGGCAGGCGGAAAATGGCCAATCCATTCCGCTATTCAAACGCCAGATCCACCCGCCCAAAGGCACCAAAATCGGCAGCGATCCTTGTGCCGCTGGGGCATTCCACCGGGCGGATGAAACTGCCCGACAGGATGACCTGCCCCGGTTCGATGCTTTGCCCGTATTGCGCCATCCGGCGCGCCAGCCAGACGACGCTTTCGACAGGATCGTTCAAGACCCCCGCGCCAAGGCCGGTTTCTTCGACCTCGCCATTGCGACTGGTAATCGCGCCGACCCAGCGCAGATCGAAGGCATCCACCGCGTGACGCTCTGCCCCCAGCACCACGCCCGCATTGGCGGCATTGTCGCTGATCGTGTCAAAGATCTTGCGGCTTTGGCCGGTTTCAGGATCGGCGCGGATGATCCGTGTGTCCAGAATTTCAATCGACGGCGCGACGTAGTCGGTTGCGGCCAGAACAGCCTGCCGCGTCACATCCGCACCGCCCAAGGGCGCCTTGAGGACAAAGGCAATCTCGGCCTCGATCCGAGGCTGGATAAAGCGGCCTTTGGGGATCATCGCGCCGGTTTCAAACATCATGTCGTCAAACAGGATACCACTGTCCGGGATGTCGATGTTCAACGCATATTGCATTGCCTTGGACGTCAATCCGATTTTCCAGCCCGTGACCCTGCGCCCTTGCTCCAGCTTGGCGTGGTAGATGGCGTTCTGGATGGCATAGGCATCATCCATGCCCATGTCTGGGTGGCGTTTGGTGAGCAGGCCAATCTGCTTGCCGGTCGCTTCGGCGTTCAAAAGATCGGCAGCGGCGATCTGGTGGTCTTGCGGTGTCATATCGCTTCGTCCTCGACGGTGTTGCGCAGGGTGCCGATGCCGTTCACCTCCACCTCAACCACATCACCCGGTGCTAGGTACTGCGGCGGATCAAGCCGCGCGCCTGAACCTGTGGGCGTGCCGGTGACGATGATATCGCCGGGCTGCAGGGTCATGAAGGTTGAGATATATTCGATCTCGCGGCGGATGGGGTGCATCATGCGCGACAGCACATCATCCTGCCGGACCTCGCCATTCACGCGGGTGATGATCCGTGCATCGTCCAGCTGCGATGCATCGCGGAAAGGCACAAGCCACGGGCCAATCGCCCCGGAGCGATCCCAGTTCTTGCCTTGCGTCACATTGAATTTCGCGTGACGCACCCAATCGCGGATTGTCCCTTCATTACACAAGGTCAGCGCGGCGATGTGATCATAGGCATGCCTTTGGGCAATCCGGCGGCCCGCTTTGCCGATCACAATCGCAACCTCGCCCTCGTAGTCCAGCATGTGACTTTCGGGCGGGCGGATCAGCGGGCGATCATGACCAGTGAAACCACTGGCAAAGCGTGGAAACAGCGACATGAATTTGGGTTGGTCGCTGCCGTCCTTGTATTCAGCATTGCGGTCGGGGAAGTTCACCCCAACGCAGAGAATGCGCGGCGCATCCGGCAGAACCATTTCATATTGGAATACCTGGTGTTTCGGGCTTTGCCCCTGTGCGGCGTCCTCCAGATCCTTCAGCCCACCGGCCTTAACCACGTCCAAAAGGCTGGCCCATTGCGGAAAGGCATCGCCCAGCGGGATCATCCCCCCTTCAACCGCGGCGCCATAGTGCATCTCCGCATCGGCAGTGTATGTCGCAAACCTCATTGCATCTTCCCCCAAACGTCACGGATCACCGTTTCCGCCATCATCACATCGGCGCGGGTTGTGTCGAATTGTCCGACTTGAAAGCGGATGATCTTGCGCCCCTGAAAGCTGCCTTGCGTGACATAGATCCGGCCATCGTCATTCAGCGCGTCAACAAGGTGTTGCTGATCTTCATCCGCCCCCGGACAGCGGAAAGAAAACAGGCTCAGGATCGGTTCCGTCACGATCTCGAACCCGTCCAGTTTTCGGATCGCCTCGCAGACCTCGCCCGCCCAAAGGATGTGATTGCGAATGCGGCTGCGCAGCCCGTCCAACCCGTAAGACCGGATCAAGAACCATATCTTGAGCGCCCGAAACCGGCGGCCGAGCGGGATGGTCCATTCGGAATAGTTGGTCACGCTTTCGCCCGTGGTCTTGAGGTATTCAGGCTCGATCTTCAGCGTATTCAGTTGCGGTTGTGCGTCGCGCAAGAATTGCACTGAACAGTCAAACTGTGCGCCCAGCCATTTGTGCGGATTAAACACGATGCTGTCAAAGCCATCCACATCGGCCCAGAACTCCGCCTGCAATTCGGGGCAAATCATCGCCGCACCGGCCCATGCTGCATCCAGATGGGTGTAAAGATCTTCGGTTCTGGCGATCTCCAGAATGGGGCCAAGGGTATCACAAGCCCCGATGCCGGTGCCACCGGTGATCGCGATTATGCCAGCAGGGGTATGGCCCGCTCCGCGGTCCGCGGTGATGGCCGCTTGCAAGGCGGCGGCATCCATTCCGTGGCGCGGGCCGGTGGCCGGGATCTTGACCAGATTGGCCTGCCCGATGCCCGACACCCAACAGGCGCGATCAATCGAGGAATGCACCTGATCGGAGCAATATATCCGCAGGTGCCCCTTGCCCGCGATGCCATCACGGTTGCCGGTGTATCCCGTGGCCCGTTCACGCATTGTCAAAACTGCCGACAGCGTCGCCGATGATGCGCTGTCCTGAATGACGCCGGTAAATCCCTCGCCCAGCCCAAGCGCCTGACGCAGCCATTGTACCATGACGGTTTCAACCTCGGTCGCGGCGGGGGAGGTCTGCCAAAGCATACATTGCGAGGCGATGGTGGTGACCAGCATTTCCGCCAGCATTGAGGGCGGCGCGGCATTGGCAGGGAAATAGGCGAAAAAACGTGGGTGCTGCCAATGGGTGATCCCCGGCATGACGATCTGCTCAAAATCCGCCATGATACGGTCCATGGCTTCGGCGCCATCCGGCGGCGCTTGTGGTAATTGCGCTGCGGTCTCGCCAAAAGCGGTTTGCGCCCGCACGGGGCGGTCCCGCAGGGTTTTGTGATAATCTGCTGACCAGTCAGAAATATGCTTGCCCCAATGGGCGAATTCATCCCAATCCATGGGGAGCCTCCGGTGTTTTAGCCATTGCTGACTTTAGGTTGGCCGCAGGTCAATGCCGGGCGGCTGTGGCACACTCAGGGTGCGATGATCGGGCTGGCCTCAATATCGGACTCCTTGGTGTCCACACCCACAAAACTGCTGCCATGCTTAAACCAGCTTTCGGGCGCTGCCGCCCCCCAAAGGGTTTGGCGCTGCGGGTCTTTCAGATCCCATTTGATCGGCTCCAGATCCGGATCAACGGTCTGATAATCCGAGCAATAGATCTCGATCCGGTGGCCGTCCGGGTCCAGAACATAAAGGAAAAAGGCGTTTGAAATGCCATGCCGCCCCGGTCCGCGTTCGATGTTGTCCACATATCCGGTGGTGGCCATCAGATCGAGCAGGTCGATGATATTCATCGGGGTCGGCACCCAGAATGCCACATGATGCATGCGCGGCCCCGTGCCATTGGTAAACGCCATGTCATGCACGCCGCCCTTGCGGTGCATCCATGCCGCCCAAAGCCGCTTGCTGTCTTCGTCTTCGGTGTATTCCGTCACGCGAAAGCCAAAGTCGCTGTAGAAGGCAACAGAGGCATCTACGTCATGAGAAAAGCAATTGAAATGGTCGATCCGCAAGGGTTTGACCCCGCGATAGAGCGCATATTTCTGATGGATCGGCGCAAGGCGGTCCATCTTGTGATAGAACTCAAGCGGTATGCCCATGTTGTCCGAGGTCAGCAAAGTGCGCCCCTGATAGGGCCGTTCCACCCATGATGTCGGGCGACCCTTGGCGTTGAAATAGGCTTCGGCCTTGTCCAGATCATCCTCGTCAAAGGTCTTGAACCCCATCACCTCAACCGTGCCGGGTTGGTCGGATTTTTGCAGGATGATGCAGTGGTGCCCCCGTTCCTCCATCGCACGCAGGTAAATATGGCTGGCATCCTCATCGGTGACCTGAAGGCCAAGCGTATCGGTGTAGAACGCCTTGGATACCGCGAGGTCTTTGACGTTCAAACAGAGATGAGACAGCCGGATCGTGTTGAAATCAGGGTAAAGGTTCGGGGCAGGTACAGGCATGGTCTGATCTCCTTACAACGCGCCAAGGCGGGTGATTTTATGCGCTCCGGTGGCGAAACCGATGTGTTTTTGCTCCATGTAGAAATCAAAGGACCAATCGCCGCCGTCCCGACCAATACCGCTGGCCTTGACCCCGCCAAAGGGTGTGGGCAAGTGGCGGACATTCTCCGAATTCACCCAGATCATTCCCGCCTCCAGCGCGTCGGTAAAGCGCAGGGCCCGCGTCAGGTCATTCGTCCAAAGGTAGCCGGTCAGCCCATAGGCCGTGTCGTTGGCAAGGCGCAAAGCGTCTTCCTCGGTCTCAAAAGGGATGGAGGTCAAGACCGGGCCAAAAATCTCTTCTTGGGCGATGCGCATGTCGTTTCGCGCGTTGGTAAAGAGGGTCGGTTTAACAAAATACCCTTCGTCCCCGAGGGCCGCGCCTCCTGCCGCCGTTGTCGCGCCATCTTGGGCGGCAATGTCGAAATAGCTGGTGACCTTTTCAAAGTGTTCGCGACTGATCAGCGGGCCGATTTCCGTTTTGGGATCAAGGGGGTGTCCCACCTTGATGTTGTTCACCCGTTCAACCAGCTTGGCCTCGAATTCAGTGCGAATGCTGTCCTGGATCAACAGCCGCGAAGATGATGTGCACCGCTCGCCGTTGATCGAATAGATCATAAAGATCACCGCATCCAAAGCGCGTTCCAGATCCGCATCTTCAAAGACAATCACCGGGTTCTTGCCGCCCAGCTCAAGGTGGTTGCGTTTAAGGGTCTCTGCCCCCTGCTTGATGATCATCGATCCGGTGCGGCTTTCTCCGACAAAGGCGATGGCCTTGATATCGGGATGCTCACACAGCGCCTTGCCAGCGGTTTCGCCAAAACCGTTGACGGTGTTCAACACCCCCGGTGGCAGGCCCGCATCTTCGGCGATCTCGACCAGCAAACGCGCAGTCAGAGGGGAGGCCTCGGCAGGTTTGTGAACCACTGTGCATCCTGCGGCCAGCGCCGGCGCGATCTTCCAGGTGGACAGCATGAAGGGCGTGTTCCAAGGGGTGATCACGCCAACAGGGCCAATGGGTTTGCGCGTTGTGACATTCATCAAGGTCGGCGATTGCAGCAACTGACCGTCCCGCGCCTGCACCACCTGATCAGCGAAATAGCGGAAATTTTCCGCGCCGCGCAGCGCGGCTTTGGACATGAACTTGAACGCCTGCCCGGTGTCCCAGCATTCGCATAAGGCAATCTCTTCGGCGCGGGCTTCGATCCCCTCGGCCACGCGGATCAGGATGCGCTTACGCTCGAGCGCTGGCATATCACGCCATGCCGGAAAGGCTTCAGCGGCGGCTTTGGCGGCGCGGTCTATGTCCTCGGCGCTGCCCTCTGCCACATCGCATATCACGGATTTATCGACCGGCGACAGGGCTTGGAACACACCCGCGCTGCCGATGCTGTCTTGTCCCGAAATCCGGTTGGCGATCCCACCCTCTCGGAACCGCTGCAAATATCCGTCCAACTTCGCGATATTGTCTTCAAGCACGCTCATGCATTGTCCTCCAGATGGTCGCGGATGTTGCCGAATTTTGGGGATAGATCACCGTCAATATCGCGAATTTCCGCAGAAAGCGCGATGGAATGGCTGGCCATGGCCGGCGCTGCAAAATCCTTGAGCGCCGCAAAGATCGTTTCAATCGCATCGCGCTTTACCGCGTCACTGCGCCCTTCGCGGAGGCGCACCGACAGATCAATGTAGCCGTGTTTGGCATCCCCATCCGCCATCGCCACATGGTCCGCCTGCAGGGCACGCACACGGATACCGGCCGTAGGAAAGGTCTCAATCCCTGCAGCCGTTGCGCGGATCACCTCGCACAGCTGCGCGATGTCCAGAACCTCTTCGAGGTTGGCGGAATAGTCGATGTGGAAGTGCGGCACATATTTTCCTTAACATGTTAACAATTATGAAGTTAATAAATTCGCCGTTGTTTTGTCAAGCCCGGCTGCTGATCGTTTGTTCTCCTCATGCAGCAAAGTCCGCTTGCCAGCACAAGCACCCTTGGCATCGCGTCCCAAACCATTGATATTTCCTGGCATGGTCGCAAGCCATGCAGGGAATTTAATCCCGAGCCAAATCAATGTGAGTGCCCGATGACCAACCCGCTGCCTTCGACGTCCCGCTCCCTGCCCATTGCGTTGATCCGCGCCCGCGAGGGGGTCATGGCACCAATCCGCGAAATGCTGGCAGAGACCGGGATCACCGAACAGCAATGGCGGGTCTTACGGGTGCTGGCCGAGCACGGATCGCTTGACACATCCACTTTGGCAGATCGGGCCAGCCTGCTGTTTCCCAGTCTCACCCGCATCGCCACAACGCTGCGCAACAAGGGGCTGATCACACAGACCCGCGACGAGGTCGACCGGCGGCGGCAATTGATCGCAATCACCGAAGCGGGGCAAAAAATCATTGACGACCGCGCCGATCAGGCCGCGCAGATCGTGGCGAATTTCAAGGCCACTTTGGGCAATGACAACTATGAAACCCTGCTGGACCTGCTCGCGCAGCTTGATCCGGGGTCTTCAAACTAATCCCTTGACCCGCCAACCGTCCAAGATCTCCAACGCCTTGTCCGCAAATGCCGCATCATTGATGTGGCAATCAAGGCGATGCGCGTTGACCTGTGACGGCAGGCCGCTTTCCAGCGCTGACAGAAACGCGGCCAAACCCGGCGCGTCATGCAGATCTGCGCCTTCGCGATCCCATTCACCCAAGCCAAGCTCTGGCAGCAGAACCTCAACCGGAGCTTTGGCCGAAGCCAATTGAGTACAATGGGCTTGCGCCACCGCTATCCGCTCTGCCTCATTCAAGACCACAGAGGTCAAAAGCCGGTTGTGTTCGTGACTGGGGTGATCGGACCATTTGTCCGGCAGGGGTTGCCAGCCGACAATATCCACAAGATCGTAGCAGCCCGGCGCAACGATCTGCGGGGTGCCATTTAAGCCCGCGTTGGTCAGCCGGTCCGCCCCCGCCGAGATGTTTGAGCCGTGAATATGGTTGCCCAGTTCCTGCGTGCAAAAGTCAAAGACACAGACAAACGCCCCCTGCCCTGCAAGACTTTCAAAAGCACGTCCTCCCATCCCCGTGGCGTGGAACACGGCCACCTCATATCCGCGTTCTTCCAAAGCAGGCTTGAGCGGGATCACATACTTGAGCGCCGAGGTGCCAAGCGAAGTCATGCCGATCATCGGCTTGTCCGGATCAGGCATTTGCACCGCCCGCGTCGCGCCCAGCACTGCACCTGCCGCCTGACTGAGCGAGGCTTTGCAAACCGAATTGAGGCCATACAGCCCGCCAGCCCAGAGGATCATCTGCGTGTCTGCCGCCAACCGTTCTGCCGGGATCAGCGGCGAGAAAGACACGGTAGAGACAATGTATTTCGGCACACCAAGCGGCAAGGCCGTACACACATCCAGCGCCAGATCCGTACCCATCGTGCCGCCAAGCATGATCATCCCGTCAAAGGTCCGCTGCGCATAAAGCCGCGTCACCAGCATGGACGCACCTGCCGCCATGATCTGCATGGCATGGTTTTCATCGCCCGATGCAATCGCCTCTGCGATGGTGCTGCCGCCCTCTTCGGCCACGTCGTGTTTGGAGTAATCGCAAGGCTTTGAGGGGTCGCCCAAAACGGAAACATCCATCGTCAGAACGCGCCCACCCTGCGCCCGGATCACGTCCGCCAGAAATCCCAGTTCATCGTCTTTGGTGTCATAAGTGCCGATCACCAGAATGGTTTTCTCTGTCATATGCACCCCCTTCAGAGTTTGATCCAAGCGGTCTTCAGATTGATGTATTTCTCAATCGCATGAAGTGATTTGTCCGACCCATTCCCGGATTGCCCCACACCGCCCAGCGGCACAGTGCCATCAGCACCGCCATAGGTGTTCACATGCATCACTCCGGTGCGTACAGCACGGACCATGCGGTGGGCGCGGCTGAGATTTGAAGTCCAGACCGCACCTGCCAACCCGTAGACCGTGCCATTGGCCATCCGCACGGCGGCGTCCTCATCTTCGAACGGGGTGACGGCCAAGACCGGTCCGAACACCTCCTCTTGCGCCAGCGTCGCATCGGGCGCCACGCCTGTCACAATGGCGGGGTCCATGAAATAGCCACCGGTCTCTTGCAGGATGCGACCGCCACCTCTGACAATGTCGCCGCCTTCCTGCTCCGCCTTGCGCAGAAAATCCAGATTTTGTTGCAACTGCCGCTCCGAATTCACCGCGCCGATGTTGGTGGACAGATCAAGTGGGTCACCAACCTTCATTGCCCCTGTGGCCAGGGCAACGGCGGCGACAAAATCATCGTGGATGGATGACTCGACCAAAAGACGCGATCCCGCGACACAGACCTGACCGGCGTTTCGAAAGATGCCGGCAGCAGCAACTTTGGCCGCCTCATCCAGATTTGGGGCATCGGCAAAGATGATGTTGGGAGATTTGCCGCCCAGCTCAAGATAGATCCGCTTCATATTGGACCTTGCTGCATATTCCATCAGGCGCCGTCCCGTTGCGCCCGATCCTGTGAACACCAGGGCATCCACATCCATCGACAGGCCCAGTGCCTCGCCCACCACCGCGCCCGCACCCGTGACCGCGTTCAGAACACCGGGTGGCAATCCGGCCTCAAGCGCCAGATCGGCCATCCGCATCAGAGACAGCGATGCGGTCTCGGAAGGCTTCAGAACCACCGAATTGCCCATCGCCAGCGCCGGACCCAGCTTCCAGGCGCCAATCATCATCGGAAAGTTCCACGGAATGATCGCGCCAACCACGCCCACCGGTTCTTTGTGGATCAGGCCCAGAACATCGGATGATGTCGTCGCGATCTCGCCATAGATCTTGTCGAGTGCTTCGGCGTAATAGCGGATCGTGGCGGCGGCGGATCCCGGCTCGGCTTTTCGAGCCATGCTGATCTCGGTGCCATTGTCGCGCACGCCCAGCACGGCGAGTTCAAGCGCATGGGCGTCGATCAGATCTGCCCATTTCATCAGGACTTTCTTGCGGGCTGCGGGCGCTTGTCCGGCCCAGCGGCCATCCTCAAATGCCGCGCGGGCCGATGCGATGGCCGCGTTCATGTCTGCCGCGGTGCCATTGGCGACCTGCGTCAACACCTGCCCATTGAGCGGCGACAGAGCATCCATCAGCCCGCCATCAGACGCAGGCACATGCTTGCCCTCGATCAAGTGGTGGAACACCGGAACGGGCTGATCCCGCAATGCATTAATGCTGTTTTGATCCATGGGCCTACCGTGTTTGACTGTCGTGCATGTCGTGGTCCTCTTCGGGCTGATGGGCGCGAAACTCTTTGACCAGCGCGCGGATGTGCAATGCGATCACCAATACGATGATCACGAAGAGGATAAAGGAAATGGGCCGGTCGATCATATCCAGCGGCGTCTTGAGGCGCGGCAGGGCCGAGCGCAGCTTGACCTCCATGATGCCGCCCAGAACCATTCCCAGAATGATCGGGACAATTGGCAGGTTCAGCCGCTTCAGGATCAGGCCAAGCACGCCAAACCCCGCCGAAATCATACAATCGGTCAGTGAATTGCGCAGTGAATAGACCCCCACAAAGGACAGGATCAGGATCACCACCCCCAAAAACCGGGTTGGCACGCGAATGATCTTGGTGAGCAGATTGGTCGAGAACAGCAAGAACACCATCACGATCACATTGAGCAGGATCAGCGCGAAATAGAGCCCGTAAACCAGATCAATCTGGTTTTGGAACAACTGCGGTCCGGGGATCAAATTGTGGATGTAGAACACCGAAAGCATCATCGCGGTCAGCGCCTCACCTGGGATGCCCAGCGCCAGAAGCGGGATCATCGCAGCGGCAGGCACAGCGTTGTTGGCCGCCTCTGACGCAATCAATCCTTCGGGGGATCCTTTGCCAAAGTCATCAGGCTTGGCAGAGGTCTTTTGCGCGTAGGTATAGCTCATGAATTGGGCGGTAAACTCACCCGTTCCGGGGATCATTCCCAAAAGCACGCCAAAGCTGGAGGAGACCGTCGCGACCCGTTTGTGCTTGAGCAGCTCTTTGAAACCTGCGGTCAGTTTTCCGGTGACCGGCTTGGCGTCCGGGCTGCTGTCTGGTGCCGTCAGAAGGAAAAACGCCTGGCTCAGGGCAAAGAGACCCAGAACCACAACGATCAGGTTGATGCCAGAGCTGAGGAACGAAAAGCCAAATGTGTAGCGCTGGGTATAGGTCACAGCGTCCAAACCCACAGTCTGTAAAAAGATGCCGAACATGGCCAGAAAACCGGCGGCAAAGATCTGTCCGCGATGGGCCAGGATCACCAGCAAAACACCCAGAAAGGCCGCGAGAAATATCTCGCGCGAGCCGAACATCGGGGCGATCATGGCAAGCACTGGAGACAGCAGGATCAAACACCCTATACCAAAAATACCCCCCCAGAACGAGGCGCTATAGGCCAATGACAGGGCGCGGTGGCCCTCGCCCGCTTGCGTCATTGGATAGCCATCATAAGAGGTCAGCGCATTCACCGCCGTGCCCGGCGTGTTGATTAAAATCGCCGGGATTGCGCCGCCGTACATCGACGAACCGTAGATACCCAGCAGCATGGTCAGCCCGACAATCGGATCAAGTGAGAAGGTCGCGGGCAGCAGGATGGCGATGGCCACTGCGGGGCCAACACCGGGGATCGCGCCGATGATCACCCCCCCGATAGAGCCAACCAACAGCGCGACCAACACATCCCATCGGGCCAGCATTTCAGCCCCGGCAAGCAGGTTTTCCATGACGTGATCCGATCAGAAATAGGTCAACATAAACGGGCGCAGCCCATCGGGCAGCATCTCGTAGATTTTTCCGGCAGGCAGGTTCACCCGCAGCAGGGTTTTGAACAGCAAAACGGTGATCAGCGCACTGACAACTGCCGCAACCAACATACGGGCGCTGCGATATCCGGCGCGCAGTGTCAGAGCCAGCGCAAAAATCAGCGTTGTCGGCAAATAGCCCCCCAAGGGAACAAGCGCAGCATATGCGATGAACCATCCCGCATACTCCAACGCCGCAATCCACGTCCAAACTTCGCGCCAACGCCCCTCGATCCGGTCCGACAGCGCCGAGCCCAGCAAGTGAAACGTCGCGAACCCGGCCATCCCGATCAGTGACACCGCTGGCCAGAACCGCGGTTGGGCAAACAGCTTGCCGCGCGGTTTGTAGGCTGTTTGGTCAAACAGCTGTGACAACAGAAAGACCGAGACAATCAACATCACCCAAGCAAAAACGATATCGCCGGGACGGCGGTATCGCTTGAACAAGGATTGCAGCGTTTTGACGCGCGACATGGATCACCCCCAATGACCAGACAAACCGCCGGGCAAAAGATGTCGCCCGGCGGAATGCAGTTTGGTTATTCGGACAGCATACCTTCGATGCGGCCCATGGTCTCAATGTCTTTTTCGATCTGCGCGGCAACCTCATCCGCAGACTGCCAATAGACCAGCGCACCGGTTTCCGCGGCCAGCTTTTTCGCTCTGTCCGACATCATGGTTTTTTGCGCCACAGCGATGATCTTGTCGCGTGCGTCCTGCGGCGTATCGGCATGCACAAACAGACCGTTCCACAGGGCCACGTCCAGATCCGGCGCAAGCTCTGCCACTGTCGGGGCATCCGGTGTCAACGCGATCCGCTCTGATCCGATGGAGGCCAACACCTTTACGTCGTCCAGGCAGGGCAGGATCAGTTGCAACGTGGTGTTGATCACATCCACATCGCCCGAGGCCAGCGTGTTGCAATCCAGCGCATCAAATGCGGCGTCCGAAGCATAGGAAAAGCCCATGGATTTTGCCAAGCCCAATGTGACCTGCGTTGGCACCAGTGGCGCACCGAAGTGACCAAGCACCACGTCATTGTCTGCAGCATGGGCGGCCAAGCCCGCCATATCGTCATAGGGGGCATTGCCGCCCGCCGCGATCACAAAAGGATAGGTCAGAAAATTGCCGAGCGGCACAAAGGGATCGGGGTTCAGTTCGGGAATGCCGATCTGCGGGCCAACCACTGGGATCGCGATAATGAAAGATCCAATTGTGTAGCCATCAGCGGGCGCATTGGCCACTTCGATTGCACCGGGGAAAGGGCCGCCGCCGCCGCCGGGTTTGTTCACCACGGCTGTGGGCACGCCGTAGGCCTCGGAAAAGTCCTCAGCAATCATGCGCGTCAAGACGTCCTCAAGATCGCCCGGAGGCCAAGGGACAACAAATTCTACCGGCTTTTCGGGGTATTCGGCCTGTGCAGTTCCGGCAACGGCAGTCATGGCCAAGGCCAAAGCCGTCACGGACATTGAAAATCTATTCATTGGTTTCTCCCTGATATGGTTCATATAGTGAACCGGCGTTTCACAAAAAGGTTGCCTTGTTAACCTCCCTCTGTCAAACTTTTTCTCAAGACAGCAACAAAGCGAGAGTCTCATGTCGTCCATTTCGAAAACGCTGGAGCTTTTGGCGTATTTCACATCAGCCCAACCCGAGATCGGGTTGTCGCAGCTGTGCCGGCAGGCTGGGCGTGACAAGGCGACGACCTACAGGCACCTGCAAGCTCTTGAAGACGCTGGATTTGTGGAACAGAACCCGGTGACCAAACATTACCGGCTTGGGCCCGCGTTGCTACAGTTGGCGCAAATCCGTGAAGAGACCGTGCCGCGCAAAGCCGGGGCCGAAACCGTGCTGGATGGCCTGGTCGACACAACGGGCGAGACCGCTCATGTTTCCGTGCTTTCGGGCACCACAGTCTATCCACTGGTGTCCCGGGAATCGCATCATCACAGCACCCGCGCGATCATCGATGTGCAGTCTTTCCCGCTCCATGCCACGGCATCCGGGCTTTGTGCTCTGGCCTTTGGCCCATCTGAGCTTTGGCCCGCAGCGGTTGTGAAGTTGCAGACATTTACCGATCGCACCATCGCATCAAAAGAGGCGTTGCAGCAAACGGTCGCGACGGTCCGGCAAAGTGGCTTTGGCCGCTCCGACCGTTGCTACGAGGACGACATTCAGGGGGTCTCGGCCCCGGTATTTGATCAATCCGGCCGCTTTGCCGGTGCGGTCTCCGTGGCCTGCGTTGCCTCCCGTTTCACGCCAGAACTAGAGGCCAGGGTCAAGAAACAGCTGATCAACGCCAGCCGCGACATCACCCGAAACTGGGGCGGTGCCGTCCCTGCCGAAATCGAGGCCGCATGGGCCAGTTCACTGTCACGTTCGAACGTATTGGAAAACACATCATGAAAGACTCCAACTTCCTCAAAGAGAACAACGGGCGGCTGATGTGGCATCCGATGACCTCGCCGCAGGACAGCGCCGAGAACCCGCCCAAGATCATCACCGGGGCCAGCGGCGTGAGCGTTACGGATATTGACGGGCATAGTGTGGTGGACGGTGTTGGCGGGCTGTGGAACGTCAATCTGGGCTATTCCTGCCAACCGGTCAAAGACGCGATGACCGCACAGCTGGACACCCTGCCCTATTATTCCACCTTCCGCGGCACGTCCAACGATGTGGCGATTGAGCTGTCTTTTGAACTGTCGGAATTCTTTGAGCCTGACGGGATGGCACGAGCGTTCTTTACCTCTGGCGGATCGGATTCGGTTGAAACCGCGCTGCGTCTTGCCCGCCAGTATCACAAGCTACGTGGAGAGGCGGGACGCACCAAGTTCTTGAGCCTCAAGAAAGGCTATCACGGCACCCATATCGGCGGTGCATCTGTCAACGGCAATGCCAATTTCCGCACCGCTTACGAGCCGCTCTTGCCCGGCTGTTTCCACATTCCGGCGCCCTACACCTACCGGAACCCGTTTAATGAAAGTGATCCCGAAAGGCTGGCGCAGCTTTGTGTTCAAGCCTTGGAGGACGAGATCGCCTTTCAAGGCGCGGGCACCATCGCCGCGATGATCATGGAGCCGATTCTGGGCGCAGGCGGGGTGATACCGCCGCACAAATCCTTTGCGCCAATGGTTCAGGAGATCTGCAATCGCCACGGCATCTTGCTGATCACCGATGAGGTGATCACCGCCTATGGCCGAACCGGCGCATGGTCCGGTGCGCGGCTTTGGGGCATTCAGCCGGATATGATGTGTACCGCCAAGGCGATCACCAACGGATATTTCCCCTTTGGCGCGGTGATGATCGGCCACCGCATGGTTGATGTGTTCGAGGGCAACCCGTCTGCCAAAATCGGCCATGGCTACACCTATTCGGGCCATCCTGTCGGTGCGGCGGCGGCGCTGGCCTGTCTGGCAGAGACCAAGCGCTTGAACGTGGTGGACAATGCTGCCGCGCGGGGCGCGCAGCTTTTCAACGGGTGCAAAGCCCTGATGGAGAAATATGATATCATCGGCGATGTGCGCGGCGGGCATGGGTTGATGACCGCAATTGAGATGGTCAGTGACCGCGCGACCAAGACTCCGATTGACGGGGCCTCCGCGCTGGCGGTGCAGGAAGGTGCCTATCAGAACGGTGCAATGGTGCGGGTGTCCGGCCCCAATCTGATCCTGTCGCCGCCATTGGTCCTGAGCGAAGCGGAAGCAGATACGATCCTGTCAGCCTTGGATGCGGGCCTCGCCTGCGTCTGACGTCGGCGCATGGGCCTGGCAGCGATTGACCGCGAACACACCAATGCCCCGCCCGGCATCGCGGGACGGGGCACTGATTGTTTCGCTATTGATCAAAAGTTGAAGTCTTCCTCCGACAGGGTAAAGCCGCTGACCCCGATCACACCGATGTTGCCCTCTTTGCCAGCGTCATTGGTAAAGGTCACACGCGCCGCCGTGTCGGTCAGTTGCAGGATCATCACGTCATCCATGCCCTGCACGGCATCCATGCGGGAAAAGTCGATCTTGTCGGCACCGTCTTCCCAGTCAAAGATCTGGCCGCCACGCGTGCCATCCATGAACAGAAAGGTATCGGCCTCAGTGCCACCGGACATGTTGTCATGGCCACTGTTGGACACCAGCGTATCCTCCCCCATTTCACCAAAAAGCGCATCTGTGCCCCAGCCGCCTTCGATCCAGTCATTGCCGGCACCGCCAAACAGCAGATCATTGTGCCCCTCGCCAAAGAGATAATCGTCACCGTCGCCAGCCAAGACAAAATCATTGCCGTTGTTGCCGTGTATATTGTCCGCCTCTGCTGTACCCTTCAGCATATTCGCGTCACTGTCGCCCGCGATGTGGTTTGGCAGTCCCTCGATCGGTTCCAGAATATCGATCCCGTCAAAGACCCCTTTGGCCGTGACCCGCACATCTTCTTCTGTGACGGTGTCACCGTAGATTTTCACCGTGCCAAGGCTATCCTCGTCGTGGGCGCCGCCGCCATCGCCTTGTTGGGAACGAACATGCAGGAGGGAGTAATCGCCACCTTCATCCACACCATAGGTGATCTCGGCCAGTTCGACCGTGTGCCCGCGCAGCTCAATCTTGTCATTGTCCTGATTGGAAAAGTCCAAGACCACGTCATCACCGCCGCTTTCGACCCAATGGTCATGCACCGCATCATTTTCACCCGCGACCTTGCGCCAGTTGATGCTGCCGTCCTCACGGGTATGGCGGGCCAGAACAACGTCTGTCGCGTCCAGCAGATAGTTGAACATAAAGGTATCGCGGTGCTGGCCGCCTGACACGATGTCGGTGGAAAGTGCTGGATCAACCGGATCCGTGATGCGCCCCGCGCCATCTGTCTGTGCGGGGTCAGGCTCTCCGCCATCGGCATAGACGCGGATGTGATCGTTGCCCAGTCCGGCAAAAACCTGCTGCGATCCTGAGCCAAGTTCGATCTGGTCAGTGGTTTTCACGTCATCGGGGGCTGTTTCCAGCACCACACCGTCTTGGATGATCTGGAAGGCCTGCGTGCCGCCGTTGTAATCAGCCAGTTTGTCTGTCTCGGCCAGTTGGTCACCGCCATCGAACACGCCGTCACGTTTCACGGTGATGTCCTCCTTGGTGACCTTGTCGCCATAGACCTTGATGATGCCAAGCGGATCCTCGTCATGGGCGCCGGTGGCCGTATTTGCCCCGCCCGCGCCGCCGTCGCCTTGCTGGCTGATCACACGGATGGCGGAGAACGCGCCGCCTCCGTCATTGCCGTATGTAACCTCCGCAATCTCAACGGTGTGGCCACGCACCAGAATCTTGTCGCCTTCTTCTTTCGAGAAATCGAGGATCGTATCAACGCCAAAGCCTTCGACCCAGTGGTCATGCACGTTGTCGTTCTCGCCCGCAACGCCGCGCCAGTTGATGTCACCCGTGCTGCCTGTGTGCTGGGCCACCACCTCGGCTCGGCCGTTCAACAGCGCATAAAATTCGAACCGATCCGCACCCGCACCGCCTGAGAAATAATCGTCCGATCCATCCGCCCCGATGGCCGGATTGATCCGCCCCTCGGCGCCATCGGTCTGGGCGGGGTCCGGCTCTCCCGCGTCGCCGTAAGAGATGATCCGGTCATTGCCGCCGCCCGCCTCAACGATCTGGGTGCCACTGCCCGCCTTGAACGTATCGCCCCGCGCGGTGCCCTCAAAAGCCCGTTCAAAATTCTCGGGATCTTCGATACCCCACTGCGGATGCACGATCTGCGGTGCGTCATTGTCGGCCAGACCATCCGCTTCGGCGGCAGCAATATCCTCAAGCTGATCAACGCCGTAGAACACGTCCGCTCTCAGATTGATATCTTCCTCGGTCACCTTGTCGCCGTAGACCTTGATCGTGCCCAGCAGATCTTCGTCATGGGCGCCAGTGGCCGTGTTTTCGCCGCCCGCACCGCCATCGCCCTGCTGGGAGCGCAGTTGGATCAGGCTGAATTCGCCGCCCTCATCCGCACCATAGGTGATCGCGGCAATCTCAACCGTGTGGCCGCGAATGTCGATTTTGTCACCATCCTGATTGGAGAAATCGAGGATCACATCATTGCCGATGCCCTCGACCCAGTGGTCATGGACATTGTCGTTCTCACCGGCGACGCCGCGCCAGTTCACCTCTCCATCGCTGAGGGTGTGTTTGTTCTGTATCTCTTGCTTGGCGTTGAGCAGCAGACGGAAGGCAAAGGTATCGCGTCCCTGACCGCCTTTGATGATGTCGTCCGACAGATCCGCCGCGACGGGATCATTGACACGCCCGTCCGCGCCCTCGGTCTGGGCCGGGTCCGGCTCACCGCCATCCGAAAAGCTGTAGATGATGTCATTGCCGCCGCCCGCATCCACGGTTTGCGATCCTTCACCAATCGAAATCCGGTCAGACTGCCTGTGGATCGACCCGGTGTAGCTGGTGTCGTCGGTGTTGCTGGCAACGACCTGCGTGATGCCAAGGTCAATCGGGGCATAGACCGCATCCGCTGTCTCAAGCCGGTCGATGCCCTCATTGTTCCGCTCAACAATCAAATCGGCGAGTTCAACCCTGTCGCCATAAACCTTGATCTGGCCGAGTTGGTCTTCGTCATGGGCGCCGGTGGCCGTATTGGCTCCGCCTGCGCCGCCGTCACCCTGCTGGCTGTAGACAGAAATCAGGGAAAACGCGCCGGCCTCATCCGTTCCATAGGTGATATCGCCAATGGTCACGGTGTGACCTGTGATCTTGATCTTGTCACCCTCGGCCTTGCTGTAGTCCGTAATCGTATCCAGGCCGAACCCCTCGACCCAGTGATCATGGACATTATCGTTTTCTCCGGCAACGCCGCCCCAATTCACCCGGCCGGAGCTGCCGGTGTGCGCGCCGACGACGCTTTCCTTGGCATTGATCAACGCGCGGAATTCAAACGTGTCGCGGCCCGCGCCGCCGGTCAGCGTATCGTCGGTGCCGCCGGTGACAGGGGGGTAAACGCGCCCCTCCGCGCCGGGCGTTTGCGCCGGGTCAGGCTCCCCCCCATCCGCGTAGGATATGATGCGGTCATTGCCCGCGCCCATATCAACAGATTGTGCGCCGCTGCCAAGGATTGCTGTTTCGCCGAATTTCGTTCCGTTTACGTTGTCCGCCATTTGGTCTCTCCCAAGGTTTTTTGCGGTGTGTCCTGTTTTCAGATCCAGCACCGCGCTTATTGTTGGAGACCATTGATTCCCGTAAAACGTGAAAAATCTATGTTCGAATTCGAGCAATTGTCGGAAGGGCCGTTTTTCGCGCTGCCGGCGCGGTGCACCGCCATTTTTTGCGGTTTGCACCATATGATGTGGGGGATCGGTCGCTAAATCGCGACAGTTTGCGCTGACAAATCCTGAACCGGCTCAGTGTGACCGCAGCTCAAACCGCAATTTCTTGCCTTAATCCACGCCTCAAAATCAAATGCCCCGGCCAAATGTCATGAAAGCGTCTTAATCAAATGAGGTGAGGATCAGGCCGGACCGGCGCCACGACTGCAGCGCCAGCCCATCACAACAAACCACTGGCAGTTGTTCCGAACGGGCCGCGACGCGCGTCAAAGGCTTGCGACGACCGCATCACGCACGATGTCCAAAACGGCCTTGAGGTCTGTTTTCGGAACGCCGCCAAACGCAAGACGCAGGGCTTGGGGAACGGCGGTTGTGGTTGCAAACGGCTCTGCCCCGCTGACCGATAACCCCTGATCTTTCAAAGTTGAAATGATCGCGCTGGACCGCGCCCCTTTTGCCAATGGCAGCCAGGCAAAGCCCGCGTTCGGATGCGCCGCGATGGGGAGATCGGCAAATACCTCCCGGCAGATCTTTTGACGCGCGGCCCCGTCTTCCCGCCTGCTTTGCTCCATCCGGTCCAATGTGCCGTCATCAATCCAATTGGTCACAAGATCCACGATCAATGCCGGCGTGTTCCATGTGGTCGCACGGATGATGCCCGACAGGGCATCAAGATGTTTTTCCGGTGTGATCAAATACCCCAAGCGCAGCCCCGTGGCGAGGTTCTTGGAAAAGCCGCCGATGTGAAGGGTTCTGGCAGGTGCAAGCGTCAGAAAGCTTGGCGGCGGATCAGGTTCGAGGAATGCATAAGCCGCGTCTTCCAAGATGGTCAGATCATAGGTCTGCGCCAATTCAACAATACGGCGACGGGTGCCGGCATCCATAACCGACCCCAGCGGGTTTTGCACCGTGGGCATCAAATAGACGGCCCGCAATCGGTTCAATCTGCACGCCGCCTCCAGCGCATCAGGGTCCATCACCCCGGCAACCGACTGCACCGGCACAAGATTGATCCCTTGCAAAGACGCCGCTGATTTGAAGCCGGGGTAGGTCAGGGCATCGACGGCAATTGAATCACCGCGTTGAAACAGTCCCAAAATGCCAATCGCCAGACCATGTTGCCCGCCAGAGGTGATCAGCAGGTGATCAGGGTCAATCGGGCCGTGATTAGCGCCCAGCCGTTCTGCGATAATCCTGCGTTCGTGCCGCCGCCCGGCGTGCGGCTGGTAGCGCATCATCGCCTGAAGATCACCCGAGGTCGCAAGCCGCCGTAGGCCGGAGCGCAGCAGCTCCGCATCCGCCGTCTCGCCGGGCATGTTGAACACCAGATCGACGAGGCCATCCGGGGAGGTTTGCAAAAGCCCATGCGTCATGGACAGGCCCTGATCGCGGACAAATGTGCCTCTGCCCGCCTCTCCGACGATGATGCCGCGATGCTCAAGCTCGCGATACACGCGGGTCGCTGTTCCCAAGGCGATGCCAAATTTCTCTGCAAAAGCCCGATGCGTGGGCAGTTTTGTTCCCGGCGGCAGCTCGCCTTTCTTGATCGCATCCGACAGCTTGTCGGCGATTTGCATGTATCGGGTCTTGGTCATGGTCAAATGTTCTTAGTACAATAAAGAAATTGTTACAACTACATCCCTGTGACATGGCTGTTCCCAAAGAGAACGGAGCATCCATATGCCGCGACTGATTTCCATTCCCATTCTGACGATCTGCCTGTTCACAGTGACTTACGCAGTAAATCTACAATCGCCCCTCTATCCGGCCTACGCCCTGCAAGGCGGCGCGGCGGCAACCTCTGTTACGGTGGCATTTGCTGCATATGTCGGTGGTCTGATGCCGACGTTGCTGCTTTTGGGCGGGCTATCGGACAGGATCGGGCGGCGATACCCCATTGCGCTTGCCTTGTGTCTTGGTGCCGCTGCAACGTTGCTTTTGATGCAATTTCCCAGCTGGAATACCTTGGTCATTGCGCGGGTTCTGCTTGGGATCGGTACGGGCCTCGCAACAACATCCGGAACCGCTTACATGACAGAGCTGCTTGGCATGGCGCAGGCCAGAACGGCGGCCCTGGTCGTGACTTCGGCAACCTCCTTGGGGTTCGGCGGCGGTGCATTGGCGACCAGTATCAGCCTGGGCCTACAGGGTCAGACGTTTTTGCCGGCGAGTTATATCAGCCTCGTTGTGATTGCCCCCCTCCTTGCCATCCTCGCCTTGGCCCTGCCCCGCGCCGATGTTCCCCGGCCCGTATCGCCCCTGCGCTTGCCCTACTTCCCGGCCGGAACATGGTTCTTTGGCGCAGCCATGGCATTGGCGTGGTCCACAACCGGCATGACCATTGCGATTGTCCCACTGGAACTTGCCGCCAAGGGGCTTCAGGGCTGGATCGGTCTCGTGGTTTTCCTGGCGATTTTTGTTGGCTTCCTGTGCCAACCCCTGGCGCGCCGGATGCAGAACGGCTCGGCGTTGAGTGTTGGGTTTGTCTTGGTCCCACTGGGGTTTGCCATTCTGCTTGTCGGGGTTTGGATGAATGCTCTGGCGCTTGTCCTGATCGGCACCTGCGTGACCAGTGCGGCCAGCTATGGGTTCACCTACCTGTCTTCTCTTGCCGAGGTGTCCTTGCGGGCCGGACCGGACCGTGCCCGCGCGACGGCTGGCTTGTTTGTCTATGCCTATTTCGGTTTTTCTGTCCCCGTTGTTGCCGCTGGCGCCTTGGCAGACTGGCTCGGGAGGCTGCCCGCGATGGCGGCATTTGCCGTGGCCCAGATCGTCATCACCATTGTGGTCAGCCACATCTGGAAAGGGCGCATGCGCCGCGGCGACATTGGCAAAGAGTGAATTGGCCGGCTCCATCCTGACACCATCAAATCGATCGCCGGCAATGTCCCGCCATGATCACCTGCCGGTGCGCGCCTAGCCTGCCTGACGGGCAGGACCATGACGAAAATCAAACGAATCCCTTGACTGATCGATCAATCAGTTTTTAGGGTGAAGCATGACAGTTGCAGTGCAAAAAGTTCAGGGGTCTTCGCGCAGCGAAGCGCGGAATGCCATTTTGGACGCCGCCGAGGTGGCGTTCTCCGAGGCAGGTTTTCACGGCGTTGGGATGAAGGCGCTGTCAAAACGCGCCGGTGTCGCCCAAGGGCTGATCCATTATCATTTTGGCACCAAAGACGGGCTCTACGAGGCGGTGATCGAACGCCGTGCGGTTTCGATCACATTGACGCGCTCGGAACTTCTTAGGCAGATCGATCTCTCCCATCCCAATGCGGTGCGCAATATTTTTGAGGCTTTCTTTCAACCGCCGTTGTCGACAGAGGGCGGCGGCACCTCCTTTGCACGTGTATTTGCCTTGCTGGTCAACGGCGACGAACGGGACCGCGCCTTGGTGCGCAAATATTACGATCCATCAGCGCTCGAATTTATCGAGGCTTTGCAGGTCGCGCATCCGGCTGCTGACCGTGAAACCTGTGCATGGGCCTATTCGATGGCTCTTGGCTTGCTTGTGGGGGCCGTCGGGCGATCGCGCCGTCCAGAACGGCTTGCTGGAAAGAGCGGGCCTGACCCTCTTGAAACCGAAGCCTTGGTCAATCGGCTGACCACACATGCCACGGGGGGTTTTTTTGCCTTGAGCGAGAACCAAAAGACCTAAACCGCCGCCGGGGGAGAGCGGCGCAATCTAATTTATTCTGGGAGGAAAACAAATGAAGATCACAACAACCCTGGGCATCGCGGCCCTGATATCGGCGGCTGTGCCCGCGGCAACCATGGCTGAGAATTTTTCCGCAACCGTTGTCGCGGGGCATCCACCGGTGTTTCGATGGGTGCGCATGCTGGACGAAGCGTTTTATCCAGCAACCAACGACGCCCTGTCAGAACACGGACACAGCGTGGCATTTGATGGTCAATACGGCGGAACGATCGCAGCCGTCGGAGATGAATTGGAAACGGTGGAAAGCGGGCTTGCCGAAATCGGCGTGTGTTCTTCACTGTTCGATCCGTCAAAACTCGCGATCCAGAATGTCACCTATTACACACCATTCGTCAGCTCAGACGCGCGACTGGTCGGTGAAAAAATGAACCAGTTGCACAACGATGATCCACGTATGCAGCAAGCCTACCTCGACAATGGCAACACCTATCTGGGTGGGCCGGTTGTTGTAGATGATTACCTTTTGATGACGAACTTTCCTGTGCAGAGCCTTGCCGATCTGGAAGGGCGCAAGATCGCGGCACCCGGCGCTGCGGTGAACTGGCTCGAAGGGACCGGTGCCGTGGGGGTCTCGGGCAATCTGACAACCTATTACAATGAAATGCAGACAGGTGTGTACGACGGTGTCATCGTCTTTGCATCCGCCGCATTGCCGAGCAAACTGTACGAGGTGGCGCCATATGTCACCCGCGCAGGTCTTGGCGCCCAGTTTGCCGGGGGCATCTGCGCCAACACCGACTGGTTCGAAGGTCTGCCGGCCGAGGTTCAAGATGCCATGCGCAAAGGCGCCGACGCAGCGCGGGCCTGGTATCTGGATGACCTCGAAGCGGCGATTGAGAAATCCTTTGCCGTTATGGCGGACGCAGGCGCGACCATTACGGACGCCCCGGAAGAAATGCGCCAAGCCTGGGCAGATGGCATGAACAATGTGGCGGCGACATGGGCGGCGGATCTTGATGGTCGCGGGCAGCCCGGCACAGAGATTCTGAATGTCTATATGAACGCCATGCGGGATGCCGGTGCGACGCCGTTGCGCGACTGGGATAAAGAATGATCAAGACCCAAGAAAGGACCGAGCGTTCTCTCTGGCTCGGTCTGCTGGACAGGGTGGCCTCCGCGATGAATATCGCGGGGTCTGCCCTGATCTTGATGCTCATGATCCTCATTGGGCTTGATGTCGCGGGGCGGAATCTGTTGGCTGCGCCTGTTCCCGGAGTGCCTGAAATGGTGTCCTTGTCCATCGTGGCAATCGTATTTCTGCAATCGCCACGGACCCTTTTGGCAGGCCGGATGGTCCGCTCAACCGCGTTGCGGGATCTTCTCATGCGCCGTGCACCGCGCGTCGCCCTGATCCTGGAGGACATCTGGGATATCATTGGCTTGTGCGTGTTGGCGACGATTGCCTGGTCGACCTGGCCCACATTGGTACGCGATTGGGAACGCGACACCTTTGTCGGCGCAGTGGGCAGTTTCACTGCTCCGGTTTGGCCCGTCAAAGCAACTATTCTTGCAGGATGCATCATGCTTGTCCTGCTGTTCGCCGGACAAATCTGGCGCCGTCACCGCAATGCAGGGCAGGACGTTTGATGGAAGCGTTTGATATCGGCCTGATCTCGCTTGGTGCGATGGTGGTGTTTGTGATGGCCGGGCTTTATGTCCCGATTGCGTTGATGGCCTGCTCCTTTGTGGGCATCTGGGCGATCAAAGGGTCTCCCCTCCTGGCGTCCAAAGCGCTGGCACTTGCGGCGAGTGACACCATCGCCAGCTACTTCTTTGGTGTTGTGCCATTGTTTGTCCTGATGGGATTTCTGGTTTCGGAATCCGGCATGGGTCGGGATGCCTTTGATGTGGCCAATCAGGGATTTCGGAAGATCAAAGGCGGCCTCGGCGTTGGCACGGTTGGCGCCAATGCCATCTTTGCCGCGATTACAGGGATCTCTATCGCCTCTGCTGCCGTCTTTACCAAAATCGCGGTCCCGCAAATGGTGCGCCACGGGTACAACGCACGCTTTGCAACGGGCGTTGTTGCGGGCTCTTCCGTCCTGGGCATGCTGATCCCACCATCGCTCTTGTTGATCCTTTACGGTCTGCTGACCGATCAGAGCATTGGCGACCTGTTTCTTGCAGGCATCGGCCCCGGCATCCTTTTGTCGGTGGTTTTTGGCCTCGGCATCATCGCCACAGCCGTCTTTGCGCCGCGCTTCATCGGAAACCCGACCATTCCTGAAGACGGCGCGCTGTCTGGCACCGAAGTTCTGGCCAAAGGTCTGCCAATCGTACTTTTGATCTCGGTCGTTCTTGGCGGCATCTACGGAGGGGTCTTCACACCGGTCGAAGCAGGTGCCATCGGATCCATCGGTGCGCTGGTGCTTGGCTTGGCCAAACGTGCGCTCAACCTGAAAGCCATCGGGCGGGTGCTGGTTGAAACCGGACTTGTGACCGCCTCGATCTGCTTTTTGATCATCGCCGCGCAGATGTATTCGCGCATGTTGGCGTTCTCTGGCCTGCCCGCTGAATTCGGGTCTCTGGTCACAACTGCGGATCTCTCGCTCATGATGGTCATCACGCTTTACGTGGCTGTCGTGATCGCGATGGGTATGATGCTGGACAGTTCATCCATCATGCTCATTCTCGTTCCATTGATGATGCCGGTGATGAATACCTTTGGTGTCGATCTGATCTGGTTCGGGATCGTTACGGTGATCGCTGTCGAGATTGGTCTGCTCACGCCGCCCTTTGGCATTTCCGTCTATGTGATCAAGTCCACACTGGATGATCCCTCAATAACTCTGGCCGATATTTTCATCGGGGCCGCCCCCTTTGCACTGGCCATGCTTGGCGTCCTCATTCTCGTGATCGCATTTCCGGTGATCGCCACGGGTCTTATCCCTTGAACCTAAGAAAGGAGCGGTCGTGCCGCGCAAGATAATCGACATTTCCGTCTCGCTCGAAGCGGGCATTGCATCGGACCCGCCAATGATGCTGCCTCAAATCAAATATGAGGCACACAAGGACACCGCCGACCAGATGGCATCGTTCTTTCCCGGATTAACGGTTGACGATCTGCCCAATGGCGAAGGCTGGGCGGTCGAAACGCTGACCGTTTCGACACATAACGGCACCCATCTTGATGCCCCCTACCACCATCATTCAACGATGGATGGCGGCAAGCCATCAAAGACCATTGATGAAGTGCCTCTGGACTGGTGCTTTCGCCCCGGTGTGAAACTCGATTTCCGGCACTTCGAGAACGGCTACATCGTTCAACCCCGCGATATCGAAGCGGAACTCGACCGCATCGGGCATCAACTGCAACCGCTGGATATTGTGGTGGTCAACACCTCTGCCGGGCTCCGCTATGGGCATGAGGACTACCTTGTATCAGGTTGCGGTATCGGGCGCGACGCAACCCTCTATCTGCTTGAACGGGGCGTGCGTGTCACGGGAACCGATGCCTGGTCTTGGGATGCGCCTTTTGCTCTGACTGCGGCGGAATGGGCAAAAAACCGCGATCCTTCGATCATCTGGGAGGGGCACCGCGCCTCCATTGATATCGGATATTGCCATATGGAAAAGCTGTCCAACCTTGAGGCCTTGCCGCCCACGGGCTTCGACATCAGTTGCTTTCCGATCAAGATAAAACGTGCCTCTGCCGGATTTACCCGCGCCGTGGCTATACTGAGGGACGACACATGAAGCTGGGAACAATTTGTTATCAAGACAAGGATCGCCTTGTTGCACTTGTGGACGAAAACACCGTTCTCGATCTTGCAAGGGCCTCATCGGATGCCAGGCATTTCTCCGACATGGTGGCGATGATCGAAGCCGGCCCAGATGCGCTGGAGCATGCGCAAAAGCTGATGGCTGAGCCCCCGCAAGAGGCCCTCATTGCCCTCTCGGACGTACAGCACCGCGTGCCCTTGCGCCCCGTGCAATACCGCGATTGTCTGGTTTTCGAAGAACACCTGCTGAACAGTTTTGCGCAGGCGGAGAAGATGACGGGCCGCCCCTTCACGATCCCGCCGGTCTGGTACGATCAACCGATCTACTACAAGGGCAATCGCATGTCCTTTGTCGGCCACATGCAGACGGTGCAATGGCCCAAATACTGCGATCACCTCGATCTGGAACTCGAACTTGCAATCGTGATCGGCAAACAGGGCAAGGATATTTCCCAAGGCGACGCGCCAGGCCACATCTGGGGTTACACGATCTTGAATGATGTGAGCGCTCGCGACGCCCAGATGCGCGAAATGGCAGGTCAGCTTGGCCCCGCCAAGGGTAAGGATTTTGACACAGGCAACATTCTGGGCCCATGGGTTGTGACCGCGGATGAGATACCCCATCCCGCCCAACTTGATATGCATGTCGAGGTCAATGGCCAGCGGTGGGGCGGTGGCAATTCACGCCAGATGCACCATGATTTTGCCGCCGTGATTGCGCATATATCCGCGTCGGAAACCTTGTACCCCGGCGAAGTCATCGGATCGGGCACCGTCGGCACCGGCTGCGGCCTTGAGATCGGCAGAAAATTGGCGGATGGCGATGAAATGGCGCTGACGATCGAGCGGATCGGAACCTTGCGAAACACAGTCCGGCGCGGAGGCCAAGATGACAGCAACACCTGAAAACATGCCAGCCCGTGCCGAGGTCACATTCACATGCCACGGCACAGCCGCGGGCAAGATGCGCAACGATCTTGATGTGCGCATGGTCAAACCCTTTGCCGAACATTTCGAACTTGCAACGGATGAAGGGCCCTTTCACGGAGGCGACGCCACAGCGCCCCCGCCTCTCGCCTTGTTCATCGGTGGATTAACCGGATGTCTGATGACCCAGATCCGCGCATTTGCCAAACGTCTGAAGGTCGAGATTGCAGACCTCCAGGTGGATTGCCAAATCACCTGGGATTGGGCGAAGGCTGGTAAGGTCTACGAAACGGGTCCCAAAAGCTTTGCCATCGACGTGATCCTGGACAGCCCCGCCCCTATTGAGGACCAAATTGCACTGATCGAGGCAGCCAAGAAGGGCTGTTTCATTGAGCAAACACTGGCTGCGCCAAACACGATCCGGCACCGGCTCAAGACCGCGGAGGGATATCGCGACGTGTGAACCGGCGGCCTGTCTCGCGAAGGCCCACGAAGAGCGGCCACCACGCCACGCCGCCACTCTTTGCAATCCACCGCCAGCCATTCACCGCCCCCTCGGCCGAGCAACCCGAGATTTCCTGACCGGCGTATCTGACAAGGAAAGCTTAACAAACATCGCTTCCGCTTGTTGATGGAACAGCGAGGAGCAGATCGGCTCCCACTCCGCGATGGCCACAGACAGCACCCCCGCTCACGGCCTCAAGGGATGCTTTGAGTGCAGGAAGAAACCTTAGAAAATCACCGCGCCGCTCAAGGCCAACGAACAACTCTCCTGCCAGCTCCCCGGCGGGTTTTCTTCTTTTCAGCGGATCGGGATTTTTGAGCCAAAGATTATGGCGGAGACGAAGTCCGCCTAATTTTCCCCGTTTCGCCTTAAAATTAAGGTAATTTTTCTGTATATTAGAAATTCATACCACCTAAAATACCACCTGAGGCGCAATAAGGACTGCTTCTGACTCAATTCTGACTGTAATGTCGGTTTTTTCAAGCCGTCTTTATCCCACCTGACCATTCACTAATTTGTTCATCTTTGCATGGACCAATTCCGCCCTCGCATTCAAGAATGATTGATAGTGACCAGAAACAAGCTCTTCATAGGGTATCAGGTGGCTCTCAAGCCGTTTGCGAACTTGTTCATTAGTTGCTTTGGCGTCTTTAGCCCGCGCCTCGATGTAATCCCGGGGCGTTTTTGCACCTATTTTGCGGTTGGTCGCCCATGAGATCAGAGCACAATTGAGTGCAGAGTTCACCATGTGATCTGAATAATCGTCTGCAAGAAGAGCTTTTGGGTACACATGATGATACTCACGTTTTCGGACTGTCTGCGCGGTGGCCTTCTTTTCATCGGCGAAATCGTATCCGCCTGCCGACAAAGAAACGACTACGATTGCTCGTCCCAACCGATCCTTTCGGCTTGGCCATCCCCCCCGAACCAGTTCGCTCACGTCTGGCAGCGGGTTCAATTCCTCATCAAATAACTCCGGCAACTCCGTACAATTTGGATCAGCTATTAGGGCCTTTAGTCGTTTGAAGTCTGCAAACGCACGCGTGGTCGCAGTCTTCAAGTATCGGTCTGTGAAACTGGCGCGCCAAACAGCCTTTCTGATAGTTGATCGCGCCCAGCCTTCTTGATCGGTGCCGTCGTCTGGCACTGCCGCCCAAAGTGCTGCAGTCAGATACACGATAACTTCCGTCGGCAACAATCGCTCGTTCAGGATGCCTTCCTCACGCAAAAACTCTACGGCACGTTGCATTCCCGAAACGACGTCATCCCAAACTGCCGCAAGCTTTCCACCGAATTCTTTGTCCAAATAAGTCCTTTTTAGTGGTGGTTCCCCATTTAGTAGAGCGCCAACAGCAAGCACAGTATCCTCAATTTTCCCGAAGTCCTTTGCTGCAGGCACCCTCACATGAAGATCATCCAGCATATCATGTAGTGAGCCACGTGCGGTTCGCTCCAGCTGTGCCACAACGATATCAAAATCCTTAAGCGGCGATGCCGACGTGTTCATATTTATGAAAACGTCCAGCGCCGTTTCTTGACCGGTACTTACGGGCAACGACAAAAAAGGGATCATATACCCTGCAAGACGGTGCCTCAGTTTGTTAATAGCGCGATCCATTGCTTTGTCGGTACCGGCATCCTCGCACCACTGGTCCATCTGTTTTTCGCCGTCGCTGCCGGGGCACAACAGTGTCACTGGAAACAGGTTTCGCTCAAGAGTCTGAACTGGATCATGTGCCCAAGCTGGCATTGGGTTCCCAGCTTTGGACGTGTGACGTTTGACAATTTGAACATCTGGTTCTGTTTCACTTTCAAGCGAAACGAATATCAGCATGTCCTCATAAAGACCGCAAAGTGACTTCCACAATGCTGTCATTCGTTGCTGGCCATCTAACAGGTTCAGTTGTGGCAACCCCGACGGTTCCGGCGCACCTGATAATGGTCGGGAATGAAACAATTCTTGTTCGCCCACTTCAAGAACCAGCAAAGCCCCAATGGGCAAAGACGGGGAGCGTAGAATGTTCTCTAACACACCTTCAATCTGATTTGGTCGCCAAGCTTCAAACCGTTGAAAGCGAGGCAAGGTCACTTGTCCTCCCCTAACCATCGCGAACCAATCTTCAACCGACTTTGAACGTGCTTCCATATCGTTCCTCTGCTTTCTTCGTTATGCCGCATACATGCCGTCATCGTTTCTCTCTGCCTGCCCGAGCGCAGCTAGGCTGTCCATTAACGGCTCCACCGTTGCAACACGCGCACGGACAAAGCGGCGGGCGATCTGCTCCGGCGTTGCTTCGCCCATCTCCGTCAAGGCTTCGCGAACGGCGGCGATCTGGTCTGGCAGGGTCTTGGGCCATGGGGTTTTTTCGATCTTGGCCACTACGCCAAGGTCCATATCAGCGGTCTTGCCTTTCGCGGCCTGTTGGCCCGTGGGGTTCTGATAATCGGGACGCAGCCAACGGATATGCCCGCGTGCCTCTTCTTCCGCACGTTCCTTGTTGAGTGCGACAAGACGGAGCAGGATTTCCTCGTCACTCAGGTCCGCAGGCCAGCCGTAGGCATCGGCCACAGCCGCGTCGATCTGGTCGTGCAGGTCGCGCAGGATAGAGATGAGGCCTTGATCGTAAATCTCACGGTCCTTGCCTTCGATGGGTTCATTCGCGCGGAGCTTTTCCAGCACGTTATACATCTGGGTCAGGGTCAGCTTGGGGTGTGCGGCCTGCTGGCGCTTGCGGTGTGCATCGAGGTCTTCGCCAAGTTGGCGGAGGTGGGCGCGTTGTGTGTCGGTGAAGTCTGGGAATGGGAACGGGTCGAAACAGCGGGATTTGTTGTAGCGAGGATCGTTGCCTATGCCCAACCTGCTTCCTGCCGCTAGCGACCAAACTATGTGCAGTGTCGAGGACAAAATAGCGAGCGTCGCAGCATCATCGATTGCGATTACGTTAATTGTTGCATCTACAAGCATCTCTTCAGGAATGAACTGAAAGACCCTATGTTTTGCGGTGTAGACAGTTCCTACGTACCTCGGCAACCCACAAAGGGCCTTGCGAACGGCGTGCACATTCTCACCAAATTGCCACCATCGCTCTCTATATGCTGCACGATTATTTTGTTCTCTTTCCGGACGGACCAAATCGTGTATCAACTGATACGCTTCGGGAAACTCGCTTTTTACTTCGTGCTCACTCAACCCAAAAAAATCCAAAGCCCAAAGTTCGCGAGAATTTGCGGTCAGGTCGCGCCCGTTCTTGTATGGGCGAATATGCTTCTTGAAACCTACGGTGTCTTTGCCTTTCAAGGCCTTTGCCTGATCGCCGGACACCAAGAACCCTTGCCCCATCAATTGGGGGCCGCGCCCAGCAACAAGATCATTGGACAACAAGGGCTTTGCGCTTGCAACGTCTGCTCCAATCTGGAGATTCGCAAATACTTTCCCAATCTGGTGTTGGAAAGTAACGGCTTGGCCGTCTAACTCTTCCTTTTCTTTGCCCTCGGTTACAACAGTCAACAACCGCCCTCCACGGTTCCCCGCAGCCCCAACCGTCATGGCAATCCGAACAGCAGCTCCATAAAGCGTATCCACCCACGGATGATCCGGTATCGCAAACAACAGCGACAACGGCTTTTTCGGATCGTCCAGATGCGGTTCAAGCACCCTGCGGTTAAACGTCTGGCGCAAGCTGTTCGTTGTGATCAGCCCAAACCGCCGCGTGCCTTTGCCTGTCTTGGCGTTCCAGCCCCGCGCCGCCAGTGCCGCCTTTTCCCACCAGAACATCACCAGATCAGCGCTTTGCGGCATCTTGGGGTATGCTTTCCACAACGCCTCAACATATCCGTCACCCAGAGAATCGCGCAGTCGTGACGCCCCGATGAACGGCGGATTGCCCACTATGAACTCCGCCTCCGGCCATTTGGTCGCCTTCGCCCCCTCATAGTCATAGACAGCGATCCGCGCGGCGGGGTCTGGCACTTCCTCTCCCGTGACGTTGTGGCGGATCGTGGTCACGCCGTCCCAGCGGGTCACAGGCGCACCATCTGCATCCATACGAGGCGTGCGGCCCGACCATTCCAACACCGCATCACCGTTGCGGATGTTCTTGAAGTCGCGCAGCACAGGTTCGGACGGGGCGGCCTTGCCGTATGTGCGAAAGTGCCACTGCAGGAAGCCGATCCACAGGACCAGCTCGGCAACATTGGCAGCCCAAGGGTTCAACTCAATGCCAAGGAACTGGTGAGGGTCGATTGTCACCAGTGGCTTGGAATCGTTCAGCTCATCCATAAGAGCCGTTACCTCGCCCTCAAGGCGCTTCATCATTTCGAGTGCGACATAGAGAAAGTTGCCGGAACCGCAGGCAGGGTCCAGAACGCGGGTATTGCAGAGCTTTTGATGAAAGCCGCGCACCAAGTCCCGCGCGTCATCTGGTTTACTGTCAGCCATCAAGCGCTGCACCGCCGTTTGCACATCGCGCCAATCCTCGCGCAGCGGCTCCATGATCGTGGGGGTTACCAGCCGCTCCACATAGGCACGCGGCGTGTAATGCGCGCCCAGCTTGTGCCGCTGGCGTTTATCGAGAGCGCGTTCCAGCAGCGTGCCAAAGATCGCGGGTTCAACCTGTTTCCAATCGGCCTCCGCCGCTTCTATCAGCAGGCCCAGTTGCAGGTTGTCGAGGGGCAGCGCATCCGCATCCTTGAACAGACCACCGTTGAAGCGTTTGAGGTCTTGCATCAGCACTTGGGAAAAGCCGCCCGTGTTCATGGTTTCCCAAAGCCCGTGCAAGGACGGTTGCGCGTGTTCGGGGTGTCCGCGCAGTTTCTTAAGTAGCTTAGTGAAGCTTTCGCGCGGGATCAGATCAACGTCTTCGGCAAACATCGAAAACAGGCAGCGCATCAGGAAGCGGGCAACCGTTTCGCTATCATGCCCCTGCCCCTCAAAGCTCTTGCCCAACTCGGCCAAGTGGGTGGCGATTTCGCGGGTGACCTTGGCAGAGCGCAAAGACGGATCAAGACTTTGCGGGTCCGTCCAAATCGTGCGCAATAGGGCCAGCGTTTCAGGCTCGCGCAGGTCTTCGAGATAGATGCGATAACGGTTGCCATCGGGGAACTGGTTGTAGCCCTGCCCCTGTCCCGAGAAGTCGGCATAGAGTTCGATCACATGACCCACATCCACAACCATCAGGAAGGGCGGCCAGCCGTCCTCGCGTGCCACGGCACGGGCGTAGTTATCCGCCTGATTTCGCGCCTTCATCATAGTATCGTCAAATTTGGACGTGCCGCGCTTGCCGTGACCCGATTGCTTGGGCGCGTCTTTCTCAAGGAACATCTCTAGGGTGTCTTTGTCCTTGGCATCCGGCGACACGAACTGCTTTGCCTCAAGGATGAAATGACCCTTTTTGTAGAGGTCGATCCGGCGGTTTTTCTTGCGGCCAGTGTGGGTTTCAGTCACGGGGCGTTCAAAGCGGTAGTCCAGAAAATCGCCATCTTTGTCGGACACGTTAGGACGCGGCACACCCAACAGTTCGGTCAATTCAATAGCAAACGACTGCGCGGTAGCCATTTCGCTGCCACCAGAGCCTAGCCAACGCTCAATGAAATCGTCTACCTGCACACGCACCGTCCAGAAAACCCAACCATATCAATTGGAAGTTGTGCACGTATCTTGAGACTAATCAATCCCACTTCGGGCTTTGGCCTTTTGTGCTGCAAACAGAGCATATTTCATTAAGTCTTTCAAACAGAGTTACGCCGGTTTGAGACGCTTAATCAGGTCTTCTCTGCGCTGTTTTGGGATAGGCAGGTATGACCCCATTGTCACGGCTATGTTTTCATGACCGATGTTCATCCCCCATGCCTTGAATTCTTCTACCGTGGTGCATCGGTCATTCGCCATCTTGATCAGTGTCGTGCGGAAAGCGTGAGGCGTGTATTGTGGCAACTGCACCATTGCAAAGGCATTGCGGATGATCTTGTTTAGCGGCGTTGTGGTGGCAAACGGATCACGCGATAAACCTACCTTCTGAAACCCGCCCGTTTCTGCAATCCCCATTTCCGCCTTGGGGAACAGCGCATCGGTGTCGCCAAAGTATCTTTCCGTGCGCAGGTATTTTACCCATAGCGTGAAACACTCTAGATAGGCCGGATCAACAGGCATAAACACGGTGTCGATGTATTTGGCGGCCTTTGTGTTCACTTCACGCGGATCTTGGAACACCTTGCCATTGAACAGGTCGACATGTTTGAGCCTGAGGGAAGCCACAGCCCCCACACGCGCCCCTGTGAGCATAAAGAAGGCAAAGAGCGCCTTGTCACGCTTATCAAAGTCGGTCGCGCTGGGCATGGCTTGGAAGGCGTGAAACGCGGCCTCAGGTGTCGGTGCTTCCTTGTCATTAGCGGTATGGGCAATCCTTGCAGACTTGCGGCTGTTGTTGAAATACCGCGTGTCGCTATAGGTCAGCACCTTTTTGTATCCCGGCTGCCCTGCCAACCAATGAAAGAACTTGCGCACAAGCGTGAGCGTCGCGTCCACCGTCGAATGGCTCAAGGGTTGCCCACGTTGGTTTTTTGCTTGGGAAAGGTAAGTTTTGAATTTGGCGGCTTGCTCAATATGGAACCGCTTGAATGGCTTGAACCCTGTGGACTGTTCAAACTTGAGGATCGCCGCCAGAACTTTGTCGGTAGACTTCTCATCCAGCCCATCCGCTTCCTCAAGATAGAAGACATATTTGCGCTTCATCCGTTCGTTTTCTTCAATCACTTTTCTCATCTTGGGGTCCTTTGTTTTTGGGGTTGTCTTGAGACTAAATTTCAAGCGGTTCGGGCAGTCGGCTCAAAGTGTGGTTTTGAACTGGGCTTGAGGGGTTCGTATAGGCTCAAGACATGCTCTTGATCGTAATCTCGTAAATCTGGCCAAACCTGCTCAAGTCACCCTTGCCGACAAAGCGCTGCAAACCACCCTCACACTCCTCACATAGCCCAGTGAGCCGCCCTCTTGTGTCACTGATAGGAACGTAATCGACCATGCTCAAAAGAGGCCTTTGAGGGGCTTTGCACTTCAAACAGTACATTTGATCCAAGGCCATTTTGACCGACCTTTTAGCCTGCTTGTCTTCAATGTAGCGGATCAGTTCAGCGCCAAGGATGTAGTGAGGGGTCTTTGAAGTCATTACACTCAAACCGCTGGATCGCCATAACCGCACCGTATGCGGACTGACGCCCAGCGCCGCTCCTGCTTCATCATAACCATAGAGGCGATGTTTCTTGATCTTGCGCGTTGAAACACGCTTGGCCATCAGTCCTGCCCGCCATTGGAAGGTTCAACCCGCTGGGCATCGGCCCAAGCGTTCAAATCCTCCCCGCGATAGATAATCTTGCGACCCAACTTGTAGAACGCCGGACCCATACTCTTGTGACGCCATTGCGCCAGCTTTTCCCGGTCGCCAATGAGATTCAATTCTTCGTCGCCAAGGACGTAGTTTCGGTTTTGCTCGAATAGCGTTGCCATGATCAGATTTCCTTTGGCAGTTTTCATTGCCAACGGATTTACTGACCTTAGAAATTGTAGCTAGAGACTCAAAAGTGCCAAAAGTCTGGAAGAGTTTTGAACGTATTTTGACAAGGGTTTTGAAACATATTAGTGCCGACCCTAATACGAAGGTTATTCTTCAGTGTTTAGGTTGAGCGCACGCCTTATGGTCGCAATGCTCACTGGTTCACCCAATTTCGACTCAATGCTGTTTGCGAGTTCCTTCCAAGAACAAGAGTGACCGTCCGGGTGCAATTGAAGATAGGCGTCCGCGACCTTTTGAATCTTTGGCGGGCGACCAATTCTTGCTTGATCACCATCGGTCCGGTTGAACTCATCGTCTAGGACGGGTGTTTCGCCATTCAGGATTTTGTCCCAGCCCTCCAGTTTTTCGTCTGGCACGACAATTGCCCGACCACCCAAATTTTCCACAAGAACTTGCTGATCACAGTTCTTCAAAACGTGCCTCGCCCAATGCGGAAGGGTCTCGACAATCATAAATCGCCCACGCTCGAAACAAATCGGTAATGTGTGAAAGTTCAACCGGCGCAGGTAATCGCCTGAAACTTCGCCATCGGGATTGACCTCAAGTGGATACCTCTCCCGCCAGACCTCTTTATCGTCCGGCTCAAAATCCCAAGTCGCAAACAAAGGCCCAGCGACACGATCAATTTCGTCGCAGTGACCACATTCCAATTGCGTTGCGGCGGCATCGAAACTTGAGCGATACGGAGATATCTGGCTGAACAGACCGGGAACGCCGTCCTGAAAGCGAGTATGTACCCGCATGACGTTCCCGTCATTCGTCGCCGCATGAAGCTGGCACTTCCACATCAATGCAAGAAAAGTGTGTTCTGCAATATCCAAGGCCGAACCGCGCAAAAACTGAGGCGCCAACTCTTCACTGGCGTAATAGCGCGCGGATGATCGGTAGACCGCGTCGATTTTTGCCTCCAAGAATTGATCCCAAAGCATCGCTAATGGTGTAAATCCAACAGGCGCAAACATCATGCAATCCTAACCACATTGCCAGGCTTGTCCGCAACGAAAGCTGACCATCGGTCCATAAGCGCACGTCGCTTTTCTAGCAAATCAGAACGCGCGTAAGCCCGCTCTACATCCGACCCGACCGAATGGGCCAAACTCTTTTCGGCCACCTCACGCGGCACATTGGCGACCTCTGATGCCCAATCGCGGAAGGTCGAGCGAAACCCATGTACCGTTACGCCCTCAATCTGCATCCGGCGCAGCAACATCAGCATCGACATATTAGACAAAGGCTTGTGCCGTTTCTGGCCTTCAAACACATATTCAGACTTCAACGCCTTCAGAGGCTCAATGATTGCCAGCATTTCATCTGTAAGCGGGACGCGGTGTTCTTCCCCGGCTTTCATCCGCTCCGCCGGACAGGTCCACAGCCGCGCCTCAAGGTCCAGCTCTTCCCAACGTAAGCCAAGCGCCTCACTTGTTCTTGATCCAGTAAGGCAAGTGAACATCAGCGCCTTTGCCGCCATCGCCTTGCGCGTTTTCAAGTTGGCATAGAAGGCTGGCACGTCCTGCCACACCATCGCTTTGTGGTGCTTCACCTTGGCTCTGACTTTCGGCAACGCTTGCGCGTCCTTGATCGCGGTGACGGGGTTTTCACCAGACCTGAACCCTTTTGAGCGCGCGACGTCCAGAACCGTCTTGATCCTTTGGGCCAGCCGCTTGGCGGTTTCGTGTTTTTCGGTCCAAATAGGTGCCAAGCACATCATCACCTCAGGCTGGTCGATGGCATCAATCGGCATCCGCCCGATCTTTGGAAACGCGTAGTCGCGCAAGGTGTTGATCCACTGTTGCCCGTGTTTGGCATTCTTCCACGTTGGCATCCGATCAATATGCACCTGTTGCGCCACCTCTTGAAAGGTTGGCACCTCTTGGAGGGCATTGAAACGCGGATTTAGCCCCTGCTTGGCCATACGGCGATATTCCAGTGCCCGTTCACGCGCTTGGTTCAAGGTCACGATATCAGCACCGCCCAAGCCAAAGTCGGTCCGCAGCGGCCCACCGTTCTTATTTTTCTGGCCTTTGACAACCACCCGCACAATCCAGCGCCTCGCACCGGACGGATCAACAACTAAATGAAGGCCACCGCCATCGCCATGCCGCCCAGCGCCAAGGTTCTCGACAAGCTTCTTTGTCAGTTTGCCAGATAGAGCCATTCCAGAAATACCACCTTCCATACCACCCAAGGAACGAATATAGGCATCATCGAAACAAACTCAAGGCAAACCACAAAGCGCCTCATAGCTTTACAAACAAAAGAAAAAGGCCGCCCAAGGCGACCTTATCAAACTAAAAAAGATGGTAGTCTGGCGGAGACGAAGGGATTCGAACCCTCGAGACCCTTCCGGGCCTACTCCCTTAGCAGGGGAGCGCCTTCGACCACTCGGCCACGTCTCCGCTGACCCGTTTATCGGCAAGCTCTTTGGGGGGCAAGGGCGAAAAACGGATTTATACCGTTTCTGGAAACCGCACCGCTCGGGGCATTGATGTGGTGCCTTGGGATATCGTCAACTGTTGGCCACATGCGGCTGTTTCAGCGCTGTCACTGGCTTGTGAGAGTGAAGTGAACACCGCGTTAACATGCTGTTAGGACAAAAGAAAACCGTCCAATCCCACGCTCAGAACGCGGCGGTTCCTTCTCTGGCAGGAACTATGTCCGCTGTCCGTCATTATCTATCCATCAGACGACACAACAACGCGGCAGAGATCGCCGCCACTTCAGAAAAAGGAAACGATATGACTTTGAGCAAAATCACATTGACCGCCGCTACTGCCGCCCTGATTGGATCCGCCGCCTATGCGGACAAAAGCACGCGCTATTACGACATGCGCGCCGACACCTCGCAAAGTGCCTCGGTGGAGCCCAACGCCGCCTCACAGGATCAGCGTGTGGTGCGTGGGGAGACCATTCCGGGCAACACTGCGGGCGAGGAGAACATCGTGACCTACTCAAGCCGCAATGCGCCGGTTAATCCTGGCTATCAGAACGTATATTCTGCCGGCGGCATTGGCCCATACAACGACAGCCGCTGATCGCCTCTGCCCCTCAAAAACAACAAAAGGCGCCTGCATCCGCAGGCGCCTTTTGACATCGCGAGGACGCCGGTTTTTACGTGTTGAACAAGAAGTGCAGCACGTCACCGTCTTTGACGGTATAGGCCTTGCCCTCGGCGCGCATCTTGCCTGCCTCTTTTGCTGGCCCCTCACCGCCCAGTGACACAAAATCGTCATAGGCGATCGTTTCGGCGCGGATGAAGCCTTTTTCGAAATCGCCGTGAATGACCCCGGCCGCCTTGGGGGCGGATGTGCCGGTCTTGATGGTCCAGGCGCGTGCCTCTTTGGGGCCAACGGTGAAGTAGGTTTCCAGATGCAACAGCTCGTATCCCGCGCGGATCAACCGGTTGAGGCCCGCTTCTTTCAGACCCATTTCTTCAAGGAACATATCGGCTTCTTCGTCTTCGAGCTGGCTGATCTCTTCTTCGATCTGGGCGGAAATGATCACATGGGCATTGCCCTGCGCAGCGGCCATTTCGGCCACTTTGGCCGAAAAATCGTTGCCCTCTGCCGCTTCGCTTTCGCCGACATTACAGACATAAAGGACCGGCTTGGTGGTCAACAGTTGCAGCATGCGCCAGGCTTTGGCGTCTTCTTCGTCCACCTCGACCACGCGGGCGGGTTTGCCCGCCTCCAGCGCCTCAAGCGCCATGCGCATCAGGCGTTCTTGCTGCACGGCTTCCTTGTCACCGCCGCGCACCTTGCGCACGATGTTTTGCAGGCGCTTTTCGATGCTTTCGATGTCCGCGAGCATAAGTTCGGTGTCGATGGTCTCGGCATCCGCAACCGGATCAACGCGGCCTTCAACATGGGTCACATCGCCGTCTTCGAAACAGCGCAGTACATGGGCAATCGCGTCCACCTCACGGATATTGGCAAGGAATTGGTTGCCCAGCCCTTCGCCCTTGGAGGCACCTTTCACGAGGCCCGCAATATCCACGAAGGTCATCCGTGTCGGGATGATCTGTTTGGAGCCTGCAATCGCCGCCAGTTTATCAAGCCGTGCGTCCGGCACCGCAACTTCGCCGACATTGGGTTCGATGGTGCAAAACGGAAAATTTGCCGCCTGCGCCGCCGCCGTGCGGGTCAGCGCGTTGAAAAGGGTGGATTTGCCCACATTTGGCAGACCCACAATACCCATCTTGAAACCCATGATACCGTCCTTTTTAGATCAGGGGCTGTCCTAGGGGTTTGCAAGGCGTTGCGCAAGCCTCAGCGGGCGTCACGTTTGTAACGGCGGTCCTCATGGGCCTGATAGATCAAGATCCAGGCCAGCAGGACAAACATCGGATGGGTCAGCCCGCCAGTGAACAAGATCGCGGGCACCCAGATCAGGAACACAACGATACTCACGAACACCCGTCCCAAAAGCAGGATCGAGAGCGGCGGCAGAAACAGGGCAAGAACATAATTCATGCACCTTAGATAAGTCACTGTGCCGATTTTTGAAGGGACGACGTGATTTGCCGGTCCAAAAGCGCAAATTCGCCCCCTGCCCCGCGTCGCGGATTGATTTCCCCCGCAGTTTTGGGCATTGCCAGAGGCAACAGCATTGAAAGGCCTCTGACATGACCCGCATTGACGCAAAATTTGCCGATCTCAAAGCCAAGGGCAAGAAAGCCTTTGTGTCCTATATCATGGCCGGCGATCCCGATTTTGATGCCTCTTTGGCCGTGATGCGCGGGCTGCCGGATGCGGGTGTGGATGTGGTTGAACTGGGGCTGCCCTTCACCGATCCCATGGCCGATGGCCCAACCATTCAGCTTGCGGGCCAACGCGCCCTTGAGGCGGGGATGACCCTCAATCGCACGCTTGAAATGGCCAAAGAGTTTCGCAAGGACGATGACACCACACCGATTGTCCTGATGGGCTATTACAACCCGATTTATTCCATGGGTGTGGATGCGTTTCTGGTCGCGGCCAAGGCGGCGGGCATTGACGGGTTGATCGTGGTGGATCTGCCCCCCGAAGAGGACGAGGAACTGTGCCTGCCCGCACAGGCCGCCGGGCTCAACTTCATCCGTTTGGCCACACCGACAACGGATGACAACCGGCTGCCACGGGTTGTGCAGAACACCTCCGGTTTTGTCTATTATGTCTCCATCACCGGCATCACCGGCGCGGCCGAGGCCGAAGCGGGCGATGTTGCCCCCGAGGTCACACGCATCCAAAAGGCCAGCGGCCTGCCGGTGATTGTCGGGTTTGGCGTGAACACCCCCGAGAAATCCGAAGCCATCGCAAGCGTTGCAGACGGTGTCGTCGTCGGCTCCGCCATCGTGGCACGCATCGCAGCAGGTGACAGCACAGCGGATGTTCTGGCCTTTGTCAAAACCCTTTCAGACGGCGCACACCGGGCTTGAGGCCTAACCGCCCGCCGTCACATCGCGGGCATCGTCAAGGTATTCCCGCAATGCGGTCAGGGTGGGTTTGATCCGGGCCAGCTGTGCCATATCGAACCCCTGCGCCAGCACCGCGAAATCCGCGCCCAGCGCGGTGATCACCTCTTGGCGCAGCGCAACGCCTTTTTCTGTCAACCAGACACGTTTGGAACGGCCGTCATCCGGATTGGCACGCAGATCAACCAGACCATGCTGCACCAGCCCTTTTATGGTGTGGGTCATTGAGGTTTTTGGCACCTGAAAGGCGCGGGCCATGTCGATCGGCACCGCGCCATCACCCCGCATCGTCAGGTGGTTGAGGACCGCAAAATGCGGTGCAATCAAACCATCCGGCAAGCGCGCCTCAAGTCGGGCGCGGCTGAGCTGTTCGATGATCCCGACCTCTTTGAAAAAGTCGAAGATCATGGCGGGGTCGAAGTCATGCGTCAATCAGCTTGGTCTCCAGTGGCCAACGCGGCGTGCGCTGTGTGGCTGGACCATAGCCCAACCGCCCCAGCATTTGAACCGTATGCCCCTCGGGAGCGAGCATTTGATGCGCCTGCGCGTAATGCTCTTTCATTTCAGGATATTCCTGCAACGCCTGACTGACCGGATGCAGTGACAGCCCCATCCCTGTGGTCGCCAGATTGAGCCGAAGCCAGCGGCGCCCCGCTGCAATCTGATCCGTCCTCGTGTTGCCTTTGGTGGTGATCACCGCATAGGCGGGCGTGGCCATCAGCATGTCGTGATAGATCGTTAGCCCTTGTTGAAAACCGCTGCTGTCTGGATCAGAAAGCGCCTCCCGGCTGAGCAGTCCTGCCACCATCAATCCCTCCAGAAACGGGCCGCCGAGATCAATGCCATCAGGGTTGGCGTTGATTTCGGTTTTGCCCATCCGCATCAGATCCACACTTTCCTGCATCGTGCGCGGGGTCATCGTTTCGACCATCCAGGCATCAATGGTCAGCCTGCGCAGCTTGTCGACCATCGCGGGATCAGTGTGGATATCTGCAAGCAGCTCAAGTTGATTGGCCAATGCCGCAGGCACCGTGCGGTCCTCATAGGGTTCCTTGCACGATCCGCGCATCAGGATATGCGCCGCCAGCGGATCGGCTTTGCCGCCCTTGGTCAGTTCCGCATTGGCCACAGGGCCATCAGGCCCTTCGGGGAACAGCGTCACCTCAGTCTGGTACCCCGCTGCGCCAGCCGCCAGTTCCATCTGCCCGATGAAACAGCCCAAACCGATAAAAATTTGCCGGTCGAGCGGATCGGTCTCGGGCAGGGCTTTGGTGCTGTCTCGGATCAGGGTCAGCCCGGTATCCCCCTCCAGCCGCACTTGCCAGGGTTGCAGGTTGTGCGGGTTCGGGGCCAGCAGTGCATAGCTCAGTGCGTTCAATCTTGGATCGTCATATTGGCCCGCCAAGGACCATGGCCGAATTGCTCTGTTCGGTGTGCGTGTCGCCGCAAAGCCGCCCACTGCCCCCGTTGCCGCCAACACAGTGCCGCCGCCGATCAGAGCCAATGCTTTTCGTCTGGAAAGTGCCATTTCGAATCTCCATATAGTACGATTTCGAACTATATATATGGTACGATATCGCACCAATCAACCCAGCAAAAAGAAAATTGATCTTCTGCCCGCTGATTGGTAAGCAAACATTACCAAAGTGGAGCAAAACACCATGCCCGTCATCACGAACATCAATGATCTCAAACGCATCTACGAACGCCGCGTGCCGCGCATGTTCTTTGACTATTGCGAATCCGGCAGCTGGACGGAGCAGACCTTTCGCGAGAACACCTCTGATTTTGACCAGTTGCGCCTGAGGCAACGGGTGGCGGTCGATATGTCGGGGCGCAGCACCGCGAGCCAGATGATCGGTCAGGATGTGGCCATGCCCGTGGCGCTGGCCCCGGTTGGCCTGACCGGCATGCAACACGCCGATGGCGAGATCAAAGCGGCCAAAGCCGCGCGGGATTTCGGGGTGCCCTTCACCCTGTCCACGATGTCGATCAACTCCATCGAAGATGTGGCCGAGGCAACGGGCGCGCCTTTCTGGTTTCAGCTCTATACAATGCGCGATCAGGACTATGTCAGCCGCCTGATCCAGCGGGCCAAGGACGCCAATTGTTCGGCTTTGGTAATCACACTGGATCTGCAAATTCTGGGACAACGCCACAAGGATCTGAAAAACGGGCTGTCTGCCCCGCCGAAACTGACGCTCAAGACCATGGCCAATCTGGCGACCAAATGGTCATGGGGGCTTGAAATGCTCCGGGCGCAGCGGCGCGAGTTTGGCAATATCGTTGGCCATGTCGATGGGATCTCCGATGCCTCCAGCCTTGGGGCATGGACCGCGGAACAGTTTGATCCATCACTGGATTGGAACAAGGTCGCCAAGCTTAAAGAACAATGGGGCGGCAAGGTTATCCTCAAAGGTATTCTGGATGCCGAAGACGCCAAAATGGCGCTCAAGGTCGGTGCGGATGCGATCATTGTCTCCAACCACGGCGGCCGCCAGCTTGACGGTGCGATCAGTTCCATCGCGGCGCTGCCTTCCATTCTGGACGCGGTTGGCGACCAGGTAGAAGTGCATCTGGACAGCGGCATCCGCTCTGGTCAGGACGTGCTCAAGGCGCTGGCCATGGGGGCCAAGGGCACCTTTATCGGGCGGGCCTTTGTCTATGGCCTTGGCGCGATGGGGCAAAAGGGCGTGACCACCGCCCTTGAGGTCATCCACCGCGAGCTGGACATCACCATGGCCCTTTGCGGGGAAACAAAAGTCACGGATCTGGGCCGCCACAATCTTTTGGTGCCGCGCGATTTTGGCGGGGTCTGGCAGTCTTGATCCCCCCCTGATAGGTCTGGTCCATGTTGATTTTCCTGCGGCATAGACTGGCCTTTCTGGCGGTCCCCAAGACCGGCACTACCGCCGTTGAGATGGCCCTCCGCCCCAAGGCGGAGGTGATCTTTTCACGCAATCGAAAGCATATCAACGCGCAGAGGTATATGCGCAAGATCGGCCCGTTTCTGGAGGATACCTTTGGGGTCTTTCCCGAACCGTTGGCGGTGATGCGCGATCCGGTCGATCAGATCCGCAGTTGGTACAAATATCGCACGGCGGACCGGCTCAAGGGCAGCGATCTGAGCACCGATGGCATCAGCTTTGACGATTATGTGAGGGACGTCATTTCGAAGAATCCGCCCCCCCACGCCCAGATCGGCACGCAGTTCAATTTCCTCACTGATGGCAGCGGCGCGGTGCAGGTTGAACATCTGTTCGCCTATGAAAACCAACATACCTTCAGGCAGTTCCTGTCAGAACGGTTGGAGGAGCCGGTCGAGATCGCGCCCAGGAATGTCTCACCGCCTATGGATGCCGCACTGAGCGATGATGTTGCCGCGCTGTTGCGGGCGGCGCGGGCCGATGAGTTTGCGCTTTATGACCGGTTGCTGGCCGCTGGCGGCTATTTGCATCAGGCGCGGGCGTAGGCCACGCGCCGCGCCACCGCCGGGATCAACGCCAACGCCGTCAGGGCCAGCAGCACCGCGATTGCCCCGAAGGCCGTGCGCAGACCAAAGCCTTCGGCGATCAATCCCATCAAGGGCGGGCCAAAGAAAAACGCGCCATACCCAAGCACCGAGGCGCGGCTGATCGCCGCCAGCCGCACCTGCGGCGCAACCACCCGCCCGATCAACGCAAGCGCCAAGGGCGCCACCACCGAAATGCCCAATCCCGCAATGGCAAAGCCGGTCAGCGCGACAGCGACACTGCCTGCCAGTGCCGCCAGCACCAGCCCGGCAGCAGAGACCAAGGACGCCACCAGCATCAGATGGGTGTCACGCATCCACTGGGACAGCGCATGACCGCTAAGCCGGCCAATGCCCATCGTCAGCCCCAAAAGCGCCGGGCCCATGGCCCCTTCGCCCGCGGTGCCGCCCAAGGTCCGCTCAAGATGCAGCGCCGACCACCCTTCAGAGGCCGCCTCGGCCAGAAAGGCCATCATCACCACCAGCCCCACCAAAAGGACCAGCACATGCGGCAGGCCGCTGTTTGGTGTGTCACGAATCTCCTGCACCTCGGGGGCAACCCCGTAAGAGGCCCAGGCCAGCAGCGCCAATATCACACAAACACCCGTAAAAACCGGAACTGGCGTGACCTCAAGGCTGCGCAGGGCACCGGTCGCCAGCGCCCCGCCTGCATAGGCAAAGGAATAGAGCGCATGATTGAGGTTCATCAGCGATCTGCCAGAGCGTTCTTCGATCTCGGACACCCGCGCATTGATCAGGACATCCACAACCCCGGATCCCGCAGAGGCCAGCAAAAGCGCAACCGTGAGAAACGTCAGGCTGGCCGCCGTCCCCGCACCAAACATCCCCAGCCCCAGTGCGGCCATGCCCAATGGCAGCGCCAACCCTTTGGCGTATTTCTGGCAGGCAGGTGCCAGCCACATGGCCGCCACCGCCCCGAAGGCCGCAAACAAAACCGCCGCCCCATAAGCCCCGTCCGAGGCCTCTACATTGGCCTTGATCACCGGCATCTGGGCGAAATACACAGCCCAGGTCAGCCCGATGGCGAGAAATCCGGCAAGGGGTTTGCGGGTCAAATAAAGATCGTTTTTCAGGCTCATTGCACCGGCTTGCCACGCCCGTGATCAAGAGCCAAGACCGCAAGGACAGATTTGCCCTTTTCACACCGGCAAAAGGCGTCTATACGCGCGGCTTCACGCGGGAATACAGCCTTGGAGGATTCCCGCCCTAAATATATTGGAGATTAAAATGGCCGGAGAGATTCCAGATCTTGAAGCCCAGGTTCGCACGGGGACAGGCAAGGGCGCCGCTCGTCAGGCGCGCCGTGACGGTATGGTACCAGGAATTGTGTTCGGGGGCGACAGCGATCCCTTGCCGATCAACATTCCTTTCAACAAGCTGCTGACAATGCTGCGCAAGGGCCGGTTCAAGTCCACCCTGTTCAACATGAAAGTCGAAGGTCACGACGACGTGCGTGTGATCTGCCGCGACGTTCAGCGCCACGTTGTCAAAGACCTGCCGACGCATGTCGACTTCATGCGCCTCAAGCGCACCACCAAGGTGAACCTGTTCATCAACGTTGAAGTGCACGGCGAAGAAACATCCCCGGGTCTGAAAAAGGGCGGCGTTCTGACGCTGATCCGTCCAGAAGTTGAACTGGTGGTGACTGCGGCTGACATTCCTGAAAGCCTCGTCATTGACGTGTCTGGTCTGGAAATCGGCGACAACCTGACAATTTCCGATGTGGAACTGCCAGCAGGTGCCAAGCCAACAATCGACCGTGACTTTGTTATCGCGCAGGTCTCCGCACCTTCCGGTCTGGCCAGCCCGTCCGACGATGAAGACGAAGACGTCGCAGCCGACGAAGTGCCAACCACAGAGCAATCTGACGGCGACGAAGAATAAGCATCACGCGCCTTGCGCAAATGCTGAAAGGGGTCGCATCTGCGGCCCCTTTTGTTTTTCCGGCTAACGCCGCGAGAATACTCCAGGTGCTCTGACAGATGGCATTGTGATCTGGGTTTTTCCATAAGGTGCTGGTCCGCCTCCAGACGCGCCCCCAAATTCTGGCCCAAGGCAATTTTGCCGCCCCGAGCATTTCCCTCGCCCCGCAGCAGCGTTACAGTGCCGCCAAGTTCAGGAGTGATGTGATGAAATTGATTGTTGGTCTCGGCAACCCCGGTGGCAAATACGCCCGTAACCGGCACAACATCGGCTTTATGGCCCTCGACCAAATCGCGGCGGATCATGGATTTGCCCCGTGGAAGGGCAAGCATCAGGGCAGTATCAGCGAAGGGCGATTTGGCCCTGATCGGGCGGTGCTGTTGAAACCTGAGACCTTTATGAACAACTCCGGCCAGTCGGTGCAGGCCGCGATGCGGTTTTACAAGCTGGAACCGGCAGATGTGATCGTGCTGCACGACGAGATCGACCTCGCCCCCGGCAAGGTCAAGTGTAAAACCGGCGGCGGCCATGCGGGGCACAACGGGTTGCGCTCCATCCATGCCCATATCGGGCCGGAGTATGACCGCGTGCGCCTTGGGGTCGGCCATCCGGGCCACAAGGATGCGGTGCCGGGCTATGTGCTGCGCGATTTTCCCAAGGCCGACGCGGATTGGCTCGATGATGTGCTGCGCGGGATCAGCGATGGCGTGGCGCATCTGGCGACGGGCGACACGGCAAAGTTCTTGAACGCCGTGGCCATGCGGGTGAACCCGCCGCGTTCCGGTACGGGCACCAAGGGGCCGAAAGCGACCAAGGCGGCTGAACCTGCCCCGGCAGAAACTGTTGATGAGCCACAGAAATCTCCGTTTCAGAAGCTGATGGAGAAATTCCGTTGAACCTCACACAAGCCTTCCGCGCCCAAGCTGACGCCTGCACGCGCCTGGGCTCGCCTTTCATGGGACAGCTGTTGTCCATCCTCGCAGAGCATTGGCCCGCGACCGGTACATTGGCCACCAAGATGGCAGGCTTTGACGGTGACATCGGCCCAGCGGGCCACTCGCTGCCACTTCGCATCGCAGGTGGCCTGCACGCGCTGGTGCTGAGCGGCCAGTCACCCGAGCTTGCCGCGCTTTACCCGCCCCATGCCACCTCAGACAGCGATCTGCGCGATGGCGTCCTGACAGCTTTGAACCAGCATGAAGCCTTTTTGCTGGAGTGGACGGACAGCGCCCCGCAAACCAACGAGGTGCGCCGCTCCGCCGCGTTGATTGCAGGGGCCCATGTTGCCGCCGCACATTTCGAGCTGCCCATCCGGCTGAGCGAGTTGGGCGCAAGCGGCGGGCTGAACCTGATGTGGGATCATTTTGCGGTGGATGTGAATGGCACGCGCGTCGGCGCCTCCGATCCGGCTCTGGTTCTGCACCCCGATTGGGATGGCGCCCTGCCCCCCGAAACAACGCCGATCATCGCGGATCGCGCTGGCGTGGACCTCAATCCGCTGGACCCGACGGCGCCTGAAGACCTGCTGCGCCTCTCGGCCTATCTGTGGCCGGATCAGCCCGAAAGGCTTGCCCTGACGCGGGCGGCAGCCAGCGTCACCAATGCGCCGCTCACGCGCGGTGACGCGATAGACTGGCTGGCGCCGCGTCTTGACGATGCCCCCGAGGGACAGTTGCATCTGATCCAGCACACAGTCGCATGGCAGTACTTTCCCAAAGCCGCGCAAGACCGGGGCCGCGCTCTGATCGAGGCCGCTGGCGCCAGGGCCACCGCGCAGCGCCCGCTGGCGTGGCTGTCAATGGAAAGCGATGGCGACACCAGCGGCAACATGGGCGCAGCACTGGTGCTGCGGCTTTGGCCCGGCGATCTCACGCTCAATCTGGGCCGGGCCGATTTTCATGGCCGCTGGATCAAATGGGACTACGCAGGGTAAAGCTTGGCATTAAAGACCCGCCTGTGCTTGGATGATGCAGGGACAATGGGGGATCACCATGCGTAGTTTCGGTAAATGGTTGGGGCGGCTGCTTTTGGCGCTTGTTCTGGCGGCAGTGGTCGTCGGGCTCTGGAAACGCGAAGAGATCACGCGCCTGCTTGCGGTGAACTCTCTCTTTAGCGCAGATAAGATCGTTTCGAACTTCAGCCATATGGATGCGGCCTTCCTGACCGTCCCCGTGCCGCGGGGCAACGGTCCGACTGCGCCGCTGGATTACGGCCCCGAAACCACCCTGCCGTCAGAGGTGGATCAATGGATCACCGACCGGACCGTTACCGCGCTTGTGGTGCTCAAGGACGGAGACATCGTCTATGAGAACTACTTTCAGGGCACCGGACCGGATGATCTGCGGATCTCCTGGTCGGTCGCCAAAAGCTACCTTTCGGCACTTGTCGGGATCTTGCTGGACGAAGGCAAAATTGCCTCTCTCGACGATCTGGTCACCCAATATGCACCGCAACTCAAGGGCAGCGCCTACGACGGGGCAACCCTGCGCAATGTCCTGCACATGTCCAGCGGCGTGACCTTTGACGAAGATTACCTCGACAAGAATTCCGACATCAACCGGATGGGCCGCATCCTCGCCTTGGGCGGCAAGATGGATGACTTCGCTGCAGGTTTGACCGAACGCTTCGCCGCGCCCGGCCAGCAATGGCAATATGTCTCGATCGACACCCATGTGATCGGCATGGTGGTGCGCGGCGCGACGGGGCGCAGCATCGCCGACCTGCTCAGCGAGAAGATCATCGTGCCTCTCGGCCTGGAACGCAGCCCCTATTACGTCACCGATGGTATCGGCACCGCCTTTGTGCTGGGCGGTCTCAACCTGACCACCCGCGACTACGCCCGCTTTGCCCAGATGTTCGCCCAGGGCGGTGAATGGCAGGGTCAACAGATCGTTCCAGCCAGCTGGGTGGCTGAATCAACCACTGCCAGCGCCCCGACGGCGCCCGGCAAAATCGGCTATGGCTACCAATGGTGGATCCCCCAAGGGGCCGCGCCGGGCGAATACATGGCGCGCGGGGTCTACGGCCAGTACCTTTACATCGACACGGCCCGCAACGTGGTAATCGCCACCAATGCCGCCGATCGCAAATTCCGCGAGCCGGGCGTCAGCCAGCGCAATATCGACATCTTCCGACTGATCGCCAAAAACCTGTGAGGGACCATGGAACCTGATCAAAGCATCAATGTGCTGAAAGGTCCGCTTGCCCTCTGCGGCACCGATCCAGTTACCGGTTTTTTCCGCGACGGGATGTGCAACACTTGCGCCGAAGATCATGGAAGCCACACGGTCTGCGCCGTGATGACCGCAGAATTCCTCGCCTATTCAAAATATGTCGGCAACGACCTCAGCACCCCACGGCCCGAATTCGGCTTTGACGGCCTGAACCCCGGCGACACATGGTGCCTCTGCGCGGGCCGGTTTTTGCAAGCCGCCGACGAGGGCTGCGGGCCCAAGGTCTCACTCGAAGCCACGCACATCCGCGCCTTGGACGTGGTGCCTTTGCAAACCCTCAAAGACCACGCATTACAAAGGCCAGCCAAAGACTGAACTTGCCCCTTTTTGGCCCTAAATACCTCCGGGGGTTTGGGGGCTGGCCGCCAATGGTCTCTAGTTTGGGGGCTGGGCCCCAATGACTGCGCGGTTTGGGGCCGCTGGAGAACCTAGGCGAATTCACCCATCTCAAAGCCCAGCGCCTTGGCGACGGTAAAGATATCCTTGTCGCCGCGCCCGCACATGTTCATGCAGATGATGTGATCCTTCGGCAGCTCCGGTGCAATCTTCATCACATGCGCCAGGGCGTGCGATGGCTCCAACGCGGGGATGATCCCCTCCAGCTCACAGCACAGCTGGAACGCCTCCAGCGCCTCCACATCCGTGATCGACACGTATTTCGCACGGCCAATCTCGTGCAGCCACGCATGCTCTGGCCCGATGCCGGGATAATCCAGCCCCGCCGAGATGCTGAAGCCTTCAAGGATCTGGCCATCGTCATCTTGCAACAGATAGGTTCGGTTGCCATGCAGCACGCCAGGGCGGCCGCCAGTCAGAGAGGCGCAATGCTCCATCTTGGCGTTCACACCTTTGCCGCCTGCCTCGACACCGATGATGTTCACTTCCTTGTCATCAAGAAACGGGAAGAACAGGCCCATCGCATTCGACCCGCCCCCGATGGCGGCAATCACGGTGTCAGGGAAACGGCCCTCGGCGGCAGTCATCTGCTCGCGCACTTCCTTGCCGATGATGCTTTGGAAATCGCGCACCATGGCTGGATATGGATGCGGTCCTGCCACGGTGCCGATGCAGTAGAACGTATCGCGCACATTGGTCACCCAATCGCGCAGGGCATCGTTCATCGCGTCTTTCAGCGTACCCCGGCCAGAGGTGACGGGCACCACTTCGGCGCCCAGCAGCCGCATACGGAACACGTTGGGTGCCTGACGTTCCACGTCATGTGCGCCCATATAGACCACGCATTTCAAGCCAAACTTCGCACAAACCGTCGCCGTCGCAACCCCGTGCTGGCCCGCGCCGGTTTCCGCGATGATGCGTTTCTTGCCCATGCGCCGGGCGAGGATGATCTGGCCCAGCACGTTGTTGATCTTATGCGCACCGGTGTGGTTCAGCTCGTCACGCTTCATATAGACCTTGGCGCCGCCCAGATGTTCGGTCAGGCGCTCTGCATGATACAATGGGCTGGGCCGGCCCACGTAATGCGTCCAAAGGTCGTTCATCTCTGCCCAGAAACTGTCGTCGGTCTTGGCCTTTTCGTATTCCTGCTCCAACTCGAGGATCAGCGGCATCAACGTCTCGGATACGAAACGCCCGCCAAAATCACCAAAACGGCCCTTTTCATCGGGGCCGGTCATGAAACTGTTGAAAAGATCGTTGGCCATAACGGCGCTCCTTCATGAGATCGGGCATGTGGTCTGGCCTGACATAGCGCAGCATAGGCCGGACCGCCACTAGGATCGTATAGGAAATTGCACCCCTGCGGCGTCAATCAAAGATGCTCAGCAGTTCCTTTTTCAACTTGTCCTCGATCCCGTCCTTGACCGCCTCTTCGATGGACTGGCCCTCTTGAACCTTCACGCCCAGTTCCTTCTCGATCTTTTGCTGGACCTTGGCCTCGACCTTGGCCTTGGCCTCTTCCTTTTCTTTCTGGAAATTGAGATCCACCGCCGCTTTCAGATCTGGCCGGATCTTGGGGTCGGCCCATGGCCCGAAGATGCGCACCGGCACCGCGAGCCCGCGATCCCCGTTCACCCGCAGCGCCTTGGGCGTCACCGTGTAATCCAGCGTCTGCGCGCCCAGATTGATCTCCCCCGCGCCTGCCGCGTTGAAATTGGGCAGCAACATCAGCAGGTCCGAATTGCGCAACACCCCGCCCTTGATCGCATAGCTGGCGTTCAGGCTGTCAAACACCGTGGTGCCGCCTTCCACATCGAACGAGCCCAGCAGCGCGTCCAGGTCGATCCCTTCGATGGCCCCGCGACCGACCTTGAGACTGCCTTCACCGCTGAGCGACCGCATGATCGCATCGACAGTTTGCCCCACCCCGAGGAACGAGAGCGAAGCGCTGCCCTGCCCGCGAAACCGGCTCAGATCGGCCAAATCGGTCAGCAGAGGCTGCATCTGCACCCCGAGCGCCTGCAATTTGCCGCCCACGGACAGGCCGTTGCGGTTGTTCATCACAAATTCGCCCGCCAGTTTGCCGTCATAGGCGTTGACCTCGCGCAGCTCGAACACCATCCGCGATCGATCGTTGCGCAGCACCGTGCGTGTCGCGCCCAAGGACAATGCGCCCAGATCAATACTGTTTGCGTTCAGCGCAATGGTACCGTTAAACGCCGCCAGACCCGAGGCATCAATGCGGTCTTTGGGCCAACCCGCCCCGGCATTGCTGCCGCCGTCCTCGCCGCCTTCGGTGAGGCTGCGCAAATCCAGCGCCCCGGCGTTCAGCTGCGCATTGATCTGTGGCACACCGTTCAGCGCCACATCGACCCCGCCGCGCAGGGTGTTGCCGCCCAGATCCGCCACCAGATCCCGCAGCGCAAGCCGCCGGTCGGGGGTCAGCGTCAGATCAGCCGTGACATTCAGGCTTTGCCCCAGTCCCTTGGGCAACTCCACACCGCCCCCGCCCAGTTGCGCCAGAAATGCCCCGGTATTCCCGGCCTCCAGCGCGAAAGCCCCCGCAACCGCCCCTTCGAGCGATCCGCGCCCTTGCAGGCTCAGCTCGCCGCCTTTGGCCGTGATCCTGGCCCGCAGGGGCTGCACCGCACCGGTCAGGAAAGACCCAAAATTCTTGATCCGCGCATCAATATTGACCTTGTCCTGCGCGGGGCGCAAAGCCGCCGAGATATCCGCCGCGCCATTGGCGTCGGGCCAATCCAGTGTCAGATCAACCCCTTGATAAGAAACCAGATCCGCCCCTTCCGCGTCATAGATTAACGTGGCATCCGTGATCTTGAGCTTTTGGATGGTCACCGCCTTGGCAGGCCGCGCGGGCGAGGTTTCGGTCTCGATCTGCGCCGCGCCTGTGGCGTCTGTGAACTGCCAACTTGCGCGGCCATCCTTGCGGCTTTCCAGCCGGATCGTCGGGCTTTGCGCCTCGATGTTGGTGATGCGAATTTCGCCGCGCAGCAGCGCTGATGCATCCACCCCAATCGCCGCGTTCGTGGTGCTGAGCATCGCGCCGTCCTTGGCCCAGCTGGCATTGCCCACCTCAAGACCGCCCGCTGTCACCCCCAGAACCGGCCAGAATGTCATGGAAACATCGCCGCTGATCGTCACATCGCGCCCCGTCACCTTGCGCAGCTGATCCCCCGCGATCTGCGCGATCTTGTCCGCAGGCAGCATCAAAACGCCCACGACGACCAGCACAGCCACCAAAACCACAAGGCCCAAAACCCGCATGATCCATTTCATTGCCGCTCTCCTGTTTTGCGGGGGCTTTCACCGCCCCTTTGCTTGCCTTATATCCCATTGGATGAGCACAAACCCACCCAATCTGCGCCCTGATCTGGCCCCCAAAGCCAAAATCAGCGATCCCTCCCGCCCCGGCCAGCCGACCATCGGCATGGTCTCGCTTGGTTGTCCCAAGGCACTGGTGGACAGTGAACGCATCCTGACGCGCCTGCGCGCCGAAGGCTATGGGGTTTCGCCCGATTATGCCGGGGCCGATGCGGTGATCGTGAACACCTGCGGCTTTCTCGACAGCGCCAAGGCCGAAAGCCTTGATGCCATTGGCGAGGCGCTGACCGAGAACGGCAAGGTGATTGTCACGGGCTGCCTCGGGGCCGAACCTGATTACATCCGCGAACATCACCCCCGCATTCTGGCGGTGACCGGCCCGCATCAATATGAACAGGTGCTGGATGCCGTGCATGTCGCGGTGCCGCCCAGCCCTGATCCCTTTGTGGATCTTCTGCCGGCACAGCAGGTCTCTCTGACCCCGCGCCATTACAGCTATCTCAAGATTTCCGAGGGCTGCAATCACAAGTGCAAATTCTGCATCATCCCCGACATGCGCGGGCGGCTGCAATCGCGCCCTGCCCATGCGGTGATCCGCGAGGCGGAGCGGCTGGTGGACAATGGTGTCAAAGAACTTCTGGTGATCAGCCAGGACACTTCGGCCTATGGCGTGGACATCAAACACGCCGAGGACCGCGGCCACCGCGCCCATATCACCGATCTGGCACGTGATCTTGGGGCACTTGGTGCAGGGCGCGATCTTTGGGTGCGGCTGCATTATGTTTACCCCTACCCGCATGTGCGCCAGCTGATCCCGCTGATGGCCGAAGGGCTGATCCTGCCCTATCTCGACATCCCGTTCCAACATGCGCATCCTGATGTGCTCAAACGCATGGCGCGGCCTGCGGCGGCGTCCAAAACGCTGGATGAGATTGCCGCATGGCGCGATGTCTGCCCCGATATCACCCTGCGGTCCACGTTCATTGTCGGCTATCCCGGCGAGACGGAGGCAGAGTTCAAGACCCTGCTGGATTGGATGGACGAGGCGCAGCTCGACCGGGTGGGCTGTTTTCAATATGAAAACGTCGAAGGCGCGCGGTCAAACGCGCTGCCCGATCATGTGCCGGATGAGATCAAGCAAGACCGCTGGGACCGTTTCATGGCCAAGGCGCAGGCGATCTCCGAAGCCAAGCTGGAGGCAAAGGTCGGCCAGACCCTGCAGGTGATCGTGGACGAGGTGGACGACGAGGCGGCCACCTGCCGCACCAAGGCGGACGCGCCGGAGATCGACGGAAACCTCTTTATTGACGAAGGGTTCGCAGATCTGAAGGTTGGAGAGCTGGTCACCGTTGAGGTGGAAGAAGCCGGAGAATATGATTTGTGGGGGCGGGTGGTTTAGGCCCTTTTGACATCGTTTCGTTAGGAACACACAGCGCCCGAACCGAGGGGCAGGAAGCAAAGTGCCCTCCCCGTCAAACCGTAGGTTTGCCTTCGGCAAAACGGGGCGGTTCGGGCGCTGCCAAATCTCCGATTTGGCACTATTCTTCCTCTGGACGGTATTGTCGATCTTGCTCAGGTTTCGCTGCGCTTTTGCGGCCGGATGTACACTCTCGCTAACGAACCCTAAATAGCCAACATAAAGTGCCAAACGGACAGGTCAGATACACCAGCCCGCGGTCTGCCGCGGCACCGCGCGTGTGGTTTTTCGTGGCAAGTGGACCCCACGATGTTCTCCTCCCCCTTGAAAATGTTCCCCATATGTTCTATATCTTAATGAAACGTTAAGAGAGGTGCATATCATGTCCTTCCAACCCTCATTTCCCGGCCTGTTTTCCCCCGCACGCGGGGCCGCGCCGGTTGACGCTGAACCGCAATCCACCGCCGCGCAGCCCGCGACGGAAAAGCAGATCGCCTATGCCCGCGTGCTGTCCGCCAAATCCGGCGCGGCCCTGCCTGAGGGGATCACCGCAGACCGTGCGGCGCTGTCCAAGTGGATCGACGCCCACAAGGCGCCCGCGCCGCAGGGCCGGTTCAGCAATTACCCCTCTTCCAAACAGGTGGCCTTTGCCGAACGCATTGCGCGGCTCAAGCGCAATCCGGTACCGCCCGAGTGTTTCCGCGACAAGACCATGATGTCGCGCTGGATCGACAGCAATAAACCGCGCTGACCCTTTGCCGCCGGGCCGCTGCGCCCTATCTTTGCACCATGAGCAGCGACACCAAAGTTTTGTACAACGGCCAATGCCCGGTTTGCAGCCGCGAGATGGATCATTACGCCAAGGCCAGCACCAAGGCCGCTATCCCGATCCGTTATGATGACCTGAACGATCCGGCCAAGCTGGCCGATTGGGGCATAGACAGTGATCAGGCCGCGCGGCGGCTGCATCTGCGTAAGAACGGGCAGACGTTTGTGGGCATTCCGGCCTTTATCGAACTGTGGCAAGAGATACCGCGCTATCGCTGGCTTGCACGGGCGGTGGCGCTGCCGGGGGTCAATCGGCTGGCGGTGCTGGGCTATGATCACGTGCTGGCGCCTCTGATCTATCGATGGCACCTCTGGCGGCAAAAACGCGCCTAAGCGGGAGCTTTCCCTTTGGTCATCCATGGCGTGTTTACAAACCGCTGCTAGGCTTTGTGCATGGCTTATCCTTACTCCAAAGCGGAAACACTTGCCGATGGCGCCGTGCATCTGGCCGGTCTGTTGCTGGCCGTGCCTGCCTCGGTGATCTTATTGATCCAAGCGGCGCATAGCGGCACGGCGCTGGCCCCGACAGGGCTTTATGCCGGTTGCATGATCTTTGCCTTCATGGCCTCGGCGATCTACCATCTGACACCGCACGACGGGCTGCGCCCGGTCTTGAACCGGATTGACCATGCCGCGATTTACTTCAAGATTGCAGGAACTTACACGCCCCTCGTCATGGTGATCGGATCGGGGTTTGCCTATGGCATTCTCGGTATCGTCTGGGCGCTGGCGGTCATAGGTGCAGTGGCCAAGCTGTGGTTCTGGCGCACCGACGGGCGCGGATCATTGGCGCTTTATCTGTTGATGGGCTGGCTGTCGGTTCTGCTGATCTGGCCGATGTGGATGACCCTGCCGGGCAGCGCATTGGCGCTGATCGTGGCGGGCGGTCTGACCTATTCGGTTGGCACATTTGTCTATGCCCACAAGGGGATGCGGTTCCAAAACGCGATCTGGCATGGCTTTGTGCTGGTGGCCTCCGCCTGTTTCTTTGCCGCGATCCTGCTGAGCCTCTGGGCTCACGCGCCGTCGATATAGGCGCTAACGCAGGTCTGTACATGGCGGAACCTGTCACCGCCCAGATGTTTGCCACCATACCAGCGGGTCACGACAATCACATGATCGGTCAGCTCTTCGCGCTCCAGCATCCGCAGGATAACCATGCCTGCACCGGCCTCGCCATCGTCGCCCTTGAGGGGCGTTCCATCCGCGAACAGAACCCCCCAGGTGTTGTGGGTCGCCTTGGCATAGGCCTTGTCCCGCTTGAGCGATTTAAGCAAGGCATCGACCTCGGCGCGGGTTGTGGCGGGCCCGCCGGACACTGCATATTTCGATCCGCGATCGGTCAGGATCACGCCCAGCTTCTTGTGCATATCGGTGTCTTTCAGCGGCGGGTCAAACGCTCTAGCGCGGTGCCGTTTTGCCATGTGCCGTGCAGGTTGCCGTTGGCCATCACCACATAGATTACCGGATGCGGCTGGCCCCAGTTGACCACCACAATTTGTCCGTCGCGCACACCGCTGCCAGCGTAGGTCTGGCTGCCCACGGTCCATGTGACCTGCACCGATCCGTTCTGTTCGCTCACAACCGCCACACCGGAATAGGCCGATCCATCTGGATTGCGCCCTTCGGCAGTGAAAACACCAGAGATCCCAACGGTTTGCGCCGCTACAGGATAGGCCAGACAGGCCGCCATAGCCCCTGCGATCCAGGCCCTGCGGGTGAAATTGCTGCGGCTCATTGGTCTCTCCTGCGGTCCGTTGTCAACCGCAGTTTAGGTCAGATCGCCGGCCAAAGCCACCGCCGCCGCCAGATCAAAGCCCGGCTGCGGTCCGGCGTACGACCTCGATCCGCGCGGCGTTGGGGGGATGGGTCCCAAGAAATTTATCGCCTGGGTCGGGAATACGGGTAAAGAATTCGGCCCCGCGCAACGGGTCAAAGCCCGCCTTTGCCGTGATAATCGTGCCCAGCGCATCCGCCTCCAGCTCAAAATCCTTTGAATAGGTGCGTGCGCCCACCTGTGCGCCCAGCCTCTGTGCCGTTCGGACCGCATTGGCATCGCCGCCCGTCAGCGTGGCCAAACCCGCAAAGATGACCGCTCCGGCCACCGCATTTTGCTGCTGTCGTCCGATATGGCCTGCGATGTGGTGGGCGGTTTCATGGCCCAGAACGAAGGCCAACTCGTCTTCGTTCCGCGCATCGCGAATGAGCGGCAGGGTAAACGCAACAACCGGGCGGCCTTTCTTGTCCAATGTCTGATAGGCGTTGGCCGGCTGGTTGGGACGGTCATCAATGATGATGTTGAAGTCACAATTCACACCCGTGGTCCGGGCCCGGCATTCCCGCTCGGCCACCGGCTCAACCGTTTGCACCACCCGGGCAAAACTGCGGGCCGCCTGCGATTGGCTCAGCACCGGCCCCCTGGGGGTGGTTTGCACAGCGCCGCCCTGCGCTTCGGTCGGCACAGGTGCCACTTCACAAGCCGCCAATGCCGCCACAGCGACAATCGCGCACATCGTCTTTCTGATCATCTGCCAACGTCCTTTGGGCAATATCCAATTGCTGCCAATCTAGCACGCCCGGCGTATGAGGCCACCCCGATCACCACCAAGTGACACAGCGCTTGCAAAGCCCTGCCGAAACCATCAGGTTTGCTCCATGTTTACCATTGAACACGAATTCGACGCGACGGTGATCACCCTTGTGGACGAAGGCAGCACGCCCCTCCGCGAAGATGTAACCGTACAGGCCTTTGCTGGCGAGATCACTTTTGAACAATGGGATCCGCGCACGGACCGGGTCTCCAAAATCACGCTTTCGCCGGATCAGCTTCGCGATTTGACGGCGGCGCTGAACCTGCCCGAAGGCATCTACCGCAGCGCACCATAAGAACAGGACCAACCAAGATGGCCACCGGAACCAACATCAAAACCTATTACGACGGCGCTTGGCATGACGGCGACAAGACCGTGATCAATGCCGCAGATCATGGCGCATGGCTGGGCACCACCGTGTTTGACGGCGCACGTCTGTTTGACGGGCTGTCCCCTGATCTTGAGGCCCATTGCGCCCGCATCAACCGGTCTGCCAAGGCGCTGATGATCACACCCACCGTTGAAACAGAAGAGATGGTCGAGATGGTCCGCGAGGGCTTGAAAAGCTATGGCCGCGACAGCGCCGTTTACATTCGTCCGATGTATTGGGCGCTGGCCGGTGACGAGCTTGGCATTGTCCCGCGTGAGGGGGCAACCGGATTTGCCATCAGCCTCGAAGAGATCCCGATGGCCCCGCCCGAGGCCGCGACAACCCTGACCCGAACACGCTTCCGCCGCCCCGTGCTTGAGGACAATGTCGTGAATGCCAAGGCCGGCTGCCTCTATCCCAACAACGCCCGCATGATGGTCGAGGCCAGATCCAAAGGTTTCGGCAATGCCCTGGTGGCCGATGCGGCCGGAAACGTCGCCGAAAGCGCCTCTGCCAATGCGTTTATGGTCAAGGATGGCGAGGTTTTCACGCCGATTCCCAATGGCACTTTTCTGGCGGGCATCACCCGTGCTCGGCACATCAAGAACATGCAGGCCGATGGCATTAAGGTGCATGAAACCGTGCTGTCTTTTGACGATTTCCATGATGCGGACGAGGTTTTCCTGTCGGGCAACATGATGAAAGTGACCCCTGTTAAAGCCTTTGACGACACCACTTACGAGGTGGGTGCAAACGCCAACCCCGTGACCCGCCGGGTGCGCGAAATGTATTGGGACTGGGCCGCCTCCGAACGGTAAACGGCCTGTCCAGACCTCCAAATCCGATCACTCCAGCCGCAGATAGCGATTGCCCTGCGCCTGAACTGAGGTCATGATCCGCCCTCAAGGGAGACCAGAAGATGCGCAAGTTCCTTGTTGTCTTGGACGACAGTACAGAATGCCTCAATGCCATGCGTTTCGCCGCGCTGCGGGCCGCTCACACCGGCGGCGGGGTAGAGGTTTTGGCGGTGATTCCGCCCGAAGAGTTCAATCACTGGATCGGTGTCGGTGACATCATGCGCGAAGAGGCCCGCGAGCGGATCGAAGTGCATTTCGAGGTGTTTGCAAAGTGGATGCGCGACAAACAGGGGGTCGACCCCGAATTGGTGATCCGCGAAGGTCAACCTGTCGATGAGATCATTCAGCAGATTGCCGATGATCCCGAGATCGGCGTGCTGGTGCTCGGCGCCAGCTCCGACAAGAAAAAAGGGCCCGGTCCACTTGTCACGCAAATGTCCCGCTCTGCAGGCAGTTTGCCGGTGCCGATCACCATTGTGCCCGGCGATCTGAGCAAGGAGCGGCTTGAAGCGATCACCTGATTGCGCCGTTTAGAATCGTTCCAAATCTTGACACTTCGCCCCTCAGGGCGCATATCAAAGCCAAGCCATCTGAGGACACCGCGATGTTTATTCAAACCGAATCCACCCCGAACCCGGCCACGTTGAAATTCCTGCCCGGTCAATCCGTTCTGGAAATGGGAACGGCGGATTTCCCGACGCCCGACACCGCTGGTTCCTCCCCTTTGGCCACACGGCTGTTTGCGGTGGATGGTGTGACCGGCGTTTTCTTTGGCACCGACTTTGTCACCGTGACCAAGGCCGACAGCATCGAATGGGACCACATCAAGCCTGCCCTTCTGGGCGCGATCATGGAACATTTCCAATCCGGCCAGCCGGTGATGGGCGAAGGTCACGAGGCCAGCTCGGGCCATGCCGCACATGACGGCGAAGATGGCGAAATCGTTGGCCAGATCAAAGAATTGCTGGACAGCCGCGTGCGCCCCGCCGTGGCACAGGATGGCGGCGATATCACCTTCCACGGCTTTGACCGTGGCGTGGTCTATCTGCACATGCAAGGCGCCTGCGCGGGCTGCCCCTCTTCGACATTGACCCTGAAAATGGGCATCGAGAACCTGCTGCGCCACTACATCCCCGAAGTGACCGAGGTGCGCCCGGTTGCCTGAGACCCCGCTTATTCTGGCGTTTGACACATCGGCCGCGCATTGCGCGGCCGCTTTGCTGTCGGGCGACCAAATCATTCAAAGCGCCGTGGAAGAAATGTCAAAAGGTCAAGCCGAACGCCTGCTTTGCCTTTGCGAAGACCTTTTGCAAGCCAGCAACAAAAGCTTTCAGGATCTTGATGCCATCGGCGTTGGCGTCGGCCCCGGCAATTTCACCGGCATTCGCATTTCCGTTTCCGCCGCGCGGGGTTTGGCGCTGGGTCTTGGCGTGCCTGCGGTGGGCGTGTCCAACTTTGACGCGCTGGCCTTTGGCATCGATGGGCCTTGCGCCTGTGCCGTCGATGCCCGGCGGGGGCAGGTCTTTTTTCAAGGCATCGGCAACCCGGCCTTGGCCGAGCCTGCCTTGCATGACGCAGAGGTTTTGCCACGCTTCGATGGGCCATTGATCGGCGCGGGCGGCCAAGCGCCACAGCTGCCGGTGGCCGAAGCCATCGCCCATATCACCGGGCGGCGGTTTGCCACCACGACCGACCGCCCTGCCCCCCTCTACCTGCGCCCTGCCGATGCGGCCCCGGCGCGTGATGCCCCTCCGGCCATTTTGCCATGACACCCGCGCGGATGGCACAGTTGCACCGCGCCGCCTTCCTGCGCGAACGTCCTTGGTCAGACAAGGAATTCTCCGACCTGACCCAAAGCCGTTTTGTCCGCTGCTTTGATCACGCTTTTGGCTTTGCCCTCACCCGCACGCTGACAGGCGAAAGCGAGCTGCTGACACTGGCCGTTGATCCCGACCATCAGGGCAAGGGAATCGGTCAGGAACTGCTGCAAAACTGGCTGGATTCCCTGCCCGAAGGCACCGAAACCGCCTTTCTTGAGGTCGCATCGGACAATCAGCCCGCGATAAATCTTTACCAGAAGTTCAAATTTATCGAGGCCGGACGCCGCGCCGCCTATTACAGCCGGAGCAATGGTACAAAGGCCGATGCTATTGTGATGCGCCGCGCCGTGACCTTTGGTCATGGCCATGTTTCACACCGCAAAATGCCAGAAAGCGGTTGACCCTCCCCCCCGCATACCGCCTAAATTGGCTCTGATCTATTGATCTTGGGCAATCGGCCAACATAGGCCGCGCCCCAACAGTATAAACCTGGGAGACAAAAATGACCCTTATGACCAAATTTATGGGTGCTGCCGCCGCATTGGCGCTGAGCGCCGGCGCCGCATTGGCCGAACCTGCGCTGATCTTCGATCTGGGCGGCAAGTTCGACAAATCCTTCAACGAAGCGGCCTTCAACGGCGCGCAGCGTTGGGCCGAAGAAACCGGTGGCACTTTCCGCGAGATCGAACTGCAGTCCGAAGCCCAGCGTGAGCAGGCCCTGCGCCGCTTTGCCGAGGCCGGTGCGAACCCGATCATCACCACTGGTTTCGCCTTCGCGACACCTGTTGATGCGGTTGCAGGCGACTATCCTGACACCAAATTCGTGAACATCGATGGATGGCTGCCAGAGATCCCTGCCAACGTGCAGATGATCAGCTTCCAGGAGCACGAGGGTTCCTATCTGGTGGGCATGCTGGCCGCCCAGGCGTCCAAGTCCGGCACCATCGGGTTTATCGGCGGTATGGACATCCCGCTGATCCGCCACTTCGGTTGCGGTTATGCGCAAGGCGCCAAGGCGGTGAACCCTGACATCAAGATCGTTGCCAACATGACCGGCACGACACCATCTGCATGGAATGACCCGGTAAAAGGCTCCGAGCTGACCAAAGCGCAGATCAGCCAGGGCGCTGATGTTGTCTATGCGGCCGCAGGCGGCACCGGTGTTGGCGTTCTGCAAACCGCAGCGGACGAAAACATCCTGTCCATCGGTGTGGACAGCAACCAAAACCACCTGCATCCGGGCAAGGTTCTGACCTCCATGCTCAAGCGTGTGGACGTGGCCGTATACAACGCCATGAAAAACGGTGCTGACGGTGTGACCGGTTCCATGGTTCTGGGTCTGGCCGAAGAAGGCGTGGGCTATGCGATGGATGAAAACAACGCCCCCTTGATCAGCGATGAAATGAAAGCCTCTGTCGAGGAAGCGCGCCAGAAGATCATCGACGGCGAATTGGAAGTTGCGTCCTATTACGCCAACGACAGCTGCCCAGCGCTGGACTTCTAAGGTCCGTTTCAAGACAATATGACATGGGCCGCGCTGAGAAATCGGCGCGGCCCTCTCAACTCCGGGGGGACATATGGCCAATCAGGCACCAGCGATTGAGCTGAAGGGCATATCCAAGGCTTTTGGGCCGGTTCAGGCCAACAAGGACATTTCGATCCGGGTGATGCCAGGCACCATTCACGGCATCATCGGCGAAAACGGCGCGGGCAAATCCACGCTGATGTCGATCCTCTATGGCTTTTACAAGGCCGACGCCGGCGAGATCTTTATCGGCGGCAAAAAGGCCAATATCACCGACAGCCAGGCCGCCATCGCGTCAGGCATCGGGATGGTGTTCCAGCATTTCAAGCTGGTCGAGAATTTCACCGTGCTTGAGAATATCATCCTCGGCGCGGAAGACGGCGGGCTACTGAAACCGTCGCTGGCCAAGGCGCGGCGCACTTTGATCGAGCTGGCCAATGATTACGGGCTGAACGTAGAACCCGATGCGCTGGTCCAGGACATTGGCGTGGGGATGCAGCAGCGGGTCGAGATCCTCAAGGCGCTCTACCGGCAGGCCGATATCCTCATCCTTGATGAACCCACCGGGGTTCTGACCCCCGCCGAAGCGGACCAGTTGTTCCGCATTCTGGGTCGGCTGCGCTCCGAGGGCAAAACCATCATCCTGATCACCCACAAACTGCGCGAGATCATGGAGACCACCGACACCGTGTCGGTGATGCGACGCGGCGAGATGACCGCCACAGTCAAGACCTCAGAAACCTCGCCTGCCGAACTGGCAGAGCTGATGGTGGGGCGTAAAGTATTGCTGCGGGTCGACAAAAAGCCTGCCACCCCCGGCGACGTGGTGCTGGATGTCAAAAACCTCAAGGTGAAAGACGACAAGGGCGTCGAACGGCTGCGCGGCATTGATTTGCAAGTGCGGGCGGGCGAAATTGTCGGCATCGCGGGTGTCGCGGGCAATGGTCAGTCAGAACTGCTTGAGGTGCTCGGCGGCTATCAGGATGGCACCGGCGAATTGCGCCTGAACGGCCAGCTCCTTGATCTGTCGGGGCGGCATTCAGATGGCCAGTCGCGCCGCGCACGGGGGGTGGCCCATGTGCCCGAAGACCGCCAGCGCGAAGGCCTGATCATGAATTTCCACGCCTGGGAAAACACCGCCTTTGGTTATCACCACGATCCGTCCTACCAAAAAAACGCCATGTTGATGGACAATGCCGCGATCAAGGCAGACACCGCCGAAAAGATGGAACGCTTTGACGTGCGCCCGCCGGACCCCAACCTTGCGGCCAAGAACTTTTCCGGTGGCAACCAGCAGAAAATCGTGCTGGCCCGCGAGATTGAGCGGAACCCCGATCTGTTGTTGATCGGCCAGCCCACACGCGGCGTCGACATTGGCGCGATTGAATTTATCCACCAACAAATCGTCGCGCTGCGCGACCAGGGCAAGGCGATCTTGCTGGTCTCGGTTGAGCTCGAAGAGATCCTCGCGCTCAGTGACCGGATTGCCGTGATGTTCGACGGACAGGTGATGGGAGAGAGACTGCCGGACCAGACCGACGAGAAAGAGCTGGGCCTGCTGATGGCGGGGATCACCGACACCGCCAATGCCCATACTGTTGAAGAGATCGAAGAAAACCTCGCCCATGCGGGCGGCGACGCAGGCAAGGAGGTCTGATATGGATGTGATGCCAAAATGGGCCGAAGTGGTCCTTGTACCCTTCATTTCCCTGCTGCTAGCGGCGTTTATCTCTGGCTTGGTTGTGTTCGCCATCGCGGATGTTCCGGACACGGCCATCACCATGATGGACCGCATCGGTGCCCGGCTCGATTTTGTCTGGGGCGCGGCCAAGCTGATGGTCAACGGGGCACTCGGCTCAACCTATGGCTGGGGTTACACGCTATATTACGCGACGAACTTCATGTTCACCGGACTGGCCGTGGCCATCGCCTTTCATGCCCGTCTGTTCAACATCGGCGGCGAAGGTCAGGCGATGCTGGGCGGTCTGGGTGTGGCGATTGCCTGTCTCTATATCCCCTGGCCGCATTGGTCCGTGGCGCTGATTGGCGCGGCGGCGATGGCGGGCCTGTTTGGCGCGGTCTGGGCCGCAATCCCCGCATGGCTTCAGGTCAAACGCGGCAGCCATATCGTGATCACCACGATCATGTTCAACTTTATCGCCGCTTCATTACTGAACTATCTGCTGGTCAATCTGATGCGCCCCAAGGGCAGCATGGATCCCGCCACCGCGCATTTCCGCGAGGCCACCAACCTGCCGACGCTGCATGACCTGCTGGCCCACTTCGGCATCGCCTTTTCCAAATCGGCCCCGGCCAATGTTTCGCTTCTGGTGGCGATTGCGGCCTGTTTTGCCTTGTGGTTGCTGATCTGGCGCACCCGTCTGGGGTTCGAGATCCGCAGCTATGGCGAATCCGAAAGCGGAGCCAAATACGCGGGCATCTCGCCCTTCAAGATCACCATGATTGCGATGATCATCTCCGGCGCTTTGGCCGGGATGATGGCGATCAACAACGTCATGGGCGAGGCCGAAAGACTGGTTCTGAACGCCACCGAAGGGGCCGGTTTTATCGGCATCGCCGTGGCGCTGATGGGTCGGTCACATCCGCTGGGTGTGTTTATCGCCGCGATCCTCTTTGGGTTTCTCTATCAGGGCGGGGCCGAACTGGCGCTTTGGACGTCGATCCCGCGTGAATTGATCGTGGTCATTCAGGCGCTGGTGATCCTCTTCACCGGGGCGCTGGACAACATGGTGCGAATGCCACTGGAACGGATGTTCCTGGCCCTGCGCCGGAACAAAGCTGCGGGGGCGAACTGATGGATTATACGACGCTTATCCAGCTTCTCGACAGCTCCGTCCGCCTGGCCACGCCTTTGTTGCTGGCCTGTCTTGCGGGTCTCTTCAGCGAACGCGCGGGCATTTTTGACATTGGGCTTGAGGGCAAAATGCTGGCCGCTGCGTTCTTTTCCGCAGCGCTGGCTTCCGTCACCGGCTCCGTCTGGCTTGGCCTTCTGGCAGGCATCGGCGCGTCCCTGATGCTCAGCGCACTGCACGGAGTGGCCTCCATCACCTTCCGTGGCAACCAGTTGATCTCTGGTGTAGCGATCAATTTCCTTGCGGCAGGCATGACCGTGCTGATTGCGCAGGATTGGTTCAAACAGGGTGGGCGCACGCCCTCACTGACCGGCGATGCACGTTTCGAAGGGATCACCCTGCCCGGCGCCGATGCCATGGCGGATGTGCCGATCATCGGCCCGCTTTATTCGGAACTGATCTCCGGTCACTCCATTCTGGTCTATATGGCGCTGGCCGCTGTGCCGCTGACATGGTGGTTGCTTTATCGCACCCGTTTCGGCCTGCGCCTGCGTGCGGTGGGGGAAAACCCCGCGGCTGTAGACACCGCTGGCGTTTCGGTGATCGGGCTGCGCTATGCGGCCGTCGCGATCTGCGGCATTCTGTGCGGCATCGCGGGCGCATACCTCAGCACGGCGTTGCAGGCAGGCTTTGTCAAAGACATGTCTGCCGGGCGCGGCTTTATCGCGCTGGCGGCGCTGATCTTTGCCAAATGGCGGCCATGGTACGCGCTTTGGGCGACTCTGCTGTTTGGTCTGTTTGGCGCTTTGGAAACCCGCCCCGACGTGATCGAAAGTGTGATCGGAATGAAGGTCCAAGGCCAGCTTTTGGGCGCCCTGCCCTATCTGATGACGGTGATCATTCTGGCCGGTTTTGTCGGCAAGGCGATTCCCCCCCGTGCGGGCGGTGAACCCTACGTCAAGGAACGCTGACGTTCGGCCCCCGGAAACGGGGGCCAATCCGCCTCAGGCGCGGGCAGATAAGTCCAGTTTTTCAAGGGTGATGAGCCCATTTCGCTGCGAGGCAGCAGGCATGGTTGATTTACCGCGTTAACTTGCGCTAAGGGATGCCATGCAAATCTACCTTCCCATCGCCGAAGTTTCGGTCAATGCCTTCCTCTTGTTGGGGCTGGGCGGACTTGTGGGCGTCCTGTCTGGCATGTTTGGCGTCGGCGGTGGCTTCCTGATGACACCGCTGCTGTTCTTCATCGGCATCCCGCCCGCCGTGGCTGTGGCCACTGAGGCGAACCAGATCGTGGCCTCTTCCTTTTCCGGCGTGCTCGCCCATTTCAAGCGAAGGACCGTGGATCTGAGGATGGGCACGGTGCTGCTGATCGGGGGGCTGATCGGTGCGGCGCTGGGTGTGATGGTGTTCAACTACCTCAAGGCGCAGGGTCAGGTCGATCTGCTGGTCAAGCTTTGCTATGTGGTGTTTCTGGGCGTCATCGGCGGGTTGATGTTCCTGGAATCGCTCAAGGCGATCCGCAACACCAAACGCGGCAAACCGCCCGCCCGCAAGAAACACAACTGGATTCACGGCCTGCCTTTCAAGATGCGCTTTCGTGTGTCTGGTCTTTATATCTCGGTGATCCCGCCTGTGGTCGTTGGCATTGCCGTGGGCATTCTGGCCGCGATCATGGGTGTTGGCGGCGGCTTTATCATGGTGCCTGCAATGATCTATCTGCTGGGCATGCCGACCAAAGTTGTTGTCGGCACATCGCTGTTCCAGATCATCTTTGTGACCGCATTCACCACCATGCTGCACGCGACGACCAACTATACCGTGGACATCGTACTGGCGGTACTGCTGCTGGTGGGCGGTGTGATCGGCGCACAGATCGGCACCCGGATCGGGGTCAAGATGAAGGCCGAACAATTGCGTATCCTGCTAGCGCTGATGGTGCTGGCTGTCTGCGGCAAGCTGGCGCTGGATCTGCTTTTGCAGCCAAGTGAGGTGTTCTCGCTTGGTGCGGCAGGTGGCCACTGATGCGGATGCTTTTGCCTTTGTTGCTGGCGGCGTTTTTTCTGGCTTTGCCAGCGCGGGCCAACGAAGAGATTGTCCTGGGTCTCAGTCAGGCCGAGGTGTCCATCACCACCAATTTCAACGGCTCCGAGATCCTGGTCTATGGCGCGGTCAAACGCGACCAGCCCATTCCAGACGGGCCAGAGCTGCACGTGGTGATGACAGTGTCCGGCCCGTCCGAGCCGGTTGTCGTGCGCCGCAAGGAAAAGCGGTTTGGCATCTGGGTCAATACCGAGGCTGTCGAAGTGGACCGCGCCCCGAGCTATTATGCCGTGGTGACAAGCGGACCGATGCTCGACGTGCTGAAACGGACAGAGGACCTGCGCCACAAGGTGTCCATCCCCCGCGCGATCCGGTCCGTGGGCGCGCCAATGGAGATTGCTGATGCCGCCAGCTTTACCGAGGCGCTGATCCGCATTCGTAAAAAGGCCGAACAATATCAGGTGATCGAAGGCGGCGTGACCGTGGACGAACAGACCCTGTTCCGCGCTGCCGTGCGCCTGCCTGCGGCTCTGACCGAAGGTGCCTATGACACCCGGATTTTCCTGACCCGTGGTGGAAATGTGGTCGCGCAATACGAGACCATCATCGACGTGCGCAAAGTCGGGCTGGAACGTTGGCTGTTCACGCTTTCGCGGGAAAATGCGTTTCTCTATGGCTTGATGTCACTGGCGATTGCCATCGCCGCAGGCTGGGGCGCATCGGCAATCTTCTCGCTGCTCCGCCGGTAAATCAAGCGCCACCGGAAGCTGCGCCTTGATGCGGCCCAGACTGCCCCCTACCCGCGTCCGATATAGGGCATCTTGGTCGCCATCACCGTCAAGAATTGCACATTCGCCTCCAGTGGCATCTGCGCCATATGCAACACCGATTGTGCGGCATGGGCGACATCCATAGTCTGCATCTCCGGCTGCTTTTCCTTGAGCGCCGCCACCATATCACTTTCAGCATTGCCAATGTCGATCTGGCCGCAAGCGATATTATGTGCCCGCCCGTCCAGCGACAGGGTGCGGGTCAGGCCGGTGATCGCATGTTTGGTCGTGGTATAACAAACCGATCCCGGACGCGGCACATGAGCGGAAAGTGATCCGTTGTTGATGATCCGCCCGCCGCCCAGCCCCCGCATCCGGCCAAAGGCCAGCCGCGCCGCGATGAACATGCCATGAATGTTCACGCCCATGACCTGCGCCCAATCCTCAAGCGCGATCTCGTCAATCGGACCGGAAGGGCCAAACATGCCCGCATTGTTGAATAGAACATTTAGATCGCCAAAGCGGTCAAAGGCCGTCTGCATCGCATCGGCATCCGTCACATCGGCGGGCAAGGCCACCGCGTTTTCATGGGCCGCTGCCATCTCTTCCAGCACATCCGCCCGCCGGGCAATCAGACCCACACGCCAGCCTTCGCGCAAAAACAGCTCTGCCGTGGCCCGGCCAATGCCGGAACTGGCACCGGTAATGATAATCGACTTCATGCAAAATCCTCCGTTGTCGGATCAAGGGTCAGCGGCGCAACCGGCGTGGCCCGCAGATCATCCACCACCAGCGGCCCGGTGGGTTTCGACAACCGGTTGCGGACCACCCAGATCAAACGCTCCTGCGCACGGGTGATCGCCACATAGGCCAGCCGTTTCCACAGGGGCTGTCCCGCCTCCATACGGCCCATCCGTGCCGCGGCATATAGATCCGGCGCAAAGACCTGCACGGTCTCCCACTGGCTGCCCTGCGCCTTGTGGATGGTCACTGCCGCCCCATGCAGGAACGTGGCCCCCATACGGGCGGCGAAGGGGATAAACGGCTCTTCCTCGTCGGGCTTTTCAATCTTCACAATGGACGCGGCAGACACCTGCGGGTCTTCGGCCCCCATGACATGCAGTCGGCTGAACCCCGGTTTGCGGCCCTCGCCCAGAAACACCACCTGCGCCCCTTTGATCAGCCCACGCGCCTCCAGATCCAGCCGTTTCTTGCGGTGTTTCAGCGGCAGTTCAATCCCGTCACAGATCAGCGGCTCCCCCGCCAGCAGCGCATCTTCGGGCGCGCCATGCACCGACCTGAAGGCATTGATCAGACGGATGCGCGTGGCATTGCGCCAAACCAGCACAGGCGAGCGTGCCATCAGATCCACCTCGACCCGTTGCCCCCAGACCACGCGGTCATCCTTTTTCGAGGCTGCTTCGATCATCCGTTCAAAATCCTCGAACCCCAGATCCGGATCCGCCAGCGCATGGGCAAGATCAAGGATCGGGTTATCAGCGTCTTGGCGGTGAATGCGGTTGAGCGTCAGAACCCGCTTTTCCGGCAGTTTCTCAAACACCATGGTGCCGGATTGATTGACGGGCGCAAGCTGGGCCGGATCGCCAAACAAAAGCAGCGTTGGGAAAATCTCTTTGAGGTCTTCGAACTGCTTGTCATCCAGCATCGAGGATTCATCGACAAATCCGATATCCAGCGGCTCTTCCCGCCGTTTCCAGCCGGTGATGAAATCCGACCCACGCAGGCCCGCCGCCGCCAAGGCACCGGGAATGGATTTGTTGCCCGCATAAAACGCCGCCGCACGATCCAGCGCCAGATCGGTCAGGCCTTCAATCTCTGGTCTCTCACCGCTGCCTGCCAGCCATTCGGCGATCTTTTCGTATTCGGGATCATAGACCGGCGTGTACAAAATCCGGTGGATCGTCGTCGCCGGAACGCCACGCAGACGCAACACCGAAGCCGCTTTGTTGGTCGGTGCAAGGATCGCCAATGTGCGTTTGTCCTTGCGCTTTCGCGACTCGTAATCGCCAGAAACCACCTCAACCCCCGCCTGCTCCAGAGCCTTGTAAAGCTCTGCCAGCAATAGGGTTTTTCCTGACCCGGCCTTGCCCGTCACCGCCATCACCTGATCGGCACCGCCGCCCGGTGGCATCAATAGGCTGTCGTCCAGATCAATCCCCGCATGGCGCAGCATTTCGGTGACGCTGTCATAGGCGGCGGCTTGGTCGTCGGAGTAGGTCACGGAGGGCACATTCATGCCGCGACAGTAGAGCTTTTCATTTGGAACTTGAATCGGTTTCTCGCCCCCGATCGGTCAGGCGACGATCAATCCCCGGCTCAACGCACGCACCACTGCATGGGTCGTATTCTGCGCGTTCAACTTGCTGCGCGCGCTTTCGATATAGACCCGCAGCGTGTGCTCGGAAATGTCCAGATCTTTGGCAACCTCTGCCCGGCTGAGCCCCCGCGCCAGCAGCGTCATCGCGTCCAATTCGCGCGGCGACAGCGCCTTGGTCGGCTTTTCGTCCAGGTTCGCCACCACCTCCAGCGCCTTCTGGTTAAAATAGTGCGACAGCAGGATAAAACTGTTCTGATGCTTACGCGTGAAAGCGGCCCATTCCGCATCCTCGCAAGAGTGATTGACCGAAAACAATGCGAATTGCCCTTTGGGCCCGCGCACAGGCACCGAATACCCCTGCGTTCCGACACCATGCATCGCCGCCTCGACACGGAATTTGCGGGCCGGTTTTGCACTCCAGTCCAGATCGTTCCAGTTGAACGGTTCAAATCGGGAATTGCCGCCGATCAGCACAGGATCGATGCGCATATATTGTTGCTGCGCATAGCGGGCCTTCCATTCCATCGAATAGGTCGCATAGCCATAAAGCCCATCACCGGGTCCAAAACAAAAATAGGAGACATGATCGATCTGCAGCATGTCACGCAATTCGATACAGGCGTCTTTGAGATCCTCAATCGTGTCAGCGCGGGCCAATGCCTTGAGGACGGGGTTCAATTTCTTTGTCGTTATCATGACCTGAAATAAGGCGTCTTTCTTGCAATGCTGATATTTCGGCCATGGCAACTATTGCACTGTCGTCCAGCTTTGCCGCCAATTTCGGCAAATCACTGGATATCGCAAAAGTTCTTAAGTCGGCCAGAACATCTAAAATCCAATCCGTTTGCATCTTACACGTCCCCTCAAATATGAACAGCGGATTTGCACAGCTCAGGGCTGTACCGCGCCAAGCTTACGCAGCGTCAATTTGTTATCTCACCATGATGTGACCGCTCAAATCCCAAAGCATTGATCCAGAATACAAAAATGGCCTGCGAATCGTCGTCCGATCCACAGGCCATTGTTTTCAATTTATCGCTAACCGGAGGTTAACGAGCGTCGAGCGCGTCTTCCAATGTGCGCAGGCCGGTTGTCGGCGCCTGCACGAGCACAGACATGTTGCCCGGCTTATGTTCGTTGCGCATCATCTTCATGTGCGCTTCGGGCAGATCGGCCCATGTGAACACTTCGGACATGCACGGATCAAGGCGGCGCTCCAACATCAGGTTGTTGGCAGCCGAGGCTTGCTTGAGATGGGCAAAGTGGCTGCCCTGCAAACGCTTCTGGTGCATCCACATGTAGCGCACGTCAAACGTCAGGTTGAATCCCGAGGTGCCCGCACAGATCACAACCATACCGCCCTTCTTCACCACGAAGGTGGACACAGGGAAGGTCGCTTCGCCGGGGTGTTCAAACACCATGTCGACATTGACGCCCTTGCCGGTGATGTCCCAGATCGCCTTGCCGAATTTGCGCGCCTCTTTGAACCATTCGGCATACTCGGGCGTGTTCACCGTGGGCAGCTGGCCCCAGCAATTGAAATCCTTGCGGTTCAACACGCCCTTGGCGCCCAGATCCATCACGAAGTCGCGCTTGCTTTCGTCCGAGATCACACCGATCGCATTCGCACCCGCCGTATTGATCAGCTGGATCGCATAAGAGCCAAGACCACCCGACGCACCCCAGACCAGCACGTTCTGGCCGGGCTTCAGATCATGCGGCTCATGGCCGAACAGCATCCGGTAAGCGGTGGCCAGCGTCAGCGTGTAGCACGCGCTCTCTTCCCATGTCAGATGCTTGGGGCGCGGCATGAGCTGCTGTGCCTGAACGCGGGTGAACTGGCTGAACGAACCGTCCGGTGTCTCGTAGCCCCAGATCCGCTGGCTTGGGGAATACATCGGATCGCCGCCGTTGCATTCCTCATCATCGCCATCATCCTGGTTGCAGTGGATAACCACCTCATCGCCCACCTTCCAGCGCTTGACCTTGTCACCTACGGCCCAAACGATACCCGAGGCATCGGAACCGGCAATGTGGTAGGGCTGCTTGTGGCCGTCAAAAGGGCTGATCGGCACGCCGCGCGCGGCCCAGACACCGTTGTAGTTGATGCCTGCAGCCATCACCAAGACCATCACGTCATGACTGTCCAGCTGCGGCACATCAACCACCTCTTGCAGCATGGCGGTATCGGGATCGCCGTGACGCTCGCGGCGGATGGCCCATGCGTACATCTGCTTTGGGACATGGCCCATCGGGGGCATCTCGCCCAATTCATAGAGATCTTTTTCCGGTGCGTCGTACTGCGCGATGGATGTATCGAGTGCCATGAGGGGCCTCCTGTCGGCTGGTCTTTGCGTTGCGTTTCTTTGCGTTTTGCCGCGATGCAGAATCAAATCGCTTGCCCATGGAATATTGGCGGGCGCGAAACAATGCAACCTCTGAACGGCACTTTTTGAAACTTTATGACCCAGCGGGTGCAGAAATTTCCTGTGCAAGTGCAGCATTCTCGGGCAGGAAATGCGCAATGGAGTTGGCATAAAATCGCAAGATCGGTGCCTGCCCCTCTACCATATGCCAGTTTCCGTCCCGCATTTCGATGATTTGCCGCGCCACCAGCCCGGCAATCGCGCGGCCCAGCTCAAAATCAATTGCATCGGCTTTGATCACCCGGTTGGCCTGCGGCACCATCTCAAGCAAGGCGCCAACCCGCGCTTTCAACGCATCCGGGCGATAGCCCCCGGTTTGTTCCAACAGGGCATAGGCCACCACCGGCACCGACAACACCGGCATGGTCTGAGAGATGCGTTCCATCAGGTCTTCGGAGATCTGTTCGATACTGGCATCCGGTCCCGCCTCGCGCAGCGACATTGGCGTGCCAAAGGCCACAGCCGCCATACCAAACCGGGTTTCCTGCCGGGTCAGCCGCTGCCACAGCTTGCGCAGCACAAACCGCAAGACCACCGTGATCCGCGCCCCGAACCGCCGGTCGCCCCGCTGGTCGGCGGCGATCAGCACCGTGTCTTCGAGCACCCGGTCATAGTTGATCGCAACCGGAACCAGCACCACGTCCCGCTCGCCCTCGGGTTCAAACCCATCCGCCACATAAGACAGCAAGCCCATCCGAGGCGGCTGCAACTTTCCATTCAGGCTCAGCCCGCCTTCGGGATACATCGCCTGATTGACGCCGCCCGCTGTCGCCATCTGCACGTAACGGGCCAAAACCTTGCGATAAAGCGCCCCGCGCGATTTGCGCCGGATGAAATAGGCTCCCATGGATTTGATCAACCGGCTCAGCGGCCAAACCCGCGCCCATTCTCCCACAGCATAAGCCAGCGCAGATTCCCGCGCCGCCAAATAGGTGACAAGCACGTAATCCATGTTGGACCGGTGGTTCATCACATAGACGATCGTGGCTTCCTTGGGGATTGCATCAAAGATCCGGTCGTTGCTGTCGGCAGTTTTGATCCGGTACACCGCATTCGCCAGCAGCCGCGCCACCCGAATGCCAAAGCTGAAATAGGCAAAGGCCGAAAAGCTGGGCACAATTTCGCGGGCATAATCGCGGGCCTTTTGAAAGGCCACGTTCTCAGGCACCCCGTTTTCGCGGGCATAGACCACAATTTCGCGGGTCACTTCGGGATCATAGATCAACCGTTGGATCATGTCATAGCGCCGCGCCAGCTTGAACGGCTCAATCGGCCGCTTGAGCCGGGTGTTCAGCCGTGCAACCGCCCTTTCCAGCCGGCGCCGAAAGAACCAGCGCACAGACGGCAACAGAAAATGGCTCAGCGCCGTCACCGCCGCAAACAGCAAAATCAGGATAAATAGCCAAAGTGGCAGCTGCACCGTCTGGTTCATGTCCGCACATTCGCAGTGCCTGCACACAAGAACAATATCAATCTGCAAGATGTGCGGGGCTTGATCACCAAAACACCGGCGGTTTTGCGGCTATTGTGGGCATTGCGGAAAAAAGATGCTGCACCGGCACATGCCGCATTGCAGCGAATTGACATTGGTATAAAATGTCCCGTAAACACAATCAAACGCAAGAATATTGCCCGACCGATTCAGCGAGGCCCACCATGTCAGACCCAAAGACCGACCACAAAGATGCATCCGCAGCACCCAAGACAGATCGCCCCTGGTTGATCCGGACCTATGCGGGCCACTCCACCGCTGCGGCGTCCAATGCGCTTTATCGGGCCAATCTGGCCAAGGGACAAACCGGCCTGTCCGTGGCATTCGATCTGCCCACCCAGACCGGATATGACAGCGATCACGTGCTGTCGCGCGGCGAGGTTGGCAAAGTGGGCGTGCCGGTCAGCCATTTGGGCGATATGCGGATGCTGTTCAAAGACATCCCGCTGGAGCAGATGAATACCTCCATGACAATCAACGCCACCGCGCCATGGCTTTTGGCCCTCTATATCGCTGCGGCTGAGGAACAGGGCGCGGATGTATCGGCCCTGCAAGGCACGGTTCAGAACGATCTGATCAAGGAATACCTGTCGCGCGGCACCTATATCTGCCCGCCTGCCCCATCGCTCAAGATGATCGCGGATGTGGCTGAATACTGCTATACCAATGTGCCGAAATGGAACCCGATGAACGTCTGTTCCTATCATCTGCAAGAAGCCGGTGCGACGCCCGAACAGGAACTGGCCTTTGCCTTGGCCACCGCGACCGCCGTTCTCGATGCGCTCAAGCCGCGCGTCCCTGCGGAGGATTTTCCCGCACTTGCAGGGCGTATCTCGTTTTTTGTGAACGCAGGCATCCGTTTCGTGACCGAAATGTGCAAAATGCGGGCCTTTGTCGATCTGTGGGATGAAATTCTCGAAACACGATATGGCGTGCAGGATCCCAAATACCGCCGTTTCCGTTATGGTGTGCAGGTCAATTCGCTTGGCCTGACCGAACAGCAGCCCGAAAACAATGTCTACCGCATTCTGATCGAAATGCTGGCCGTGACACTTTCCAAAAAGGCCCGCGCCCGCGCCGTGCAATTGCCCGCTTGGAATGAGGCACTTGGCCTGCCCCGCCCCTGGGATCAGCAATGGTCAATGCGGATGCAACAGATCCTGGCCTATGAAACCGATCTGCTCGAATTTGACGATCTGTTTGACGGCAACCCGGCTGTGGATGCCAAAGTCGAGATGCTCAAAGACGGGGCGCGTGCCGAATTGGCCAATCTTGATGGTATGGGCGGCGCTATTTCCGCGATCGACTATATGAAAGGCCGTCTGGTCGAAAGCAACGCCGAACGCCTTGGCCGGATCGAGGCCGGCGAAACCGTGGTGGTGGGCGTCAACAAATGGCAGCAGGGCGAACCGTCCCCGCTGATGACCGGCGATGGCGGCATCATGGTTGTAGATCCTGCGGTGGAGGCCGAACAGATCGACCGGCTGAACCAATGGCGGGCCGAGCGGGATGAAAGTGCGGTCAAGGCCGCGCTGGCCGATCTGCGGGCCGCTGCCGCCGAGGGCCGCAACGTGATGGAGCCGTCGATTGCCGCCGCCAAAGCGGGCGTAACCACCGGTGAATGGGCCGCGCAAATGCGGGCCGTGCACGGTGAATATCGCGGGCCAACCGGCGTGGCCGCAGGCCAGTCGAACAAAACCGAGGGCCTGGATGATCTGCGCGCCGCGGTGGATGCGGTCAGTGACCGTCTGGGCCGCCGCTTAAAATTCCTCGTCGGCAAACCCGGTCTTGATGGCCATTCCAACGGCGCCGAACAGATCGCCGTCCGCGCCCGCGATTGCGGCATGGATATCTCCTACGAAGGCATCCGCCTGACCCCGGCCGAGATTGTCGAGGCGGCGCAAAAGGACAGGGCCCATGTTGTCGGCCTGTCGATCCTGTCCGGATCACATATTCCGCTGGTCGAAGACCTGATGACCCAAATGCGCGAGGCCGGTCTGGGCCATATTCCGGTGATTGTGGGCGGTATCATCCCCGACGATGACGCCGCCCGACTTTCTGCCATGGGTGTTGCGCGGGTCTATACGCCCAAGGATTTTGAATTGAACGTGATTATGGGCGACATCGTCACCCTTGCCGATCCCGAAGCGGTCGCAGCAGAATAAACCGCCGCTCATTTCAATATCATTTTAATCTTTTCGCAATTAGTGTAGGTCCATCTCCGAATTAGGAAATGGACCTTCACACATGAAAATCGATCTGAAATCACTGAGTTCCAAAGAATTGGAAAAGCTGGTTGCCGACGCGAAGAAAGCACTGGCAAATGCCCGCGCCCGTGACCGCGCCAAAGCCCGCAAAGCAGCCGAGAAAGCCGCCGCCGAATATGGCTTTTCTCTCAATGAGTTGTCCTCTGAAATCAAAGGTGCATCCAAGCCGCGCAAAGCCAAAGCAAAAGCGCCCGCCAAGAAGGGCAAACCGCAATATGCCAACCCCGAGGATGCCACTCAAACATGGACGGGAAAAGGGCGACAACCCAATTGGTATCGCGCAGCGGTTGAAAACGGTATTGCGCCTGAAACGATGCGCATTGGAAGTTAACACACCTTAATGGAGAATTATAACGCCTCCTAATTGCATTCCGAATTCCACTACAATTCAAAGGGCGCAATTCCTCTCCCTTATAGGCAATAATAGAAAAAGGCCGGCCCAACGCAGCCGGCCTTTTGCACGCCTCTGATTTGACAATCCACTTGCCCCCGCGCGCCCGGAAAGGCAGGTTACACCCCTGTCAAAAGCGGAGATTCCAATGACCGTCCATATCGGAGCCAAGCCCGGCGAAATCGCAGAAACCGTCCTCATGCCCGGCGATCCTTACCGCGCCAAATGGGCGGCTGAGACCTTTCTTGAGGGGGCCGAACTGGTCAACGAAGTGCGCGGCATGCTTGGCTTTACCGGCACATGGAAAGGCAACCGCGTGACCATCCAAGGGTCCGGCATGGGCATGCCTTCGCTGTCGATCTACGCCAATGAACTGATTCGCGATTATGACGCCAAAACCCTGATCCGCATCGGGTCATGCGGCGGAATGCAGCCGCAGGTGGGTATACGCGACGTGATTATTGCCATGACCGCCAGCACCATCACATCGCCATCTTCCGGCATTTTCAAAGAAGTGAACTATGCCCCAACCGCCGATTGGTCACTACTGCGGGCCGCTGTGGCGGCAGCGGAAGGCAAAGGATGCAAAACCCATGTCGGCGGAATCTATTCCTCAGATGTGTTTTATGCCGAACGCCCCGATCTGGACGAACAAATGGTGCGCCACGGTATTCTGGGCGTGGAGATGGAGGCGGCGGAGCTTTACACTCTGGCCGCCCGTCATGGTCGCCGCGCACTCGCGGTTCTGACGGTCTCGGACCATTTGCAGACCGGTGAGGCGCTGCCGTCAGAAGATCGTGAAAAGACCTTTGGCGATATGGTCGAGATCGCTCTTGAAGCAGCGTTCGCTTAGGGTCTTTTTCGCCCGGCACCGCTGGTCATGCGCCATGACTGCGGTCATAGCCATTGACGGGCGGAGGGGTCCAACCGTCCAGCCCCCCGTCCTGCGGCGCAAACACCTCTACCAACAACGGGTAGCAGGCGGCCACGTCTGAGGAATGTTCTGCCGAACAATCCCCACCGGGACAGGCGCTGAGCGCGCCAAGAAGATCCATCTCGGCAAAGAATTCCAGATAGTCGCCGGGCCGCACCGGGCTGGCTTTCATGAAATACTGCCCAGTGTCGCGGGTAAACCCGGTACACATGAACACGTTCAGCACGTCATGAACCAAGGGTTCTGCCTCTTGCTCAGGCACACCCAGATGCGCGGCCATGGCACGGGTCAGATTGGAATGGCAGCAATGGTGATATTGCCCGCCTTTCAACAAGTTATGCGTATAAGGATCGCAACGGGTGCCAATCACGTCATGCACCGCCCCCCCATAGGCATCTATCCCGTACCACCCCAGCGTATCATGGCTGATCGTCGCCATAGGCCGCATGCCCGGAAAAGAGGACCACATCCGCTCCCCCGTGGTGATATGGGTGCCATGCAAAGCGCGGGTCTTGCCAGAATAGAACCGTTCGTTCAGATCATTGGCGTTCCACAGGTTCAGATCCCCCACCTGCGATCCTTCAACCGAGGTGATGCGGAAAAAATGCCCGGCAGGCACGGTGAACGTCGCCGCATCACGGGGCTGTACCAGTACCTCACCCGTTTTGCGCAGATCCTGCCGCGCCCGCGTCAGCAGTGCCATATCCGGCTGCGGCAGGGTCTCGACAGGATAGCAGATCACCGGTTTGATCGCGCGGCGGGCTTCGGCATCAATAGGTGTGGTGATCATCTGGCATCCTCCCGATGTTTGACCGACGTTGCCGCAGCCATACACAGCTGTAAAGCCTGCTCAGGCGTTCTGCCCCGCGATGCGCCCTGAATACAGGCAACCGCCCAGAAACGTCCCCTCAAGGGCGTTGTACCCATGATAGCCGCCCCCGCCAAAACCGCAGACCTCTCCGGCGGCATAAAGCCCCTCCAGAACATCGCCCTTGGGCGTCAGAACCCTGCCCTGCATATCCGTGTGCAACCCGCCCAGCGATTTCCGCGTCAGGATATTCAGCCGCACCGCAATGAGCGGCCCGTTTTCCGGATCAAGGATCGCATGGGGTTTGGCCGTGCGGATCAATTTGTCGCCGCGATAGTTGCGTGCGCCGCGAATGGCGGTGATTTGCGCATCCTTGGCAAAAGGATTGGTCAGTTGCAGATCCCGCGCGGTGATTTGCCCCCGGATATGATCCAGCACCACCGGCGCATCGGGGGTCAGCCGGTTCATCCCCGCCACCAGCGTTTCCAGATCATCCGCGACGATGAAATCCGCACCGTTTTTCTTGAATGCCTCTACCGCAGGTGTGGCCCCCTTGCCCAATCGGGCCTTCAAAACATCGCGCCAGCCACCATCAGTCAGGTCCGGGTTCTGCTCCGACCCGGACAGGGCAAATTCCTTTTCGATAATCTTTTGGGTCAGGATAAACCACGAATGCTGGCCCGCACTCAAAATGCGTTTCAACGTGCCCAGGGTGTCAAACCCCGGCAAATACGGCGCTTCCATCCGGTCGCCCTTGGCATCAAACCAAAGCGAGGACGGACCGGGCAAAATGCGAATACCATGATTGGGCCAGATCGGATCCCAGTTTTGCAGCCCCTCGCAATAATGCCACATCCGGTCCTCGTTGATCAGGCCCGCGCCCGCCTTGACCGCGATCCCATGCATCTTGCCATCGACGTAATCGGGCACACCCGCAACCATCACGTCCGGCGCAGGGCCAAGCCGATCTGCGGGCCAGTGTTTGCGCACCACGTCATGATTGCCGCCAATCCCGCCCGTGGTCAGCACCACCGCATCGGCGCTGTGTTCAAAGCTGCCGATGACGTCCCGCGTGGTGCTTTTGCCCCGCGCCTCTGTGCTGCTTTCCAAAATATCGCCGCGCAGGCCCGTGACCCTGCCATCGCTGGTGGTCAAATCCGTGACCCGATGCCGGAACCCCAGTTGCAGGCTGCCATGCGCGGCATATTCCGTCATCCGCTTGGCAAAGGGGGCCACAACGCCGGTGCCGGTGCCCCATGTGATGTGAAACCGCGGCACCGAATTGCCATGCCCATGGGCCTGCTCGCCCCCGCGTTCGGCCCAGCCCACCACCGGAAACCACCGCATGCCCAGATCATAACACCACTGCCGCATGCCGCCTGCAGCCCAGTCAATGAACCCTTCGGCATAAGCGCGGGGATTGGCATCCTCAGCGCGGTCAAACTGCGCCGATCCGATCCAGTCGCTCAGCGCCAGTTCGGGGCTGTCCTTGATACCCAAACGACGCTGTTCGGGGGTGTCGACCATGAACAGACCACCCAAAGACCAGAACGCCTGACCGCCCAGGGATTGCGGCGCCTCCTGGTCCAGCAGCAGAACCTTGCGGCCCCGCTGCACCGCCTCATGCGCGGCCACCATACCGGCCAGCCCCGCACCGACAATGATCACGTCCGCTTTGAAATTGGTGTTGCTCATTTGATCCCCCGCTTTGCCGTTAGGTAAGCAGGATCACAGCTCTCTGTCGAGCCGGACGCTGGGTCAGATCTTGGCCTTGCTCATAAACCCGTTTTGGGTTGCCCGCTCAGACAGCGGTCCGGCTTGCCGGTGCTGCGAAAGGCCTCTGCCCCGCAGTTGATGCAATTGTATTTGACCAATGCGCCCTTGCTGCCTGTCCGGTCTTCGCGCCAGCGACACAGGCGCGTGCCCGCATTGCGCCGCGCCACGATGGCAACGACGATCACAGCAATCACAAGGGCAATGAACAGGGGCATAGGCAAAACCAGCCCCCATGGGGGCTGGGATCAGTCTGGATCAAACGGTGCGTTCGACCATCAGTTTCTTGATCTTCGCAATCGCTGCTGCGGGGTTCAAACCCTTGGGGCAAGTCTTGGCGCAGTTCATAATCGTGTGGCAGCGATACAGTTTGAACGGATCTTCCAGATCGTCCAGACGCTCGCCCGTGGCCTCATCGCGGCTGTCAATGATCCAGCGATAGGCATGCAGCAAGGCCGCTGGCCCAAGGTAGCGGTCGCCGTTCCACCAATAGCTTGGGCAAGAAGTGGAACAGCAGGCGCACATGATACACTCATAAAGACCGTCCAGCTTGGCACGATCATCAATGGACTGCTTCCATTCCTTAGCCGGGGCGGGCGTGTCGGTCTCAAGCCAGGGCTGGATGCTGGCGTGCTGCGCATAGAAGTGGTTCAGATCCGGGATCAAATCCTTGACCACCGGCATATGCGGCAGCGGATAGATTTTGACCACGCCTTTGATCTCTTCCATGCCGTAGGTACAGGCAAGCGTGTTGATCCCGTCGATGTTCATCGCGCAGGAACCGCAGATCCCCTCACGGCAGGACCGGCGGAAGGTCAGCGTTGGATCAATCTCGTTCTTGATCTTGATCAGCGCGTCCAAAATCATGGGTCCGCAGCTGTCCATATCCACAAAATAGGTGTCGATGGCCGGGTTTTTGCCGTCATCGGGGTTCCAGCGGTAAATCTGGAACTCACGCAGATTGGTGGCGCCTTGCGGCTTGGGCCATGTCTTCCCGCTGGTCATGCGGGAGTTTTTGGGGAGCGTCAGCTGAACCATTTCGCGTCTCCTGTTTCAATCTCATCTGCCCCTTGGGGCGTTTCACTTGACCCTGCGCCGGGGCGCAGGATGTAAATTCTTGACCGCCTTACGTGGCGGCGGAAGCCAGCACCCTGGCTTGCAAACAGGCGGCGGTCTCAGGCCGTCCCAACACAGTGCGCACAGTTTCCACGGTGCCATCATCCACACCCACCACGGCCGCTTTGGCATATTCGCGGATCTCAAGGGCCGAGGAATTGTCGATGATGCAATCGGTGAAGGGCGTGATCAGCTCCTTGGGCACCTGCGGGAAACGGGTGGCAAGGGTTTCTGTCACCACCCCTTTGGCCCCGCGCCGCGCGGTGTTGTCCACGGCCTGCTCCACCTCGGTGCAGGCCGCCAGCGTTGCCGCGCAAAGAACAAGGGCCACCAGACGCATCGGCTTAGTACACCCGCGCCTTGGGTGCGATTTTCTTGAGGTCGATACCGCCCTCATCCTGCTGGGTCAGCGGATCAAGGTGCACAGGCCGGTCGCCCAACTTGGCCTTGTTCCCGTCAAACCAGCACAGGCTGTGCTTGCGCCACTTCTTGTCGTCACGATCAGGATAATCCTCATGGGCGTGCGCACCCCGGCTTTCCTTACGCGCCGCCGCTGCGGTGATGGTGGCCACCGCATTTGGCATCAGGTTGGTCAGTTCCAGCGTTTCCATCAGATCGGAGTTCCACACCAGCGACCGGTCCGTGACGTGCAGATCGGCCATCTTGTCCGCCACAGCGACCATCTTTTGGCGGCCCTCTTCCAGAGTCTTGTCGGTGCGGAACACCGCCGCATCGGCCTGCATGGTTTTTTGCATCTCGAGGCGCAGCTCGGCAGTGGGCACGCCGCCCTTGGCATGGCGCAGCCCGTCAAAGCGATCAAAGGCCGCATCAACCGAAGCCTGATTTGGCGTCGGCACTGCGGTTTTCGGATCGACGATCTCAGCTGCACGGATCGCAGCGGCGCGGCCAAAGACCACAAGGTCAATCAGCGAGTTTGAGCCCAAACGGTTAGCCCCATGAACAGAGGCACAGCCGGCCTCGCCCACGGCCATCAGGCCCGGCGAGATTGCATCGGGGCTGTCCTTGGTTGGTGCCAGAACCTCACCCCAATAGTTCGTCGGGATACCGCCCATGTTGTAGTGAACGGTCGGCAGTACCGGGATCGGTTCTTTGGTCAGGTCCACACCGGCAAAGATGCGCGCGCTTTCGGAGATGCCCGGCAGGCGCAGGTCCAGCGTTTCCGGCGGCAGGTGGTTGAGGTGCAGATGGATGTGATCGCCATTCTCGCCCACACCGCGCCCCTCGCGGATTTCCATGGTCATGCAGCGGCTCACCACGTCACGTGACGCCAGATCCTTGTAGGTCGGCGCATAGCGTTCCATGAACCGCTCCCCTTCGGAGTTGGTCAGGTATCCACCTTCGCCCCGCGCCCCTTCGGTGATCAGACAGCCCGCGCCGTAGATCCCCGTGGGGTGGAACTGCACAAACTCCATGTCTTGCAACGGCAGGCCCGCACGGGCCGTCATGCCGCCGCCGTCGCCGGTGCAGGTGTGGGCCGAAGTGGCACTGAAATAGGCGCGGCCATAGCCGCCCGTGGCCAACACCACCATCTTGGCGCTGAACAGGTGCATGGTGCCATCATCCAGCTTCCAGCACAACACCCCCTGACACACGCCATCGTCGGACATGATCAAATCAATGGCGAAATACTCGATGTAGAATTCCGCGTTGTTCTTCAGGCTTTGCCCATAGAGCGTATGCAGGATCGCGTGGCCGGTCCGGTCCGCCGCGGCGCAGGTACGCTGCACGGGGGGGCCTTCGCCAAATTCGGTGGTATGCCCGCCAAAGGGGCGCTGGTAGATCTTGCCCTCTTCGGTGCGCGAGAACGGCACGCCGTAATGCTCCAGCTCGTAAACCGCCTTGGGCGCTTCACGCGCCAGATATTCCATCGCGTCCGTGTCGCCCAGCCAGTCAGAGCCTTTGACCGTGTCATACATATGCCACTGCCAGTTGTCCGGGCCCATGTTGCTCAGGCTGGCGGCAATCCCGCCTTGGGCGGCAACGGTGTGCGAGCGGGTCGGAAACACTTTGGACACACAGGCCGTGCGCAGCCCTTGCTCCGCCATCCCGAGGGTTGCGCGCAAACCGGCCCCGCCGGCACCCACCACAACCACGTCATATTCGTGGGTTTCATATTCATATGCGGCCATTATTCGGTCTCCCGTGGGAATGTTTGGATCAGAGCGCCAGCTTGGCAATGGCAAAAACGCCAACCGCCGCTGCGCCGTAGCTCAGGCAGGTCATCAGGATGATCGCCACTTTCTGGCTGGTGCCATGCACGTAGTCCTCGATCAGAACCTGCACGCCATCATTGAAATGTTTAAAGCCCACCAGGATGGTCAGGGCCGCCACAATCGCCGGGAACGGGCGGCTGTAATAGGCAAGGATTTCCTCATAGCTTCCGCCCAGCGCCGACCCAAAGGTGAACACAAAGAACGGAATGAGGATCAGCAGCGCAACAGAGCTGACCTTCATTGCCCAGAAATGCGCGGTACCGGTTTTGGCAGAGCCAAGGCCACGGGCGCGTTTGCGGTCGGTAAGATATGCCATTTCCCAGACCTCCTTAAACGATCACAACAGTGATCAGGGTGAGCAGGATAGACCCAAAAATCACGGCCCAGCCCAGTTTTTCGGCGGTCGGAATATCCAACGCATAACCGTTGTCCCAGATCAGGTGCCGTACCCCGGCCAGCGTGTGGTACCAAAGTCCCAGCACCGAGAAGAACATGACCAGATCGCCAAACCAGCTGGTCAGCAGCCCGTTCACAACGTCGAAATAGGCCGGCGAAGTTGCCGCAGACAGGAACCACCAGACAATCAGCGACGCCGCCACCAGCATCGCATTGCCGGTGATCCGGGTCAGGATGGATGACATCGACGTCAGTTGCGGTCGGTAGATCGTCAAATGAGGCGACAGCGGGCGGTTGCCCCGGTTTACATCGGCCATGGCACAGGTCCTTTGCTGTTGGTTACCCCAGTGATAGCGTTTTTTTGCGGCCTGTCACGGGTCTACCGGGGGTAAGGGCGCGGTTTGTTGGCGCATCTACGCACATTTTTTTCAAAAGAGTAGCGATTCTTGCAATTTGTGATCACACGATATTATACTGTGATCACAACCTCACTCGAATGGCAGGGCAAGACTCAGTTGCTTGGTGGTTTCACGTTGCAATTTGCGCCGGATCTGTGCGGGATAATCCTCAAATCCGTTGGCTGTTATAACAAATGCCCCTTCACCGGAAATGAGATTCTCAAAAAAGTAGGCTGTAAGGTCGGTATCATCGGTCTCAATGGCCAAAGCGTTCACAATGATGCCCTTGGCCCGCATTTGTGGCAGTACATCAGCCGGGGCAATGCCTTCGTTGGATTTGCCGTCACCCGACACGTCGATCACCTTGCGGCGGCAGTCCGAGGCCGCTTCCAAAACCTGTGCAGACAGGTTCAAAGCCTCGCCAATGGCGGTTGAATAGTTGCGCCAGCGCCTTGGTGCATGAGCGACCTGTGTCGCCAACGCCGCAACGTCTGAAAGATCTGTGATCACGGTCCAGGGGATCGTCTGTTCCTGCCGCGAGGTGCCGGACCATTGGATCAGCGTCACCCGCGCCTGTTGCTCAACCAAGGCTTCCGTCACGATCCCGTCTGACAGCGCTGCCGCCAGCCCGTCCATCTGGATGCGGTATTCATTCCGGTCAACCGAGCCAGAGACATCCACCGCCAAAACCAACGCCAGTTCGCAAGCCAAGGCGGGGCGAGCCAGCAATATCAGAAGGGTCACAATCACACGCATGCGCGTAGGTTAGATCACTGGGTCCTCCGGCGCATCACACAATCCTGAGATTGGCATAAAGGGCTATCGGCGGCTCGCGGGTGGGCGATCAAACATCGCAGTTCGGCACTTTATGGCAGCCAAGCGCACACTCCCCCTCCAGCCGTCACGCCCCATCAAAATCGCCGACCCGTGGTGCGGGCCGACGATGGCCCGGCGGCTGCGCCTTGCTTCGGGCCCACTCAAACAAAAAAGGGCGCGCCCAACGGCACGCCCTTCCCAAATCTCTTACAGCAGACCTTACTTCAAGCTGCCGTCGATCCCTTTGCAGGCCTCAACCAGACCCTTAACCGCATTGACCGAATTATCGAACATCGTCTGTTCGTCCTTGTTCATGGAAATCTCCACAACACGTTCGATCCCGCCAGCGCCGATCACCGTTGGTACACCAACATAGAACCCGTCGAGGCCGTAAGCGCCATCCACATAGGCCGCGCAAGGCAACACGCGTTTTTGGTCTTTCAAATAGCTTTCCGCCATTTCAATCGCCGATGTCGCAGGCGCATAGAAGGCAGAGCCGGTTTTCAACAGGCCAACAATCTCGGCGCCGCCATCACGGGTCCGCTGCACAATTGCGTCCAGCTTCTCTTGCGTGGTCCAGCCCATCTTCACCAGATCCGGCAGCGGGATACCGGCAACGGTCGAATAGCGCACCAGCGGCACCATCGTATCGCCATGGCCGCCCAGCACAAATGCGGTGACGTCTTTCATGGAAACGTCAAATTCGCTTGCCAGGAAGTGACGGAAGCGGGCGCTGTCCAGAACGCCTGCCATGCCGCAGACCTTTTCATGAGGCAGGCCGGAGAATTCGCGCAGCGCCCAAACCATTGCATCCAGAGGGTTGGTGATGCAGATCACAAAGGCGTCCGGCGCGTGTTTGGCAATGCCCTCGCCCACGGATTTCATGACCTTGAGGTTGATGCCGAGCAGATCGTCGCGGCTCATACCCGGCTTGCGCGCGACACCCGCGGTCACGATGCATACATCCGCGCCTGCGATGTCGGCATAATCTTGGGTGCCGGACATGTTGGCGTCGAATTTGGCCGAGGGGCCCGATTCTGCGATATCGAGCGCCTTGCCCTCCGGGATGCCTTCCGCGATGTCGAACAGAACAACGTCGCCGAGTTCTTTCAATGCTGCGAGATGGGCTAGGGTGCCGCCGATTTGACCGGCGCCGATGAGCGCGATTTTGGGTCTGGCCATGATATGTCTCCGTCCAGGTTACGTTGCGCGTGAGATAGCGAAATGCGGGCCGCGCTGCAAGTTGCGCGATCAAGACAGGCTTAAACGCCGCAGATGGTTAAGAATTCGTGATCACAAACGCCGCAAAAAAGGGCCACCGCAGATGCGATGGCCCATACTCTTTAACATACTAACCTTTTGTTCGGACCTGCGCCCAAACGAAACCGGTCAAATCAGCCTTTGTATTCAGGCTTGGCTTTCAAAGCCGCTTCGTTAGCGTCGATGTAGATCCGCAGTTCGTCACCATTGGCATCGCGCAGAATCTGCAGCTGTTCAAAGGGAACTGCGACCGGCTTTTCCCCTAGACCCAGGAAGCCACCGACGTTGATGACAACTTCGGCCACTTCGCCCTTGTCGGTCAGGACCAGCGCGTCAACTTCGCCAACAGTCTCGTCGTTCTGGCCCATCACAGCGGCACCCTGAATTTTTTCAGCGGTCAGCGGGTCGGCTTTTGCCACTTCGATGTCCATCGGCTCAAAGCCGTCACGCTCCACCATCGGGCGGCCCAGTACCGGCGCATCAATCGCCTTGTCCGCCTGGGCTGTCAGCTGCTCGGCTTCTGCTTCGGTTTCCTTGGCGACTTCATCAATGCGCGTCTCAACGCCTTCTGCCGCTTCGTTGGCAGAGGCAACCAGATCCTGCTTCAGATCCGTCGCTTCAGCTTCGGCGCTTTCGGCCATCTCAAGAGTTTCGGCTTTGATGTTGGTTGCAGCCTGCTCCATATCACGCTCAATCTGGCGCTCGAACGCAGGGGCTTTTTCCAGCATCTCTTTGGACGTTGTCACAACCAGGAAACGGTCGTTGCTGTCGCCCTCTTCACGCAGCACCTTGATGTCGTCCATCGACACGCTCACGTCGCGTTCCCCCAGACCGAGGAAGCCGCCAACGCCAAGGATCACCGCACGCACATCGCCATTTTCGCTGATGATGATGTCGTTGATCTCGCCGATGTCATCCCATTCGCGTTCCGCGCCATCCGCGAGGGGCGTCATGGGGTCAATGTCTGTTTCGGAATTGTAGATTCGCATGCCGATCAGGTCGGATGCGAAGAAGTCGCTTTTCTCAGCTTCTACAGTTGTGATCGCGCCCGAATGGCTGCCCGCGAAAGCGGCGCTGGACAGGGTCAGAGCTACGGCTGTTGTTGTCAGAAAGCGTTTCATTGTACTGTTCTCCTAAGAGTTACTAAGTTAACGTTACCGAGTGTGGACATAACGCCGCATTGCCGGTCTTGTTCCGGCCCTTTTCGAAAAAATGTGAAGTCCCGCCGCCATGATCACCTTTGACCTCTGGTTTTTATGTATCGCAGGCGCGGCGGTGGTTTTTGCCGGGGTGTCCAAGGCCGGATTCGGCTCTGGCGCAGCCTTTGCTTCGGCCACGGTGCTGGCTTTGGTGATCGAACCGGGGCTGGCGCTTGGCGTGATGCTGCCGCTGCTCATGTTGATCGATGCAGGATCGCTCAAACCCTATTGGCGCAAATGGAGCGTGCCGGACGTGCGGCTTTTGGTGCTGGGCGGCGTACCCGGCGTGATCCTCGGCGCGGCGCTCTACCGTGTTGCCTCACCCGATGTCTTCCGGCTTCTGATCGGCGGCGTATCGGTAGGGTTTGTGCTATGGCAAATGATGCTCAAGCTCGGGATAATACGTCTGGCGCAGCAGCGCATGCCCGATTGGGCGGGGCTTGTGATTGGCACTGTCGTCGGCTTCACCACCTTCGTCAGCCATGCCGGCGGCCCGCCCGCCGCGATTTTCCTGCTCACCCGTGATCTGAACAAAACACAATATCAGGCCACCACGGTGCTGCTGTTCTGGATTTTGAACATCATCAAATTTGTGCCCTATGCCATGCTTGGCATGTTCACTGCGCAAACCTTTCTGGCCAATCTGATTCTTGCGCCCTTCGCGATTCTGGGCACTTGGCTGGGCGTACGGGCCCACGTTCTGGTGCCAGAGCGGCTGTTTTTTGCGCTCACTTATGTGTTGCTGGTTGTTACCGGATCCAAGCTGATCTGGGACGGGCTGACATAAAAAAGCGGGCCAAAGCCCGCCTTTGTTGCTTCCACAGTTTTTTGTTTGCCTCAGGCGTCTTCGTCACTGGTCGGCAGCGCCTCTGCCACCTCTTCAAAGGCTTGGCCCGAGGCCACCAAACAAGTCAGCCCGCCCGGCCGGGTGATGGTGATGGTCCAGCTGCCGGTCTCTTCGGAGGCAAAGACCTCTACCACCGCGTTGTTTGCACCAAGGCCCACGGATTGGCGGGTCTCTCCGTACCCTTCGGCCAATCGTTCCACCACCGCGATGCGCGGCCCACAGTTTCGCGACGATTGCGCGGATGCATCCGTCGCCGCGGTCATATAAGTCGCCGCAGCGGCGATCAGCCCGATAGATTTCAAAGTTTTGTCCATACGTTGCATTCCATTGCCTTCATTCAAAAGACAGCGCCCTCGGTTCCTGACCTGTCCGGTGTTCCCGGCAGAACTGGGGGCGAGCCCGGTTATGACATGTCTGCACTTCCATTCAGGAGATCCGGCGTCCGCGCCGATATGGCCCAAGCCACGAAATGCGACAGGGCAAGCCTGCGTCAGAGGACTGAAATTAAGGTTAATGATGCGACCGGATTCCTGTTGGATTTGATTTTTGCTGCAGCGCGGCACGTTTTGGCTTGAACTTTTCTGAAAGAAATGCCCCTTTGTGCGCAATTTTATGACCCGGCGCATCCGCGCCCCTCGAACGGAGCTGCCCATGCCCAAGATCACCCGCCCCTTGCGTTCTGTCCTCTATATCCCCGGCTCCAAGCCCCGTGCGCTGGATAAGGCGCGGACCTTGGCTTGCGATGCGATCATCTTTGATCTCGAAGATGCGGTCACGCCGGAGGAAAAGGTATCGGCCCGCGAAACCCTTGCCGCCGCACTGGCCGAAGGCGGCTACGGCGCGCGTTACAAGGTGATCCGTATCAACGGTCTGGACACCGAATGGGGCGCTGACGATGCCCGCGCCGCCGCCAAGATGGACGCAGATGCGATCCTGCTGCCCAAGGTCGGCAGCCCGGCGGACCTCGATGCATTGGCAGATCTTGTCGGCGACACCCCACTGTGGGCCATGATGGAAACGCCGATTGCGATGCTCAACGCAGGTGCCATCGGCGCCCATCCGCGGCTTGAGGCAATGGTCATGGGCACGAATGACCTCAACAAAGATCTGCAAACCCGCACCCGCGCCGACCGGCTGCCGCTGATGACGGGTCTCGGCCTCTGCGTTCTGGCCGCCAAGGCGCATCAGATTGCGATTATTGATGGCGTCTATAACGCCTTTAAAGACGACGACGGCCTCAAGGTTGAAAGCGATCAGGGCCGCGACATGGGCTTTGACGGCAAAACCCTGATCCACCCTGCACAGCTTGACGTGGCCAATGCCGCCTTCTCCCCTTCGGAGGAAGAAGCCGATCTGGCCCGCCGCCAAATCGCGGCTTTTGAGGAAACCGAAGCCTCCGGTCAGGGTGTCGCGGTGGTCGACGGGCGGATCGTTGAAAACCTGCATGTTGCAACTGCCCGCGAAACACTGGCAAAACTGGAGGCAATTGCCGCCCTTCAGCAGGAGTAACCCGCCATGATCCTTCTTTTCCTCGGCCTCGCCCTCTGGGTGGCCGCCCATTTCTACAAACGCGCCCTCCCCGCCCAACGCGCGGCCCTTGGAGACAAGGGCAAGGGCTTTGTGGCGCTTGCCATTGGCCTCTCTATCGTGCTGATGATCTTCGGCTACCGGATGTGGGACGGCACGTTCTTCTGGGGCCGCACGTCTGCCCTGACCGGGATTAACAACCTGTTGATGGTTGCCGCGCTCTATTTCGTCAGCCCCGGCCCTTCAAAAGGGGCGATCTTTTACAAGATGCGCCACCCGATGCTGACCGGCTTTTCGCTCTGGGCGATTGCCCACCTGCTGGTCAATGGCGATACGCCTTCGCTGGTGCTCTTTGGCGGGCTGCTCGTCTGGGCGCTGGCCGAAATGGTCGTGATCAACCGTGCCGAACCCGGCTGGACCCCGCCGCAAAAGGGCAGCATCGCCAAGGACGCCATGTTCCTTGCGATCTCCTTGGTGCTGCTGGTGGTGATCGGCTTTGTCCACAGCTGGCTCGGCTACAATCCCTTCGGCTAAGGAAAACGCCATGAAACTCTATCGCTTCCTCTCCGAAGAGGACACATCCGCCTTTTGCCACAAGGTGACTGATGCCTTGAACAAAGGTTGGGAACTTTACGGATCACCCACCCAGACATGGGACCACAAGGCGGGCGTCATGCGCTGCGGGCAATCCGTGGTGAAAGAGGTGAACGGCACCTATACCCCCGAGACCAAGTTGGGGGCGCACTGATGGCCAAGACAAACCAAGGGCGCTTTTTCGAAGACTACCGCTTGGGCGAAACCCTGCACCATGCGGTGCCGCGCACCGTGTCGGGGGGCGAACGGGCGCTCTATCATATGCTCTACCCCGCCCGGCATGCCCTTTATTCGTCCGACCAATTTGCCCAAAACAGCGGCCTGCCTGCCAGCCCGCTGGATGATCTGATCGCCTTTCACATCGTCTTTGGCAAAACCGTGCCGGATGTCTCGCTCAATGCGGTGGCCAATCTGGGATATGCCCAAGGGCGATGGCTGGCCCCTGTCTGGCCCGGCGACACCCTGCGCAGCCAATCCGAGGTGATCGGTCTCAAGCAAAACTCCAACGGCAAATCCGGCGTGGTCTATGTGCGCACCACCGGCGTGAACCAGCGGAATGAAACCGTGCTGGAGTATGTGCGCTGGGTGATGGTGCGCAAGCGCGATCTGGATGCACCTGCACCGGAGACCGTGATCCCCGATCTGCCCAAGGCGCTGACCTCCGATCAGTTGGTGGTGCCGCAGGGTTTGGATTTCTCCAACTACGATTTCACCCTCGCGGGCGAGCCGCACCGCTGGGGCGATTATGCCGTGGGGGAACAGATCGACCATGTGGATGGCGTGACCATCGAAGAGGCCGAACACATGATGGCGACCCGGCTCTGGCAAAACACTGCCAAGGTGCATTTCGATACCTCCGCGCGTCCCGATGGCAGCCGCCTGATCTATGGCGGGCATGTGATTTCGATGGCGCGGGCGCTGTCCTTTAACGGGTTGGCCAATGCGCAGATGATTGCGGGCCTCAATGGCGGGGCCCATGCCAATCCCTGTCTGGCTGGCGACACGGTGCGGGCCTGGTCCGAAGTGCTGGACAAAGCCGAGACAGACGCGCCGGGCGTCGGCGCAATCCGCCTTCGGTTGGTGGCGACCAAAGGCGGCGATCCCTTTGCCCTGCGCGGGGAGGACGGGAAATACCTGCCCGATGTGCTGCTCGATCTCGACTATTGGGCTTTGATGCCGCTGTGATCTGGCTGCGAGGCCAATGCATTCTATGATCCGGGGATCAAACGATTACAATGTGTCTCGAACTTGAGTCGCACCTCATGAAACTCGCCGCGCAAAACGGCTAAGCCTCCTCATATTTTGTTGGGGATTCGCATATTCACCAGATTTTGTGATCACACTTTTTTCTCGTGTGATCACAAATGTCACTTTATACTGGTAATATGAGGCAAACTGCGAAAAACCTTTACCGAACCATAAGATTCATCGGCATACTGCGCGGTGACTTGAACCAAAACGGGACCGTTTTTCATGAACATCCACGAATACCAGGCGAAAGCCCTCCTGCGCAGCTATGGCGCCCCTGTATCCGATGGCCGCGTCGTGCTCAAAGCCGAAGACGCCAAATCCGCCGCCGGTGAACTTGACGGCCCACTTTGGGTGATCAAGGCACAGATCCACGCAGGCGGCCGCGGCAAAGGCAAATTCAAAGAGGCCGACGCAGGCGAAGCAGGCGGTGTCCGTCTGACCAAATCCGTGGAAGAAGCCGCTGAAGAAGCGAAAAAGATGCTCGGTCGCACATTGGTCACCCATCAGACCGGCCCGGTCGGCAAGCAGGTTAACCGCATCTATATCGAAGACGGCTCCGGCATCGAGACCGAGCTTTACCTCGCGCTGCTGGTCGACCGCCAGACGTCCCGCGTGTCATTCGTCTGCTCCACAGAAGGCGGCATGGACATCGAAGAGGTCGCAGCCAGCACCCCCGAAAAAATTCTCAGCTTCTCGGTTGATCCGGCCACCGGCTATCAGGCGTTCCATGGCCGCCGCATCGCCTTTTCGCTGGGTCTGGAGGGCAAGCAGGTCAAACAATGCGTTGGCCTGATGGGTCTGCTCTACAAAGCGTTCATGGAAAAAGACATGGAAATGCTTGAGATCAACCCCCTGATCGTCACCGATACCGGCGATCTCAAGGTTCTGGATGCCAAGGTGTCCTTCGACGGCAACGCAATTTACCGCCACGCCGACATCGCGGAACTGCGCGATGTGACCGAAGAAGACCCCAAGGAACTCGAAGCCTCCAAATACGATCTAAACTACATTGCGCTTGACGGTGAGATCGGCTGCATGGTGAACGGCGCGGGTCTGGCGATGGCGACCATGGACATCATCAAACTCTACGGGGCCGAGCCTGCCAACTTCCTCGACGTGGGCGGCGGCGCGACCAAAGAGAAAGTGACCGAAGCGTTCAAGATCATCACCTCCGACCCACAGGTGAAAGGCATCCTCGTGAACATCTTCGGCGGTATCATGCGCTGTGACGTGATCGCAGAGGGCGTTGTCGCCGCTGTGAAAGAGGTTGGTCTGAAGGTGCCACTGGTCGTCCGGCTCGAAGGCACCAACGTGCAGGAAGGCAAAGACATCATCAACAATTCCGACGTTGATGTGATCGCCGCCGATGACCTGAAAGACGGCGCACAGAAGATCGTGCAGGCTGTTAAGGGTTAAGCCTCGGCTGAGCCACTAAGGTGAAGATATCGGTATGAGCGCCATCACCAGATCCACCGCAACACTGCTTGCAGGCATCGCCCTTTTCGGGGCGGCGTCTGCTGCTGTTGCGCAGGGATCGGCCCATACCGCCATCGACACTTTCAACGCCTGGTGTTTCAAGGCCGGCCAGACAGAGGCACAGGCGCGGGTCAATATGGGAGCGGATGACGCGCCCTTTGCCCTGACGTTTTGGGATGACAGCCTTGAGCCGCGCCCCGCCGATGCACCACAGGGCGTGGAACGGCGCTGCGAGGTCGCCTTTGACGGCGATCACAGCGCAGCGGCGATCAAAGCGCTGCGTATACAGATGGCAACACCGCCGGTGTTCGGCACCAAGATCCCCCTGCCCAAGACCCACGCGGCACAAGATGGCACAGCCCTGATAGAAGGGCGCGAATTGCTGCGCGGGCGTGTGGCGGTGGTCCAGGTCGGCACCCGCACGGCCCAAGGTAATGTGCAAACCTACATGGGCGTTGATCGCCTTTATGCCGGGCTTGGCCTGCCGAAGGATGGATCATGAGCGCGACGCTGCATGCCTTCCCGGGCGCGGAACTGCCCGCGCTTGATGCCGCGCCCGCGTTGCGGGACTGCCCGGTATGCGACAGCAGCGCCTGCACCCCCTTGCCCGCCTATTCGCCCGATCACTGGGACATGGTGACCTGCGCGGCCTGCAATCTGGTCTATCTGCGCAATCCGGCAGAATATGCCGCGCTCGAAGAAGACTTTGCCTGGGAAAAGACCTACGAAGAAAAGAAAACCGCCACCGAAGGCTCCACCCCGATCAGCCCCTATGTCCGCACCATCCGCACCAAACTCGGACTGACCCGCGACAGGACCGCCGCCTTCCGGCGCTGGTTCCATGACGGTCATGTGCTGGACATCGGTTGCGGTGACGGCGCACGGATCAAACCACCGATGACACCTTATGGCATCGAATTGTCCACCGCCCTGCACGCCCGCGCCGACAGCGAAATGCGCAAATCCGGCGGCTATTGCATCCATGGCGCCGGGGCCGAGGCCATCTGGAAATTCGACGAGGGCCAGTTTGATGGCATCGTCATGTTCTCTTATCTTGAGCATGAAACCAACGTGATGTCGGTGCTGCGCGGTGCACGCCGTGCGCTCAAGGACAATGGCCGCGTGTTTGTGCGCGTGCCCAATTACGGCTCGCTGAACCGCAAGGCGATTGGCCCGAAATGGTGCGGTTTTCGCTATCCCGACCACGTCAATTACTTCACGCTGGCAACTTTGAAAAACGCCGCCAGACGCGCCGGGTTCCTGGCGACCCTGATCAACCGCATCACTCTGCCGCTTGATGACAATGTCTCGGTGTTGCTGCGCAAATCACCGGAGGGGCTGGCATGATCTCATCCAACTCCGCCCCAACCCTTAACCGCCCCGCCCCTTTCGCCGCTCCGGCAGACCGGCGCGATGGCAACCCGCTCACCATTCAAATGACCCGCAGGCGCTTTCTGTCCATTCCGGATACGCAGCCCCTGCCCGCTAACTAAGGAAAACCAATGGCCGTACTTGTAGACGAAAATACCCGCGTGATCTGTCAGGGCCTCACCGGCTCCCAGGGGACATTCCACACCGAACAGGCGATTGCCTATGGCACCAAGATGGTCGGCGGCGTGACACCGGGCAAAGGGGGCCAGACCCATCTCGACCTGCCGGTGTTCAACTCGGTGCACGAGGCCAAACATGTGACCGAAGCCAACGCATCGGTGATCTATGTACCGCCCCCCTTTGCTGCCGATTCCATTCTTGAGGCGATCGACGCCGAGATGGAGCTGATCGTCTGCATCACCGAAGGCATCCCTGTTCTGGACATGATGCGCGTGCAGCGTGCGCTGGAAGGCTCCAAATCCCGCCTGATCGGGCCCAACTGCCCCGGCGTGATCACACCTGACGCCTGCAAGATCGGCATCATGCCCGGCCACATTCACAAGCGCGGCTCCTGCGGCGTGGTCTCGCGCTCCGGCACGCTGACCTATGAGGCGGTCAAGCAGACCACCGATCTGGGCTATGGTCAATCTTCGGCCGTGGGCATCGGCGGCGACCCGATCAAAGGCACCGAACATATCGACGTGCTGGAAATGTTCCTCGCCGATGACGAGACACAATCGATCATCATGATCGGCGAAATCGGCGGCTCTGCCGAAGAAGAAGCGGCGCAGTTCCTTGCCGATGAAAAGAAAAAAGGCCGTTGGAAGCCAACCGCCGGTTTCATCGCGGGCCGCACTGCCCCTCCGGGCCGCCGCATGGGCCACGCCGGCGCGATTGTTGCGGGCGGCAAAGGCGGAGCCGAAGACAAGATCGAAGCAATGATGTCCGCCGGCATCACCGTCGCCGAAAGCCCCGCAACACTGGGCGAAGCGGTGAAAGAAGCCATCGCAAAAGGCTAAACCAAAAATCGCAGGCCGGGCATGTGTCGTCCGGCCTGCACCTCCTCCTTATAGGCAGCGCCTGCTCCATATTCCGGCCCCAAGACATACGGTCCTAACTCAAACGAGGTATTTCCATGACCGAACAACCCGGCAACGACCAATTCCACGCCTCTTCCTTCCTTGAGGGAGAGAACGGCGAATACCTCGAACAGATGTATGCCCGCTATGCCAATGACCCCAATGCCGTTGATGCGGCGTGGCAGGCGTTTTTCGGGGCGATGGGCGACACCTCCGGTGATGTCACGGCTGAGGCCGCTGGCCCGTCCTGGGCGCGGCCCGATTGGCCCCCCGCCCCCGCAGGTGACGTGATGGGCGCATTGACCGGGGTCTGGCCCGAGGCCGAAGAGGCCGCCGCAGCCGGAGACAAGATCAAATCCAAGGCCGCCGAAAAAGGCGTCAGCATCACCGACGATCAGGTCAAACAGGCTGTGCTGGACAGTATCCGCGCCCTGATGTTGATCCGCGCCTACCGTATTCGCGGCCATCTGGCGGCGGACCTTGACCCGCTTGGCATGCGCGACATGGGCAGCCATCCCGAGCTTGATCCAAAATCCTATGGGTTCTCTGACGCGGATATGGACCGTCCGATCTTCATCGACAATGTGCTTGGCCTCGAAGTTGCGACGATGAAACAGATCGTCGATATCGTGAAACGCACTTATTGCGGCACGTTTGCCCTGCAATACATGCACATCTCCAATCCCGAAGAGGCCGGTTGGCTGAAAGAGCGGATCGAAGGCTACGGCAAAGAGATCGCCTTCACCAAAGAGGGCCGCAAAGCGATCCTGAACAAGCTGGTCGAGGCCGAAGGTTTTGAGAAATTCCTGCATGTGAAATACATGGGCACCAAACGCTTTGGGCTGGATGGCGGCGAAAGCCTGATCCCCGCTATGGAGCAGATCATCAAGCGTGGTGGCCAGCTTGGTGTCAAGGAAATCGTGATCGGCATGCCGCACCGGGGCCGCTTGTCGGTGCTGGCCAACGTCATGCAGAAACCCTATCGCGCGATCTTCAACGAATTTCAGGGCGGCAGCTTCAAGCCCGAAGATGTGGATGGCTCCGGCGATGTGAAATACCACCTCGGCGCGTCGTCCGACCGGGATTTTGACGGCAACTCCGTCCACCTCAGCCTGACAGCGAACCCCTCCCACCTTGAGGCGGTGAACCCCGTGGTGATCGGCAAGGTCCGCGCCAAGCAGGACCAGTTGAACGATCATGACCGCATCGCCGTGATGCCGATCCTGCTGCACGGGGATGCAGCCTTTGCCGGTCAGGGTGTTGTGGCCGAATGTTTCGCCCTGTCGGGTCTGCGCGGTCACAAGACCGGCGGCACCATGCATATCGTGGTCAACAACCAGATCGGTTTCACCACCGCGCCGCATTTCTCGCGCTCCTCGCCCTATCCCACCGACAACGCGCTGGTGGTTGAGGCGCCGATCTTCCACGTCAACGGTGACGATCCCGAGGCCGTGGTACACGCCGCCAAGGTGGCGACCGAATTCCGCCAGAAGTTCCACAAGGACGTTGTGATCGATCTGATCTGCTACCGCCGCTTTGGTCACAACGAAGGCGACGAGCCGATGTTCACCAACCCGGTGATGTACAAAAAGATCAAGAACCAGAAAACCACGCTCAGCCTCTATTCTGATCGTCTGGTCCGTGACGGTCTGGTGCCTGAAGGCGAGATCGAAGACCTCAAGGCCGATTTCCAGAAACGCATGAACGATGAGTTCGAGGCCGGCAAGGATTTCCGCCCCAACAAGGCCGACTGGCTGGATGGCAAATGGTCCCATCTGGACAAGCAGAAAGACAAATACCAGCGCGGCAAAACCGCGATTGCCAAGAAAACCATGGACGAGGTCGGCAAGGCGCTGACCACGGCACCGGACGGCTTTCCGCTGCACAAGACCGTTGGCCGCTTGCTGGAGGCCAAGGCCAAGATGTTCAAAGAGGGCGAAGGCTTTGACTGGGCCACAGCCGAAGCGCTGGCCTTTGGATCTTTGCTGACCGAAGGGTACAAAGTGCGCCTCGCCGGTCAGGACAGCACCCGCGGCACTTTCTCGCAGCGCCATTCCGGTCTGGTCAATCAGGAAACCGAGGAACGCTACTACCCGCTCAACAATATCCGCGAAGGTCAGGCCGAATACGAGGTCATCGATTCCATGCTGTCCGAATATGCGGTGCTGGGCTTTGAATATGGCTATTCGCTGGCCGAACCCAACGCTCTGACCCTGTGGGAGGCGCAGTTTGGCGATTTCGCCAATGGTGCGCAGATCATGTTCGATCAGTTCATCAGCTCGGGCGAAAGCAAATGGCTGCGCATGTCCGGTCTCGTCTGCCTGATGCCGCATGGCTATGAAGGGCAAGGGCCGGAACACTCCTCCGCCCGTCTGGAACGGTTCCTGACCATGTGCGGCGGTGACAACTGGATCGTCGCCAATTGCACCACGCCAGCAAACTATTTCCACATTCTGCGCCGCCAGCTGCACCGCAGTTACCGCAAGCCGCTGATGCTCATGACGCCCAAATCGCTGCTGCGACACAAACTCGCGGTCAGCCGCGCCGAAGAGTTCACCACCGGATCATCCTTCCACCGTGTGCTCTGGGACGATGCCCAGCAGGGCAATTCCGACACCAAACTGGTGGCGGACAACAAGATCAAACGGGTCGTGATGTGTTCCGGCAAGGTCTACTTTGACCTGCTTGAGGAGCGCGACGCACGCGGCATCGATGATGTCTATCTGCTGCGCTTTGAACAGTTCTATCCCTTCCCCGCCCAATCCGCGGTCAAGGAGCTGGAACGCTTCAAACAGGCCGAAATGGTCTGGTGCCAGGAAGAGCCCAAGAACCAGGGCGCCTGGTCCTTCATTGAACCCAACATCGAATGGGTCTTGGGCCGGATCAAGGCCAAGCACACCCGCCCGACATATGCGGGCCGCACCACTGCGGCCTCTCCCGCGACTGGCCTCGCCAGCCAGCACAAAGCACAACAAGCCGCCCTCGTGGACGAGGCGCTGACGATTAAAGGAAACTAAATCATGACTGAAGTACGCGTTCCGACCCTTGGCGAATCCGTGACCGAAGCAACGGTCGCCACCTGGTTCAAGAAACCCGGCGACACGGTTGCCGTTGATGAAATGCTCTGCGAACTGGAAACCGACAAGGTGACCGTCGAAGTGCCCAGCCCCGTGGCAGGCACCCTTGGCGATATTGTCGCCGGTGAAGGCGAAACCGTGGGCGTTGATGCGCTTCTGGCCAATATCACCGAAGGTGATGCCGGATCAGCCGCCGCGCCCAAAGGCAAGGAAGCCGCCGCCGACGCTGGCGCGGCCTCCGCTGCTGCCCGCACCGCCTCTGACGGCGAAGGCGGCGGCGCATCTGTAGATGTGATGGTGCCGACCCTCGGCGAATCCGTGACAGAGGCGACAGTCTCCACCTGGTTCAAAAAGGTCGGTGACACCGTCGCGCAGGATGAAATGCTGTGCGAGCTGGAAACCGACAAGGTCAGCGTTGAGGTGCCCGCCCCCACCGCTGGCACATTGACCGAAATCATCGCCGCCGAAGGCAGCACGGTTGAGGCCAATGGCAAGCTGGCGGTCATCGCGTCGGGCGCTGGCGCTGCGGCTTCGGCCAGTGCGTCCACTGCTGCACCGGCCCCTGCGGCCCAACCCGCGGGCGGCACCGGCAAAGACGTCGAAGATGCCCCATCCGCCAAGAAAGCCATGGCCGAAGCGGGCCTGAGCCCCGATCAGGTGCAAGGCTCCGGTCGCGATGGCCGCATCATGAAAGACGACGTGGCCCGCGCCCTGGCTGCAGGCACTTCTGCTGCGGCCTCGGCCCCGGCAGCGGCTGCACCGGCCCGCGCCGCATCCGCCCCGGACGATGCATCGCGCGAGGAACGCGTGCGCATGACCCGTCTGAAACAGACCATGGCCCGCCGCCTCAAAGAGGCGCAGAACACCGCAGCGATCCTGACCACCTTCAACGAGGTCGACATGACCGAGGTGATGGAACTGCGCAACACCTACAAGGCCGACTTCGAGAAAAAGCACGGCGTGCGCATGGGCTTCATGTCCTTCTTCACCAAGGCCTGCTGTCACGCGCTCAAGGAAATCCCTGAGGTCAACGCCGAGATCGACGGCACCGATGTGATCTACAAGAACTACGTGCACATGGGCGTTGCCGCCGGCACGCCGACAGGTCTGGTTGTACCGGTGATCCGCGATGTTGATACGATGTCTTTTGCGGAGATCGAAAAAGCCATCGGCACCATGGGCAAAAAGGCCCGCGATGGCAAATTGACCATGGCCGACATGACCGGCGGCACTTTCACCATCTCCAACGGCGGCGTCTACGGCTCCTTGATGACCGCACCAATCCTGAACCCGCCACAATCGGGTATCCTCGGAATGGCGAAAATTCAGGACCGTCCGATGGCCATTGGCGGTCAGGTCGTGATCCGTCCGATGATGTATATCTCGCTGTCTTATGACCACCGGATCATCGATGGCAAAGGCGCGGTGACCTTCCTTGTCCGCGTCAAAGAGATGCTCGAAGATCCACGCCGCCTGCTGATGGATCTGTAAAAGACCCCAAAGGCCGGGCATCCTGCCCGGCTTACCTCTCCACCCCGCCCCCACCACGATCTTTGAGGAGTTCCCGAGATGACCGAAACAACCATCCTTGTCGCCTATGGCCTGCTGGTTCTGCTGACGATCCTGCTGCAAGTTCTCGGTTCTCTGCAAACCCTGTCGATGGGCTATCTGATGTCCGCGCGGGATGAACCGCGCGAGGTGGGGCGTATGACCGCGCGGATCAACCGGGCGCTGACCAATTCGATCACCGCGATGGCGCTGTTTGCCCCTGCGATCCTGCTGCTGGTGGTGCAGGACAAGACCACCCCAACCACCCTGCTGGTTGCGCAACTCTTTCTCGTGGCGCGGATCATTTATCTCCCGGTTTATGCCCTTGGCGTGCCTGCAATCCGCACGTTGGCATGGCTGGTCGGCTTTGCCGCCACCGCCGTTTTGTATCTTCTGGCGCTTTGATAGCTGGGCCCGTGCAACCGGCCTGCCGCTTTCCCTGATCCCGCCCCCTGAACTGGATTGATGTCCATGTCCACCGAACTCACTGTCCTGACCCTGGCCGCGCTTTTGCAGGTGGTGCAGTTTTTGCTATATGCGGTGCCTGCCAACCGCGAGATCGGGCCGGGCTATACCACATCACCCCGCGACCGTCCGCCAAGCCGCCCGATGTCGGACCAAACCGCGCGACTGGGCCGTGCCTTTGACAACCATTTTCAAGGGCTGATCCTGTTTACCATCGCTGTGGGCGTCATCGAAATGTCAGGCCAGAACAGCGCATTTACCGGTCTGTGCGCATGGATCTATCTGGCGGCACGGGTGGCCTATATTCCCGCCTATGCCAAGGGGCTGCGCCCCGGACGCTCTGCCATCTGGTGCGCCGGATTTCTGGCCACCACACTGATGCTGCTGGCGGCGCTTGTATGACCCGCCGCCGCCCCGCATCCAGCCGCCCTTGCCCGCGCCCCCTGCGGCGCCTAACCTGCTGCAAGGCAGGCCCGTCCATAGACCCCAATTCAGACACGTCCCAAACACCCAAGGAGACCCCCAATGTCCAGCTATGATGTCATCGTGATCGGCGCAGGCCCCGGCGGCTATGTGGCCGCCATCCGCTGTGCCCAGCTTGGCCTGAAGACCGCCGTTGTCGAAGGGCGCGAAACCCTTGGCGGCACCTGCCTGAACGTGGGCTGTATCCCGTCCAAGGCGCTGCTGCATGCCTCGCATATGCTGCATGAGGCCGAACATAACTTTGCCGAGATGGGCCTGAAGGGCAAAAGCCCATCCGTCGATTGGAAGCAGATGCTGACCTACAAGCAAAACACCATCGACACCAATACCAAGGGCATCGAATTCCTGTTCAAGAAGAACAAGATCGACTGGCTCAAGGGCTGGGGATCGGTGCCTGAGGCGGGCAAGGTGAAAGTCGGCGATGAAATCCATGAAACCAAGAGCATCATCATCGCATCCGGCTCCGAACCTTCGGCGCTGCCGGGTGTTGAGGTGGACGAAAAGGTGGTCGTGACCTCCACCGGGGCGCTGACCCTGAACAAGGTGCCCAAGAAACTGGTGGTGATTGGCGCAGGCGTGATCGGGCTGGAGCTGGGCAGTGTTTATGCCCGCCTTGGCGCCGAAGTGACCGTGGTGGAGTTCCTCGACGCGATCACCCCCGGCATGGACCCGGAGGTGCAGAAAACCTTCCAGCGCACGCTCAAGAAACAGGGCATGAAATTTGTCATGGGCGCCGCGGTCCAAAAAACCGAAGCGACCAAGACCAAAGCCAAGGTGCATTACAAGCTGCGCAAGGATGACAGCGAACATGTGCTGGACGCCGACACTGTGCTGGTCGCAACGGGGCGCAAGCCCTATGTCGAAGGGCTGGGCCTTGAGGCGCTGAATATCGAGATGACCAAGCGCGGCCAGATCGCGGTGAACGGCACATGGCAGACCTCGGTGCCGGGCGTCTATGCCATTGGCGATGTGATCGAAGGCCCGATGCTGGCCCACAAAGCCGAAGACGAAGGCATGGCCGTCGCCGAGGTGATCGCGGGCAAACATGGCCACGTCAATTATGGCGTGATCCCCGGTGTGATCTACACAGCCCCCGAGGTTGCCAACGTTGGCGAAACCGAAGCGACCCTCAAAGAGGCAGGCCGCGCCTATAAGGTTGGTAAGTTCAGCTTTATGGGCAATGCCCGCGCCAAGGCGAACTTTGCCGGGGACGGTTTTGTCAAAATCCTCGCGGACAAGGAAACCGACCGTATTCTGGGCGCCCATATCATTGGCCCTGCGGCAGGCGAATTGATCCACGAGATTTGTGTGGCGATGGAGTTTGGCGCATCCGCGCAGGATCTGGCCCTGACCTGCCACGCGCATCCGACCTATTCCGAAGCCGTGCGCGAGGCCGCACTGGCCTGCGGCGATGGTCCGATCCATATGTGAGCGATTTTCCAAGGCAGGCTTTCCCTGCCTTGGTGCCCCCCTTGGTTGCATGGCCACCGTACCCTGGCCTCACCATTCCTTCACCCTGCCCGCCTACAACCCACCCCGTCGCGACATCGCTGCGGGCTGACATTCCGTGGCACATTCGGAATAGGAGGTCTGCCAAACAGGCAGGCCACACTGAACCGTTCAGGGTGCAGGGTGACACCTGTCTCACAGCTCCGATCCGGCGGCGCCGCCATTTCTAAACTGCCCCACAGATCCAGTTAACATGATGGAACAGACCGCACCGGCCCTGCCTGTGCGGCGATTTGGCATGGCTATTCTGCAGGGATATTGGACGTTTGCGGTGCCGCCGCCTGCGATTGCCCGCCCTTTCGGCGCAGGCGCCGCCGCACCACCCGATAGGCATCCCGGCAAGGCACCCAATACAGGCGGGCGCAGGAGGTAAATTCACCCTTGTCCTCTTTGCCAATCCCGAACTTCACGTCGCGATTGTCCTCAGGCATGTGGTAAGTGCCAAAGATCACGTCCCAGATCGGCAACATGAAGGCAAAGTTCCTGTCGATGTGGTCAGGGTGGCAGCTGTGATGCACATGGTGGTGCGCCGGTGAGGGAAAGATCATCGACAGTTTGCCCGGCCATTTCAGCCAGATATGCGAATGCCGCAGGTTATACCCCGCCACATTGAACAACAGGTGCATCGCGGGCACCCCAAGCAGGCTCGGCAGGCTGGGAGTAAAGCCATAGATCAATGTCGCCAGACCCAGGATCGCCCCGTACCCAAACCCGTTCAAAGTGATGTAAAACAGGTTATCGACAGGGTGCTCTCGGTAGTTTGACACCGGATGCATCACCTCGGCACTGTGATGCACCTTGTGGAACTGCCACAGGAACACAGACTTATGCTGGAGGTAATGCGCCACATAGCTGATCAGATCAGCCACAATCACCGCAACAACCATAAAGCCCAGCGATTGCCCCAGTTCGGTCAACGGCGGGGTGATGTTATCGAGCGCCTTGGCCATGACCTGATCGGTGCCGGTGATGTATTTATAAGGCAGAACCGTGAACCAGGTGCCGAGCCCCAGAATAAGGAAATGCCCAAAAATGCGATGGAAGAAGAAATACCGCAGATCAAGCCAGGCCGACGGATGTTGCCAAACATGTTTGGGAAAGAGAAAGCGCAGAAATCCGCCCTCGGTCTGTGCGCCCCGCCGCCGCGCCAGCATATAAATCACAAACGCGATCACCACCGAACATGCCAGATACAGCACAAAAATGCGCTGCTGCGAGTCGAACGGAAACATCACGATGTCCATGGCATGCGCAATGAAGCGGTCTAAAAGGTCAATTCCTGTTTGCATTTTCTTGTCTTTCCCACTGCCTACGGCAGTTTTAATCGGGAAAAGTGTCGAAAATCAGTCAAAGTCCGAAAAATAATGTGCCAGTCACGTCACCAGTCACCACATGGTGTCTTTGGCCCGCGCACCCCATGCGTTGTCATAGGGCGCACCGCCCTCTTCGCCGCTGGTCATCTCGGCCAGAATTTCGCCCACAGTCGGCAAGCCGGTGCTTTCGTCCGCGCCCGCCCAAGTGCCCGCCCGCATCAGGGCGCGGGCGCATTGGGTGTAGACCTCCGCAATCTGGATCACGATCACGGTGGCAGGCAGGCGGCCCTTCTTTTCAAAGCGCCCCCGCAGGCCTGCGTCATCGGTCAGATAAGCGGTGCCATTGACCCGCACCACGTTGTTGGAGCCCGGCACAACAAACATCAGCGACACGCGGCCATCCGCCACGATATTGCGCAGTGAATCCAATCGGTTATTGCCACGCCAATCGGGCATGGCCAGCGTGAATTCATCCAGTTCCGTCACCACCGGACCATCGTCGCCGCGCGGACTGCCATCGGTGCCGTTGTCGCCGACTGTGCTGAGAACACACAGTTTTGAGGCCATGATCCACTTTCGATATAGCGGCGTCAACCGGTCCGCGACCTTGCGCAACGACGGTGCGCCTGCCTGCCCATAAAGCGCCTCAAGCGCCGCGATGTCGGTGATCTTATGCATCCGGCCTTCTCCAGCCTGCCTCAAGCAACAACTCTTCGGAGGCCCGCTCAACCCGGGTTTCCAGCTCGGCCATAAAGGCCTCCTTGGTCAGGCCCGCCTCAATCGGCGTCAGAAATTCCACCACCGCAACACCGGGGCGTCGATAAAGCCCCCGGCGCGGCCAGAAGTAACCGGCATTGGTGGCCACCGGCACGCAGGGCTGGCCCAACTGGCCATAAAGCACGGCAGTGCCGACCTTATAGGGGATATGCGCCCCCGGCGCGACACGGGTGCCTTGGGAATAGATCACCAGTTGTCCGCCTTCCATGCGGCCCGCGTTCACATCCTCGATCATCTTGGCGATGGCCTTGCCGCGTTTGCCACGGTCCACGGCGATCATCTCCATCCGCTTGGTGTACTGGCCAATCACCGGGGTCCAGTGGATCTCGCGCTTCATGATGAATTTGGCCCTTGGCAACGCGTGAAAGATCATGATGATGTCAAGAAACGACTGGTGCTTGGCCGCCACCAGAACTTCGCCCTGCGGGACGTTGCCGCGCACCTCACAACGCAGCCCGATCAGCCAGCGGGCCGACCACATCGCATAGGCCGCGTAGGTTTTGCAGGCTTTGTAAGCCCCCGCCTTGGAGAACATCGCCCAGGGCGCAAAGGCCAGCCCGATGATCGGCATCGCGATGGTAACCTGAATGATATAGATGATCGAACGCACCCATTGCAGCATTATGCCAACTCCCTCAATGTTCGCCGTGCGGCAGCGCCGGTTGCGGCAAAGGCCACGGCCCCCGCCAAAACCGGGATGAGCAGCGGAAAGACCCAGTGAACGCCCTGATAGCCAAGCCCCGTCAGGAACCCCGGCGTGTCAGAGGCATCGGGCATCAGAACCATCGCAATCAGCCCAAGCGCGGTGCCCACCGCCGCGCCGGACAGCGCCCGCAGGGTAAAGCGGCGAATGAAAGCCTGTGCGATGTAATCGTCTGTCGCGCCGACAAGACGCAGCACCGCGATCACCTGTGCATTGGCGGCCAGTGCGGCCTGCGCGGCAAGGGTGATCATCGCCGCAACCGCAGCCGCGATCAGCAGGGTTGAGATCCAGCCCAGCATCCGCAGCCGCCCCGCCGCGTCAATCAGCGGCTTGCGCCAACGGCTGTGGTCATCCAGCACCGCACCGGGCACTTCGGCGGCCAAGCGCAGGCGCAGTCCGGCGGCATCCATGCCCTCATCGTTTTCAATCACTTCGATCAGGCGCGGCACCGGCAATGTGTCCAGCGCCAGATCGGGGCCAAACCACGGCTCCAACAGCGCTTGTTGATCTGCATCCGTGAGGGCGCGCGCACTTGCCACGCCTTTGGTGGTTTCCAGAATGCGCAGGGCGGCATCGGTCTGGAGCTGCCGTTGGTCCAGCGGCGCAACAATGCGCAGGGTCGCGGATCGGGCCAGTTCATCGCCCCAACGGTCGGCCAAGCGCCCTGCCGCTAGGGACAGCGCCAGCGCAAAGACGGCCAGAAAGGCCATCGCCGCTGCGGCAAAGAGGGTCAGCTGCGCGGTAAAGCCCGAAGGCGGCACAACCCGGTCCGCTTGCCTGTCGCCGGCGATGAACCCGCGCAGATACTTCATGTTGGCGATCATAGGTCCGCCCCCGCCAGTTGCACGCGGCGGTTGGCAATGCGCAGCACCCGCGCCTGCACATGCGCCTTGGTGGCGCGGATCAGGCTCAGATCATGAGTGGCAATCAAGACCGTCTTGCCCATCTTGTTGAGCTCGATCAACAGCCGCAGCAGGCGTTGCGACATTTCCCAGTCGATGTTGCCCGTGGGTTCGTCCGCCAGCACCACATCCGGCGACATGATCACCGCGCGGGCCAATGCGGCACGCTGGCGTTCCCCGCCCGACAATTCCGGCGGCAGGGCCGATGCGCGGTTGGTCAGGCCCACCCAGGACAACAGTTCTTCGAGATCGCCATTGGCCGCCTCCGCATGCCGTCCCGACACCGTCAGGGGCAGGCAGACATTTTCCGAAACGCCCAGATGGTCCAGGAATTTGACGTCCTGATGCACCACACCGACACGTCGGCGTATAAGGGCAATATCGTCCCGATCCAAACCGCGCACATCAGCACCGAACAGCCGCACATTGCCCGCTGTCGGCAGCAAGGCACCGTAGCACAGCTTCATCAATGTGGTTTTGCCAGCCCCCGACGGGCCGGTCAGAAAATGAAAGGAACCTGGCGCCAGCTTGAGCGATATGTCGGATAACAATTCGCCGCCGCCATAGCTGTAGGCCACGTTTTCGAGCTCGATCACGAAAATACCCCGTTATAATTGACCTGTTGTGCCTCAGCATCGCTTGGGTTTCAATGCACCACTTCGGGCCAAACCAACCCAGATTGCACTTTTCCTGTGGGAATCTTGGACATATGGTGCAGGTGTTATACCAAATCCGGTTTGAGTAATGTTGCAGGAAACAAAATGAGGCTGACCTGTCCGAATTGCGACGCGCAGTATGAGGTGCCGGATGAAGTCATCCCGGTGGCCGGGCGCGATGTGCAATGTTCCAATTGTGGTCAGACCTGGTTTCAGCATCACCCCGACCATGCCCCCGCAGATGAGGATGAAACCGATCTCGGGCTCGGGGACAGCGCACCCGACGAGGACGAAGAGGTTTCGCCGCCTCCACCGCCACCGCCCCCTGTAGAGGAGCCGCAGCGCCGACAGCTTGATCCGGCGGTGGCCGACATTCTGCGCCAGGAGGCCGAGGCCGAACATGCGGCCCGCAAGGCGCGGCAGGCACAGTCCCTCGAAACCCAGCCCGATCTTGGGTTGGATACCGCAGAGGATCACGCGCCGCACAGCTATGACGACGATGATGCCCCCGCCGCAGCACAGGACCAGCGTGCGCTTGAGGCCAAGCGCCGGATGGCGCGGATGCGCGGCGAGGCAGAACCGGTGTCCGAAGCCGCGGCCAATGCCGCCGCCTTGTCCTCGCGGCGCGAATTGTTGCCCGACATCGACGAAATCAATTCCACCCTGCGCAGTGACAGTGACCGCAGTGCCGGTAGCCGCGATGCCAACGGCAGCCATGCACCGCAAGAGGTGAAGAAACGCAAACGCGGGTTCCGCCATGGATTTTCGCTGATGATCCTGATGGTGTCCGTGATGGCACTGGTCTATGTCTTTGCGCCGCAGATTGCACAGCAGGTGCCACAAGCCGATCCTTACCTGTCGTCCTATGTGACCTGGGTGGATGGCCTACGGACGATGCTGGATGTTCAATTGCAACGCTTGCTGACATGGCTCGACACAATGGCGAGCCAGTCGGCCTCCTGATCTTCTGTTTCGGCGTTAGAAACGCTCCAACAGCCGGTTGAGATAGTCACGCTCCAGTTCGGGGCGCTCTGTCTCGCCGGAGCGGCGGCGGATTTCATCCAGCAAACGGCGGGCGCGGTCCGCACCATCCGGCCCCTGCGCCAGCGGTCCATCGGAACTGTTGGCGCCGTTGCCGGCCTGTTCGCGGCCCAGCGGATCTCTGTTATCGGCGCGGCGGTCCGATTCCGTTGCGCCCTGGCCGGGTTGCTGGTTTTGCTCGTTCTGGGCCATTGCCTCACCCAGCGAGCGCATGCTTTCGCGCAGCGCTTCCATGGCTTGCGCCTGATTGTCGATGGCCTCGGCCAGATCGCCATCGCGCAGCGCCTCTTCGGCCTGATCCATCGCACGGCCCGCACGGTCCAGCGCCTCGCGGGCGGCCTCGCCCTCTTCGGTGCCGCCACCGGGCAGACGGCCCTGCTGGCGGCGCAACTCATCGCGCAGCGCCTGCTGGCGTTCGGCCAGACTGCGTTCGCCGTTGCCATCACCCTCGCGCGGGGCGCCCTCTTCGCCGCCCTCGCCATTCTGGCCCTGCTGCTGGCCTTCGCCCTGACCGCGCCCGCCCTGGCCTTCATGGCTCTGGCCGCGGCCCTGCCCGCCATTGCGGCCTTCGTTGCCATCGCTTTCACCCGCCTGAGCGCCGGGATTGTACTGTTCCTGCAAATCGCGGAACGCCTGATCGCTGAGCCCTTGCTGTTCGCGCAGCGTATCAGCCAGCCCTTCCATGGCCTGTTCACCGGGGGTCTGGCCTTGCTGGCCCTGCTGCCCTTCGGTGACACGCATGTTCTCCATCAGTTCCTGCAACTCTTTGAGGGCTTCGGCAGCTTCGGCCATGCGGCCTTCCTCCATCAGCTCCTGAATGCGGTCCATCATCGCTTGCAGGTCGTCTTGGGTCATCTGCATGCCCTCGCCCTGCTGCTGCTGTTGCCCTTCCTGACCGTTCTGCTCTTGCTCCTGCGCCTGTTGGCGCTGCAATTGCTGCAGATAATCCTCGGTCGCGCGGCGCAGCTCGTCCATCAACTCGGCGATTTCTTCGTCAGAGGCGCCGTTTTTCATCGCCTCGTTCAACCGGTCCTGCGCCCGCCGCATCCGGTCCAGCGCATCGGCCAAAACGCCCTCCTCCAGCTCAAGCGCCAAGCCCCAGAGATCCTCGGCAATCTCGCTTTGCACCTCGTCCGACAGACCATAGCTGGCATGCACCTCCAACTGCCGGACCACACGGCGCAGCCGCAATGCAGAGACCTCGGTGCGGAACACGTCATTGGGTCGGTAGGACACCGCCCGCAGCACCTGCGCAATGCGCGGTCCGTTGGATTTCGACCACAGCAGATCACGCCGCATCTCGATCACCGCTGCCGCCGCCGGGGCAAAGAACCGCCGCCCGGGCAGGATCATGTCCTGTGGCACGGTTTGTCCCGATTGCTCGGCCGCGTCCAGAACGCTGAGAGTCATCTTGACGGGCAGATTGGCCCAGGGATGCTTGGAAAAGTTGTCGATCAGGTTTTCTTCGAACTGCGCCCGATTGCCGGAAATGGGCGTTGGCAAGGGCACGATCATCTCGGGGCGCGGGTCGGGATTGGCCGCCAGACCGTAGCGCCGGTCCACAGCGGCCAAATCAAGGATAATGCGGGCCTCGCCCGCCTCGACGCCATAATCATCCTGCGCGGCAAAAGGCAAACGCATCTCGCCCAGTGCCGACACTTGCGGATCGCCGATCACCTCCACCTCCGGTGCGCTGTCGGGGCGCATAGCCACTTGCCAACTGCGCCCGCCGGGGCCGTCGATGACAATCTCGCCATCCTGCAGAACCGTGAAATCCTGTGCAACTTGCGTTGCGACGTCTTGTTGTGGTCCGTCAGGGGCCACGCGGCCCGAGACCGTTTCGGCAACCTGCAATGCCCCCACATCGCCGTAAAGGCGCAATGTGATCAGCGTGCCCATCGGCAATTCCAGCGCCCCGGCGTCCAGATCATTGAGGTAGAGCGTCGGCTTGCCGGTATAGCGCGGCGGCTCTGCCCAGCCTTCCCAGACCGGGCCACCAGCCAGATCACCCCCGCCCGGCGCCATATCCGCAACCGACGCGACCCGCAGGAACGAGCCGAACACCAGTGCCACCACAAATGCCAGAAGCGCGGCGTATCGCAGCGCATATGGATCACGCGATGCGATCCGCAGGTCCGCTGGCACGGGTTTGGCCGCTTCGGTGCGGGCCGCCATCCGGGCCTTGTGTGCCCGCCACAGCGCCATCGCCGCGTCGTCTTGGGTGCCGATGGCCGCATCGTCCAGCATCGCCTGAATGGGCCGGCCCGGCAGGCTTTGATCCAGCCGTGCCATGGCATCTGCCGCAGTCGGGAAGCGCAGCCCCCAGACCCCGCGCAGCAAAGCTCCAAGCCCCGCAACCACCAGTGCAGCGCCAACGCCCCAAACTAGTTCCACAGGTGCAATGTCCTGCAATCCCAGCATCAACGCGGCCAGACCCAGCAGAACAATGCTGATCAGTGGCCAGAACCGGCGCAGCAAAACCTCTGCCACCATCCCCGCCCGTGTCAGGCGCAAGGGCCAGCGCAGACGCGCCAGCGCCCGGCGTTGTTCATTGGGGGTGAATGTGGCCATGACAAACCTTTCCAAAAGGCCGTGTCAGCAAGATGCCGTCAAAGCCATTCAGGAATGGTATCGCGATTTATCATTTCGTCAAAGGTCGGCCGTGCGCGGATAACCGCGAATTGATCGCCATGGACCAGAACTTCGGGAATCATGGGGCGCGAATTGTATTCGCTGGCCATCACCGCGCCGTAGGCACCGGCACTGCGGAAGGCGACAAGATCCCCCGCCTCCAGGGGCGGCATCAATCTTTGTTTGGCAAATGTGTCGCCAGATTCGCAAACCGGCCCGACAATATCAATCGGCTGCGGCTCAATCCCGACAGCAGGTTCAATAACCGGCACGATGTCGTGATAGGCCTCGTACATCGCCGGGCGGATCAGATCGTTCATCGCCCCGTCAATGATCAGAAAATCGCGGCCTTCGCCGGATTTCACATAGATCACCTCGCTGACCATCAACCCCGCGTTGCCGGCGATCAAGCGCCCAGGCTCGATCTCGATCTCGCAGCCCAGATGGCCCAGCACCCGCTTGACCATCGCGCCATAGTCGGACGGCAAAGGCGGATCGGCATTGCTGCGTTCATAAGGAATGCCAAGGCCGCCGCCCAGATCCAGCCGCCGGATGGTATGGCCATCTTCCCGCAAGGCCTCGGTCAGTTCCGCAACCTTCAGATAGGCCTGTTCATAAGGCGCAAGTTCGGTCAGTTGGCTGCCGATATGGACGTCTATACCGACAATTTTCAGCCCCGGCAGGGCGGCGGCCATGGCGTATACCGCGCGCGCGCGGGCAATCGGAATGCCGAACTTGTTCTCGGATTTGCCGGTGGCAATCTTGGCATGGGTTTTGGCATCCACATCGGGGTTGACCCGGATGGTGATCGGGGCGGTGACGCCCAACTCTTCTGCAACGGTGCTCAGCACAGCCATCTCCGGCTCGCTTTCCACGTTGAACTGGCGAATGCCCCCCGTGAGGGCCAGCTTGATCTCCTCGCGGGTCTTGCCGACGCCGGAGAACACGATCTTGTCGCCCGGTACGCCCGCGGCCCGCGCGCGGCGGTATTCACCGCCCGACACCACATCCATGCCCGCCCCGGCCTGCGCCAGGGTCTTGAGAACCGCCTGATTGGAATTGGCCTTCATCGCATAGCAGACCAGATGCTCCGTCCCTTCCAGCGCCTCGTCAAACAGACGGAAATGCCGCTGCAACGTCGCTGTTGAATAGACATAAAAGGGGGTGCCGACCGCCGCTGCGATCTCTGAGATAGGCACATCTTCCGCGTAAAGCGTGCCGTCACGATAAAGAAAGTGATCCATGTTCTTTCTGGCCCTAAATATTCCCGCCGGAGGCTCCCCGGCTATTTGATGGGTGCTGACCGCAGAAACAGATAAAGCGGCAGACCACAGCTTACTCCAATACAGAAGGTTGCGGGAATGGCAATCAGTGCGGTCCAGTTTCGCCGCACGGCGACTTCGGCGATGATCCAGACCGTCAGGGCGATGGCGGCTATGGTCAGATCCCACACCAGCCCGCTGCTGGCGGCATTGGCGTGCCAGGCGTCAATCATCGCCGCAAGGTCAAAACCGTTCTGCCCGAACCAGCGCAGGAAGTAATACATCGGATGCAACGCACCCCAGACCGCCAAGGCCAGATAGATGAGGCGCAGCATGGACATCTCAGAAGGTCTTGACCACACCGACGTTCACATGGCCGCTCACATGAATGCCCGGTGTCGTGTTTGTCGGTTTTTGGCGGGTGTCGGCATATCCGGCCCGGTCATCCTTGGGATCAGGCGGACCGCAGGCGACCAGGAAGGTCAGCATGCCCACAAGGGCGGTATGGCGGATCATGTCATCCGCCCCGATGGGGCAGGCAGGCTGATGGGTTCGACACCGGCCAGCGATGCAAATACCGTGCCACCAGCATTCGGGTTTGTCATTTTGGAGGCAGGCCGGACCGGTTCACCATCCGCGCCGCAGCTTGCAAGCGCGGTCAGTGCCAACAGTCCGATGAGCCGTTTCATGACAGGATGTCCTTCCAGCGTTTGATCTGCATCCGCACCTGCGCGGGCGCGGTGCCACCATAAGACATACGCGAGTTCACCGAATTTTCCACACCCAGCACATCAAAAACATCTGCGCTGATCTCGGCATGGACGCTTTGCATCTGCTCCAGCGTCAGATCCGGCAGGTCGCAGCCTTGGCTTTCGGCCATGGCGACCAGCGATCCGGTGATGTGGTGCGCATCGCGGAACGGCAGGCCCAGAACCCGCACCAGCCAATCGGCCAGATCGGTTGCAGTAGAGAAGCCGCTGCCCGCGGCGGCGGCGAGGTTTTCGCGCTGGCCATTCATGTCGCGCACCATGCCTTCCATCGCGGCCAATGCCAGCATCAGGTTGTCAGCGGCGTCAAACACCTGTTCCTTGTCTTCCTGCATGTCCTTGGAATAGGTCAGCGGCAGCCCCTTCATCACCATCATCAGCGCGGTGTTCGCACCAAAGATACGGCCCACCTTGGCGCGGATCAGTTCCGCCGCATCGGGGTTCTTTTTCTGCGGCATGATCGAGGATCCGGTCGAGAACCGGTCCGACAGTGCCACAAAGCGGAACTGCGCCGAGGACCAGATCACCAGCTCTTCGGCAAAACGGCTCAGGTGCATGGCGCAGATGCTGGCACATGACAGAAATTCCAGCGCGAAATCGCGATCGCTCACCGCGTCCAGCGAATTGGCCGAGGGCCGGTCAAAGCCAAGCGCCTGCGCGGTCATCTCGCGGTCAATCGGGAAGGAAGTCCCGGCAAGCGCCGCCGCGCCCAGGGGGCTTTCGTTCATCCGCGCACGGGCATCGCGCACGCGGCTCAGGTCACGGCCAAACATCTCGACATAGGCCATCATGTGATGGCCCCATGTCACCGGCTGTGCGGTTTGCAGATGGGTGAATCCGGGCATCACCCAATCGGCGCCCGCCTCGGCCTGGCCCAACAGCGCATCGATCAGGGCCAGCAGCCCGCCCTCGAAGGCGTCAAACTGGTCACGGGTCCACAGCTTGAAATCGGTCGCCACCTGATCGTTGCGGCTGCGCCCGGTGTGCAGACGGCCCGCAGGTTCGCCAATCACCTCCTTGAGACGTGCCTCGACATTCATGTGGATGTCTTCCAGCGCCGTTGAAAACTCAAAACGGCCTTCTTCGATTTCTGACAAGATCGTGAGCAAGCCTTCCCGAATGGCTTCGGCATCGCTATCACTCAATATGCCTGTGGCGGCCAACATGGCGGCATGGGCACGCGATCCGGCAATGTCCTGCGCCGCCATCCGCTTGTCAAACCCGATCGAGGCGTTGATCGCCTCCATGATCGCGTCCGGACCAGCGGCAAAGCGGCCGCCCCACATCTTGTTCGATTTCGTGTCAGTCATTGATAAACCCTCGGAGGGACAGATGAAAAAATTCGCGCTGGCTGTCATGTATACGGCCCTTATGGCAGGTGCAAATGTTGCCTTCGCCGCTGGCCCCGACATTGTCCCTTTGCGGGAGGGCGACATGAAAAAGCTGGTGGTTCATGACGCGCCCAAGGCGACCTCTGGCGCGGCCTTCGATCTGGAGGACGGCGGCGGCAAAGCCACGCTTGAGGATTACCGCGGCAAGTATATCCTGTTGAACTTCTGGGCGACATGGTGCGCCCCATGCCGCAAGGAAATGCCGCAGATCAATGCGCTGCAAAAAGAATTTGGCGGTGACCATTTCGAGGTGCTGACCATCGCGGCGGGCCGCAATTCCCCCGAAGGTATCAAACGGTTCTTCAAGGAGGCCGGCGTGGATGCCTTGCCCCGACACCAAGATCCGAAACAGGCGCTGGCCAGCCAGATGGCGGTGTTTGGCCTGCCCATTACCGTGATTTTGGACCCTGAGGGCCGCGAAATTGCACGTCTTCGCGGCGATGCCACCTGGGACAGCGATAGTGCCAAGGCGATCATCAAGGCGCTGATCGACAGCGCTGCGGGCAGCTAAGGGCGGCGGAAATTTTCAAAATTTCCGGTCCGAATTTTTGAAAAATTCGTCTCTGGTCAGGCCGCGTGGTTCAGGATTGCCGCCTCGGACCCTGACAGATGCCGACGGGCAAAGCTACCATAGGTATGCGGATCAAACTCCAACGACGGATGCGTCGCCAAAAGCCGCGCCCGGTCGCTGTCATCAAGGGCATTCAGGGAGGCAGAGGCGGGATGGAAGCTTTCGGTTTCCACCCCATTGGCCCACATCACCTGATGCCGGTCCAGCAGCAGATGGATATAGGTCACTTCGCGCATTTTCAGGTCGACACTGATCGAGGTGCCATTGATCAGATCCTTGGCGGCGACCAGCACTTCGGGTGTGTTGAACAGATCCTGCGCCACGGCACCTTTGATCAGAATGCGATGCTCCGGTGACACAACAAGATCTTCGTCTGGGATACCGGCCCCCAGAAGCCCTGCGGAAATCCGCACCGGACGCAGCTTTGGCATGGCAAACAGCCGGGCGCCGGACATGCGGCGGCTACCGATCCAGCGGATCTGCTGGGCGCCGTTGTCCTTGGTCTGGACCGCGTCGCCCTCTTGCAGGTCTTCGATCCGGGTCAGGCCGCCCGGCGTGCGGATCATCGTGCCGGGGGTGAAACAGATCACACCGCCATCGCCTGAGGCGGCATCACCTGTGGGCGCTGCGCTGAGCGTGTGATGCACGATCCAAAGCTCGCAATCACGCGGCGGAATTTCATCAAGGAACATCAACAAAGGCTGGCTGCCGCGGCCCACCTCGATCAGGGTCACGGTATAGCTTTTGCCGCCATCAGTGATGACAAAGCTGTTGTCCATCAATGGGGGTTCATTGCCGTCCCGTTCCGGCTTGCGGATCTGGGATGGCTCACGGTCAAGGGCCGCGCCCACAAGGCGGTGCACCATCCGTGCCGCGCGTTTCCGGAGATTTTCTGCCCCGTCTGCCTGGTCCAGCCGCAAAACATCGCTTGGCCCATCCACCCGGATGGCGTCCCCGCGCCATGCCCATGCGGCCCCCACTGTCAGGGATTGCACCGGCGCGGCCTCAAGGCCGTCAATTTCTGTTTGCGACCAGCTTATGACAAACGTGCCTCGAAAGCCCGTTCTCATTGCTGTCCACCTGCCTCAGTCTTTTTATTAAGGAAAAGTTAACAGATTCAACGCGCTCTGGGAAGTGGGAAATTTCGGGGCGTCGCTCAACCGAAGCGAGTCGGCGCCCCGGCATGTGCAGTACAGCATAAGAGCGCCTGATTTTCGGGCTATTGCCCCCTCTGTCGCTTGCAAAACATTGGTAAAATGCTAACGTAAATCGGCATTTCTTGAGGACTTATTCATGGCCGAAACGCCCAAATCACTGCCTGAACGGCGCATCGTATCCTCCCGCCACTTGGCTGAAGGTGAGGGCTGGGAAGCCTCCGAACTCGAATACGGGATGATTATTGCCTATAACGCCTTCACCCGCTGGATGTCGCGCTGCATGGCGGCGGCGGGCAATGCGGACCTCACGCCACTGGAAATCCTGGTGCTGCACAACACCAACCATCGGGGCCGGGAAAAGCGGCTGACCGATATCTGTTTCCTGTTGAACATCGAAGACACCCATACGGTCAACTATGCGCTGCGCAAGCTGCTGAAATCGGATCTCGTGGAGGCGGACAAACGCGGCAAGGAAGTGTTTTACCGCACCTCGAAGGCGGGCAGTGACTTGTGCGAGGCCTACCGCACCATTCGTCAAACCTGCCTTCTCGAAGGGCTTGGGCGCATGGACACCAGCGGCGAGGAATTGCGCCAGGTCGCGGCCAGTCTGCGGGCGATGTCGGGGCAATTTGATCAAGCCAGCCGCGCGGCGGCCTCGCTTTGAAGATGGGGCAATAAGACGCTTAAATCAAAAGCCTGTGTCCGCCGCAGACACCCGGGGCCTTGCCCCGGACCCCAGAGGTTTAAGGGCCAAATGAAGAAAAAGGCGCTCTTGTCTTCATTTGGCTAAAAAACCTCCGGGGGGAGCGCCGCGCAGCGGCGGTGGGGGCTGGCCCCCTTATGCGGTGCGTTTGAGAGGGGCGGTTTCCATCAGTTGTCCCATCACCCGCGCGGTGTCGTTCATGCGGTTGGAGAAGCCCCATTCGTTGTCATACCAGCTGACCACCCGGATCATGCCGCCCTCGGTGACCTTGGTCTGGGCGGCGGCAAAGCAGGAGGAATGGCTGTCGTGGTTGAAATCAACCGAGACCAGCGGATCGTCCTCGAAAGACAGCACGCCCGCCAATGGCCCTTGGGCGGCAGCGGCAACGGCGGCGTTGATCTCTTCTGCCGTGACCTTGCGTTTTGGCACAAAGCTGAGATCGACCAGCGAAACATTGGCCGTGGGCACCCGCACGGCGGAGCCTTCGAGGCGGCCTTCCAGCGCCGGCAGCACCAGTGAGATCGCCGCGGCGGCGCCAGTGGAGGTGGGCACCATCGACAGTGAGGCCGCGCGGCCCCGATACGGGTCGCGGTGCGCGGTGTCGTGGCTGGGCTGATCGCCGGTGAAGGAATGGATCGTGGTCATGTAGCCGGTTTCAATGCCGCAAAGATCATCCAGAACCATCGCCAGTGGCGCGAGGCAGTTGGTTGTGCAGGAGGCGTTTGAGACAATCACATCGTCAAAGGTCAATTCCTCATGGTTGACCCCATAGACCACGGTGCGGTCCACCTCTTTGCCCGGAGCCGAGATCAGCACCCGTTTGCTGCCGTTCTCAAAATGTTTGGCGGCGGCGTCACGCTGGGTGAAGAGGCCCGTGCATTCATAAGCGATATCTACGTCAGACCAGGGTAGATTGGCCGGATCACGTTCGGCGGTCAGGCGGACGCTGTAGGGACCGACATGCAGCATGTCCCCCTCGAGCCGGGCATCTGCCTGCAAACGGCCATGGACGGAATCGTATTTCAGCAGGTGCAGCAAGGTTTCCGGCGCGGCCAGATCGTTGATGGCAACAACCTCAATCCCGTCGGTGCCATTTTCCAGCAGCGCCCGCAGCACACAGCGGCCGATGCGGCCAAACCCATTGATCGCAATTTTCGTTGTCATAATACCACCTCATGGCCGGATTTTTCGATTTGGCTCACTGTTAGCGCTATCATAGATCTTTTTCAACTGTTAATCGGGCTGCGCATCGGGATGGTACTATGAGGAGATTGAAAGATTGTGTTTGGCGGTGATGGATTTGCGGGCTCTGACGCGCTAGGCAATGCGGGCAAATTAGGTGGGTAGAATGACAGAACAGCAAGACACCGTATTGATTGCCGTGGATGGCGGTGGCACCGGTTGCCGGGCCGCGGCGGGCACCTTGCACCGGGGAGTCCTCGGCGAAGCAGCGGGCGGTCCGGGCAATGTTGGCACAAATTTCAAAGCGGCCACGGGCAATATCCGCAATGCCATTGACGCGGCCTTGGTTGAGGCCGGGCTGGAAACCACGCCGGCATCTGAGATCTGTGTTTTTATGGGGCTTGCAGGGGCCAATTTTCCCGACGAGATGGTCAGGGTCGCGGCAGAGTTTGACTTTGGCGCCGTTCATGTGACCAGCGACCGCGACACGGCTGTTGTCGGCGCGTTGGAGGATGCCGACGGGTTTGTTGTCACCCTTGGCACCGGCACCATCGTGGCCCGCCAGAAGGACCGCCAGATCAAGACCGTGAACGGCTGGGGTTTTCATCTTGCCGATCAGGCCTCGGGATCGTGGCTGGGACATCAATTGCTGCGCAAGGTGATGTTGGGCGAGGACGGGATGATTGCACAAAGCCCTCTTGGCACGCAGGTCTTGGCCGAGATCGGCGGGGCGGCAAAGGCGATGACCTTTAGCGCCGCTGCCGCGCCGGGCGATTATGCCGCTTTGGCACGGCAGGTGATCCCTGCGGCCCAAGCCGGAGATGAGATCGGTCTGGCCCTGATGCAAGAGGGCGCAGCGTTTATCGTATCGGCGCTGGGCGTGTTGGGGTTCGCCCCCGGCGACCGGCTTTGCCTCAGTGGCGGCGTGGGGCCGCATTACGCGCCTTATCTGCCAGAACCATTTACCCGCCATCTGACGCCGCCTGCGGGCAATGCCTTGCAAGGGGCGTTTACTCTGGCAGGCCGGGCAGCGACGGCTGGTTGATCATGAGTGGGCGCTGTGGCGGCGGCGGACGCTGGCGGGCCGGCCCGGCAGATCAAGTCGGGCGTCGTTGCGCGACTGGCGCGAGATCACCTTGCCCTTGGCAATCACGCACAGGCGGTCCGGTCTGAGGCGCAGCGCCTCAATCGGGTTGCCCGCATCCAGCACCACCATGGAGGCCTTGGCCCCGACCCGCAGGCCGTAATCGTCCAGCCCCATGATCCGGGCATTCACATTGGTGACCATGTCAAAGCAGCGGCGCATCTCTTCGGGGCTGGTCATCTGAGCCACATGCAGCCCCATGAAGGCCACATCCAGCATGTCGCCGGTGCCCATGGAATACCACGGGTCCATCACGCAGTCCTGGCCCCAGCCAACGTCGATGCCCATGGCCTGCATTTCCTTGACCCGCGTCAGCCCGCGCCGTTTGGGATAGGTGTCATGCCGCCCCTGCAGCACGATGTTGATCAGCGGATTGGGGATCGCTGCGACCTCCGCCTCGGCCATCAGGGGCAGCAGTTTCGAGACATAGTAGTTGTCCATGGAATGCATGGAGGTGAGGTGCGATCCGGCCACCCTGCCCTGCAGGCCCAGACGCTGGGTTTCATAGGCCAGCGTTTCGATGTGGCGCGAATGTGGATCGTCGGTTTCATCGCAATGCATATCCACCATCAGCCCGCGTTCAGCCGCTATCTCGCACAGGGCGGTGACGGAGCGGGCGCCGTCCGCCATGGTGCGCTCAAAATGCGGGATGCCGCCCACCACATCGACGCCCATGTCGAGGGCGCGGATGGTGTTTTGCAATGCAGTTGGGTCACGGTAGAGGCCGTCCTGCGGGAAGGCGACCAATTGCAAATCGATGTAATCGGACACCTCTTTGCGGACCTCCAGCAGTGCCTCGACCCCGATCAGGCTGTCGTGGCAGGTGTCCACATGGCTGCGGATGCACAACAGGCCAAGCGAGGCGGCCCAGTCGCAGTATTCCAGCGCGCGGGCTTTGATCTCCTCCGGCTGCATGACCTGTTTCAGCTCGCCCCAGAGGCCGATCCCTTCGAGCAGGGTGCCGGAGGCGTTGATGCGCGGGATGCCGTAGCTGAGGGTGGCGTCCATGTGGAAATGCGGATCGACGAAGGGCGGGCTGACCAGATCGCCGGTTGCGTCGATGACTTCGCCTGCTTCGGCCGAGGAAAGGTCCTCAATGGCAGCGATTGTGCCGCCGGTGATGCCGATGTCGGTGGTGCGGCCATCCGGCAGGGTGCCGCCTTTGAGGATCAGGTCAAACATTAAGAAACTCCTGTGCTGTCGGAAATGTGGTTGCGCCCGGACGTAGGCCGGGCTGCCCCCGACCGCCCCCATGGGCGGGGGCATTCGCCCCGCCCGCGGTCAGGGCCGACCCTTCGTGAGACGTCCTCACCGTTCCCCCTTGTTGAACGGCACCATCAGGGCGGCGGGTACCTGTGCGCGGCGCGACATGATCACCAGCGCCAGAATGGACAGGATGTAGGGGGCCATCAGGAAAATCTGGTAGGGAATATCCGCGCCCAGCGGAGTTTGCTGCACCCGGATTTGCAGCGCGTCAAAGGCGGCAAACAGCACCGCGCCCAGCAGGGTTTTACCCGGCTTCCATGAGCCGAACACCACCAGTGCAATGCAGATCCAGCCGCGCCCGTTTACCATTTCAAAGAAGAAGGAGTTGAACGCGCTCATGGTCAGGAAGGCCCCGCCAACCGCCATCAGACCGCTGCCCACCATGACAGCGCCCATGCGGATGCCGGTTACCGACAGCCCCTGCGCCGCCACCGCCGCAGGGTTTTCCCCCGCCGCCCGCACCGCCAGCCCCAACGGCGTGCGATAAAGCGTGACACTGACCACCACGGCCAGCACAAAGGCCAGATAGGTCAGCGGCGTTTGCGAAAACAGCGCCTCGCCGATCAGTGGAATGTCAGACAGGACCGGGATTTCATAGGGTTGAAAGGCCTCGATCTTGGGCGGGGATGTCACCTTTGGCAGCGCCAGCCGGTAGCAATAATAGGTGAGCGAGGTGGCCAGCAGCGTGATGCCCAGGCCCACCACATGTTGGCTCAGGCCAAAGGGCACGGTCAGTGTCGCGTGCAGCAGGCCAAAGCCCATGCCCGACAGCATCGCCACCGCGACGCCAAACCACAGCCCGCCACCCAGATAGACCGTCAGCCATCCGGCGAATGCACCCACGACCATGATGCCCTCGATACCGAGGTTCAGCACCCCTGCACGTTCGCAAATCAGCTCACCCAATGCGGCGAAGATCAGCGGCGATGCGATGCGGATGGCAGCGGTCCAGAAACTGGCCGAGATCAGAATGTCGAGAATATCCATCAGCTGCGCCTCACCCGGAATTTGGTCAGCATGATCGCCAGCACCATCAGCAGCAGGGCAAAGGCCAGCATGATATCGGCCAGATAGGTTGGCACGCCCGCCGCGCGGCTCATGCTGTCCGCGCCGACAAAGATGCCCGCGACAAACAGCGCCGCCACCACCACGCCCAGCGGGTTGAGCAGCGCCAGCATCGCCACGATGATGCCGGTGTAGCCAAAGCCGGGGGAGATATCCAAAGTAAGGCTGCCCTTGAGACCTGCGACCTCGGAAAACCCTGCCAGCGCCGCCAGCCCGCCCGACAGCAGCGCGGTCTTGATCAGCACCGCATTGACCGGGATACCGGCAAAGCGCGCGGCCTCGGCATTCAGGCCCACGGCCCGCATTTCATAGCCCAGCGTCGTGCGCCGCTGGATCACCCAGACCACCAACGCAGAGATCAGCGCGAGGCCAAAGCCCCAGTGCAGGCGCAATCCATCCATGATACGCGGCAGACGGGCCTCGGCAATCAGGCGGGCAGATTTGGGCCAGCCCAGACCCATCGGATCTTTCAGCGCCCCTTCGAGAAGCATCGACACCCAGAGCAGAACCACGAAGTTGAGCAACAGCGTGGTTACCACTTCATCCACGCCAAAGCGGGTCTTGAGGAAGGTCGGCACCAGCAGGGCCACCGCCCCGGCGAGCATCGCGGCAATGGCGATTGTGGGCAGCAGGGCAAAGGCGGGCCAAGACAAAGCTCCGGTGCCTAGGACTACGGTCACGACCGCGCCCATGTAGAGCTGTGCCTCGGCGCCGATGTTCCACAGCTGGGCGCGGAAGGCGACGGCGACAGCCAATCCGGTAAAGATCAGCGGCGTAGCGCGGTTCAGGGTTTCGAGCGCCGCAAATTTTGAGCCAAACGCGCCTTTGATGATCAGGCCCAGCACCGAGAACGGCTGCGCCCCTGCAATCATCGCCAGTAAGGACGCAATCACCACCGTGCAAATCAGCGCCAGCGCGGGCAGGCCCAATTGCCGGATCAGGGTCGGGTTGGCCACAGGTTCAAGCCGCATGACTGCCCCCTTCGTTCTCAAATCCGTGTCCGACCATCCAGACACCCAGTTCTGTCGTGCTGAGGGCGCCGCGTGCAAATCCGGGCGACAATCGCCCTTCGGAGATCACATGGATCACATCGGACAGCGCCGTGACCTCGTCAAGGTCTTCGGAAATCAGCAGCACCGCCGCGCCGCGATCACGGGCGGCCAGCAGTTGCTCATGCACATAGGTCAGCGCCCCGATGTCCAGACCGCGCACGGGTTGGTTGGCCAGCACCACTTCGGGCGTGGTTTCAAGCACGCGGCCCAGGATCAGCTTTTGCATGTTGCCGCCCGACAGCAGACGGATGCGGGTGTCCGGGCCGGGGCAGCGCACGTCGTAGCCTTCGATCACATTTTGAGTAAATTCGCGGGCTTCTTGCCAGTGCATCCAGCCTTTGGTGCTGAACGGGGGTTTTGTATAAAGCTCAAGCACCGCGTTTTCGGTCAGGTCAAAATCGGCGATGGTGCCGGTTTTGTGGCGGTCTTCGGGGATGCGGGCGATGCCCGCGGCAAGGGCTGCACGCGGGGTCCAGTTTTTTGGCGCGGCGTCATGGATGCGCAGGCTGCCGGAGGCCGGGGCGATCAGCCCGCCAATCAGGTCGGCCAGAGCCGCCTGCCCGTTGCCAGAGACACCCGCGAGGCCAATGATCTGCCCTGCACGCAGGTTCAGGTTGACGGATTTCAGCCCCGGTGCACTGCCGCGATCAGGGGTCGAAACATGATCCAGCGCGATCAGCACCTCGCCGGGATTGGCGGCACGGACGGAGGGCGGCGCGACTTCTTCGCCAACCATCATCTGCGCCAGAATATGTTTGTCTGTGTCGGCGGTGCGGGCCTCGGCCACCAACCTGCCATGGCGCAGCACCACAACCCGGTTCGAGATGGCCGTGACCTCATGTAATTTATGCGAGATGAAAATCACCGAAAGGCCCAGCGCCACGGCCTTGCGCATGGTGGCAAAAAGATCGTCGGTTTCTTGCGGTGTCAGCACCGCGGTGGGTTCATCCAGGATCAGAATGCGGGCATCGCGGTAGAGCGCCTTGAGGATTTCAACGCGCTGGCGTTCGCCCACGGTCAGGCTGCCCACCTGCGCATCGGGATCGACCTGCAAGCCATAGTCCTGCACCAGCGTCAGTATGCGACGCCGCGCCGCCGCTTTACCAAAGCCGAGCTTCCACAGGGGCGATGTGCCAAGCACGATGTTTTCCAGCACGGTCATGTTGTCGGCCAGGGTAAAATGCTGATGCACCATGCCGACCCCCGCCGCCAATGCGGCACGGGGATTGCCGGGCGGCAAGGCCTGACCAAAGACCTCAACGCGGCCCTCATCGGCGGTGTAATGGCCAAAGAGGATGTTCATCAGCGTTGTCTTGCCCGCGCCATTTTCGCCAAGCAAAGCAATGACTTCGCCCTGAGCGAGATCAAAGCTGATGGCGTCATTGGCGGTCAGGCTGCCAAATCTTTTGGTGATATTGTCGAGGCGCAGGACAACCTGCGCCTCTTTATGCTGTGCCATTTAAGAGGACTTCGGTTCTTCGTCGTTGATCGTGACACTGAAGGAGCCGTCTTTGATCGCGGCCTCTTTTTCCATGACCAGTTTCATCGCCGCTTCGGGGACTTTGCCCTCGAAGGTGCCGAGTGGCGCAAGCGATGACCCACCTTCGGCCATGAAGGAATATTTGCCATAGTCATCGGCGGTGAAATTGCCGGCCTTTACCGCAGCAATCGCCGCGTCCAACGTCGGTTCAAAATGCCAGATCGCGGAGGCGACAACAGTGTCGGGATAATCGGCTTGGGTGTCTATCACATTGCCGATGGCGAGCACACCTTTTTCCTGCGCCGCGTCCGACACGCCAAAGCGTTCAGCATAGAGCAGATCCGCGCCATTTTCGATCATCGCAAAAGCGGTTTCCTTGGCCTTGGGCGGATCGAACCAAGAGCCGATAAAGCTGACCTGGAACTTGATGTCGGGGTTCATTTCTGCCGCGCCTGCCATGAAGGCATGCATCAGGCGGTTCACCTCGGGGATCGGGAAGCCGCCGACCATGCCGATGTTGCCCGATTTGGTCATCGCACCGGCGATGATGCCGGACAGATAGGCCGCATCCTGAATGTAGTTGTCAAAGACAGAGAAGTTCGGCAGCGCCGCATCCTGTTTGAAGCTGGACCCCATCAGGAAGGCCACGTTTGGATAATCTGCCGCCACTTCGCGGGCCTCTTGTTCGGCGCCGAAAACCTCACCGATGATCAGGGTGTTGCCGCTTTCGGCATATTCGCGCATCACGCGGGCATAATCCGTGTTGGAGACATTTTCGGTAAAGGTGTATTCAATGTCGCCCCGTGCCTGCGCGGTTTCAGCGGCCTTATGGATGCGGCTGACCCATTGTTGTTCGACCGGCACGGTGTAAATGCCCGCGACCTTGATTTTGTCCGCGGCAAATGCGGCCTTGGGCGCAAAGGCAGCGGCCCCCAGCAGAACCGCGGCAGTGCCGAGCAATCTGCGGCGTGTGATACTATTGTTTTGTGGCTTATTCATTGGTTATCCCCCAGTTGGACGTCTGATATTTTTACCGTTTGGTTAAAATCGTCTTGAGTCAAGCTTTGTATGTCGGCCAGTGGCAAGCTTAGGCTTGGAATTTGTAACTGCCAAAGACTTGTGCGGGCAAGATGCGGGTGAGGCGCATTCTTGAGCAGGTTGGAAAAGGTTGGGTGTTTCCAAGGGGCTGGCCAAAGATGCTGCGACGCGGCGGTGGCCCCGACTGTTCACGCCAGCCGTTCCTCCCAAAGTTCCATGACCGGGCGGGCTTTTTCGAACTCAGACCGCACCGCCTTGACCAATCCGCCCTCGGCCTGCCGCCATGTGTCATCCATCGGGCCGCTGAGGATTAGGTTTTTACGTTTGAGCAGATCGGCATGGGGATGATCCTCGGCATAGGGTTTTGGCACTTTCTTGAGCGGCGGCGCACCCCATGAGGAAAACTGCAGGCCGGTGGCATCTATCAGGTCGGCCAATTCATCCCCGTCACGGTCCACAAAGGCGCGGAACCGTGTGAGTGTTTCCCCTTTGAACCCGCCGATGCCAAAGCCGATGGTCATGTCGCCGGGTTCGGAGCCAAAGAAAAAGAATGGCGCAAAAGGATCATCCCCGGCTTGCGACCACATCATGTGCAGATGGGCGTTGAGCGGGGTCTTATCTTTGGAGAACCGCACGTCGCGGTAGATGCGAAACAACTTGGGCTTGAAAGGCTTGCCCGAGATCCGGCTGAAATCCTCGGCCAGCAGATCGGCAAAGAACTCTGCCGGTTTCTTGATCGCAGTGTTGTAGTGATCCTTGCGGGGGTTGAACCAGTCTTTGGTGTTGTTCTCGCGCAGCTCGGCAAAGAAGGCGTTGCTGTCGTCGATCATCTGCGTAAAGCCGTCGGGCGGCGTGGATGGGTCCGCTTGTGTCATGTGATCCCCCTGAACAATCAGTGATGCCTCCAGTATAGGGCCGCAAGCGCGGTTGAATACAGCGAAGTGCTACCCTGCGGCGGCGCGGATCATGTCGGCGGCCTTTTCGGCGATCATAACCACGGGCGATGCGGTATTGCCTGACACGATGCGCGGCATCACCGAGGCGTCGATGACCCGCAGCCCGTTGAGCCCATGCACCCGCAGATCCGTGCCGACCACGGCGTTTTCATCCGCACCCATCTTGCAGGTGCCAACCGGGTGAAAAATCGTGGTGGCGATATTGCCCGCCTGTTCGACCAGCGCCGCATCGCTTTGATGATCGGGGCCGGGGAGGATTTCTTGCGGGCTGTAGGGTTTCAGCGCGGCGGCGGTCATGATCTTGCGGGCCTGTTTGATCGAGGCCACAGCAACCTGCTTGTCACGCGGGGCCGAGAGGTAGTTGAGTTTGATATGCGGTTGCTGGGCGCTGTCCGTTGAGCTCGCGTGACAACTGCCGATGCTGTCGGGGCGCAGGTTGCAGACCGAAACCGTGATCGCCGGAAACGGATGCAGCGGATCGCCAAGGCGGTCGGTCGACAAGGGCTGTACGTGGTATTCCAGATCCGGCGTTTCCAGCGCGGGGTCGGATTTGGTGAACATGCCAAACTGGCTGGGTGCCATGGACAGCGGGCCGCTTTGCGTGGTGAGATATTGCAAGCCAAGCCGGGCCTTGCCCAACAGGGAATTGGCCATTGTGTTCAATGTCTTGGCATTGCTGACCTTGTAAACGGTGCGGATTTGCAAATGGTCTTGCAGGTTCTCGCCCACCCCTTGCAGGTCATGTTTGGGCGTCAGGCCCAGCCCCGCGATGTGATCGGGTTGGCCAATGCCGGAATGCTCCAGAATCTTGGGTGAATTGATCGCCCCTGCGGCCAGCAGCACCTCGGCGGTGCAATGGGCCTCAAAGCTTTGGCCGCGCCGGTTGTACCGCACCCCTTTGACGGTTTTGCCTTCAAGGATCAGGGTTTCGGTATGGGCATGGGTCAGCACCCGCAGGTTGGGCCGTTTCATCGCAGGGCGCAGGAAGCCTGTTGCCGTACTCCACCGAACGCCAGCCTTTTGGTTGACCTCGAAAAAACCGGACCCCTCGTTGCTGCCATCGTTGAAATCGGCGCGGGGGTGAATGCCAAATTCCTTGGCGCCCTCCTGTACCGCCTCCAGAATGTCCCAGCTGAGCCTCTGGGTCGTGACCTTCCATTCGCCGCCGGCGCTGTGCATCTGCGAAGGCCCGCCGTGGTGATCCTCGGACTTAAGAAAATAGGGCAGCACATCCTCCCAGCCCCAACCGGTGTTGCCGAGCTGCCGCCAATGGTCATAATCCGCCGCCTGCCCGCGCATGTAGATCATACCATTGACCGAGGTACAGCCGCCCAGAACCTTGCCGCGCGGATAGACCAGCGACCGCCCGTTCAACCCCGGCTCTGCCGCCGTTTTCATCATCCAGTCGGTGCGCGGATTGCCGATGCAATAGAGATAGCCGACCGGAATTTTGACCCAGTGGTAATTGTCCTTGCCGCCCGCCTCCAGCAGCAGAACGCGGGTATTGGGGTCTTCGGTCAAGCGATTGGCCAAAACACAACCCGCCGTGCCTGCGCCGATGATGATGTAATCATAGGTGCCGTCCAGCGTGGTGGTTGTGGTCATGTCCTGCCCTTCCTCGTCTCCGGTGCTGCGGCCTTAGCTCAGCCGCATTTGCTGTGCCCGCAGGAGGCGCAGGTCATGCAGCCTTCGACCATGCGCAGGTCATATTGGCCGCAGGAGGGGCAGGATTTGCCACGCGGGGTGTCAAGGCCGACGACCTGCGCTTTGGGATCGTTTTTCAGCCCCATGCCCTCGCCCGCGATGAAGCCTGTGGCGATCATATGCTGTTCGATGACGCCGCCAATGGCCGCGAGGATCGAGGGGATGTATTTGCCCTGCATCCATGCCCCGCCGCGCGGATCGAATACCGCTTTGAGTTCCTCAACCACAAAGGACACATCACCGCCACGCCGGAATACCGCAGAGATCATCCGCGTGAGCGCAACGGTCCAGGCAAAATGCTCCATGTTCTTGGAGTTGATGAAAACCTCGAAGGGGCGGCGGTGTCCGTTCAGCACAATGTCGTTGATTGTGATATAGATCGCATGTTCGCTGTCGGGCCATTTGACCTTGTAGGTGTTGCCTTCCAGATCCGCCGGACGGTCCAGCGGTTCGGACATATAGACCACCTCGCCGCCCTCATCGACGGGCACGGGTTTGTCGGCCTTGGTGTCTTCGCTCACACTCAGCACCGATCCGGTCACGTCATTGGGCCGGTAGGTGGTGCAGCCCTTACAGCCGCTATCCCAAGCCTGCATGTAGACATCCTTGAAGGCGTCAAAATCAATGTCTTCGGGGCAGTTGATGGTCTTGGAGATGGAGCTGTCGACCCATTTCTGCGCTGCCGCCTGCATCTTGACGTGATCGGCGGGGGCGAGGGTCTGGGCATTCACGAAATAATCGGGCAACGGCGCATCACCTTTCAGGTCGCGCCACATCTGCACGGCGTAATCGACCACCTCTTCTTCGGTGCGCGAGCCGTCCTTTTGCAGCACCTTGCGGGTGTAGGCATAGGCAAAGACCGGCTCGATCCCTGAGCTGACGTTGCCTGCGTAAAGGCTGATTGTGCCGGTCGGCGCGATGGAGGTCAAAAGCGCGTTGCGGATGCCGTGTTCGCGGATCGCGTCGCGCACGTCTTCGTCCATCTGCTGCATGGTGCCGGACGCCAGATAGGCCTCGGCATCAAACAGCGGGAAAGCGCCCTTTTCCTTGGCCAGATCGACAGAGGCCAGATAGGCCGCCCGCGCAATCGCCTTGAGCCAGCTTTCGGTTTGTGCCGCCGCCTCGTCAGAGCCGTAGCGTTGGCCAACCATCAAAAGCGCGTCGGCAAGGCCCGTCACGCCAAGGCCGATCCGGCGCTTGGCCTGCGCTTCGCGGGCCTGGGCCTCCAGCGGGAATTTCGACACATCCACCACGTTGTCCATCATCCGCACGGCAGTTGCGACCAGCTCTTGCAGCGCGGCCTCGTCCAGCTGGCTGTCATCGCCAAAGGGGTCCGACACCAGACGCGCCAGATTGATCGAGCCGAGCAGACATGCCCCATAGGGCGGCAGGGGCTGTTCGCCGCAGGGGTTGGTGGCGGCAATGGTTTCACAATAGCTGAGATTGTTGGCGGCATTGATCCGGTCGATGAAAATCACCCCCGGTTCGGCATAATCATAGGTGGCCTGCATGATCTTGTTCCACAGATCGCGGGCCTGCACCGTGTGATAGATCCGGTCATTGAACGTCAGTTCCCAGGATCCGTCAGCCTTGACCGCTTCCATGAAATCATCGGTCACCAGCACCGACATGTTGAACATGCGCAGGCGGGCCGGATCGGATTTGGCTGTGATGAAATCCTCGATATCGGGGTGATCGCAGCGCATCGTCGCCATCATCGCGCCGCGGCGGGAGCCGGCAGACATGATCGTGCGGCACATCGCATCCCAGACATCCATGAAACTCAGCGGGCCGGAGGCATCGGCCGACACCCCCAGAACATCCGCGCCCTTGGGCCGGATGGTGGAAAAATCATACCCGATACCGCCGCCCTGCTGCATGGTCAGCGCGGCCTCTTTAAGCATATCAAAAATGCCGCTCATGCTGTCGGGCACGGTGCCCATGACAAAGCAGTTGAACAGGGTCACGCGCCGCGCGGTGCCTGCCCCGGCAGTGATGCGGCCTGCGGGCAGGTATTTGAAATCTTCAAGGGCGGAATAGAACCGATCTTCCCAAAGCGGGGCATCCTCTTCGACCCGCGCCAGATCCCGCGCAATGCGCCGCCAGCTGTCCTCGACGGTGGCATCCTTGGGGGTGCCATCGGCCGCTTTGAAACGGTATTTCATATCCCAGATTTGTTCGGCAATCGGGGCGGCAAAACGGGTCATAGCAGGGGCTTTCTGAGCAGGCATTGGCAGGAAGATCTTTATCTTAGGCGGGGCGGCGGGATTCTGAAACGGGTGATTTCAGCAGGCCGGACGATTTCTATATGTTGTGACATTTGGCGGCGCAACAACAATATCAGGTAAAACGTGATGCAATTGCCCTTGTCCTCAAATCCATTAAATGCGATGAAACCTCATGACCTCAACCGTGCACCTGATCAAGCTTTCCGTTGGAACGGAGTCCGTCGACGGGCTTGCCGAATGGCATGCCACAAAACGGGCGCAAACCGCCGATGGGCTGCCACGGCATGTGACGCGTATGTGGCCCAAACGCGAGGCCGAGATTCTCAATGGCGGCTCGATCTTCTGGGTGATCAAGGGCGCAATTCAATGCCGCCAGCGTATTCTGCGGCTTGATGAACAGATCGGATCGGACGGCATCCGCCGCTGCGCGATCGTGTTGGAGCCGAACCTGGTCCGCACCCAAAGCAGCCTACGCCGCCCGTTTCAGGGCTGGCGTTACCTTGCGCCTGACGACGCGCCGCCCGACCTGCCAGAGGGCCGTGAAAACGAAGAGGCTTTGCCGGTGGAGCTCAATCAGGCTCTTGCGGAAATTGGCGTGCTCTGAGCCGTTTGAACAGCGCCACCACTTCCCCTTTTTGGCCCTAAATATTCCGGGGGTCCGGGGGCTGGCCCCCGGTTCAACGTCACCTCACCCCAAACGGCGATTGATCTCGCCAAGGGTTTTGCGATCAAGATCGCTCATCTCCGCCACACGGCTGCGCCAGAGGGTGGCTTGTGACTGCAAGACCAATCCATCGCTAAGGATTTTCAGATGGTTGGCCCGCAGGGTTTCGCCGCTTGAGGTGATATCCGCCACGGCCTCGGCGGTTTCGTTTTTCACGGTGCCTTCGGTCGCGCCCTGGCTGTCGACCAGTGCATAATCGGCCACGCCGCCGCTGCGCAGGAAATCCCGCACCAGTCGGTGATATTTGGTCGCGATGCGCATCCGGAACCCGTGATGCTGGCGGAAGGCCGCGGCGGCGGCGTCCAGATCATCCAGCGTGTCCACATCGATCCATGCCTGCGGCACCGCGATGATCAGATCGGCATGGCCAAACTGCAGCTCCTCCATCGGTTCGACCAATTGGTCCCAAAGCGCCAGTTTTTCGCGTACCAGATCGGTGCCGGTCACGCCCAGATGAATGCGCCCTGCGGCCAGTTCGCGGGGGATTTCCCCGGCGGACAGCAAAATCAGGCTGACGTTGTCGATGCCGTCCACCGCGCCCGCATATTCCCGTTCGTTGCCGGTGCGCTGCAGGGTGATGCCGCGCGCGCCGAACCATTCAAAGGTCTTTTCCATCAGCCGCCCCTTGGACGGCACGCCAAGTTTCAGCGTCATGCCTTGCCCTCCAGTTGCAGCATCAATCCGGGGCGCATCACGCCGCCGACGGCGGGGATCTCGTCGCCCTGCCCCAATTGCCGGGTCAGCGCGTCATAGCGTCCGCCGCTGGCAATCGCAGGCAAATCGGGTCGGGCCTCGGCGCGGAACCCAAAGACAAAGCCGTCGTAATATTCCATAGAGGCGCGGCCATAGCTGGCCTCGAAGATCAGATCACCGGTGTTCACACCGCGGGCCTGCAGTGCCTTTTCCCGCGCAGCCACCCGCGCCACAGCCGGCGCGATGGAGGGCAGATCCACCGCCAGATCATGCAAGCGGCTGAGGGCGTTGGGCATGGTTTCGCGCACTTCAAGCAGCACTTCGATCAGGTCCACATCGCGGGCTGAAATCGCAGGGGCGGCGGCGTCCTCGCGCAGGGCGGCGACGCGGGCGTCAATCTCTGCGGCGCTGCGCAACCCCACAAGCGGCCCGCCTTTCGGGGCCTTTCCGGTCAGAAGCGCGGCGCGGGAGGGTGGCACCGGCGTGCGGCCTGCAAACCGTTCGAGCAATCCACGAAAGCGGCGCGGCCGCCAGATGTGGCGCATCAGGGCATGTTTGCGCCGCGCGGTGGTATTCAGCCCCTCTACCGCGGCCATCAGCACGCCGATATCACCCGTGACAGGTGCCACGGGCAGGCCTTTCAGCCCTTCCGCGATCAGGGCAAAAACCTCCGCATCCGCGGCGGCCGGATCGGCACGGTCAAAGACCTCGTACCCAACCTGAATATATTCATTGGCGCGGCTGGGGTCATGTTCCTGCCGCCGGAAAACTTCGCCTGCGTAGGTATAGCGGGCCGGTTCTGCGCCTTCGCTCATGTGCATTTGCACCACCGGCACGGTGAAATCGGGGCGCAGCATCTGCTCGCCCCGCAGGGCGTCGGAGGTCACATAGGCGCGGGCGCGGATGTCCTCGCCGTAGAGTTCCAGCAGGGTATCGGCGGGTTGCAGGATCGGTGGTTCAACCAAAGCTGCGCCCTGTGCCTCGAACATCGCCCGCAGGCCCGCAGCGCAGGCCAGTGTTTCAGAACGGGTCGGCATCAGCTGTGCAGATCCAGAATTTCGCGCACCTTGGCAATCAGCTGATCGCGCGGCACTTCGTACTGGCTGGGGCGGTCTTTCCATTCCTCCAGACTGGCGTTCTCGGCCAGTTTGGCGCCAAGGATCAAATCCTTGATCTGCACCACGCCTTTTTCATGCTCGTCCCCGCCTTCGATCACCGCAACTGGGGAGCCGCGTTTGTCGGCGTATTTCAGTTGGTTTCCGAAGTTCTTGGGATTGCCAAGGTAAACCTCTGCGCGGATCCCCGCCTGCCGCAGCTCGGCCACCATGGTCTGATAATCGGCCATGCGGGCCTTGTCCATCACGGTGACCACCACCGGGCCATCTGCCTTTTTGTCCAGACGCCCCTTGGCATCCAGCGCGGCCAACAGGCGGTCCACGCCGATGGAAACGCCCGTTGCAGGCACTTCCTGACCGGTGAAGCGTTTGACCAGATCGTCGTAACGCCCGCCCCCCGCGACAGAGCCAAAGTTGCGGGTGCGTCCCTTTTCATCCTGAATGTCGAAGGTCAGCTCGGCCTCGTAGACAGGGCCGGTGTAATAGCCAAGGCCGCGCACAACGGAGGGGTCAATCTCGATCCGGTCGGGGCCGTAGCCGCCTGCGCTCAGCAGATCGGCGATCATTTCCAACTCATCGACGCCTTGCGCCCCGATGGCCGATCCTTCGACCAGTTCACGCAGGCGGTCAACTGTCTCGGCTCCGGTGGGCCGCTTGGCGTCCATGAAACCCATGACCACCTCGGCCTGCGCATCATCCAGTCCTGCACCCTTGGTGAAATCTCCGCTCTCGTCCTTGCGGCCCTCGCCCAGCAGGGCGCGCACGCCGTCCGGGCCAAGCCGGTCGAGCTTGTCAATCGCGCGCAGCACGATGCCGCGTTCGGCCTCTTTGTCATCGCCCGCAAGGCCTGCCACTTCCATCACGCCGTTGAGCACTTTACGGTTGTTGACGCGCACCACATAATCGCCACGCTCGATCCCGACTTCCTCAAGACAATCGGCCAGCATCGCGCAGATCTCGGCATCGGCGGCCACCGAAGGTGCACCAACGGTGTCCGCATCACATTGATAAAACTGGCGGAACCGCCCCGGTCCCGGTTTTTCGTTGCGCCAGACCGGACCCATCGCATAGCGGCGGTAGGGTTTGGGCAGATCGTTCTGGTGCTGGGCATAGACGCGGGCCAGCGGCGCAGTGAGGTCATAGCGCAGGGCCAGCCAATCGCCGGGCTTGTCGGCATCCGCATCTTCCTGCCAAGCAAAAACCCCCTCGTTCGGGCGATCCACGTCGGGCAGAAACTTGCCCAATGCCTCAACCGTTTCGACGCCGGAGCTTTCCAAGGCGTCAAAGCCGTACCGATGATAGACCGCCGCAATCTTGGACAGCATTTCAGCGCGATGTGTGACTTCGCTGCCGAAATAGTCGCGGAACCCTTTGGGCGTTTCTGCCTTGGGGCGTGGGGTCTTTTTGGGTTTGGCCATGGATCATGTTCCTTGAGGCGTGATTTCGCGCGTCCCGCATCTACCCCAGCCCCTGTCAGAGGGCAAGCAATGGCGGGGTTAATGGTGTCGCAGGGCCGGATGCAGGCTGGCCTTTGTCACGCGGGGAAAGGCATGTTAGGGCAGCGCGGCAACAAGGAGAGTTATCATGGAAAAGCTGGAAGAACAGATCGCGCATCTGACACGGATGGTGGATGACCTTTCCGAGATCGTGGCGCGTCAAGAGGGTGAGATCACCACGTTGAACCGCCGTGTGCATATGCTGATGCAGCGCGAGGGGGAGCGCGAAGCCTCGGGCGGCGGTGCGGTGGTGATCGGCGATGAACGTCCGCCACATTACTGACCGGCCGGCGGCGATCTTTTTGAAAAGATCGCCGCGCATTCTTTGAAGAATGCGGGGCACGTCCGGGTGCAGATGTTGCGGTTGGTGGCGATTTCTTTAAAGAAATCGGTTCGGAATTTTTGAAAATTCCGGGGCTATGTCAGTCGTTGCTTTTGAGCGAGGCGGCCAGCACTTCACCGTCGTGGATCAACAGTTCTGACCACCGGGCATTGCCGCCAAACCGCTCATAGGTGTTCACAAAGAACGTGGTTTTCTCAAGCTGGCCGATTTTGCTGCCGCAGGGTTTGCCTTTGCGGGCACCGCAGACGCGGGATTTGACCTTTTCATAGGCTTTGTCGGTGGCGCCATAGGCCAGATGTTTGCCCGCGGGACCATAATGCAGTTGTTCATAAAACGAGGGCGCCCCCAGAAGGACGCTGGCGGCGGTCAACTGGCGCGGGCAACCGTCGGGAAACCCGGTGAGGTAAAAGGTGCGGGGCGCGGCGGAATCGGGGTTGCTGTCAAATAGGGCAAATCCGCGCGCATTGGCTTTCTCCACCTTGCGGCCCAAGGGTTTGCGCCGGGCCTCGCAGACACGGGCGATGACGCCGTAGGGCAAGACCGTGCCATAGGGGACGTCTGTCGCGTCGGGGCCGGTGCGCGGTTTGTCCTTTTGCGGGGCAGCCACACGGGCAAAGAGCCCCCGGCGTTTGCGCGGGGTTTCTTCCGCCGGTGACAGGCTGGCCAAGAGGACGGGATCATCTGCGGGTTGGTCATCGGCGGTTGTATCCAGCACCACTGCCGTTTCTGTTTCGGAGGGTTGCGGCGCGGCCTCTGCGTTCAGGACCGTTGGCGCGGTGGCAGCGGCATCCTTCGGGGCGGCCTCGGTGTTAGGCACCACGCGGCGCAGCAATCCCAGAAAGCCGCCGGTTTTTTCGGGCGCGGGTTCGGCGGGCTGCAGTTGGGCGGCGGTGTTGGTGGCTGGATCCGCGGCTGCGGTGCCGAGGAAGCCTTCGCGGGCGATTTCCTCTTCGGTCGGGAGCGCCTGTGCAACGGCTTCGGTTTCGGCCAGATCCACGTCCGACAGCCGATCCATGTTGCGCAGCGGATCACCGCAGGCCGCAACACTGGCCAACAGGGCCATAAGACACAGTTTCTTCAGCATGGATCCCCCCTCCCGCACCGGCGTTAACTAAACCAAAGGGGGCCGCGCGTCCACAGAGCCGACTGGATTTCTAGATTTCCTGCACTTCAAGAACCCCGCCCAAGGACCGGATCGCGCCCTTAATCTGGGGTGTGACCGGATACTCGCGGCCCAGATCCACCTCGACCTCGCCGGGCAGGCTGGGGTCCATCAGGCACAATTGCACCGGGCCACGCCCGCGTATCGCCTGGGGTGCCCCTTCGAGCACGCCTGCCACGGCGGCGATGGCGGCAGGTTCGTCGATGAAAACCCGCAGGCCCATGCTGCCGGCATCGGCAACGGCGGCGTCGATCGGGGTGACGGAACGGCCCAACAGCTTGAGCTGGTCACTTTCCATCGTGGCCTCGACCGTGACCACAACTTTTGATCCGGTTTCAAGGTGTTCGCGGGCGGCCTCAAGCGTGTCGGAGAACAGCGTGACCTCGTAACCGCCCGTGGTGTCGGACAATTGTGCAAAGGCAAAGCGGTTGCCGCGGGCGGATTTGCGTTCCTGCCATCCGGCGACAACGCCCGCGATCTTGGCGACCAATGCGCCGCCTTCGGCCTTGGCGGTGACCTCGTCCAATGTCATCACGCCCTTGCGTTTCAGCGGGCCCATGTAGTCATCAAGCGGGTGGCCGGAGAGGTAGAACCCCACGGCCTTGAACTCTTCGGTCAGGCGTTCGGCGGGCAGCCAATCGTCGCAGGGCAGCATCCGCGGTTCTGGCAGGTCATCACCCGCCTCCCCGAACAGCGAGACCTGATTGGAGGCTTTTTGTTCATGAATCGCGGCGGAGTAATTGACCAGCGGATCAAGCGCCTGAAACACGCGGCGGCGGTTTGGGTCAAGCTGGTCAAAGGCACCGGAGCGGGCCAGCATTTCCAGCGGGCGTTTGCCCACCCGTTTGAGGTCAACCCGGCGGGCGAGATCAAAGAGCGTGGCAAAGGGTTTGTCCACGCCGTCGACAGTTCGGCCATCGGTGATCAGTTTCATCGCCTCGACACCGACGTTTTTCAAAGCGCCCAGCGCATAGACCAGCGCCCCGTCCACCACTTTGAACGTCGCATCGGAGCGGTTCACGCAGGGCGGCACCCAAGGCAGTTCGAGCCGTTTGCGCACCTCTTCGAAATAGATCGCCAGTTTGTCGGTGAGGTGGATATCGCAGTTCATCACACCGGCCATAAACTCGACCGGGTGATTGGCCTTGAGCCAGGCGGTTTGATAGCTGACCACCGCATAGGCCGCGGCGTGGGATTTGTTGAAACCGTAGTTGGCGAATTTTTCCAGAAGATCGAAAACCTCGGCGGCTTTTTTCTTGTCCACGCCGTTTTCCATCGCGCCCTTTTCGAACTTGGGGCGTTCCTTGGCCATCTCTTCGGCGATCTTTTTGCCCATCGCGCGGCGCAGCAGGTCCGCACCGCCAAGGGAATAGCCCGCCATGACCTGCGCGATCTGCATCACCTGTTCCTGATAAACGATGATGCCTTGGGTTTCCTCCAGGATGTGATCAATGGAAGGGTGCACGGATTCGCGCTCGCGCTTGCCGTTCTTGACCTCGCAATAGGTCGGGATGTTCTCCATCGGGCCAGGCCGGTAGAGTGCCACCAGCGCCACGATGTCCTCGATGCAGGTGGGCTTCATACGCTTGAGCGCATCCATCATGCCCGAGCTTTCCACCTGAAACACGGCCACGGTTTTGGCACTGGCATAAAGTTTGTAAGACGCCTCGTCATCCAGCGGGATGGTGGCGATGTCGTCGATCAACCCCTCGGGCGGCTCAAACAGTTCGGAGCCATCCGCCGCGATGTGCAGATGCCGACCGGAGGCTTTGATCTGATCCACCGCGTTCTGGATCACGGTCAGGGTTTTCAGGCCAAGAAAGTCGAACTTGACCAATCCGGCCTGTTCCACCCATTTCATGTTGAACTGGGTTGCGGGCATATCAGAGCGCGGATCCTGGTAAAGCGGGACAAGCGCATCCAAGGGGCGGTCCCCGATCACCACACCGGCGGCATGGGTCGAGGCGTTGCGCAGCAGCCCTTCGACCTGTTGGCCATATTCGAGCAGCCGCGCGACGACCTCTTCGTTTTTGGCCTCTTCGCGCAGGCGCGGCTCATCCGCCAGTGCCTTTTCGATGGAGACCGGTTTGACCCCCTCCACCGGGATCATTTTGGACAGGCGGTCGACCTGCCCATATGGCATTTGCAGCACCCGCCCGATATCGCGCACAGCGGCTTTGGACAGGAGGGCACCGAATGTGATGATCTGGCCGACCTTGTCGCGGCCGTATTTCTCCTGCACGTAGCGGATCACCTCTTCGCGGCGGTCCATGCAGAAGTCGATATCGAAGTCGGGCATCGAAACCCGTTCGGGATTGAGAAACCGTTCAAACAGCAGTTGATAGCGCAGCGGATCCAGATCCGTGATGGTCAGGGCATAGGCCACCAGCGAGCCCGCACCAGAGCCGCGCCCCGGTCCCACCGGAATGTCGTGATCCTTGGCCCATTTGATAAAATCCGCAACGATCAGGAAATAGCCGGGAAAGCCCATGCCCTCGATGATGCCCAGCTCAAAATCGAGGCGTTTTTCATATTCCTCGACACTGGTGGCATGGGGGATGACGGCCAGCCGCGCCTTGAGCCCTTCGTGGGACTGGCGCTTGAGCTCTTCGATCTCGTCATCGGCGAATTTAGGCAGGATCGGCGCCCGGCGATAGGCCATGAAGGCGCAGCGTTTTGCGATTTCGACCGTATTGGCCAGTGCCTCGGGCAGATCGGCAAAGAGCGTCGCCATTTCGGAGGGCGTTTTGAAGTAATGCTGCGCTGTCAGGCGGCGGCGCGGATCTTGCTGATCCACATAAGCCCCTTCGGAAATACAGATCAGGGCGTCGTGCGCCTCGTACATCTTGGGGTCGGGGAAATAGACATCGTTGGTGGCGACCAGCGGAATGTCCATTTCATAGGCCATTTCGACAAAGCCGCGTTCGGTCAGGCGCTCGTTTTCGGGCAGGCCGTCCTCTCCCGGATGGCGCTGCAACTCGACATACAGCCGGTTTCCAAAAGCGCCGTGCAGGCGCGTCATCAGCGCTTCGGCGGCAGGGCGTTGGCCGCCTTGCAGCAGTTGACCCACCGGGCCATCCGCCCCCCCCGTGAGGCAGATCACATCGGCGCTGAATGTCTCCAGCTCGTCCAGCGTCACCTCGGGGAGCGCACCGCCCTTGTCGATGTAGAGACAGGAGTTCAGCTTCATCAGGTTCTCGTAACCGGCCTCGGTCTGGGCCAGAAGAACCACAGGCGCGGGATCGCGGGGCCGCTCGCCCGGCTGCACCTGGACATAGGCCAGATCGACCTGACAGCCGATGATCGGCTGCACACCCGCACCGGCCATGGCAACGGAATATTCCAGCGCCGCGAACATGTTGTTGGTGTCTGTGAGGGCCATCGCGGGCATGCCCATATCGCGGCACATGCCGGGCAGCTTTTTCAGCCGCAGCGCCCCTTCGAGCAGGGAATATTCGGAATGGGTGCGCAGGTGAATGAATCGGGGTGTGTCGGTCATGGACGCAGGTTAAGCCAGCCGTCCGGCCATCACCAGAGCCAGAGTTTGCTTGACAGCGATTTGCAGATGTTGCCGCAAAAGTCGCAGTTAAATGCTTGCCAAGTGGCCCTGCCCCCGACTAGCCTGAGTGCTGATATTGCCCGCGCCGCGTTCTACGCCGCATCGAACGCCGCGCAACCCTCGGGCCCTTTAGTACCGCGGCTGGTCAAACACATGGACATCACTTTTCTTCTCAACGAAGAGGTTGTGTCGCTCACTGGCGTATCTCCGACGACAACATTGCTGGACTGGCTGCGCGAGGCGCGTGGGTTGACCGGCACCAAGGAAGGCTGCAACGAGGGCGATTGCGGGGCTTGCACGGTGATGATCACCGATGAGAATGGAAGCCGCGCGTTGAACGGCTGCATCCTGTTTATGCCGCAGATCAACGGCAAGCGGGTGACAACGATCGAAGGTCTGGCCGCGCCGGACGGAAGCCTGCACCCCGCGCAAGAGGCCATGGTCGCGCATCACGGCAGCCAATGCGGATTTTGCACGCCGGGGTTTGTGGTGTCGATGGCCACGGCACATTTGAACGGTGCGCGGGATCATGATGTGCAACTGGCGGGGAACCTTTGCCGCTGCACCGGTTATGCGCCGATCATTCGGGCCGCCGAGGCGACCGAAGGCACGCCAGTGCCGGTGCATCTGCGCAATTTGCGAAGCGCCTTACCCGCGGCGGTGGAGGCGGCGGATGTGCTGGCCGCAAATGTGGCGCAGCCTGCCAGCGCGGATGAATTGGCAAGCTGGTACGAGGCGCATCCCGATGCGACGCTGGTGGCGGGGGCCACGGATGTGGGGCTTTGGGTAACAAAACAGTTCCGCGATTTGGGCGATGTGGCCTTTCTGGGCCGCTGCGCCGATCTGCGCGGGGTTGAGGACGGTTCGGACACAATCCGCTTTGGCGCGATGACCACGATGACCGATGTTGAGGCGGCGATTGAACCCTATCACCCCAGCTTTGCCGCGATGATTCGGCGGTACGGGTCGGTGCAGGTGCGCAATGCCGCGACGATTGGTGGCAACATTGCCAACGGATCGCCCATCGGGGATGGCCCGCCCGCCCTGATCGCGCTGGGCGCAAGGCTGCATCTGCGCAAGGGCGATGCGCGGCGCGAGATCGCGCTGGAAGATTTCTTTGTCGCCTATGGCAAGCAGGACCGCGCGCCGGGCGAATTTGTCGAGGCGGTGAGCGTGCCGAAACAGGATGATACCTTGCGCTGTTACAAGCTGTCGAAACGGTTTGATCAGGATATCTCTGCGGTGTGCGGCTGTTTGTCGGTGATCCGTGAGGGTGACACCATCACCGCGGCGCGGTTGGCCTATGGGGGGATGGCGGGCATTCCCAAGCGGGCAGCGGCGGCAGAGGCGGCGATGATCGGGCAGCCCTTCAGCGACGCCACCATCCGGGCCGCGATGGCCGCGATGGCGGATGATTTCACCCCCCTGTCAGACATGCGGGCCAGTGCAGATTATCGACTGCAAACAGCGCAGAACATGCTGTTGCGGTATCTGCATGAGATGCAGGGCTATCAAACCAATGTGCAGGAGGTTTCAGCATGAGTGTTGCCAAGCCCCTGCCCCATGACGCCGCCCGCCTGCATGTGACGGGCGCAGCGCGATATGTCGATGACATTCCCACGCCGCAGGGCACATTGCATCTGGCCTTTGGCCTCAGCACTGTCGCGGCGGGCAGGATCACCGCGATGGACCTCAGCGCCGTGGCAGACGCGCCCGGTGTGGTGCGGGTTTTGACGGCGGACGATCTGGCGCATGATTGCGATGTCTCCCCCTCCAACCATGATGAGCCGCTGTTGGCGGAAGGCACTGTGCATTATGCTGGGCAGCCGATCTTTCTGGTCATTGCCACCTCGCATCTGGCGGCCCGCAAGGCGGCCAAGCTGGGCCGGATCGAGATTGCCGAAGACACGCCCATTTTGACCATCGAAGCGGCGCTGGCCGCCGATGCGCGGTTTGAAGACGGGCCGCGTATCTATCAAAAGGGTGAACCGGATGCCGCGCTAGAGGATTCACCGCTGCGCCTGAGCGGCCGCATCGAGATGGGCGGGCAGGAACATTTCTATCTGGAGGGACAGGCCGCATTGGCCCTGCCGCAGGACAATGGCGACATGGTGGTGCACAGCTCCACCCAGCACCCGACGGAGATCCAGCACAAGGTGGCCCATGCCATCGGCCAGCCCATGCATGCGGTGCGGGTGGAAACCCGCCGGATGGGCGGCGGCTTTGGCGGCAAGGAAAGCCAGGGCAACGCGCTGGCGGTGGCCTGCGCGGTGGCGGCGATGGAGACCGGGCGCTGCTGCAAGATGCGCTATGACCGCGATGACGATATGATCATCACCGGCAAACGCCATGATTTCCGCATTGATTATACCTTGGGCCATGACGCCGATGGGCGCATTAGGGCGATTGAGTTTACCCATTACACCCGCTGTGGCTGGGCGATGGATCTGAGCCTGCCGGTGGCAGACCGCGCGATGCTGCATGCCGACAACGCCTATCACCTGGAGCATGTGCGCATCACCTCGCACCGGCTGCGCACCAACACGCAATCGGCCACGGCCTATCGCGGCTTTGGTGGGCCGCAGGGGGTGCTGGGCATTGAAAAGGTCATGGATCATCTGGCGCAAGAGCTGGGCCTTGATCCATTGGCGGTGCGGCGGGCGAATTATTATGCCGACAACCGACAGGAGGCATCCGCGGGTGCGCCGATTGACGGGCGTGAAGTGCCGGACGGTGCGGGCGATCTGGCCTCGCGCGGGGCGCCGCAGGCAACAGCGGACGTGCCTGCCCCGCAAAGCGGGGCACAGACCACGCCCTATCATCAGCCGGTCACCGATTGCATCATCAACGCCCTCACCGACCGGCTTGCCCACAGTGCCGATTACGCCGCCCGCCGCGCCGCGATTGCGGCATGGAATGACGATCAACCCGTCTTGAAACGTGGCATCGCCATAACGCCGGTGAAGTTTGGCATTTCATTTACGCTGACCCATCTCAACCAAGCGGGCGCATTGGTGCATGTCTATCAGGACGGATCGATCCACCTGAACCATGGCGGCACCGAGATGGGCCAAGGGCTGTTTCAGAAGATCGCTCAGGTCGCGGCCAGCCGGTTTGGCATGCCGTTGGAAGCGGTCAAGATCACTGCGACGGACACGGGCAAAGTGCCCAACACCTCGGCCACGGCGGCCTCGTCGGGATCGGACTTGAACGGGATGGCGGTGCAGAACGCTTGCGATACCATTCGAGGCAGGATCGCCGCGCATCTGGCGGAGCGGTATGGCTGCGACGCGGGTGACGTCACATTTGAGGGTGGCATGGTACAGGCAGGTGCAGAACGTATCAGCTTTGCCGCCGCTGCGGCCTCGGCCTATGAAAACCGGATCAGCCTGTCCTCGACCGGATTTTACAAAACGCCGGATATCGAATGGGACCGGATCGCTGGGCGCGGCAGGCCGTTTTTCTATTTCGCCTATGGCGCGGCCTGCACGGAGGTGGTGATTGACACGCTGACCGGCGAAAACCGGATTTTGCGCACCGACATCCTGCATGATGCGGGGGCGTCGTTGAACCCGGCGCTGGACATCGGGCAGGTCGAGGGCGGTTATGTGCAGGGCGCGGGCTGGCTGACCACCGAGGAATTGGTTTGGGACGACAAGGGCAGCCTGCGCACCCATGCGCCATCGACCTACAAGATCCCGGCCTGTTCGGACCGGCCCGATGTGTTCAACGTGGCACTTTGGGATGAGCCGAACCCGGCACAGACGATTTACCGGTCCAAGGCGGTGGGCGAGCCGCCGTTCATGCTGGGCATTTCGGCCTTTATGGCGCTGAGCGATGCTGTATCGGCTTGCGGTCCCGCCTATGGCGATCTGCAAGCGCCTGCGACCGCCGAAGGGGTGTTGCGGGCCATTCAGAAGGCGCGCGGTTGATGTTTGATCTGGCGGCTCTGACCCAAGCGGCGCAACGCCACGGCAAAGTGGCGCGGATCGTTCTGGCGCAGGTGCAAGGGTCCGCCCCACGGCAGGCCGGCACCGCGATGCTGGTCTGGGATACCGGCAGCACCGGCACGATCGGTGGCGGCCAGCTTGAGCTGCAATGCATGGAGCAGGCCCGCAAGATGCTGGCGGGTGATCAGAGGCTGCATCTGCGGCGGGCGGCGCTGGGTCCGGCGCTGAACCAATGCTGCGGCGGTGCCGTCAGCGTGGTGACAGAAGTGTTTGATACTGACGCGCTGGCCGGTTGGCGCAGCGATTATCCGGCGATCCATGTACGGGCGGTCGCACCGGAGGCGGAGGCGGTGATCCCTGAAAAGCTGCACCGGAAACTGGCCCGTGCGGCGGCTGGCCCAGCGCCCCTGCCCCTGACCTATCAAAACGGTTGGCTGGCCGAGGCATTGTGGCAGCCCCAACAGCAGGTGGTGATCTATGGCGCGGGGCATGTGGGCAAAGCCTTGGCTGCGGTCTTGGCCCCACTGCCGCAATTCGATGTCGTGGTGACGGACCTACGGCTGGAGCTGTTGGCGGATGTGCCACAGGGCGTGCGCAGTGATGCGGCCATGCCGACCGAGGTGATGGCCAAGGCCGCGCCCGACGCGGCGCATTACATCATGACGCCAGAGCATGATTATGATCTGGAGCTGTGTCATCATCTGCTGCGCCGCGATTTTGGTCATGCCGGATTGATTGGTTCCGCGACCAAATGGGCGCGGTTTCGCAAACGGCTTGCGGCACTGGGCCACGCCCCCGCCCAGATTTCCCGCATTGCTTGTCCGATTGGCGATCCTGCCTTTGGAAAACATCCGCAGGCCATTGCGCTAAGCATCGCGGCGCATATGCTAGCGCCTGTTTCAACGCCCCGGAAAGTGAGCCTTTCATGACCGACACGCCCCTTCTTGATCTCTCTGGATTGACCAAGGCATATCCGGGCGTCGTCGCCAACGACAGCGTATCCCTTGCGATCATGCCGGGTGAGGTGCACGCGCTGTTGGGGGAAAACGGCGCGGGGAAATCGACGCTGGTCAAGATGATCTATGGTCTGGTCAAACCCGACGCGGGCAACATGCAGATGAATGGAGAGGCCTTTGCCCCGGCAGAGCCGCGTGCCGCGCGGGCGGCTGGCGTTGGCATGGTGTTCCAGCATTTCTCGCTGTTTGACGCACTGACCGTGGCAGAGAACATCGCACTTGGCATGGAAAATGCGCCCAAGCTGAATGCGCTGAGCCAACAGATCCGCGATGTGTCAGATACCTATGGTTTGCCGCTGTCGCCCGACCGTGTGGTGGGCGATTTGTCTGCGGGGGAACGGCAGCGGGTGGAGATCATTCGCTGTCTGCTGCAGGAGCCCAAGCTGTTGATCATGGATGAGCCAACCAGCGTTTTGACCCCGCAAGAGGTTGAAATCCTGTTTAAAACCCTGCGCAAGCTCAGCGCCGAAGGCACCGCTATCCTGTATATTTCACATAAACTGGAAGAGATCCGCGCCCTGTGTGATAGCGCGACAATCTTGCGGTTGGGCAAGGTGGTGGGCGAATGCACGCCTGCCGAAACCTCGGCCCGCGATATGGCCGAGATGATGGTGGGCACGGTTTTGCAAACCCCGACACGGGCGGGCAAAACCCCCGGCGAGGTGGTTCTGGAACTGAAAGGCTTGTCGGCCAAATCGCCCAGCGCCTTTGGCATGCCGCTGCGCGACATTTCGGTCGAGGTGCGGCGCGGCGAGGTTCTGGGCGTTGGCGGGGTTGCGGGCAACGGGCAGGACGAATTGCTGGCAGCGCTGTCGGGCGAGATGCTGACCACGCCCGGGATGATCCTGTTTCAGGGGCGCGAGGTGGGTCTGCTTGGGCCAAACCCGCGCCGGGCCATGGGGATTTTGACCGCGCCCGAAGAACGGCTTGGCCACGCCGCAGCGCCCGATATGTCGCTGACGGAAAATGCCATGCTGACGGGTGCGGCCCGTGAGGGGCTGGAAAAGGGTGGTTTCCTCAATTGGGGGGCTGCCAAGGCATTTGCCGAAAAGATCATAGCGCAGTTTGACGTGCGCACCCCCGGCCCCGGCAATGCGGCACGGTCACTGTCGGGCGGGAACTTGCAGAAATTTGTCATTGGCCGGGAGGTCTTGCAACGCCCTGAACTGTTGGTGGTGAATCAGCCGACATGGGGGGTGGATGCCTCTGCCGCCGCGTCGATCCGGCAGGCGCTGCTGGATCTGGCCGAGAATGGCACCGCGCTGGTGGTGATCAGCCAGGATCTGGACGAGTTGATGGAAATCTCGGATCGCTTTGCCGCGCTGAATGAGGGGCGGTTGTCGCCGCCGCGGCCCGCACATGATCTGACGGTGGACGAGATTGGCCTGATGATGGGCGGGGCGCATGGCATGGAGGTGGCGCATGTTTGATCACGCAGCGCAGGAGTTTTTCTTGCCAAATGAAGCAGGGGGCCGCGCATGATCCGGTTGGAAAAGCGACCAGAACCAAGCCGTGCATTTTCGCTGGCAACGCCATTGTTGGCGGTTCTGGCGACGATGGTGTTTGGCGGGCTGTTGTTCATGGCGCTTGGCAAAGATCCGTTGACCTCGATCCAGACGATTTTCTGGGAGCCGCTCTTTGGTGAATTTGCGTTTTACTATCGCCCGCAACTGTTGATCAAAGGGGCGCCGCTGGTGCTGATTGCGATCGGGCTGAGCCTTGGGTTCAAGGCGGGGATTTGGAACATCGGGGCCGAAGGGCAATACATCATGGGCGCGCTGTTTGGTGCCGGCATGGGGCTGGCGTTTTATCCGCTTGAGACCTGGTATATTTTTCCGTTGATGGTGATGGCTGGGGCCTTTGGTGGCTGGATTTGGGCGATGATCCCGGCGTTTTTGAAAGTCCGCTTTGGCACGAACGAGATTCTGGTGTCCTTGATGCTGGTCTATGTGGCGGAGCAATTCTTGGCCTCCATGTCATTGGGATTGCTGAAAAACCCCGAAGGCTTTGGCTTTCCCGGATCGCGCAACCTGCAACAATACGAGAGCGCCTTTAACGGTGATCTGATCGAAGGCACGGGCATGCATTGGGGGGTTGTTGCGGCGATGATCGCGGTGATCTTTGCCTATGTTCTGCTGAGTAAGCACCGCCTTGGATTTGCCATTCGTGTCACCGGCGAAGCGCCGCGTGCGGCGAAGTTTTCGGGGGTGAACCCGACGCGGCTGGTGTTGTTCTGCATGGGCATGTCGGGGCTGCTGGCCGGTTTGGCCGGTCTGTTCGAGGTTTCCGGTCCGGCGGGTCAGGTGACAATTGATTTTAACGTTGGCTATGGGTTCACCGCGATCATCGTGGCGTTTCTGGGCCGGCTGCATCCGGTGGGTATTCTACTGGCCGGGCTGCTTATGGCGCTGACTTATATTGGCGGGGACATCGCGCAGAGCAATCTGGGCCTGCCCGCCGCGGCCATTCAGGTGTTTCAGGGGATGCTTTTGTTTTTCCTGCTGGCGCTTGATATGTTCACGAATTACCGGCTGCGCTTTGGCCGGGCGGAGGTGGCGTGATGGATATCCTGATCGGAGTTTTCGTTAAAGCCTTTGGCGTTTCTGGTGCCGTATTTGCGGTTCTGGCCTTCACGCCACTTTCCGTATTGCCGATGATGTTCTTGTTTCCCTTCTCAGGCATGCCTGGCATTCTTTTGCTTTTGCTCATTACAGGGGCTCCGTTTGCGGGATATTGCTTCGCGCTCGTTTTTTCACCGAAAGGGAGGCGGGTAAGGAATCTGACTGAACTGACCGGGTTCTGGATTGGCGCGATCTGCGGCTCTTGGATCGGCCTGAAACTGGCGGGAGAAGTCTAATGGATCTTTCAGCAATCAACCCAATCCTGTTTATCGCCGGTTTCCTCGTGGCGGCGACGCCGTTGATCTTTGCGGCCATTGGCGAACTCGTTGTCGAAAAATCCGGGGTGCTCAACCTCGGCGTTGAAGGCATGATGATCACCGGGGCGATCTGTGGCTTTGCAACGGCGGTTGAAACCGGATCGCCGATGCTGGGCTTTGTGGCGGCGGCGGTGGGCGGTGCGGCGCTGAGCTTGCTTTTCGCGTTCCTGACGCAGATCACCCTGGCCAATCAGGTGGCCTCTGGTCTGGCGCTGACGCTGTTCGGGCTGGGGCTTTCTGCCCTTTTGGGCCAATCTTACGTCGGGATCAAACCGCCACGGCTGGGCGATATCAACTTTGGCCCATTGTCGGATATTCCGGTGATCGGTCCGATCCTGTTCACTCATGATATTATTCTTTATCTGGGCATTGCTCTGGTCGCCGGCGTCTGGGCAGTGTTGAAATTCACCCGTGCCGGGCTGATCCTGCGTGCGGTGGGCGAGAGCCATGATGCGGCGCATGCCCTGGGCTACAAGGTGGTGCGCATTCGCACCCTGGCGATCATGTTTGGCGGGGCCTGCGCGGGTGTTGGCGGGGCCTACATCAGCCTGATCCGCGTGCCGCAATGGACCGAAGGCATGACCGCCGGTGTCGGCTGGATCGCGCTCGCGCTGGTTGTGTTCGCCAGTTGGAAGCCCTGGCGGCTGTTGCTGGGTGCTTATCTTTTTGGCGGCATCACGCAATTACAGCTGAACTTGCAGGGCGCAGGCGTTGCCATTCCTGTCGAGTATCTGGCAATGTCGCCTTATGTTATCACGATCATCGTGTTGGTGATCCTGTCGGCGGACAAATCGGCGGCTCCGGCCTCGCTTGGCCGCACCTTCCATGCCTCGCATTAGAGGCCAAATCAGACCACTGCCCCGGATCATCCGGGGCCAAATCAATGGGGAACCCTGAATGAAACTCTCTGCACTTTTGACAAGCGCGGCGCTTGCGCTGGGGCTGGCCACGGCGGCGGCGGCTGACGACAAGACCAAGGTTGGTTTTGTCTATGTTGGACCGGTTGGCGATGGCGGCTGGACATATGAACACAACAAGGGCCGTTTGGCCGTTGAAGAAGAATTTGGCGACAAGGTTGAGACCGTGTTCGTTGAGAACGTGGCCGAGGGTCCGGATTCCGAGCGGGTGATGACGCAGATGGCGCTGGACGGTGCGGATCTGATTTTCACCACGTCTTTCGGCTATATGGATCCGACAATCAATGTCGCCAAGAAATTCCCGAATGTGAAGTTCGAGCACGCGACCGGCTACAAGCGGGCGGACAACGTATCGACCTATTCGGCGCGTTTCTATGAAGGCCGCGCCATTCAGGGCCATATTGCCGGGTCGATGACCGAGAGCAACATCATCGGCTATATCGGGTCTTATCCGATCCCCGAAGTGATCCGCGGCATCAACTCCGCCTTTATCCATGCCCGCAAAGTGAACCCGGATGTGCAATTCAAGATCGTTTGGGCCTACACATGGTTTGATCCGGCCAAAGAAGCGGATGCCGCCAAGGTTCTGATCGAGCAAGGCGCTGACGTGATCTTGCAGCACACCGATTCCACCGCGCCGCAGGCCGCCGCGCAGGAAGCGGGCAATGTGATCACCTTTGGTCAGGCCTCTGACATGGCGCAATATGCACCGCATCCGCGTGTGTCCTCGATCATTGATGACTGGGCACCCTACTACATTGCGCGGACCAAGGCCGTGATGGATGGCACATGGGAAAGCACAGACACATGGGATGGCATCGGCGCTGGCATGGTTGGCATCGGCGAGATTTCCGATGCGGTGCCTGCCAAGGTCAAGGAAGAAGCACTGGCGCTGAAGGCGGCATTGGCGGATGGGTCTTATCACGCGTTCACCGGCCCGCTGAACAAGCAGGACGGCAGCGTCTTTCTCGCCGAGGGTGCGACCGCTGATGACGGCACGCTGGCTGGCATGAACTTCTATGTTGAAGGTATCGAGGGCACGATCCCGCAGTAAGCGGATCTTGTTCCAAGAGATGGAAAGCCCCGCGATTTGCGGGGCTTTTTTATTTGGGATGCAATGGTGCGACAAGCGGTGCTGCGGGGTTTCAATAGGGACACGATAGGTGGAAACGAGGCCAAAGCAGACCTGCAGAGTTTTATGTGTTACCCATGAGCCTTATCAATTCGCATAAAGGTCGAAACTATGCAGGACAAATGGAATGATGGTGACGCCTATGAAATGTATGTGGGTCGATGGAGCAGGAAAACCGGCAAGAAATTCCTGTCCTGGCTCGAAACGACCAACGGATTGCGCTGGCTAGACCTTGGTTGCGGAACTGGCGCACTTACGTCACAGATACTTCACGATCATGATCCTGCCTCTGTTGTTGGCGTCGAACCTTCAGATGGTTTCCTTAGGCGCGCTCAACAAGAGATTGCTGACAAACGCGCAACCTTCAAGCAGGGATCTGGCGAGAATATCCCGGTTGATGACGGTGCTGTAGATGTGGCTGTGTCGGGCCTCGTTCTTAACTTTATCCCGAACAGGGAGAAGGCGTTGGCGGAGCTTGTTAGGTCTGTCAAGAAAGGTGGAACAGTCGCCGCATATGTATGGGATTATTCAGGCCACGTTCAGTTCATGCGCTATTTTTGGGATGCGGCAATCGCGCTTGACCCAACAGCGGCTGAAAAGGATGAGGGCGTTCGTTTTCCAATTTGTCGCCCTGCTGCCCTGTCGGAATTGTTCTCAAGTGCAGGATTGCGAGATGTTAAAACCGCACCGATCGATATCCTGACGCCCTTTGAAAATTTTGATGATTATTGGTCTCCGTTCCTTTCTGGAATTGCACCTGCGCCGGGATATTGCGCGTCTTTGGATGATGAAGCGCGCCAGCGTTTGAAAGATCGTTTGATTGAAACTCTACCGACTGACCCGGACGGGATGATATTGCTGGCGGCCCGCGCATGGGCAGTTCGGGGAACACGGTGAGACCGTCGCAACCGACGCACGGTTTGAACCTGCGGTTCGGATCTGGCCTAAGGCACAATTGACACCCCCTCCAATCGGGCGCTCAATACAGAAAATCACTTTGAGAGAAGCCCCGCCAATGCGCCTTTTGGATGTCCTGAAAATTGAAAAACCAATACTCTCCGCCCCGATGGCCGGCGCGGCGGGGCCAGAACTGGTGGCTGCGGTCTGCAATGCGGGCGGTTACGGTGTCATTCCGCTTTGGGGTAAGTCAAAAGATCAAGTGGCTTGCGGAATTGAAGAGCTGCGCGCCCTGACAGATCGGAATTTTGCGGTCAATTTGAACCTGTCTTTTCCCTATGAAGATCAACTGGACATATGCATCGCCGAAGGGGTGCATGGCGTGTCATTGTTCTGGGGCATGGAGCCTTCAGCCATCGCACGGGCGAAGGCAGGTGGATTGACAGTTCTGATGAGCGTGGGAAACGCCAAAGAAGCGAAAGCAGCGGCCGAGGCCGGTGCCGATGTGATTGTCGCGCAGGGATGGGAGGCCGGAGGCCACGTTTGGGGGCAGGTTTCCACCATGGCCCTGATCCCCGCCGTTGTGGATGCGGTTGATATACCGGTTGTGGCCGCAGGTGGGATAGCCGACGGAAGGGGCATGGCAGCCGCCATGATGCTGGGCGCATCAGGTGTCTGGATCGGTACACGGCTACTGGCCAGTTCGGAGGCGACAATCCACGAGGTTTATCGCAACCGCATTCTGCAAGCATCAGAGGCCGACACACAATGGGCCCATGACCTGTATGATGTTGGCTGGCCGGACGCGCCGCACCGCGCCCTTTCCAACTCGACGTCGCAGGAATGGTTGCAAACAGGATCTTCTGCCCCAGGTCACCGGCCAAATGAAAATGAGCAGATTGGCAGACGTCCCAATGGTGACCCGGTTGTTCGGTATCAGAGTTATACCCCCTTGCCTGAAACATCAGGTGACGTGGAGGCGATGTCGCTTTGGTCAGGCCAAGGCGTGTCATTGGTACGCAAAGTGATGCCCGCCGCCGATATTGTTGAAGAGATCTATCAAGAGGCAAAAAAGCGCCTGCAAACTGGCCATTCAGTGCTCTGATCCCTGCGAGATCCATTGCGGGCTTTTGGTCCGCCACTATGGCTGAAGGTAAGAGTTTCTGAGTAAATTCAAGAGCATTTCGCCTTCCTTGGGCATCCTGTTTCAATCAAGTGCCAAGAGAAAGTATTGAAAGCTTTTTGGCCTTTGGTGGGACAGTCTTCGATCAAACGCTCCGCAGCAGTGATCAATTTGGGGCTCCTCGCAGACCTTTTGTGCATTGCACGCAGGAGGTGCCAGAACACAACCGCTTCTGGCAAAGGCACACCCTCCCCTTTCAGCATTGCTGAAAGTTGCCCCTAGCGATCGCCCGTATCGTCGAGTTGGGTTTGAAAGCGGGCCTCGATTTCACGCAATTCTTCAATGGCGCTGCGAATATCCGAGCTGTCGATGATGTTGACCTCGACCCGTTGACCGGTGTGGGACAACTGCCTGCCTGAGGTCCGGTCTTTGGATGCCACATATTCCGAGAGCTCGAAGTACTGAACAGGTCGTTTGAAGCCGCGCGGAATAAACTCACCCTTGCCTTCGACTTTCACATGCGCCTCGACCAGTGAAACGGTGTTCTGATCCATGACTATTTTCTTTGGATCGGCCAATCCCTGAAGTCGTGCAGCCAAGTTTACCGGGCTGCCCAAAACGGTGTAGTCAAGCCGCTGATCCGAGCCAAAGTTTCCAACGGTACAATAGCCCGTGGCAATGCCAATCCTGACGCGCAAGCCGTTGGTAACACCATTTTTCTTCCAGAAACTTTGCAGCTGCTCGACACGTTCCTGCATCCTTACCGCCATTTCAACACACCGCAGGGCATCATCTGCATCCCCTTGGGTTTCCGGGTCTCCAAAGAAGACCAGGATTGCGTCGCCAATAAACTTGTCGATGGTGCCACCACACTCGATTGCGATGTTTGTCATTTCCGACAGATACGAATTGATCACGGTTGCCAGACGTTCCGGCTCCATCGTGTCGCTCAGGTCGGTGAACTGCACGATATCGGAAAAGAAGATCGTCAGATTTTTGCGCGCATGTGTTCTGGACGCATCCTCTGTCTCGGAGAAAATACTGTTATAGATCTGCGGAGACAGGTACTTGGCCAGCCGATTTGCCAATGTCTCAAGTTGCTGGCTCTTCTGTTCTATAATTTCTCGGTCACGAATTTTCTGCTCAAGCAAATCCTCACGTTCGCGCCGCAGCGACCATTCAGCGGTCCGGTCGACAAACTGGCCCTGAACACCATTGAGGTAGGAAAAATCACTGTTCTGCGTGTATGTGGACAGCAAGGAGAACACGCGATCCTCGCCTTCGACCGAGACCTGAACATGCGGCAAGAGCACGGATCCGTCTTGCTCCAGGCCCGATCTGTATAGATCAATCTGCTTGCCCGGCAGGCCCAGACGCTCCAGCACATTCAGCATGGATGTATCTGTGGCGTCGCCCAATTCAGGAAAAAAGACGCGGAAATTTTCGTTCACGCGTCGGATTTCAAGGTCCTTGTTGGCAAAATACGCAGCTGTGATGGCATTCTCGAAGTTGAAGAAACTGAGGCCCAGAATGGTTTTCTGATTGAAAAACTGCTCAGCATTCATGACGTGTGCTCGTTAAGTTGGGCATTGGTGTCTTGATCTCTGAACTGCCGCTCCGCTTGCGCAATTTTACCCGTCACAGCGCCCCAGGTCGTGACGCAATAGGGGACACAATACGTCAGCAGCACTTTCAGAAACGGTGGGAATTGCCCAGCCAGAATGAGATCTCCATGATTGATGGCCGTCAGCAGGGTGCCAACGATCAGAGCCGTGACAGCCGCTTTGTGCGGTGTGCCATCTCCGAAAAGCAAGGACGGCCAATCTGGCCTCCTTCGTGATATCTCGTTCGACATATCGCAAGTCTCCGCTCTGGGTTCAGACAAAATGTTCGACCGGAACGCCAGGCGGCCAATGGCTCGTAGGCAGATGATAGGGGCACATCAGGCGATGTGACAGGTCTTTCTTTACCTGTCGTCCCCCCCGAGGTTTGTCCCGTTTATCGCGCCGGCATCCACCTCAGGAATTTTAATCACGCTTGGAAGTGCCCCCATTGAGGGGTAGCGTCCCATGACCGGCCCAATCACCGGCGCTGGCAAACGGGAGAAAACAATGACGCTTTCACTGCAGGTTTTATACACAACAGAAAATGGCACGACATTCGATCATGCCTATTACGCGTCAACACATATGCCCATCGTGACCGAGCATATGGGCCCTCATATTGAGAAAACGCTGATCACCAAAGGCTTGGCAGGTGGCCCGGATACCCCCGCCGGATATCATGCCATTGCAACCATGACCTTTGCCGATCAGGGGGCGTTGGATGCTGCAATGGCCGCTGCGGGTCCGGCACTGCAGGACATTCCAAATTTCTTCAGCGGAGATCCCAAGATGCTCATCGGCGAAGTTGCCGATTGAACGGAAACCTTTTCTGCGTTGTGGCCAATGTCAGCCCATGGGACCATCGGTTGATGGGCAACCCGAGACTACAGGGCAAATTCGGGATGTTAATAAATGACCTTCCAAAGGCTGCATTGGCCGTTGCAATGCTTGGTACGTCCGCTTTTGCCGAAGCAGACTTGGGGCAGGAATGGGTCAATGCTATGGACGCCTGTGAAATGCTGGTTTCCAAGCAATCCTTTGATGGTTTTCAAAACTATGCCGATACTCAGTCTAAACTGAATGTTGCACCACAGCTTGAGCGTGGCTTTAAGCATCCCACTATGCCATTGATTGTGAGTGCTATTTCAGACGGTTCTGAGTGGTTCCTGTGCGTTGTGACGGGTGACACCGGGAATGAGCAAGGGGCAATAATCGGCACCCTGACAGGAACGCTCCTTGCTCAAATAAGAGATTTCGGAAACCGAACCATGGCGTTTGACGATGCAAAGACCTTTGCACCAGTCCGTGTCATTTGTCATGCAGATGGACGTCTGACCTCGGTCTTCGCATTTTATGGCGAAGACCGGGAGTTGCGGGTCGCCGCCGCAAACCAACTGCCAAAAGGCACAAGTAGTCCCTGCCACTAGAAGCGGACATCCAGTTATGAAGGAGCATGGTCCGCATACGACCGGTTCATGCACCGCGCGGCGAACGGCGGTGTTATCCGAACCGGCTACAGCTGACCCATGCCGCGAATGTGTTGAAAAAGCTCATACGGCCCCGGATCACGTGGTGACTGGGCTCTTCTCAGATGGACGTTTAGGCCAGGGCCAGAACCCATTCGCGCAGCAAGCGATCGCCGACGGTTCATTCATGGGATGAGCCCGGCGTTTCAGGAATGACGGCATCGACCTCGATCTCAACGAGCCATTCGGGATTCACAAAGCGATTTATGGCCATGATCGTATCGACCGGTCGGGCATCTATGCAGTATTTCTTTCGGGCTTCGATGGCCTCCTTCCAATTGTCAATGTCGGTCAGGATCACCCGCGTTCGCACGATATCTGCCAAGCCCGAACCGGCATCTTCAAGTGCTGCCTTGATGATCTCGAAACACTGTGTGGTTTGTGCGAAGACATCACCAATCCCGACCGTTTTGCCATTTGCATCGACGGGGGCGGTGCCGCCAACGGCAACAAATGACCCGACCCTCACGGCTCTGCTGAAACCGACGATTTTCTCCATCGGATTTCCATTCGAGATAAGTTGACGACCGGACATGACAGGAGAACTCCCTCTGTTGACCCTATTCAGTATAGCGAAGAACCGCAGGGGAGTCGCGTGGTTTACCGACCTGCCGTGCCGCCGGACCTGTCATGCCACCCCGCTGCCGGTTGGGCATCGTGCAGGGCGGGAAACAATCACAAAGTGGTCTTGTACGCACCAGCCTGGAAGACACGCCCCGGTCCACTCTGCCAAGATCGGTGCAAACCGCGGCAAATGGCAGGTGGGGGACCAAAGACAGTGAACAGCCACTTGCCAAATCAATCAGACAAGCAACAGCGTTCCAAATTTTCCGGCTGGGTCGCGACAGCCATAGGTCCACTTGTTCTGGTGGATCTTATTGTCGAGTTGGCCATCACTTTTTCCAACGCCATCCCCATGGCGAGCGAAATTGTTCATGGGATGGGGCTATCGGTTCAGCAAACTACCGGTCGCCAACTGGCATTTGCGTTCCTTGGTCTGAGATTGCGATTTGCCCTTGGCCCTTCCCACTTGATTTGATGAAAGTTCGAAAACCGACCGAGGCATAATCTTTCACAGATTTGGAAACTTACCGCTGGCCATTAAATTCGATCCCCCCCCTTCCGGCACGGGCTGAGCCGCCAATAGTAGTCTCTGGAGATCCAAGGGTAATGAAATCGGTTTTCTGATGCAGCCACCATTCCCTGTATCGCGCACTTTGATGGTCACAAGGCCCGCGACGCCGAAACAACATTGGCGCTATGGGGAAAATGTAACGCGGTTCCATCATAACAGGCACCGAACTCTTTAAGCATATCATCATGCAATGCTGTTCTTTCAGCCTGGTTCATTGCAGCGATGCGTTCCGCAACAGGAGTCGCCATCATCAAACCGTTTACAAAAGCGGACCCATCTTCGGCTTCGAGATCAAGAACAACCGTCTCAACGGCGACCTGCCCGAAACCCGCATCGTCGAACAGAGCCTGCACCTTCTCCGCGTCGGGAAAACCACAAACCGCACGGATTGCCTGGGTGGCCTCTTCCCCGAAATAGCGGCTGAACGCCGCCACCTGTGCCTGCATCAAGGGATTTTCTTCCAAACCACGCGCCGTGCAAAACACGGCCCTGCCTCCGGGCTTCAAGACCCGCAAACATTCGGACACAGCGGCAGGTTTGTCTGGAAAAAACTGAAGACCTTGCTGACAAATGATCGCATCAAAGCTTTCATCTTCGAAAGGCAGGTCTAGTGCATCTGCCAATTGAAAAGTCGCGTTCAGCCCGGCCGAGCGTTCCTTTGCAACAGCCAACATACCGGGATTGATATCACCACCTGTCGCCATAACACCTGACCGGGTTGCCAATCGCGCGACGATCCCTGTACCGCAGGCAAGATCGAGAAGGCGGTCACCGGGCGCAAAGTCCACCCGCGCAATCAGGTCGTTGGCCCATGGGGTGAATATGACAGGTACGAGGTGTTCTTCGTATCGCTCGGCCATATTGCCGCTGAGTTGCCATTCCGTGTTCACCATGTCGTTCCCCTCCCGCACTGCATGTTTAATCGAATTCGCTCTGTCTTTCTGCGGCCAAGCTGTCTACCTTCACAGGATGTGAACGGTTTGCCCTATGCGCCGTCCGCATCCTTTTCCAACCATGCACTCGCTCTTTGCCGGACATCATCCGGGATGTCCGTTGCTCTACGTGTTTCCAGATTGAGCATGACACATTTGAACAGTGTTTCAAACGCGATTGCATCGTCTTCTGACCGGATAAGGCGGTGGCGGAATGTGATGGATTTGGTCCCCATGGCGACAATCGACGTTTCCAACCGGATGGCATCACCCGACGACAGTTCCGAGCGAAAATCGCTTTCGGCATGTACGACTGCAAACGACAGCTTGCGGCCCGAGCGCATGTCACTGGCGGTCAACCCCATCTCTGCTTGAATGGCAAACACACCATCTGAACAGGCGGCAAAGTACTTTGAAACATTCATATGCCCCAGAAAATCACAATCCGAGGGGTCAACAACCGAACGGAAGGAAATCATGGCAGTCATTCTCTGGCGCCTTTCTGTTTGAGCTGGCAATTTTTCAGTAAAAACTATCATGGGTCGCGTCGCAGACCAAACGATCGCTGCGATGATTGATCGGCCGCATGGCTACAGTCAAAGGAGCAAGCAATGCCATCCATCGATATCCAAGTTCTTGAAGGTGTATTTTCGACAAAGGAGAAAGCCGAGATAATACAAAAGGTGACAGATGCCTTCGGCGAAGTAGCCGGTCAGACGATCAGAGCCGGAACATCCGTTCGCATACACGAGGTGCGCAGTGGTGCATGGGGATACGGCGGAAATATTCTCAAAACAGAAGATGCTTTGGAGATGCGCGCACGCAGCTGATCAAGTGTCCAGATTCTAACTCAACCCAGCCTCAATTTTGAGCTGCGAACAATTGCCCCTCCGGCATTCTCGATGGTTTGCCATGGTGCGCGTGAACGGCTGCTTATCTCGCCTCGCCGTCGCCGGCCAAGTGTGCATAGGTTTGCCGTTCAGGGGTCATATCTCTAAACACAAGAAATCGGGTTTTGGGCGCTTTTGGCAGAAAGCTCGTTTCGTCCCGCCCAACAAATCCTTCGCATTTTGTCAAAGCCGGAAAGTCGCTGCCTGCTGGGCAGAGTAAGGCACGCGCCGTTTGTCCAGCGCCCTACTGTGATTGCCCGGTGAGGTCTTCGGCAAGCATCAATGCGTTGCCATCGGGGTCATAGAAGGTTGCTGTTTTCACCATCCCTTCAACCACATCGGTTGCACCGTCAAATTTGACCTCGGCCTGTTCCAGCGCCTGCCTTGCAGTATCGAGATCGTCGGTCCCGAAAACCGGTACGCAGTTGCCGGGCGCGGGTTTGGTGTGCTCGCCCAGGCCAAGTGTGACGCCTGCGGTATTGGTTTGAAGCTCTGACCAGCCTGCCTCGTCTGCGTGGTATAGCGTTTCAAATCCCAGCATGCGTTCAAACCATGCGGCGCTGGCATGTCGGTCCTTGACGGAGAATGCGATGGTGATGGTCTTGTCCAACGAAATAAGCGACATGGTCTTTCCTTACGATTCTAAATATACTAACTATACTTTATGGACATAGCGTTGTTTGTCAACATCACCTCAAGAGCTTGGGCGCTGCCCATCTTGTCAAACCTGCATGAAGGTGTCGCGGCGCGGCAGGCGCCATTGCTGGCCGCGACGGGGGCAAGCCGGACCGCATTCGCGCAGAGTCTGGACCACCTGATCAAGATAGGGTTGGTGGAAAGAAACCCCGGCTACGGGCACCCCCTGCGCCCGGAGTTGAGACTGACGGCGCAGGGCATTGCCGCTGCAGCAATCGCCAACAAAGTTCAAAAGGTTCCAATGGATGAAGGTCAGGATTTGCTGCGCAGGTCATGGACATTGCCGGTGCTGACATCGCTTCATGCGCCAAGTCATTTCAATCAGATCAAACGAAATCTGCAAACCATTACGGACCGGGCTTTGTCCCAGTCTTTGAAGTCGATGGAGAGCAGAAATTGGGTCTGCCGCAGCGTTGACCAGGCCGCCCGCCCGCCCAGATCGATTTATCGTGCCGTGAATACAGGGGAAGTAATCAGCAGGATCACTGCACCTGAAATCAGGTTTGGTTAGGGTCAGATCATCCCTCCGGCGCGGCATAGCTGCCATCTGGCCCATGCACCTCATCGCCCTGAAGCGCCGGTGAGAACACACAGATCAGATGCAGCGCATCGCCGTCCTCGGGCACATGCACCTCGTGCCGGTCATGGGCATTGGGCGCATAAAGAACCCCCGGCGTGATCTCGTGACGCGTGCCGCTGTCCAGTTCAATCACCGTCCCTGCCCCGCCGATGCAATAGCAGGCCTCGATGTGGTGTTTGTATTCCAGCCGCAGCACGGCGCCGGGCAGTACATGGGTTTCGGTCATGGAAAACCCCATGCCATCAGACTTGACCAAAAGCCGCAGGCTGGTCCAGCCCGGACCGGCAGCGTCGCGTTCTGTGCCGCGCAATTGTCTGTGATCTTGAACAATCATTTCACTGCGTCCCTTTTCATTCCCTGATCTGGGTCTAGACTGACAACAGCTGCATTTGAAAGTCCATGCCATGATCCATGTTCACCATCTCAACCGATCCCGTTCGCACCGCATTTTGTGGCTGCTGGAGGAACTGGGCGAGCCCTATACCATCGCCCACTACAAACGTGATGCGCAGACCAATCTGGCCCCGCCCGAGTTGCAGCTGGTGCATCCCTTGGGCAAATCCCCGATGATCGAGCTGGACGGCACATTGATCACCGAAAGTGCGGCGATTGTCGAAGTCCTATGCGGTCGTTACGCGCCGGAAATGATTCCGGAGCGGGACACGCCAGCCTATCTGCGGCATCTGGAGCTGATGCATTTCGCCGAAGGCTCGGCCATGACACCGATCTTGCTGAACCTTTACGTGGGGCGTTTGGGCGATGCGGGCAAACCGCTGCATCCGCGCATCACGGCAGAGCTCGACAACCATTACCGCTATATGAACAGCCTTGTGCGCCCCTCGGGGCATTTTGTGCAAGACAGCCTGTCCGCGGCGGATATCATGCTGAGCTTTCCGGCGGAGATTGCGATGCGGCAAGAGCGGGCCAAGGACTTTCCCGCGCTGGCCGGGTTTGTGCAGATGATCCAGAACCGGCCTGCATATCAACGGGCATTGGAAAAGTCCGAAGAGTAGAGCCGCGCCCCATTGCACCGCTCCGCGCCGCATGCCACCGTCGCGTTATGAAACAGACCTTGACCAGCCCCAATGGCACCCCCGCCAGCCGCTTTGCCTTTGGCACGATGCAATTTGGCGGACGCGCCGATGAAGCGCAGTCGCGCGAGATGTTTGACGCCTGTCTGGCGGCGGGCATCACCCATTTTGACACGGCACATGTTTACACAGGTGGCGCCTCAGAGACCCTTCTGGGACGGTTCGTACAGGACCGGCGCGAGGATCTGATCATTGCGACCAAGGCCGCCTATGTTGGCGGTGCGGGACGGGACAACTTGCTGGCCTCGGCGGAAACTTCGCGGCAGCGGATGGGTCTCGACACGCTGGACGTGCTGTACCTGCACCGGTTTGATCCAGACACTGACATGCACGAAAGTTTTGAGACCCTCGCCGAACTGAAAGAACGTGGACATGTCCGGCACATCGGCCTGTCGAACTTTGCCGCCTGGCAGGTGGTCAAGGCCGCAAACATCGCGGCTAAATTTGATCTTGAGATCGCGGTGCTGCAACCGATGTACAATCTGGTCAAGCGGCAGGCCGAGGTCGAGATCCTGCCAATGGCGGATGATCTGGGCATTCTCGTCGCGCCCTATTCGCCGCTGGGCGGAGGGTTGTTGACCGGGAAATATGCGGCGGGTGATGACGAAGGGCGTCTGGCGCAAGACAGCCGCTATGCCGCGCGATATGGCCAGCAACAGATGCATGATGCGGCACGGGGGCTGACACAGATCGCGGCGGAGGTTGGCGTACATCCCGCAACATTGGCCGTGGCTTGGGTGGCCCGGCATCCCACCGCACCCTCGCCGATCATTTCCGCCCGCAGCGGGGCGCAATTGCGGCCATCGCTGGCGGCGTTGAGCTATGTGATGTCCGATGCGCTTTATGATCAGATCACCGCGCTTTCAGTCACCCCGCCCCCGGCGACAGACCGGTTGGAGGAACAGGGTGAGTGATATTGTCGTTATTGGCGGCGGCATCGCCGGGTTGTCAGCAGCGGCGCGGCTGTCTGAGCATTTCCGCGTCACCGTTCTGGAGCGGGAACAGGCCACCGGCTATCACGCTTCGGGGCGGTCTGCCGCGATGTTTGAGCAGAACTATGGACTGCCCAGCACCATTGCGCTGAACAAGGCCAGCGCCGCCTACCACCGCGAGGCCAACGGCGGATATCTCAGCCCGCGCGGATTGATGATCATCGCCCGCGATGATGAGGCGGACGCGTTTGAGGATGATGTGGTCACCATGGGGATCGACCGGATTTCCAAGAACCGCGCGATGGAACTGGTCCCGATCCTTGATCCGGCCAAGTTCACGTTCGCCGGCTATCACGAGGCCGGCTATGACATCGACACCGACCGTTTGATGCAGGATTTCATTCGGCAGATCCGGGGCAATGGCGGCGCAATTGCCACCAGGGCAGAGGTCACGGCAATCACCCGTCAGGCGGATGGTTGGCAGGTTGTGGCTGCAGGCCAGACCTATGGAGCGGCCAAGCTGGTAAATGCGGCAGGGGCATGGGCCGATGAGGTGGCGCAGGCCGCAGGCATTGCGCCGATAGGGATCACGCCGCGCCGCCGGTCCATGGCACGCATTCCAGCGCCAGACGGGCTAGATCCGCAAAATTGGCCGATGTTCTTTGGCGTTGGCGAAAGCTGGTACGCAAAGCCCGATGCGGGTGCACTGCTGGTCTCTCCCGCCGATGAAGACGTGGTTGCGCCGCAGGATGCATGGGCCGACGATATGGTGCTGGCCGAGGGGTTGGCGCGGTATGAAGGCATGGTGCGCACACCGGTCACACGGTTGTTGGCGTCTTGGGCAGGGCTGCGCAGTTTTGCACCGGACAAGGCGCTGGTTTTGGGGCCTGATCCTGAGGATGAGAGTTTCGTCTGGTGCGCCGGACAAGGCGGTTACGGGTTTCAGACAGCCCCGGCGGCATCACAATTGCTGGCTGATCTGGTGCGCGGGGTGACACCTGCCCTGCCCGACGGTCTGGTGGCACAGCTCTTGCCGGATCGGTTGCGCAAATGACACGCAAGCTGCCCTCAACCGCCAGCGTGGCCATCGCCCAAGATGGCGCAAAACTGCACGCGCCGGCGGCGGCCCGCAATGCACCGGCCCTGCGCAATCTGCTGCTGGATCATGCCCCCAAGACAGGGCGGGCGCTGGAGATTGCCAGCGGCACGGGACAGCATATCGTGGAATTTGCCACCGCCCTACCGGGCCTTCACTGGCAGCCGACAGATATTGAAGCGGAGCGCCGCGCCAGTATTGATGCCCATGTGGCCGAGGCGGGCCTGTCCAACGTGGCCCCTGCCGCGCATCTGAACGCAGCGGAGGCCGGATGGCATGACGCCCATGCGCCGCTGGATCTGATTGTTCTGGTGAACCTTCTGCATCTGATATCCGAGGCCGAGGTGCGGACCGTGATCACCGAGGCGGCGCAGGCACTGAGGCCGCAGGGGGTGCTGGTCCTTTATGGCCCGTTCAAACGTGAGGGGCGGCTGACCAGCGACGGCGATGTGCGATTTGACGATCAGCTGCGCACCGCCGATCCGGCCATCGGTTACAAAGATACGCTCGACATGCATCGCTGGCTTGGGGATGCTGGGCTGACGGCGGTGCGGTCCATTGAGATGCCCGCCAACAATCTGGCTTTTGTTGCGCGAAAGATTTGATCATGAAATTATCCCGGTGCCTTGCTGTCCTTGCCCTTCTTGCCCTTGCGGCCTGCGGCGGATCCAGCGGGCCACCGGCAGAGCCGGGGGTTTTGTTTCCCGCCCGGTTTGGCGACACGGATCCGGTTGATTTTGCCAACCCCAAGCCCTCGCGCTTTGCCGTTCACGGGATTGATGCGGCGCGGTTTCAAAAGAGCATCAACTGGAACACGGCCCGGCGCAACGGGGTGAACTTTGCCTTTCTGAAGGCCACAGAGGGTGGTGATCTGCTAGACCCATCTTTCAAGAGCCATTGGCGCGGCGCGGGCCGTGCGGGGATGTATCGCGGCGCTTATCATTTCTATTATTTCTGCACCGCGCCTGAGGTGCAGGCGGCGTGGTTCATTCGCAATGTTCCCCGCACGGCCGGTGCCCTGCCGCCGGTTCTGGATATGGAATGGAACCCCTTTTCACCCACCTGTGCCCATGTGCGCCCACCAGCCGCCGAGGTGCGGGCGCAGATGCGCAAATGGCTGCGGATCGTTGAGGGCCATTACGGGCAGAGGCCAATCATCTACACTACGCCCAAGTTCTTTTCCGAGAATGGGTTGGGGCTGTTTCAGGGCTATGATTTCTGGCTGCGCACCACGGCCAAAACACCGGCAGAGGCCTATCCCGGCCAAAGCTGGACGTTCTGGCAATACACCGCAACAGGCGCCGTTCCGGGGATTTCTGGTGAAGTGGATTTGAATGCCTTTGGGGGATCGGCAGAGGACTGGAACGCCTGGGTTGCGCGGCGGGCTGCGCCCTAAGATCTCTGGCGGATAGGGTGGGTAAGCCGGGCAGAATGCCCGGCCTACGTTTTGCTTAACCGTCTACGCGAATGGTTGCGTTCTTCGGATCATAGGGGCTGTCTTCGACGATCTCGGCATCCCAGAGCTGATCAAACATTTTGACCTTCAGCTTGGTGCCAACCACCGCATGTTCTGGCTTGACGTAGCCCATGCCGATGGATTTGCCGAAGGCCACGGAATAGCCGCCGGATGTCAAACGGCCCGTGCGTTCCCCTTCGACATAAAGCACCTCACGGCCCCATGGATCGGCATCGTCTGGCCCGTCGATCAGAAGGGTGACGCATTTGGCGCGGATGCCGGTCTTTTCCATCGCTTCTTTGCCGTAGAAGTCTTTGCTCAGGTCAACAAAACGTGGCAGATCGGCCTCAAGCGGGGTCGCGTCGCGGCCCAGTTCGGTGCCAAAGGCACGGTAGGACTTTTCCTGACGCAGCCAGTTTTGCGCCCGTGCGCCCACCAGCTTCATCCCGTGCTTTTCGCCCGCTTTCTCAAGCTGATCAAAGAGATAGTTCTGCATCTCGATAGGGTGATGCAATTCCCAGCCCAGCTCGCCGGTATAGGCCACGCGGATCGCCTTGACCGGGCACATGCCCAGTTCGATGTTGCGCATGGTCAGCCACGGGAACCGCTTGTTTGACAGGGCGGTTTCGGGATCGGCGTCCTTGATGATCTCTTTGAGAACATCGCGGGATTTTGGACCTGCGATGGCAAAGACCCCCCATTGCGTGGTCACATCGTGGCATTCGATGTAGCCAAATTCGGGCGCTTTGTCCTCGATCGCCTTGCGCAGATAGTCACTGTCGTAGGCCGTCCATGCCCCGGCAGAAACCAGATAGTAGCTGTCCTGTCCGGTGCGCACGATGGTGTATTCAGTGCGCGTGGTGCCATGGGAGGTCAGCGCATAGGTCAGGTTGATCCGGCCCACGGAAGGCAGCTTGTTGCAGGTGAACCAATCGAGGAAGCGGGTTGCGCCCGGTCCTTTGACCACATGTTTGGTAAAGGCTGTGGCGTCGATCAGGCCCACGCCTTCGCGCACGGCCTTGGCCTCTTCCACCGCGTATTGCCACCAACCGCCACGGCGGAAGCTGCGGCTGTCATGGTCGTTGAACCCTTCGGGGGCAAAATAGTTGGGGCGTTCCCAGCCGTTGACCCAGCCGAATTGTGCGCCGCGTGCGGCTTGGCGGTCATAGGCCGGCGAGGTGCGCAGCGGACGGCAGGCGGGGCGCTCTTCGTCCGGGTGGTGCAGGATATAGACGTGGTCGTAGCACTCTTCGTTTTTGCGCGCCGCAAATTCGGTCGTCATCCAGTCGCCGTAGCGTTTGGGGTCAAGCGACGCCATATCGATCTCGGCTTCGCCCTCGACCATCATCTGGGCAAGGTAATAGCCGGTGCCGCCCGCAGCGGTGATGCCAAAGGAGAAGCCTTCGGCCAGCCACATGTTGCGCAGGCCCGGTGCAGGACCGACCAGCGGGTTGCCATCGGGGGTATAGCAGATCGGACCGTTGAAATCGTCCTTGAGACCGCAATCCTCACATGAGGGCACGCGGTGGATCATCGCGGCATATTGGTCTTCGATCCGCTCAAGATCCAGTTGGAACAGATCCGCGCGGAAGCTGTCAGGCACACCATATTCAAAGCGTGCTGGCGCGTCTTTTTCATAGACACCCAAGATCCAGCCGCCGCGTTCCTCGCGCACGTAGGATTGCGCGTCGGCGTCGCGGATGACGGGGTGTTCGGCATTGCCTTCGCCGCGAAACTTCACCAGTTCGGGGTCTTGATCCATCACGATGAACTGGTGCTCAACCGGGATGGCGGGCATTTTGATGCCCAGCATCTTGGCGGTGCGCTGTGCGTGGTTGCCGCTGGCAGTCACGACATGTTCGGCGGTGATGACGATCTGTTCGTCGGACGGCACAAGGTTGCCGCCCTTTTCAATCATCTTGGTTGCGGTGACTTCCCAGGCTTCGCCGTTCCAATGGAAAGCATCGGCCTGCCATTTGCGTTCAATCATCACGCCGCGCTGACGGGCGCCTTTGGCCATCGCCATGGTGACATCGGCCGGGTTAATGTAGCCGTCGGTCTGGTGATAGAGCGCGCCCTTGAGATCCTCGGTGCGGATCAACGGCCATTTGGCCTTTACCTCATCAGGGGTCATGAACTCATAGGGCACACCACAGGTTTCGGCGGTGGAGGCGTAGAGCATGTATTCGTCCATGCGCGCGTCTGTCTGGGCCATGCGCAGGTTGCCAACGACGGCAAAACCGGCGTTCAGGCCGGTCTCTTCCTCAAGGGTTTTGTAGAACTTGATGGAGTAGTCATGAATATGCGTCGTGGCATAGGACATGTTGAAATACGGCAGCAGCCCTGCCGCATGCCAGGTGGAGCCGGATGTCAGTTCATCCCGTTCCAGCAACATAACATCATCCCAGCCCGCACGGGCGAGGTGATAGGCAATGGACGTGCCGACAGCACCCCCGCCCACGACCAATGCTTTGACTTGCGTTTTCATTTGACGATTCCTTTGATCTCAATTGATCCTGTTTTACGGATTGGCCCTAGAATACGCGGGCACCAGCCGACCCAACATGTTAAAAAACCGACCTGCGCTGCGGCATGGTGACGTTAAGTGACCTCGCTGGGTCAAATTTGACCGATATTGGCGATGGCGGGCAAGACCGTGCAGCGCGATCCTTTTCTGTTTGGGTTGCAGCCGACAGCGGCTCAGAAGATCGCAGCATGTGACCGATATATTTATCATGGCAACAAAATAACGGCAGCAAACCGCCACACTGCGAACACATTGCCCTGCAAATTGGCGCGGCAATCATTGTCGATCCCGGTAGCCCTTTTTATGTTAACTGTCATTTCCTGCATCACCGTCGAACACGATCTCAGCCTGGTCCTCGTGGCCGGACTTCTATGTGCCTTCGGCAGCTGGGTCACATCGCGGCTTTATAAATCTGCGCAGATGCGGCCCAAACACCGCGCGATTTCGTGGCATTTTCTGACGGCCCTGACCGCAGGCGTAACAATCTGGTGCACCCATTTCATTGCGATGCTTGGCTATCGACCCGGTGCGCCCGTGAACTTTGACTACACGTTGACTGTCGTATCTCTGATCATCGCAATCGCCGGCAGCACTGTCGGCGTGCTGTTTGCCAGCCTGTCCAAGACGCGCTTCGCCCCTGCTTTTGGCGGTGCGATCCTTGGGCTTGCCATTGCCGGAATGCACTACGCCGGAATGATCGCCTATCGTGTGCAGGGCGTTGTTTATTGGGACAAAAGTTTTCTCGCGATTTCAATTGTGCTTGCGGTGGTTTTTGCGGCAGTGGCCTTATGCCTTGGCAGCAAGAGCACCCGCTGGAGCGAGTTTCAAATGACAGGCGCGTTGACCGTTGGTATCGTCAGCCTGCATTTCACCGGCATGACCGCCTTTCACGTCGAGCCGTTGAACATTTCAGGTGAATTTGTGAACCCCGAAGCCTTCAAGATTTTGGCGCTGGCGATTGCGGGCACGGCTGTTTTGATCGTTGTCGGGGGATTTCTGAGCTATGCCGTGGAAAGCCGCATTCGCATGGAAAGCATCAAGGAACTGACCGAAGCACGCAATGCCGCCGAAGAGGCCAGCCGTGCCAAATCCGAATTCATGAGCGTTCTGAGCCATGAGCTGCGCACCCCGCTGACCATTGTTTTGGGGTATGCCGGCATCGTGACCAAACTCAAGGACCACCACGAGAAAATTGCCGCCCGAAATGGAACGACGGCTGTGCCCGGACCGAACCCGATCGGTGAACAGGCCGAGCTTTACGGGCAGAAAATCACGGTTGCTGCGGATCACCTTTTGACGCTGATCAACGAGATCCTCGATTACACCAGCATGGAACTGGACGACGCCAAGCTGACCAGAGATATCTTCCCGCTGCCTGCCCTGCTGGATCAAGTCGCCGACCAGTTTGAGAAACTCGCGCAGGACAAGTCCATTGCACTGGACGTGCAGTCCGAACAGATCGACGCCTTTGCGGACCGCGGACGGATTTTGCAGATCTTGATCAACCTGGTGGGCAATGCGGTGAAGTTTTCCAACGGCTCGCAGATTTCGCTGTCCGCGCAAATGTCCAAGACCGGGTTCACCATCGAAGTGCGCGACAACGGCTGCGGCATCCCCGAAGAACATCTGGACCGCATTTTCCAAGCCTTCCAGCAGGTTGAGACCGCTGACACAAGATCCGAAGGCGGCACCGGCCTTGGTCTGGCGATCTGCAAACGGCTGGCCATTGCCCATGGTGGCGATATCAAGGTGCGCAGCTATCTGGGCGCTGGCACGACCTTTACGCTGTCATTGCCTGCCTCGGCCTTGGCCCTGTCAGAGACCCCCGCCGCCGCACCGCAAGGGCGTTCGAATTTTCGTTTGGCACGTGCAGGTTAACGGCAGGATACGCCGACCAGTCACTCTGGCAAAATCTTGCCCGGGTTCATGATGTTGTCCGGGTCAATCGCGGCTTTGATCGCGCCCATGATACCCACGGTGCCTGCACCCAACTCCTTGACCAGATAGGGGCGTTTGCCTTGCCCGATGCCATGTTCACCCGTGCAGGTGCCGTCCATCGAAATGGCAAGTTCGTTCAGCCAGCTCACAAAAACCTCCGCGCGGGCCACTTCATCAGCATCCTCCATGTCGATCATGATGGAGGCGTGAAAGTTTCCATCCCCCGCATGGCCCACAATCGGTGCAAACAGGTTCATCTCTGTCGCCTTGGCCTCTGCTGCAGTGACCGCCTCGGCAAAGCGCGAGATCGGCACGCAGACATCCGTGGCAATGCCCTTGCGGCCCGGACAGGCTTGGATCATCGCCCAATAGGCATCATGACGGGCCTGCCATAGCTTGTTCCGCTCCTCCAAGGTTGCGGTGGCCTCATAGCCGGTGCCGCCTTCCTCTTCGGCCAGCATGCCAAAGGTTTCTGCCTGTTCCGCCACCCCGGCCTCGGATCCGTGAAACTCTAGCAAGAGCAGCGGCGTTTCCGGCAGGGACAGATTGGAATAGGCGTTCACCGCCTTCACAAGCTGCGCATCCATCAATTCGATCCGCGCCACAGGCAGGCCATATTGGATCACCGCCATCACGGTTTTTGAGGCAGCCTCCACACTGGGAAAGGAACAGCGGGCCGCCGAGATCGCCTCGGGTATGCCCTGCAAACGCAGGGTGATTTCCGTGATCATGCCCAGCGTCCCTTCTGAGCCGACCATAAGCCGTGTCAGATCATAACCCGCCGACGATTTTCGCGCCCGGCTGGCGGTGCGGATCACCGTGCCATCGGGCATCACTGCCTCAAGGCTCAGCACGTTGTCCTTCATCGTGCCATAGCGCACCGCATTGGTGCCCGAGGCCCGCGTCGCCGTCATCCCCCCGATCGAGGCATTGGCGCCAGGATCGATGGGAAAGAACAGCCCCTGATCCCGCAGATAGGTATTGAGCGCTTCGCGGGTCACGCCCGGCTGCACCCGGCAATCAAGATCGCCTGCATTGACCTCAAGCACCTGATCCATCTGGCTGAGATCCACGGAAATGCCGCCCGCGGGTGCATTCACATGCCCCTCCAGTGAGGTGCCTGTGCCATAGGCAATGACCGGCACCTTATGGGCGGCGCAGGCTTTGACAATGTCCGAAACTTCTTGCGTGGATTGGGCGAACACCACCGCATCTGGCATCTGGTTTTCGATCCAGGTGGTGGTATGGCCATGCTGTTCGCGGATAGAATGACCTGTTTGCAACCGCTCGCCAAACTGCTGCTTCAAAATTCCCACGACGGTGGCGATCCCCTCTTCGTTGCGCGGCAAAGCTCTGGCATCTCCCATGGTGTCTCTCCCCTTATTCTCCGTATGCAATGCCTTCGCGGCGCGGATCGGCACCGCCCTGCAGATCATCGCCAATGGCAATCAGATGCAGACCCGAGGTCAGCCCACGCGCGTTCACCTCAAATCCCATCGCTTCGAGCGGGGCGGCAAGCGTTTCAGCCGGTGTGCCCGCCTCCAGATCATAGGTGCCAAAGCGGTTAACGGCATGAGCCACCGTCACCGCTTGCTGCACGTCGAGCCCCCAGTCGATCACCCCGACAATGGCTTGCGCCACATAGCCGATGATGCGGCTTCCGCCCGGGCTGCCCACGGCCAGCACCGGTTTGCCATCTTTGAGCACGATGGTTGGTGCCATGGAAGAGCGGGGCCGCTTGCCGGGCTCCACCCGATTGGCCACCGGCACCCCGTCGCGGTGCGAACGGAAGGAAAAATCTGTCAACTCATTGTTGAGCAGAAAACCACCCGCCATGACGCGTGATCCAAAACCGTTTTCGATGGTCGTGGTCATGCTGGCCACATTGCCATAGCTGTCAACAATCGACACATGGCTGGTCGACGGCAGCTCAATCGCCGCGTCATCGGCCCAGTTCAGTGCATGATCAAATTCCGGATTGCCCGGCGCAACCTCGGTCAAGGCCGCATCCCCATCCAGCAATTCCGCCCGCTCCGCCAGATACCCCGGCTCCAGCAACCCCTGTACCGGCACGGGCACATAATCGCTGTCCGCGAGATACCGGCCGCGGTCTGCAAAGGCCAAACGCCCCGCATCCCCCATCAAACGGCGCACCTCTGGGTCAAGCGGTCCGGCACTCAGGTCGGAACCTTCGAGCAGCCCAAGGATCTGCCCAACCGCCACAGCGCCCGAGGAGGGCGGCCCCATGCCGCAGACCTCATGGCCGCGATAGGGCGCGCAAACGGCGGCGCGTTCCTTGACCTGATAGATCGCCAGATCCGTCTCGGACAGTACACCCGGATTGCCCTCTGCGCCCTGAACAGCCGCCACGATCTGCCGCCCGATGGCACCGCCATAAAACGCACCCGCGCCCTCCTTGGCAAATGTGGCAAGTGTCTGCGCATAGGCCGGATTGCGCAGGGTGGCTCCCACTTCAATCGGCGCCCCCTCCGGAAGAAAATAGGCTGCGGTGTCAGGCGAAGTTGCCAAACGCATGGCATCTCCGGCCACCAGCTTGGCCAATCGCGGGGATACGGCAAACCCGTCCTGCGCCACTTGTTGTGCCGGGGCCAGCAAAGACGCCCAGTCGCGATTGCCCCAGCGTGCATGTACGTCCGCCATCAGCGCCGGCGTGCCGGGCGTGCCAACAGACCGTCCGCCCACAACCGCATCGAAAAACTTCAGCGGCGCGCCGTCCTGATCCTGAAACAACTGCGGCGTTGCCGCCAATGGCGCGGTTTCCCGGCCATCCAGCGTGGTCACTGCACCTGATCCGGCATCATACCAAACCAGAAAGGCGCCGCCGCCCAGACCAGAGCTTTGCGGCTCAACCAAACCCAACATGGCCTGCACAGCCACCAGGGCATCCGCAGCCGTGCCGCCCGCCGCGAGCACATCTGCACCGGCCTGCACCGCATGGGGATTGGCCGCCGCGACCATCCAATTGTCCGCCACCACGGGCCGCCCCTGCGCCTTGGCCTCGGCGGATGCTGCCAAACCCGCGGGAAGATCTGCAAAGACCCCCGCCCCGGACGCCTCAGGCGCGACGCTGTCAGCCACCTGCTGCGCGGTCGCAGCTGATCCAAGACACAAGGCAAGTCCGACCAAAGCAAATCTCATGACATCACTCCTTTGCCCTTTTTGGCTCAAAAATACTCTGGGGGAGTTTGAGGGGGCAAAGCCCCTTCATCCCTTCATAAATCGAATGCGGGCTTGCCCGCGCCGCCGCCCTACAACATCGAAGGGACAACCTGATCCGGCGGGCGGTGACCGTCATCAAAGGTCTTGATGTTGATGATCACTTTCTCGCCCATCTCCATCCGGCCTTCGACAGTGGCCGATCCCATATGCGGCAGCAGCACGACATTCTCCAACTCGCGCAAGCGCGGATTGACTTGCGTGCCGTGTTCATAAACGTCCAGCCCCGCGCCCTTGATCTCGCCCGCGCGTAGCATCCGGGTGAGGGCGTTTTCGTCGATCACCTCTCCGCGCGAGGTGTTCACGATCACCGCATCGGGTTTCATCAGCTTCAAGCGCCGCGCGTTCATCAGGTGGAAGGTGCTGGGGGTGTGCGGGCAATTGATGCTGATCACATCCATCCGCGCCACCATCTGGTCCAGACTTTCCCAATAGGTTGCGTCCAGATCCGCTTCGATCTGCTCATGCAGGCGGCGTCGGTTGTGATAATGCACCTGCATGCCAAAGGCCGCCGCGCGGCGTGCCACGGCCTGTCCGATCCGGCCCATGCCCAGAATGCCAAGCCGCCGGCCGCTGACGCGCCCGCCCAGCAGGGCGGTGGGTGCCCAACCGGACCATGTGCCTTTCTGCATCTGCGCCATGCCCTCGGACATGCGGCGCGTCACCGACAGGATCAGGGCCATGGTCATATCAGCGGTATCATCGGTCAGAACGCCCGGTGTGTTGCTGACCAGCACGCCGCGTTGACGGGCAGTGGCCACATCAATGTGGTCCACCCCGGCCCCGTAATTGGCAATCAGTTTGAGCTGTTCGCCCGCCTGGCCAATCATGGCCGCGTCAATCTCGTCTGTGACAGTCGGCACCAGAACATCGGCAGTTTTCACCGCTTCGATCAGTTCACTTCGGGTCATTGGCGTGTCGTCTTCGCGCAGCCGCACGTCAAAAAGTTCGGACAGCCGTGTTTCCACGGCATCTGGCAACCGTCGCGTGACTACAACACTCAACCGTTTCTTTGCCATGCTTATCTCCCCGGCCTTGGCCTCAGTCTATTTGAAAGGCATGGTGTCTCATGCAGCGACGAGGCACAAGAACCCCGCGCCGCAAAAGAGCAAACAAATCAGTATGACAGTGCAGGCAGCACCCATGATCATGACAAAGTTGCAAAGCGCCGTTCTGGCGCTGGCCCTTGTGGCATTCGCCCCGCATGGACCGGTACAGGCAGGGGAAACCGGATCAGTGACCCATCTGCCGCTCCCGCGGTTCGTGTCAATGAAAGCCTCGGAAGGCAATGTGCGGCGCGGCCCGTCCCTGTCGCATCGGATCGACTGGGTTTTCAAGCGCCGCGATATGCCGCTGCGCATTACCGCAGAGCATGGTCATTGGCGCCGCGTCGAAGACCGTGACGGCATGGGCGGCTGGGTGCATTATTCGCTGCTTTCGGGCACACGCACGGTTCTGGTTGAGCAAGACATGTTGCCGCTGCATGTGCGCCCTGACCCCAATGCACCGGTGACGGCGGCTTTGGAAATTGGTGTTGTGGCTCGGCTTGGCGATTGCAGCACCGAATGGTGCGAGTTGCGATCAGGCGGCTACAAAGGCTGGGCGCCCAAGGCGCGGGTCTGGGGCGTGGCCGCCCATGAGATCCGCGAATAAGATATCCGATTTCAAAGACTTGACGAAAGCACCACCGCCGCTCAACGGGTCTTTTCAACAAAGGCGTTGATCCGCCGCGCCAGTTCGGGGCCGACGTCCTCTTGCAGGAAATGACCTGCGTCCGGCAAGATCACATGGTCCTGCCCCGCCGCGCCGGTCATCCGGGTTTGAAAGATCTTTTCCACCCCTGCCATGATTTTGTCGTCCGCGCCAAAAGTGGTCAGGACCGGCAGGGTCAATCCCGAAAGCACCTTCCACGCCGCGCGGTTTGCCGGGGCTGCGGGATCATCCGGTGTGCTGGGCACCAGTGCCGGAAACTTGCGCGCGCCCGCTTGATACCGATCATCGGGGAATGGCGCGTTGTAAGCGGCAACCTCGGCCTCGGTCAGCTTGGACGTGGTGCCGCCATAGACGATCCGGCCTGCGTTGAACTCCGGCACGCTCAGCGCGTAGTCCCGCCAGCTTTCAAACGCCTTGCTCATCGGTTGATCACCTGTGGGCAGCGCGGTGTTGCCCACAACGATGCGGGCAAAACGATCCGGCATCGCGGCAACAAGCCGCAGGCCGATCAGCCCGCCCCAGTCCTGCGCAAAGAGCGTGATCTCCTGCAAGTCCAGCTGCTGCACAACGGACATCATCCAATCGACGTGCCGCTGATAGGTGTAATCTTTCAGTTCGGTGGGCTTGTCCGACCGGCCAAAGCCGATCAAGTCCGGCGCAATCACCCTGTGCCCGGCATCCACCAAGGGCGGGATCATGTGGCGGTAAAGATAGCTCCACGTCGGCTCCCCGTGCATCAACAGCACAGGCGCGGCACCGCGCGACCCTTCATCAAGGTAATGCACCCGCAATTGGCCGCCTTCGGTGTCATCCACCTCCAGATAGTTGGGGGAAAAGGCATAATCGCTCAGCCCGTCAAAATGGGCATCATCGGTCCGAAGGAATTGCATGGGTCTCTCCTTTGCATCAGGGTAGTCCGCGACACATCCCCCATTCAAGGACCAAACCATGAAAGCCATCACCTATGACCGCTTCGGAAGCGCCGCAGACGTCTTGAAGCCCGCCGAGGTGGTCTGCCCCGATCCGGCGGCGGGGGAGGTCTTGGTCAAACTGGTCTATTCCGGCGTGAACCCCTCCGATGTCAAATCCCGCGCGGGCGGGCGGCCCGGTGTGACCAAACCTGCCTTTGATCAGATCATCCCGCACAGTGACGGAGCGGGCGAAGTGATCGCCGTGGGCGCAGGCGTGGATGCGGCCCGCATCGGGCAAAGGGTGTGGATCTGGAACGGCCAGTGGCAACGCCCCTTTGGCACCGCGGCAAGCCACATTACCCTGCCCGCGCAGCAAGCCGTACCTCTGCCCGACGCGGTGAGTTTTGAAACCGGCGCCAGTCTTGGCATTCCGGGGCTGACGGCGTGCCATGCCGTCTTTGGTGGCGGAGATGTTGCCGGTGAGACTGTTTTGGTTCAGGGCGGTGCAGGCACCGTTGGTCTGCTCGCCGTGCAACTGGCCAAATGGGGCGGTGCAAGGGTGATCGCGACCTGCAGCCCCAAAGATATGGATGCGGTCCGGGCGGCTGGCGCAGACCATGTGATCGACTACCGCGCCGATGATCTGCCTGCACAGGTTTTGGCGGCCAATGATGGCGCATTTGTCGAAACCATTGTCGAAGTGGAATTTGGCATCAACATCGCCATGGACACCGAGGTGATCGCGCCAAATGGCCGGATCGCCGCCTATGGCGCGGCCAAGGAGCTGTCACCAACGCTGCCGTTCTATCCGCTGCTGTTTAAGGCCGTGACCATCGATATCATTCTTATCTATCTGCTGCCCCCGGCCGAGCGGGACCAGACCATCACGCGGCTGCACAACGCGTTGGCCGAAGGTGCATTGGATTGTCCGGTTGCCAAGATCTATCCGCTGGCCGAAACCGCCCGCGCCCATGAGGCGGTGGAAGCCGCCGTGCGGTCCGGGGCGATCCTGATTGATTGTCAAAGCTAGGGCCGCAACCTAAGATCGGGGCGAATTTTACCACGGAATTTGTTATGCGTCTTTTTGCCCTGATCTTGTGCCTGTTCCTGCCTTTTGCCACCCTCGCGCAAAGCGTGGATCAACCCAATGGCACCATCGCCATCGAAGACAACGCCAGCGCCGATGCCGCCATTGCCACCCGAATTCGCGATATTCTTGGGGAATTGGAGGGCTATGAAGACATCAGCGTCACGGTATCCTCCGGCATTGTCACCCTGCGCGGCACCACGCTGGATACGGCAACCGCAGTCCGCCTGACCGAGCTGGTTGGCCGGGTTGAGGGGGTGGTCGCGATCGAGAACGAGGTGTTCGAGACCACGGATGTGGCCCGCCGCCTGAACCCCGCGGTGGACCGGTTCAAGGCCCGCGCCACGCAATTGGTGGCCTTCCTGCCGCTGGCGCTGATTGCGCTCGGCGTATTCGTCCTGATTGTTTTTGCCGGGTTCTTCATCGCCCGGATGCGGCAACCCTGGGATCGCTTGTCGCCCAACGCCTTTATCGCCGACATCTACCGCCAGATCCTGCGCCTGCTGTTTGTGATCGGCGGCCTGGTTGTGGCGCTGGATATCGTGGGCGCAACGGCACTGCTGTCTGGCATTCTGGGTGCGGCCGGGATTGTCGGCCTCGCCATCGGTTTTGCCGTGCGCGACACGGTGGAGAATTTCATCGCCTCGATCATGCTGTCGATCCGCCAGCCGTTTCGCCCCAATGACACGGTCGAGATCAACGGCGACACCGGCAAGGTGATCCGCCTGACCAGCCGCGCAACCATTTTGCTCAGCTTTGATGGCAATCACATTCGCATCCCCAATGCGACCGTTTTCAAAAGCCGCATCGTGAACTTTTCGCGCAATGCAGAGCGGCGGTTTACATTTGCGCTGTCTGTGGCCTCGGACACCGATCTGGATGCTGCACGGCAATTGGCGTTGCAGACTCTGAACGATCTGCCCTTCGTACTGGACAGCCCTGAGGTGTCGGTTTGGGTTGAATCGGTGGATGATTTCTGGATCACGCTGATGATGGCGGCATGGATTGATCAGAATGAGACCAGCATCGTTCTGGCGCGCAGCGAGGCGATCCGCCTGACCCAGGCGGCCTTGGACGGGGCAGGAATGGCAGCGCCCGTGCCGGGCTACCGCATCGAAAACCTGCCTGCGGTCCTGCAAGCGCCGGCGCCCGCCCCCGAGGAAACAAAAGAAAGCCGCCCCCCTGCCCCAGCACCGGTTCAGGATGTGGAGGCAACAGCCGATAAAGAGCTTGAGAAAATCGTCGATCAGGAGCGCGCTGAACTGGCGCGCCGCGATCTTCTGAATATGAATGCGTCCGAGGAGTAATTTTTTGCGAAAACAGGCTTGCACCCAGCGCCCAGTCCCCTTAATTAGCCCCTCAGTTGGGATGTAGCCAAGTGGTAAGGCAACTGTTTTTGGTACAGTGTACCGTAGGTTCGAATCCTACCATCCCAGCCACTTCCAGAGACATAAAAGAACACAACACCCGTCGCACCCGCTGGTCCGAAAAGGCCCCAGTTTCGGCCCCTGTTGGCGGGCGGCTACCCGTGTTCGTACGAGGTGG
>Ga0189291_100044_pt1 | contig 215836 bp, 219 predicted proteins | sample UW1redminimetaG_FD_130331 | JGI IMG/M metagenome (GOLD analysis project Ga0189291, IMG submission 130331) | Marine microbial communities from the Costa Rica Dome - UW179B-red mini metaG | ecosystem: Environmental > Aquatic > Marine > Oceanic > Photic zone | place: Costa Rica: the Eastern... | reverse complement strand
GCTCCGCGGGCGCTTTTGAGTATTTTGCTTTCATCTTCGTTCCTTACAGTCACTACGATGAAACCAAAATACTCCCTTATTCTATGACGCTAATCTGTCTATCGATCGCTGACGGGGAACAGGTCTGTGCTGCATCGCCAACCGCCATATCATGACTGACAATGCCAAGGATCATGCCGCCCAAAATGTTGATGATCAGGATCAATACGCCAGCGACCGCATCGCCCTTCACAAATTTCGACGCCCCATCCATGGAACCGTAAAAGTCAGCTTCGGTTGCCACTTCCTGACGCCGCTCTTTGGCTTCTTCCGGCGACAACAGGCCCGCGTTCAAGTCCGCATCAATCGCCATCTGCTTGCCCGGCATAGCATCCAGCGTGAAGCGTGCGGTTACCTCCGATACGCGGCCTGCGCCTTTGGTGATCACCACCAGATTGATGATCATCAGGATCGCAAAAACGAATACCCCGACGACATAATCCCCGCCGATCAGGAAGTTTCCGAAAGCCTCTATGACCTGCCCGGCCGCATGCGGTCCGGCATGCCCCTCCACCAGCACAACGCGGGTCGAGGCAACATTAAGCGCCAGACGCAGCAATGTCGCGAAAAGCAAGACGGTGGGAAAGCTGGAAAAATCCAAAGGCTTGGCGGCATTTAAAGCGACCATCAAAACCGCCAGCGCAATGGTGATATTTGCGATGAAGCCGATATCCAGCACCATCACCGGAACCGGCAGGACCATGAAAATCACGAGCAACAAAGTAGCAATGGGCAATATGCCGGCCTTGGCCGTGTCGCCCAATTGCGTCTGGTGAGACGAGAAAAATGCTAACATCTAGCGAGCGCGCTAATATGATAAGGGGCTTGGCTTTGCGGCATAGGATATCCCAAATATGTTCGGGATCAGATCAGCAAAGGCCATGCCAATCAGTCGGATAATACTCGAGATACTTTGAAAAAATATTTTAAATCAAAAATTTACAAGAGTTTATCATAGGTTGGGGATATCCCACCACCCAAAGCATGCGCCAAATTAATGGCGCGCTGCTGGTTTAAATTCGTCAATTTATTGACCCTGAAACGCGCGCCATCGATCAGTTTGGACAATAGAAGCAACCGGTTTTTAATCGCGTGATTTTCATGCCAGACCCCGGTATTTTCTATCTCCGTCACCATCGGACGAATGGCGGATGCGGCCTCGATAATCCGGTCTGGGTCCTGCCCGTCCAACGCGTTGACCAATGTTTCGAAACCCGCCTCAAGACGGGTTAACAAATCCGCCGTCATGAAAAGTCACTGCCGGGCAGATCAAATTCCATCATCTTACCCGCGACCATCGTCGGATCGACCGGATATTGACCGTCGGCAATGGCATTTCTAATGGCGGTGATCCGTTGCATATCAATGGGCATCCCTAGCGCAACCATATGGTCTATCGCTCCCGCCAGAGTACCGCCGACACCATTAATGCCAGCCTCTTTGGTGACGCCGGTTTGAGCCGACGGCTGAATGCCATCACTTTGTCCCACGCCGATTGACTGGCCATGGGTCGCGCTGATCTTGTCTATCATGATAGTCTCCTCGGCTATGCTCGCCTTATAAAACGGGTAACCGCTACACTGATTTAGCCCAAATCAAAAAGACGGCAGAGCAACCCGGCCATGGCCGACTATCTCGGCCAATATGGGATGCGATTTTCGGGTCGCGCGCACAGGAATAATGTCGCCCAGACGGCCGTTGCGATCTGCTTGCATTTGCCGGGAAACAAGAAAGCCGTTTTTCTGGGCAACCAATAGGACCGGTTGTCCACGTTTCACCATCATCTGCGTGTATGATGTCCGGTCGCGGCTTTGGCCTTTGCGCGCCAAAGGCACTGAGATACGCCAGTTTAACGGCACGCACCGAATAAGAACCACGCCATCATTCCGCTTTTCAAACACTGGCGGCGCTGGGCATTTTTTCAGTCGTAAACGCTGGTCAATGGCATAGCTTGCGCCGTCCAGCGCGCCTTGATCTTTGCCTAGAAAGGATTGCAATTGCTGTTCAAGTGCGGCCACAGATTGAATATCCTGCCCGTGGGCCGGATGTCCGATGGACCCGCATAAAACTGCACCAACGGCACTCATTGTTTTCCATATCTGCATATTCATTCCTCCAAATGTGTGGGCGTTCCAGAAGCAAGGCCCGTGCCATCAGCCGCAACGCGGCGGGCAGGATCACGAGTAATGGTGATGATCAGATGCTGCGGCTCGCCATCCGCGGCGCGGCCTTGTTCGCCGAACATGATGTCCGTTTGGTGCACCCCGGCCGCCTTCAACGCGCGTCCAAAAGCCGCCATCCGGGCGGCGGATAATTCCCAATGGTCCAGCCGCGTCGATCCATCGGAACTTCCTTTGACCGACAAGCGGATATGATCCGTATCGGCATCAATCACCTGTGCCACTTCGCTCGCCTTTGCTCTGCCGGTCGCAGTAAGCATCGCCTCGCGCGGTTCGAATAGTGAAGACGCTGTCCATTCGAATTTTATCGATGGCGGATCGGCGGCGATAGGGTCTGACGACGGCTCGGGTCGGACAAAAGACAATATCACAAAGCCCAACATCAAGAGACTGAGATCAGCAAAAGCCAGCGACCAACGGTTCGCGGGCATCAGACGCATCCGGGTTTCCCGCGGCGCCGTTCATTTTGCTTGTGACTTTGTCGGGCCAGCACAATCAACCTGTCCGTCAATATCCTTTGCCACTTCAGCTCTTCCGTCGACAAGCGCAAAAAACGCTGGGATATCGGGGCCGCGATAAGGTTGGACAAGACCAAGCCATAAAATGTCGTCAGCAAGGCCAGCGCCATCGCCGAGCCAAGATTGGCCGGGTCGTTCAAGTCCTTGAACATCCGCACCAGCCCGATAATCGTACCGGCCATGCCGATAGCTGGAGCGACATCGGCCACCGCAATCCAGAAACGGATCACGCTATTGTGGCGGGCCTCCCGCTCGTTCAAGTCGCTACCCGCCCAACGCGAAAATGCGTAAATATCCTGGTCGCTTGCGAGATGGGCGGCCGCACGCGCAACAAAGCCGCTTTTCGCGTTGACCTGATCAACACAATGCAAGCCTTTGCCATCGATCACGGCTTCGACCTGATGCAGGGACTGACGTGCCATTTGAGCGTCCCGAACCGGGTCGGCGCGCAGCAGCACATTCCATGCGGTAAAGCTGCGGATCAAACCAGCGCTGCCTTCCTGAAGACCGACCACCGCGATGGCTCCCAGCCAGACCATGGCGAGCACCAACGGATTAAAAAGCTCAAGGATCGCTTGCACACCGGCCTCCGATGGTTGGCCAACTTGCAGTGACAATAAATTGTCGCGGAACGACAAAAAAATGACGCGATTTTTTGACGCTTTGCGACGTATCGGTCGGCAGACTGGCGGAAATTCTGGGCATTTGGACTTTGGCACACCCTTTGCTGAGTAGTGGGGGAAGGAACGAACACTGGCTCTCTATCCATCAGAACGGATGGCCAAGAGGCAGATTTACCTTCGCAAAAAAGGAGCATGGGTTCCGATCATGGACAAGATTTTCGGTATATATGGGGATGCGTTGGCGCTGCGTGCGCGGCGGTTGAACATGCTCGCGTCCAATATCGCCAATGCAGCAACCCCCAATTACAAAGCGCGGGATATCCATTTCGACAAAGCGTTGCTTTCCATGATCGAAGGGGACAGCGCCGACCAGCATATCGGTTATCGCATCCCCCTGCAGCCGGCCATGGATGGAAACACGGTTGAACTTTCAACCGAACAAACCCTCTTTGCGGAAAATGCAGTGCAATATCGCACAACATTATCTTTTCTCGACGGACGCATCGGCACGCTTCGCCGCGCGATGAAGGGGGAATAGATGGCGGACCCCATGAATATTTTTGATGTTGCGGGACGGGCCATGGCAGCGCAGCTGACGCGGCTCAACACGACCGCATCCAACATGGCCAATGCCCGGTCAGTGGCGAGCAGTGAGGCCGAGGCCTTTCGCGCGCTCAAGCCCATATTCCGCACCCATAGCGATAGCGCGGACATGGTGACGGTTGATGTCGAGCGCATCGTCCAATCCGATACCCAGCCGAAAAAGCGCCATGATCCGGCCAATCCGATGGCGGATGCCGATGGCTATGTCTGGGAAGCGGGTGTCGATGAGGCAACCGAGATGGTCGAGATGATCGAAACCGCCCGGCAATATCAGAATAATGTGCAGGTCCTGCAGACCGCCAAATCACTAATCTTGGAAACCGTAAGGATGGGGAAATAATGACCGTAATTTCAAATATATCGTCGGCGACTTCGAATGCCGCCGCCAGCGTCTCGGGCAACCAGCTCGATCAGGCTGCATTTTTACGCCTGATGACGGCGCAACTCAAAATGCAGGACCCATTTGAACCGCTCGATAGCAACGCGATGGTCGGTCAAATGGCGCAATTTTCAACCGTCGCAGGGATTGAAGAAATGAACGGATCACTCAGAAAACTAACGGACTCCAGCCGGATTGGCGATGCCTCAAGCTGGTTGGGGCGCAATGTCCTGCTACCCGGCAACATGGCAGTTCCGAACGCCATGGATCAATATGCCGGAGAGTTTACGCTCAATGCTGCCGCGTCTGATCTATCTATCGATTTTCTCAACGAAAACGGTGAGATTGTTCAGGCCATTGAACTGGGCCAACAGGCCGCTGGTCCCATTGCTTTTGAATGGGACGCGCTGGACGGCGATGGCGATCCGCTGGGTCTGGGCGCGCTGAAAATACGGGTGAATGGTGGCGCCATATCTGGCCTGTCGTCCTGGACGACCATCGATGCGGTGCAATCACCCACGGATGCCGCCAATGCGCGGCTTGTCACCCCGCGGGGAGAATATTGGCTCTCCGAAGCCCTGCGTCTCAGCTGAATCGCCGCCCAAATAATAAGGAGAATTTCATGTCTTTCTACATATCCCTGTCGGGCCTTAAAGGCGCGCAAACCGACCTTTCTACTATTTCGAACAATGTCGCCAATGCAGGCTCAATCGGCTTCAAACGCAGCCGCGCCATATTTGGTGACCTGTTCGCCGCTGCTCCGACCCAGTCGACAAAAACCGTCGCCGGTCAAGGGGTCCGGCTCAACGGCATTACCCAGCAATTTGCGCAAGGCACGCTGGAATCCACCGGCAAGACGCTCGACCTTGCCATTGCAGGCGACGGCTTTTTCGCGGTGCGCGGACAACCCCCGGGGGACGAGCTCAGCTTTACCCGCAACGGCGCGTTTGGCATTAATTCCGACCGCGAAGTTATCGATACGCTGGGCAGCATTGTGCAACTGTTGCCGGTGGATATAGACGGTGTGGTCACCTCAACAGCCATTGGGGACATGACTGGCTTTGTACTTCCCGAATTTGATCCAGCAGACCCCGCTGCAGTACTCGCCAATGTGTCGATCAACACCGCCGGGCTTGTCACCGCGACTTATGCCAACGGTAACACTGAAAATCTCGGGGCTATCGCCATGTCTGCCTTCACCAATGTCGAGGGACTGCGCCCGATTGGCGATGCGCACTGGCAGGCAACAGGCGATAGCGGCGATCCGCAAATCAATGCCGCCGGGGCAGGTCCCATGGGAGAGCTGCGGTCCGGCATGCTGGAGCGCGCGAATGTCGATCTGACGGAAGAACTGGTCTCCCTGATCGGTGCACAGCGAAATTTTCAAGCCAATGCCCAGGCAATCGAAACCGCCAATACGCTGACCCAGACCATCATCAACCTGCAGGTTTGATGATGCCCGAAGGAGGCCTGAAAAATGGATAAACTGATCCACAGCAGCCTGTCGGCCATGCAAGGCATCATGGCCCGGCAGACGGCGATTGCGAATAATATGGCCAATGCCAGCACCACCGGTTTTCGCGCAGAGATTGTGAACGCCAAGGCAAAGCATCTCAGCAGCGCAGAATTGGACAGCCGCGCAATTGCTTATGAACGGGTGCTGGCGGCTGATCTTGCCGCAGCGTCTGTCACTACAACCGGGCGGTCTCTCGATATCGCGCTGGATGGTGATGCCATGCTGTCGGTTCAGGGCAGCGATGGAGAGCCCGCCTACACGCGGCGCGGTGATCTGCAACTCAGCGAAACCGGTCTGGTGACAACCGGCGCTGGCGATCCGGTGCTGGGTGAAGGCGGGCCGCTGATCATCCCGCCAGCTGACAAGATCAGCATTGCCAAGGACGGTGGCCTATGGATTTTGCCGCAAGGTGATGCCGAAGGCGAGATGCAGCAAATTGACCGGCTGGCGCTCGTATCGTTTACCGGTAGCGACATCGTCAAAGGCAATGACAATCTGTTTCGCGTTCGGGATGGCGGCGCTTTGCCAGCGGACGCAGACGCGCAGCTCACCGCCGGATCGCTGGAAGGGTCCAACGTCAACATGACCGCATCGCTTGTCGACATGATCGAGGCGAGCCGCGCCTGGGAAACACAGGTCAAATTGCTGTCCACCGCCAAGGACCTCGACAGCAGCGGCGCCAGCCTGATGCAATTGCCGAATAGTTAGAAAGGAAATATCCATGAGTAACGGAGCCCTGCAAGTCGCGCGCACCGGACTGGACGCGCAGAACACCAAGATGCGTATCATCGCGAATAATCTCGCCAACGTGAACACCAACGGTTTCAAACGGCAACGCGCCAGCTTTGAAACATTGGTCTATCAGCATGATATCACCCCCGGCGCGCCTGCCGATGCGCAAAATCAATATGCCATCGGATTGTCACTCGGCACCGGCGTCGCGCTGCAAGGCACGGCGCGGATTGAAACACAGGGCGCGCTGCAAACCACCGGCAACGCGTTGGACATCGCCATCGAAGGCCCCGGCTATTTTCAGGTTGAGATGCCCGATGGCCAGATCGGCTATACCAGAGCCGGTAATTTCAGCCGGACCTCTGAAGGCACGATTGTAACCGCCGGCGGCCTGCCGCTGGTCCCCGAAATTCAAATCCCTGAGGGCACTACCGGTATCACCGTTGGCAGCGACGGAACCGTTTCCGCCGCATTGGCCGGAGAGACGGAAATCACGATATTGGGACAAATAGAAACAGCATCGTTCGTCAATCCGGCTGGCCTCAAGCCACTGGGTGACAATCTGCTCGTCGAGAGCCAAGCCAGCGGTGACCCGCAAGTCGGTGCCGCCGGTGAAGAGGGACGCGGAAGCCTGCGCGCAGGGTCGCTGGAAGGGTCCAACGTGAATATTGTCGAGGAACTGGTCGACATGATCGAGACCCAGCGCGCCTATGAGGTGAACAGCAAAATGATCTCGGCGACCGATGAGATGCTGCAATTTGTGAACCAGCAATTGTGATCGGATTGCCCATGAAAACCGCCCTCATCATCTTACCTGTTTTCGCTTTATCTGCTTGCCTTGGCATAGCCAAAGACGGACCGCATGCTGGATTTGAGCCTGTTCTTGCACCGGCGCAAGCCGCCAAAGCACAGAACAATGGCGCGATATTTCAGGCCGCCAACGGCTATGCCGCCCTCACCAGCGGCGCGCGGGCCGCGATGGTCGGAGACATACTGACGATCCAACTTGTCGAACGCACAGTCGCGGCCAAAACCAACAGTGCGTCCACCAGCAAGAGCAGCGATTTTGGCCTGACCCCTCCCACATCCGGGCCGCTAGCCCTGTTCGATCCAAGCGATATAAATTTGGGCGGCGATCAGTCGTTCTCTGGATCAGGACGGGCGGCACAAACAAACAGCCTGTTCGGAGAAATCAGCGTCACGATTGCGGAAGTATATCCCAACGGGGCGATGAGAGTGAAAGGCGAAAAATTGCTCAACCTGAACCGCGGCGAGGAATATATCCAGATGACAGGGATCGTGCGCGCAGCAGATATCAGCACCGACAATCGCGTGCTGTCTTCGCGGGTGGCCGATGCGCAGATCAGCTATGCGGGTTCCGGCGAAATCGCCCGGGCCAGCAAACAGGGATGGTTGCAGAAATTCTTCTCCACCATATCGCCTTTCTGATTGGATGATGGCGATGAAACTTACCTGGTTATCATGGTTGTCGAAGCTGCTTTTCGGCATGGCTGCGGGGGTTGCCCTGCTGTGGACAAGCGCGGCGGATGCCACTCGCATCAAAGATATTGGCAGTTTTCAGGGCCTGCGAACCAATCAACTTACCGGCTATGGTCTAGTTGTTGGTTTGGCAGGAACGGGCGACGATAATCTCGCATATGCCACGCAAGGGATAAAAGGCACCGTCTCCCGCTTTGGCCTGACATTACCGCCGGGCGTCAATCCATCGCTCAAAAATGCTGCAGCGGTTATCGTCACGGCAGAATTGCCGCCTTTTGCCAAACCGGGACAGCGATTGGACATTACCGTATCGGCACTAGGCAAGGCCAAATCCCTGCGCGGCGGCACGCTTGTAATGATGCCGCTGCGCGGCGCCGACGGTCAGATATATGCCATGGCGCAAGGCAATATGGCGGTTGGCGGCCTTGGAGTTGACGGCGCCGATGGTTCACGAACGCTGGTCAACATTCCCAGCGCCGGACGGATACCGGGCGGCGCGACTGTCGAACGCAGTGTCGGGACCGGCTTTGCTGACACGCCCTATCTCACGTTCAATCTGGCAGAACCCGATCTGACCACAGCGCTGCGCGTGGCCGAGGCGATCAATTACAACACGGAGTCCGGGATGGCCGAGGCGATTGACGCGGTCTCGATTCAAATTCGCGCGGACACGGGCGCGTCAAAACGCATCATGCAAATGGGCCTTATCGAGAATATTCAGGTCAACCCAGCCAAGGCCGCCGCCCGCGTCATCGTCAACGCGCGCACCGGTACGGTGGTCATCAATGATATGGTCCGCATCACGCCGGCCGCCGTCAGCCACGGCAAGCTCACGGTGAAAATTCAGGAAAACCCGCTGGTGGTTCAGCCCGCTCCTTTCAGTCAGGGAGAGACCGCCGTCGAGCCGAATAGCGACATTATGATCGAACAGCAGGACGCCCCCATGTTCGCTTTTGAACGCGGTGCATCGCTGGCAGAGATTGTCGAAACAATCAATGCGATCGGGGCGACGCCCGGCGATCTGGTAGCGATATTAGAAGCCTTGAAACAGGCGGGCGCGATGAAAGCGGAGTTGCTGATCCAATGATACCGGCCCTATCCCCTATCCCAAATAGCGCGCGTCCCCCTGCATCCAGCGACGAGCAAAAGCTCGAACAAGCCGCACAGGCCTTCGAAGCCATTTTCATGCGCAATATGATCGAGGCGATGCGCCAGTCCAGCCTCGGCGATGATCTGATGGGCAATAGCGGTGGCGACCAATTTCGCGACATGATGGATGATCGCCTAGCCGACGAAATGGTTGAAAATAACGGCCTCGGAATTGCCGATCTCTTGATCGCACAATGGAAGGACAAGCTATGAGCGACATATTCTCCATCGGCCTATCGGGCCTTCGCGCCTATAAACAGGGACTCTCAACCGTTTCGTCCAATATCGGCAATGCCGAAAACCCTAATTATGTCCGGCGTGATCTGCGCCTCAGCGAACTCAGCACAACGGGCGCGACCAATCCCTATTTCGTCCATCAGATAAATTTTGCGGGCGTCGGCATCGACGGCGTCGCGCGGTCGTCCGATCCGTTTTTGGAAGCCAATGTCCGGTTAACCGGCGCATCCCTCTATGGCGCAGAAACGCGGACGCGCTGGATGGAAAATACTGAAACCGCGCTGGCCGATACCGAACATGGCGTGGGCGCTAGACTATCCAAGCTGTTTGCTATGGGTGAAGAGCTCGCGGGAGCACCATTTAGCGACATATTGCGTAACCAGTTTATAAACGACATTGATGCGGCCGTCTCGGCGATTAACCGGACCGCCAATGATCTTTCCAATGTTTCCGATCAGCTGATCAGCTCGGCGGAGCAGGAAGTGGCTGCCTTTAACGAAGCGCTGGATAATCTGGCGACAACCAATCTCGGTCTGCGCGTTGCGGCAGATGGTACGCCCAAACAAGCTGCCTTACTGGACCAGCGGGATACAGCTCTGGCCGTATTAAGCGAGCGTATGGACGTCACGATCAGCTTCGCGGACAAGGGCGTCGCCAATATCAGCTATGATGGGCAGGCTCTGGTCGATATTGTCCAGGTAAACCCCCTCTCCGTATTGGCAGGAGCGGATGACAGCATCGGGCTTGTCGCCAACGGCGCAAACCTCGCCGCGCCATCTCGTGGTTCGCTGGCGGCCATGGTGTCCAGCGCTACCACCGCTATCGACCGCCGGACCGAACTGGATGATCTGGCCATCCAGTTTGCGGCCGATTTAAATGGCTGGCAGGCAACAGGTGAAACCGATGGTGGGGCCGCTGGACCGCCATTGCTTAACGCAGCGGGCGGCGCGGCGGCGCTGACCATGCTGACCCAGGATGCAGCCGACCTTGCGCTGGCCGCGCCGGGCGGCGCAGCCAATGGCAATATCGCAAATTTGTCGGTGCTAAGAGGGTCAGCAGGGGTTGAGCAAGTCTGGACCAATATTATCGGCGCGCAAGCCATTACCACCGCCGCAGCACAAAGCGAAAATGCCGCATCAGCCACGCAACATCATGCCGCCCGCGACGCGCGCGACAGCCTGTCCTCGGTCGACCTCGACCGTGAAGCCGCCGATCTACTGCGTTTTCAGGAAGCTTATAATGCCTCTGCTCGCGTCATTCAGGTGGCCCGTGAAACCATGCAGAGCATCCTTGCGATATTCTAAAATTTGGAGGAATTTTCGATGCAGTCCGTCAACCGTAACCGTCCATCCAATGATATAGTCCTGCAGCAGGAACTGGCCCAGAATATTGCGCATCGTCAGCAACAGATTGCCACAACCCGTCGGATTGATAGGGCGTCAGAGGACCCCGCTGCTTGGTCAGAAATTTCAAATATCGCCAAGGTTCAAGCAAATATGGGCGCATGGCTCCGCAATATTGATCGCGGCCTGTCCATTGCCGCGCAAGCCGATGGCGCGATGAGTGAAGTTAACGGCCAGCTGGCCAGAACGACCGAGCTGCTCGTTCAAGCAAGCAACGAGACAATCTCGGCCGTGGACCGCGAAACTATCGCCCAGGAAGTTGAAGATATTGGCAGGACCATTGAGGACTTGCTGGATCAAGATAATGGATTTGGGCGGCCTCTGTTCAGTTTAGGCCCGCCGCTGGAAATTCCGATTGATGACGATATGGTCGCGGTCGCAGCGCCATCGCGAGCAGGCTTTAATGCGCTGGCCCCGCTTATCACCAATATCGCAGATACCATCCGCATAGGTGATGCCAATCAACGCAATGCGCTGCTTGATCCCTTGCGTGTACAAAGCGACATTGCGGCCAATATATTGGGCAATCATGGCATAGAAAATGACCGGCTGTTACAAGGCGCGGCGCGGCTCGAAGACCGCAAGATTGATGTGAGCGAATATCGCGCCTCTCTGGAAGAAACCGACATCACTCTGGCAATAACAGAGACGCAAAAATTGCTCGTCAGTTTGGAAGCTGCACAGGCGGCCTATGCACGGATCCAGCAATCATCGCTATTTGATCAAATCCGCTAAAAGTCGAGTTCCCCAATCCGTTTTACGAACAGAAGCGGATGGCTGCACAGCGCAGAGTTCCGGCCATAATTTATGACAGGAAGCACATATGTTCGCAGCCGTCGGTATCGTCATTCTCTTGGTCATGGTCTTTGGGATATTCACCCTTTCCGGCGGTGACATGGGTGCGGTGCTGTTGGCTCTGCCGATTGAAATGGGCATTATCGGTGGAGCGGCCATTGGCGGCCTCTTGATCGGTAATAATGTGACCGGATTGAAAGCCTTGGCTGGCGGCATTGCACAGGTGTTCAAAGGGCCGCGCTATAGCAAGGCTGACTTTCTCGATTGCATCTTTCTAGTTTCCAAACTGATGAAGATATTGCGCGCCGAAGGCCCGCTGGTGCTGGAACCCCATATTGAGGATCCACAAGCTTCCCTTATTTTCGCGGAATATCCCAATCTGCTTCCCGACGAGAAATTAATATCGCTGATTTGCGACACGCTAAGACTGGTCGTGGTGTCGTCTGGCACGCTCGACACATATGCCGTGGAAGAAGTCATGGACAATAGTCTCAAGACCCATCACGATGAAGCCATTGCTCCCGCCAATGATCTGCAAAATCTAGCCGACGCGCTGCCCGCTCTGGGGATTGTGGCCGCCGTTCTCGGCGTGGTTAAAACCATGAGTTCTATCGATCAGCCACCCGAAATATTAGGCGCGATGATAGGCTCTGCCCTCGTCGGGACCTTTCTGGGCGTGCTTCTGGCTTATGGTTTTGTCGGGCCGATGGCGAGCCGCGCGCGCCAGGTCATCGAAAGCGATGGTGCAATCTATCATGTTGTGAAACAGATTATCGTCGCTTCCGTATATGGCTACCCGCAGCCCTTGGTCATAGAAGCGGCGCGGTCCGGGTTAACCCGGGCCAACCAACCTGCCTTTGCCGATATATTCGACGGCATCCGTGGGAATTAAAAATGGCGCGCGGCAAAAATCAACCGGATGCAGCGGGCGTAAGGCCGATCATCGTCAAAAAGGTCATAGCAGGAACCGGGGCAGTCCGTCACGGCGGCGCATGGAAAGTCGCCTATGCCGATTTCGTCACCGCGATGATGGCGTTTTTCCTGCTGCTGTGGCTGCTCAGTTCAACCGACGAACAGGAACGCAAAGCCCTAGCCGAATATTTCACGCCAACGCTGGTGGAGATGCGCGATAGCAGCGCCGGGGCCGACGGCCTGTTCGGGGGTGAAACAATCCTTTCCGATGAAGATTATCGCCGCCGCGCCGCGCAGACCGGGCAGCTCGCGCTTGCCATTCCAAAGGACAGTAGCGCCACCAATGAAACGCACATGCAAGCAGACCGGGAACAGTTTGAAGCCGTTAAACGTCGAATAGCAGACCGGCTTAATCGCAGCGAGGAACTAAAGAAGCTGCACAAAAATATCCGCTTTACCGAAACCCGGGCAGGCTTGCGGATCGAGCTGATCGATGAAGCAGATTTTTCAATGTTTGCGCTGGCAACCAATAGCCTGCTGCCCCGCGCGCAGCGATTGCTGAGGGAGGTGGCTGCAGCGATTAAACCGGCGCCTAATCCGTTGATGGTACGGGGGCACACCGATGCCTTGCCATTTTCGTCCGGGCGCACGATGAACAATTGGATGCTTTCAACGGCCAGGGCAGAGGCGACCCGCAAAACCTTGCAGCAAAATGGCATCGATCCTGCTGCGTTTTTCAAAATTGAAGGGGTTGCGGATCGGGAACCCTATACACCGGATGATATTTACGATCCCCGCAATCGCAGAATTTCGATTACTCTAGGTTGGCAGACAGAGCCTAATCCAGATTGAGGATCAACGAAGCCCGCAATCCGCCCTCTTCCCGGTTTTGCAGCACGATATCTCCGCCATGGTCGCGGACAATGGCCCGGGCCAGCGTAAGGCCTAGTCCCGACCCGCCGGTTTCCCGGTTGCGCGACTTTTCGGCGCGGGCAAAGGGTTCGAACATGGCCGCGATTTGATCGTCGGGAATGCCCGGACCTTCATCATCCACATGAATCACCAGCCTATCCCCGTCTTTATCCACAGAGACCGCTGCTTGTTTTCCATAGGTCACCGCATTGCCGATCACGTTGCGCAAGGCACGGCGAATTAGGGTAGCGCGGATATTGCCGGTGATCCGGCCGCTGCGAGTAAAAGACACATCGGCCCCCATATCGGTAAATTCGTCCGCCACGGTCTCTATCAAGGCGCTGATATCGGTGGGCTCTGCGGTGTCGTTGGTCCGACCCAAGCGCGCCAGCGACAATATATCATCCAGCGTCCGATCCATGTCCCCAATCCCGGCGACCATCCGTTCGCGTTCGGCATCATCCTCAACGCTTTCCACCCGGACGCGCAGCGCTGCCAGCGGAGTGCGCAGATCATGCCCGATCGCGCCCAGCATAACGTCCTTTTCGTCCAGCATCGCCCCGACACGATCATTCATTTCATTAAAGGCAGCGATTAACTGCCGCGTATCAGGCGGACCGCTTTCTTCTATCGGCTCGCTCTCTCCGGGTTTGAAATTTTCAGCGGCTTTTGTCAGCGCTTTTAAAGGACGCGATATGTTGCGGCCCAGCCAGATGAGCGGGATTAGCAATATCAGATAAATGACGGCGGTCTGAAAAAGCAATGTGCGGACCAGCTGTGGATTGCGATCCCGAATGACGGATGCAATGTTCATCCATTGCCCATCCGCGATTTGCGCCGACATTAGGACATATCCATCAATCGCATTGGGTAAATTGCGATAGCCGACAGCGCGCAGTGTTTGCTGCCTTCCACGGCCGTGTCCAATGACGTTGTTGATCATATCGGGGGGCAGCCTGTCCACCCGCGCGACCTCCACCGCCAACACTGTGATCCCCATGTTTTCAAAGCCGAGAGCTGCACGTTCTTCGACAACTGACAGTCTGGATTGCCCGACACTAATCGCGCTTTCCGTCGACACGCTGGGGCGGTTCCTGCGCCGGCGCGGTCTATCGTCGCGGCGAGGACGCAGTTCGCGAAAGCGGCGTTCATTCATCCGTTCGATTTCGCCGGTGATCCTGCCCACTGCCGAAACGGAAGCTTCAACAATTTTCTGATTTTGCGCGCCGCGATAAAGCAACACAATGTTGATGCCTTGTGCGATCAACAGAGTCACCGCAACCAACGCCAGCAGCTGGCCGATCAGGCTTTTGGGGAGCAAGTGCTTCATAATGTTTTGACATCTCCCGCCAAAACATAGCCGCCGCCCCAGACGGTTTTGATGATTTCGGGGTTTTTCGGATCCGCTTCAATTTTGCGCCGCAACCGGCTGATCTGATTGTCCACCGCGCGGTCAAAAGCATGGGCTTCTCGCCCCTGGGTAATGTCGAGCAATTGATCGCGGTTAAGCACTTGTCCAGCACGCGAAAGCAGCACGAGCAGCATCTGATATTCGCCGCTGGACAGTGGGACCGTAACGCCTTCGCTGTCGATCAAACTGCGTTGATCGGTTTTGAGCGTCCAACCCGAAAATTGATAGATCGATCCGCTTCCCGAGGTCACACCATTGCCGCCATTGGTTCGCCGCAGCACTACCTTGATCCTTGCGATCAATTCTCGCGGACTAAATGGTTTGGTGACATAATCATCGGCGCCAAGTTCCAAACCGACAATCCGATCAAGTTCTTCGCCCTTGGCGCTGATGAAAATCACTGGGGTTTCGGTTTTTTCACGCACATGGCGACAGAAGCTGAGGCCGTCTTCACCGGGCATCATAATATCGAGCAAAATAATGTCGAAATTAAACGCGTTCATTACCGATCGCGCCTGACTGGCATCGCTGGCTTGCTGGACCCGAAAGCCTTGTTTGGTAAGATATTCGGCCAATGGTTCGCGCAAAGAGGCTTCGTCATCGACCAATAATATATGCGTTTTGCCTGACATGATGCTCCCCTAGCATGGGTTTATCGAAAAAGAACGGACCACCGGCTTTCAAGGGAGGGAGAGCGCCGGTGGTCCGTTCACAAAAAGAGTGGTTCAGGGATTAACCGCCTCTTTTGTTCCGTTCGCCACGGCGCGCCTCACGAGCCGCTTTCCGTTCTTCGGCGGTCACTGTGCCGTCGCCATTGGCATCCGCTTTTTCAAAGCGGGCCATTGCTGCAGTTTGAAACTCGGCTTTGCTGATCATCTGATCACCATTGGTGTCGGCGCGTTTCATCATGCCGCCGCGTTTTCCTTTGCCGCCACGTTTGCCCATGCCTTTGCCGCCACGTTTTCCGCGCATGCTCTGCATTTCTTCTTGGCTCAAGCTGCCATTACCGTCGACATCGGCGCGGGCGAAGCGTTCCGCTTTACGGGTTGCGCGATGCGCTTCCATTTCCGCTTGCGACACGCCGCCATCGCCATTGGCGTCCATTTCGGTAAAGCGTTGTGCTTTGCGGGCTTCGCGGTCCGCCTTGGAAATCTGGCCGTCCTTGTTAACGTCCATTTTGGTCCAGCGTGCTTCCATTGCCGCCGTCATCTCAGCGCGAGTGATCTGATTGTCATTATTGGCATCGGCCCGCATCATGCCTTTTCCGCCGCCGGGCGCTGCAATGGCAACACCGCCTGCGACCAAAAGAGCCGTTGCACTCGAAATCAAAATTGCCTTTTTCATATTGTTCATCCTTATCTACTCATTCAGGGAGGCGGTCCTTGTTGGCCGCCATGAACATCCTTCTAAAGGTGATATGTCCCGCAAATTTGTCAGAACAGGGTAAAATTGTCGCAAATTGTATCATTTGCCGCAAACCATTCATTTCGCAGAAAGTTTCCGGGCAGTTGAAGAGAGTCTCGTAGCTATTGCTGACAATTCTATGAGCGAAACCTTATCCACAATCGCTTGAAATGGCCGCTCTAGACATCGCTATCAGTCGATTTCATAATTTCCTGCAAAATTCCCTTAAGATATAAGCCGCGTAGCCGTTATAAGTACAATGCTTCAGAACTTTGATCACAGCAATGAAAAATTCCGTAGTGAGCGACGTAAGAGCGATCGTCAGATCGCTATATTTCGCTTAGCGAAAATAGGGTCCGGTGTAGCCGAAGGATGGGGATTCATAAAAAATATCTCCAGTAGCGGCGTCATGATTGAGATACACCCTAACTTCGAACTGGGTGAGACAACCACGGTCGCATTGAACGATGACCTACAACTGGTTGGCAGCGTCCGTTGGCGTAAGGGCGCGTTGGTTGGGATGCAATTCTCCAACGATATCAACGTCGCCGAACTGCTCGCAAATTTGACGATCCACAATAAATGTCAGCCCGCGCGGCTGCCCCGTGTTCGCATGACGCGGCCGATAAGTTTGAGGATCGGTTCAACCTTAGCGAAAGCTGAAATCTTTGATATTTCACCGGCCGGAATTCGTATCAATAGCCATTATCAGTGTCAGATTGGCAACCGGCTGACTCTAATGGTTCCGGAATTGGGTAATATAGCTGGTATGGTCAGGTGGCAAAAAGGCACTGAAATTGGGATTAAATTTCAGGAGCGGGTTTCTGTTCCTCAAATAACCGACTGGCTTGCAAATCAATACAATATGGAAAAAAGCGGCGAAAAATGAAATGGGTTGGGATTAGAAAATCGGTTGGGATTAGCTGGCCATTTTCCGGCCAAAGCCAAAACTAATCCTATTACAGCCTCACCGTGCCATTCGATAATCTGTTCGCAAGCCCAGTAAAACTATTCGATCGGCTGGAGATAGTCGCCATAGACTTGCCCAATAATGTAGGAGAGGTCTTCGGCACCTTTTGACGTGAGCCGAATATCCTCCGCCTCCATTTCAACAAATCCTTTGCTGACCATCAGATTCAGATATCTCCGCGTTATCGGGACAGTTTCGCAGATGTGATTGGCGATATCTTCTGCGCTTTGCGGCTCATCAGCAGTAATCTGCAACGCCAGTAAAATGTCTAGGCAAGGTGCAGTTGGGATCCCCAGATTATCACGAAAATGTTGATCGACATATTTCCGGGTCATGGCCACGCGATGCATGTAGCGGTCTAAATGCTGCGCCGACAACTTTTCTAAGGTGTTATCATCCAGCGTGGTTTGCAAAGAGGTCATCGTTGAACCTTGCGCTACTCTGTTATTACTCGGATCTGTCATTTTCTATCTAAATAGAAACTATACGGTAAATCACCGTGGGGCAACTAGTAATAACGCCGCCCGTCTCGGGATAGTTTTGCTATGGAAATTACCCTCTTAAGGCATAAAACATGCCCCATCGAAACTGGTAAACTTAAGATTTACTGTCTGTTGCCGTTCTTAGGGTGATGACATAGTTAATTTCGAAATTAAATGCAGCGGATGAGACAGTTTTACGCCGTAACATATTACGAGATTTTCTGCGTTACAGCGCAGGATGGAGTGAGTAAAAGTGAGTAACAGCGAGAAAATATCTGAACTTGTCCGGTCGCTTGACGCTATATTACGCCAACTGGATGCGATGAAAATGGACATTGCGGCTATCAGGATTGCCGAAGCCATCGATGCTTTGTCGCTATCCCATCAGCAGGAAAACTCCCAAAAAGTTCACTAAAACTGCCGTCAAATGAGATATGTGGCATGATTGCCAATGTCCGCTATCGGCGCAAAAGCGGACATTGGTTCTATCGCAACAGCCCATTGACTGACGGTTATGAAGTGGAAACCGCCAGCACATTGTCATCACCATTTCGGTCGATATATTTGTTGTAAGGATCAATACCCACAAATTCCGGCTTTTTGGATGATAGAATCTTAATCACCTGCTTGCCTGATTTTATCGGTTTGCGCTCCATTGAGATCACGTCTTCTTTGCCGAAAGCGCCGAGGCCGGGTCGTGCGGTGAAAAGACCTATCTCAATTTCATCAGACAATCTGGCTTTGGTTTCCTTGCCTTGTCCATCGGCATAAAATTTCTCGGCAGTAATGGTCAGCGTTGTTTCATATTGGCCGTTGTCCAGCTTACGCATATTCGCCTCATCGACTTTCATATCGTAAATCGTGATTTTTTCGAGCAAGTCACTGATCAATTGCCGTTCTGCACCATTGCGTGCCAGCGATTTAAAACCATCAACCAGATCATTCGAGTTGGCATAGGGTTGGCTCTTGAACCGATAGCGGTCTAGCAATTCGGCCAGCATCGCATTGACGCGATCTTCGCCGAGCCGATCCTGCAGCAAATACATGACCACTGCGCCTTTGCGGTAGTGGATATAGCCCTGGTTCTCGACCCGATTCAGCGGCAATTCTTCGACCGCCTCACTGCCGCGCGCACTCAGATAACGATCAAGTTCATATTTGAGGAACCTGCGGATTTTATCCTCACCATATATCTGTTTCATCACCATCAACGCCGAATATTGCGCCATGGTTTCGACTAACATCGTGCCGCCCTGCTGATCAGCGCTGATCAGTTGATGCGCCCAATATTGGTGACCGAATTCATGGGCCGTCACATAGGTAACATAGTCAATTTCATCCGGATCACTATTGTCAGCGATAAAACCAATACGCTCAGAAAACGGAATGGTTCCGGCAAAGGCCTGCGCAAAGGTTTGATAGCCAGGAAATTCGATAATCCGTGCATAATCAAACTGATATGGTCCAAAGTTTTCTTTGAAATAAGCCAATGATGTCTCAGTCGCATCCAGCATTGTATCGACATTATAATCATGTGTGGGGTGATAATAGACCGCCATTGCGACCCCATCCGCCGACCGTTTCTTCTCGGCATATTGAGCGGACTGGATGGAGAAAAAAGCAAGGATGGGGTTTTTGGAGACAAACCGAGCAATACGTCGCTCCCCTTTGACTTCATCCGACACTTTGCTGCCCGGTGCGATGGGCGTTTGATCCTTGCTCGTGCTGACCGTGATGTCCGACATCACCCAATCGGCATTACCGACATAATTTTGTTCGCGTGCTGTCTCATCTTCCAGCTTCGGCGGGCGTAATTCGGATGGCAGATCATATTCCCGGCGGGTTTGACGATCGGTCAATAATCCGTTGCGGTTCATCCCTAGTTGCGGCGCGAATTCGCTATTGTTCAAAAACGTGCCATTTTTCACTAAACGGGTATCATTGCCGCTGGCCTTAAAGCCGCGTCGCGACCGCGAAGACGTGAAATCGATTGTCCGTTGCTCACCAACCGCCATCGGCGTGTCGAAGCGATAAATCCGATATTTCAACGCCTCGTCATTCATTTCAAGCGTTGCATTGGGAATATCGACTGTTTCAATCTTCACATCAGGATCCTGAAAGCGGACATGCAACGCCTCAACCGGAGCGCCGGTGTCATTGATCATCTTGATGGAGCCCGCCGCTTTCATGATCAGCCGTTCCGGATAGATATCCACGTTCAACTTGATCTCGGTAAAGGAAGGCTGTTTCAGCGATTCATATTTGAGATATTTTTTCTCATATTCGGCAAGTTGCTGTTCCTGATCATCCTGCGTCACATATTGGTTGATCACGTTCATGTTATGAAAGATATACGCGCCACTGGCCGCCGCAGTCACTGCAGCGCCTGCAATCAATAATCCGGCGGCGCTTTTCATGCGGCGCGGCAACTGGCGCAAACGCGGCATCACGCTGGTTTCGGTCCCGCGGCGCCAGAGCAGATGCGCGAGAGTCGCCAAAATGACGGCGAAAGCCCCCCAGTAAAGGCGCATCCACCAGCCCACGGCGCCATTAACCTCATTCCCATTCAGGTCCGAGAATAATGGCGTCGGCGCAGCATCGCCATAGACATAGAGCGGATGTTCAAAACCAATATTCGCCATGGTTATCGTGGCCACCAGATAGATGACCATGATGCCCCAGCCGACATATTTATTGGGGCTCAGCGCCTGAACAAATACGGCCAGAACAGCAAGGATAATCATGTCCACGCCCCATGGCAGCAGATACCAGAGGAAATACTGGTCCAAAGCGATATCTGTGAAACCGCGCAACAACTGGATCAGAACCGCGGCAACAACAGAGATGAGCAGGGTAGCGAAAAGTACGAGAGACACTGCGATGGTTTTAGGCACCATGTAAGCCCAGTTCGGCAGTGGCGTAGAATCGATAATCTCGTGCATTTTCCGATCACGGTCGCGCCACACCAATTCGCCCGCATAGTAGATAGCGATGATAACCGGGATAATCCCGAATGATCCCATCAGAGTAAGCAGCAGCGTGAACGTAAGCGGTCGAGCTGGCGTACCATAGATCTCATTGCCAAAAGCAAGAGCACCGCTGGCATTGAACAATCCAATGAGCACCAGCACGATGAAGGCCGGACTTTTGAAAACCTGAGTCATTTCAAAACTGGTTCGCGATATCAGGCGGCTCCAGGCGGCTCCGTTTTCGCTGGTAGCCGGCAATCTATCGACTGTATGCGGGGCAACCGATGCCAGTTTCGCTGTTTTCTTGGCTTGTCGCTGTGCCTTGCGCGCCGAAACGCCGCGATCGGCAAAACTGAACCAGCGATAGGCCAGAGTCAGGGCACCGAGCGAAAAGGCGATCCAGATCAACCGGTTCCAGACAATGGCTCCTTCAACGGCTGGCAGCAAATTATTGGATTCAGATGCGGTCCAGTAGCGCACAACATTGTTGACAGTCGCAAACCCAAAGGGATCAGCATAGCCAGTGAATTCGCGCAGCTCCGGCATATTGTCCGTGCTAACGTTGAAAATGATATAGAGCACCAGCAGCACGACGACGCCCAAATAGCTGTACATCATTGATCGCGTCAGGGTCGCCACTGCAAAGAATATGCAGGAGGTAAGGAATATACCTGGCAGCGCCATGAGGAAATAAGCGTAGGCATAATATTGCAGCCGGTTCGGCCCCAATGTTTCCTGGTCAAGCCAAGGCATGAGTGAGCCTAACCAGATGGCTAATGGTACCGTTAGAAAAGCGATGCTGGCCGCCATGAAAGCACCGGTGAAGCGCCCAAACAGATAATCGAATTTCTTTACACGTGTTGAGCGAACCATTGGTCCGAAGCCGCTTTCATCATCCCGGACAATGACATTGGCAACAAATGCGGTTGTCACGAACATGAAGAATAACGTCAGAATGAGGTGAATTTGCACGATGGCAATCGGGCTATTGGCATTCACATTGCCGCCACTGCCAATCGAGATGCCATCGACGGTCATCGCGCCGAAAGTGAGCAAGAAAAATAATATCGAGACAACCCAGAAAACCGGATTTCTAAACTGATAGCGAAGCTCGAAAGCAGCAATCTTAGCGAACATACCCGTTTCTCCGTTCAAGCTGCTTGTGAAGAATCAGCGGTATCCCGGCGGGTCGCGGCGAGGGTCGAGAAATACACATCCTCCAACCCTCCTTCGACAGCGGCAAATCCGTCCCCTGGATTGTCTGTCGCCAATATGTGGATGATCGTGGAGCCAGCGAATAAGCGGGTCGAAATAACCTCATATTTCGCACGATAGTCGTCTAGTTCCTCGCGCTTTATCGTCTTGGACCAGATTGTTCCTTTGGTCTTGCCGATAAGATCCAGCGGCGCGCCTTCCAATTGAATACGGCCATTGGCAATAACCGCCATTTTGGGACACAGGTCAGCGACATCTTCAACAATATGAGTTGAGAGGATGATGACGACATTCTCGCCGATTTCTGCAAGCAGATTAAGAAACCGATTGCGTTCTTCAGGGTCGAGACCGGCGGTGGGTTCATCGACGATGATCAACTCCGGATTGCCGATCAGCGCTTGAGCTATACCAAAACGTTGACGCATGCCGCCTGAAAAACCGGCTATGGCTTTCTTCCGCACATCCCACAAATTGGTCTGGTTGAGCAAAGTTTCGACCGTTGCCTTACGGTCAGCTTTTGATGCGATGCCTTTCAGCACGGTCATGTGTTCCAACATGTCATAGGCAGAAACACGAGGGTAAACGCCAAAATCCTGTGGCAAATAACCCAGCCGTTCACGAAGGATTTCCGGGTTTTTCAAAATGTCGAGATCACCAAATTGTATGCTACCGTGCGTGGGCGTTTGCAGTGTCGCGACGGTCCGCATCAAGGTCGATTTGCCAGCCCCATTTGGCCCCAGCAGCCCGAACATACCTTTTGGTATCGACAGCGTTACATTATCAAGCGCCTTGGTTCCATTGGGATAAATATGGGTAACTTCGCGCAAATCTAACATCACTGTCCTCCAAAAAATCTCTTTAGGTGATATATGTTGGTAATACACCAATGGCAATAGGCCGTGTCAGAAAACTTAGTTACGTGAAATTTTGTGTATCACTGAGTTGGAGTTAAAGCCCCCTTTCGGGATAAAACCGCTAGTGTCCGCTTTGGGCGCAAAAGCGGACGCTAGCTTCGTCTTGCGAGCAAGCGTTTCTAATTACTTCCGATCCGGACAGGCACATTCAATATCCCATACACAAAGGAATTATCTGCCCGGACAATATCGCCAGTTAGTTCAACGTTCATTTTACGCTTCACCATTTCCGAAATTAAAATCTGGATCTGCAACTCCGCAAGGCGAGCACCGACACATCGGTGAACTCCGTAACCGAACGACAAATGTCGCCTGGCATTTTCACGATCTACCATAAACCTGTTAGCATTTTCAAAAACAGCTTCATCGCGGTTGGCGGAGATGTACCAGAGCACAATCTTGTCACCTTTGCAGAATTTGTGACCACGAAACTCGGTGTCCTCGGTCACGGTTCTGCGCATATGAGCCACGGGCGTTTGCCAACGAATCACTTCGGAAGAGGCATTTGCGATCCGGCTTTCATCATTTAATATCTTTTCCCATTCAGCTGGATATTGACTGAAAGCGACTGGAATTGCTGACATACTGTTTCGTGTGGTATCGTTGCCGCCAACAATAAGAAGCGCCATATTGCCAAGAAATTCCTGCGCATCCATTTTTCCTAAAGCATCTGAATGGATCATCATTGAAAGAAGGTCCGGTGTCGCCTCAGCGTTGGATCGCTGATCCCATAGCTTATGGAACGCTGTAGCCATTTCAAACATCATCGCAAGGCGCTCCTCCGGCTGATTTTCAATCATGTCGAACGATGTGATGGCATCAGACCAAGTAATTAGCTTGTGTCGTTCTTCCCAAGGATAGTTGAATAAGGTAGCCAACATATCTGTAGTCAGCGGCACCGAAACCCGTTCAACCCAATTGAATTCTTCATCCCGTGGTAACTTATCCAACAAGTCAGACGTCCGTTGACGGATGTCATCGGAGAGCCGGGTCATCTCTGATGGCGAAAAGGCCGGTGCAACCGTGCGGCGTTTTGCCGTGTGTTGCGGCGGATCCATCGCGATAAACGCTTTTATGGAGATTTGGTCACTGGCATCCGGCTGGTCGAGAATGGAAACTCCTCCGTTTGCTTCGTCGGATGAAAATATTGCCGGCAAGGCCTCAATTTCGATAATATCCCGATGTTTGGTGATCGACCAGTAGGGCCCGTAAGGGCTGTCCGCGCAATGGTGGATCGGCGCTTCCATTCGCAGCTGCCTCATTATGCCATGAACCGATCCGTCCACAAATCGTTCGCGGACACTGGGATCGATGGCTTGAATTGCTTCGGCTTCTCTTTGATCTAGTTGCGTTGCCATGATCTTCAATCTCCAAAATTGACCATGATCCGGTCAAGAAAGTTGCGCAGTTTCTCAATTTCATCGGCAGAAAACCCTTGAAACATCTGAGCGTAAACTTCGTTGATTGTTTCGCGTAGTTCGGGGATCAATTGCCGGGCCTTGTGCGTGGGGATTATTCGCCAGACCCGCCGATCTCCTTGGGCTTTTGTGCGTTCCAGCAATTGCTTGCGTTCAAGCGCATCAATTGCTTGGCCAACACTGGCGCGCTCCAGCTCCAAGCATCGGGCAAGCTCTGTTTGAGTCATGCCTTCTTCGCGAAGAACATAGGCGAGCAGACGCCATTGCGTCCGGCTCAGCTCATAGCCATCAAACGCGGAATCAACGATCCTTCGAAGTAGTCTAGGCACATCCTCAAAGCGGAAAGTCAAGGCATCAAGAGTGGTGGGAAAATCTTCGGCGGGTTGGTTTTTAACGAGTTCCATGACTCAGCAGTATCACTGTTATGAAATAATGTAAAGTACCATACAATAAGTCCTTAATCTAAAATGACATTCCCAACCGCACCGACAGGTGTGTTCGTAACCCTAGTGTCTGCTTTCGGGATATTGCTGACATTAGAGTCGTCAGCCTGCTTCTTTACTCTGCACTGGAAGCAGCTCAAAAATTGTTTACAGTGTCCGGATGGAAACCCTCGTTGGTAAAATCAGCCTATTCGTAGTAATTGTTTGTGCCCCATTGAGCATTTTGCTGCTGATTTTGATGATTGGTTTTGCTGGATCACCTTGGACGAACATTTTCCAGCTTCCCAGCGAGACCGATGGGATTGTTCTCTTTTTCATCTACTGGACGATCATCATCAGCCCTTGGATAATCTTATCGATATGGTTCCTCAAAACCGTTCGGCAAAAGAAAACCGACTAGAATAAATCAGATAAATAGCGGATCTGCTAATGTCCGCTTTCGGGATAAAGCGGACACGAACTGCGAAGTTTCAACTTGTCGGTAAATGGAGCGGGTGAAGGGAATCGAACCCTCGTCGTAAGCTTGGAAGGCTTCTGCTCTACCATTGAGCTACACCCGCCTGTTTCCAAGCGCCGCTATTGCCATTGTGATGGCGGCGCGTCAATCAGGAAAGGGCGGTGGCCGTTTTTGTTTTTGCGCTTTGCGCGGCAAACCAGTCCGCGACCGATGCTTTCTCTGCCTTGGTCATATGCAGTCCAAGTTTGGACCGCCGCCAGAGCACATCTTCTGCGGTGGTCGCAAATTCATGGGCAATTAGCCAGTTCAGCTCAATCTCGTAAAGGCCAGCACCGAAATGACGGCCTAAAGCGCCCTTATCGCTCGCACTATCCAGCATAACCGCGACATCGGTGCCATAGGCTCGCACCAGCCGGGGCATTATGGCTTTGTCAATAAACGCCCAGCGCGCATTATATTCGGCGACCAATGCATCAAAACCATCCGCCGGGAAGTCTCCGCCGGGCAGAGGCGCGTCTTTGGTCCAGTCATCTGTCTCGACATGCAGGGCAGCCTTGAGCGTCTTCATCGCCTGCCGCGCGAGCACCCTGTAGGTGGTTATCTTGCCGCCAAAGACCGACAGCACTGGCGCGCCGCCTTCATCATTATAATCAAACACATAATCGCGGGTCACGGTCGATGCGGACTGACTGTGGTCATCAAACAGCGGCCGCACCCCGGAATAGGTCCACTGAACATCGTCACGGGTCACGGGGTCCGCAAAATATTCGCTCGCCGCGGCGCAAAGATACTCAATTTCGCCGTCGCTAATTTTCGCCGGACCTTCGTCATAGCTCCATGGCTGATCGGTTGTACCAATTAATGTGTGGTCGCCTTCATAGGGAATGGCGAAGACGATGCGGCCATCCTTATTCTGGAAAATATAACTGTGATCGCCCTCAAATTTGCGAGCGATGACAATATGACTGCCTTTCACGAGCCGCAATTTCGCGGCGTTGCTGCCTTGGTCATAGAGGGCCGTTACCGGGTCCACCCATGGGCCAGCAGCGTTGATCAGGACTTTGGTTTGTTCGGTCGCTTCGCCGTCTTGCCCGTTTAATTGCAAAGTCCAGTGGTCGGCGCTGCGCTCTATCCCCACACATTCCGTCTGTATCCGAATATCAGCGCCGCGTTCTTTGGCATCGCGCGCGATCAGGGCCACCAGCCGGGCGTCCTCCACCCAGCAATCGGAATAGGCGAACCCCTTTTTCAATCGCTTTTGCAACGGCTTCCCGCGAAAGTCCTTCAGCAGGTTGAGGCTTTTCGTCCCCGGCAAAATCGACCGTGATCCCAGATGGTCATAAAGAAACAGCCCAAGGCGCAAAAACCAGGCCGGACGCATGCCTTCATCGACCGGCAGCACAAAGCGCATCGGCCAGATGATATGCGGCGCGTTGCGGAGCAGCACTTCGCGCTCCTGCAGCGCTTTACGCACCAGACTAAATTCATAATGTTCCAGATAGCGCAAACCGCCATGGACGAGCTTGGTACTGGCCGACGATGTATGCGCAGCCAGATCGTCCCGCTCGACCAGCAGAACTTTAAGGCCCCTGCCTATCGCATCGCGCGCGATTCCAACGCCGTTTATACCGCCGCCAATAATTGCCAGATCATACATAAGCCGCCTCATAAAGCTTCTGACGAGATGATCAATGTTGCAGTGCAATATAATTTAGGTGGGCGCAGAAAATACCAATAAAAAGTGCAGGATTTTCAGCTGCTAATCGCTTCGCTGATCCAGGATCGTGCCTGCGGAAAATTGCGTTCGACCTCAGGTAAATCGTTGATGCACAGAAATTTAATGTCATTCCGCTCAGCGCTGTTGAGGAAATCATGCACGTCGGATTCTGACCAATCATCCAGCGCGCCAACGCCAATGTGGAGATAATCACGCATCACCTGAACCCGCCCCAGTCCTTTTTTCAGGCAATAATGGTTATGCAAGCTCTGCGGCAGAAACTGGTCTGTGCAGCGAAAGCGATATGCACTGTTGAGAAGGAACTGCTCGCTATGTTCCTCCTGTAACACCGCCATGATTGAGCGTTGCATCGGGTGAACGACATGGGCACTGGCGAAAATATGATCCGCGCCATAGCCGATCATGCCCGCTGATTTGATCTGGTTGAAATGATTGAGCAAACTGGCATCATCAAGATTATCCTGGGAGTTTCGCAAATAAGCATAATCGACCCATTTTCCTCGTAAAACGGGACCACAGTCCGTGAAAAAATCGGAAACCTCAACGCGCGATGTCAGGAAGACATCATCGTTAAAATAGAGAAAATGTTCGGACAATCCGGCGATACGCCACAGCATAGTTTCAATGGACAGCGAGTTGAAGGTCGGCAGGTTGCTCTGGAAACCGGCGAATATCTCTTGATGATCGACAATGGTGATCTTTGCATCAAAGGTTGACGGTAGGCCTGAGATAACTGGAATTTGGCCATCAGTGACAATCCAGATGCGCCTGACCCACGGCGCATTATGGGCAATAGAACGCAAACAAAAATGCAATTCATCACTGCATATCCAGCGGTGGGGATTTGTGCCATTATTGTGAAGCGGCGTCCGGGAATGGGTGAGATAGTGCTCCCGCTTCGCTTCCAGGACAGGATCTGCGCCATCCACCCAGGTTATCACTATATCAACGTCGGACATCCGCAGCCTATACGCAAAGACAGGTTTTTTCATAGGCCCGTAAAAAACTTGGAGGCAGCATGCCGATGCACATCGGCTCGCCAAGCACCGGAAGAACTTTAAACAGTGCCCCGCTCCATCAGCTCATTGATCGCGCTGTAACAGGCCGTCGGTAATCTCATAATAATCGCCTTTGTCGTCGGTAAAGATATGGCCCCAGAGCTTTGTTTCGGTCGGTCCGTCAAACAGCCCCATAGCGACAGCGACCTCATCGAGCGTGTTGGCATCCCAGAAAAGTGTGGAACCACAGGTCCCGCAAAACCCGCGACGAACTTTTTCCGATGATTGGTACCAGCGGACATTGTCTTCCCCATGCACCATAAGCTTGCTCCCTGGCACATCGGTGCTGGCTAGATAATGCCCCGTTTGCTTGCGGCATTTGGAACAATGACAGGCATCCGGTCTGGACAGGTCGCCTTCGACCTCAATCTTCACCGCGCCGCACAGGCATGATCCTTTATGTACCGTGTCTTGCATGTTCCCTCCTCCTTATTTTTAGCGTGTGTAACCGAATAGCCGTTCACCCCGAAAGGCTTTTTGTCCCCCAACTCTAATGGTGCGCGTTACGGCACCAAGAAAGACAGTTTACATGAAACATAATAAAAATCTTCGCCGCTCGGTCGCTCTTGCCGGTCTGACAAGCGGTTTGCTTTTTTCGGTTCAGGCTCACGCCCAATCGGAAACTGACAGGCATGAAGGCTTTTATCTGTCTGCATCTGCAGCAGCAGAATTTTTGAATGATAGTGATTTTATCGGTACCCAAAACCCCGCCGCAGGTGTCCCCGGCGTCGCGGGCGCGCCAGCCAATGTGAACGTAGAATATGATACGGGCTTCGCGGTCAGAGGCGCTGTCGGTTATCAGTTTAAGAACGGGCTGATCCCGTTTCTGAAACCCCGTGTAGAAGTGGAAGTGAGCTACGCGGAAGCAGATGTCGATGGCGGCGCGTTTAACGGTGGCAATCAGACATTTGGTGGCAGCGTCAACCGTTTCACAGCAACCGCTGCGCTGTACAACGACATCGTCTGGTCACCCAATCAGAAGGTCATTCCCTATTTCGGTAGCGGCATCGGCATCGGCGTGGTTGATACGGATATCAACTATTTCCCCAATAATGGCGTTGCGACCGCGCCCACTTTTGAAGTCGATGGGAACCCCACTGGCCTAGTGACGTTCAACGCTATCGGCGCAACCGTAAAAGCCAGCAAGCGCTTCGATATCTTCGCGGAAGGCCGGTATACAAAGGTCTATCGTCGCGACTTTACGCGCAGCTTTGTTGCCGGTGGCAATAATGGCTTCAATGCCAATCTGCGTGATGACACGGAATCTTTCGGTGTCGGTCTTGGTGTTCGCGCCAAATTCTAAACGTGATGCCCCATATTTGAGGCGTACATACAAAAAAGGCCGGGAGCGATCCCGGCCTTTTTTTTAATTCGTAAGAGCGGTTAAGCGCCTTCAATCTCGCCGAGATCGATTTTCAGGCCAGGGCCCATGGTCGAGCTCAGACCGATTTTCTTGACATATTTGCCTTTCGCGCCCGTTGGTTTGGCTTTGACAACCGCACCGACAAGAGCATCGAAATTCTTGCGCAGGTCTGCTTCCTTGAAGCTCGCTTTGCCGATGCCGTTGTGGATGATACCCGCTTTTTCAACGCGATATTCGATCTGGCCGCCCTTGGCGTCTTTGACCGCTTGCGCGACATTTGGGGTAACCGTGCCGAGTTTCGGGTTAGGCATCAGGCCTTTAGGACCAAGAACCTTACCGAGACGTCCGACAACACCCATCATGTCAGGGGTCGCGATGATACGATCATAGTTGAGATCGCCGCCTTGCATGGCTTCCATCAAGTCTTCTGCGCCAACAACATCTGCACCAGCTTCTTTCGCTTCATCCGCTTTCGCATCTTTTGCGAAAACAGCAACACGGGTATCTTTACCAGTGCCAGCAGGAAGAGAAATAACGCCGCGGACCATCTGGTCAGCATGACGTGGATCAACACCAAGGTTGATCGCAATGTCGAACGTTTCGTCAAATTTTGACTTGGAAGCGAGCGTTTTCAGCGTCTTGATAGCTTCATCAATGCCGTAAACTTTTTCACGGTCAACGGCTTCGTTTGCAGCTTTTGCGCGTTTGGTGAGTTTAGCCATGTCTTATCCCTCCACCACGTCAATGCCCATCGAACGAGCACTGCCCGCGATGATTTTTACAGCCTGATCAACGCTATTTGCGTTGAGGTCGGCCATTTTCAGTTCAGCAATTTCTTTCAGCTGCGATGTTTTGATCGTGCCGCCAGAAACTTTGCCAGGTTCGCTAGAGCCTTTTTTCAGCTTGGCAATTTTCTTGATGAAATAGCTGGCTGGTGGTGTTTTGGTTACAAAGGTGAAGCTGCGATCCGCATAAACCGTAATCTTGGTCGGGATCGGTGCGCCTTTTTCCATTTTGTCTGTAGCCGCGTTAAACGCCTTACAGAATTCCATGATGTTAACGCCGCGCTGACCCAGTGCTGGGCCGATTGGCGGGGATGGATTTGCAATACCGGCAGGTACTTGCAAATTGATGTAGCCATCAATTTTTTTAGCCATTTGGCTGTCCTTTCATTCTATCGGGCTCCGCAAGATTGCTTCGCCCTCAAATTAAGCGGTCAAACAGATGATCCGAAAATCATCCTCCCGCATTGGTGATCCAGTGGCTCAAAGCCGCTGGGGTTTATCCGGTGGCGCAAACCACCAAATTCTTACTTCGCGACTTCTACCTGTTCAAAATCAAGCTCGACAGGAGTCGCACGGCCAAAGATCGACACGGATACTTTGACGCGATTTTTCTCGAAATCCAGTTCCTCAACAATGCCGTTGAAGCTTGCAAAAGGACCATCCAGCACTTTGATCTGGTCGCCAATTTCGTAATTGACGGTGATCCGCTGTTTCGGCGCGTTGGCGGCTTCCTCTTTGGTGTTGAGGATACGCGCTGCTTCGGCTTCACTAATCGCCTGCGGCTTGGAAGTGCCCAGAAAACCGGTCACTTTCGGCTGATCTTTGACCAAGTGATAAACATCATCAGTCATCTGCAATTTGGCAAGCACATAGCCGGGGAAGAATTTCCGCTCGGACTGAACCTTTTTGCCGCGACGCACTTCGGTCACAGTTTCGGTCGGGACTTCAATTTCCTCAACCAGCGGGGTCAGGCCCAGACGCTTGGCATCCGCCTCAATGGCTTCTTTGACCTTATGTTCAAAGCCCGAATAAGCGTGAATAATGTACCAGCGTGCCATGTAAATAACCTAATCTAAATTGCGTTTCGTGGGCTTTTAGCCGCCTTTGGCGAGATTAAGAAGCCAACCAACAACACCGTTGAATAGCGAATCAATCGCGAGAAAGAACAGCGCCAAAATCGTGGTCATGATCAACACCATGATCGCGGTGCGGACCGTGTCGGGCCATGTCGGCCAGACTACCTTGCTGTTTTCGGCGCGGACTTGCCGCATAAATTCGCCTGGATTGACTTTCGCCATGGTTCGATTCCTAAATTTCTTATTCCCCAAACCCGGCATAAACTCCGGGTGTCAGTCTGTCGACTGGGATCGGATATATGCATGATTTCGGAAAGAACCAGTGCCTTAACTCGTGATTCCCGATTCCGCAAGAAAAGACTGGGCTATTACTGGCCCAGCTCCGCCGCGATCAGGGACTTTATCCACGGCAGATGTTCGCGCCCCAGAAAAAGCTGGTCGGCAATGCGATAAGATGGCGCTTCAAAAATTCCCGATTGCTCAGCATGATCGCGGATGGACGCCGTTTTCGCGTGCGCCGATTTCCAGTCAGGCTGATCGATACCAACCGATTGCAGCAAAGCGGCAACGACCCCCTCATCGGCCAAATCCGCCTGATCGGTCCAGTAGGCCGCAAAGGCAGCGCGCAGGAACGGATCCGGGTCACCGTCCATCACCGCAAGCGCGGCCAAAGCAGCATCGGAACCAGCAGGCGTTTTGGCAAAATGCATGTCTAACCCCTGCACAGCTGCATAGTGCAAGTGGATATCCCGCTGAGCCGCGGCGCGAACCCGGCGATGGCGATCTCCGACGGACTCGTTTTCCTGTTCCTCGGGCACCGATAAAGCCCGGACCGAAAAGGGAAGCCAATCGATCGCAACACCGGTTTCCCTCGCCATTGCCAATGTCGGTTCCAGCGCCAGATAGGACGCGGGTGATTTGAAATCGATATAAATGGTCAGCATGATGCAGCCTCAATATCATCAATTTCATAGGCCATATCAGGCGCTGGCCCTTCCCGTCCCTGCAAATGCCACCGGACATAGGGCAGATGCTCCCGGCCAAACAGGATGGTGCCGTCAATCACATAAGTTGGCACGCCGTATATGCCGCTGGGGTGAAGCTGCGGCTGAAGTTTATCATGTTGTCTACGGCCTTCGCCTTGAGCAAATTCTGCGAACCCGCTCGAGTCGATTCCGGCCTTTTCCAGACAGGCTTCGACCACCGTAATATCTTCAATATCCAGCTCCCGCCGCCAGAAGGGTGGATAGACCGCTTCAAAATAATCGCCGAGCCGGTCCCGGTCCGTCTGCATGACCCATAAAATTGCGATATTGGGAATCGACGAGTCCCAGATTTTTTCAGTGCCTTTGAGCATCAGGCCTTGCCGTTCGGCATAGCGACGCGCATCGCGATAGGCATATTTGACCCAGCTCCATTGACTGGTACTGCGGGTGCTTTCGACGACCTTGCCCTCTTTTTTTCGCGCCGACCCAAGATAACTGGGAATATCGAGCGTTAGTGGCCGCCAGTCAAAACGCATCCCGAGCGACTTCTCCATTGCGAGCGTTGGACGGATCGCAGCAAAGGCATAGGGGCTTTTAATGTCGACATAGACAATTAGCGGCGCGTCGCTCTCCAAGGCTTTCACACGTCAACTCCTTGGGTCATGGATGGATAAGAGAACAGTTTAACTGGCCAATGCCCGGCCGGGGTGCATGCCATCAACATAGCCCATGAAAGGCTCGTGAATGGAATAGCCAAGCAGCTCTTGCGCCCGTTTCGGCAAGGCTGCCGCTTTCTCCGGCGGCACTGCGAGCAGCATGGTCTCCAATGGCCGCATCCAGCCCGGGCAATATTGCGGCGTCACGATCAGCCGGGTGCTGTCCGAGCGGTTAGCACCGCCACGATGCCATAAATTCCCCTTTGCAATCATTAAGGAGCCAGCGGGCATGATCGCCTTCACAGCGTCGGGGTGCGCACCGGGGTCATCATTATCATCAAGCAGAGATTTGTTGGAGAAATGGGACGATTCATTCGCGCCCTCCGGTTTCACCGGTCCCCATTTATGACTTCCGGGGATCACCTCGGTCGCGCCATTATCTTCGGTCATCGGATCGATGGTCCAGAATGTGCTGACCCCCAGTGCCTTGCGCGGCATTTTCTGACGGCAATGATCATCGTCCATATGCCAAGGCTGCACGGTTTCGCCGGGATGTAAGTTAATCGCGAGACAAGCAGACAGCAGACAAGATTTACCCAATTCGCGTTCGGCAAAGGCTAGCTGCAAGGGATGGGTAATCAGATCGGCAAATAAGGGATCCTTGCCCAGCATCGCATAGATACGATTGGACTCGACGCCTTCAAACACGTTGCGACCGCGAATATCGGATTCGATAAAGGGTTCAAGTGCCGCGCGCTGTTCCGCGATTTGATCGGCAGGCATGATTCCGGCGAAAATCACATAGCCATCGGTTTCATATTGTTCCCAGCATTGCTCGAAACTTCTGCCGCCCAAATAGGGTTCCAAAGCGTCCTTATCGGTCGCTGCGATTTGCTGTTCAATCATCGGTTGATTATGGCAGAAAACAGCGGTTCAGGCAATTTTCTGTGGTGACGCTACGGCATGGTATTACTAATGCCGTTCGATCAGGTCCCATTTATTGCCAAAGGGATCGCGAAAGACGACGACTTTGCCATAGCTTTCGACTCGGGGTTCCTCAATAATGTCGATGCCAGCGCGCTCCATCAGCGCCAGATCCCCGTCGAAATCATAGGTCTCAAGAAACAGAAACACGCGGCCGCCAGCTTGCTCACCGATAACTTCTTCCTGTGCCTCATTGCTGGCCTTGGCCAATAGCAGCCGCGTTTCGGTGCTGCCCGGAGGCGCTACCAAGACCCAACGCTTATCTTCGGAAATTTCAGTATCTTCGATAAGGTCAAAACCCATCAAGCCGACGTAGAAGGATATGGCCTGATCATAATCCGGCACGATTAACGAAATAGCGGAAATAAACTGCGTCATTTTCTGAATCGCCACTTTGACAGGGAAGAAATGGCAGGGGCGCACGGGATCGAACCGTGGGCCTTCGGTTTTGGAGACCGACGCTCTACCATCTGAGCTACACCCCTACATAGGCCCGTCAGCAGCTGCTGAAAAACCAACTTGCGCGCATTAGCGCCATGTGCGGCCAAGGGCAAGCGCCATTCTGCAACACACTCTAAACAAACCCTCCGCAATCCCTGTCGCGGCAAACATCGTTAATTTTCACCGAATCCCTGTTTACCTCGCGAAAGAAGGGGTGGTTTACTCGCCCATGAGAAAAGCAGTGCGTCGGTGCATACCCAATCATTGACACACGTTCCTTACTATCAAGGAGTTTCCTATGACCCATGTACAAACACAAGATACCAAAATCCCGACCGCGATAGCGCCCTATGCCTTCGCGGCGGAGGAAGATCGCTGCGCGCTTCGGCACAAAGTAGCGATACCCGCCAAATTACGCTTTTCCGGTTCCACCAGCTTTGCGACAGAAGTCGCCAATATTTCACTTGCCGGCTTTGCCTGTGATGCTTTGCTGCAAGCCCATCCCGGCACAAGATGCTGGCTCACTCTGCCTGGCCTCGCGCCTCTGGAAGCGGAAGTGATTCACCGCAATAATCTGGGCCTCGGCTGCGCTCTCAAGGATATGTTGAACCCGGCTGTGCTGGACCGTTACATCGCGAGCTATCCGGCCCGCTCAACAATGCCAGCTTAACCCCCTGGTTCCCCCGGCGCGCCTGTGATGCTATATGTTGTCTCCAAACTGGTCCGGAGAAATGATATGGCAGATGCCTCCCCCACAAAAACAGGCACTCAAGCAGGCGGTAAACCCGAGCCGCTAAAAGTCCTGCGTATCTTCCGCAAAGAAGATGCGCAGGACTTTGGCGATGCTGGGCACATGTCCTATGTCGACGATGCACCGGTCATCCTCGATGGCCTGACCAAAATGGGCGAAGCGGGCGTCGCCGATGGTTACAAGGGAACCTGCCTCTTCAGCGGCTTCGGCTTCTCGCTCCATCATTTCTGGTTCAAACCCGGATATCCGCTACCGCTACACAGCCATGACAGCGATTGCCTCTATTATATTATCGCCGGCGATATCCGCATGGGCACCGAAAAAATGGGTCCTGGTGACGGATTTTTCCTGCCTGCCGAAACACCCTATACCTATAATATTGGTGAAAAAGGTGTCGAGATTCTCGAATTTCGTACGGCAGAGGATTTTAACATCCAGTTTAAAGGCAAGACCGAAGCCTATTGGGAACAGATGCTCGAAAAACTGCGGAACGAACGGCCTCAATGGCAGGAAGCCCTGCCCCCGAGCCGCGATTTCCGCAACGCTTAGAGCTACTCGGCCGCCTGCAATTGCGGTGCGAACATCGCATCGAGTTCGGCATCATCGGCATTGACCAGCTTGTCCGCCCACTGATGGAAGGCCTGTCCACCGCCTTCGTTACGGCCAAACCAGACTTTATCGAGCATGCCGGATTGCAACGATTCATGCTGACGTTTGCCGGTTTTATAATCTTCCTCAGCGACGACGGTTTCAAGAAAAGCAAACTGTTCATGCGCGCCCTGACGCACGGCATCGTCTGTCGGTTCGTGTTCCATCACATAAAATTGTGTCGTGAAACTCTCTCCCACGGTTTTACCGGGGAAGAGCTGAGAGATCATCGCCCCGCGCCCGCCGCCACCGTAAAAGCTGGCGATCGAAATATGGGGAAAGATTGTCCACACGCCTTGCAACAGCGCATCTATCGGCCAGTCCGCCTCATCAACTTCAGTCAAGTCGAGCTGCTCATCGCTGCCGGTTTTCTGAATAAATTTGGATGGCGCTGACAGCCTTTGATGGGGACCCCATGAAAAATAATTGGCCTGATTGAAAAAATCCGCACCGAATGTGTCTTTGTGCAGCACTGGCAGATGATAGAAATCCAGATAGCCATCATAAGCGGTTTTCCAGTTAGGGCCAGGAATCGTACGCTGATCAAATAGGTGCCATGTCTTGAATCCAAAATGCTCCAGCAGCTCATCATAGCCGCACAGGTAGGATTCGATATCGAGCACGCTATCAGGGTCGAGTGTCGCCCAGATCAGGCCGGCCCGTTCCAGAGTAGGGAATTTCTTTAGGCAGAAAGCAGCTTTATCGACAGTGCCAAAGTCCTTCGGTGACGCGACCGCGAGCAGTTCTCCATCATTTTTAAACGTCCAACCATGATAACCACAGGTAAACCGGGACGCTTTACCGCTACCTTGCGCCACAGGGTTTCCGCGATGGGTACAGCTGTTCAAAAACGCCTGTGCGGTACCGTCTTTCTGACGCGTTACCAAAACCGGTATGCCAGCAATGTCCATCGCTTTGTAGCAACCTGGCTCCGGCAATTCACAGGACGGTGCGACCATCAGCGGCAGGCGCTTGAAAATACGCTCTTTTTCCTGCTCAAACCGCTCTTCATTGGTGTAATCGGACGCGGGCACTGCCACCACATCATCCACCAGTTCCATTGTCCCTGCTTCGCCATGCGCAACCAGCGAACGGGTCATTTCAAGTAGTTTTTCCCGCGACATATATCTCTCCAAATTTTACGGATAGAATATCAAAATCCGCTGGAGATTATACTATTCTTTATGCGGAGACTCTTCATCATTCGAAGCAATCGTAACGGTATCCGGTTCGTTGCGGGTCCATATCCATGTGCCTCCGATAAGCGCGGCGGCAATCGGGATTAAATTCCATGGCATTTTTGCGAAGATCAACGCGATCGCTATGCTAACTGCAAAGGCCACCAAAGCCGACCACTTGCCGCGCCTGGTAATCGCCCGCCGATCGCGCCAGTTGCGAATATGCGGGCCAAAAACACGATGATTAAGCAGCCAAGCCTCCAGCCGCGGGCTACTGCGCGCGAAACAAAAGGCGGCGAGAATGACAAACGGTACCGTCGGCAAGAGCGGCAGGATGACACCGATGCTGCCCAGCGCTAGTGCCGTAAAGCCGCCAGCCAAATAGAGATGCCGTTTCATAGCTTGCGGTATCATATATCGCGAGGCGCTGGGCAAACTATTTCCTACTGGGCTTCAAGAACAGATCCAGCCTCGATATCTTTTAACCGGCATCCCATGGCACCTCACCCAACCGTCTTAGACGAACCTTCGGAGAAACGCAGGATCAAGAACCCAAGCAGGCCCGAGACCAACGAACCACTAATCACACCCAGTTTAACTGTTTCAATCTGCTCTGGATCCACAAAAGCGAGATTACCGATAAACAAGCTCATCGTGAACCCGATCCCGGTGAGGCAAGCAAGGCCATATAGTTGTAGCCACGATACACCCATGGGCCGTCGCACCAGACCCAGTTTTGCAGCGATAAACATGAAGCCGAAAACACCGATCTGTTTGCCAACCACAAGGCCAGCGGCAATGCCGAGAGCCAAGGGCGCAAACAGGTCGCTGACTTGCAAACCAGCCAGCGACACGCCGGCATTGGCGAAGGCAAAAATCGGCAGCACGAGAAACGCCGTCCATGGGTGCAGGATATGCTCGAGATGCTTGAGCGGCGACGTGCCATCTTTCGCGTTGAGCGGGATGGCAAGCGCTGCGATAACACCGGCGAGCGTCGCATGAACACCGGATTTCAGCACACATATCCACAGGAACGTACCGACCAAGATGTAGGGTGCAACCCGCACCACGCCGAGCCGGTTCATCAGGATTAATATCGCAATGCCCACTGCCGACAGCATGAGCGAGACGCTCGATACTTCGGCGGTGTAGAATAATGCGATGATTATGATCGCGCCAATGTCATCGATAATCGCGATGGCGAGCAACAATATCTTCAGCGATAAAGGCGCGTGCTTGCCGAGCAGAGCCAATACGCCCAAAGCAAAGGCGATATCTGTGGCTGCCGGGATTGCCCAACCGTTGACATTTTCTGAAATATTCCAGTTGAAATAGAGAAAAACCGCCGCCGGGATGGCCATTCCGCCAACCGCCGCAATGGCAGGTAAAGCTGCCTTATCGAAACTGGATAGCTCCCCTTCGAGTATCTCCCGTTTAACCTCCAGCCCAACCAGGAAGAAGAATATCGCCATCAGGCCGTCGTTGATCCACAAGGACAACGGTTTGGCGATTTCCAGCGCGCCAAATTGGACGACGACCGGAATATTGAGGAAGGCCAGATAATAAGGATTAAACGCGCTGTTGACCGCAATCATGGCAAGCAGGGCGGCGACAAACAAGACAATGCCCGCACTGGTTTCGCGGGCCACAAATTCCGTTAGAGCCGTTCGCACTTTTCCAGCCATGTTTCTGCTTTCTTATATCTATTAAAAAATGGGGCAGTAGCGGAAAGAGGGAAAGCTACTGCCCCAGGTCGGGGGGGTTATGTGTTTTTTCTGCTCAGGCCAGAGAGGGCATCGAGCCGCGCTGTAACCGCGAAATACGGTCCTTTAGATTCAACCGCAGTTTTTTCATCATGCGGAGCTGATTACTATCCCACTTGGCTGCAGATATTTGTGTATCAAGCTTGTGATGTTTGCGGATCAGACTGTTGAGATATTTTTTCATATTTTTGGTCCGTTTTTATTTTCTTTGCTGCGGTTGACCTTGATATTGCAGAAAGTTAGTGATACCTCCAATCGAATGAAAAAGAGATAATTAATAGATAGGGTCTATCGATAAAAAGGGTGTCACTATGCCGACTTTACGCCAATTCCAATATCTTGTCGCTGTCGCCGATCATCGACATTTTGGCCGCGCTGCGCAGGCGGCGGGGGCCTCTCAACCGACATTAAGCCATCAATTACGTGCGTTGGAATCGCGGCTTGGCGTTACGTTGGTGGAACGCCGGACCCATGGTGCAGAACTCTCGCCCATCGGTCGCGAAATAGCCGAACGCGCCAGACGGGTGCTTGTAGAGGTAAAGGATATTCGTGATTTGGCAGAGCGTGCCAGCGAAAGTCTGGCCGGAACACTGCGCTTTGGTGTGTCGCCGACACTCGGCCCTTATTTGATGCCACCCGTCATTGCCGCACTCCACCGGGCGCAACCTGATTTGCGCTTTTATATGCGCGAAGGCATTCCCGATTTACAGGCGATGGAGCTGGTTAAAGGCGCGATTGATATGTTGCTGGGGCCGTTGCCGATTGAAGGCGAAAATTTGACCATCGAGCCGCTTTTCCGCGAGCCATTATTGCTGGTTGCGCCGCCGGATCACCCGCTTGCCGGGCAGAAGAAAATCGATAAGGCGGATCTTCAAAATGCACCGGTACTGAGCCTCGACCGCCGCCACCATTTGCACCGCGATGTAGCAGAGCAATGTCGCGTGCATGGCATGCATCTGCTGCAAGATTACGAAGGCACTAGCCTTGACAGCGTCCGTCAGATGGTCGCCTCCGGCTTAGGTCTCGGCATATTGCCAGCGCTGTATGTCCAATCTGAAATTACCCATGGCGACGATATCGCATTGCTCGAAGTAGAAGGATGGACGGCATCGCGCAGCATTGGCATTGCTTGGCGCAGCGGCGCTGGTTTTGCGGACGAATACCTCTCGGTAGCGGGACGGATAGCCGACGAAGCGAAAATCTTGCTCAGCAAGATGGCCCCTCGGGAGCGTTAATGGCGATCGACCTTGACTTGCTATTAAAGGCTTATGGTTCCGGTATTTTCCCCATGGCCGACGCGCGCGATGATCCAGAGACGTTCTGGGTAGAACCGAAAACGCGCGCAGTTCTGCCACTTGATGGTTTTCGTATGTCGCGCTCGTTGCGTAAAACCATCCGGTCCGACCGTTTTCAGGTGACGACAGATACAGTCTTTACAGACGTCATCTCGATTTGTGCGGAAGCGGCAGATGATCGCCGTGAAACATGGATTAATGCTGAAATTGAAGAAGCCTTTTGCATGCTGAATAAGCAAGGGCTCGCTCATAGCGTAGAATGCTGGTCGGTGGATGAGAGCGGGCATAAGTCGCTGGTCGGCGGGCTATATGGCCTGGTTATCGGCGGCGCATTTTGCGGGGAAAGTATGTTCTCTCGCTCTCGCGACGCATCGAAAGTAGCCCTTGCATGGCTGGTGGCGCGACTGAATGTCGGGCGATTCAAACTGTTGGACTGCCAGTTTATGACCGACCATCTCGCTTCCCTAGGCGCAATTGAAATCAGTCAGGATGAATATGTCGAAAAACTAAGTGCGGCGCAGGATTATCACTCACCGGCATTTTCGGCAATTAAGTCGCCGATGGGATCGGATGATTCAGGCACTGGTTCTGGCGCAACCAGCGGCGGCACTTCCGGCACGGGGCGGACAGGCGCCGAAGGTGTCGTTGGAACAGGGGCGACATCATCTACGCTGGTATCGGCGCCGTCATTTGCAGCGCTTGATGTGCTGTTAGCGAGATTCGATGAAGACGAGCGCGGCGCGGTCGGATTGACAGAATCCTCCGGCGGGTTCTCTTCACCGGGGAAACTCATTGCGCAGCTTTTGACCCAAACATCATAAATTGGATGCTCGACCACATTGAGCGATGGTGATTCGCGAAACAGCCAGCCGGAAAAGACTTTCAGCCACTTATCTTCGCCTTGCCGCGTTGCCGGCCGGTCATTGACCAGCAGCTGCACAAAAGCACCCTGTTCAGGGGTAAGTTCCCATGGCGCAGAGCGTTCACAGGCTCGCAGGCGAACAATCGCGCGGCCAATTCGGATCGACTGGCCCGGCCTCAGTTCCAGATCACGGGTCAAACCATTGCGTTTGTTTAAAAAGCCCAATGTTGCGACCCGCTCTGCCATCGGCGTACCAATTTGCTCGCCGATCGGCTGTACCAGTTCGTCATCATCCGTGGCTTTTATGTCTGCCTTTTCCGCTGGTTGACCGGTATTTTCTTCGCCCATGTCATCGCCAAACAGACCGCAGCCGGATAGCAGTAACGCCCCTGCAAATACCGGTAAAAGCCGAGTTTTGTTATATGCAGAAAGGGAGCGGACAGATATCATTCGGCTTCGGCCGGATTCCATGGCTCATAATCCCCGGTTGCTGCTGCTCTGACGCCGCCAGATTCCAGCGCGCCGGCTGGACGATAGGCATCGGCTGTACCGGTCAGGTTGCCGGTTGGCTCTTTTTCCCAAATACGGGGCTGCGGCAGGTGGCTTTCCGGAATTTCATCATAGCTTTTATGCAGCCAGCCATGCCATTCGGGCGGCACCCGGCTAGCATCATTAGAACCGGAATAGATTACCCAACGCCGGTCGCCGTCTTTGCTATTCTTGTTGTCATAATATTTGTTGCCGAAGATATCCTCGCCAACAAGCTTGCCCTTGCGCGCGCTGTGCAATGCGGTGCCGATGGTCGCACCGTCCCACCAAGTGAAGATTTTGCCTAATATTCCCATGATTGTCCGCTTAGCGTCACGAGAGGGGGGTTCGCAATTAAAAAATGCGCAGCAACTGCAGCTGCTTTGCCTCGCTCCCTTTTATTGCTGCCACTCCACTGTGTCGCCCGCAGCGATGCCTAGCTCTGCTGCTCGTCCGCCTGCCAATTCCAGCACTGCCGCGACCGGTTCACCTGATTCGACCGGATCAAGGGAATATGGAGTGGTGTTGGCAGCAATCGATTCGATGGTACCATCACTACGAACAAAAATAATGTCGAGCGGGATTACCGTGTTCTTCATCCAGAAACTGGCCATCCGTACGCGATCAAAAGGGAATATCATCCCCTTGTCTGGTGCCATTTCCTTGCGGAACATCAGGCCCCGTGCTTGCTCAGCCATGGTGGCGGCAAGCTCCACCGAGAAGCGATGCTGCTTGTCATCCGAAGAGATAGTGAGCGGGATCAGCCGCAGACCGGCTTCTGAAAGGCCATTGCCAGATTGATCCTGCGCCTGCGGACGCTTGCTTTCGGTATCGCCAGCCTGCGCATAACAGCCCGTTGTGAGGGCGGTGCAGGACAGCAATATCACGGGCAATAGTGCCTGCTTGAAAAATCCGGTCATGGTTGAAGGTCCGTTATTAGGAAGTTTGCGGGGCGCTGACCTGTACCGCCATAAACCCGCGGTCACCAGTGTCGATACGCGCCAGCAGATGTTGGCCGGGCATAATTTCCCCGATACCGGCATTGCGCAACGTTTCCATATGGACAAAAATGTCTCCCTCAAAACCATTTACGATCAGGAAACCATAGCCTTTGGCCCGGTTAAACCATTTCACCTCCGCTTCGAGGAAAGCCGCATCATCGTCCACCACATGGATAGACTTGCGTTTTACTTCAGGGGCCGGTTGATGGACCAGCTGTTCACAGCCAGTTTCGTCAATGTCGAGTATTTTTGTCGCCTGCAAACCCTTGGCCGCATCGACATATTCGCATGTCACTCGGGCCATTTCTGGCAGATCACGGCGATTCATAGGCTCTAATATAGTCCAGTGAACCAATATGTCCTGACCTGATGCCAATTCAGCATCACCATTTCCAAGGGTGTTGCCCTGATCCCTGTCAGGGATGATAAACCCGAAGCCGCGATGGGAATCGAACCATTTGACGTGACCGGTCGTTTGCAAAATACGGGCTTCTTGCGCCTGTTCATTGCTCGCCCGATCGTCTGGACGATCGCCAGCAGGAGGATCGTTTACCAATTGATTGTCGGCCGAATCACGGCTGACGGGGCTATCGTCAGTTCGCGCAGGTTCCGCATATAAACTTGCCACAACAAATCTCCGAATACTCTATTCGAGTCGCAGTTAGTATAACCGAAAGACTCGGGCGGTCGAATGTAACATAAATATTGTAAACTAGCGATTCTTGTTGTGACTAAATGTCTGAGAACAACAAAAACCTGTTCTAAACGTCTATATCAATCTCTTCATCAGGCTTGGCAAAAACGAAGCGGGACGCAATATCAAAACTGTGACCCGCTCTCAAAAAGGCCTGCAGCTGTTTGCGGCATTTGTCCTGATCGGCTTGTTCCTGCGCAAAAGGACCAATTGATTTTTTACGGGCGAAGGTCCGCGCAGCATCCCATTGCTTTGCATCGCTCAAATCCAGCGCCTGCCGGTCATCACCTTCTTCTATTCCTGCCTGATAAAGCGCTTGCGAAACGCGCTTTTTCCCATAGCCGCGATTGATCAAGGCGGCTGCGCGGTTTTTCGCAAATAGCGCATCGTCAATATAGCCAAGCTCCACAAAGCGCTCCACCATCACGTCGACGTTTGCGGGCTGGTCTTCAGACCAGTCCCGTTCCCGTAATTTACGAAAAAGATATGATTTTAGTTTGTGCCGAGTGGTCGCATATCGACTGACATAGCGAAGGGCTAGCTCTTGCAGGCTATTTTGGTCCAACGCTTTACCGCTATTTTTCAACGCTTCACCCCTCATAAAGAACTGCTGCCCTTTTTGTGCCACAGTAGAGCCGAAATTTAAACGCCACTGAACATCAATAGGGTTTGAACAAAGTTATGACAGCTGAGTATCTCTCAAAATTTGGCTGAATATCTGAGAAAAAAACGATTTGTAAGAAGGCTGGACCTTCTGGAAAATGGATTTTGTATGACTGAGCTGACACCCACCCCAACCGCAGACGACCTTCCGCGCCGTTTTGCCGATTTCGAAACCGTTGGCGAAGCGCTGGATTATGCCGCGCAGGGCAATAGAGGCTTTAACTTCCATGATGCACGCGCATCGCTGGTACGGGTCTATCCTTTTAAAGAGCTGCAGGTTGATGCGATGGCCGCTGCGCGCCGCTTGATCGGCTTTGGTGTAAAACCGGGTGATCGAATTGCTCTGATCGCCGATACAGAACCCCAATTTTGTGCGCTGTTTTTTGGCGCGATTTGCGCCGGTGCTTGGCCAGTGCCGCTACCACTACCGACATCCTTCGGCGGTAAAGACAGCTATATTGATCAAATTGGCGTCCAGCTGGACAGCTGTGACCCGGCGATATTGCTTTATCCCGATGAGATTGAGGAATTGGCCTCTGCCGCTGGTCAGTCCCGCAAAATTCCGGTTTTTGGCTGGGACAAATTCGCTGAAAACGACATTCCCGATTGTGAGCTGCCGCAAGCCAAGAGCAGCGACATTGCTTATTTGCAATATTCCAGCGGATCGACCCGCTTCCCGCATGGTGTAGCTGTGTCCCACAAAGCTTTGCTGCACAATGTCGGATCACATTCTTATGGCATGAACGTCGGCGAAGATGATCGCTGCGTATCATGGCTGCCCTTTTATCACGACATGGGCTTGGTCGGTTGCTTTATCTCAATGGTCTGCAATCAGGTTTCAACCGACTATCTCAAAACATCAGATTTTGCACGGCGGCCCTTGTCGTGGCTCGACCTGATCTCCCGTAACAAAGGGACGTCTTGCAGCTTCTCGCCAACATTTGGTTATGAAATTTGTGCGCGCCGCATCGGTAGCCAGTCCAATGTTGCAGAACGGTTTGACCTATCGCGCTGGCGCCTCGCGGGTAACGGCGCAGACATGATCCGTCCGGATGTCATGCAGCGCTTTACCGATGCTTTTGCCCCAGCCAAATTTGATGCAAAAGCCTTTTTGCCGAGCTACGGCCTCGCCGAGGCAACTTTGGCGGTCACCATCATGCCGCCGGGCGAAGGCATGGAAGTCGAATTGGTGGAAGAAACCGAACTGTCTGGTGAAAAACAGGCCGATGGCAGCCGGCCCAAGCGCTATCGCGCGATTGTCAATTGCGGCAAACCGGTGCGCGACACTCTGTTAGAGATACGCGAAGAAGATGGCAGTCTGTTGCCAGAAAAGGCCGTCGGCAAAGTGTGGATGCAAAGCCCTTCGTTAATGGAATGCTATTACCGGGATCAGGAAGCCACCGATGCTTGTCTGATTGACGGTTGGCTGGATACTGGCGATATGGGCTATCTGTCCGATGGCTATCTCTATATCGTCGGCCGCGCCAAAGATATGATCATCATAAACGGTAAAAACCATTGGCCACAGGACATTGAATGGGCTGTGGAGCAATTGCCTGGATTTAAAGCCGGCGATATTGCCGCTTTTGCGATCACCACCCCGGGTGGTGATGAAACGCCTGCCGTCCTTGTGCAGTGCCGGACATCAGATGAAATCGAGCGGCACCGCTTGCGCGATGAGATTCGCGAAAAGGTTCGCGCAATTACCGGCATGAACTGCGTCATCGAACTGGTTCCGCCGCGTACATTGCCGCGCACCAGCTCTGGCAAACTGAGCCGGGCCAAAGCGCGCAACCTCTATCTTTCGGGTGATATTCAACCTTATGACATCGCGGCCTGAAATCAGCAGCTTAAAGCGTTAAAATCAGTTAAGCATAAAACGAAAAAAAAGGCGGATGATTACTATTCGATAAGGTTTTCCTCTTAAGGGGGAAGCGTGAACGAAAAGCTATCATCATCATCCGGCCTGCCGCAGGAAATCCCTGTGAGCGTATTGCTTGGGCTTGCGGACCCCGAAGGCATCGATTGGGGCCGCATCCGCGTGCTCCAATATGAGGGCATGCACCAAAACGGTTTTCTCAAGATGATGGGGTCAATCACGTGCGGCATATTGGCCGTGCAGTTCAGCATCGACCATGTAAATTGGCTCCTGCTGGGCGCTTGGACTTTGGCTTTGTTCGGCCTGTACATCTATTCCTACGTCAAAGCGCGCAAAGATGCGGTTTGGGAACGGAAGAGCATTTCCCGGCGTGAGAATGTCAACACCATGCTAATTTCAGCAGCGGGCGGCCTATTATGGTCCACGGCCGTCATCTTGCTCGGTCCATCCGGGGACCTCAATACAATGGTCGGGATATGGGCGTTGGTATTATGCTTGATGGTTGGCTCTGCCATGTTGATGTCTGCCGTTCCATTTGCCAGCATAATCTTCATCGGAATGTGCGGCCTGTCTTCGGCTATCAGTTGGTATTTGATCAACGGATATCAGATGGCGACCGCGTCAGCCGCAATTGCCATGTTGTTAATTGCATCCTGTTTGATGAACGGCCGCTCTTTCATAAACAGAAAAATTGCCGAAGCGAATCTCAACGAGAAGAAAGAGGTGGTCAGCCTTCTCTTGCGAGAATTCGAAGATACCGGTGCCGATTGGCTGTGGCAAACCGACACCTCACGCCGCCTGACACATGTTTCGCCGCGCTTTGCCCATGCAGTTGGGCGCACCGCGGAAGATATCGAGGGCCGCCCCTTCCTGCAATTGGTCGCTGGCCAGGCATGGGATTCGGGCAAATTCTCGCCCGCTCTGCATGAGTTGGCGGAAAAACTGAAACGCCGTGACAGTTTTAGCAATATGCTGGTGCCGGTACTGATCAACGACACAACGCGCTGGTGGGAAATTTCTGCATCGCCAAAGTTGGACGAAAACGGGATATTCCACGGATTTCGCGGTGTCGGTTCGGATGTAACAGAACAACGCGAATCTGCAGACAAAATCTCTCATATGGCGCGCTTCGATACACTGACCGGCCTGCCCAACCGGCTGCAGCTGACCCAGACGCTCGGCAAAGCGCAGGAAGATTCCGATAAATGGAATGGTCGCTGCGGCTTTATGATGATTGACCTCGACCGGTTCAAAGCGGTGAACGATACATTGGGCCATCCGGTAGGCGATCGCTTGCTGGCGCGCGTATCCGAACGGCTCCGTTCGATCATGACCGATAACGAACTGTGCGGACGTCTCGGCGGCGATGAATTTGCCATCGTCATCAGAGATGCCAGCGATTCCCAATATATGGATATGCTCGGCCGGAAGATTATCGAGACTCTGTCACAACCTTATGAAGTGGATCAACATACGCTTTATATTGGCGCCAGTGTAGGCACCGCCATCGGACCGCGTGATGGCCGCACGGTTGAGATGTTGATGCGTAGCGCCGATCTCGCGCTCTACCGGTCAAAAGATCAAGGCGGCGGGGCGCATAACCAATATGAACCGAAGCTCCACGTCCATGCCGAAGAGCGCCGGGTCATGGAAATTGCCCTGCGCAAGGCCTTAGACAATGACGAATTTTCACTCAACTACCAACCAGTAGTGGATGCGAATACCGGCGGAGTGATGGGCTTTGAAGCTTTGCTGCGCTGGACCAATCCAAAATTCGGGGTTGTCTCCCCGGTTAAATTCATCCCGCTTGCCGAAGATGCACGCCTGATCGGACCGATTGGTGAATGGGTCATGCGGACCGCTTGCAAAGAGGCTATGAAATGGCCGTCGGCTATTAAGGTTGCTGTGAACGTATCCGCCGATCAGCTGACCGACCCCAATTTCCTCGATATGGTCGTATCGGCGCTGCAGGAAAGTGAATTGCCAGCACAGCGTCTTGAGATAGAAGTGACCGAGAGCATCTTCATGCGCGAAGGCACCGGCGCGACCCAAGTGCTCGACCAGATCATCGCACTGGGCATCAATCTGTCCCTCGATGATTTTGGCACCGGCTATTCTTCGCTTGGCTATTTGCGGAAGACGCGCTTCTCGACAATTAAAGTGGACCGCAGTTTTGTCCAAGGTGCAGCCAAAAAAGTACCTGAAAGCCTCGCCATTATTCGCGCCGTTGTGGCCATGGCAGACAGCCTCGGTATGTCGACAACCGCAGAAGGCGCTGAGACGGAAGAAGAGGTCAAGATGATCCAGAAGCTCGGTTGCAGCAAGATCCAAGGCTATTATTTCGGGAGACCCATGGCCGCCCATGATGCGCTGGATCTATTCAAAGAATATAAGGACGACGTTCCACTTATTGGCGGCAAGGCTGCATAGCCGATCTTGACTTCGCCCCTGTCCGGCCGGTTATAGCTTGGACAGCTTTTTCTCAATTCCACGCCAGATTCTGGCATAAGCCAAAGCCGCAGGGCTGCGCGGGGCAAATTCGCCCACCGGCTTTTTGAGCCGTGTCATCCGTTCAACATCGCTAGACATTGGCACCACCGGCCATTTGGGCTGTTTGGCCAAGCCTTGCTTGTGGATGGTCCGCCGACGATCAACCATATTGTAAACGGGCAGCAGGGGCGCATGTTTGCGCCGCCGCGAGTCCAGAAACATCTGCACATCCGTCAACGCACGCTCCGACAAGGGCGATGGAATAACTGGCACGATGACCAAATCAGCATTGCGCAATATCTGCTCGCTCGTCTCGGTCAGGCCCGGCGGACAGTCGAGAATGATGCGGTCATAATCTTTTTTCAATTCCCTTAGGATCTTACCCATGTGCTTTTTCTTGTTGAGATCGAAAAAGAACCGGTCAAGACCTCGCAGCGACACGTCGGCGGCCAGCAGATCGATATTTTCTATCCTGGTCGGCTTAATCAACTTGGAAGGTTTGATATCACCAGCGATCATCGCCCGGGCCCGGTCTTTTTTATGGCGGTCGCCGTTTAGGATGAATGATGCCGCGCCTTGCGGATCAATATCCCAAACCAAGGTTCGGCGGGATGAATTGACCGCGCTATTCCAAGCAAGATTGACGGCACTGCAACTTTTGCCGACGCCCCCCTTCATGCTGTATATTGCGATAACGGCCATTCATGTGATCCGGAATTGATAAAAAGATAGGATCGCCAAAAAAAGCAGCCGTCAGATGATTTCCTGTACCCGGTCTTGCGGTCGACATAGCCGGACCCCTTTGTCGGTTTCCACCAGCGGACGCTCGATCAGAATCGGCTCTGATGCCATGGCGTCCAATATCTGATCAGCCGTGGCATTATCATCTGTCAGCCCCATTTCTTCAGCGGGCGAACCGCGCGTTCTTAGGCCCTCCTTCGGGCTGATACCAGCATCGCGGTACAGCTGTTCCAGCTTGGCACGGCTAGGCGCATTTTTCAGATATTCAACGACGGTCACGTCAATATCCGGCGCCTCTTCAAGCAGGGCCAAAGTCTTGCGGGACGTTCCGCATTTAGGATTATGCCAGATTGTCGCTTTCATGATGTGCTCCGTAACAGAAGAATATTGTGCCCCATAAACACCACCTCACGCCATGTTTCAAAGAAAAATTGCGAAACGCCACAAATGCCATTGCTTATGAGAACTATTCGCATTAGTCCGGCCGCTGATATTGAGAATGATTCGCACATCAGGGATATGAGAGATATGATTTCATCACGTTTTCGCAATACCAAGCTTTTGTCCGCCGCCAGTGTCGTGGTTTTGGCCATGGCACCCAATGCAGCCTTTGCAGCTGACGAAACCCTGGATGAAGCGAGCTATGACGATCAGAATGAAATTATCGTTACCGGAGAAAAAGACGGCTATGTTGCAATCAGCAGCGCGGGCCTGAAAACCGGTACGCCTTTGCTAGACACGCCGCAGACAGTTTCTGCCGTCACTCGTGAGCAACTTGATGATCAAGCCTTACAAGATATCGGCGACATATTGCGCTACACGCCAGGCACTTCGATTGGCCAGGGCGAAGGCAATCGCGATCAAATCACTATTCGCGGCCAGAACACAACGGCGGACTTTTTCGTTGATGGCATTCGCGATGACGTACAATATTTCCGCCCGCTCTATAATCTGGAACGCGTCGAGATTCACAAGGGCCCTAATGCGATGATCTTTGGCCGTGGCGGTGGTGGCGGTATCATCAACCGGGTGACCAAATCCCCCATCAGCGGCGAAACCTTTGGCTCGACAACCGCCAGCGTCGACAGTTTCGGTGCCTTTTACCTGAGCGGCGATGTCAATGCAGCGATTGCCGACAATGCCGCCTTCCGTATCAATGGCCTCTATGAAGAATTTAACAACCACCGCGATTTCTTTGATGGTCGGCGCTTTGCGATTAACCCGACAATCGCCGCAGAATTGAGCGACCAGAGCCGCATCCTGCTCTCTTACGAATATGTCGATGATGACCGGTCGGTCGATCGCGGCAATCCGGCCGAACTGCGGGCCGTTGGGAACGCTTGTTCGTTCGATAGCCCTTGTGGTCCCTTGCGCGGATTCCGCGATACTCTTTTCGGCTTTGATGGGGTGAACAAGACCACGTTGCAGGCCCACATTCTGAAACTGCGGGTTGAGCATGATTTCAGCGATACACTGAGCTTCAACGCAACAACGCTTTACGGGGATTATGACAAATTATACCGGAACGTTTATCCGGTAGATGCGATATTGGGTGTCCCGGCGGACGGGCCGCTTGTCGATTCCATCACCCTCGATGGTTACAACGACACCACCGACCGCGAAAACTTCATTACCCAGGGCAACCTGCTTTGGACCGGCGATACGGGTCCTATCGGTCACACGCTGTTGCTCGGTTATGAAATCGGCCAGCAACAGTCCGCCAACGCCCGGCAGGATATATTGTTCGCGGATTCGATGGATGACCAGATCACCATCCCGCTAACCGATCCCATTGCGCAACCGGCTTTCAGTTTCCCAGCGTCCACTCGAAACCGCGTTTCGGACCTGAAATTCTTTTCGCTCTACATACAGGACCAAATCAGCATCGGCGATCATTTCGAGATTGTGGGCGGCGTCCGTTTTGACAGTTTCGATATAGATGTGAACGACATCCAGAATGCCGTGCGCCTGAACCGGAAAGATGAAAAATTCTCTCCACGCGTCGGCCTGATCTACAAGCCGCAAGAAAACATCTCTATCTACACCAGCTATTCTAAGAGCTTCCTGCCACGCGCCGGCGATCAGTTCCTTACGTTGACACCAACTGTGGGCACCACTCTCGGCACCGTCGACTTAGAGCCAGAGAGCTTCGAAAATTACGAAATCGGTTTGAAATGGGACCTCATGGAAGGGCTCAGCCTGACCACGGCGCTGTTCCGTCTTGACCGCGACAACCAAGCCATTTTGCTGAACAATCAAGGCGACACAACCTTGTCAGGATCTCGCACCGAGGGGTTTGAAATCCAATTGGTTGGCCGTGTCACCGACAAGTTACAGGTCAATGCCGGCTATAGCTATCTTGATGGCCAACAGCGTAATGAGGACACTGTGAACGGACAAGACCTGCGCTTATTCCAAGTGCCGGAAAATATGGCGTCGCTATGGACCAAATATGATTTCAGCAATCAATTCTCCGCTGGCCTCGGCGTGACGCATCAGTCCAGCCAATTCGCCAGAAATGACAATAGCGTGCGCATTCCCGCTTATACGCGAGTTGACGCAGCGCTTTACTACACGGTGAACGAACAGTTCAAAATCCAGTTGAACGTCGAAAATCTGTTTGACGAAACCTATTTCCCGTCCGTACATAATAATGACAATATTACGACGGGCGAACCAATAAACGGCCGCCTGACTGCAACATTCAGCTTCTAGAAATGGGCAGCTTCTAGAAATGGGCAGCTTCTAGAAATGGGCAGCTTCTAGAAATAGGCAGTTTTTTAGAAATTACCTAAACATGATCATGCTGGGCTGGTCGAAATACCCCACCCCAACCCCTTCGACGGGTCCAGCATGAACCGCGGGGAAGCGGCAGTCTTTCAGGCCTGAGTCGTAAGCAGCAGTCCAACCGCGCCGATTAAAATCATCGCGATGAACAGGAATTGCAGCATAATAGCCCAAAGCGCCGACCGCCAGTGCTCCTATTTTTTTGGCGTCAGGGCTGGTACCGCTTTGGCCGCATCCGCCGGGTCAATACCGGGCGGTGGTGCCGCGCTTAAAACATCTTCTCCACGCGCTACCCGGGCGGCACGCTGGATTGCTTCCCTGATCCGAGGATAGGTGCCGCAGCGACAGATATTGGTGATCGCCTCGTCAATATCATTATTGGATGGATTGTCGTTTTTTTTCAGCAAGACGGCCGCGGCCATGATCATACCCGACTGGCAAAATCCGCATTGAGGGACATTTTCTGCTGCCCACGCCTGTTGTACTGGATGACTACGATCACGCGACAGGGCTTCGATCGTGGTAATGAACCGCCCTTCGAGTTCACCGATGGTCACAAGACAACTGCGAATGGCCTCGCCGTCTATCTCGACCATGCACGCACCGCAATCACCGGTGCCGCAACCATATTTGGTACCCGTCAGGTTGGACGCATCGCGCAAAGCCCAAAGCAGCGGCGTCTGCGCATCCATACGATATTCCACGGGCCGGTTATTGACGGTGAATTTAGTCATTAAAAAAGCGATACATGAGAAAACCTATCGCGACAATGTAGCTTTTACGCGATGAACTTGACCCGCTTCGATATCTACAATACGTAATGTTATATCATCTTATATCGAAGAAAGCTCCACACACGTATGCTCGAACCCATAATGTATGCCGCGCTTATTGGAATATTGGCCACAGCCGTGCTCGATCTTTGGGCAATATTCGCGCGTCAGATATTGCGTTTACCGGGACCAAATTGGGCAATGATGGGCCGCTGGCTAGGGCATTTCACAAGGAGGCAGTTTGCTCATGGTAATATAGCGTCGGCACCACGGATCAATGGAGAACGAATTATCGGGTGGAGCGCCCATTATCTCATCGGCATTTTGTTCGCGCTCTTGCTGCTCCTCTTCACGGGCCCGGATTGGCTCGATAGCCCAACAATCCTGCCTGCGCTCGTTCTCGGCTTGTCGACCATATTGGCCCCGTTCTTGATCATGCAACCTGCGATGGGGGCGGGCATTGCAGCATCGAAAACGCCAAGACCCAACATTGCGCGCTTAAGTAGTGTTGCGGCTCATAGCGTGTTCGGTCTCGGGCTTTATGGTGCCGCGACAATGTTAGCGCTGTTTAGATAGCCGATCGAAAACTCTAGGTGAGTTTTATTCCCGCCAGCTTTTGTCTTCGCGGTCGATCAGCCGCACCATCGCATCAAATTCCGGAACGCCCTGAATGGCCGGATCAATCGACGCTTGCGACAGATTGGCGAGATGCTTCCTGATAACCTCTTCACCAATCATCAAGGGCTTGCCCATGGCAAGGGTCTGCATCTGAATTTCGCAAGCGCGTTGCAAAACCCAATGATTGAGGAACGCTTCTTCCAACGTCTTACCCATCACCACGGGGCCATGATTTTCCAGCAGCATCATGCGTTTTTTGCCAAGGCTGGCCAGGAAACGGGGCCCTTCTTCGGCATGAACGGTGACGCCTTCAAATTTATGATAAGCGAGGCGCGGAACAATCGCGGCGGCGTAGAAATTCACCGGCTGCAAACCGCCTTCCAGCGAGGCCACTGCCATGGTCGCGGTCGTATGGCTATGGATAATCGCATGAACGTCCGGTAGTTCCCGATGAAACAGACTATGCTGTGTAAAACCGGCTTTGTTGACCGGGTAGGTCGAACCGTCCAGCGTGTTGCCGTCAATATCGATTTTCACCAGAGTGGAAGCGGTCACTTCGCTGAAATGCAGGCCGTAAGGATTGATCAGAAACGCATCGTCCTCTCCCGGCACTTTTAGCGTGACATGGTTGAAAATCATCTCGTCCCAGCCAAGATGGGCGAATATCCGGTAACAGGCGGCAAGCCGTTGGCGTGCCTTCCATTCGTCCTCGCTGCAGCTTGATTGAATGTTGATTGCCGTCGCCATTATCTGTCTCCTGATTCGCTTAAATTGCGCTTTGAAACGGATATGCCACAGCCCCGTACGATAATCAAAAGCCTTTCATGGCCGGAAATCCAAGCAAAAATGACAAAAATTGAGGGTAAAAATGACACTATAATGAGTCGGAAATGCTTGAAATCGGTGGATTAGCCTGTTAGGCGCGCAGCAACTGCAGCTGAACGAATCATCTGCAAACCCTTTTTTATGGCTTAAACAATTTTCGGCCGGTTATGAATATACCCGGCCTAAAGACGATTTTGAACGGAGTTACTTAGTCTTATGCAAATCATGGTTCGCGACAATAATGTTGATCAAGCCCTTCGGGCGCTGAAGAAAAAATTGCAGCGTGAAGGCGTTTATCGCGAAATGAAATTGCGCCGGCATTACGAAAAGCCTTCTGAAAAGCGTGCACGCGAAAAAGCTGCCGCTGTACGCCGCGCCCGTAAGATGGAGCGCAAGCGGATGGAACGCGACGGCACGATTTAAGCCTGTCTGCTTTTCTAATACTGGCTTTCACTAAATAGGTAGTCCGACATGTCTGTAACCACTGTTCCCATCCGGCCGATCAAAAAAGGGTCTCTGGCCAAATTATGGATCGGATTGGCTTTGGTTTTGTTGGTCGCTGCTGGACTGGCTTATGCTGGTACGCAAAATGCGGTGGAAACGGGCGCGACTAACGCACAGTGGCTAGCCGGAAACGCAGACGAAGACGGTGTCATTACAACCGCATCTGGTCTGCAATATAAGGTACTGAAGCCCGGCGAAGGCGCGTCACCAACCGCCACCGATACCGCGCTGGTAAAATATGAAGGCCGTTTGCGCGATGGCAGTGTCTTTGACGCGAACGAACAGACCCCGATGCCCGTCGGCGGCGTGGTTCCCGGTTTCTCCGAAGCCTTGCAACTCATGCAAAAAGGCGGCGAGTACCGCATCTGGATCCCGTCAGAACTCGGCTATGGTGAGCAATCCCCCGGCCCTGACCTGCCCGCCAATTCAATTTTGATTTTCACCGTGACGCTGATTGATTTCATCTCAGCCGAACAGATGCAGGCACTGCAGCAACAAATGCAGCAACAAGGCGGCATCCCCGGCGGCCCACCGCCCGGTGCCCTAGGACAGTAGTTAAGCTTCACGCTTTTAGTTACGCCCCCCTGTACCAAATACCGTAAGCAAAAAAATTGACAGCAGTGAATGTAGCTATCAGTTACAAGCTATAGAGTCTGTCGGCACCTGCAGTATCGGCAGCGTAGGCGGAGCAGACTACGTATTTATAGTGGGGGCCAATCGTGAACGCAAAATCCATCATCGGTATCGTTATAGCTTTGCTCATTGGCTTGCCTGTCGCCTACGCTGGCGGACTGGGTGGATCACAATTTGGCAACATATCAGTATTTCTGCTGTGCGGCCTTCTGGCCTTTGGCGTAAACTGGTGCGCCTTTGTGCCCGCCAATATCTACAAGACCGAAAAATATTATGATTTGACGGGGTCGCTCACTTATTTGACGATCATTGCCGTAGCTTGCGTTTTGGCAGCACCGCTTGATCTGCGCGCGGGGCTGGTGGCGTTCATGGTCGTGATATGGGCTTTGCGTCTGGGCTCTTTTTTATACCAGCGTATCAAAGCGGACGGCAAAGATGTTCGGTTTGATAAAATTAAAACTGACCCTTTGCGGTTTTTTCAGGTTTGGACCATTCAGGGCGTCTGGATAATTTTGACCAGTGCGAGCGCGCTGTTAATTATCACAACCCAGACCCGATTGCCGATTGATGGCTTCCTGATCGTTGGTGCTGCGGTCTGGCTTGCCGGCTTTGTGTTTGAAGTGGTTGCCGATCGGCAAAAATCTGCATTCCGTGCGGATCCAAAGAACAAGGGCAAATTTATTTCGGTGGGCCTTTGGTCCTGGTCCCGGCACCCCAATTATTTTGGTGAAATTCTGCTTTGGACCGGTGTCACGATAATGTCCCTACCACTGCTGATCGGTTGGCAGTGGGTTACCATCATCTCTCCCATTTTCGTCACATTCTTGCTGACGCGGGTCAGCGGCATTCCATTGCTGGAAGCTAGCGGTCAGAAAAAATGGGGCAATGACCAAGACTATATTGATTATTGCAAACGGACACCGGTTTTATTCCCCCGTCAACCGAAACGCTAAACCGGCGGCATAGCCCGGCATCTGTGACAGCTTGAAATCGCCGAAATATTAAACCGGAGACCATATGGGAATATTCTACCTCGAGCACGAATATTGGTTTGCAGTGTTTCAATTGGTGCTCGCCATGCTTGGCATGGGCGCGACGCTCGCACCCAGTGATTTTCGGGAAATTGTGCTGGAACCAAAAGCGGTCACCAGCGGTTCGGCGATACAGCTTTTGGTAGCACCGCTTGTGGCTTTTCTTTTCATTCAAGCCTTCGGGATTGTCGGCGGCGTTGCAGTGGGTATTGCGCTGATCGCGGCTATTCCGGGAGGAACCACTTCCAACATTTTTACCCATTTTGCGCGCGGCAATGTCGCCCTGTCGATTACCATTACAGCCTTGACCACTATCGCCTGCCTTGTGACGACCCCGCTCATTCTTGAATTGCTGATCGCCCAATATATGCCCGATAGCTTCGTCATGCCGCGCGGGGACATGATGTCGGAAATCGCGCTGACGCTTTTGCTACCGCTAGCGGTTGGTATGGCCTATTTCCATTTCCTCCCCGGTTCAGCGGCCAGCTTCTCAAAATGGTGTATTCGCGGATCTCTTTTAGGGCTGGTTTTCATCGTTATTGGGTCGGCGATGTCCGGTCGACTGGACGCCGGAATGTTTGGTCTGACCAATATATTGCTGATTGCACTACTGATTTTCACATTGGCTATAGCCAGTTGGCTCGTGTGCCGGATCGTGGGAATGTCGACTGCCGATTCAACCGCCATAAACATGGAAGTTGTCGTCAGAAATATTAATCTAGGAGTGATGCTGAAAGCATCCTTATTCCCCGCCGTTATAGGCAAGCCCGATGCGATTGGCGATATGGTGCTATTTTCTTTGCTGGCCTATGGCACAATGCAGTTGCTGATCGCGACAGGGCTAATCACTTGGGGTCGACGCAAAAATCATGCGATTTCTGTCGAAGCCGCGCCTACAACTTAGCGCGATCATAAAATCCATCGCCAAAGGGCGTTTTAAACAACCATATCTGCTGCAGCCTCAAATAGGCGATCAGGCTGTTGATAGAGCAACAGATGCGCGGTGCTCTCGATAATCTCGACATTGAAGTCGCTTCTGTCAGCTGCAAATGCCTGCATCACGTCAGCCGTATAATGGAGATTATGCTGTCCAACGAGATTGTGCACCGGACATAGACAATCATCGATCAAATATTGCCAATCGCTGCTGGCCAGCATCAATTCGTTGGTAAAACTGTCATAGCCCTGTTTGGTGGTCTTCTGAAAAGCCTGCCGAAACAGGATACGAATATCTTCACGTTCAATCGTACGCTGATCATGGTCATTATCTCCCAAAAAGGCGTGGAGATATTCATGATCATATCCAGAATCGATCTTCGCCAATGCACCGTGAACAACAAATCTGCCGATCTTGGGAAAATGGCGCATCAGATATAATCGGAGCCGTTCTGCCCGATCGACTTTCGCAAGATGTGGTCCTGCCTCCATCGGCACAATGCCATTAATGTTGACCACACCGGTAATCCGGCCAGACAGATGTTTAGCGATGGCATAAGCGAACATGGCGCCGGTGATATGCCCGATGACAGGACAGGATTTGAAGCCCAGCTCGTCAAGCAATGCCGCTATGTCTTCAGCATAGCGGCCAAAGCTGTCGCGCCCCGCAGAACCGTCCGGTCCGCTATTGGCCAGGCCCGGACGCCAGACCATGATCAAGCGCAGTTTATGCTGAGAAAGCACGCGGTGCATATCCTCCGTGACCGTCATCCCGCCGAGCAAACCGGGAAAGAACAGCACCGGGCGTCCGCTGGTCGGACCGACTAGTTCATAGTCCAGTATCCGGCTATTGGGCCGCAACAAAACCCGGCTTTCGATCCGTCCATCGGCTCCGATCGCGTCGCCCTTACTCGTCCCCTGCTCTTTCACATTAAATTTTGAAAAGCCGGAATAGAGGCAGGCCAACTCTGTTTGAGAGCGCAGATTAAGCTTTGCCAAAAGCGTCTTCGTCTGATGCCGGACCGTACCAAGGGACCGGCCCCTTTTGGCGGCCAAGTCACTCAGGGAAAGCCCCGTGACAATTGCTTTGGTAATCTCCAACTCCACCGGCGTCACATTGAGCAGCGACTGAAACTGTTTTCCGACATCGGGGAACCAACTGATGTGAATAGCAGAGATATGGCCGATCGCATTGCCGTTTGAATCGTGCACCTTGGTCAGCGCCACTTTGACCATCTCTTCCCCATCTCTACTTTCCATGCCGAAAATGCTGATCACTTTGTTTAACTCAAACTGGTCAAGCGATTGCAGATTGGTCAAGAGTGTTTTGAAATGACCTCGCTCGAACAATGCGTCATCGGGGCGCTGGCTGTTAGCCAATCCAAATATCTCTGCAGCCGCCGCATTGGTATAAACAATCCGGCCATCAGTTCCTATTAAAGCAGAGGGATGACTGTCCGCATCCAGCATCTTCATGGAATATTTCGCGCTGTTCGACGGACGGCCCTGCATCTCCATCAACGATTGGGCATTTTCAAAATGCGGCACGAGCGGTTCAAAGGCAGATCGAATCGCAGTCTCATCAAGACCAGTCGCGCCGGAAGCGGCCGCCTTCTCCTCCGCACGGGTCAATGCATCGTCCAGCCGCGTGCCCAATAGGTCGAACATCTCACGGTAACGATAAGGTCCAATAGCCAGCGAATAGGCCAATTTCACGATATCTTCGTCCCGTCCGACGATGTCACGACTCATTGAAAAGTTGCTCCTGGCTTGAAAAGACGTCGGTATAAAAACCGTTCTGACAGGTCGCTGATAACGGGTCTGTTGCGACAGGCAATTGCTTTAATGTAAACGGGTATCGCGCGGTTTGAGGGCTATTGTGACATGGATCACAGGGTTGATCCCATATCATCTGCCCGTTTATCCCATATGGGATATTATCGCGCGCAAGCTTTCCCGCCATTTGCTCTCTTGAAACAAGGGAGATTACAAATGACAGTCCGAAACACGATATATCTACTGGCCGGTGCCGCATTGCTATCAACCGGTCATGCCGCGACCGCGGCTGACCCATTTGGCGGTTTGAAAAGCGCTGTGAAGAAGGTGAAGAAGAAAAAGAAAAAGGTCGACGACGCAGTTGAGATTATTGACCGGGCAGCAAGCCCCTCATCCGTTCGTTCTATCAATCGCGGCAGTACCAGCGCATCACCAAGGGTGGCCACGAAGACGCCGACCAGAACCGATTATAAAATGGGAACGCCGTCCGCCAATCTGACATCACAGACCAAATGTACCGGACTTGCGCTGTCCCAAGTCACCATCGGCAATCTCGGCGAATATACTTTCCAGCAGGGCTTCAGCAAAGAAAAGCGCACCGGCTTTATAAACCGTAAGTCGGGCAAGGTGAGCAAGAGCTGCATCATCACCCCGGGCCTGCAGTCCCGTGAAATACTCTATTTCGAAGTGGATCGCGCAAAATATAAAGCCTTGGACAAAGGCAATGATTTTGAATGGCAGTGCGTACGGTCTGACAATCCCGGCGCGGGCGTGACCGATTATTGGAACTGGAATAGCGATCAATATCTCGGCGATTCGCACATGAAACTGCATTGCGGCAATGATCAGGGCATCAGCAATTGCGCAACCGGCACAAATTCATCACGCGCGTCCGCCTATTCTGCGGACATGAAGAAACGCGGCAAATATGGCATCAGCTTTATGGCGCGGACCACCGAAAAATATCGCGGACCGACCGAAAAACTATACTGCCAATATTATAACAAGCGCACGGGCCAAAGCCTCGTCGGCTTCGAATATATCAGTGCATCGGGCCGTTAGGCTGCAGATTTCACCATCACCATCATGAAAAGGAAGTACCAATGAAAAGCCTTACTATGTTCGCAGCAGCCGTGATCGCGACGTCCGGCCTCTACCTCCCGACCGCTTTTGCGCAATCGAGCAGCACCAGCGTCGCCAAAGACGGCAGCTGCCCAAGCGGATTCAAATCGTCAGGGAGCAGCTGTAAGTCCAGCTCTGGCAAGGTAGCCATTGCTAAAATCGGTTCCTGCCCAACCGGCTTCAAAGCCTCCAGCAATTATTGTGTCGGTGACAAGGGCGACTATGCCGAAGTGAAAAGCGGCAGTTGCTCTGGCGGATTGAAAGCCTCTGGCAAATATTGCGTAAAATAAATTGAATATCGCGATTGCGGGGATTGAAACCACGCAATCGCTTTTACGCATTGGTGAAGATTGATGGAACTAAAGCCGCTCTGCCTGCGCCACAGCCTCTGAAGCCCTGAGTGCCGACAATATCCGCATCAGATGGTGGACATTATGCACTTCGAGATCGACCTCAAACGTGTGGAAGGGGGCATCGCGGTTGGTCATGCGCAGCCGCAGGATATTGGCATTGTGAAAGCCGAAAATTCCCGCCATTTCCGCTAGTGTGCCAGGCTTGTTATGGAGCACCACCATCAACCGCGCCGCAGCGCCATCCGTTTCGGTGCCCCAACTCAAATCAACCCAGTCAGCATCAACCCCATCTGCGAGTTGCAGGCAATCAATCGCATGAACCTCAACATTCGCACCGCTTCGGCGCAGGCCGACAATGCGATCGCCGGGAACAGGGTGGCAGCATTCGGCCAGGTCAAACGCAACGCCGGGGGTCAGGCCCTTGATCGAAATGGCCCTGTCCTGCTCTGGCCATTCCCGATCATCATCATTGTCGTTGACGCTGCCGGGCATAAGCGCTTCCATAACCTCTCGATCGCTGAGCTCACGCGTGCCAATCGCAATCATCAGATCTTCTTCTTCTTCCAGGTCCAAGCGTTTTAGCGCGGCCTTCAAGGCCTTTTTACCGACTTTACCGGGCAGGCGCTGGACAATCTCATCATAGAGCTTGGTGCCGATTTCGACAATTTCATCGCGCTCTTTGTGGCGCACGAACCGGCGGATCGCGGCACGGGCTTTGCCGGAGATGACGAAAGACAACCAGCCGGGCTGTGGTTCCTGACCATCGGATTTCAGGATTTCGACAACATCGCCATTGGTAAGCTGGGTCCGCAGCGGGACATGACGCCCGTTGACCTTGGCCCCGACCGACTGATTGCCGAGATCGGTATGCACCGCATAAGCAAAATCGACCGTCGTCGATCCGCGCGGCATCTGCAGCAGCACGCCTTTGGGCGTGAAAGCAAATATCCGGTCCTGATACATGGCGAGCTTGGTATTTTCGAGCAGCTCTTCGGCATCCTCGGCATGATCGAGAATTTCGATGAGATCACGGATCCAGCCCGCCTGCCCGTCCGGCCCGCCGCCTTGTTTATAGGCCCAATGCGCCGCCAAACCATATTCATTGTCCCGGTGCATCCGTTCCGAGCGAATCTGAATCTCTACCCGCATATTATTGCCGTGCATGATCGTGCTGTGCAGCGATTGATAACCATTGCGCTTGGGCGTCGAGATATAATCTTTGAACCGCCCCGGGACCATCTTCCATTTTTGATGCAGGATACCCAGCGCGCGATAGCATTCCGCACTATTGTCGGTAATTACCCGAAACGCCATGATGTCAGTCAGTTGTTCGAAGCTGACATGACGTTCCTGCATTTTGCGCCAGATTGAATAGGGATGTTTTTCCCGCCCGCTAATCTCTGCGGCAAGTCCGCCAGCTGCTAGCGTCTTTTCCAATGACCGGGCAATTTTATGGACCTGTCCCTCGTCGCCTTTGGTGATTGCATCGAGGCGGCCGGTAATCGTCTCATAAGCCTCAGGTTCCAAATGGCTGAAGGCGAGCAGTTGCATCTCGCGCATATATTCGTACATACCGATCCGCTCAGCTAGCGGGGCATAAATATCCATGGTTTCATGAGCGATACGTCGACGCTTTTCTTCGCTCTTGATGAAATGCAACGTCCGCATATTGTGCAGCCGGTCCGCCAGTTTCACCAAAAGCACGCGGATATCATCCGACATCGCGAGCAAGAATTTGCGCAAATTCTCTGCCGCGCGCTCATTATCCGTCTGCGCTTCGATCTTCGACAATTTGGTCACACCATCCACCAATCGGGCGATGTCAGCCCCGAACAGCTTTTCAATCTCCTCGGTGGTGGTCAACGTGTCTTCGACGGTATCATGCAGCAAGGCTGTTACAATCGTCTGTTGATCGAGTTTGAGATCGGTCATTAACCCCGCAACTTCGATCGGATGACTGAAATAAGGGTCACCGCTGGCGCGTTTCTGGCTGCCATGTTTTTGCACCGAAAAAACATAAGCGCGGTTGATCAGATCTTCATCCGCTTCCGGGTCGTAACTGCGCACCCGCTCGACAAGTTCATATTGACGTAACACTTCCACAAACTGTCTGGCTTTGCGTGCAGGGGCAACAAAAAAATAGCGTTGAAGACAATGCCTTCGAGGGTGGAAGGCAGAGCTTCAACGCTAGAGTTTGACCAACCGGGCCATTTGCGTGGCCGTAACGGGATTGAGTGGGCTGGTCGTAAAAACTATTCCATGGCCGTTTTTAGCCGTTGCATTTGGCCAGCGCATCGTCGTCCATGGCTTCGCCTTTGTAGGTAAAGGAGGCGATCGGGCCGACTTTTCGGGATAATTTGGCACATACCGATTTGACAGACGAACTGCTTTTAGCGCCTTTACACTCCGTACCGGCACAATGGATCACCGTGCCTCTGATGATATGTTTCGATGCCTCGACGGGTTGCTGCAATTCGGCAGTGTAAGCCACCGTCTTGCTTCGGGCGTTAGCCGCGCTGGCAGTAAAAATCAGTGTCGTGGTCAGAATAGCAACAAACAGCAGAGCTATGTTGCGAAGTGGGCTTTGGGAGAGAAGCATTTTGATTTCCTTTCTAGTCGATTGAACCTTTCATTTGCGCCGACGTTCTGGGGAGAAAAACCGGCTTGCAATTTAGGTTGCGAATCAGTACTTAATTAATTAGGTTTTAAGTTGCAACTAAAAACTTATATTTTTTTTTGGCTTTGGTAAAAACTGGTCTAGGTAAAGCACATGGATAAATTGACGGAAAATCTCGCGGAACTCGGAGCTGGCTGCTCGCTACCTATTTCTCTTGAAGTCATCGGGGAGCGCTGGTGCTTCATGATCTTGCGCGCTTCATTCAATGGCGTGCGTCATTTTGAAGATTTCCTCTCGGAAATTGGTATTGCCCGCAACATATTGGCGAACCGCCTCACCCGGCTCGTGGAAGCGGGTATTATGTCTCGCCGCCCGTGTGACCACGATAAACGTAAGGTCGAATATCGCCTGACCGACAAAGGCGCTGACTTATTGTCCGTCATCGTCGCCATTCGTCAATGGGGTGAGAAATGGGAAACAGGCGTGCCGTCAAATCCGGTATTGGCCGATGCAAAAAACCGTCAACCCATCAGCCGCATCACATTGCGCGCGCATGATGACAGGGTTTTAGGCCTTGATGATCTGTGCTGGATTGATGAGACTGAGCTTAAAAATCACGCCTCCGGTGGCAGTCATGACACGGCCGATCGCGGCGATATGGTCGTTCGCCCACTCAAGGCAATTGGCGAACCATCCGCGGCCTGAGGTTTTTTGGTCCTATTTTCTAATAAGTTATCATGCGATTCTTCCCCAAAGGCCAATGGCACGCTATAGGCAGGGAATATGGCCGTCATGGAAATCCGCCCTCAGCCCTTTTTTGGCAATAAAAACCGCGCATTCTGGAACCTGCAATCTGCGGGATGGGCAGGTGCGTTGGCGCTGCGCGGAATTTCTGGCATCGCCAACGGACAACCACTCAGCTTTCTTCTGCCGATCATCATTTCGACGATTACCGGCTATTCGATCTCACTGCTTTTATCGGTCATCTATAAAGGCCTTATCCAGAAAAAGCCTATCCTGACATGGGTTACAACCACGATCGTCCTGTCTATTGCCGCCGCCTTATTTGCCTTTATCGACGCGTGGGTATTTGTCATTCAAAACCCGACGATCGAAAGCGCATTTGCCAGTATATTCGTGGGATATGTCTTCGTTGATTTCACCATGCTTGGTGCTTGGTCAGCACTTTATTTTGCGATCAACTTCTTCCTTCGGGTTGAAGAACAAAATGACCAGCTTCTGAGGCTGGAGACGCAAGCCACCCGGGCACAATTAGCGATGCTGCGCTATCAACTTAATCCTCATTTCCTGTTCAACACCCTGAACAGTATCTCGACGCTGGTGCTGCTGAAACAGACGGAACCGGCCAATGCCATGTTATCGCGCCTGTCTTCTTTCCTGAGGCATACGTTGGTCAACGAAGTGCACAGCCGGGTAACATTGGCGCAAGAAGTCGAAACCTTGCATTTGTATCTCGACATCGAAAAAATGCGTTTTGAAGAGCGATTACGCCCCAGCTTTGATATTGACCCGGCGGTCCGCGATGCCTTGCTGCCGTCGTTATTGTTGCAGCCACTGGTGGAAAATGCGATTAAATATGCCGTGACACCGATGGAGGGCGGCGCCGATATTTCGGTATCTGCCAGACTTGAAAATGATACGGTGAAGATAATAGTATCGGACACGGGACCTGGAAAAAATGGTCCGATCGCAAAAAATACCGATTCTACCGGCGTTGGTTTGGGAAATATTCAGGAGCGATTAAACCAAGCTTATGGAAAAGCGCATCAGTTCGAGATTAAGTCATCAGCAGGAGGCGGCTTTTCTGTGATCATCGCATTACCGTTTGAGACCAGAGAGCAGATTGAAAAGGAAGCGTCACAGGACACCGCAACAATCGGTCAGATCAGGAACGAAGCTATTTTTGGGGAGCATGCATCCGATAAGAACCATGGGGGTCTCGTCACCGCCCCCGCTATGGCCTCATCGCACCAAAAGGATATAAATCCATGACGATAAAGACGATATTAGTCGACGACGAAAAACTAGCCATTCAGGGCCTTCAAATACGTCTCGAACCTTTCGAAGATATTGAAATTATCGATACCTGCAGCAATGGCCGCGAGGCGATTCGCAAAATCAAGACTTTGAAGCCTGATCTGGTGTTTCTCGACATCCAGATGCCGGGTTTTGACGGCTTTTCAGTCGTTCAGGGTATTATGGAAATCGAACCCCCCTTGTTCATTTTCGTAACCGCCTTTGCCGATCATGCCGTCCGCGCCTTTGAAGCAGAGGCTGTCGATTATCTTGTAAAACCGGTGGAACCAGACCGGCTGGCCGATGCTTTGGAACGCGTCCGCAACCGCCTTACCGAGAAACGCGGCGCCGAAGAGATTGAAAAGCTCAAAAATGTGCTAAACGAAGTAGCGCCAGGCGCGATGGCCGATATGGAACATGACGAGGAACCGGCTGCGGCTAACCGCTATGAAAAGCTGATCAACGTCAAAGATCGCGGCCAGATTTTCCGCGTCGACGTCGACACGATTGAGCGTATTGACGCAGCTGGCGATTATATGTGCATCTATACAGCTGATAACTCATTGATCCTCCGCGAGACCATGAAAGATCTCGAAAAGCGCCTTGATCCGAGGAATTTTCAGCGGGTGCATCGTTCGACCATCGTTAACTTGGGTCAGGTACGGGAAGTAAAACCCCATACCAATGGCGAGTGTTTCCTGATCCTGGGATCAGGCGCGCAAGTTAAGGTGAGCCGCAGTTACCGCGACGTGGTCGCGCGCTTTGTGCATTAGCTTTTATGGATAGCTTGCCAGATATTGGTGACGCCCACGGCATTTATAAATTTGCCATGAAGTTTAATGGCTACGAACACCATGGTTCCTTTGAAGCATGTGCCAATGCAGCAAAGGAAAAGAAGCGCAGCACAAAAGCGGACTGTCTGAATGAACTGTTTTTTTGGGCGAGAGCAAGTCGTCATGATTCAGGACTGATAGAAGATGCGAAATTCGTGCAAGTTTACAGTGAATTGAAACCTGTTCTTGAACGATTAGATAGTTAGCGGCGAGAGCCAAAAAACTGGTTTAATAAATCTGAACTTTTGGCCTCGTCAAATCCGGCATAAACCTCTGGCGTATGATGGCAGGTGGCAGCGGCGAAGAAATTCACGCCGCTGTCCACCGCGCCACCTTTTGGGTCGGCTGCTCCATAATAAAGCCGCCTGATTCGCGCGTGAGCGATGGCACCGGCACACATGGTACAAGGTTCCAGTGTCACCCAAAGGTCGCAATCTTCCAGCCGGTACGTGTTTAGCGCCCGGCAAGCCTGCCGAATCGCTATAATTTCTGCATGGGCGCTTGGATCATTTTCCGTGCGTGTCAGGTTGTAACCACGCCCGATAATCTTCCCCCGACGCACAATCACCGCCCCGACCGGCACTTCATCGACATCTACCGCCAGGCGGGCCTGCTCTAGCGCTTGCGGCATATAGGAATGAAAGGGATCAGTCGCCATGACCGCAGCGATTAGCGGGAAGTCGCGCGGATGACCAGATGAACTGGTTGCCGGAATAGATTATAGGCGCAAAAGGACCTCATAAGGGCGGGGAAATCTTGGCGTGGTGCTTGACGGACAGCCGATTTGCGGTTAGGTGCGCTGTCTTTCCTACGGGAATCACTCATTAACAAGAAATTGGACAGAAAACATGTCGCGGATTTGCGAACTGACAGGTAAGACTCGGCTGGTAGGCAATAACGTATCGCACGCCAAAAACCGTACCAAGAAAACTTTTTTGCCGAACTTGCAAAATGTGACTCTGTTGTCCGATGCTCTCGGCAAAGGCGTTAAGCTGCGCGTATCCACGCACGGTCTGCGTTCGGTTGAGCATGTTGGCGGCCTCGACAACTGGCTGCTGAAAACATCCGACGATAAATTGAGCCTGCGCGTACGCCGCCTCAAAAAAGAAATCGCCAAGAAGCAGGTTGCTGCTTAAAATACTGTTTGCGCAGTATTATTGGGGAATTGACGAAAAGCCGGGGCTCGCCTCGGCTTTTTCGTTTGAAGCGGAGGCCGGCGATTCAGACGCTTCGGCCTTCTTCCGCTTCTGCTTGCCGGGCAGCAAGCGGAATTTCATCAAAAGCGTCTCTTGAAACGCGTTAAAATTATCATCCGATGCTATCCATATCATGGTGTCTTCGCCCTCTACCGTGACTGCGAGCGCTTCCATATTATCAACTCTCATCGGCGGTTTTAGCGAGGCGATACGCTGTGACGTCCAAACCTTGCCGGCCGAGATCTCCGACAGGTCGCCAATGGACAGGATCGCAGAAACCCCTTCCAGAGGTGTAAAACGACGATGCAGCAACAGCGCTCTGCCATCGGGCAATAGGGCTGCATCGGTAATCTCATACCCCCTCGGCGGGCGATATCCGAATAGCTTGGGTTTCCGATCTGCTTCCGCAGGATCACCGTCAAAAATCAGCGCCTGATAGCCGCCCTTGGTATAATCGGCTGACTCAGAGAAAACCAGAAAGCGATCTACTTTATCGTCTGTCCCTGGCACCCGCAACATAGCTTCCGCGCCGCCGTTTAAAGGCCATTTCTGCATCAATTTGACCTTATGCTCCGCCTCTTTGCGTGCAAAAGATGGTCCGTAACGCCAGACCCCATGATAGCGTTCATAACCCACCCAATATTGCCCAGTCTCAGGATCATGAACCAGCGATTCTGCGTCCCAATTCTGTCGTGCAAATTCATTTTCAACCGGAGGCCCATCAGGCAAGGGCGCGATAAAGGGCCGCTTGGCCAACCCCTGTTTTTCATCCAGCGTAAAGCCTATGAGCACACCGGCATCACTTAACATGAAAAAACGATCATCCGGCAAAGCGAGCATCGACGAGACGCCGCCAAAATCGGCATTGTCGCTGGTCATTTTCCAGCCGCGTAAAAATTCCAGTCGGCCTGACTTGGTGCGTGCAGGTTCTTCTGCGTTAAAGCTGATCGGCTCTAGCTGGATATATTGGCTATCGTTCTTGGCAGGCGGCGGCCCATGAATATAGGTCACCGGAACAAGGAAGAAAAATAGCGAGAGGCAGGCGAATATCCGGATCACAGCTGCGGCCATAACCGATCTGCGGGCGCAAATATATTCTAATCTGGACGATATATCGAAACTTAGGCTAATAGCCCAAAGGAACAGGAAAAAGGCGTTTCTATGAAGAAAATCTATCCCGATGCAACTGCCGCCTTGGACGGACTGCTGTTCGATGGCATGCACTTATGCGTTGGCGGCTTTGGATTGTGCGGTATTCCCGAACGACTGATAGACGCGATACGGGAAACCGGCGTACAGAACCTTACAATAGCTTCCAACAATGCCGGGATTGACAATGAAGGCCTCGGCAAGCTCTTGCGCTCCAAGCAGGTCAAGAAAATGATCTCTTCCTATGTCGGCGAGAACAAGGAATTTGAACGACAATTTCTGTCCGGCGAACTGGAAGTGGAATTTTGTCCGCAAGGAACATTAGCCGAGAGATGCCGTGCGGGCGGAGCCGGGATACCGGGGTTTTACACCAAGACGGGCGTCGGCACACAGGTTGCCGAGGGCAAGGAAGTCAAAAATTTTGACGGCGAAGATTATATTCTCGAACGCGGCATATTCGCCGATGTCTGCCTGATCAAAGGTTGGAAGGCCGACAAGGCTGGTAATTTGATGTTCCGCAAGACCGCTCGCAATTTCAATGCTCCGATGGCGACGGCTGGCAAAATCTGCGTCGCGGAAGTCGAGGAAATCGTCGAGGTCGGCGAACTCGATCCGGACGCAATTCACCTGCCAAGCATCTATGTTAAGCGCCTGATTGACGGGTCGCCTTATGACAAGAAGATCGAGTTTCGTATGACGCGGGAAAAGGAGACAACCTGATGTTTGGTAATAAAAACAAAGGCGGCCGCTTTGATAATGCGATTTCGGTGAAGGATTTCGATTTTCTCGACCAATCGTATGAAGTCGCTCGTCTGTGGGTAGAAGATGGTGCGGGCGCAACCTGCATTATTCAGCCTGAACATCTGGAAAAGCCGGAAATGTTCGGCATGTTGATGGTCGATTCCATTCGCCACGGTGCGCGAGCCTATGCACAAGCCCAAAACATCCAGGAAGAGGACGCTCTCGCGCGAATATGGGCTGGCCTTGATGCCGAACGGCAGCACAGCACAACAGGTTTGGACACCGTTCAGAACTATGAAAAACCGGACGAATAAGACTGATAATATTCCCGCCAAGACGGGTGTTGGCTAACATGACAAGGGATAAGACAAATGCCGTGGGATAGAAATCAAATGGCGGCACGGGCCGCTCGCGAATTGCAGGACGGCTATTATGTCAATCTTGGCATTGGCATTCCGACGCTGGTCGCCAATCATATCCCGGATGGCGTGGAAGTTACCTTGCAATCCGAGAATGGCATGCTCGGTATTGGCCCCTTTCCCTATGCCGATGAAATTGATGCTGATCTGATCAACGCTGGCAAACAAACCATCAGCGAACTTGCCTCCTCAAGCTATTTTGGGAGCGCAGACAGCTTTGCAATGATCCGGGGCGGTCATATTGATCTTACCGTGCTCGGCGCAATGGAAGTCGCGCAGAATGGCGATATCGCCAACTGGATGATCCCGGGCAAAATGATCAAGGGCATGGGCGGCGCGATGGATCTCGTCGCAGGCGTGAAGAAGATCATAGTTGTGATGGATCATTGTGCAAAGGACGGCAGTCCCAAATTTATCCCGGAATGCACATTGCCGCTAACCGGCACGAATGTTGTCGACATGGTCATTACGGACCTATGCGTTTTCGTGCGAAAGGATCATGACAGCCCGTTTGAGTTGATCGAACTAGCCCAAGGTGTTTCAGCTGAGGAAGTCGCCGAAAAAACTACAGCGGCCTATATTTAGTTTCGGGTTCAATCCTTGTGATCCCCATTATGATCAGTTTCTATTTTTTATAATATGCCCCAAGTACATGCTCATCGATCAGAGACTTATTGCGATGTTCGATAAGGGCTTGATTTATCGTCGCGTAAAGCACATCAGATTTATATCCAAAATGGATGTAAAATCTATTAATGATAAAATACGGGGCCGGAATGACAGAAATAGACAATAAAATGGATGAAACATTAATCGCTTTGACGTCACAGATAGTAGTGGCACATCTCAATAATAACAGCGTAGCGGTTTCTGACTTACCCTTGCTGATCAACAGCGTGCACAGTGCGATGGCAGGATTAACGGGCGAACAGGGGCCGTCAAAAACAAAGCAAGAGCCAGCTGTGCCTATTAAAGATTCGATCCAACCTGATCATATTGTCTGCCTTGAAGACGGTAAAAAGTTCAAGATGCTGAAACGCCATCTGATGACAAGCTACAATATGACGCCCGAAGAATATCGTGCGAAGTGGGGCCTTTCACCGGACTATCCGATGGTCTCCTCAAACTATTCCAAAGTGCGTAGCGGTTTAGCCACAAAAATAGGATTGGGCCGCAAATAGAGCGCTGCTCTCGCCCGTTCTTTAAGGGCGGTGACACATATTCGGACAGAGTGAAAAGTGGCCAGCGTTTCGGTGGCCACTTTTTATAGTTTTACAGTCCTTACTTTCGACCGGCTGCATAGCGCTAAATATTCGGCGATCTTAGCTTGTAGTTGCGTTGCAACAGAGCAACAGTTTCAACAATTCCAGAATTGACAGGCGTCGGAATCGGCAAGCTTTCTGCCCGCCGGTGCAGTCGTGCAAATTTACCGGAAAACCTCGAGCGCTTGTTCAAAAATCTCCTGAAAATCTGAAATATTTTTCTTGTTATTCAAATATATAAATATGGCACTATGTAATATTTTTATTATTGACATTTATGTCAGCATATTACCTGTATTATAGATATTTTTATTTTACAGTTTTTTACAGTTTTTTACATTATTGATAAATCACCTCCGGTATTATATAATTACCCTTGTAACTAAACAGGGAGCCTCCCCCATGCGACCCACTTTTAGAAAGAAAACTGCACGTCAATTTTTTGCTTCAGCAGCGATTATGGCAACGGCCATATCTGCCGTCACTGCCAAGGCTCAAGATACGAATGAGAGTGAGACATCAGCGGAACAGAGCGAGTCTGACGATAGTGATACCGCTATTGTTGTTACCGGAACGCGAATTCAAAATCCGAATGTGTCTTCGCCAGTACCGATCACCAGCGTCGAGATTGACGACCTTGTCGACAGCGGTAGTGTATCATTGGGTGATGCGCTTAACGATCTTCCCGCGCTTCGTTCTACTTTCAGCCAGGGTAATTCCACCCGTTTTATTGGTACAGCCGGTCTTAGCCTGCTCGACCTTCGCGGTTTGGGCTCACAACGGACCTTGGTTCTGGTCAATGGACGCCGCCATGTTACCGCATCCCCCGGTGATTTCAGGGTTGATGTGAATACAATTCCGACCGACCTCGTTGAGCGTGTCGATATCGTAACCGGCGGAAACTCTGCTATTTATGGTGCTGATGCCGTCGCTGGCGTGGTCAACTTTGTCTTAAAGCGGGATTTTGAAGGCATAAGGTTCAGAGCTCAGGCAGGCCTCTCTGACGAAGGTGATCGTGGCACCAGATTCGGCAGTCTGACCTTGGGTGAGAATTTTGCGGATGGCCGCGGTAACGTTGCTCTTTCTTTGGAATATTCTGATTCTGACCCGCTATTTAGGGACCAACGCGATAACATCACAGGCGCTTTTTCAGGGCGCAATCAATTTCAGATCGTCGAAGATCGAACAGGGGAACCAAGCACAGGCAACGGTGTTCCTGATCGTAATTTCCTCAGAGGTATTCGTAACAACAATATTTCAGATGGCGGTCTCTATAGCTCCTTCTGTCCAGAGGCAGTGGCCGTGGGTGATGCTGATTTCGCTGAAGTGAGCAGACGCCGAGCCGTCAATTGCACAGGATTATTCGCCCCGGGGCCCAGTGGGGCCGCAGGGCCAAGGGGTGCGGAATTGGGCCGTACCTTTGTGTTCGATAATGACGGCAGCCTTATAGCCAATCCGATCACCACTGATTTGCGGCCTTTTGGGTCCAGCAACGCCGTTGGTGGCCTAGGTTCCACCCTGAATAACACAGGGTTATTGCAGGCAGGACTTGAACGCTATGCTGCCAATTTTCTCGCTAGCTACGAAGTTTCCGAGGCCTTTCGGCCGTTTATCGAAGTGAAATATGTCCGTATTGACGCGCTGCAAGAAGGGCAAGCCACATTCTTCAACAATACGTTTAGCATCGACAATCCATTTTTGAGTGCCGAAGATAGAGCATTGCTCGTATCCAGTCTCGCCGACGGAGCGACTACGTTCAACGCCTTTCGCTTCGACACTGATTTTGGAGCGCGCGGCGAAGAGCACCGCCGGGAAACGTATCGCATAGTCGTCGGTGTCGATGGTACATTTAACGATGACTGGAAATATGAGGTGGCATTTAACTATGGCCGTCTTGATACTTTTTATCGAACGAATGGCAATGTTCTGCTCAACGAGTTTTCCAATGCCATCGATGCTGTTCGCAACGGTAATGGAGATATTGTTTGCGCCATCAATGCGGACGCCGATCTGACCAATGACGATCCGGCGTGCGCGCCTGCCAATCTGTTCGGAAGTGGCAATGTTTCCCAAGCGGCCATTGACTATTTCGGTTTTTCATCCACGCGCGATGAAAAGGCAGAACAATATAGTGCAACCGCTTATGTGACCGGTGATAGCTCGCAGCTTTTTGAGCTTCCAGGCGGACCGGTTGGATTTGTTATCGGGGGCGAATATCGACGAGATACGGCTTTCTCCGCTTTTGACGAGACAACAGCAAGCGGCGCGACCTTCCTGAACGCTATCGCCGATTTTGACCCTCCAGCGGCAGAAGTATGGGAAGCTTATGGGGAGATTAACTTCCCGATCCTGGCCAATCTGCCATTCGCTGAGGAGTTATCTTTCCAGGCCGCGGGCCGTGTATCGGATTATAACAGTGCCGTCGGTACCGTATTTGCCTATAATTTATCAGGGACCTACGCACCTGTGCCTGATCTACGGATCCGGGTTGGCTATGCTGAATCCGTTCGGGCACCAACATTGTCCGATCAGTTCTCCACTGGCTCGCAAACGTTCGCCAACAACTTTCAGGATCCATGTAGTTCCCAGAATGTCGCCAACAATCCTAATCGTGCGGCCAACTGTCTTGCCGATCCCAACGTCCCTGCATTTAACCCGGATGGTGTTACGCCTTTTACCAATATTCCCAATTCAGGTGTCCGGGGTCTCAATGCCGGCAATCCAGATATCAGAGAGGAAAATAGCCAAAGCCTGACAATAGGGGCGGTATTTCAGCCAAGCTTTATCCCAGGCCTGACTCTCGCAGTCGATTATTACGACATCACGGTCAAGGATGTCATCTTCACGCTTCTGGGCCAGACAATTGTCGACCAATGCTACGATAGCCCCGGTGGCATCGACAACCCATTTTGCGCGGTCCTTTCCCGGCGTCCGGACGGCACTTTTGCTGGTCAATCTAGCCGGATCCTGAACGGCGTTCCTGAAAGCTTGCCAGTCATCGGAGATTCGTTTCGTGCAGGCCCCTTCAACTTTGCTAGGTTGGAAACGTCGGGTATCGACTTTGATCTGAACTACAGAACAGAGGTTTTCGATGGCGTAAGACTCGATGCGCGCCTGCTGCTCAGCTATCTTATCAAGCGGACACAATTCACCGATATTACCCAACCTGATTTTGCAGACCGTCTGAAAAGCGAACTCGGCGATCCGGCATGGGCCAGCACCTTTCGCCTAGGACTGGATTTCGGAGATTTCGATCTTGGATATGAGCTGCGTTATATTGGGAAACAGACCACCGCTCCGGATTTTGAAGATCAAAATGCGTTTAACGGCGATCCAGCACGCGATCCGGACGCTTACCCGTTTACCTTCTATCCTGATGTATTTTATCATGACGTTCGCGTGGGACTGGACGTTAACGAACGCTTCCGGTTCTATGGCGGCGTCGACAATCTATTCGACCGGCTTCCCCCCTTTGGCATCAATGGAACCACTCAGGGCGGCGGTATTTTCTCCACGACCGGGCGCTTTTTCTATGCGGGTGTTGACGTAAATTTCTAGACGGTCGAAAACAATTGCTAGAATATCAGGGCCGCTCCTGGGCAGTTCTTGTTTTGGATGGCTGCGCCTTGATCTAGCAAACAGCTATTCGGCGATCAGGTAAAACAACAACGCCGATTCAGGCGGCGCAACCGGAAGTTGCATTCCTGATTTGGTAAGTGCTTCAGCCGAGACTGTTTGTCCGGCGCCGGTCAAATCTAGCGCTTCGATAATGGACGGCGATTTCTCACTGCTCCAGCCTTCTGGCCAAATTTGACGTATTCGGTAAGACACTCTTGGATCCAGTCCGGTGAAGCGCAACCGCCCGGGAAGTGCTGGCGTGTGGCCGTTCAAATAAGCGACAGAATAAAGCGCTTCGGACTTGTCCTGCGCTACAACCCCGACGACATTCAGATATTCTGGGCTATCGATCCGGTAAAAATCACCGCCATGCAACAAGTCTCGATGCGTTTTGTATAGCGCAATCGCGGTCTTTAACTCCTCCAATTCTGCGTCAGCTTCCTCCAACAGATTCAATTCCAGCCCCATATGTCCCATTAATGCGGTGCCGGCCCGCATCGCCATCGACAACGTCCGCCCCGTGATATGGCAATGCCGCGGCCCGACATGAGCCCCCATGACATTAAGCGGCAGGAAATGAGATGCCCCGCGCTGGATCGTCTGACGGTCGAGCGCGTCATTGCTGTCGGATGTCCAGACCCTGTCCGTGCGCGCCAACATTCCAAAATCAGCGCGGCCGCCGCCAGAGGAGCAACTTTCAAATTCAACATCAGGATGGGCGTTGCGCAAGCGGTCAATCAACGCCCAAAGTGCCAACACATGCGCGTGCGCTTTTGCAAAACCCCGATCATTGCCGGGATGGTTGAGGTCCCGGTTCATATCCCATTTTACGTAACCGATATCGTGATCGGACAATATCACGCTGACCCGGTCGAAAAGATGTTCGGCAACTTCTGACCGTGAGATATCCAGTACATATTGATTACGGAACGCGATTTGTTCGACACCATCCAGACCTAAAATCCAATCAGGATGCTCGCGGAACACATCGCTGTCCGGATTGACCATTTCAGGTTCAAACCAAATACCCATTTCCATGCCCAAGCCCGTGACATGGTCTATGAGCGGCTTCAGACCGTTTGGATAAACCGCATCGGAGACATACCAATCGCCCAACCCGGCACGATCATTACGCCGTGCACCAAACCAGCCATCGTCGAGAACAAAACGCTGGACACCAATATCGGCGGCGCGGGATGCCAAAGCCTTTAACCGGTCCAGATCATGGTCGAAATAGACCGCTTCCCAGCTGTTATAATGTACCGGCCGGGCCTTGGACCTTGTCGATGGGCGCAACAATTTATGGCGCACATGGTCATGAAATTGGCGGCTCAGTGATGACAGGCCCGATGATGCGTAAGCGCCGACTATTTGCGGACTGCGGAAGCTTTCTCCCGGTGCTAGCCTGATTTCACCGGGAAACAGCAAGGCACCCATAGACGTGAAAGCACGACCGTCCCCATTGGTATCGACACGCATCCGGCTATTGCCACTCCACGCCAGGTGGAAGCCATAGGCCTCGCCCATTTGTTCAGTCGTACTGTCTTCACAAAGGATAAGTCCCGGGAAACAGTCATGGGAGGTTCGACCCCGCCGATTCTCCCGCAGATAGGAGCCCGTAAAGCGGCTAATCCGCTCCATCTGGAATTCACGGGCCCAGCGACCGGAAAAGCCGATAATATCCGTCATATGCGCTGGTATCGGTAAGCAGATTGTTGCCATATCAACAAGATCGAGCGTTTGATCGCCCTGATTGGTAAGGGTCGATGAAAAGGTCAGCAGCCCGGTTTTACCGTCGACGCTGATATCATAGCGAAGAGCGATTTTGGTCCGTTCATCAAGGCAGCTTATGCGACAACCAGCAGATGTCTGTTCCACTTGTGTCACCACAAACCGGTTGCCCCAATCCCGCCCCTCGCGATGCGCGGAAAAGCCGCTTGGTCCGGTATAGCCGATGCCCGGCTCCATCGCCAAAGACGGCTGAATAATGCTGTCTTCTATCCCGTGAGCGCTTTGCCGTGTGTTGAGCAAAGCGAGCTGCTCGGCCGGCGTTTTGCTTGCAAGCCTCCCGCCCCAATAAACGACAAAAGGCGGTTCATTTTTAGCGCAGGAGATAATGAACGACATGTCCCCCGCATCAAAACGGAGCATGTCATCACGACTGTCGATTTGCATTTCTCCGGACATATTCTGCTCGTAATCGAATTTTATATTTTGCAATAACGAAAACCGTTCTGGCATGGACCGCCAAAAAATACTATTAATAGTATGAACCGGGAGAGTTTGAATATGAATGATGGGGGAGTGTCGGCGGTCCAGATCGGCGTATTTTTGGGAATCATGATATTGCTGGGTCTGTTCACTTATCTAAAAGTGCGCGGCAAAGGCGCTGGCCGCGATGGTTCAGCCAAAGATGTTTTCCTCGCGGGCGGAGGCCTTAGCTGGTTCTTCGTTGCCGGCGCGATCACGCTCACGAACCTCTCAACCGACCAACTCGTCGGTATGAATGGCAATCAAATGCTATTACTCGCGTGGTGGGAACTTTCCGCCATTGTTGGCCTATCGATCTTGGCCTTTGTCTTTGTACCGATCTATTATCGTAACAATTGCACGACCGTCACCGAGCTGCTCGAAAAACGCTATAAGAAGCGCAATATCCGCACGACAATTTCTGCGCTGTTCCTGATCGGCAATGTCGTCATCTATCTTCCCGCCGTGATTTATAGCGGCGCGCTGTTCATGCAGTCTTTATTTGGGGTAACTATTCCCCTCATATTGATCGCAGCCGTTTTCGCCGCCGTTGGCGCTGCTTATGCAATATTGGGCGGACTGCGCGCTGTGGCGGTGCTCGACACTTATAGCGGCGTCGGCATTTTGGGGCTGGCCCTCGTGGTCGTTTTCCTCGCGTTGCAGGCGGTGAATTTCGATATTGTCACCGATGTGCCGCCCGAGCGGATCACGATGATTGGATCGCAAGATTCGCCCATTCCCTTTCATACGCTGTTCACTGGGATGCTGTTCATCCAGATTTTCTATTGGAGCACCAATCAGAATATTACCCAAAAAGCGCTGGCCGCGCCCACGGTTCGCGAAGCGCAAAAGGGCGTGATGGCAGCGGCAGCGATCCGGTTTCTCATCATTCCGGCCATTGTCGTTGTGCCGGGCGTCGTGGCTTACAAGCTGTTCGGTGATGTTGGCGACCGGGCCTATGGCATGCTGGTCGCGCAGGTCTTGCCGAGCTGGACCAGCGGTCTATTTGCGGCGATGATCGCAGCAGCGGTGCTGACCACCTTTTCGGCGGTACTCAACGCGACGACCACATTGTACACGATCGATTTTCACCGGCAATATATCAACCCAGAAGCCAATGCCGGACGGATCAACCGGATCGTTGGAGTTGGCGCTTCGCTGGTGGCCATCATGCTGGTGCCTCTATTTGCCAGCGCGGAGAGCATTATCAATCTGCTGCAAGAGCTGAACGGATTGCTATCCATGCCGATCTTGTCGACCTTCATCGTTGGATTGTTGTTCCGCCATGTCGATGCGCGGGCAGCGATAGCCGGACTCCTTTGGGGCTTCGCTCTTTATGCCTTCCATAATTTTGTCCTCTACAAACCCGGCGTATTTTATGAGGGTGAGACATTTTATCAGCATATCGGTATCCCATGGCTGCATTATATTGATGTCATGGTTGTGGTTCTGGTCACTTCGGTGATATTCGCGCTCGCTGTAAACCGTTTGATTTTCGGCAACCGCGCCGTCTTTATTTTCAGCAATGAAGGCAAAGCGCAGCGCGCTGCCGAAGCGATATAGATCGCCAACTCCTCTAAAGGGCTGAGCAATGACAGACTTAATCGACGCGTTTGAAAGTCGGCTTTCCGCCATGCCGGTGGTTGCTATATTGCGCGGTGTTCGGCCAGACGAGATGGAAGCGGTGGGTGAGGCCATTATTGCCGCGGGTGTTACCATATTGGAAGTACCGCTCAATTCGCCTGATCCTTTTGCATCCATCGAAATCATGGCGCGCTGTTTCGCAGATCAGGCAATCATTGGCGCCGGAACCGTCCTAAACACCGCCGATGTCTCGCGCTGCAAAGACGCTGGCAGTCAGTTGATCGTATCGCCCAATATGCAGCCAGAGGTTATCAAAGCGACGGTCGCTGGCGGCATGATTTCCGCGCCGGGCTGCCTCACGCCCAGTGAAGCCTTTAACGCGCTGGATGCCGGAGCCCATGCCATCAAACTATTCCCGGGCGAACTTGTCTCACCAGCAGCGGTCAAAGCCATGCGGGCCGTGCTTCCGGCCAACGCGAAATTGCTCGTGGTTGGAGGGGTGACGACCGATAATTTTTCAGCTTATCGCGACGGCGGGGCAACCGGATTTGGTGTCGGCGGATCAATTTACCGCGCTGGTGACAGCCCCTCCGCAGTCGGGGCCAATGCAAAAGCCTTTGCCAACATGTTGCACTGATTGCCTGTCTGGCAGGATTAAATATCTTCTAGAGCAGGCACCTTGCCCCGCAATAGCTGTTGGGCCTCCATGATCAAATTCTGCATCGCCGCTTTTGCCGCTTCGCCATCACCCGCCCTGATGGCATCGGCTATTTTAGCATGATCGGCTACGCTGGCCCCTGCGACCCCCTTGGACCGATTTGTCACGCGGATGGAGATATTGAGAGCGACATCAACGGTATGGCGCATGTTGACATAAAAGCGATTACCGCTCGCATGCAAAATGGCGACATGAAATTCGATATCCGCGGAGAGTGGATCATCTTCGCCATTTTTTGCGGCCTTCATTCGGTCGAGCGCCAAATAAATTTTATCTATCGCCACCTTATCACCGCGCTCCGCCGCCAGCATCGCCGCCATGGGTTCGATCGCGAGGCGAAATTCCATAAACTCGCGAATTAGCGGCACTGTGTTGCCCTTTACGTGCAGAAACCAATCCAGCACATCGGAGTCCGACAGGTTCCAGTTTTCTTCTTTCTGGACAATGCTGCCAACACTGGCACGGGACGTGACCAGACCTTTGGCCGTCAGCGCTTTTACCGCTTCACGCATGACCGTGCGGCTCGCATCAAAGGTGGAGCACAGCTCATTAATCTGGAACACCGAACCAGCTGCATATTCTCCAGATACGATTGACCGGCCGAGCGATGTCGCGACGTGATCGGTCAGATTTCCTTTTGACGGTCGTCCCACGTTCAGATTCCTCGCTCCTCAATACTAGTCTTTGCGGACCACAAGAGGCGGTTGCAAGTGCCATTTATAACTTAAGTGATATCTGCCATGATCAAGCTGTCTCGCAGATCACCTCGGGAATTCCTTTGATATCAATCTGGTAAGCGAACAATGCGCCCGCGAGCGGTTGCTTCATAAGTTGCTCTTCGGTCAGATCGACACGTGCTGTCGTGACGAATAATATATCCAGATTTGGGCCGCCAATGGCGACGCAACTGGGCTGACTGGCCGGCAGGTTTATGCGCCGCTCTATGCTGCCGTCGGGCCGGTATCTCACGACCTCTCCTGCGCCCCATTGCGCGTTCCACAAATGGTCTTCGCTATCAATGCAGCTGCCATCAGGATGCACGGTTTTGTCGGTTTGCGCAAATATTACAGGATCGCCAACCGGGCCGCTGTGGGAATCAAAAGCATAGCGCCAAATGGTATTTTGCGGCGAATCAGCAAAATACATCGTCCCGCCATCCCTGCTCCAGCACAGGCTGTTGGGTATCTTGAAACCCGATAGACTTGCAGTCGCCTGACTGCCCCCATCATGGCGCCATAGGGTGCCCCATGGCTCATCACCCACCGGATCTTGCTCGGCCATGGTCGCAGCCCAGAAACGCCCCTGACGATCCACGCGCCCGTCATTCATCCGCAGATGTTTGTGTTTGGCGGACACTGGAGCCATCAGCTGAAATTCATTTTCAGAAGGTGTGAACAGCGCAAAGCCGCTTTCAAAGGCGCCCAAATAGGTCCCTGCTGTGTCCGTGAGTGCGAAGCTTCCCAGTCTTTCGGGTAAGGGGAAGCTCTGCGGTTCACCATCTGCAAAACTCCATCTCCAGAATAAAGACGATTCAATATCGGTCCACAGCACAGCGGATTCGCGTGCATCCCAAAGCACGCATTCCCCGAGACGGTTTTTAACGTCGAGCATCTTTATCGGCGCGATATCCATAGTCATGCAAATATGTCCTGATAGGCTTTGGTAAGGCCAGCAAGGCTGGCAAACTGGCCATCCATTTGCTTGGACTTTTTGCCAGTCATTTCAAGCGCTGCAGCATAGAGCGCGGTCAAGTTAGGCGATCCCGTTAGCTGAACCATTTCAACGTCATCATAGACCGCTAGTGCCGAACGGATTTCGGCCCCAATGACCAGTCCAGCCAAATAGGAATCGGCGTCCTCTGCAAGCAGGTCGCCCGCCACTTGCCGGCTGCGCACCGTGAAGAGCAAAGATTCCAACCCAAGCGCATTGGCAGACGCGATTTTTACGCCATCGCTAAATGCTGAACCAACCACGGCGGCCGGCGATCGCTGAGGGTTCAGCAATATGCTGTGCTTGCCGATCAATTCCAGAAGCTCTCCCGTCTGTGCGGTATGAAACTGCTCGATGATGTCGCCCGAGACCCGCGCCCATTTCGAATGGGTGCCCGGCAGACACAGCAATCCGTCATGCGTCATGCCCAATATCTGTGTTTCCTCACCGCGCATAAGATCGGGCAGGCCATCGCCTTGACGTTTGGTTTTCACGCCGGGAAGGATCGCAAATTTGGTGCCGCGTGCTTCGAACAGGTTCGCTGCCGATAGGACCGCTTCGCTCGAAGCCGGCGTTTCCACATAAGCAGTTTCCCGCCAGCCGATGTTTGATCCGACCATTCCTGCCATCAAAACCGGCAGGCCCGAATGCAATGTGATCCAATCATCAATCGCTTCAAAACAGGCGGCTTCAATAGCATGTGCGCCATTAATTTTCGCAATGCCAGCGCCTTGTTTTTCCGCCAGCATTCCACCGGTTTCGTCCATCAGAGCAAACCGGGCATTGCTGGTGCCCCAGTCGATCGCGATAAAGGCGGGCTGCGCCATGGCTTTAGTGGGACTCGCGAGTCACAATGGCGCCGCTTTTGCCGACAAGAAAATCAAGGTCGCAACCTTTATCGGCTTGCTCGACATGAGCGACATGCAAATGGACATAGCCGCGTTCGCTATTGGGCGGAGCGGGCGGCGGCGCCAAGGCGGCTTTGCGCTTTTCCAGCTCGGTCTCATCGACCAGCAAAGACAGCGACCGCTCCGGGCCATCGAGTTTGATCATATCCCCGTTTTGCACCAAAGCCAGTGGACCTCCGAGATGCGATTCCGGCGATATATGCAAGACAACCGTACCATAGGCGGTTCCGCTCATCCGCGCATCCGATAACCGCACCATGTCGCGCACGCCCGCTTGCAGCAATTTCTTGGGTAGCGGCATGTTGCCGACTTCCGGCATGCCGGGATAGCCTTTCGGACCGCATTGTTTGAGCACCATCACCGAGTCTGCTGTGATATCAAGATCGGGATCATCCACCCGCGCTTTGAAATCTTCAATCGACTCAAACACCACCGCAGGCCCTTCGTGGGTCAGCAATTCTGGCGTGGCTGCATTAGGCTTGATGATCGCGCCGCCCGGGCACAAGTTCCCGCGCAACACCCAAGTACCCGATGAGCTTTGCACCGGATTGTCGAGCGGTCGGATCACATCATCATTGAAACATTCCCCTGCCGCAGCAATTTCACCAATCGAGCTGCCGCTAACCGTTGGCGCATCGCTGCGCAAATGGCCTTGTATGCGGTTCATGATCGCTGGCATCCCGCCCGCATAATCGAAATCTTCCATCAGATATTTTCCCGATGGCAATAAGTTAGCGAGCAACGGGACATCGCGTGAAAATTTATCAAAGTCTTCCAGCTGCAAATCGATCCCGCAACGCCCGGCGAGCGCCAGCAGATGGACGACAGCATTGGTTGATCCACCAACAGCCGCATGCACCAATATCGCATTTTCAAAGGCTGCCCGGCTCAAATAGGTCGACAGTGGTTTATCTTCTTCCACCAGCGCGACAATCCGACGCCCTGCCTCATGGGCCATAGTCCGGCGGCGGGCATCAACGGCGGGGATTGATGCGTTACCCGGCAAGGCAACACCCAAGGCCTCACTCAGGCTGCCAATGGTTGATGCTGTTCCCATCGTATTGCAAACACCAGCGCTACGCGACATGGCGGCTTCTGCGCTAAAAAACGTCTCTTCGCTAATCTCTCCGGCGCGCGCCGCCTCGCTCAAGCGCCAGACGTCCGTGCCAGAACCAATGGTTTCGCCGCGAAACTTGCCGCTCAGCATCGGCCCCGAAGACACAACGATAGCAGGCAAATCAACCGATGCTGCGCCCATTAGCTGACCCGGTGTTGTCTTGTCACAGCCGCCCAAGAGGACAACGCCATCCATGGCATAACCGCGCAGCGCTTCTTCGACATCCATCGCCAGCAAGTTGCGGAACAGCATCGCGGTGGGCCGCATCTGGGTTTCACCCAAGGAGGATACCGGAAATTCCACCGGCACGCCGCCGGCTTGCCAGACACCGCGTTTCACGTGCTCTGCCAAGATCCGCAGATGGGCGTTGCAAGGGGTCAGTTCGGACCACGTATTGCACAGACCAATAATCGGACGGCCGTCAAAACTGTCGTCGGGAAGCCCTTGGCTTTTCATCCAGCTGCGATGAATGAAACCATCCCTGTCGCGCTTGCCATAGACAGCGGCGCTTCTGCGGGCCTTTTTATCGCTCACCTATTTTCCCATCTCAGTTGCTATACCATCGGCAAAGCTTGACAAAAGCGACGCCAGATAGTCATTCACATGATCATATTGATATGACTTATGCAAGCCGAATGTCCGGCTGACACCTAGGGTTAGTGATACTATGAGCAATAAGCACATCGCGATCATGGGTTACGGCAAAATCGCGAAAGACCAGCATGTCCCCGCCATTGCGAAAACCAAGGGTGCTGAACTGGTCGCCATTGTCAGCAGTCGCGGCGAATCCCCGGAAGGCATTCCGGTCTTTGCCTCTCTGCAAGAGCTGGCCCAAAGCGATGTCAAAGTGGATGCTATTGCCCTTTGTACGCCGCCGAAAGGCCGCGCTGATATCGCTCGGGAAGCGATGGGCCTAGGCTGGCATGTTTTAGTCGAAAAGCCGCCCGGCGCGACGGTTATGGAAGTTGAACAGCTGTCCAGCTACGCTCAATTATCCGACCGCACACTCTTTGCGACATGGCACGCGCAATATAATGAAGCCGTCGACAAAGCCGCTGCGTTTCTCGCCGACCAAGACATCATATCCTTTATGATTTGCTGGCGGGAAAATGTCCGCAAATGGCATCCTGGGCAGACCTGGATTTGGGAGGCAGGCGGTTTCGGGGTCTTTGATCCGGGCATTAACGCGCTATCCATCGCTACCAAAATCCTGCCGGTGGATTTTCATGTCGATGAGGCGAACCTGTTTGTAGCAGAGAACCATCAGGCTCCAATCGCGGCTGATATCAAATTCTCAGGTGGCTTTGCAGAAAAAGCGCGTGCCAATTTCGATTTTCGCACCACCAGCGATGAAATCTGGACGATATCAATACAGACCAAAGACAATCTGCTCGATTTAGAACAGGGCGGCAGCGTGCTCAAAATTGACGGAAAGACAGTTGTGCAGCAGCAAGAAAATGACGAATATGCGATGATCTACGCCAAATTTGTTGATTTGATGGATGCAGGGCAATCCCATGTTGATCTGGCTCCGCTCAAACTGACCGCCGATGCCTTAATGATCGGCCAGCGCCATACCGCCCCGCCGTTTCTAGATTAGGCTGTTGATCGAAGACTTATTGCCTATGGAGATACGACCTGCCATAGTGACCTATCTAACTAATACAGACCAACTGATACAGGCCAGTTAATACAGGGGTGCAGTGATTATCAAACGGGCTCTCGCATGGATGCGTCTTCATCCAGTCATTTCCGGCCTGATCGCCCTTGTTGTTATCGCGATCCTTTACAAGGTTCTCGTTCCATCGCCAGCGACCTATGAATATGTCACCGAACCGGCCAGCCGCGGGGAAGTCGCTCGCATCGTGTCTGCTAGCGGCAAATTACGCGCGCTCAATACCATCAATGTCGGCTCAGAGATTTCCGGACAGGTGACCGACGTTTATGTCGATTTCAATTCGCCCGTTACCGCCGGTCAAGTGCTCGCAAGAATTGATCCAACACGCATACAGGCGCGCGTTTCACAGGCCCGCGCGCAAGTAGAATTGTCGCGCGCCAATTTAGCACAGGCCGAAGCATCAATCATCCGCGCCCAAACCGACTTCCAAGTCCAATCTCGAGAGTTTGAACGGCAAAAGCAGCTAGCTGAAAAGGGTTTTGTCTCCAAGGCCGGAATTGATCAGGCTCGTAATGCCCTTGCCAATGCGCAAGCTTCCCTAAGCACCGCTAAGGCACAAGCGCAGAGCGGACGCGCGCAAATAGCGCAAAGTACAGCAGAGCTGTCCTCTGCCCAACTCGACCTCGATCGCACCCGTATCCTCGCCCCGACCAGCGGCGTCGTGATCAACAAGCTGGTCGAGCCCGGCACCACCGTGGCCGCCAGTTTTCAGACGCCCAACCTGTTTGAAATCGCCGCCGACACTAGCCGTATGCAGGTCGAAGCGTCCGTCGACGAAGCCGATATCGGGCAGGTCCGCGTCGATCAGCTGGTCCGCTTCACCGTCGATAGCTATCCCGACGATACCTTTGTCGCCAAGGTGGGCCAGATCCGTAAATCAGCGACAGAAGAACAGAATGTTGTCAGCTATCTGGTGATCCTTGATGTCGACAATAAAGAAGGAAAATTGCTAACCGGCATGACCGCTAACGTTGTAATTGTGACCGGTACCAAAGCCAATGTGCTCCGCATTCCTGCGCCCGCCATCCGGTTTCGTCCGCGTAAGGATGACCGGCCCGACGAAGATGAAAAAGACACCGCCAAGCCTGTAGACAAAAAAGCGAAAAAGACACGTACAGCCAATATCTGGATAGCCAGCGATGATCCCTATGAACCGGTCCGTCGCACAGTCACTATTGGACTGGCCGGAGAAGATTTTGTCGAAATCATCAAAGGGCTGAAAGAGAAAGAGAAAGTCCTCGTTCGTTCGAAGAATCTTGAAAAAGAAGATGACGAAGACGAGGATGAATTTGCCCGCGGAAATACATAAGACGATGGCTCTGGTTGAAACACAGGATCTGGTCAAAAATTACGAGCTGGGTGGCGAAACAGTTCGCGCAGTGGATGGCGTATCACTTTCCATCGACCGCGGCGAATATGTTGCGATCATGGGCGCCAGCGGATCGGGCAAATCCACCTTCATGAACATGATCGGTTGCCTCGACATTCCGACATCGGGCGATGTGCGGATTGACGGCATCGCGACCAGCGACCGGGACGGCGATGCGCTGGCTGAGCTCCGCAATCAGAAAATCGGCTTTGTGTTTCAGCAGTTTAACCTACTCGCGCGCACGACTGCGCTCGACAATGTCGCGGTGCCGCTCATCTATGCCGGGCTAGGCGGGGAAGAACGCCGAGCGAAGGCACAGGCCAAACTGGAAGAAATGGGTCTTGGTGATCGGCTCGATCATAGTCCGGCTAAATTATCAGGCGGCCAGCAGCAGCGTGTCGCCATCGCCCGAGCTCTGGTCACCGAACCAGTGATCTTGCTGGCTGACGAACCAACTGGCGCGCTCGACAGCAAGACATCCGAAGACATCATGCAGATTTTCCAAACCCTCAATGATCAGGGCATCACCATCATCGTCGTCACCCATGAAGCGGAAATTGCAAATCATGCCAGACGGCGGATCGAATTTCGCGACGGCAAAGTGATCGAGGATATCGCGGTTAAGAAACGCCGGAAGGTCGACCCATGATCGGCAATCTGGGACAAAAAGCTGCTGGCTGGATCGTCAATGTGGCCATTGCGATGACCGCGTTGCGGACCAATTTGATGCGCTCGATATTGACGACCTTGGGCGTGATGATTGGCGTGTTTGCCGTGACACTTGCGGTTGCGGTCGGATCCGGCGCGCAAGTGTCGGTGATGCAATCGATCAACGCACTTGGCTCCAACATGGCGCTGGTCTTTCCGCAACCGGATACTGGTGAAGGTGGCCGGCGCTCTTTTGATCGCGGCCGGCTGACGATGCGGGATGCGCGTGCAATCGAAAAACAGATTAGCGGTATTTCCGATATCGCGCCGCAATTGCGATCCAATATCCAGCTGGTCGTCGCGGGGCGCAATGCGTCCACCAACGCTGTCGGCGCAACACCGGGCTATGGCAAAGTGTCCAATCTTGTCGCCGAATCGGGTCGTTTCATAACCGAAGCCGACGTCCGCTCCGCCGCGCGGGTCGTGGTCCTGGGCCCTACTGTCGCGCGAAAATTATTCGGCGATTTTGATCCGGTGGGCGAGACGATCCGGATCAATCGCGCGCCGTTTAGTGTTATTGGGATAACCGAGTCCAAGGGATCAAGTTTTGGCAATGATAATGACGACATCGCGCTGATGCCGATCAGTACGATGCGACAACGTTTTTCGGGCGATACGCTTGCTGGGCCAGATGATTTACAAATGCTATTTGTCGGCTTTGAAGACGGCGTATCGCTGCCGCAGGCCAAGCGAGAAATGACCAAATTGCTGCGCGAACGCTATCGAGTCCGCGGCAAGGATATCAACCCCTTCACCATCCGCACGACCGAAGAATTTATGAAGGAATCCGCGCAAGTTACGGGTATATTCCAGATTGTTCTCGTCGCAATTGCATCCATATCGCTGCTGGTCGGGGGCATCGGCATCATGAATATCATGCTCGTCAGCGTTACCGAGCGCACCCGCGAAATCGGCCTGCGCATGGCGCTGGGTGCCAAACGTAGCGATATCCGCAATCAGTTTCTGGTCGAGGCCGCGGTTCTCTGTGTAATTGGCGGAGCGATGGGATTGATATTCGCTATTGCCGGCGGAACAGCGCTTACCGTCTATGCCGACTTCCCTGTCCCAATCGGGGTCGGGGTTGGAGTCGGTGCGATCATATTCTCCGCCTTTATTGGCCTGTTGTTCGGTGGCTATCCAGCGGTCCGTGCCTCTCGCCTGTCGCCGATTGAGGCGCTGCGCAGCGAATAGTGCGCGCCAATGCAGCATTTCCATCTTCTCGATACCATGATCTGATGCTATGGCGAGAAAGTCCGCTACTGGCGAAATCAAGATGGATGACCATCGGGGAACGGACAAATTTCAGCCGATCGCCTGGGCATTTCTCAAAGATAGGAGTGACCCATGAACGAATCCAAAAACTTCCACATCGTCTTTCTGTTATTCGACGGCATCACGCAGCTGGACTTTACCGGACCAGCGCAATTTTTAGCGCGCATGCCGGGTGCGGTGGTGCATACCGCGGCAAAGGCGGTGCAGCCTATACAGACCGACAGCGGCTTTGCGATGCTGCCGAGCACGAACCTTGCGGATTGCCCCCAGGCGGACCTGCTGTGCGTCCCGGGCGGCTTTGGCACGCGGGATGTGATTCAGGATCAAGAGACGTTACAATTCCTGCGCGATCAGGCCGCAGGGGCGCAATATGTCACCTCGGTTTGCACCGGATCACTGGCACTGGGCGCGGCGGGGTTGCTGCAAGGCAAGCGCGCGACCAGCCATTGGGCCTATACTTCCTTGCTGGAAAAATTCGGTGCGACTTATGAAGCCGCCCGCGTCGTCAAGGATGGCAATGTCATTACCGCCGGAGGGGTAACGTCCGGGATTGATTTTGCCCTGACCGTGATTGCCGAAATTGCCGGGCAGCAATTTGCCGAAGCGGTGCAGCTAGGGCTCGAATATGACCCCCATCCGCCGTTTGATAGCGGGTGTCCCGATGCTGCCGATCCCAAGCTGGTGCAGTTGCTCAACGATCGGACATATGGCGATGTCTTGAAAGAGCTGGAGAAAGTGATCGACGCTAGCTAAACAGGTAGAGGACTTGGGGCTCCGCTTTCGGCAAGGGCATCGCAAGCTCTTCATGGAAAGCCGATATTCTGACCGACGCCGCCAAATCCTCTGCCAAAACGACGCCGCGCCGGATTAGTGAAACAAAATTGTTTTTCTTTTCCATGGCCTGTGCCGTCGCGGTAGCGAATGGCTATTATATTCACCCCCTTATCGCGCCGGTTGGCGAAGATTTTGGCGTAAGCGGAACCCTGCTTGGACTAGTGCCAGCATTTAATCAGATCGCGCTGGCGCTGGGCATATTATTATTGTTGCCACTCGGTGACCGGATCAACAATCGCAAGCTGGTCATTACCTTTGTCGCGGGCCAGTTTCTGGCGCTGCTCGCCATGGCGACGGCGCAGGATTTCCGGTTGTTCGTCGTCGCGTCCTCACTGCTCGGCTTTGCGACGATCACGCCTTATTTGCTACCCGCCTATGTAACAAAACGAGTGCGCCCCGACCGCATTGGGCATGTCACGGGCATTATGTCCGTCGGTATCACCGTCGGCTTGCTGGGCAGCCGCGCGGGCGCCGGCGTGTTGGGGCATTATTTTGGCTGGCGATCCGCCTATTGGGTTGGCACGGCGCTGACCTTGGCGCTGCTCATCATCTTGCCGTTGATCATGGAAAAAGACGAAAAACTGCGCGATGATAGCGAGCCGCAGGAAAGTTACGGCGCGTTGATTGCTTCCCTCTGGCCGATTATCAAAACCATGCCGGACGTGCTGCTCGCGGGATTGCTCCAAGCGCTCTCTTTCGGCTTTTTCCTCGCCTTATGGCTCGGCATCGGTCTACATATCACGAGCCCGGAAATGGGCTATGGCGTCGATGTCGTGGGCTATCTCGCATTGCTCGCAGTATCCAATGTGTTTGTCGCCCCATGGTCGGGGCGCTTGGCCGACCGGATCGGTGCCGAAAAGGCGCGGGCCCTGTTTGCCGTCGCCCAGCTTATTGGCGCGGTCCTCCTGATCTTCGCTGGCCAGAGTATCTGGATCATGATCCTGCCGATCATGTTCAGCAATTTTGGCGGCGCATCCATGGATGTCGCCAACCGCACGATCCTGTTCGGCCGGGCGCCGGAAATTCGCACCCGTTTGATGACCATTTATATTGTCATCATGTTTGTCGGCGGTGGCCTGTCGAGCTGGCTTGGCACCGCGGCCTATGCCTGGGGCGGCTGGGACGCGATCGTCGCGATCTCGCTGGTCTTTGCCAGTCTGATCATGGGTTTCGCGCTTTGGGGTATGCGGTTGAAGCCTACAGCTTGACCAATACTTTGCCGATATTACCGCCGCTGAAGAGCTTGTCATAAGCAGTCAGCACGTTTTCGATTCCGTCGGTCACATCGAACGGCGTATCGATCAGCCCTTGGTCCAGCCAGTCCTTAAGCTGCACAGTTAGCCGCTCCCCTTGATCCATGAAATCAGGAGAGAAAAAGCCCTCGACCCGCAACCGCTTCATCAGGATTTGGTCAAAATTCTCCGGTCCCTGACCACGCCCGTCTCCTTTATATTGGGCCAGCAAACCGCATAAAGCTACGCGCCCATAAAGTGCCATATTGGGCAGCACTTCATCGAGAATAGGCCCGCCGACATTGTCGAAATAGGCGTTGATCCCGCCCTCGACTTTCGCCAGCTCTGCGCCAATATCATCATTCTTATAGTCTATCGCTTTGGTAATGCCGAGTTCGCTTTCCAGCCAGCGGCATTTATCGGGACCACCCGCGAGCCCATAAACATTGGCGCCCATTATTTTGGCAATCTGACAAGCCAGCACGCCCGTTGCGCCCGCCGCAGCCGAGACCAGCACATTATGCCCAGCCTCAACGCCAGCGGTTTCCTGCAAGCCCCATAGAGCGGTCCAGCCATTAAACCCGAGCACCCCGAAATGCTGTTTAACATCGCCGACATCCCCATCAACCTTGACCAGTCCGGCAAGCTCTGGCTCGATCACCGCATGTTCGGCCCATTGACCAAAGCCACGCACCAGATCGCCTTCGGCAAATCCGTCATGGCGGGATTGGGCAATATGACCGAGTACCAGGCCGACCATTTTGGTGCCGAGTTCCAGCGGCGGTTGGTAACTGTCTTCGCGCTCAGTCATCCACATGCGGGTACCGGCATCCATGGAAAGATAGGCGGCTTTCACCAGCACCTGACCGTCGGACAATTCCGGCATGGCCTCGGTTTCCAGAGACAGTGCGCTAGCGACGTCGTCATTCTCGGGGCGTTTATTCAATTGCCAGAAACGGTTGGTGGTCACTGCTTTTCTCCCCTGTATCGGGGCATAGTCTAGAGCAAATCGCGCCGCTCGATATTATCCTTATTGGCAGGGAGGCTGAACAGCATCCCGTCTTTCCCCATCACCATTTTCCCGCGAAAGCCGGCAGTTACATCCTTTAGATAATAGGCTTCCAGAAAACCTATCGGCACCGCCGGAACGATATGGGAGAAGACCAACATCTTCGCTTTGGCAGCCTTAGCCGATTCCACCACTTCGGCAGGCGTGGTATGATAGTCGGGAATATCCGCCATGATCTTTTCAAGCCTTGGCCGCTCCGCTTTTTTCATCGCCGCCTCGGTGATCGCAACCATCTCGGCGTTCAGCACTTCATGCACCAATATGTCACAGCCATTGCAGGCCTTCTCTATCGCTGCGCTTCGGGCTGTGTCGCCGCTAAACACGATGGAGCGGCCTTTATAGTCAAAGCGATAACCGACCGCTGGCACAACCGGTTCGTGACTGACGGCAAAGGCAGTGATTTTCAGGCCATCCTGATCATAGATAATCTGTTCGGCGTCGTCCGCAGGCAAGGCAAAGGGACGCGCAATCCCGCCGATGCCGGATGGCGGCATAATATCTTCACCATGATGCGCCACACGGTAGCGGGCATCGGCAGCATAGGCGGCATTTATCCCGTCGACTATCGTGGTCACGCCTTCTGGCGCGATTACCGGCAAGGGCTCGTCATGGCCGCCGCCCGCCCAGCGTTGCAGCAACAGTTCCCCCATGCCGTCAATATGATCACTGTGAAAATGGGTCAGCAGCAGTGCTTCCACCCGTCCCGGGCTAAGGCCCATTTCACCCAGCCGGCGCACTGCTCCGCCACCTATGTCAACAATGAACATTTTGCCGTCGATAATCACCGCGGAGCAGGGACCAGCGCGACTGGGGTCTGGCAACGGCGATCCGGTTCCGCATAAGGCCAGATGCATGCCATCGGGCAGATCGCCTATCACGTCTCGGCTAACCGCGGTTTCCACGGCATTGGAAAAAAGCCGGGCCCCGATTTCCGGACGCAGAAGCCATGTGACGCTAGCAAGAACGCCTATTCCGATGGCCAAGCCCCACAGCCGGCGCTTGTTAAAAAATTTGGACTTGCTCATGCGTTCCTCCGGTCGCGTTTTAAGGCCTTAACATTCCACCAAATTGACCGCGAGCCCGCCTTGCGATGTTTCCTTGTAACGCTCGCTCATATCCAGACCGGTTTTCCGCATGGTTTCGATCACTTCGTCGAGACTGACGCGGTGAGTGCCATCGCCCATGATCGACAGGCGCGCGGCCTCTATCGCTTTGACCGCGCCGACCGCATTGCGCTCGATACAGGGAACTTGCACAAGCCCGGCGACGGGATCGCAGGTCAGGCCAAGATTATGTTCCATCCCAATTTCGGCTGCATTTTCAACCTGCGAAGGCGTTCCGCCCCAAGCTGCGGTCAAGCCTGCTGCGGCCATTGAGCAAGCCACACCAACCTCTCCCTGACAGCCGACTTCTGCGCCAGAGATCGACGCATTTTCCTTAAACAGCGAACCGATGGCGGCGGCTGTCAGCAGAAACGTCTCAACGCCCTCAACATCCGCCTTGGGAGAAAAGCGTTCGTAAAAACGCAGCACCGAAGGCACGATGCCCGCCGCTCCGTTGGTTGGAGCCGTCACCACTTTGCCCCCAGCGGCATTTTCCTCATTTACCGCCAGCGCCCATAGATTGACCCAGTCGAGCACCGTCAACGGATCAGACAGCGCCCGCTCTTGCCGCTCCATTAGGCGCGCATGGATCAGTGGCGCGCGCCGCTTCACGCGCAGGCCTCCGGGCAATATCCCGCCCGACTTAATCCCGCGATCAATACAGGCGCACATCGCATCGGATATTTGTTTGATACCCGCACTGATTTCTATGTCCGATTTATCGACACGCTCATTATTGCGCATGATATCGGCAATGCACAGGCCTTTGGTATCGGCAATTGCCAGTAGGTCAGCACCTGAGCAAAAGGGATGCGGCACATCCCACAGGCCGCTTTCAGGGTCATTGGCCCCGATCTGATCCTCATCCAATATCGCGCCGCCGCCGACGGAATAATAGACGCGGGTCGCCAGTTCTTGCTCGCCGTTGGAGGCGGTAAAGCGCATGGCATTAGAGTGAAAATCGAGCCGTTTGCGCTGATCAAAAATCAGATCCGCATCCTCATCAAAGCCAATATCTTGCACGCCGCCCAAGCTGATGCGCGCGCTGCTTCTGATCTGATCGACCAAGGCATCGGCCGCATCCGGTTCGATATTTTCCGGCACCTGTCCCGACAGCCCCAACAGGATCGCGCGATCGGTCGCGTGCCCCTTACCGGTTAGCGCAAGTGAACCGAATAATTTCGTTTCTACCCGCGTGACTTGATCAAGCAGCGACTGATCGGCCAGCCGCGCCACAAAATTGGCAGCCGCGGACATCGGCCCCATCGTGTGCGAGCTGGATGGCCCGACGCCGATTTTGAACAGCTCAAATGTGCTGGCAACCATTGTCTGACCTTCCTCCTTATATTTGGCAAAGCTTTACCGCACGACCGCAAGTCGGCGCCAATGAAAAAATCGCAACGGGCAATCCCGTAGATGTGAGGCGACCCAGTGCTTTTTCTAAGATGCTTTTTCTTTCGCAATCCACTGATCAACCATGGTTTCCAATAAACTCAAAGGCACCGATCCACCACCAAGCACCGTGTCATGGAAACCTCTTATATCGAAATCATCGCCCAGCTCTTTTTCCGCGTTCGCGCGCAGTTCCTGAATTTTCAACATCCCAATCTTATAGCTGGTTGCCTGACCCGGCATCACCAGATAACGCCGCACTTCGCTGCGCACTGCTGTTTCGGGAATCGGCGAATTGGCGAGGAAATATTCCACAGCCTTTTCTTCGCTCCAGCCTTTGGTGTGCAGTCCGGTATCAACGACCAGCCGGATAGCGCGCCAGATTTCGGTCGTGAGTCGGCCGAAGTCGGAATAAGGGTTTTCATAGGCACCCATTTCTTTCGACAACAGTTCGGAATAAAGCGCCCAGCCTTCACCAAAGGCCGGGATATACCCGCCTTGTGCGCGGAATTTCGGAATGCCTGTCAGTTCCTGCGCGATCGAGCTTTGCATGTGATGGCCGGGATTGCCCTCATGATAGGCAATTACTTCCAGACTGTGGATGGGCATGGCGCGCATGTCGGACAAATGCGCATAATAGGTTCCGGGGCGTGAGCCGTCTGGTGTGCCAGAGCGGTAATGCTGGGCCGCGCCATCCTGTTCGCGAAATGGCTCCACGCGCTTCACGACCAAATCGGCTTTCGGCAGGGTTCCGAAAAACTCCGGCAGTTTCGTTTTTATGAACGCCAAATGCTTTTCGGCCGTATCGATATAATCTTGCGCGCCCTTGTCATCCTCTGAGAAATAGAACTGATCATCCTCACGCAAGAAGGTGAAGAAGGATTGCAGATCGCCTTTGAAATCCACCTTGTCTTTGATCGCTTCCATCTCGGTGCGAATGCGGGCTACTTCGGATAGGCCGATATTGTGAATCTCGACCGCCGTTAGATTAGTGGTCGTCTGATTGGCCAGGCGGTAATTGTAGAAAGCCTCGCCATTGGGAAGTTCAGACACACCAAATGGCGCCTCTTTTGTATTGGGCAAATCCTGCTTAAACCAGGTAATGATCCGCTCGTAAGATGGCTTCAAGGTTCCGGTGAGCGCCTCGCGCGCTTGCTCTTTCAATTCATCAGAACGGGCCCGCGAAATCGTGTCCGCTTTCACCAAGGCCGCCAGCTTGCTCTCGGTCGCTTCCCACAATGCGGACGCATCACCCGTATCAAAAGGCGCGCCGGTTGTGATTTTCTCGGACTGCTCGATCACCCCTTCATAGGCAAAACGGGGTGGGCGTGTTCCGGACTCCGCATTGGACTGCGCCCGCTCAAGCAGCTGATCGAGAGCGCGCGCACTGCCTTTGAGGCGTTCGATAAAAGCCACCATATCAGCTTCGGTCGCCACGCGGTGCTGATTGATCAAAAAGGTCGGGAAGAAGGATTGCTGGCCGTTAAACTGATGCAGGACATAGCCGTTCTGACGGAACGGAACGCCCGCTTCCATCTTGTCCATATTGTAGAGCCACATATCCCACGATATTTTCGCGTCCGGCGTCAGCTTTTCATAATCAAAGTCGCGCTTCATCTCCGCCGTGGCATCGCGCATCCAGTTTAGCTGACGGTCTGCGGCTTCCACAGAAAAATCATCAATTTGATCATAGGCGGTCTTGCGACCCAAAAAAGTTTGGGTGATCGGACTGAAGGCAAGCTGTTCTTCGAACTTATTATCGAACCAGATGTTCAGACGATCGGTCTCGGACTCCATCGCATCCTCAACCACCGCGTCCTGCACTTGCGCATGTATGGCAGGGGCCACCACCGCGAAACCTGCCAGCGTGGTGGAGGTGATGAGGAGCTTGAGAAATTTTGTCATGCCGTCTGATCCTTATGCGAAAAGTTACGTTGGATACGACATGGCACAGTCGGACCGCTTTGCAAACATCGCGAGCCGATAGAGAGATTGCATGAATCAAAAAAGGGGCCGGAAGTTTCCTTCCAGCCCCTCAAATTTTTCAGCTTTAGCTGAGTGGTTGGGTTTAGAAGCCCATGCCGCCCATGCCGCCGCCCATGCCGCCCATGTCAGGCATGCCGCCTGGAGCGCCGCCAGCACTGTCGTCTGGCATTTCAGCAACAGCTGCTTCGGTGGTGATCAAAAGACCGGCAACCGAAGACGCGTCCTGCAATGCTGCACGAACAACTTTGGTTGGATCGATCACGCCAGCTTTGACAAGATCTTCATAAACATCGCTAAACGCGTTGAAGCCGAAGTCTTTGCTCTTCTGGTCAAGCAATTTGCCAGCGACAACCGCGCCGTCAAAACCAGCATTTTCAGCAATCTGACGAACAGGAGCCTGCAGCGCTTTACGAACAACGTCGATGCCGCGGGTCTGGTCTTCATTTTCGCCTTCAAGGCCTTTAAGAGCAGACGTTGCATAAAGAAGCGCGGTTCCGCCGCCAGGGACGATACCTTCTTCAACAGCAGCGCGTGTTGCATGCAATGCATCGTCAACACGGTCTTTCTTCTCTTTCACTTCCATTTCGGTAGCACCGCCGACCTTGATCACGGCAACACCGCCAGCGAGCTTCGCCAGACGTTCTTGCAGTTTTTCTTTGTCATAGTCGGATGTGGTGTTTTCGATCTGCGAACGGATCGCTTCAACGCGTGCCTTAATGTCTTTCGACTTGCCAGCACCGTCAACAATGATGGTGTTGTCTTTGTCGATCGTGACGTTCTTGGCTTCACCAAGCATACCCAGCGTAACGCTTTCCAGCTTGATGCCGAGATCTTCGGAGATCATTTCACCTTTGGTGAGGATCGCGATATCTTCGAGCATCGCTTTACGGCGATCACCGAAACCAGGCGCTTTCACCGCTGCGATTTTCAAACCGCCGCGCAATTTGTTGACGACCAGAGTAGCAAGAGCTTCGCCTTCAATATCCTCAGCGATAATCAGCAAAGGCCGTCCGGCTTGCACAACAGCTTCCAAGATTGGGAGCATAGGCTGCAAGTTGGTCAGCTTTTTCTCGTGGATCAGTATGTAGGGATTTTCGAGGTCCGCAATCATCTTGTCCGGGTTGGTGATGAAGTAAGGAGACAGATAACCGCGGTCAAACTGCATGCCTTCAACAACGTCGAGTTCAAAGTCGAGACCTTTGGCTTCTTCAACCGTGATCACGCCTTCTTTGCCGACTTTTTCCATCGCTTCAGCGATTTTCTGGCCAACTTCTTTATCGCCATTGGCAGAGATAACACCAACCTGAGCAACTTCTTCACTGCTCTTCACGTTTTTAGAACGCTTTTTCAGTGATTCAACAACCGCAGCTGAAGCTTGATCGATGCCGCGCTTCAGATCCATTGGGTTCATGCCGGCAGATACAGATTTCATGCCTTCTTTGACGATGGCTTGAGCAAGCACGGTGGCAGTGGTGGTACCGTCGCCAGCAACATCATTGGTTTTTGATGCAACTTCACGGAGCATCTGTGCGCCCATATTTTCGAACTTGTCTTTCAGTTCGATTTCTTTGGCAACCGATACACCGTCTTTGGTGATGCGCGGTGCGCCGAAAGATTTGTCGAGAACCACGTTACGACCTTTAGGGCCGAGGGTTACTTTTACTGCGTCGGCAAGAATATTCACGCCGTTCAGAATACGTTCGCGTGCGTCGCGACCAAATTTTACGTCTTTAGCAGCCATGTTGTTTTCCTCTGCTTATGAGAATTAAATGAGTGTATGAAAAAGCGGGATTACTTCTCGATGATGCCGAGAATATCGCTTTCTTTCATGATGATCAGATCTTCGCCTTCAACGGTAACTTCCGTGCCGGACCATTTGCCGAACAGGATGCTGTCGCCTTTTTTGACGTCGAGAGCAGTGGTTTTGCCATTGTCGTCTTTCAAACCGGAACCAACGGCTACAACTTTGCCTTCGGATGGCTTTTCTTGCGCGCTATCTGGAATGATAATGCCGCCAGCGGTTTTCGCATCCGCCTCTATGCGGCGAACCAGTACACGATCATGTAGTGGACGAAATTTCATATGTTTCCCTTTCTTGTCCAAATTAACTTTCCTGCGGGCTGCGCTCCTTTAGCTTCAGCCATCAAGAATATATTCAATGGAGGATTAGCACTCCTACGAGTCGAGTGCTAACGCAGCCCATATGGGCCATATTCACCGTGCGTCAAGAGTTAGCGGCAAAAATTTTGGATTCTTTTTTCGCGCTGTGTCGACCAGAAAAAAGCCATTTCTGAAAAATAGCGCGCCACTTTTTCATCATATTCGAAAAACAATTGTAACCAACCAGCATGCCGCAGCGAAACTCATCTTGAACGTGCAAAACATGTTCATTGTCATTCCCAACTCCCAAGAGAGGAAACCCAAATGTCTAATTCTATTATCAAAGCAACCGCCGCTGCCGCTGCCCTCGCTGCCGCTGCAACCATCGCGATTTCACCAACCACGGCCGTTGCCGCCGGTGCCAAGGAAAAATGTTTCGGCGTTGCGCTGAAAGGCAAGAATGATTGCGCCGCTGGCCCAGGTACAAGCTGTGCCGGTACATCAACCGCAAATTATCAGGGCAATGCCTGGAAATACACCGCCAAAGGCGCTTGTGTTAAAGCCGGTGGTTCATTGACCGCGAAAAAAGGCAATACAAAGCCAGTTCCGCGCAAGGGCTAAACGACCTTTCATCACGTTCAAGCCTCTGGCGCAAAACGTGATTTTACGCTAAGTTTTGTGGATGTTACTAATACTCAAACCTCAAATTTTGGTCTGTCCGTCATGAACACGCCTATGTCTCACTCCCTCCCTCCATCAGGTGGCATAGGTCTGAAGTCAGTACATTATAATGATGTATTGTCTGAAGAAGACGGATCGAAGAATCCCGGATGGGTAGAGGTACATCCACAGAATTACTTCGGTGATGGCGGTCCAGTACATCGTTGGTTGACCGCCATCGCCGGAGACTATCCCCTGAGCTTTCACAGCGTCGGATTGTCGCTTGGTTCAGCCGAAGGCTTGAACCAATATGATCTCGAGAAAATCGCAGATCTCTGTGAACGCTATCAGCCAGCAATGGTGTCTGACCATTTGAGCTGGAGCGGCAATGCCCATGATCGCTATCCCGATCTGCTCCCCATTCCCTATACCAAGGAAGCGCTAGATCATTTCTCCACGCAAATTGGCAAAGTGCAGGACCGGCTGAAACGGACCATCCTGATCGAGAATCCATCGCGCTACCTCAGCTACCGTGACGATGAAATGAGCGAGACTGATTTCATTTCCGCGCTATGCAAACAATCCGGCTGCGGCCTTTTGTTTGATATCAACAATGTCGAGGTGACCGCCACCAATGTCGGACTGGATATGGAAGCCTATATCGATGCCATTGATCCGGATATAGTCGGTGAAATGCATCTCGCTGGCCATGCCCGGGAAGACCATGAGAGCGGCGCACTGCTAATCGATGACCATGGCTCGATTGTCAGTGATGTGACCTGGCGGCTATATGAACGCTTTATCAAACGCGCTGGCCCCAAACCGACCTTGATCGAATGGGATACCGATATTCCCGCATATGATGTGCTTATGGCCGAAGTGGCAAAAGTTGAAACGGTCCTCGGCAGCCATATTTTTAGCGGGGATCAGCATGCCCTCGCTAACTGACGGCCAATCGCGCTTTATCGCCTGCCTGCAAAAAGGCCCCGGCCATTTCCCCGATGAACTCTTTGCCGAAGACGCCGATCGCGCGCTTTTGGGCCTCAAAGCCCATGCCAATACCGTATCTCATGCGCGGCTCGTGGCGCTGGAAAACGCCTATCCCAAATTACGCGAGCATATGGGGCATGAAGCCTTTCATGCCATTTCCCGCGACTATATCGAGCAAGATCATATCCTGACGTGCGACATGAATAGTATCGCAGCGGATTTCGCCGATTTTCTTACCAAGCACGACAGCGGGGAGACCGAAATCGATCTGGCTCGCATCGAATGGGCGTGGATTAAATGCTATCATAGCGCAGAGGCGACGCCGCTGGCGCTCAACGATATTGCGACCCTGGATGAAGAAGGTCTGCTGAGCCTCGCTATCGCTGCCCATCCGGCGATGCGGCTGATCAACCTGACAGGTGTGCTTTCGCCTGAACTGTCCGAATTAGGCGATGAAACGCCCGATGCGTTGATGGTTGCGCGGCCAGAAGCCGCGGTATTGTTCCACCCGCTCACGCAAGTAGAGCATGATATTGCGGAAAAAATTGCAAATATTTCAACAATGGGTAACCTTTTGGCAGCTGCCATCGAACTGGGTGGTGAAGACACTGCAATGGAGCGCTTGATCAAGCTGATCCAAAGCGGCGTAATGATAAAAATTTGACGGGGAAATAAACATGATGAAGCTGATCAAAAAAGCGATTAATATGGTAAGTGGTACCTTTCCCGAGGCCATCGCCTTACTCTTTGCTCGCGTGGCATTGGCCGGAATATTCTGGCGCTCAGCGCGCACAAAGGTCGAAGATGGTAGCTTTCTGACGATGAAAGAGCTGACCGTTGATCTGTTCCGCGATGAATATGGCATGCCTTTTCCCGAAATTACGGGATTGATCGCAACCTATGCCGAACATTTTTTCCCGATCCTGCTGGTATTGGGACTCGCAACCCGCTTTGGCGCAGCCGGACTGCTGGTTATGACCCTCGTCATTCAGTTTTTCGTCTATCCTGAAGCATGGTGGTCCGTACATATTGTCTGGGTAGCCCTGGCAGCAATCTTGATTACCCGTGGCGGCGGTCTGTTCTCCCTCGACAAATTGGTCGGCGGGAAACTGGGTTAAGCTGGTAACCGGAGAGAACAGCGATGATCGCCAACGAGGAAACATTGCGCCACTTGATGGTCAAAGCACAGGGCGGTGACAAGCAATGCTATACCAGCTTGTTGACCGAGTGCGAAAAATGGCTGCGGCGTTACTATGCGCGCAAGATCAATCCGGCGGAAATCGATGATCTGGTGCAGGAAACGCTGATCTCGCTGCACAAAAAACGGGCGAGCTATGATCCGACCAAGGCGTTTCTGCCTTGGCTAGCAGCCATTGGTCGCTATCGCTGGATTGATGGTCTGCGCAAAATCTATCGCCACGAACATGGCGAGTTGAACGAAGAATTGGTCGCTGATCCGCAAGACGGTGACGTGACTGCCAAGGTGAGTTTGGAACGCCTGCTGGGGATGATCCCGGAAAAGCAGGCCGGTGTTATCGCCATGGTAAAGATAGAAGGACTAAGCATTGCCGAAGCCGCGGCAAAAACCGGCCAGTCGGAATCACTGGTGAAAGTTAATATCCATCGGGGGCTCAAAAAAATGAGCGCCCTTATCGAGAGTGAATAGAATGAGTAATGTTGCAAACAGCTTGATTGATGATCTGGTCAATGATCTTGCACCGGTCCACACGCTGAAGCCTTCTGGCGGCATGGCGATCACGGCGATCCTTATGCTGGCCGTCTCTTCTAGTGTCGCCTTCTTTTTGGGCGTGCGCGGGGATCTGGCGATGGGCATGGCACATCAGATGTTCTTTTTGCGCAGCGGCGTGCTCTTGATGCTTGGCATTGCGACCGCTTTGGCTGCGGTCAATATGGCCCGGCCCGGTGTTGGCAATCTCAACCGCGGGTGGATTTGGGCGCTAGTCACAGCATCCCTGTTCCCGCTAACAGCCGCGATCATGAGCGCCATTAACATGCCGCCGGTAGAAGCTTTGCGGCCCTCCGAAGGCCTGCGCTGCCTGACCGTCAGCCTGATGTCAGCACTCGTCATTGGCGGCGGCCTGACCACATGGCTGCGGCAAGGCGCGCCGACCTCTCCGGAACGCGCGGGCTGGCTCGTCGGCATCGCATCCGGTGCTTTGGGAGCGGCGGCTTACAACATCTTCTGCCCATTTAACGACATTTACTATATCGGATTGTGGTTCACTCTACCGGTATTGGTCAGTGCCGTTGTCGGCCGGATTGTCGTACCACATCTTATCCGCTGGTAATTTCCGGCCATCATAACCATATTAAAGGCGGCGGTCAGCGATGATACGCCGCCTTTTTTGGAGAATGACGACAATGCAATTTGCCCGCGGAGCTTGGAAATTTCTGGTAGCGATTAAAGACGGCCTTGTGCTGATCGCCATGTTGCTATTTTTTGCCGCCCTTTATGCCGCATTATCCGCTCGCCCCAATGTTGCGACAATAAGCGACGGCGCACTGCTTCTGAACTTTAACGGCGCGATTGTCGAAGAGCCGGCACAGCAAGATATCACCGCATTTTTCACCGCAAGCGAAGACGCCATGCGCGAATATCGTCTGCGCGACGTGGTCCGCGCCATTGACGCTGCGGCCGAAGATGATCGGGTAAAAGCCGTCGTCCTTGATCTCAGTACGTTTCTGGGCGGTGGTCAAACCAGCCTCAAAGCCTTGGGTGATGCGCTGGACCGGGTAAAAAAGACCGATAAGCCAATATACGCATTTGCCAATTTCTATAGCGACGACAGCTATCAACTGGCCGCCCATGCCGATGAAATCTGGATGGACCCGATGGGCGGAATCGTTTTTGCCGGACCCGGCGGGAACCGGCTTTACTACAAGAATTTGATCGACGAGCTTGGCATCACCGCGCATATCTATCGCGTCGGAACTTACAAAAGCGCCGTCGAGCCCTACATGCGCGCCGATCAATCGCCCGAATCCAAAGAAGCATCAGCAGCGCTCTATTCTGTGCTCTGGGACAGCTGGCTGACCGAAGTCAAAAAGGCGCGGCCAAAGGCGATTGTTAAACCTTATGCCGATGATCCGGCTAGTTTCATCCAAATTGCAGGCGGTGATTATGCCAAGATAGCGACGGAACAAAAACTGGTCGATAAAATTGGCGATCGGGTTGCCTTTGGCCGCTTTGTCGCAAGCAAGGTAGGCGAGGATACGACCCCGTCGCCCGACAGTTTCAAAAGCATCGGTTATGATGATTTCGTCGCCGCTAATCCCGCCAGTACGAGCGGTGATGCTATTGGTGTGATCACCGTGGCGGGCGAAATCGTAAGCGGTAAAGCAGGCCCGGGCATTGCTGCGAGCGGCCGGATTGCCGAGCAAATTTACAAGGCACTCGAAGAAAAAGAGATCAAGGCGCTGGTAGTCCGGGTTGATTCTCCGGGCGGCTCCGCCTTTGCCAGTGAAGAAATCCGGTTGGCGCTGGCTGATATTAAAAAAGCGGAAATTCCGATCGTCATTTCCATGGGCGATGTCGCGGCCAGCGGCGGCTATTGGATAGCAGCTGCGGGTGATCATATTATGGCCGAACCAGATACGATTACCGGCTCTATCGGCGTGTTCGCCGTCTTGCCCAGTTTTGAGAAAGCCTTGGGCAAGTGGGGCGTGACCGCTGATGGTGTGCAAACCACGCCTTTGTCTGGCGAACCGGATTTTGTTGGCGGGTTCAGCGAAGACCTGAGCACCGTGCTGCAATCGGGCGTCGAGCATAGCTATGAGGACTTTCTAAGTCTGGTTGGCAAAGCGCGTGGTAAAACGAATGCAGAGGTCGATACTATCGGCCAAGGACGCGTCTGGGACGGTGGTACCGCCCGGCAACTGGGACTCGTCGATAGTTTTGGCGGCATGACAGAAGCGCTTGCAGAAGCGGCCAAACGCGCTGGTCTGGAAGAAGGATCCTATCACGCGAAACATCTCGAAGCGACACCCACATTCAAATGGCTGCCTATAGGAGGGCTGCCTTTTGCGAAAGCCGAAGCAACGCCCGTGACCGGCATGGTAGGATGGGTAGCGCGCCAGCAAAAAGCGACCTTTGCCGATGCACTGCACACCGCTCGCGGGCTGATGGCGCGAGAAGATGTTCAGGCTTTGTGTCTGGAATGTGGAGGCACCAGTCCGCGATTAAACGCCAATACGCCCGATCTTTTCGATCTACTGAGAAGCTATTCGCTATCCTCTGCGCCGCGATAGGAAGGCAGCGAAAGCCCTTTTACAATCGCCACGGCGCGTAAAGCAAAACCGGCAACAAAGGCAATAAGCGCAGCGGCTATGCCGGGCATGCCGGTCTGGGCCAGTCCGACAAAGGCAAAGGCGGACAAAGCGCCAGCGGTTACGTATAGCTCTGGCCGGATGATGATGGAGGGTTCACCGGCAATCAGATCGCGGATCACACCGCCGACGCTGGCCGTGATAATGCCCATGATCGCGGCGGGTACAGGGTCAATGCCCAGCTGCATTGCTTTGGCCGCTCCAAACACCGAATAAGCCGCGAGCCCAATGGCATCGAACCAATCCACCGCACCGGCTTTCCAAATCCGCACCGGCGTGACCCAGATGATAAGCGCGATCCCGAGACACAGGATAGGCACGCGGCTGTCCTGCACCCAGAAAACCGGCGCTCCTATAAGCAGATCACGCACTGTCCCGCCACCCACACCGGTGACCAGCGCGAAAAAAGCAAAGGTTACGAGGGTCTGCCCATTGCGGGCCGCCATTAACGCTCCCGATACAGCGAACACCGCGATACCGAAGAGGTCGAGCCAGCCCAGAGCATTATAGAGGATCGCGCTGTTCATTCGCTTTTCCTGCTATCTCGGCGGCTGCGGGTGAATAGCATCACAAAGCCCAGTATCGAACCGAACAACGCAAGCGCTGCAGACCCGATCAGGATCGGATGACTGCTATCCTCACGAGTTTGCAAATCCATGATGTGCAGGCCCCACATGAAATCGAACACGCGCCAGAATTTGGTACGGACGGCGAGCAACTCGCCGGTGTCAGCGTCAATATAGAAGCGCGCATCATCTTCGAAAGCCACCAGCCACGACGGACGATCTCGACGCAAATCCAAAGGCGCGCTGTCGACGGCAAATTTCTCGACCGACTCTATCGCTGCGTTACCAGTACGCGCGGCTATAGCTATGGCGCTTGCATCAGCAGCAGCGATCGATGGCAACAGCTCACCCGTCGCGGCATCGGCGCGCCTTTTACCGCCATCAGCATAGGTGATAACCCAGAACGGCCCCAGTGTATTTTGCTGCAAGCTTAGACTTTTAGCTTGCCGTCCTTCCAACATCGGTGCCACCGCGATTATGGGATCGAGCGCAGGTTGCTCGCTGCGCAAATGATTGCCGCGCACCTCTTCAATCGGCTGCGCGACCATGAGCAAACCAGAGGCTGTCCAAATTATCAACGGTACACCGATCAGCCAGCCCAGCCAGACATGCCATCTGATGAAATTCCTGTGATTAACGGCCATCGCCACCCTCCGTCACAAACCTCAACTGCCCAAAAGCGCGTCGATCTGCCGTGCACCATCAATAGCTTTATAGTCTTGATACCGGTCCGTAATAACCTGCATGCCCAGCGGCAGATCGCCCACCATTCCAATCGGCAGAACCGTTGAAGGAAGACCCGGAAACGTGGCTAATCCGGCCCAAGCAAGCTGCTTGGCCGCGCCATGATCCTCGCCATTGATCATTATTCTGCGGTCTTTCATCGGTGTCGTATCATGCGGAAAGGCCGCTGTGCTGGATGGCGGCGCCAGAACAAAATCAAATTCTTCAAAAACCGAACGCCAGCCCCGTTGGTTTTGCGCTTGGGCATCCAACAGCATGAACCAGTCCTGCGCTGTGACTTCCGTTCCATCAGGGCGAGGAATGCCAGCGTTCATTACGGCGTTGAGCATATGTAAATAGTCGCGATGCTGTTGCACGAGATCGGGTAGAAGATCAGTAGATCGAGAAACCCGGGCCCCTGCATCCTCAAGTAGAGCACCAGTATGTTCCATCCGGTTGCACAGACTGTCATCGGTCATCGCCGAAGGATGATCGGTCAAAAGCAGAATATGGGCATCCTTGATAAGAACCGTATTTTTGACCAGCGGCCGATCCAGCGTGATATCTAGCAAAAGCTCCAGATCATCGGCACAGCGCGCCAACGGCCCGACTACCGATAGAGGACGAGACGCGCCTTCTTCCGGTCCTGGCATGAAGTGGCCTTCCATGCTGACAACGCCATAAGTCGGTTTATGGCCCCAGATTCCGCAATAATGCGCCGGCACCCGAATTGATCCACCAATGTCGCTGCCATATTCCAACGCGACCATTCCGCTCGCCACAGCCGCAGCCGCCCCGCCAGAGGAGCCTCCTGGGGAATGGCCATGATTGTGCGGGTTGTTAGTACGGCCATATATTGGGTTTTCGGAAAATGTATCCGCAAGCATGGGCGGAACATTGGTCTTGCCAAGAATTACAGCGCCCGCTTTCTTAAGACGTTTCACCAACGTCGCGTCTTCGTCGACGATGTTACCCGCCGCGCTTTCAATGCCCCATGTCGTGGGCAGGCCTGCAATGTTGAAGCTTTCCTTCACGGTCATCGGTACGCCCAACAATGGCGCTTCTTCGCCTTTGGCCAGCCGCGCATCGGCATCCCGTGCCTGTTGTCGCGCCCGGTCAAAATCGCGCACGACCACAGCGTTGATCGCCCCATCCAATTCTTCAATGCGCGTGATCGCTGCTGCCGTGGCTTCAACCGATGTCAATTTACCGGCGGCGATTTCGGCGGCCAATTTAATTGCTGTGGATGCTCCAGTCAGGGATGCAGCTGCCATAGTTCATCTCTCTTTGTGCCTATCCGGCAGATCCGGCGACATGTACAGTCATGTCTCTTTCTTCAGAAGGTAGCGTTTCTACATATGAATCGGTTTGCCCTGCACTGCCATCGCCGCTTCCTTGATTGCTTCACTGTGGGTTGGATGCGCGTGACAGGTATAGGCAATATCTTCGCTGGTCGTCCCAAATTCCATCGCCTGTGTGACTTGCGCGATCAGCGTTCCGGCTAGGGACGAAATGATATGCGCGCCCAGAACCTTGTCGGTTTCGGCGTCCGCAATCACTTTCACATAACCATCGGTGTCGCGATTGGTCTTGGCGCGGCTGTTACCCGCAAACGGGAATTTACCGACCTTATATGCGACACCGGTTTCTTTCACTTCTTCTTCCGTTTTACCGATCGAAGCAATTTCGGGATGGGTATAGACGACGCCGGGAATCAGGTCATGGTTCACAATGCCTTGTTGGCCGGCAACAAATTCTGCCGCGGCTATGCCCTCATCTTCGGCTTTGTGAGCGAGCATCGGGCCGGGGGTGACATCGCCAATGGCGTAAACGCCTTTTACCGCTGTCTGGAAATCATGACCGACCTCAATCTGCCCGCGATCATTGGTGGCAAGGCCCGCTTTGTCGAGCGCGAGACCATCAATATTGGGACGGCGGCCAATAGCGACCAGCACGGCATCTGCTTCGATGGTTTCAGCGTCACCGCCCTTGGCCGGTTCGACAGTCAGAGTGGCTTTCTTGCCCTTGACGCTCACGCCGGTCACCTTGGTGCCGGTTTTAATATCAAAACCCTGTTTTTTGAAGATGCGCGCGCTGTCCTTACGGATATCGCCGTCCATGCCGGGCAGGATCTGGTCGAGATATTCCACGACCGTAACCTTCGCGCCGAGGCGCAACCATACACTGCCAAGCTCGAGCCCGATCACACCGCCGCCAATCACAACCATATGGTTTGGTACTTTGGGCAGCTCAAGCGCGCCGGTGCTGTCGACGACGACATGCTTGCTGTTATCAATGTCCACGCCGGGTAGCGGGGTGACCGACGACCCAGTGGCGATTATGATATTTTTTGCGGTGACCGTCTTGTCGCCAATTTTGACGCTGTTCGCGCTTTCAAAAGCACCGCGCCCTTTCAGCCATTCGACCTTGTTCTTCTTGAACAGAAACGCGATGCCGCCGGTCAGCTCATCCACCGCCTTGGATTTTTCGGCATGCATTTGCTTCAGGTCGAGCTTTGCGCCCGTCAGCTTAATACCGAATTTCTCCAGCGCGCCGCTATGCGCCTCATGATAAAGTTCCGACGCATGCAGCATCGCCTTTGACGGAATGCAACCAACATTGAGGCAGGTCCCGCCCAATGTCTCGCGGCTTTCCACACAAGCGGTTTTCAGACCCAGCTGTGCGGCACGAATGGCGGCCACATAACCGCCAGGGCCAGAACCGATTACCAAAACGTCATAGTCAAATGTAGCCATTTCTTACTCCATCTTGCCAACGCGGCTCATGCTGAGCCTGTCGAAGGGTCATCTGCCACCATGCTTCGACAAGCTCAGCATGAGCGGAGGGTGTTTACCAATCTATAAATCAATCAAAAGCCGTGTCGGATCTTCAATCGCTTCCTTGATCCGCACGAGGAATGTCACCGCTTCGCGACCATCGATCAAACGGTGATCATAGCTCAGGGCCAGATACATCATCGGGCGGGCGGCAATCGATCCGTCCGGCATGACCACGGGTCGTTTTTCAATCCGGTGCAATCCCAAAACAGCTGATTGCGGCGGATTGATAATCGGAGTCGACATCAGCGAACCGAATACGCCGCCGTTTGAAATCGTAAAGGTGCCGCCTTTCATATCCGCCATGGTCAGCGTGCCGTCTTTGGCGCGCTTGCCAAAATCTCCGATCGTGTTCTCGACATCTGCAAAGCTCATCGCTTCGGCATTGCGGATCACGGGGACGACGAGGCCGTTAGGCGCGCTCACCGCAACAGAGATATCGACATAATCATGATAGACAATTTCATCGCCATCAATCTGCGCATTGACCGACGGGACGTCTTTCAGCGCCAAACAAGCAGCTTTTGCGAAAAAGCCCATGAAGCCCAGCTTCACGCCGTGTTTCTTGGCGAACAGCTCTTTATATTTGCTGCGCGTTTCCATCACGGCAGTCATGTCGACATCGTTGAAGGTTGTCAGCAGCGCCGCTGTATCCTGTGCTTCTTTGAGGCGCTTTGCGACCGTTTGGCGCAGACGCGTCATCCGCACACGTTCTTCATTGCGGCCGCCGGTTGCGGTAACAGCAGCAGGGGCCTGCATCTCGGCGCCCTTTGCTGTACCCTTCTCCACCAATGGTGCAGCCGCTCCGGTTTTCACATATTGCTCGACATCATCCTTGGTCAGGCGGCCATCTTTTCCGGTGCCTTTAATCTTGCTAGGGTCGACGCCATGCTCGAGCACCAAACGGCGCACCGCAGGAGACAAAGTGATCGACGCGGTCGTGTCATCATTAGCGGCTGGCTCCGCCTTGGTTGCCGCTGGGGCTGGCGCGGCTTTCGCTGCCGTTCCGCCGCCCGCTTCAATCTTCGCGATAATCGCGCCCACTTCTACTGTGTCACCCACTGCAACCAGATGCTCGCTTAGCGTGCCGGCTTCGGGTGCAGGCACTTCCAGCGCCACCTTGTCTGTTTCCAGACTAGCAATCGGCTCATCCGCCGCGACCGTATCACCGGGCTGTTTGAGCCATTCGCCCAAAGTCGCTTCGGTAATCGATTCGCCCAGTACCGGGACTTTTACATCTGTTGCCATAGTCTTATGCTCACTTTCATCAGCGGATCTATCCGCACATAATCACTTTTTTACCGGATGCCCCAAAGCCTCAGCAACCAGCTGCGCCTGCTGCTCTTTATGCCGCGACGCCAAACCGGTTGCCGGAGAAGCCGAGGCCACGCGCCCGGCATAGGCCGGGTCAGCCGGGCCGACTTTGGCTTGCTCCAAACATTCTTCCAGATACGGCCGGACAAAATGCCAGCTGCCATTATTGCGCGGCTCTTCCTGCGCCCAAACGAGCGTCTCGAGATTTTTCATTCGCTTCAGACGAACCACCAAAGGCTCGGACGGGAACGGATAAAGCTGTTCGATCCGGACAATCGCCGTGTTCTTGTCGCCCGCCGCATCGCGTGCATCGATCAGGTCATAAGCGACTTTGCCCGAACAGAGTACCAGCCGCTTCACATCCTTGTCAGCGGGCGGATTGGTGTCCGACTTGATCCGCATGAAATGATGCTCGCCCTGAAATTCTTCCGCGCTCGATACCGCTGATTTATGACGCAAGAGGGATTTTGGTGTCATAATCACCAAGGGCTTGCGGAAACTGCGCAGCATCTGGCGGCGCAATACGTGGAAATAATTGGCCGGCGTCGTGATATTCGCGACCTGAATATTATCCTGTGCGCATAGTTGCAGGAAGCGTTCGAGCCGTGCCGAGCTATGTTCTGGACCCTGGCCTTCATAGCCGTGGGGGAGCAGCATCACGAGACCATTGGCACGCAGCCATTTGGCTTCACCCGAGGCAATAAACTGATCAATCATGATCTGTGCGCCATTAGCGAAATCACCAAATTGCGCTTCCCAGAGCACCAATGTTTTCGGGTCGGCGCCAGCATAGCCATATTCAAAACCCAGCACGCCATATTCAGAGAGCGGGCTGTCGAGCACTTCAAACCGGCCATGCGGCACGGTGCTCAGCGGGATGTATTTTTCTTCGCTGTCCTGATCCACCCAGACGGCATGGCGCTGGGAAAATGTCCCGCGGCCACTGTCCTGACCGGACAGGCGAATATTATAGCCTTCGGATACCAGCGAGCCGTAGGCCAGCGCTTCACCGGTTGCCCAGTCGAAATTTTCGCCGGATTTAAACATCTTGGCTTTAGCATCGAGAACGCGGCCCAATGTCTTGTGTATTCTGTGCCCGTCAGGAACAGTTGTCAGCGTCCGGCCAAGACTGTCGAACAATTTTGGATCAATGGCTGTTTCAACATTACGCCGCGCCGTTTCAGGATCGGCTGGGATATGCAGCCCTTGCCAACGACCGCCAAACCAGTCGGCTTTGTCAGCCTTATAATCAGCGGCGGCCTGAAACTCCGTTTCAAGATGGTCAGCAAAGGCCTTGCGCGTGTTGGCGCCCCAATCGGCATCGATCACGCCTTCTTCGATCAGTCGCGCTTCGTAAAGCTTGCTGACCTTGGGGTGCTTCTTGATCGCAGCATACATGATCGGCTGCGTGAAACTGGGTTCATCGCCTTCATTATGGCCAAAGCGGCGGTAGCACCACATGTCGATCACGATATCGCGGCCAAAGCGTTGGCGGAATTCGATCGCGATCTTGCAGGCAAAAGTCACAGCTTCGGGATCATCGCCGTTCACATGAAAAATCGGCGCTTGCACGCCCTTGGCGACATCAGACGGATAAGGCGACGAGCGCGCAAATTGCGGGCTGGTCGTGAAACCGATCTGGTTGTTGATCACGAAATGGATGCAGCCGCCGGTATTATAGCCGCGGATGCCAGAGAAGCCGAGACACTCCCAGACAATACCCTGTCCAGCAAAGGCCGCATCGCCGTGGATCAGCACAGGCAGCACCTGATCATGTTTCTCAAGGTCATCACGCGCGACTTGCTGGGCGCGAACCTTGCCGAGCACCACCGGGTCCACGGCTTCGAGATGCGATGGATTGGGCACCAGCGACATGTGGACGTTGATGCCATCAAATTCGCGGTCGGTAGACGTGCCCAAATGGTATTTCACATCACCCGAACCCGCGACATCATCGGGGTTGGACGAGCCGCCATGAAATTCGTGAAAGATCACCTTGTAAGGCTTCGCCATCACATTGGCGAGAATGTTCAAACGGCCGCGATGCGCCATCCCATAAACAATATCGCGCACGCCAGCAGCGCCGCCATTTTTGATGATATTTTCGAGCGCCGGCAGCATGGATTCGCCGCCATCAAGGCCGAAACGCTTGGTCCCGACATATTTCTTACCGAGGAAATTTTCATATTCCTCGCCCTCAATCACCTTGTTGAGGATCGCTTTTTTACCCTCTGGCGTGAACTGAATAGCGGCGTCCTTGCCCTCCATCCGATCCTGCAGAAAGCGCCGTTCCACCGTGTCGGCTATATGCATATATTCCAGGCCGACAGAACCGCAATAATTAGCGCGGAGCACCGCTTCGATTTCACGAATGGATGCGGTTTCAAACCCTAGCACACCGCCGAGAAAAACCGGTTTGTCCATCTCGTCAGCGGTAAAGCCATGAAATTCGGGCGTCAGGTCAGCGGGTTCTTCCAGCTTGGCCAAGCCCAAGGGATCCAGATTAGCGCCGAGATGCCCGCGCACCCGATAGGTGCGGATCAGCATCATCGCGCGGATCGATTTCTCCGCCGCCAAGCCAACTTCAGCATCCGACATGGACTTGCCGGATTTCGCAGCTGCCGCCTTGATCTCGACACCCATTTGCGTGGGATCTAGCGCGCTGTTCAGCTCATCGGCGTCATCAATCGGCCAATGTTTCTTTTGCCAGCTCGGGCCTGCTTCCTTTTCGGAAGTTCCTGCAAATTCCTGATTTTCAAAGCCCATGTTCTGTTCCTCGGGGAGAGAGATGGGCCCCTGCTTGCGCGGGGGCCCTATCTTAAAATCAGACTGTTTCTTTCAGCATCGCATCCAATGTCGTGCCAAGCTCTGAAGGGCTTGGTGACACGCGGATGCCAGCCGCTTCCATCGCCGCGATCTTGTCTTCCGCCCCGCCTTGACCGCCGGAAACAATCGCGCCCGCATGGCCCATGCGGCGGCCCGGAGGTGCCGTGAGACCTGCGATAAAACCAACCATCGGCTTGCTGCGGCCTTTTTTCGCTTCGTCTGCAATAAATTGCGCCGCTTCTTCTTCTGCGCTGCCGCCGATTTCGCCGATCATGATGATCGATTTGGTTTCATCGTCCGCAAGGAAGAGTTCGAGAACGTCGATAAAGTTGGTGCCGTTGACCGGATCACCGCCAATGCCAACCGCTGTGGTCTGGCCAAGGCCAACCGCTGTGGTCTGATGCACCGCTTCATAGGTCAGCGTACCGGAACGCGAAACAACGCCAACAGAACCCTTTTGGAAAATGCTGCCGGGCATTATGCCGATCTTGCATTCTTCAGGGGTTAAAACGCCGGGGCAGTTAGGACCGATAAGTCGCGACTTGGAGCCTTCCAGCGCGCGCTTCACACGAACCATGTCGAGCACCGGAACGCCTTCGGTAATCGCAACGATCAGTTCGATCTCAGCGTCAATTGCTTCGAGGATCGAGTCAGCCGCAAATGGCGGCGGCACATAAACCACCGAAGCAGTCGCGCCGGTGGCGTGCTTGGCTTCTTCCACGGTGTTATAGTTGGGCAGACCGATATGGGTCGTGCCGCCCTTGCCCGGCGTAACGCCCGCAACCATTTGCGTGCCATAAGCGAGCGCCTGCTCGGTATGGAATGTTCCGGTGTTACCGGTCATGCCTTGGGTTATGACTTTGGTGTTTTTGTCGATCAGTATGGACATTTTTGATTACTCCGTATCTCTCATAATTATAAGCGCGTGCCCGTCCCCAACTGGAGCCGGTCCTAATGTGTATGCATAATCAGACGAAAACCATGAGAAAAGCTGCTCTCCGTTTTCGACCCATGAGTCTTGATAAGATCCAAAACGCGATGTCATACTTTCGGCAATCATATTTTGCGAAATAGAGTCTTGAGATGGAAATTCTATCATACAAAAGGATTGTGTTTTTGTCGCATTGCTGTCCGGTAAGATGCTTCCGATAGTCAACAAGCGGCCGTTCTTGGTGAATAGCTGATCATCGCTAGCCTTATCTTGCGATGACGAAACCAAAGTCCAGCCAATATCCTTCAGCCGTTGACCATCCAAATTGGAAGACTCGCAATCAGTTATGATCGCGGGCATGGCCTCGCTTACTTTTAGAAGCGCTGGCTCGGCCGTAACAACGGAACTGAAGCCCGCCAAAAGCAAGAAAAAGCCAGTCTGTTTAAGCAAGACTGCTATCCAGCCCCTTACAAGCTTCCAGCAATTCTTTCACCGCATCGACCGACACGTTGAAATTGCCTTGCGCTTCTTCGTTCAGTTCAATCTCGATGATTTTCTCGACACCGTCTTTACCGATGATGCACGGCACGCCGACATAAAGACCGTCGACGCCATATTGGCCGGTAAGATGCGCAGCGGCAGGCAGCACGCGGCGTTTATCTTTGAGATAGCTTTCCGCCATCATGATCGCGCTGGTTGCTGGCGCATAATAAGCCGACCCATTGCCGAGCAGCTGAACAATTTCGCCGCCGCCGGAGCGGGTGCGCTGAACAATCGCGTCAATATTTTCCTGTGTGGTCCAACCCATTTTAATGAGATCAGGGATCGGGATACCAGCAATGGTGGAATAAGCCGGAACCGGAACCATCGTATCGCCGTGGCCGCCGAGAACGAAGGCGGTGACATCTTCAACCGACACATTAAATTCGTCGGCAAGGAAATGACGGAAGCGCGCGCTGTCCAAAACGCCAGCCATGCCGACAACCTTCTGATGCGGCAGTCCGGAAAATTCACGCAAAGCCCAAACCATCGCATCCAGCGGGTTGGTGATGCAGATAACAAAAGCATCCGGCGCGTTAGCCTTAATGCCCTCGCCCACAGCCTTCATGACTTTCAGATTGATGCCGAGCAAATCATCGCGGCTCATGCCGGGTTTGCGCGGAACGCCTGCGGTCACGATGATGACATCGGCGCCCGCAATATCGGCATAATCGCTGGTGCCTTTAAGATTGGAGTCAAACCCGTCGACCGGAGCCGCTTGGCTGAGGTCGAGCGCCTTACCGGCAGGCATGCCTTCTGCAATATCAAACAGGACGACATCGCCCATTTCTTTGGAAGCGGCGAGGTGAGCAAGTGTGCCACCGATCATGCCAGCGCCAATCAGCGCAATTTTGTTACGGGCCATTGGAAAAATTCTCCTGAAATCAGAGTCGTAGAAAGATGTATGCGATGGATTAGGACTATCCACAGGCAATTTCAACTGCAGAAAGCACCAATTTACAGCCTTTCTTTGCAAGTGGTTTGCAATAGCAATAATGGTGAGCGCAGAGGGAGTGATTGTCATCCAGAACGCTTTCCTACACGCACCCGCTTATGATAAATCGGAACCTGCCCTTTCTCAATATTTGAATAGGAACCGTGCTTATGTCCTGCGCCCTTTTGCGTCGCCCGAAAATATCGAAACCATCGCAGCAATCGGCTGTGATATGTGTGAACTTTGGCCAGCCAATTTTACTTTGCCAAGACCGGCACAGCGCGCCATGATGATAAAAAAGAAAAGTCAGGAGAGAACAGGCCCATGCTGAGCAAAGGCGACGATTATCCGCTGCACCAGACGCCGGAACCGATGGCGGTATCCGGCGACAACCGCAATTTCTACGACCGCTATTTCTTCATCGGTTATAGTGCGGATGGCAGTATCTTCTTCGCTGCTGCACTGGGCGTCTATCCACAGCTCGACATCATGGATGCTGCGTTCTGCGTGTCGATAGACGGCAAACAGCATAATCTACGCGCCTCCAAACGCATGAACAGCGAGCGACTGGATTTGAGAGTCGGGCCGATCACGGTTGAGATAGTCGAGCCATTGCAGGAGCTGCGCCTGATTGTCATAAACAATGACAGCCCGATCACCGCCGATATCCGCTTCACCGCCCGCCACAAGCCGATTGAGGAACCGCGCTTCATTCGCCGCGAAGGGCCGCGCATGGTTATGGACTATACCCGTATGACGCAAAATGGCGGCTGGTCCGGGACGATAACAGTCGATGGTCAAGACATAGCCCTATCCCCCGAATTGCATCGCGGCACCCGCGACCGCAGCTGGGGTATCAGGCCGGTTGGCTCACCAGAATCGCAGCCCCCGCCCGCTGGCGCCTTGCCGCAATTCTGGTGGCTGTGGACGCCGCTGAATTTCAACAATCATGCCTGTTTCTTCCACAGCAATGATGATGGCGAAGGGCTACCGTGGAACCGGCGCGGGGTGGTTGATGCCATAAATGGCGAGCGGCAGGAATTTGAACCGGGCGCGTTTGATCTCAGCTATCATTCGGGCACCCGGCGCGTGAAGCAGATTGATCTGCCGGCCGCCGACGGGACCCTGTCCATCACACCGCGCACCGGCGATACCACGCGGACATTTTATATGTCGGGCCTCGGCTATATGCATCCGGTCTGGGGTCACGGAATGGATCATGGGCCGCTGGAAACCGCTTATGATGTGATTGATCTGGCCAATGTGCCGGACCATGACATGCTCTATATCCATATCCAGGCGCTTAGCGATGCGGTGCTGACCAGCGGCGATGAAAGCCACGAAGGCATCGGCATAGTCGAACAATTATTTGTCGGACCCCACAAGACCAGCGGGTTAACCGACCTGTTGCATCCCGCAGCATGAGCGCCGCATTCCCGCTTCGCCCGGAAGAATTTGATCCGCGCTGGGTCGAGGAGATTTTTGGCGCGCCGTCAGGCTCTCTGCAATCCATGAGCCACAAGCCAGTGGGCACCGGACAGGTTTGTGACAGCTTTCGCTTTACCTGTGACTGGCAGGATGCAGGCTATCCCGACAGCTTTGTCGCCAAATGCCCCAGTGCCGATCCGATCAGCCGAGGCGCTGCCGCGATCTTCCACCTCTATGATATGGAAGTCGGCTGGTACCGCGATGTGGCGGCACAATCAGGTGTCGGTTGCCCGCGCTGTTATCACGCCGCCATTGGTGAGGATGAAACGCAATTTGTCCTTATGCTGGAGGATATGGCACCGGCACGGCAAGGTGACCAGCTGGCCGGTGCGACGCTGACACAAGTGCGATCCGCGCTTGGTGAGGCCGCCGCCCTCCACAGCTTTCGACCCGAAACCGGGGCGCTGGAGCAATATAAATGGCTGCTCCATGGGCAAAGCAATGGCGACTATATGCGGCAATCACTACCCGCCATTTACCCCGAATTTTGCAAGCGCTTCGCGGACAGACTCAGCAGCGACATATTGGATATGGGCGCCGAACTTATCGCGAAATTTAGTATCTATCTCGATGCCGAACCCGCCAATCCCTGCATCACCCATAGCGACATGCGGTTGGATAACATATTGTTTGATGATGGCGGGAATAGAGCCATTTTGGTAGACTGGCAGACCGCCACTTTGGGCAATGGAACGAGTGATATTGCCTATCTCATCGGGACAAGCTTTGCGGACCCGGCAGAGCGCGCTGCGGCGGAGAAAGGACTGGTTGCAGACTATCTCACGGAGCTGTCCGCCCGTGGCATCAATCAGGATCATGACCTATTTTGGAAGGATTATCGCCGTCTCGCCTTTTCAGGCTTCATCATGGCGATCAACGCCTCGATCCATGTCGAGCAAACCGAACGGGGCGATGAAATGTTTGCGGTAATGGCCGAACGACCGGCGCAAATGGCTCTCGATTTGGGCAGTTTAAGCTTGCTCTAAATCAGCGCGCGTCGGCCGTACCATGTCCTAGTGCCAGATAGTCATCAGACTGCATTTCCAAGAGGCGCGAGGCGGTTCGAACAAATTCGAACGACCCGTCGCCTTCAGGATACAGCGCGTCAGGCTCTGCATCAGCACTGGCGAGTAGTTTGACACGATACTCGTAGAGCGCATCGATCAGGGTCACAAAGCGCGCTGCCTCGTTGCGATTCTCTTTGGAAAGGACCGGAATGCCAACAATGATGACACTATGATAATGGCGCGCAATCGCCAGATAATCCGAGGCGCCCCGGGCTTCGGCGCAAAGCCGTTTGAACGAGAAGACCGCGACGCCTTTTAGCGTCTTAGGCACATGCATCGACCGAGCGCCTTGCACGGCCAGCTCGCCAGATGGCACATGGTCACGGTCTTCCGGTGGATAGTCAGTCAGACGGAAAAACGCCTCGCTCAATGCCTTGGTCGCCGCCTCACCATTAGGGACGTGCCAAAGATCAACGCCGCCGAGCCGTTCACGCCGGTAATCGGTCGGGCCATTAAGTGAGATAACATCCAAGCGGTTCTGCAACAGGTCGATGAAAGGCAGGAAATGCTCGCGATTAAGACCGTCTTTGTAGAGATCAACCGGCGGACGATTGGACGTCGCGATCAAGGTCACACCGGCTTCGACCAAGCCGGTAAAAAGCCGCGACATAATCATGGCGTCGGCGCTGTTATTGACCACCATTTCGTCAAAGGCCAGAAAACGAGCTTCACCCGCCAGCGCCGCAACAACCGGCAGGACCGGATCGCCCTGCTCCTTCTTGCGTTCCTCATTCAGCCGAGCATGAACATCAAGCATAAATTCATGAAAATGCGCCCGTTTCTTTCGGTTAATTTGAAGGCTGTCGTAAAACAGGTCCATCAACATCGATTTACCGCGCCCCACACCGCCCCACATATAGATACCGCGCGGTGCCGTTGGCTTCTTCGAGAACATGCGCCACAACACGCTGCCGCGCGGCGGAATGGCTTCAAGCTCCTCCTGCAATTGGGCAAGACGCTGCGCGCAAGCGTCCTGATCCGCGTCCGGTTTCAACTCACCATTTGCGATCAACCCCTGATAGCGCGCATAAAATCCGGTCATTTGCTCGTCACTTGCGGGTCATTTAGGCGCCGATTTTTGCGGCGGCGCTTTCTTTACAATGGCGGTGTAGGAAGCCATATTTTCATGGTCATCCCCCTGCACCACAAGCCCGCGAAGGAACAGAAAGCGACCCGTCTCGCGGGCGATTTCAACTTGCGCTTCCAGCGGTTCATGCAGTCGCGCGGCACCGATGAAATGGGTCTGTAATTCCAAGGTGACCGCAAAGCCTGACGGTCCGATATCGAGCACCCGCATGGCGGCAAATAAGGCACAATCGATAAAACCCATCATGGTTCCGCCATGAACAACATTACCAAGATTGCGGTGTTGCCGTTCGGGAAACATACGAATGCGGGCGATAGTATCTGCAACACCGTCACCACCGCGCCGCATGATCATTGGGCCCAGAAAGCTATTGTAGCATTCCGGGTCTTTCAATTTCCAGTGGTACCAGCCGGGATGATCCGAATCTGGTTCGCTTGTGAAAAATTCGGGTTCCGGGTCAACCATCAGCTTGTTGCCAACCTGTTAGCATCCACCAGATATCAAACCTCTCGGGCTGCCGTCATCTTCTTGATCTCGGCAATGGCCTTGGCTGGCGACAAGCCTTTCGGGCAGGCGTTGGCACAGTTCATGATCGTGTGGCAGCGATAGAGACGGAATGGATCTTCCAATTCATCAAGCCGTTCACCCGTCATTTCATCTCGGCTATCGGCGAGCCAGCGATAGGCTTGCAACAAGATAGCAGGGCCAAGAAACTTGTCGGAATTCCACCAATAGCTTGGGCAGCTGGTCTGGCAACATGCGCACAAAATACACTCATAAAGACCATCAAGCTTGGCGCGATCTTCAGGGGACTGCAGCCGCTCTTTACCGGACGGCGTTGGCGTAACCGTTTTAAGCCAAGGTTGGATGGATGCATATTGGGCGTAGAAATGGGTAAAATCAGGAACGAGATCCTTGATCACTTCCATATGCGGCAGCGGCGTGATTTTCACTTCTTTGCCACAATCTTCAATCGCGGTGGTACAAGCGAGACCGTTTTTGCCATCGATATTCATCGCGCAAGACCCGCAAATACCTTCGCGGCAAGACCGGCGGAAGGTCAGAGTTGAATCCTGATCGCTTTTCATCTTGATCAGCGCATCAAGGACCATTGGCCCGCAATCATCCGTATCGATTTTGAAAGTGTCATAGCGCGGGTTTTCGCCACTATCCGGATCATAGCGATAAACTTTAAAGGCACGCGACTTACCAGCGCTCAGCGCTTCATGTACTTCGCCTGTCTTGCGGATTTTGCTGTTTTTCGGAAGCGTAAAAGTTGCCATCGATAATCTCTTGTCTTGGCGAAATAATAGGTGTCGCGTTTAAATTTTTATATGCGCCACCGGATATAGCCAGTTTCTCGCCAAATTCAATGACTGAAATCAACGATCAAATCGTGTCTAAGTCAAGGAAAACCAAAGAAAGATGAGTCGCTGACAGTTTTGATAATGCAGTAATGCTCGTTTGTTTGGGGCAGTTTGCCTCTTTTTCGATTCTAAAATGCCCTATTTTCCTGCTAACGCCATCGTAACACTGGTATTTATGAATTTTCTGCCCACATTATCAGAAATTTGACAGGACAAAATATATGCAAACCAAAAACGGCGTGACTCTTTTGCTGCACGGCGAAAATGACACGCTGATATGGGGCATGAGCAATGCGGAGCGGAATCGTCGCCTTGCTGAAACATTGCAGGGGGACAAAAACGCCCAGCTGTGGGCCAATCTGACGTTTGTTTCTGACCCGCAATGGATGCGATATATCCATGAGAACCCGGGGACGGTACTTACTTTCGACGGCGTCCCAGTCCTTGCACATTTGCGAGATGAAGATGACGCCAAAGCGCTCGATGAAAAGCGCGTGCCGGTCGGCGCGACCGTCATGGAGTATCGCGATGGACCGCGCATCCACAATCCTGCGCTACGCAAACTGGAAACGCCCTTTGTCCGGGAACTGACGGCGGCAACAGTCAAAGACATTGAACGGCAAAGTTACTTTGGGGCCTATAAGGGCGTCACTGACGTTCTAACCAAATATCTCTGGCCGGAACTCGCACTGGTTCTGACCCGCTTTGCCGCGCGAATCGGAATGACACCCAATATGGTCACCGGCATCGGAGCAATCGGCTGTGTCGCCGCGACGTTCCTTTTCTATTACGGCTATTTCTGGTCCGGCATGGCGGCAGGTTTTGTTTTCATGGTGCTGGATACGGTCGATGGCAAGCTCGCCCGTTGCACCATCACATCTTCATATTGGGGCAATATCTTTGATCATGGCCTCGACCTGGTCCATCCGCCTTTTTGGTGGGTGGCTTGGGCACTAGGCCTCAGCACGGTCGGATTGGCACTGCCAGAAGACCAGCTCAGCTTGGTACTCATCGTCATCATAGGCGGCTATGTCCTGCAACGCATCATTGAAGGCATTTTTATCCGCGCCTTTGGTCAGCATATTCATGTCTGGCGACCAATGGATTCGTGGTTCCGCTTGATCACGGCACGGCGCAACCCCAATATGGCTTTGCTGTTTGTGTCTATGATCTTCGGGCGGCCCGACATCGGATTAATCGCCGTCGCTTGGTGGACGTTAATCTCGCTCGCGGTTCATATGGTTCAGATATTACAAGCCGGTTTGGTGAAAATGCGCGGCGGTCAAATTGTGTCATGGCTAGAACAAGAGCAAGGATAAGCGGATGATCAACGATACCATCAAAAAGTTCGGCTATCCGGCTACCTTGGTGAAGGACTATAATCATTGGGTCGTCCTGCTGCGCCCGGCGCAAGTAACATTGGGTTCGCTAGTCGTTGCGGCCAAGTCTGATGCCGAAGATTTCGGTGCTTTGTCGCCTGACCATTTTTCTGAACTCAAAACCGTGACCGCTGACGTATCATCGGCGCTCGAAAGTCTGGTATCCCATCAGAAACTCAATTGGCTGATGCTGATGATGGTCGATCCGCATGTTCATTTCCACCTCATCCCGCGCTATGAAGGCACACGCGAATGGATGGGGCAAGATTTCGACGACAAAGCCTGGCCCGGTCCGCCAGCGCTTGGGGATGCCATCAAACTATCGGATGACCAGATATCAGGAATGGCCGCTTGGCTAAAATCGGGCTTTCCAGCTTAGTCGGTTTTGGCCACCCACTGGTCGGTGAGGGCGATCGCGGTTTCCACATCGTTGAGAAAATCGACCTCCGCCCAATCATGGCCCTGGATTGATACCGTACCGACCTGCTCGCCTGGCGCCAGCGCATCGATAATCTTGAGATACCAGTTTTCGACCCCGGCGGGCGTGCGCATAAATTCGCGCACTTTCTCGCGAAACAAGGCACCGCCTTCGCCGCGAAAAGCCAGAAAGCCGATGGATTCGGCATGGCTTTGTTCTGCCGTCAATGTTTTGCCGATGGCCGTCAACCGATCCCCGTCGAGCGACACCTTCATATCATCGCTGTCATAATGATCCTTGATGTCGACCGTGACGGTAATCGGCCAATTCTCTGTCTGTTGAGCGGTCGCGATGATCTCGGGCGAAATCAAAGTGTCACCGTTGAGAATCATGAAATCACCGTCCATAATATCCCGCACAATCCAGCAACTGCCGAGATTGTCAGCGACCTTGAAAAACGGATTGAAATGCACCGTGATATTGGTGCCTGCCTGCTTGAGCTGCTCGAGCTCCGCCTCAACCATATCGGTCATAAAGCCGGTCACGACATGAAATTCGCTCACCCCGCCAGCCGCCAGCATCTCTATTTGCCAGGCAATCAGGCTCTTGCCCGAAAAATCAATCAGACATTTGGGCCGCTCTGCCGTCAACGGCAACAGTCGGGAGCCTTGACCGGCGCTCAGGATTATTACTTTATCGATCATGTTGGCAACGGGCCTTTATCGGGATAGGAATGTTATGAGGGGACACTTAGAACGATGACCATCAAAGCTCAATCCTGTAACGGCAGGTTACAGCATCTGCTGTGGTCGCATGATTAATCATGGCTAAGGAGACAGTGATCAAACCGGAAGAGGCAAGCGGCGAGAAAACCGGGATCAGCCGGATAATCACCAATACCGGATGGTTGCTCGGCGGCAAAGGTTTTGGCGGCGTTCTCAGCCTGTTTTATCTCGCGATACTGACCCGAACGCTTGGCGTTGCGGGCTTTGGTCAATTTGCCCTCATCACCGGTACAGCCCAAGCCATCGCTTTGATCGTCACCTTTCAAACATGGCAGGTCGTCATTCGTTTTGGCGCGCGCCATATTAAAGGCGCAGAGAACCGGCTGCGATTTGGCCGGTTGGTTGGCTTGTGCACCCTGCTCGATGTTGCCGGGGGGCTAGCGGGATGTATCCTTGCCTATTTTGCCGTTGGATGGCTTGCCCCGTTCTTTGGTTGGGATCAGGAATTAGCAGGCAGTGCCTTGACCTTTGCGCTCGTCATGCTGCTCTCGATCAAGTCGACACCCACCGGTATATTACGGGTAGAAAATCGCTTTGACCTCGCCGCTTATGCCGAGGCTATTATTCCCATCGTCCGGCTGATCGGTACGCTCATCGTTTGGCTAACCAATCCCACGCTAATCAATTTTCTGATAGTCTGGGCCCTGTCAGAAGTCATCCATGCTGTCGGTTATTGGTTGCTGGCCGCATGGCAAAGTCGCGATGTTATGGGACCACGAAACCTGGGCCGCGCCAAACAGACCGTGCGTGAGAATGTCGGCATTGGTGAATTTTTGCTGATCTCTAATCTGGGATCCACCTTTGCCGGACTATCCCAGAATATTGCGCTGTTGATCGTAGGCTATTTCGTTGGCCCTACCGCCGCTGGCCTCTATCGGCTCGCCAGCCAATTGAGCGTTGCGATGACCAAAATATCCGTCCTGCTATCACGCGCGATATTTGCCGAGGTTAATCTGGTACGCGCGCATCAGGGAGCAGAGGCGATGCAAGTCCTGTTCCGCAAGGCCAGCCGCATGCTGTTCATCACCGGCGGAACGGTCATTCTCATCGTGCTAGTCATCGGCCAGCCCGCCTTATTTTATATGTCGGGATCAGAATTTCTACCCGCCTATCCACTGTTAGTCCTGCTCGCCGCGGCGGCATCGATCGATCTTGCCGGGGCGATATATGAACCCACGCTCTTATCCGGCAGCGGCGCTCGCACTGCCCTCAAATTGCAGGCCGGTATCGCGGCTCTGTTCATCGCGATGTTGCTGCTCGGCCTGCACTATTATGGCGCCATCGGCGCGGCAGGAGCGATGGTGGTCGCTGCGACAGTCCGGCTCTTTCTCTTTGGCATCGCCGCGCGTCGCAATTTGGCCAAAGGGTAGGGCTACTAAGCGGCGCGTGCAGCGAGTATCTGCTCCACCATCACCAAGTCACTGTCTTTGTCGACGTCTATACAGGCCTCCGCCTGCGCCATGCGAACAATATTGATGGTGAGGCCCAGCTTCTTGCCCACCCGGGCGGCAAGCTGATCGACGGTGAGTAATCGGGTGACCGCCAGAAACAGAAGCCAAGGCCCGAAAATCGTCAATATTTTCCAGCCTTTTTTGCGGTCCTGTTCCACCTCGGCCCAATAGCGCAATATTTGCCGCGCTTGCGGGGATCCGAAATAAAAGAGGTTCGCCCCGCTATAGTGGCCGCCGCGCAATTTCAGCCATGTGCGCTGTGACGCCGGATAGCGTTTCAGCAGCACATCCCTCTCGACCACCGCAATGGCAATATCCGATGACTCCGCTGCGGCTAGAAAACCATCGATCATCGGCCCGTTGAGCAAGACATTATCAGCCGTGGTTATCAGCATCGGAAAGCGCGCATCATCCTGATCCAGAACGGCGTCCACAGACACCGCAATGGTCGCCGCACTCACATCGGCAATCACGCGATCGTTAGTCTCCAACGCGCTGGTATCCGAATGCTCCCAAAAGGGCGTAAAGTCTTGCGCCAGCACATGTACATTGCCGATGGATTTATGGTCCAACAGCGCTTCTGCAACATGCGCCAGCATGGCTTTGCCCGCGACAGGGATCAAGGCTTTCACTGTCAGGCCCCGGCTATTTGCCATCGGGTCACCACCAGGACGACTGCCTGCCAAAACAATTGCCGTTGTTTTGGCAGCGCTCATTGACGGCTTTCGAAAAAGGCAATCATGTCTTCGAGAACCGGACCCTTGTTCCGAAAGGGCTTGGAGATCGCCATCATGATTTCAATATGATCCATATCTGGATATTCCGTATATTCCGCGTCACCACCATGCTCTAGAATCTTGTCGCGCAATGTCCGGCTGTTACGCGGCTTTACCTGCGTGTCATCGATACCGGTTGAAAGCCAAAGTGGTGGCGCATCCGCCCGCACAAAATTAACCGGTTGGGTCATTTTTGGGGTGTGGTAAGAACCAAAACTGTTCTTCGTCGTTTCCGTCTTGAACGGATAAAAATCATAAGGCCCCGCCAAGGCGGCCACCCCTTTGATCATATCCGGCGTCTTTCCCAGTTGCCCCAGCCATTGCCGATCAAGCGCCAGCATCATCACATTATAAGCGCCGGCCGATTGTCCTGATAGGAATATTCGATCGGGATCGCCGCCCAAAGGCGCGATATTATCATGCACCCACGCGACGGCTTTCGCACTATCTTCTAAAAAATCGGGAAATTTGACTTCGGGGTAGAGCCGATAATCGGCAAGCACCACCATGTAACCGCGACTGGCAAGCGCACGGCCGACAAAGGCATATTGATCCTTCGATCCATCGCGCCATCCGCCGCCATAGATGAACACAACCACTGGCAAAGGTTCCTCTGACGCTTCGGTTGGCGTCCAGATATTGAGGCCAAGGCCCAACGCTTCATCATAGACCTGACCGCTCACCAACATCTTGGCATTGCTGTCACCGGGTATGACATTATTGACCATGTCTAGCTGTTGCGGGCCGGGTTGCGAGAAGAACCAATAGGCAAAGCCTGCAAGCGCCGCTGCCAATATTCCCAAAGTGATCAGCCATTTCATTCCATAAGCTCTTTCATTTGCCACCTTTTCTCAGTGGGCCTTTGCGTTAATCGGCCTTAGCCAGCAGATCCCGCGCTGGCAATGGCGGGCCGATAATCGCCTAACGACAGGCTCGCCAGACCGTTTCATCCCAAAGCCGTGTATTTTTTCAGCTGTGAGGCCTTCCGTCAGACGGAAAGGGCCTCGGATTCTCGCCGGTTGTCGCTTATCGTTTGTACATGGCCCAGCCCCATCAACTGCTGTCCAATCCACTCCGCCCGTTGGCACGACGCCTACGCGGCCACTTGTCGGGCCACGGTCTATCCAAGCTTGCCCGTCAGGTGCGGAAAGAAGGTCTGACTTATCTCTCCCCCGCCAAGTTGCAGAGGATAGAGGAGGCCTTGGAATCGGTTCGTGATGTCGATGGAGACTTTGCCGAATTTGGCGTGGCGCTTGGCGGCTCCTCCATTCTTATTGCCCATCACATCAAGATGAGCCAATCCAAAGTCCGGCAATTTCACGGCCTTGATGTTTTTGACATGATCCCGGAGCCCACTTCGGAAAAAGACGATCACAAATCAAAATCTCGCTACGAAACAATCAAATCCGGGGCATCTCGCGGGATTGGAGAAGAGCAATATTACGGATATCGCGATGATTTGCTGGCGGACGTAAAAAACAGTTTTTCTCGTCATGGATTGACGGTCGGTGACGATGGTGTTTTCCTTTATAAAGGGCTGTTCGAGGACACTTGGCCTGCCGTGAAAATCGATCGCCTGGCTTTTGTCCATCTGGATTGCGACTGGTATGATCCTGTTGCCTATTGCCTGAACGGTGCCGCAGCCAAAATGAGCCCCGGCGGTGTGATTGTCATAGACGATTTCCACGATTATGGCGGTTGCCGAACAGCCGTTGAGGAGTTTCTCTCGCGAAATCCGGATTATTTATTTGAGGACGGCGCGAATCCCGTTTTGCGGTATATGGGGTGAGGAGAGGATTTTTATTGGACCTCAAGCGCCGGGCGCGGAGGTTGTTTTTGTTTAACCTCAAGCGCCAAGCGGCGACCAGCCGTCATGGGGCTCCTTTGGCTGCGCCAGACCTTGGGCGGCAGGAATATTGGTAAAGTCGGTGTGAAGAGCTTGCTGGGTCATGTGCATATTTCCTGTGTTGAGGGAGAAAATGCAAACATAACCTATTTGGCTAATTGTAGGAAAGAAGGATGATGCAAGGAGGAAATAAACTATAAATTGTTGAAGCCATTACATCGGAACTTGAACTAGTCCTTGTATCTGACATCGCTTGTTATAGAAGTGGGACAAACAGGGGCAGTATATATCATATGAAGTTTTACTTTATAGCGCTCGCGTGCGCCATCTATTTCATCATGGGGTCTGTTGCACAAGCGTCAGCTGATCCGAAATTTGCAAAACCGGGAGAATGGATGGAGGTCGCTGACCTCAACCGGATTCTGGAAGAAAACCCCAAAAGTGAAGCGGTGTTGGTCATCCTAGATCAACAAAGCCAGCTAGAGGTCGGCAAGGTGTCGTCCTATCGTGACGTCGCCGTGCGGATTGATTCTGCAAAGACCATGTCGCAGATGATGTCGCTTTTTCGCCCTATATGGCATCCGGACCAGGGCGACCTCACCATACATCGCTATGAGATTGTCCGCGGTAACGAAATTATCGACCTGACAGCTATGGATGACATTTTTGATGTTATCCGCCGAGAGAAAAACCTGGAGCGACAACAAGTCAACGGAATGTTGACTGCCATTTCCCAGATTGAGGAATTGCAACTAAACGACATCGTGCGGATGAGCTTCACCGTCACCAATTAGAACAAGGCACTGGCGGGCCGGGTGCAGTCGTCTGGTGGTTTTGTGACCGCTACGGTCAAAATAGACTTTAATCGCCAAATCGTTCGCTGGCCTAACCAGATGAAAATCCAATGGCGTGGATCAAAAGAGGAAATCGTGCCGGAGCAGTATAGTCAAGGCGAATGGACGATCTTGAACTTCGATTACCGCCCGGAGGAACCCGATTTCGAAATTCCGAAAAATGCTCCGACGCGCTTTAAACAGAAAAATTATTTTGAGATGGCCAGCTTTACATCATGGAAAGATGTTTCTCGCGTGAACGCTGCTCTTTATCCGGAAAATGACGGGATCATAGCTGGCGGAGAGTTGAATCGCGAAATTCAGGCTATCGCCAACCAGACCTCAGATAAAAAGGAACGCATGGCGCTTGCTCTGCAAATGGTCCAGGATAAGGTTCGCTATTTGTATAACGGACTGGGTTTTGGCAACTATACGCCGCAAACGCCCGAAGAGACTTGGCAACTGCGCTATGGCGACTGCAAGGCCAAAACCTATTTATTGCTGGCGGCATTACGCCGCATGGGCATTAAGGCAGTGCCCATGCTGGTCAGTACAACGCAAGGCGACGTTGTAAAGGAACGGCTGCCCTCTTTTCAGGCGTTTAATCACATTATTGTGAAGGCCGAATTGAACGGCAAAGTTTATTGGCTGGATGGTACAGGCAATGACACGCGGTTGGCAGATATGAGCGACTCGCCAACGCATCGTTACGGTTTGCCAAGTCTGAAACGTGGTGCTGAGCTGGAAGAAATTCCTATCCGCCGGCCTGGGCGTCCCTATCAAATGGTGAAAGTGATCTATGATCTCACAGCGGGGACCAAGCTGCCTGCCCCTTTTGAGCTTCAAGCGACGCTTCGGGATAGTGATGCGCGTGACCTTAAAGAAGCTGTTGCGCAGCGATCAGCGGAAAAAACGAAAGAGATGCGCGAAAAGCTAGCGCTACAATATGTCCTCGATGGGTTACTGACCGAAACACAATTTACCTATGACGAAGAGCAAGAAACGGGTTTTTTGACCGCCAAGGGGTTATCTTATCTGGATTGGGAGACCAAAGCAGGCAAGCGGCGGCACGAGCTTTGGAGTATGGCCGATGGCTTCAAAATACAAAAGAGCCGCGATCAAGAAGAGCTCCGCGAGCTGCCCGTCGAAATAGGGTATCCGTATTATTTTAAATATCACGTCACCTATGATCTACCCGAACGCTACAATGCGGCCGAAATGTCGGGGCAATCAGAGTTCAGCGCAGAGCTGGGCGGATATCAGTTTAGTCGCTCGGTGCGCAAGGAAGACAACCGAATCATTTCTGAAGAAGAATATTATACAAGCCGGTGGGAATTGCCTGCGTCTGAATTTGAATTGGAGCGGCAGGAACTAGCATTGTTGCAGCGCAAGAATGCCGAGATTATTCTGCCGCAAGATACACCCGCCCCGTGGCAAGAACTCGAAGATTACAAAATCGCGAATGGGATTGCAAAGCACTGGGAAGCGTTTGACAAGCATGTCGCCCTTGCCAAGGCCGATGACGACAGCGCTCTGGAGAACCGGGCTTATTTTTTCCAGTCCATCGGTGATTATGAGCGCGCTATTGCAGATGTTCAGGCAGCATTGGTAATCGAATCTGATCCTGAAAACTACAAATGGCTGGGTGATCTACAACTTGGCCTTGATCCCATTGCTGCCAAAGCAAGTTATAATAAGGCAATCGCCATTAAACCGGCATATTTCGATGCATTGCTAAAACTGATAAGGCTTCAATTGCGCCGAGAAGAATTTCAAGAGGCTAACGCGATACTGCAGGAAGCGAAGAGTGATGGTCTGCGCGACACCAGTGTAGATTCCCTGCAAATAGAAATCTTGCAAGCCGAAGGGAAATTCAAAGAAGCGCTGCAAATAATGAACGCCTTGGTCGACGAGGAACCAGACGAAGCGAGTTATCTCGCCGATCGCTGCATGCTGCGAGCGATGGAAAAAATTGACCTTGATCTCGCGCTTGAAGACTGCACCAATATGATAGAATTGGCTAAACGCAGTTCTTATTATCACTTCATGCGCGGACTGGTCCATTATCGGCAAGGCGATTATCAATTTGCTGTTGATGATTTGGACAAGGCGATCAAGGTCGACGATCATTTGGGGCATATTTATAGATTACGAGCAGCCGCTCATGACAAGGTGGGGAACACCACTAAGTCAGAAGATGATTTAAAGGCTGCTACGTTCTATTACAAATATGCAGGTTGGTACTGGGGTCACTTCATCAATTAGTTGGTTAGTTGCGGTGCAACAGCAAGTTCCACGGCGCCAGCCTGACCAGATGGTCCGCCGCCTTTTCATTCCTATCGGAGACCCCCTGCAATTAACCGCGCGGGGTGTTAATGCAAAAAAGAGGTTCGGGTTGTAACGCCAAGGGTGTCAGGAGACACTCAGATGAAATTCGTTTTACTCGAATCACGCGGCGGCGACTATATGGTTGTTGTGGAAAATATCGCATGGCTAAGGACCGGTGAAAATGGTCAGACCAATGTCGGTATGGTCGGAGGATCTCCGCTGCTTGTTGTTGGAAGCATTGAGGAAACCGCCAAGACCATTCAAGGCAATTAATATTATCTCATATCGGAGTTAGCCGTTTGGCGACCCGGATTACCAGCGACCACCCTTATCCCTTTGCCGCTTTCGGTAATAATAGATGCCGATGCCAGCGGCAGTGATCATCAAGGCGATCAGCCCATAAGCAATTTGTAATCTAACCGGCATGTTGGTCCTTTTCAGCATTTGCTTCGTCGGCAAATTGCGTGGTTATTTCGGCATCCAGCTTGTCAATCGGATCAACGTGGCCGGCCTCACGTTTTTCCGCCTGAATGGCCTCCAAACCCCATGCCTTAGCCGCTGCCGCCGCAATTTTGCGGCGACTTTCCAACGGATCATTGGCTGCCAGATCAAGCTGGCAGGCTTCTTGCGCCCGGCAAATTTCGGCTTTCACGCGCATCGCCTGTTACTTTCCGCGACCGGTTTTCATATGTTCAAGACCCTTAACAACGCCGCTCTTTGCCGATGGATTGGACACGTTGGTCTTTACTTTTTCAGCTTTCGGCTTGCGCACTTCGCGCCTTGATTTTCTCTGTGATTTAGCCATGATCGTGTTCCTTCAGTTGATGTTGGAAACAGGCAAATGACGGTCGGCATTAGTCGCCGGAACCGCGTGGGATTCAAATGCACGAGGATAGATGCGCGTTATTGCCGGTCTTTTGCATCGCTTATGCTGCGGTCTGTCGAGAACCCGGGCACAGCTTATGCTTTTCCTGTCTCAGGAAAGCCAATCAAAGGAATTTTTGATTGAAAAGAGACACCGTCAGACAGTGTTGCAGTAGATATACCGCAACGACGTAGTGTCTATATAGCGATTGATAGCGGCCTTTGTAAGGCAATGCCGCCAATAGAGCACCAGCAGTGGGCCGAGGGAAAGATGATCGACCCATCGCCCAATAAAAAAGGCGACCCGCAGGCCGCCTCTTTCGTAACTTGTATAATGGTTGGTTTAGCGTTTCGAGAACTGGAAGCTCTTACGCGCTTTCGCCTTACCATATTTCTTACGCTCGACCTTACGGCTATCGCGGGTCAGGAAGCCTGCCGCTTTGACCGTGGCACGAAGCGCGGGTTCATATTTGGTCAGGGCTTGCGAGATGCCATGTTTCACAGCGCCAGCCTGGCCAGATAGTCCGCCGCCTTTAACCGTCACGTTGACATCATATTGACCTTCACGCTCGGTGATCGCGAACACTTGGTTCAGCACGAGACGCAGGGTTGGACGCGCGAAATAGGTTTCCTGATCGCGACCATTGACCGTGATCTTGCCTTTGCCGGGCTTGAGCCAAACGCGAGCGACCGCGTCTTTACGGCGACCGGTTGCATAAGCACGGCCCTGTTTATCCAATATCTGTTCGCGCAATGGCATGGTCGATACGGGCGGCTCAACGGTTTCAGTCGCGCCTTCTTCAGCAGCGGCATCAGCAGCAGGAGCCGCTACAACAGCGTCGCCAGCGATTTCTTTAAGATCAGCGAGGTCGGTTTTTACGCCTTCTTTGTTATCGGTCGCCATTATTTGCTCACCTTGTTCTTGCGGTTCATCGAAGCCACGTCGAGCGGCTGTGGGTCTTGGCCAGCATAAGGATGCTCGGTGCCATTAAAGAGGTGCAAAGCACGCATCTGCGCAAAGCCGAGCGGGCCTTTTGGAATCATGCGTTCAACCGCTTTTTCCAAAACACGCTCAGGGAATTGACCTTCGAGGACTTTTTCCGCTGTGCGTTCTTTCAAGCCGCCGGGATAGCCGGTGTGCTTGTAATAGATTTTCTGCTTGGTCTTGTTGCCGGTGAACTTCACCTTGCCAGCATTGATCACGATGACATGATCGCCGCAATCAACATGCGGGGTGTAGCTTGGCTTGTGCTTGCCGCGCAATATGTTGGCGATGATGGACGCAACGCGGCCAACAACCAGATCTTCGGCATCAATAATATGCCATTTTTTCTCAACGTCTGCGGGCTTAACCGACTGCGTCTGTTTGGTGATAGTCTTCATAGGACTAAACTCCTTTGGGAGCTCCCCCTTGCAAGAGAGCGACGAATCAAAATGATAAAAGCCGAGCTGATGCCCGGCCGAGTGGGGTGCTATTGGCGGTGTTTTCTGGCTAAGTCAAGCAAACTGCGGGTTTGCTAGCGGGTATAATGATACCCTTAAATTCCTCAAGCCTGCCTTGTGATCTGTCCGGAGACCTCGTTCTCGCGGCCCAATACATGCACGCCCCAAGCTGTCGCAGCGACCACCAGCGCGCCGACCGCCTGATGCAAAACCGCCAAATTGATATCCATCCCGGTCATCACAGTTGCGATGCCGAGCAATATCTGGGTTCCGAATGCGCTATGGATGGCGATGGATGCCGCCCGCGATTGCTTGCGGATTTTTCGCGACAGCACCACCAGAAAACCGACCGTGACCCAAGCCCACCAGCGGTGAATGAAATGCGTGAGGTAGGGATCATTGTTCACCGCCGCCCATGCGCCAAAGGTGAAATCGATGCCTTCCGGCACAAAATTGTCATTCATCAGCGGCCATGTATTGGAGACATAGCCGGCATTGAGGCCAGCAACATAGGCACCGAATAGCAATTGGACAAACAGCACCAGTGCGACGGCAAGGCCAAAGCCGGTGATCCGTGCAGGCGTCGCCGCACCGACAGCCAGTCGCCGCAGATCAAGCGCCGTCCACACCAGACAGGCCAGTATAAACAAGGCTATCAATAAGTGTGTCGCGAGGCGGAAATGGCTGACATCGGTCAGTTCCGACAGACCCGAACTGACCATCCACCAGCCGATAAAGCCCTGTAAACCGCCGAGAAACAACAAACCGGTCAGGCGCAGGCCATAGCCTTTGGGAATGGCGCGCTTCAAAGCAAAATAGAGAAATGGCAAAGCGAAGGCCAAGCCAATAACACGTCCCAGCAGCCGATGAATCCATTCCCAAAAATAGATGAACTTGAAATCGGCCAGCGTCATCCCCGCCGGGCCGGTAATTTCGATATATTCGGGAATCTGTTTGTATTTTTCAAACTCGGACAGCCAGTCTGCATCGCTGAGCGGGGGAAGAGCACCCATGATCGGCTTCCACTCGGTAATCGACAAACCTGATTCGGTCAGCCGAGTAATACCCCCAACGATGACCATGATAAACACCAGAAAAGCCACGGACAACAGCCAGTTGGCCACCGCTATCGGCCGTGCCCGTGCTGTCAGCTTTTCAGGAGTATAAGGTTCAGCGATACGGCTCATGACAGGCTATGTGATGTCAAAATCACGGCCTGACAAGAGGAAGAGCTGGAAAACTGGACTGAATCCCAAAATGATATGTTGTATCTTAACACCGAGCAGCCTATATCTGTTGAAACACTCAAACGTAATGGATAGCTGAGTCGTGTTTACGACATCAAACCTTTGGAACAAAGACGGCCTTATGGGCAAGGATGGATTATGGGACCGCATCGCGGTGCTCATCTCTGGCCTGTGTCTGGTCCATTGCATATCGACCATGGTATTTGTCGCCCTTTTGTCATCGGCAGCGGGGGCATTATTGGATCCGATTGTTCATGAAATCGGCATTGGCGTAGCGATTGCGCTGGGCCTGTTCACACTGGGTCGTGGCGTATTGGATCATGGCTTTATCATGCCGGCGGCAATCGGCGGACTGGGCCTCGGCATTATGGCTGGCGCGATTACCATCGGCCACCAAGGTGATCATGGCGGCATGGAAATATTGTTCACCATGGTTGGTGTGGGGATACTCGCGCTGGGTCACGACCTAAATTACCGCGCAACGCATTAGTTTATTTAACCTCAGGCGCCGGGCGGGCACATCCGTGCCCTTGGCTTTCCTCGCATAAGCTCGGGCGCGCAGTCGCGCTTGCCTCCGCTTCGCGTCGGATCAGCGCGACCTTGAGGGCATCGTCCGAGCACAGCGAGGCAAGGCCGACCGGCCGCCGCGCCCTATGGCGCGTAGCCAAGGGCACGGATGTGCCCGCCCGGCGCTTGAGGTCAAATAAAGACGCGCTTGAGGTTAAACAAAAAACTCCCCGCACTGACAGTTTTTCCCCTCCTCTTGCCCTCTCCCACCAAAACCCCTAAATCAGACCTATGGGAAAACATGATCATCACGAGCATCACGGCGAGTCTCTCGCTGATGCTGCACGCCATAATCTTGAGGCATCCGGCGAAAAATGGACCGACACGCGCGCTGCAATTTTTGAAGCGCTGGCTGGCTTTTCACGCCCTGCCTCTGCCTATGATATAGCAGAGCTGGTTTCCGCCGCGCGCGGCAAGCGGGTCGCGCCGAATAGCGTCTACCGTATTCTTGACCTGTTTGTGGCCAAAAACCTCGCCATGCGGGTCGAAAGCGCCAACGCCTATCTCGCCAACAGCCACCCTGGCTGCGAACATGATTGCATCTTCCTGGTCTGTGACACTTGCGGCGAGGCTACCCATATTGACGATGATGCTTTATCGTCGAAAGTGCGCGACGTTGCGCACGAACAAGGGTTTAGCTCGATCCGGCCTGTTATTGAGGTCCGTGGCGTCTGCCAAAAATGTAGTTAAGCGCGCTTTCGCGTCAGCCCCTGTTCAGAGATTTCCTGCTCTTTGCAAAAGATAGACATTCGACATTAGCGGCCAGTATCGCTAAAGCTGGGACGAAACACGGAGTATATATGCCAGGTCCAAACACGCCGCTTCTGGATACAGTATCGCTTCCAGCGGATCTGAGAAAATTAAAACCGGAACAATTGCGGCAATTTGCCGATGAATTGCGCGCCGAAGTCATCGATACTGTTTCTGTCACCGGCGGCCATTTGGGCGCGGGACTGGGCGTGGTCGAGTTAACTGCTGCTATCCATTACGTTTTCAACACCCCAGAAGATCGCCTGATCTGGGATGTTGGCCATCAATGCTATCCGCACAAGATTATCACCGGCCGCCGCGACCGTATCCGTACGTTGCGCCAAGCCGATGGGCTATCCGGTTTCACCAAGCGCAGCGAAAGCGAATATGATCCTTTTGGCGCCGCGCATAGTTCGACATCGATCAGCGCCGCCGTCGGCTTTGCCGTCGCCAACAAGATGAAGGGCGAACCCGGCCGCGGGATTGCCGTCATCGGTGATGGCGCGATGAGTGCTGGCATGGCCTATGAAGCGATGAACAATGCGCAGGCTGCGGGCAATCGACTGGTCGTCATTCTCAACGACAATGATATGTCGATCGCGCCACCTGTGGGCGGATTGTCGGCCTATCTGGCGCGGCTTGTCTCCTCCAGCGAATATCTCGGCATCCGCAAATTTGCCAGCAAGCTGACGGCGAAACTCTCTCGCAGGGTGCACAAAGCCACCGCTAAGGCAGAGGAATATGCCCGCGGCATGGCAATGGGCGGCACCCTGTTTGAAGAGCTCGGTTTCTATTATGTCGGACCGATTGACGGTCACAATATGGATCAACTGATCCCGGTCTTGGAAAATGTCCGCGACAATGCCGAAGGACCGGTGCTGATTCACTGCGTCACCGAAAAAGGCAAAGGCTATAAATTTGCTGAGGAAGCCGCTGACAAATATCATGGCGTGGCCAAATTTGATGTGGTGTCTGGCAAGCAGGACAAGGGCCCGGGCGGCGGACCGCCAGCCTATCAAAACGTCTTTGGCGAAACACTCGCAAAACTCGCCGATACCGACCCACGCATTTGCGCGATTACTGCTGCAATGCCATCGGGCACCGGCGTCGACAAATTTGCGAAGGCCCATCCCGATCGCGCTTTTGATGTCGGCATTGCCGAACAGCATGGTGTAACCTTTGCCGCAGGTCTGGCCGCGCAGGGTATGCGTCCCTTTGCCGCAATCTATTCGACCTTCCTGCAACGTGCTTATGATCAGGTCGTCCATGATGTCGCGATCCAGAACCTGCCAGTGCGCTTTGCGATTGACCGGGCTGGACTAGTTGGGGCCGACGGCAGCACCCATGCCGGGTCGTTCGATGTCACCTATCTTGCGACACTGCCCAATATGGTGGTCATGGCTGCTGCCGATGAAGCAGAATTGGCGCATATGACTTATACCGCCGCGCAATATGACGATGGCCCGATTGCCTTCCGCTATCCGCGTGGCAATGGCACCGGCGTGGCCATACCCGAAACACTCGAAAAGCTCGAAATCGGTAAAGGCCGCATCGTCCGCGAAGGCAGCAAGGTCGCGATCCTATCGCTCGGCGCGCGTTTGGGCGAAGCGTTGAAAGCGGCCGATCGTCTGGATGCCAAAGGCCTCAGCACGACGGTCGCGGATTTGCGTTTTGCCAAGCCGCTCGACGAAGCGCTGATCCGCAAGTTGCTAACAACCCATGAAGTCGCCGTAACGGTTGAAGAAGCAGCGGTTGGCGGCCTTGGCGCGCATGTCCTGACGCTGGCGTCCGATACCGGCCTCACTGATGCGGGTTTGAAAATCCGTACGATGCGCTTACCCGATGTGTTTCAAGATCAGAACAAACCCGATGTGCAATATGCCGAAGCGGGTCTGGATGCCGATGGCATTGTCGATACCGTTCTGAAAGCATTGCGCCACAATAGCACGAGTGTGGACGAGGAAACCGGCGCGCGGGCTTAAAAGCTTATGGGATGGACGGGTATCGTCTATTTTATCTGCTTCGGGATAGTGTCTGTCTCGCTCTGGTGGTGGATAGAGAAGAGACGGATCCAGAATCACCAGTCCAAATTATCAAAACTCCGTCCAAATCTTTCCGATGATGATTTCATAAAATATTTTTCTGATCGGGGGATACGGAATGACGTTACGATCTGGATCCTCAATCAAATCGGCAGCTACAAATATATGGAACTGAAGATTCATTGGGATGATGAATTATGGGACTTTTACCGCATTGATGGTGAAGAATTAGAAGATATTTTCAATTTGGCTTTTGAAGCATTCGCGATTCCAAAACCTGTGCGATATAAGCCGCTCGAAATACCAACCCTGCATACGGTTGAAGATCTAATCATCTATCTTAATGGTCAGGTTCAAAACTTCAGCTGAAACCGCACCGCCCCACCGAAATCGTCATTCAACGCCTCAAAATGCCCGGGCTCTTGGCGCCAGAACAAGTTGGTGTTGATATACCCGCCCCAAAGCGGCGTCGCATAAGCCAGTTCGCTCACCAGTTCCCGGCCTTCCGGCGCGAGGTTCAACGTCCGCTGGCCAAATTCGGTTTGCAAGGTTTCATAGCTATAACCGACCGGCAGATTGAGGTTAAGCCCGCCCGATGACACGCGCAAAGGCTGCGCGAACCGGAAGGCTATTTGATCGGACCGACCGAATAATCCGGCCTTGCTGATATCAGCCGAAAAGCTTGATGTTTTTAGCGTCCCACCGGTTACTAGGCTGGCACTGTCCACTTGCGTCCAACCCTGGCGCCAACTTGCCCCGGCGCGCCATCCGTTGCCGATATCATATCCGGCACGGCCGTCGACAAACCAGCTTTGGGCGCCACGCGCCCCAATGGTATCGACAAAACGCGAACCCAATATGGTGTCGCCTTCACCCAGCCAATTGGCCGCAATGCTAAGCGAGGCCCCGCCGATCCGGCGATCAAGCGCAAAGCCGAAGCCGCTAAACCGATAGCGTTGCCGATCCAATCCTGCCAAATCATCGATTCCGTTATCATCTGAATTGACGCGTGCCGAGCCACTTTCCGCGCTTGCTGTAATCCCAAAACCGGCAATTTCACGGCGCATCGCGAGCGCGCTTTTCACCTGCCCGGTAAAACCACGCTCGCTCGTTGGCGTTGGCGCGACCAGAAAGGCAGGCGCGCTTGTGCCCTGCATCTGCGCAACCAGTCCGCTGGCGCTCTTCTGGAAACCGAACGCCACTTTCATCTCAGGTGAGATATGCGTCATCACGGAGGCCGCCAGCATCCGCGCCTTGCGGGCATTGCTGTCCGAGAGCGTCAGATTATCTCGGCCGACCAAGCCGACAGGATTGCGCCCGATATTCACCGCTATCTGAACGCCTGCGCTCGATGCCACCATATTGCGGCGATCCCCGCTAAGCGCGCCGGTCAATTTATACTCCGGTATAGCGACCTTCAGGTCATGCGCGAGGTTCAGCGCAAAGGCGCGGTCGAAACCGTCCAATATCACCGCCCCAACATTTTGCCCCTGAAGCGCAGCGTCACCCATGGCAGCGGATGTCTGTCCACCAGAGGCGGTCAGATCGACCGCCACTTGGCTGCCCGCCAAAGAACTTTGTCCTTGCGGCTGGAACGCCGCAGCAATGTCGAGCACACCGCGACCATAAACTGTATCGGTTCCGGTATCACCAGCATCGCGGGCGCTGGTGAAGAGCAGATCGACAATCTGTGCGCCGGTTAAATTGGGGAAGGCTTGCGCCAGCAAAGCCACGGCTCCGGAAATTTGCGGCGCAGAAAAAGACGTCCCGCTCCATAGAAAAGCGGTGTCGTCATTGTCGTCCGCGCGCACCCGCTCGCCCAATGCCGTCAGGAAATTGGCCGACTGACTGCCTGCCCGGTTGCTGAAGGACGAGATATTTTCGCTGGCGCCAACAGATCCTGCAATGATGACATGGCCATTGCCATTATCCGCAATCCCCGAGGCAAAACCATCGGGCGTCGCAGCTCCATCATTGCCAGCCGAAACGACGACCACCACGCCAGCGGCAGCAGCAGCGGCCACCGCATTGCGGACAGTGTTCGAAATATCGGGTCCGCCCAAAGATATATTGACGACCCGGGCGCCGCTGACGCGCGCCTGATTAATGGCGGACGCAATCGCGCCGCTGCCATGGCTGCATCCGTCATCATCGGGATCGTCGGGATCGTCCATCGCGCAGCTTCCCGGACTGTCGGTGCGCAGAACCAATATGTCGGTGTCGAACGCCATGCCGTGAGTGGCGTTGCCATTTCTGCTACCGGCCGCGACGGATGTCACGGCAGAGCCATGGCCGCCTTCATCACCAATCCCGCGCGAGCCGGCAAAATCGGCGCTGTCAGGATGGATACGTCCGGTAAATTCGGCGCTGCTTGCGTTTACGCCACTGTCAATCACACCCAATATCACGCCATCGCCGGTTGCGCCGGCATTATAAGCGGTCAGGGCGCCATGTTGAGAAGGCCCATCAGAGCCGCGAAACTCGGCAGTATCGAAATTGGTAGCGGGCGGGGTCGGCGTTGGCGTGGGTGCCGGAGTGGGTGTGGGTGTGGGTGTCGGAGTGGGTGTCGGCGTAGGCGCCGTCGCAGGGGGTGTGGGTGTCGGCGATGGCCGCGATCCGCCGCCGCCACAGGCGGACAGAAGGATCATCGGCGCCAATGCTGCACCCAAATATTGTGTCCGGCTTACGTGATATTTTGTCATATTACCCTGTCTTCCCCACTGCCGGAAGTTATATATAAACAGCGTTACCGACAGCTTAACATCGATCAGCGCTTGCCCGAATGGGGCGGAGTGATTAGGCGCTGTGCCTATGCCACCGGAATTTTCCCATATCGACCACTGGATATTTGACCTAGATAATGTGCTCTATCCGGCCGAATGCGATCTGTTCTCGCTGATCGATGTCAAGATGGGTGAATATATTGCCCGCGCGCTGGACTGTGACCCGGCCGAAGCGCGCAAGGTGCAAAAAGATTATTTCCACAATCATGGCACGACCTTGGCCGGGCTTATGCATCATCATGACACCGATCCGCAGGAATTTTTGAACTACGTTCACGACATCGACATGAGCCGCCTGTCCCATGCCCCGGATTTACACAGCGCCATTGCCGCCCTGCCGGGCGAAAAACTGGTCTTTACCAATGGCGATCGCCCTTATGCGGAACGGGTATTGGAAGGGCGCGGCCTTGGCGGTTTATTTGACCAGATTCACGACGTTGTCGCCACCGACCTAGTCCCAAAGCCTGAAAAAGCGGCCTATCACAGCCTGATCAACACCACCGGCATTGACCCAAAACGCTCTTTATTCGTCGAAGATATGGCGCGCAATTTGCGTCCGGCGAAAGATTTGGGCATGACGACCATCTGGGTCAATACCGGTTCGATATGGGGCGCACGCGACCATGAACCGGACTATATCGACCATGAAATTGACAATCTGGAAAACTGGGTCACCAGCCTGTAATTAGATTTATTTTGGACAAGGAACACGCACAGCAATGACTAAGCAATTGATGAACGCCATCGAAGCAGCCTGGGAAAAACGGGAATCGCTGAGCATCACCAGCCAAGGGCCGGAACGCGATGCTGTCAACGCCGCGCTGGCGAGCCTCGATGATGGCAGTGCCCGTGTCGCCGAAAAACAGGATGATAAATGGGTCGTCAACCAATGGCTAAAAAAAGCAGTGCTGCTCTCGTTCCGGCTTAACGACAATCAAGTCATCGAAGGCCCCGGCGGCGCGAACTATTGGGACAAAGTACCTAGCAAATTTGCCGACTGGGGCGAGAATCGTTTTCGCGAAGCCGGTTTCCGGGCAGTCCCGGGCGCGGTCGTCCGCCATGGCTCGCATATCGGCCGCAACGCTGTTTTAATGCCAAGCTTTGTGAATATCGGGGCTTTCGTCGATGAAGGCGCAATGATTGATACTTGGGCCACTGTCGGCAGCTGCGCTCAAATTGGTAAAAACGTCCATATTTCTGGCGGCGCTGGCATTGGCGGTGTGCTTGAACCCCTTCAAGCTGGCCCTGTCATCATCGAAGATGGCGCTTTCATCGGCGCCCGCAGCGAAGTCGCCGAAGGCGTTCGCGTTGGCGAAGGCGCCGTGCTTTCCATGGGTGTCTATCTCGGGGCATCCACCAAGATTATCGACCGCGTAACCGGTAAGATCTATATCGGTGAAGTGCCGCCTTATGCAGTGGTTGTGCCGGGTGCAACACCGCCCAAGGCGAATATCGACGGCGTACCCGGGCCATCGCTCTACTGCGCAGTGATCGTCAAAACCGTGGATGCACAGACACGCTCTAAAACCGGAATCAATGAACTATTGAGGGACTGAAGCAATGTCAAAATTGGTGAACCACGTCGCCGCAACGCTGGGGGAGAATGATCACCCCTATCGCAATGGCGCATGGACGCCCAATTTTGACGAATATGATGCCGATGACATGGAAGTCATTGGTACCATTCCCAATGACATAGACGGCATTTACGTTCGCAATACCGAAAATCCGGTGCATGACAGCATTGGCCGCTATCACCCCTTTGACGGCGATGCGATGCTGCACATGATACGGATTTCGGGCGGCAAGGCGACTTATCGCAATCGCTTTGTCCGCACAGAAGGTTTCGAGGCAGAGGCCGAAGCAGGCGGGCCAATATGGGCCGGAATCATGGGCAATCCAGCAGATTCCAAACGCCCCGGTTGGGGTGCGCATGGCGGCGTAAAAGACAGCGCATCGACGGATGTTATTGTCCATGCTGGACAGATACTTTCAACCTTCTGGCAATGCGGCGAAGGATATCGGATTGATCCGGCAACCGGAGCAACGCTCGGCACCGAAAGCTGGGTCCCGGACGAAGGCATTTCCGCCCATGCCAAAACCGATGAAGCAACCGGCGAATTGCTGTTCTTCAACTATTCCAAAAAAGCGCCTTATATGCATTATGGTGTGGTCGGCGCGGACAACCAGCTGAAACATTTCATTCCCGTCGAACTGCCCGGACCGCGCCTGCCCCATGACATGGCTTTTTCGAAAAACTATTCGATTCTAAATGATTTCCCGTTGTTCTGGCGCGAAGAATTATTGCCGCAAAATTTCCATGTGCCGCAATATCACCCCGACATGCCCTCGCGCTTTGCCGTGGTCCCGCGCATGGGTCAGCCAGAGGATATCCGTTGGTTTGAAGCCGCACCGACTTTTGTCCTGCACTTTCTCAACGCCTATGAAGAGGGCGATGAGCTGATCATGGATGGTTATTTCCAGAACCAGCCGGTGCCGCAACCGCTGAAAGATTTCCCCGCCGGTTTTGAAAGCATGGGGGCGAGTATCGACCTGCACAGCTTCCAGCCAGAGCTGCACCGCTGGCGCTTCAACCTTGCCACGGGCGAAACGAGCGAAGAAACCCTGTTCGATGATTATCCGGTCGAGTTCGGCATGATCAACCAGCGCGTTGCGGGTGAAAAACACCGCTATATTTACAGCGTAACCGGCGAGCCCGGATGGTTCCTGTTCAGCGGTATGGTCAAACATGATCTGGAAGCGGGCACAACGGAGCATTTGCCCTTTGGCGATCAGCGCTTTGGTTCAGAAGCGCCGTTCGTTCCGCGCAAGAACCAGAGCGCAGAAGACGACGGCTATCTGATCAGCTTCATCACCGACATGAAGCAGGATCGCAGCGAGTGTATCATCGTCGATGCGCAGAATATATCTGCTGGCCCGGTTTGCACGATCATCCTCCCCCACCGCATTTCCAGCGGCACCCATGCTACATGGGCTTCGGTGGAACAGCTTACGGCTTAGTCAAACAGCTCGCCGTCGATTTCTTTACCAGCTGGCGGTTTCAATCCCAGATGCTGCCAACCACGATCATTCAGCGCGCGGCCCCTTGCCGTGCGAGCGACTAGACCCAGTTGGATGAGATAGGGCTCGATCACTTCCTCGATTGTATCGCGCGGTTCCGACAGACCAGCGGCCAGTGTTTCCACGCCAACCGGACCGCCTTTGTAAATATCGGCAATCATATGCAGATAGCGGCGATCCATGGCGTCAAGACCGATGCTGTCGACCTCTAGCCGGGTGAGCGAGGCGTCGGCGGTTTTCTGATCCACCATCGCGGTGCCAGCGACATTGGCAAAGTCCCGCACTCGGCGGAGCAAACGGCCTGCAATACGCGGCGTTCCGCGCGCACGGCGGGCGACTTCGGTGGCGCCATCGGGCGCGATACCCAGATCAAGCAATTTGGCCGCGCGGTGGACGACTTTTTCCAGTTCTTCGACGCTGTAGAAATTGAGCCGCACCGGGATACCGAAACGATCGCGCAGCGGCGTGGTCAAAAGCCCCTGCCGCGTGGTCGCCCCGATCAGAGTAAATTGCGGCAGATCAATCCGCACGCTGCGCGCCGAGGGGCCTTCGCCAATGATCAGATCAAGCGCGCGGTCTTCCATCGCCGGATAAAGCACTTCCTCGACCACCGGATTGAGCCGGTGAATTTCGTCGATGAACAGGACGTCGCCTTCTTCCAAATTTGTCAGCAGCGCCGCCAGATCACCGGATTTGGCGATGACCGGGCCGGATGTCGCGCGAAAACCAACGCCGAGTTCGCGTGCGATAATTTGGGCGAGCGTGGTTTTGCCGAGGCCCGGTGGGCCGAAGAACAACACATGGTCGAGCGCTTCGCTACGGCTTTTGGCGGCCTCGATAAACACCCGCAAGTTGCCCCGCGCCGCTTCCTGTCCGATAAATTCGTCGAGCGATTTCGGGCGCAAAGCGGCATCGATATCTTCGACTTTCCGCTCCGCCGACATCATACGGTCGCTGTCCATTTCCTCATTCGTCATGCTGAACTCGTGGGCTCTTTTCTGCAACCGTCAGGTCTGTTCCGCATTCCGAACAGGTTTGTTCTGACCAGGGAGCAGACCACCCAAATAGTGGTACCGATCCAATCCTCGGAACCTTAAACCGGACCCGAAAAAGTCGGAAAAAAATGTTCTTCCCACAATTTGGGCAATTAAAGAAAAACTGACTCACCAAAATGATCACCATCCAGCAGATAAACAAAACACTGACAATTCCAGACGGCACGCGAAGAAGCCAGCCAAAGCCAAACAACGCAAATAGAGATGGAAATATACCTGCGAAAAAGAGATTGCCTTTCGTTGCAATCGGCAAAGATGCAAACCTCCCCATCACCGCGCCGCCTTCTTCAACGCCAACCGCACCAGTGTATCCAATGTCACACCATCGCCCGCCTCAGCATCGGCCGCCGCGACCGCAGCGCTCGCTTCCGCTGGCTTGAAGCCAAGGTTCTGCAGCGCACTCACCGCATCAGCGCTATTGTTGGAAGGCGCATGAATGGCACCGCCACCCGCAATCGGGTCGGTCGCGATGCCGCCGACCTTGTCTTTCAACTCATTGACAATCCGCAGTGCCAGTTTCGGACCCACGCCATTGGCGCGCGCGACCATCGCCTTGTCGGCGGTGGCAATGGCACGTGAAATCTCACCCGGCTCCAGCGCAGAAAGGATTGCCAAGGCCACTTTGCCGCCAACGCCCTGTACCGAAATCAAAAGCCGGAACCAGTCGCGTTCCGATCCCGAAGCAAAACCCATCAGGCGCATGTCGGTCTCGGAAACCTGCATTTCGGTATAGATGGTCGCGCCGTCGCCCACCCCGCCGACAGCGGTGATGGTCCGCGACGAGGCAAAGACCAGATAGCCGACGCCCTGCACGTCCAGCACGATATTATCCGTCCCGATTTCGTCGATAATGCCGGTGAGTTTTGCAATCATGGGAGTGTTTTAGCGCGACCAGCGAATCTGTCGAGTTTTTGTTTTGTTCTTTTTACGCTCAACGCTTGCGATGATGAGCATGGGTAATCGCCACGGCCAGCGCATCGGCGGCATCTTCGCCAGCCAACTTTACGCCCGGCAGCAGGATTTTGATCATCGCCTGCACCTGATCCTTGTCCGCCTTGCCCACGCCAACGACGGATTTCTTCACCGCCCGCGCCGCATATTCACCGACTTCCAGGCCGGAACGCGACGCGCCGAGCAATACAACGCCGCGCGCCTGCCCCAATTTCAATGTGCTTTGCGGATTGCTATTGACGAACACTTCCTCAACCGCCGCCGCGTCCGGTTTATATTCCAGCATCAGGTCGGTGAGCTCGAGATCAAGCTTCAACAACCGGCTCGCCAGCTGCATTTTCGGATCAGTCTTTATCTGCCCATTGGCGATATGGGACAGCCGATTGCCCTCAGAGCTGATCACGCCCCAGCCGGTTGTGCCAAGGCCGGGATCGAGACCCAAAATGATCATGCTCCCATAATCACTCGGCGTTCAGTTTTTCCATGATCTCGTCGGGCACATCATAATTGCCCCAGATGGTCTGGACGTCGTCATCATCTTCCAGCAAGTCGATGAGCGTAAGCAATGTTTCCGCCTGCTCTAGATTCACTTCGACCTGCACCGAAGGCCGCCAAGCGAGTTTAACACTTGTCGCTTCACCCAGCGATTTTTCCAATGCGCCGGAAACTTCATGCAAATCTTCCATCGCGGTCCAGATTTCATGGCCGTCTTCATCGGAAGAAATATCTTCTGCGCCGGCTTCCATCGCAGCTTCGAGAACCTTGTCTTCGCTGCCCGCTTCGGCGGCATATTGCACATAGCCGACCCGGTCAAAGCCGTGGCTCACCGAACCGGACTCGCCGACATTGCCGCCATTGCGCGACATGATCGTGCGGACATTGGTATAGGTGCGATTGGTATTATCGGTAAGGGTTTCGATAATCAGTGATACACCGCCGGGGCCAAAGCCTTCATAGCGAACCTCGTTATAATCATCGCCTTCATTGGCCGAGGCTTTGTCAATCGCCCGTTGGATGCCATCTTTTGGCATGGATACCGCTTTGGCATTATTGACCGCGAGCCGCAGGCGCGGGTTCATGTCCGGATCAGGCATGCCCGATTTTGCGGCCACGGTAATCTCGCGGCTGAGTTTTGAGAAAGCCGCTGAACGCTTTTTATCTTGCGCGCCCTTGCGGTGCTTGATGTTATTAAATTTACTATGGCCTGCCATATGATTCGTCCGTATCTAAAGATTTTATTATTGAGGCTCTTTGCCGCATGTTCGAACCCAACTCAACCATTGGATGGACAATCAGTCGCCTGAAAACGACAACCTATGATCTATCGATGTATCTGCGAGCACCAAAACCGCAGGTCGGCAGATCGCAGATGCCCGGACAAGTTACAGATCTAATATGGCTTTTCGCGGTCAATTGCATCATCGTGGCAACCATTGCCGTAATACTGGTGCCCATCATGCTGGCTTTCGGCGTCTCTATGTCGAACGAAATGTCAGACCTTTTTCAACGCCCCGTCTGGGAGCTCTTGCTAATCGTCGTGATCATCGGGCCGATTGTTGAAGAGCTAATGTTTCGGTCGTGGCTCAGCGGTTCACCGCGACTCCTGCTCCCCCTTTTCGGCCTTATTCTGTGGATGGCGTTGACATATAGCTATGAACAATTGGGGTGGTCCGGACCCGCTTCCATGGGCGTTGCACCTTTGTTAGCCCTAATCTCCGGTGCCGTTCTTATCGGAGTGATCGCATTGTGGAAAAGGCCAGTGCCGGGCTGGTATATCCGAATTTTCCCTGTGGTGTTCTGGAGTCAGGCCCTGCTATTTGGTTCCGTGCATATATTTAACTACGCCGGTGATAATCCGGCCGCGCTACTGCCCTTTGTGCTGCCACAAATGGTTGGTGGATTGATTTGGGGTTACGCCAGAATCCGCTATGGCTGGTGGGCCAATATTGCCATGCACATGGCTTATAATCTGATCGCGACTAGCGGGCTAGTTTACATCCTGCTGACGCGGCCGGATGTTCTCTAGTCAGTCACGACCGCGGTTCCGGATGCGGATACCATCAACATTGATCCTTTGTCACCCACGACTTCATAGTCGAGGTCAACGCCAACAACCGCATTGGCCCCGACTTTGGCGGCCTCGGCTTCCATTTCCGCAAGCGCTTCGTCGCGCGCACGTTTCAGAACGTTCTCATATTTGCCGGAGCGGCCACCGACAATATCGGTGATGCTGGCGAACAAATCGCGGAACAGGTTAGCCCCGACAATCACCTCGCCAATAACGATACCGCGATAGTCGCGGACCGCGCGGCCTTCGATACTTGGGGTTGTGGTGACAATCATGCTTGCTCTCCCGTCGTTAAAGGACGGATATTAGCCCAATGGCTAGGCGATACCAAGGGCCGATTTATAGGTGTCGAGTATGGCTTCCATTTCCTGACGGTCATGGGTTTCCATTTTGCGCAGACGTACGATCTGGCGCATGATTTTGGCGTCAAAGCCAGTTGACTTGGCTTCGGAATAGACGTCGCGAATATCGTCTGCGATGCCTTTTTTCTCTTCTTCCAGCCGCTCGATACGTTCGATAAATAGACGCAACTGGTCTGCGGCAACATTGCCTTCGCTCATTCTTCAATTCCCTAGAAATTATGTTTTGGATTCGGATGCTGTCTTTAATCGGCTGCTGCGTTTTTGGCTACGCTTTCCTTCATCTTTTGCAGCTTTTCTGGCGTTGCTTCGGTCTGGTATCTTTTCTTCCATTCCGAAGACGGCAAGCCATGGATTGCCTTGCGCGCTTCCTCTTTTGTCATATTGCCGCCCGCCTCATTGGTTGCTTCAAGAACCCAGTCGGCCAGACAATTGCGGCAGAAGCCCGCAAGCCCCATCAGATCGATATTTTCCGCATCGTGGCGGTGCTGCAGGTGATTGACAAGACGGCGAAAAGCCGCCGCTGCGGCTGCGTCAGATATTTCTTCGCTCATAAAAATGCTTCCGTTGCTTTTTGTTTTTTTCCTGTCATGATTCGGCGCTAACAGGCGTCAGTTCAACGCACCAACACAGGAATCTTCAATGGCATCGCATATGTTCTCCCGCGACCGCAAAGTAAAGGTGCTCGCGACTCTCGGTCCGGCCAGCGGCAGTCCGGAGATGATCGAGAAAATGTATAAAGCGGGCGTCGATGCCTTTCGCATGAACATGAGTCATGGCGAACATGCTGCTCATGCAAAAAATGTGGTATCCATCCGCGCGCTGGAGAAGAAAGTCGGGCGCCCGATCACGATCCTCGCGGATTTGCAGGGACCAAAGCTGCGTATCGGCACCTTCTCAAAAGCACCCATCAGGCTAGAAACCGGCGCAAAGTTCACGCTCGACCTGCAAAAGAAAAAAGGTGATGCCAAACGGGTAACGCTGCCCCACCGGGAAATTATCGAAACCCTGCAGCCCGGTCATACCCTGTTGCTCGATGACGGCAAAATCCGGCTGGAAGTGACCAAGACGGACGGCAAGAGTGTCGAGACAAAGGTGATTGTCGGCGGCCCGATATCCGATCGCAAGGGCGTGAATGTTCCCGAAGTGGTGCTGCCAGTCAGCTCGCTCACCAACAAGGATCGCAAGGACCTGACCTTCGCGCTGGAACAGGATGTCGACTGGATCGCGCTAAGCTTTGTCCAACGCCCCGAAGACGTGGCCGAAGCCCGGCGACTGATTGGCGGCAAGGCGGCTTTGCTCTCCAAAATCGAAAAGCCCGCGGCGATCGACCGGCTTGAAGAAATATTGGAATTATCCGATGCGGTGATGGTCGCGCGCGGCGATCTCGGTGTCGAATTACTGCCCGAACAAGTACCGCCATTGCAAAAGAAAATTGTTGCTGCGGCCCGCAAACTTGGCCGGCCCGTGGTTGTAGCAACACAGATGCTCGAATCGATGATTACCTCCCCCACGCCAACCCGCGCCGAAGTATCCGACGTCGCCACCGCCATTTATGACGGGGCCGACGCGATCATGTTGTCAGCCGAATCAGCCGTCGGTGACTGGCCGATCGAAGCGGCCACGATGATGGACCGGATCGCGATGCAGGTGGAGAGTGATACATCCTATGCTGAGCGCGTGCATTTCACCGAAACTCTGCCCGATGAAACCACAGCCGATGCCCTCGCCGCGGCCAGCTATAATATCGCGCGGACCGTCGAAACATCAGCAATTGTCTGTTTCACCAAATCGGGATCCACGGCGCGCCGCATGGCCCGCGAACGTCCTTCCGTACCGTTGCTGGTGCTGACGCCAGATCGCCACACAGCGCGCCGAGTCGGCCTGTTGTGGGGCGCGCACGCCGTTGTCACTCGCGATGTCAGCAATTTTGAAGAAATGATCGCCAAAGCCAAACGCATGGCGCTGCGTCACAAATTGGGCGTAGCAGGGTCGCGTTTGATAGTCTGTGCGGGCGTGCCCTTTGGTACGCCGGGATCGACCAATTTGCTGCATGTGGTGCGCCTCAGCGGAAATGAATTAAAGCGCAGCTAAAGCCATGACGCTGGCGCTAGACATGGCTTCACACAACAGTTAGCCTGAAATTTAATCAGGAGGCCGTCCATGTATGAAGTTGCGCTAACCGAATCTTATTTTCCAGCGCAGGGCGGACCGGAACCATCACCCATGACCGTTGGCGATATGCTGCGCCAATCGGCCGAGCGAGCCGCGGATCAACCCGCGCTCAAAGAACTAACCTATGAAGGGACGGTTGCCCGCACTTGGACCTATGCCGAGCTGCTGCACGATGCGGAGCGACTGGCCCGCGCGCTGGCGAGCCGCCATACCGAAGGCGCTCGCGTCGCGGTTTATGCCAATAATGTACCGGAATGGGTGCTGTTGGAACTGGCTTGCGGTCTTGCCGGTGTCACATTGGTCACGGTCAACCCGGCCTATCAGAAACGCGAACTGAAATATGTCCTCGAACAGTCACGCTCTGAAGCCATTTATTATGTCGCCGATTTTCGGGGCAACCCCATGCAGGAAATTGCAGACGCGGTATGCAACGAAATTCCGGCCATCAAGCACCGCATATTGCTGAGTGATCATGATGCGCTTTATGCTGGTGAGAGCAGCGGCGCTCTGCGCAATCCCAAACCGCAAGATGCGGTACAACTGCAATATACTTCCGGTACGACGGGTTTCCCGAAGGGCGCGATTCTGCATCATAACGGCTTGGTCCGCAACGGTACCGATACGATGGCCCGGGGCGGCATGGAGCAAGGCGATATTTTCGTCCACACCATGCCGCTATTCCATACAACCGGCTGCGCCATACTGGTGCTAGGCGGCTTTGGCCGGTGTGGCACGATGTTGCTCGCCCCGATGTTTGACCCGGCAGTGATTGCAAGCGTCATCGAAAAGGAACGTGCCAAATTCATATTGGGCGTGCCGACCATGCTGGTTGCTTTGATTGATGAAGTGCGGCGCTCGGGCCAAGATGTTTCGTCTACACAGCGGATCATGTCAGGCGGGGCCATGGTCGCGCCGCAGCTATGCCGCGATGCCAAGGACGTATTCGGCGCGCCGGTTCAGATTGTTTACGGTCAGACCGAAACATCGCCCGTGCTGACACAGGCGTGGTACGAAGATTCCCTTGAGGACCTGACCACGACCATTGGCCAGCCAGCCGCCCATACAGAAATTTCCATCCGCGATCCCCAAACCAACGCCGTCCTGCCCATTGATCAGCAGGGCGAGATTTGCGCCCGCGCGTACAGCGTGATGCTCGGTTATAATGACAATCCAGATGCTACTGCTGCTGCGATAGACAAGGAAGGTTGGCTGCATACTGGCGATCTTGGACGCATGGACGCCCGGGGCTATGTCAAGATTACCGGCCGCGTCAAAGAGATGATCATTCGCGGCGGTGAGAATTTATTTCCGGCGGAAATTGAAAACGCGATGCTGGAACATGACGCGATCGGCGAAGTCGCCGTTGTCGGCATCCCGGACGAAAAATGGGGAGAGCAAGTCGCATGCTTTTTCCGCAGCAGTTCTGAAACGCCATTGCGCGCAGATGATCTAAAGACCTTTATCCGCGAACGATTGTCGCCGCAAAAGACACCTGCCTATTGGATCAGCGTGTCCGATTGGCCGCTGACCGGCTCAGGCAAAATTCAAAAGTTCAAACTCGTTGAGGCGTTCGAGGCCGGTGAATTTGAGCTATTGGTGTAACACAACACGCATTCACCGAGACTAGCTATCCGCAGATTATCAGAACCATCTATTCCGCTAAACTTTCCATTGTTTGCAAATCAATAGCCGCAACTGCCGCTTTCAAAACGTCGATCGACTCTACCTTGCCTTTGGCCTCAACATTGAAGCGATCGGCGAAAATAGTGCCGTAGCGCCCTCTCTTGCTGCTGCTGTCATAACGCTCGGTTGTCATGCGTCCGTCAACTGTGCCGGTTCTTTCTTCGACTGTACCAGTCTGTTTTTGGGATTCAATATTCAGCGCCCCGCCAAGAGCGGCAAGTCCCGCCGCAGCGCCCAGATCGGTCACCTGAAGGGTGATTTGATTCTCTCCTGCACCATAGGTGGCTTCGGCCGTTGATCCGCCAATGCCAGCAACAGAACCGCTATTTGTTTCAAAACCAGAGCGAGACAGACCGTTGGGCAAACTAGCGGGCAATAATTCCAGCAACTGATCGGGCGGCGTTGGCGGGGTCGCCGCGCCTTTCTGTGCCCGCTCGCTGGCAGCTTCCATCTTTTTACCCGCTTCTTCCAGTTTGCCGAGATCAAGAGAACCAACACCGGGCACGGAAACGGTTCCGGACATTGAACTATCGTCATTGAGCAGGGACGGTCCGCCGGAAAAAAGCAACATCAGAGGTGCCATGATGGCGCTCAGGATGAACCCGGCAACAGCGGCGGAAACGACGATCACAATGGTATAAACGGCGCTCTTATCTTCCGGCACTTTCATCAATATGGGCAGGCCGATATATAAAAGATAAATGCTGTAAAGGCCCAGAATAGAAAGCATCCCCAGACCCGGAATGAGATTGAAAATTGCTGCAACCCAACCGGCCGTTGCACTGTAGGCAGCAACCTTAAAAGCTTTGTCTCGATTAGGTGTGGCTCCAAATTTCGGCGCCAAAAAATCAATCAGCAGCGCCAAAAGATAAACAATGACGAGCGTCGCCAGATAGCTGATGATTGCTGTTGATATAGCGCTGATAAAGGACGGGCGGTACGAGATACCAAAAGCACCATATCCAAAGACCAACGAATGAATCAGTGTTGCAACAGGCCCAATTGCAGCGAGGGGCAGAATGTAGGATTTGTAGATATCGGCAATGGATGTTGTTTCACCATCAATGACCGGCCATTCTGTCTTAGGGCTCAATAATATGCCCTTAACCCTGGCGATCAAACTATTTTTCTCGTCTATCATAACGCTCTCCCCTTTTTACTTACAAGCATGAATGAGGGCCCAAGACAAGTCAGCCTGCCTATTTCACTCGTAAGTGCTATCTCTAAAAATTGAATTCTGATGCTTGATAACAGTTGGAATGAAAACTTCAGTGAGCCAGATCACTGGGGTCTGGATGGTTCCTAATGCCCGCTTTCAGGATTTCGCCGACACGTCACCCCACGGGATTCAACAGCACTATACATCTGCGCTTTATTGCGGCACATATTGATGCATGGATCTACAGCTAGAAAATAAAACTGTCCTCGTCACTGCCGGTAGCAAGGGTATCGGATTGGCGACGGCATTGGGATTTCACAAATGCGGCGCGAAAGTCGCCATTTGTGGGCGATCGCAAGATGCACTGGATGCCGCCGCTGCACAGATGCCGGGTTGTTTGGCGCTAACCGGCGATGTTTCAAAATCAGACGATATTGATCAGGTCATCAATGCGGTAACAGCAAAATTTGGCGGCATTGATATATTGGTGAACAATGCAGGCGGACCGCCGCCCGGTCTTTTTGAGAATTTGGCGGACGAGGATTGGAATGCAGCTATTGAGCTGACCTTAATGTCCGTTGTCCGTGCAACGCGTTTGGTGCTGCCACATATGCGTGCCCAAAAATGGGGCCGTGTCATCAATATCTCGTCCTCTGGCGTAAAACAGCCGGTGCCGGGGCTTACGCTGTCCAATAGTATCAGGATGGCTGTCTTGGGTTGGGCCAAAACCCTCGCCAATCAGGTCGCGGGTGACAATGTGCTGGTGAACACCGTTTGTCCGGGATTTACAGATACTGACCGGGTCACCCAAATTTTGGAGCAGCAATCCGCAGCTTCGGGCAAAAGCATAGAAGAGATTGCCGCTGGAATCGCGTCGCAAATCCCAATGCAACGGATCGGACAACCGGAGGAAATCGCCAATCTTGCCATTTTCCTGGGATCAGAAGCGGCGAGCTATATCACGGGAACGTCCATCCAGGTGGATGGCGGGTCTGTGCAGGGCTTTTAAAACCACCGACAAGCTTCTCCGCGGCGGCTTATTCCGCGCTTTCATTGTCCATCATCACTTTACCGCCAGTAAATTGCATCGCGGGGTAGCGGTCCTTGGCCAATAGCAGCGGTCCGTCGAGATCAACCCATTGCGCGCGCTGGGCCAGCGCAAAGGCCGGACGAATTGCAAGCGAGGTTGAGAGCATACAACCAACCATCACTTTGAGCCCGACTTGCTCTGCCGCATCAGCGATACGGATTGATTCGGTAAGCCCGCCTGCCTTGTCGAGCTTGATATTCACGGCCTGATAAAAAGGCACAAGGCGGGGGATATCAGCGCTGGTATGACAACTTTCATCGGCGCAAAGCGGTATGGGGGATCGCACATCGGCCAGAAGGTCGTCGCGCCCCGCGCTTACCGGTTGTTCAATCAGCTCCACGCCCCATTGGACAAGAGTGCGGGCTTCCTCAGCAATGTCGAGATTATTCCAGCTTTCATTTGCGTCCACGATCAACCGCGCATCCGGGGCACCGCGATGGACGGCGGCAACCCGCGCATGATCATCGCTGCCCGACAGTTTGAGCTTGAGCAGGCTATGGGTGGTGGACGCAGCGCGGGCATCGGCCTCCATTTTGGCCGGGTCGCTGAGTGAGATGGTAAAGGCAGACGTCAGCGCGCGGGGTTCGGGCAAGGCGGCTTGCCGCCATAACGGTTGTCCGGTCTGTTGGCATTCCAGATTCCACAGTGCGCAATCGAGCGCATTGCGCGCAGCACCTCTCGGCATATGGTCGAGCAACATCTGGCGGTCGAAGCCGGCATGGGCGCGGGAAAATGCTTCAATTGCGGCGATGCAATTTTCGGTAGTCTCGCCTTCATAATAGATCGGTGTAGCTTCACCGATCCCGCTATACCGGCCGTCGCTGATGGTGCAGAGGATGACGTCAACATGGGTTTTGGCACCGCGGCTGATGATGAAAGACCCGTTGACGGGCCAGCGTTCAGCGCTCGCCGATACAGATAATGGGTCGATAGGTGACGTCATCGGCAGGATGGTAGCGGAAGAACAGCATCTGTCATCTGCTTTGTGTCACAACTGATCACGCTACGCGAATATCAGGAAGTGGCGCCGGACCAGTTACCAGCAGGCAGATGTTTGGCAATCGGGCTCCATTTCGCTTCCTGTGCACGGCGGCTCAAATAGGTGTCGAGACCAATTTGCAGAGCCACTAACATATAGACAAAAGGCTGAAACGCGACGCCAACGAACAGCGAGCCGACCATGTAGATGATATGTGCATTTTGCAGCCCAATGGCGAGGGGAGCCACCCACAGCTCGCCTTGTTTCTTGGTCTTGCAATAGCGCCGCCGGAGCACCTCCATGCGCCAGATGCCGCCCAAGTGAATAAACAACCACAGGGCAAGACCGGGATAGCCTTGCTCGCCCAACATCTCGAAATAGCTGCTATGAAAGGCGCGTCCTTCATCGGTTACTTCGGTCGGGCCTTCGTCTTCCAGTTCATAATCATATTCTTGTTCTGGCTCGCCGGCCTTCTTGTCCGGTGCCAGCTCGTAACGCAGCTTGTTAAGCCGATAGACGTTAAAACCGCCGCCCATCGGATTGGCGTTGGCATAGGCGATGGTCCACTGCCACACGGCGATGCGGGTCGAGGCGGATTCGTCAGCCTTGTAATTCTGAATCGTCCCCATCCGCTCGGAAAAACTCTGCGGCAAGAACGGGATCGCCATCAGGCCGATGGTCACCGCCAGCCCTGCATAGAGGAAGCGATATTTAACAAAGCGCAGCTGTAATACCGCGAGCACGGCAATACAGACTAGCCCCGTGCGCGCTTGTGTCCCCACGGGAATAAGCAATGCGGCAAACACCAAGGCCATAGTGAAACATTTGACCCGCCAGTCGGGTGGAAAAATTGTCCCATGCTTGGAAAGCCATAGCATCAGAGGGATAATCGCAATCGCGACCATCGAGATAATCGAACCTTCATACAGCCCGGCATTATCATCTATCAATAGCACCAGCGCGCCATAGCCCCCGCCGGAACCCAGCGTCTTAATCCCGCCGGTGATGATCAGCGTCGCGGCACATAAGACCATGAACAGGGTCAGCGCCTCGATCCTGAGCTTGGTCCGCAAGGTCAGCGGCAGGAAGATCGCAAAAACCAGGGCTTTCCAGACCCAGTCCCATTTTTCCATCGCATCTTCAGGCAAAGCGCCTTGGAATGAGGTATATCCGCAATAGAGCAACAGCAGGACCATCGCCCCCTGACGCACCGAAAAGCGGCTATCTTTCTTGTCGTCGGCCACCATATAACCGAGGAAAGCCATACCAAAGACGATCAACGACAAGGGTATGGAATTGAGCAGGAAATAGCTGAGCCGCTGGGGCGCGACAATGTCGATGTAAGCATAGACCAATGTGAAGACAAACGGCCGCTTGAACGCCAGAAACAGCAAAGCCAGCAGATAGGCGACAAAAACGAGATCACGCATCGCATTGCCCCCGTTGCTGGCCGCTTGGGGTATGAAACCCCTCTGGTTCGGCATCCGGCTCTGGCGGGTCTTCTAAATCAAGGTCGGGTCGATGAATCAGCCGCCATACCGCAATCAGCAGCAAACCGTGGGTCAGAGCGATGGAGAAATTATCGATCATATCGGATTAGGCGGCCTCAACTCATACATTAGATTCATATCTCTAAAGCCGTGCGATACAGGCTTTGGGTTGACGGAGCGTTAATCCTTTTCAGGCAGAGAATTGCGCCATGACGCGGATTTTGCACATATTGGATCACAGCCTGCCGTTGCACAGCGGCTATTGTTTCCGCACGCGGGCGATTATGAAAGCCCAAGCCGCCAGCGGCATGGCTGTGGCTGGAGTTACCGGTGTCCGTCAGGATCAGCATGGCTATGAAGCACAGGCCCCGCTGGAACATGCCGATGGATTGGATTTCTTTCGCACGCTGACAGATGTTCAAGGGCCATCCCCGGTCCGCGAATGGCGTGAGATATCGGTATTTGCTAACCGCATTGCCGCGGTGGTGCGTGAATGGAGACCGGATATCTTGCACGCGCATTCGCCGGTGTTAAACGGGCTTGCCGCATTGCGCGTCGCCCAGAAAACGGACTTGCCGCTGCTCTACGAAATCCGCGCCTTCTGGGAAGATGCAGCGGTCGGAAACGGCACTGGCCGAGAGGGCAGTCCTCGTTATTGGCTAACACGCCAGCTTGAAAACCATGTTGTGAATAGTGCGGATTCGATTGCGGTCATTTGTGAAGGGCTGAAATCTGATCTGGTGACCCGCGGCGTCGCGAAGGAGAAAATCACGGTTTCACCCAATGGTGTGGACATGAGCCTGTTCGGCAAACCGCCCGCGGCCGACGAAGGACTCAGAACGAAATTGGGTCTTGCCGGTAAATCAGTGCTTGGCTTCATCGGCAGCTTTTATGATTATGAGGGGCTCGACGATCTGATCGCCGCCATGCCCATGCTCCAGAATTCTTGCCCAGAGGCCCATCTGCTGCTGGTTGGTGGCGGCCCGATGGAAGAGGCGCTCAAAGAACAGGTGCGGGCTTCGGTCGCTGCATCCGCCATTACCTTCACTGGCCGCGTACCGCATGAAGAGGTCGAGCGCTATTACGGCCTGATGGATGTCATGGTCTATCCGCGCAAATCGATGCGGCTAACCGAACTGGTGACGCCACTTAAACCTTTGGAGGCCATGGCCCAAGGCAGGATTGTTGCGGCGTCGGATATTGGAGGCCATCGCGAACTGATCGAAAATGGCGTCACCGGAACATTGTTCCCCGCCGGATCACCGGAGAAAATGGCTGAAAATCTGGCCGAATTGCTCCAAAAACGGGAACAATGGCCTCAAACCATTGAAAATGCAAAGAAATTTGTTGAGGCCGATCGTAACTGGTCGTCAAACATTTTGCGTTACAACCCTGTTTACCAAAGATTGATCGCACATAAGTCTTACGAGCGTGCGGCCTGAGATGACGGAGATCGGCGTGGAACAGACGCAGCAAAATATGATGCGGTTTAAAGACCCAATAATGGCGGTCGCTGCTGGCGTTGGCGCGGCGCTGGTTGTTGTCACCTTGCCGCACGTCTATCTGGAATCAGCCATCGGTGCCACCGGGCTTTCCGAAATGGTGCCGGCCGCAGCACCGCCGCTTGGCAACACCGCACGCGGATTAATCGCCATCATGGCCGGTTTGGTGTCCGCATCAGCCATATATTATTTTCTAAATCGTAAAGGGAGCTCTGACATGGGCGTTGCACTTCGAGAACAAATTAATGCCGCCAGTCCGATTGAACTGGACCTAGAAGAAGAAGCGAAAGCCAAGAAGAGCCGGTTCAGCCTGCCCAAACTTGACACTAAGTCGCTCACCAAATTCCTGAAAAAGCCGAAAAAGGACAAGGCCAGAGTGATGGATCTTGCCGATTTACCGCAACTGCGCAAAGTCGATAGCGATCCCCAAGCGCCAGAGCGCCCTTCTATTTTTGAGGAACCTGCTCCCGCAGTATCGCCGGCTTTAGCTGAGGCCATTCAACCTTTTGAAGAACCAGTGCCAGCCGAACCAGTGTCGGTAGAAGAAGCGCCGGAGATTTCTCTGGAGATTCCAGCAGAAATTCCAACCGTTTCAGAAGATACGCAAACAGATTCTGACGTCATACCACCAATGGTCTCCACGCCAGATGCGCAGCAACCAACGCCCGCACCAGCCCCCGTTGCAGAAACAGCTGCGGAGGATCTGTCCGATCTAAATATCGCCCAGCTCGCGGATCGTCTTGAATCCGGTTTGCGCCGTTTGAAACAGTTAGAAGAAGGCAGTGTTGTTGCAGCTGAGATGCCGACTGCATCCGCTCCAGCGGCCGCGCCAACGGCATCAGAGACGGTGGCAGAGCCTGTCGCTGCTCCGGTAAGCGAAGCACCTGTGATGACACCACCATCGCTCAAAGAGGTTGAAAAATCACCGGAAGATATCGCCGCTGTTCGTCAGGCTGACATGGATGCGGCGCTGAAAGCGGCTTTGGGTACGTTGGAAAAAATGACGGCCCAACGCTAAGCGCCATTCGCTGGCCGCGCCACAGGGTCAATGATCGTCAGGATTTCCAGCGCCATGCTATCTCCCTGCGCGCCTAAATCTGTGACCAGCACGTCGGCCACAAAATGAACGGGAAGATCAAACTTATGTGTTGCGACCTTTTCGGCAAAGGCTAACAACCGGTTTGGCTCGTTTTGCATGGACCGGTTAATCGCAATGCTATGGCGCGTACCGGAGAAGGTAATACTCGCCCACAGGCGTTCGCGCTCGAGCGTCACCGTATAATCTGAACCGATTATTCCGGAAATTTGTTCGATCAGCAACATGCCCACATCGCGCCGCGCGTTTTTCGGTCCCCTTCCCCTGCCTTGTGCCCTATCCGGCATGATCGTTCCTCCATTTGTTCATAAAATGCTGCGTTCTTTGCGAAATTTTCTGACCCGGCTGCCGGCCATTGCGTAAATCTTCAACAAAGCGCGGATCACAGACGGACAGCCGGCCAAATTTGGTCCACGGCATGTCGGTCTCCCGCATGAATTTCTCAATTTCCCGTAATAGATACATTGGCTCATCTCCGTGCAAAATTGGCTATCTGCAGGCTCGACGGGCTGTTACCGACTCGCTTGCGATAGGGTAAATCCTATTTGAAATGTAATCTCCTACATGTCTAGGATATTTCCTATTGCCATTTTCGGCCATCAAGAATATGGTTGGGATCGAGGCTCAAAGGGAAACCCATGTCGAACCATGATCCACGCGCTAATTTGGAGCAGTTGATCCGGAAAAACGGTGATGATTTTTCATCACTATCGCGGATGCTCGGCAAAAACCCGGCCTATATTCAGCAGTTTATTAAACGCGGCACCCCCAAGAAACTGGATGAAGAGGATCGCAGAAAGCTTGCGGAATTTTATGCGGTGGATGAGCGGCTGTTGGGCGCAGCAATACCGGCAACCGGGCAAAATAGCGCGGTGCACAATGTGGGAAACATGGTGCGGATCAAACAGCTTGCGCTGGGTGCATCCGCCGGACCAGGTTCGCTGGCGGATGATGAGGCGGCACAAGACACTATGGCCTTTGGTGCCAAATGGCTGAAGCAACTTGGCACGGATCCGGCCAAATTATCGTTGATCTCGGTCGATGGCGACTCGATGGATCCGACTTTGTGCGATGGCGACGATATCATGGTCGATCACAGCGCCGCCGAACGGCCCCTGCGCGACGGTATTTATGTTCTACGCATGGACGATGTCCTGCTGGTTAAACGCTTGGCGCTGCGGCCGTCAGGAAAACTATCCGTCCGCAGTGATAATGAGCGTTATCCCAATTGGGATAATATCGAACCGCAAGAGGTGAATATCATCGGCCGCGTGATATGGACCGGCCGGCGGCTCTAGAAACTCACGCAGCGGAAGCAAATAGAAGCGCTAGCTTACACATGTTCCATTTTCCTTTGGCGAGGAACCCGCTTGAATATACCGCGTGGCTGGCCACCACTCATGGTCAATAAACCTGCCCTTACAGCGCAAGCAACCATATGCGCCCGGTTTTTCGCCCGCAGTTTCAATCTGACATTCTCAACATGTCTTTCAACAGTGCGCGGCGATATGGCGACGTGCCGAGCGACTTCCTTTGCAGACAGACCTAGCGTAACATATTCTAATATCTCGATTTCTCTGCGCGTGAGCACCGGGTCGTTAATCAATGCGAGGGGCTGCAACATCATAAATTACCTTCTCATCAAGTCTGCACGGCTTGACGTGCCAGAATGGGGGAGTTGAAAAATGGGGGGCTGCACTCTCATGCAGCCCCAGTTGGCAGGAGAAACAGCAAGGCTATTGTTCCTGCATGAGGTCGTCAGGGTCGTGTGATAAATGTTTCTTCAGTTTTGCGGCCGCACAGTCGCGGTCGACATCGCAATCTTTTGTTCAAGATTACGCAAGGCTTCTGCCCGCGTCTCATCGACACAGTCCTTGATCTGACTTTTTCGAGCAAGGGCAACTATACCGCGCGGCGAACATACTTCCCTCGCTGCTCGGCTGATCCTGCGGTGCAGCTTGGTGACATCATTTGGGCGGGCTAGATTTAGGCCATCGTAGCGCACCAATTGGATATTGGGTTCAGAGTTATTTGCAGATGCCGAAGACGGAATGAAAGCAACAATGGTCGTCGATAGCATTGCCGTTGCAAGAATGGCGCAGCCCATAATGGATCCTTGCCTTCGTCGTCGGCGAAACATGTATTGGGGGAATGACATCATTCTTTCCTTCTATTGGTTTTGGAAGTTGAACTGACTTTCAACAAGCGCGCTCCCAATGGTAGTCTTGCGTGTTACGCAGCATGTTCATGGGCATGTCATTTCCGTTGTTTTTTTCTTTAGGCAGCGTTAAATTGTGCGAATTATTCGCTCACCATCTGTGGCGATGATCACAGCAGCTGCAAATATACGGACCAAAGAGACTCTCGGGGGCGAGTAACGGAGTAGTTATGATCGACCTGGAAATAGACGTGCTCGGTGGTTTGTCCGTGCGCCGCAAAGGTGAGCCAGTAAAATTGCCTGCGTCGCGTAAAGCGCGCGCGATGCTGGCATTGCTATTGCTAACGGGAAAGCCGCAGCATCGCGAAAGGCTATGCGATCTGTTCTGGGAGGGCCCGGATGATCCCAGAGGCGCACTAAGATCCGCAATATGGAAATTACGCCGATTGCTAAACGAGCCTGGGGCCGAGCGGATCGTCGCCGACCGGGAGTGGGTGCGGTTCGAACCCGTTGCTGTGAAAATCGACTATAAATATGCAACCGAATGCGCGCAGCGCGACCAAGAGTTGGTGGGACAGGAATTTGCGGACCTTCGCGCGGCTCTCGATCAACCGCTGCTGGCTGGGCTCGATCTGCCAGATCACGCCACTTATCAGGCTTGGTTGATCACGATGCGCGAAGAGGCGGAAGCATTACGCGCGCAGTTGTTACCGGATTTGGGAGCACGGACCGGCGCTCCTGCCGAAAAACCGGGACAATTGCATCTTGCACGGCAAAAAATTGGATTTGCCCATGCGACGGACGGGACCCGCATTGCTTGGGCCCGCATCGGATCGGGGCCACCTTTGGTCAAAGTCGCCAACTGGCTCAACCATCTCGAACTTGATTGGGACAGCGAGGTTTGGTCGCCCTTGCTGCAGGAACTAGCGCGGGACCACAGTCTGATCCGCTATGATGAACGAGGTAACGGGATGTCCGATTGGGATACCGCTGATCTCGGGTTTGACGCTTTCGTAACCGATCTTGAAACTGTGGTAGCGCAAAGCGGTGTCGACCGCTTTCCTCTGCTGGGCATATCGCAAGGCGCGGCCGTTGCGATTGAATATGCGGCGCAAAACCCCGATCGTGTCAGTCACTTGATCTTGTGGGGTGGCTATGCAGCAGGTTGGCGCATCGAAGATTATACCGCCGAAGCCCGGGCCGAAAGAGAAGCGCTTATCACGCTGGTTGCCAACGGATGGGATCGCGACGATTCGAGCTATCGCAACTTATTTTCCAGGGCGCTCATTCCCGGAGCGACCGACGCAGAGAGAATTGCGTTCGACGAATTTCAAAGAAAAACAGTGTCTGCCGCCAATGCCGCTCGCTTTCTGGAAACCTTTGCCGACATTGATGTGCGTCATCGCCGTAGCCAAATTCAATGCCCCACATTGGTGATGCACGCGCGCGGGGATCATCGCGTTCCGGTCGCCAATGGAGCGGAACTGGCCAGCCAGATCAACGGCGCGGAGTTTGTTACGCTACCCACCGACAATCATCTTTTGCTCGGGCGGGAGCATAGCTCCGAACTGTTTGTAGCCCATGTCCGGCAATTTCTTTCGAGCGATAATAGTAGCGGCGTCGAGACCGGTTAGCTGTCTGGGCAAACCATTGCTATCGAACCGGCGCACCATTCAAACCTTGCAACTTGGCAATCGCGCCGCCAAATAGCTTTCTATGACAGAAGCACCCTTAAAGGCCGTGATTATTCCGGTCACCCCGCTCCAACAAAATTGCACACTCCTATGGTGCACAAAAACCAATAAAGCCGCGCTGAGCGATCCCGGCGGCGATTTGTCACGGCTCAAGGCAGCCGTTGCGGAACATGGTGTCGATCTGGAGAAAATTATCATCACTCATGGTCATCTCGACCATTGCGGACAGGCGGGTATGCTGGCCGAAGAACTCGGATTGCCTATTGAAGGCCCGCATAAAGACGATCTATTCTGGATAGAGCAGCTTGACGGCGACGGCGCGCGTTACGGTATGGAAGCCAAAAGCTTTGAACCGGATCGCTGGTTAAATGACGGCGACCAAGTGACGGTCGGCGATTTGGTGCTCGACGTCATTCATTGCCCTGGCCATACACCGGGCCATGTGATTTTCTATCATCAACCCTCCAAGCTTGCTGTTGTCGGTGACGTCATTTTTCAAGGCTCCATTGGCCGCACCGACTTCCCGCGCGGCAATCATCAGGATTTGATTGACGCAATCACCCAGAAACTCTGGCCATTAGGCGATGACGTCACCTTCATTCCCGGCCATGGGCCGACCAGCCAATTTGGCTATGAACGGAAAACCAATGCCTTTGTCGCAGATGACGTTCTGGCGGCACGATAGCTATCCTGTCAGGCGGCTAAAACGCAGATATGCAAAAACCAAGGCAATAGCGGCCGGAACTGTCTGCACTAAAACTATTGTCTGAGACACCGTCACGGCGCCAAAAATACCTGCGATAGCGACAAATAATAAGAAGCATGTTGCGACCTTGAAGCGCCATTCCTCATTCTTGATAAACAGCGACCATAGAAGGCCGATGGCAAGAAAGGCGTTATACAAACCCTGATTAGCCGCCATAGCTTTCGTCGGCTCAAACAGATCAGCGGGCAAAACGGAGAAGACTTTTGGTCCCTGCGTGGTCCAGGCGAATATTTCAAACCATGCGATATAGAGATGCAGCACGGCAATCAGCCCGATCAATATCGTCGCCAGTCTATGCATCTTGCGGCTCTCCTAATGAAGGTCGGCTAGTCTCGCTTGGTGATTCTGCGATCCCCTTGCCGGCGTTCTTCTTTACGGCGATCAGGCCCTTTGTAATTTGGATCATCCTCCGAACGACGATCTGATTTTCGTCTATCGGATTGTTCGTTCTGGTCCTTACGGTCGTTTGGCATTCTATCCCTCGCTAAAAACTGAGCGACCCTAAGGCAAAGCTAGAACATCAAAGATACTGCGTAAAGGGTCTGATTATAAAGCGCATATCTAACATAAACTCCATTATTATTTGCAATGTGCTTGCATATGCAATTATAATGTGCTTAATAGCGTTATGACTGATTCATCCTCAAACGCCGTCCTCGGCATATTTCGCGCCAATGCCATTCTCGAAGAACGGTTCACAGGCGCATTATCGGCTGTGCATGGCCTAGCCCTCAAAGAACTGCTGCTGATGCTTTATGTACAACGAGCGCCAGGGTCCAAATTGAGCAGAGTTGATCTGGCAAAAAGGCTCCACGTTAACCCCTCCACCGTCACTCGCATGACCTTGCCGCTTGAAAAAATAGGCATGATCGCGCGGGAAGCGGATGTGCGGGACGCGCGGCTGGCCTATGTCACGCTGACACCGAGCGGCGAAGAGCGGCTGAACGAAGCTTTTGCCACTTTAAAACGCATGTCGGCTGATGTTTTTCAAGATCGCTGGAGTGAGGAAGATATCGAGGGGTTTGACTCTCTGCTCCAACGCATTGCCCCACACTCTTACTCGTGACTTCGTCCGAAATCGGGGGCAGCATCGTCCTGGCCCTCTTCAATAATCCGGCGGCGAATCGCCCGAGTTTTGGTGAAGAGGTCGAATAGCTCATCGCCCTTGTCCCAGCGGATCGCGCGTTGCAGCGCGGTAAGATCCTCTGAAAAACGCTGCAGCATTTCCAGAACCGCATCCTTGTTGGACATGAACACATCGCGCCACATGGTCGGATCGGAGGCTGCTATCCGCGTGAAATCGCGAAAGCCGCCAGCGGAATATTTGATTACTTCGCTGCGTGTGACGTCTTCAAGGTCAGAGGCAGTGCCGACAATCGTATAAGCAATGAGATGCGGCAAGTGACTGGTCACGGCGAGCACAAGATCATGGTGTTTGGCGTCCATAATCTCGATATTGGCACCCAGTTTTTCCCAGAACGCCTGGACACGCTCGACATCACCTTCCTGAGCATCATCGGGCGGCGTCAATATACACCAGCGGTCATGGAACAACGTCGCGAAACCGGCATCCGGCCCGCTATGCTCTGTGCCTGCAACGGGATGTGCCGGGATAATGCGGGCGCCCGGTAGAGCAGCCGAAAGCGAGGCAATCACATTGCCTTTGGACGATCCGACATCGCTGATAATGGCATCGTTAGGCAGGTCTTCCGCCATGTCCGCAGCGATTGCCGCCATGGCGCCAACCGGAACGCACAGCATTACAAGGTCCGCGTCAATGACCGCTGCGCCTGCGCTATCGGCCACATCATCACAAAAGCCCAATTCCTGAACCCGAGCGCGGACAGCTGGGTCTGCATCATAACCGGTTATGCGTGCTGTCGGCATACTGGCCTTGACGCCATGAGCAATGGAGGACCCGATCAGGCCAAGACCGATAATCGTGATATTCGCAAAAGGCAGCATCAGTCGGCGACTTCCAATATGGCGCGCAGTGCTTCCATAAAGCCGCGATTTTCTTCTTCGGTGCCGATGGTGATCCGCAGGCCATTGACCAACCCCTGCCCCGGTAACCAGCGCACGACATAGCCGTGCTCCATCAAAGCCTGATTGGCGGCCTCAGCAGTCAGACTACCTTCAAACAGCACCAGCAGAAAATTGGTGTGCGAGGGTATGACCCTTAGCCCTTGATTGCCAAGCGCCTCAAGCTCACCGGTCATCCAGTCGCGCCATTGGCGGTTATGGTCGCGGCTATTTTCGACAAAACTATCATCTCCGAGTGCCGCCAACGCCGCTTCTTGGCCGGCGGTCGTCACATTGAAAGGCTGACGGATGCGGTTCATCGCGTCGATAATCGCAGCAGAAGCATAGCCCCAGCCAATACGTTCAGCAGCCAGCCCGTGAATTTTCGAAAAGGTCCGCGTGATGAGGACGTTGGATGCCGTCTTGGCGAGTTCCAGCGCGCCGTCATCCTCTGCGGTTTCCAGATATTCTGCATAGGCGCCATCCAGCACCAGCAGGACGTCGCTCGGCAGCGCGTCGTGCAAGCGCTTTACCTCCGCCGCACCGATCAAAGTACCGGTCGGGTTATTGGGATTGGCGAGATAGATCAGCTTTGTCTTGCCCGTCACCTTGGCGAGTATCGCGTCGACATCCGTGCCATAGTCGCTGTCATCGGCCACCACAGGTGTTCCGCCATAGCGCTTGGCGGCAATTTCGTAGACCGCAAAGCCATAGCGGACATAAATGACTTCATCGCCCGGCCCGGTAAAGGCGTTGGCCACCAATTGCAGCACATCATCGGATCCGGTTCCGCAAATAATGCGCGTAGGATCAAGATCATATTTAGCACCAATGGCGGCACGCAAAACGTTGGAACCACCATCGGGATAGCGATCTACGCTAGCCGCGGCGGCCTTCATCGCATCGGTCGCATCCGGGCTGCAACCCAGTGGATTTTCATTGGCTGACAATTTGACCAGCTTTTTGCCGTCATCGCTGCCCGCTTTGCCGGGGATGTAGGCGGCAATGTCCATGATCCAGTCTTTTGGCTGTGGCGTTTGATTTCCCATAGGAGACTCTCGATGCTTGTGTCTAAATATGCAGCCGGACTAACCGCCACAGTTTTTCAGTCAACCGCAATATCATTTGACCGCTGCGTAATCGCCCCTTAGCCCCTAGAAATATGAGCGAAATTATCAACGAAGATACCCGTTTTGGTCTGGATAAAAAGGTCCGTTTACTGGGCCCGCTCCCGCTTGATAGCGGTGGTGAACTGACGCCGGTTGAAATTGCCTATGAAACTTATGGCACGCTGAGCGCCGATGCCAGCAACGCGATCCTGATTTGCCATGCGTTGACCATGGACCAATATGTTGCCTCGCAACATCCGCTGACGGGCAAAGGCGGTTGGTGGACGGATATGGTCGGTCCCGGAAAACCGGTTGATACGGAGCGGCACTTTATAATCTGCGCCAACGTGATTGGCAGCTGCCTGGGCTCATCCGGCCCGGCAACGATCAATCCAGCGACGGAACAACCCTGGGGTATGGATTTTCCGGTGCTAACCATTGCCGATATGGTTCGGGCCCAAGCTCTGCTGCTCGACCATCTTGGCATAGAGTGCCTTCATGCCGTCATTGGCGGCTCCATGGGCGGAATGCAGGCGATAAGCTGGACTGCCCTTTACCCTGAGCGGGTAAAATCGGCGGTCATCATTGCTTCTGCTGCCCGTCACTCGGCTCAGAACATCGCCTTTCACGAAGTCGGACGTCAGGCGATTATGGCCGATCCTCGCTGGCGCGGCGGGGCTTATTATGCCGATGATGATCCACCCAGCAGCGGCCTCGCTGTCGCGCGTATGGCCGCGCATATCACTTATTTATCCGAAGCGGGCCTGACTGAAAAATTCGGCAGGCGTTTGCAAGATCGCGACAGCAAGACGTTCGGCTTTGATGCCGATTTTCAAGTCGAAAGCTATTTACGGCATCAGGGGATCAGCTTTGTCGATCGCTTCGATGCAAACAGCTATCTCTATATCACCCGAGCAATGGACTATTTTGATTTGGCCGAAGCCCATGGTGGCACGTTGGCTCATGCGTTTAAAGGATCGAAAACACGCTTCTGTCTGATCAGCTTTGATACCGACTGGCTTTATCCAACCAGTGAATCGCGGACCATTGTCCACGCGCTCAATGCGGCGGGAGCGGCAGCAAGCTTCGTGGAATTGTCCAGCGCCTTTGGCCATGACAGTTTCCTGCTCAAAAATCCCGAGATGAACCGAATTGTCGATGGGTTTTTGAAGGCGGGGGAAAGCACATGAGCAAACTCCGCCCCGATCTTCAGATTATCGCTGACAATATCAACCCCAATGCCCGTGTGCTCGACATAGGCTGCGGTGACGGTGCGTTGATGGCGGCCTTGCGCGACCAGAAAAAGGTCGATGCGCGTGGTTTAGAGATTGAACCCGCCAATGTCGCCAGTGCGGTCAGCAAAGGCCTGTCGGTGGTGCAGGGCGATGCAGATACAGACCTTTCTGCCTATCCGGACGGCAGTTTCGACTATGCTATTCTCAGCCAGACATTACAAACCACCCACCGACCAGATGTGATTATCGATGAATTGCTGCGTATCGGCAAACAGGCGTTTGTCAGCTTTCCCAATTTTGCCCATTGGCGGGTGCGGATGTCACTGCTTATCGGCGGCCGTATGCCAGTGACGCGGCTGTTGCCGCAAACCTGGTATAACACGCCGAACATCCACCATGTCACCATCGACGATTTCCGTGCATTAGTGCGCGATGGCAAGTTGGAGCAAGAAGGAGAGTGGTTTCTCAGTGGTGATAAGCAGACCGGCCGCGCGATGGCTAACCTGCTCGCCGAGCATGCGGTGTTTTTATTGAGACGGCAAATCGTACCGGGCCTATCGCAACGTGATGAGGATCAAAAATGGCGTATGACTATGAACTTCTAACGGTTACGAAAACCAACCGGCTGGCCGAAGTGATTATTTTCAATCCCCCCGTCAATCTGATCACACAACAGCTTTTTGGGGAATGGATGGCATTGGCCGAAGAGCTGGAGGCCGATCCTGATCTAACCGTCATCCTATTCAAAAGCGGCGACCCCGAATTTTTCATGGCACATTTTGACGTGGAGTTGATCCTGTCCTTTCCTGTCGATGGCCCAGCCGAAAGAAGCACGGAACCCAATCCATTTCATGTGATGTGTCAGCGCTTTCGCAAAATGGACAAAGTCACCATCGCGCAAGTGGAGGGCCGCGTCGGCGGTGGCGGGAACGAGATTATTTCCAACATGGATATGCGCTTTGGCGTCATCGGAAAAACAATAATCAACCAGATGGAAGTACCGCTAGGCATCTTGCCCGGCGGAACGGGAACGCAAAATCTTGCGAATATTATCGGTCATGGACGGGCGATGGAGGTCGTCCTTGGCGCAGAGGATATAGATGCGGAAACGGCGGAGCGTTGGGGCTATCTGAACCGGATTTATGCAGCCGAGGAAATAGACGGCAAGCTGCGCGCATTGGCGCAGCGGATCGCCAGCTTTCCTGCCGATGCGGTCAGGCTAGCCAAACAATCCATCAATAATGCTGCCGGTCCGCTGGAAAAAGGACTGGCCGAAGAGTCCTTTCTGTTCCAACAGCTTATTCGCAGACCGGACGCGCGATTAAAGATGCAGAAATTTCTGGATACGGGTGGTCAGACAAGGGACGGCGAGCTGCAGCTCAGCACGCTGGTCGACCAGTTAAAAGACACGTAATTTATACACCGAGACCCTGTTTGAGCGTCAGACAGCAACCGCAAGCTTAGGAGCGAAATTTGGATTGGGCTTACTATTGGGATATCGCAAAACCCTATGCAGGGCTGGCGATATTAATTGCCTTATTCACCGCTTTTGTTGGTGAGCGCCGGCCGCCAGCGGTAACGGCCGTCGTGGCAGCCGGCTTTATGCTGGCGACCGGATTGCTCAGCAGTGATAATATGCTGGCCGTCTTTTCCAACCCGGCACCGCTGACCATTGGCGCGATGTTCATCTTATCCGGCGCGCTGGTCCGCACAGGGGTGATCGAGGCGCTGGCGGGTTTCGCTGCACGCAAAGCAGAGAATCGGCCTTTCATGGCAATTGGCGGGTTTCTGGGAGGCACATTCGTCTCTTCGGCCTTTGTCAATAATACGCCGGTGGTTATCATCCTGATCCCGATCATGCGCAAAATTGCTAAAGTGTCGGGCATAGCGGCGAGCAAGCTGCTCATCCCGCTTTCTTACATATCGATATTGGGCGGCAGCCTGACCCTGCTCGGCACATCGACCAACCTGCTGGTGGATGGCGTCGCACAGGAAAACGGACAAGCCGCCTTTGGTCTGTTTGAAATAACACAGGTCGGCCTAATAGCCGCGGTGACGGGCATTATCATGATCGCGATATTGGGCCCGCTTTTCTTGCCGAAACGCGACAGCGAAAGCCTCGCCGATCAGACACCGGAATCCCAATATCTGACGGATATCCGGATAGATGAGGAAAGCGATTTCGTCGGGAAGAAGATTTCCGGTATCAGCGCATTCACCCCATCAGGCGTCGAGATATTGGGCCGCCGGGTCGGTCAGGGTATCGACCGTTTCGAATTTTCGGATCATGTCGTGTTGGGCGGAGAGACACTGGTCGCATCGGTGACGCAGGAAGAGCTGTTATCTCTTGCCGAAATTGACGGTATTTTATTGGGTTATGCTGGCGTCAAGCAACCAACCATTCCGCTGGCGGATGAGCATACGCGGCTGGTGGAACTGGTGATCGGGCCGTCTCACCGGTCGGTCGGAAAAACCCTGCCCAACCTGCCCTTTTTATCCCGCGTTCCCGCCCGCGTGCTCGGCTTATCGCGGCCCCGTCATATTGCCGGACCAACGCTGTCCAACGCGCGAATCCGGCATGGCGACAGCTTGCTGGTGCAGACCGACGATCTGTCCGTCGGCACGTTGCAGGAGAATGTCGACCTCGTGCATTTGGAAGAGCCAGAGGCCCGCGCCTATCGCCGCCGCCGGGCGCCGGTTGCCATTCTCACCCTTGCGATCATCATCATTGCAGCAGCCTTGGGCGTGATGCCCATTGCCGCGCTGGCGATGCTGGGTGTTGCAGCGGTATTGCTGACCAAATGTATCGACAGCGAAGAGGCATGGGGCGCGATTGATGGTAATGTGCTGGTACTGATTTTCGCGATGCTCGCAGTGGGCAAGGGATTGGAAAATGCAGGCACCGTGCAGCTGATTGTCGATACGCTGCTGCCATTGCTCAACATGCTCTCTCCATTATGGCTGATTATCGTTATCTATTCACTGACATCCATGCTCACCGAAACAGCGACGAATAATGCGGTGGCTGTGATCATGACGCCGCTGGTAATCGGCATTGCCGAACAAACCGGCGTTGATGTTCGCAGCCTATTGGTGGCCGTGATGTTCGGCGCCTCGGCCAGTTTTGCTACGCCGGTGGGATATCAGACGAATACATTGGTCTATACGGCGGGCAATTACCGGTTTTCTGACTTTGTCCGGATTGGCTTGCCGCTCAATATTGGCGTGGGCTTAGCGGCCTGTATGGCGATCTATTATATCTTCTAATCGCACCACGAATTTTAATCCGTGTAACCGGCGAGCTTGCCGTTAATCACATAGTCCAATATCTCGACAATCTGTGCCGGTGTTTCTGCGACAGCTAGGGCAGCGGCGTCCACTTCTTTGAGTGGGTGAACGATATCAGGTCCGTGATTGATGATCAGCGGCTTGCCCAAGGCGGCGGCATAGCCTGCATCAAAAGCGGCATTCCATTGCTTATATTTGTCACCAAAGCGGACAACGACAATGTCCGCCTTTTTTAGCAAAGTGGACGTACGAATGGCATTGACCTGCGCGCCCTTGCGGTCATGCCAGAATTTCTTGTCTTCGCCACCCAATATGGTCACGCCGCAATCATCAGACGCTGGGTGATCGGTCACCGGGCCAGAGAAACGCACAGGAAGGCCTTTTGCAGCAGCGCCTTCGGCAATTTCTGTACGCCAATCGGTGTGAATTTCACCCGACAGATAGACTGACCAAATATCCGGCATCATGTTTTCCTCTATCGCTCTCGCGTGGCGCTAAATTTAATCTCGGGATTGCGCTCTTCCTGATAATTCACGTCCCAGCCTGATTTGGCGAGGAACACCAGATTGTCATCGCGATCCTTGGCGAGGCTGGTCTGGTTGATATTGGCAAAGGCGCCCAGCACATCGTCTTCACCGCTGACCCAGCGGGCGGTCTCGAACGGGGCAGGTTCGAGACCGGCCTCGACCTTATATTCTGCCGATAAGCGGCTGACCAACACTTCGAGCTGCAATTGTCCGACGACGCCGATAATCCAATTGGCACCGATTTCGGGATAGAAGACCTGCACAACGCCTTCTTCCGACAAGTCATCGAGCGCCTTGCGCAATTTCTTGGTCTGTGTCGGGTCTTTCAGGATCACGCGGCGCAATATTTCCGGCGCAAAGTTAGGCAGGCCGATAATTCGCACTTGATTTTTCTCGGATAAAGTATCGCCGACACGCAGTGTCCCGTGATTGGGGATGCCGATAATATCGCCAGGTTCAGCGGTATCGGCAATTTCACGATCCTGTGCGAAAAATAATATCGGCGAGTGGATAGCGATTGGCTTGCCTAGTCCGGAAGGCGTCAGTTTCATGCCGCGTTTGAACTCGCCGGAGCAGAGCCGCATGAACGCGATGCGATCGCGATGCTGTGGATCCATATTCGCTTGAATCTTGAAAATGAAACCGGTGACATCCTTGCTATCGGGTTCAATCGGCGCGGGTTCCGCAGGCTGCGGCCGCGGGCTGGGGGCATAGTCGGCAATGGCATCGATCAGCTCTTCGACGCCAAATTGTTTCAAAGCGGATCCGAAATAAACCGGAGTGAGATCGCCATTTTGATAAGCCTCAAGGTCAAAGCTGCTATAGCCACCTTGCGCCAATTCCGCTTCACTGGTTAGTCGTTCCAATGCTTCATCGCTCAGCACATTCGCGAGCCCTGGATCATTCAATCCATCAAATTGCTGCGATACGCCGTCATATTGTTTGCTGTCACCGTCTGGCTGGTGCAGCTGGTTGCGATAGAGGTCATAAATGCCTTCAAACTGTCCGCCCATGCCGGTTGGCCAGCTCATTGGGCAGACGTCGAGCGCGAGTTTGTCCGCCACTTCGTCGAGCAATTCAAATGGGTCACGGCCCTCGCGGTCGACCTTATTGACAAAAGTAATGATCGGCACGCTGCGCAAGCGGCAAACTTCGAATAATTTCAGCGTCTGGGCTTCAATACCGCTGGCGGCATCAATCACCATGATCGCGCTATCGACAGCGGTCAGGGTGCGATAAGTATCTTCGGAAAAATCCTCATGGCCCGGCGTATCGAGCAGATTGAAGGTGATGCCATTGCGTTCAAAGGTCATCACAGAGCTGGTCACGGAAATTCCGCGCTGTTGCTCGATCTTCATCCAGTCCGACCGCGCCCGCCGGTTGTCACCGCGCGCCTTGACCTCACCGGCGAGATGGATTGCTCCGCCTTTCAGCAGCAGCTTCTCGGTCAGCGTCGTCTTACCCGCATCGGGGTGAGAAATAATCGCAAATGTGCGGCGTGGGTTGGTCATTTTCTGACAGCTTTCAAGTTTGATCTGCGCGAGCGCAATGTTTTGCCACAAGAGTTTCAATGCGGTCCCATATATGTCGGTTGAAATACATATGGCCAGCATCCGGTAGGATTTCCAATGCCCCATATCTGGCCAGTTCTGCTGCTTTCGCGCCGTGGTCAGGTGGCACAAGGGGGTCGAACTCGCCATGAATATAGAGGATGGGTACATCGCATTTGCCCAAATCAGCGGCAAGGCAATCGGCTACTGTCGTCATCGCGTGGATGTGATTTTCGGCGGCCTGATGATTTGACGCCGGGCCGGAATAAAGCGCCCGCGTATAGGCACGCGCGAGATCCTGCTCAATATCCAGTTGGCCATTGAGCAACTGCCAGCTTGCCATCCATCCAGGAAGATCACGGTCGAAATCGCCTTTTGGAAGGTTTTCCATGAGTTTTGGCCAAAGCGCTTCATCGGGTGAAGACAGGCCGAGTTGCTGCTTACCCTTTTCTGACGCCAGCGGACCAGCCGCCAAGGCGATGCAACTCAAGACCCGCCCGGGATGGCGGGTCGAGATTAACTGGGCAATATAGCCACCCATTGAATGGCCGACGAGATGTGCTGTTTCGCAAGCACGGCTGTCGAGTATCGCCAGCACATCGTCTATCAATAGGTCGATAGAATAGGGTTCGTCAAAATGGGTGGATTGACCCGTATCACGATGCCAGAAACGGACAACCTGATACTGGCGTGCAGCGAGCGCTTCGCAAAATGATTGCGGCCAATATTCGGCCGGGGCACCTGCGCCTGCGATGAGGAGAACAAGTGTGTCCCTATCGCCACCGAACGTCTCGTAGTGCAGTTGTGCTCCGCCATTATCGCAGGCTTGGATCATCCCCTCAGTTCCGCTCCCAGCTTCGCCGCACTGCCCACAACCTTGTCCGAAACGGCTTTCAAGTCGTCCTCGGTCAGCGTCGTGTCAACCGGCTGCAGGGTAATCTCCACGGCCAGCGATTTCTTGCCGTCGCCAACGCTTGCGCCTTCGAATAGGTCGAACAACCGCGCACCGGTGATCAGTTTCTTGTCCGCACCTTTAACCGCCCGCACCAGATCGGCCGCTGGCAAGTCCGCGTCAACGATGAACGCAAAGTCCCGTGTGACGGCTTGCAATGTCGGTGGCGCAAAGGCCTCGCGCATATGGCCTTTGGCTTTTTTCATCGGAATGGCGTCGAGGAAAATCTCTGCGCCAACGGCGGAGCCTTTCAGGCCGAGAGCCTTGGTCACCGACGGATGCAGCGCCCCATAAGCGGCTAGAATTTTCTTGGGCCCAAGCCGCAATGTGCCAGACTGGCCGGGATGATAATGATCCCCCGCTTCCGCGAAATCCATCAATTTATCAACCGGCGCGCCGGCCGCTTCCAATATGGCAAGCACTTCAGCCTTGGCATCATAGGCGTCATATTTGGTTGCAGACCCAGCCTGCCAGCTGCGCATGCGATTTTCGCCCGACAGCACAAGGCCGATGGTTGGATGCTCCGTGGTTTCCAGATAGCGGCGGCCGACTTCAAACAGGCGAATGGACGATGCGCCGCGATCGGCATTGCGCTGCGCTGCGGCAATCAAACCGGGCAGCAGCGATGGCCGCATGACTTTCAGGTCTTCGCTAATCGGATTGGCCAGCGACCAGTTGCCACCGCCAAAGGGCGCGGCTTCCTTGTCGGAGATAAAGCTCCAGGTCACGGTCTCGTTCAGACCGCGCGCAGCAGCCGCCCGGCGCGCTTTGCGCTCGGCCAGCTGTTCAGGTGAAGCGGTTGGCTTGGCCACCCCGGCTTTGCGCGGTAACGGCGTGGATGGAACGCTGTCGAGCCCTTCGATCCGGACCACTTCCTCGACCAGATCCTGCCAGCCTTCGACGTCACGACGCCATGTCGGAACGGTAACTTGCCAATTACCATCGACCGAGAAACCAAGGGCTTCCAGAATCGATTTCTGTTTATCCGGCACAACGTCAATACCGCCGAGAGCCGTACATTGCTTGGGATCATAGCTGATCGTGTGTTGTTCGGTTGGCGGTGTTCCGGCACGGGTGACATCGCTAGCGGTTCCGCCGCACAGGTCGAGCACCAGAGCCGTTGCGATATCAATGCCATCATCCAAAAATGCCGGATCGACGCCGCGCTCAAATCTTTGGCGGGCGTCGCTGGTGAGCATCAGTTTCTGACCGGTTTTTGCAATGGAAGCGGGATCGAAATAGGCGCATTCAATCAAGACTTCGGTGGTTGCTTCTTCTGATCCGGTTTCCGCGCCGCCCATGATGCCGCCAATATCGTGTGCGCCATTATCATCGGCGATCACCGTCATGCTCTCGTCGAGCGTATACTCTTTGTCATTGAGCGCGGTGAGTTTTTCACCCGCTGTGGCTTTGCGCGCAACCAGACCGCCGTTGAGTTTCGCCACATCATAAACGTGCAACGGCCGCCCGTGGTCGAGCATCACGTAATTGGTGATATCCACCAGCGCGTTAATCGGTTTCTGGCCAGCTGATTTAAGGCGCGCCTGCATCCAGTCCGGTGATGTGCCATTGGACAGGCCGCTTATTGTACAGCCGTAAAAAGCAGGACAGCCTTCGCTATCATCGGTCCGCACATCGGGGCCTGCGCCGCTGCGCGCGATCGGATCTATGGTCAGCGCTTTGAGTGTACCGATGCCGGTGGCCGCGAGATCGCGAGCAATGCCGCGCACGCCCATGCAATCCTGACGATTGGGCGTTATCGCAACATCCATGACCGGATCATCGAGCTGCGCATAATCGGCGTAGCTGGTACCAACCGATGCTGCAGCGTCAGCCGGCAATTCGATGATACCATCATGATCCTCGCCAAGCTCCAGTTCGCGTGCACTGCACATCATGCCGAAACTCTCGACATCACGAATTTTCGCAGGCTTCAATGTGAAATCGCTGCCGGGAATATAGGTGCCGGGAGGGCCGAAGACGCCGACCATATCCTTGCGCGCATTGGGCGCACCGCACACGACTTGCCATGGCTCGCTTGAACCATCGTCAACCTTCAACAATTGTAGCTTGTCCGCATTGGGATGGGGTCCGGCCTCGATGACCTTGGCCACACGAAAGGGTTTTAGAGCATCGGCAGGATTTTCCAGTCCCTCGAGCTCCAAACCAATATCGGTCAGCTTTTCGGTAATTTCGGTAAGACTTGCATCCGTATCGAGATGGGCTTTGAGCCAGCTTAGTGAGAATTTCATGCGCCAACTCCTCCGCTCAATGTGGGTACGTCGAGCGCGCCAAAGCCGTAATGCTCGGTCCAGCGCAAGTCGCCGTCAAAGAAAGCGCGCAGATCATCCATGCCATATTTGAGCATCGCCAGCCGGTCGATACCGCAGCCAAAGGCAAAGCCTTGCCAGACATCGGGATCGAGCCCGCAATTGCGGATGACATTGGGGTGCACCATGCCGGAGCCGAGAATTTCCATCCAACCGCCATTATCGCCGCGCGGATCACCGCCAATGATGCGGCGGCCTTTTTCAACGGTAAAGCCCAAGTCGACCTCAGCGGAAGGTTCGGTAAACGGGAAATAACTCGGGCGCAGACGCAATGTGATGTCATCACGCTCAAAAAACGCACGGACAAAGGTTTCAAGCGTCCATTTGAGATGCCCCATATGAATGCCCTTGTCGATCACCAGGCCTTCGACCTGGTGGAACATCGGGGTGTGGGTCGCGTCGCTGTCGCTGCGATAGGTGCGGCCCGGCGCGATAATATGGATCGGCTCGCCAGCGCCATCTGTCTGTTTCGCAACATCCATCATCGTGCGGATTTGCACCGGTGATGTATGGGTGCGCAGTAATTTGGGCATGCCGCCTTCGTCGGTCTGCGGAAAATAGAAAGTATCGTGCATCGCGCGCGCCGGATGGGTTTCCGGGATATTGAGCGCGGTGAAATTGTGCCAGTCATCTTCGATTTCGGGCCCGGTCGCGACCGAAAAGCCAAGGTCGGCAAATATTTCCGCAAGCTCGTCCATCACTTGCGAAACTGGATGGATGCTGCCCTTTGGCACACTGGGCGGCGGCAAAGTCATGTCGAGTTTTTCGGTGGCAAGGCGCGCGTTCAGAACATCGCTTTCCATGGCTTCTTTGCGCGCAGCAATCGCGTCCGCCACGGCTTGGCGGGCACCGTTGATTTTCGGTCCCTCTGTCTGGCGTTCTTCGGGTGTCATTTTGCCGAGCGTTTTGAGCAGCAATGAAATCTCGCCCTTCTTGCCAAGCGCGGCCACGCGAATAGCTTCCAAAACGTCGCCATCAGCGGCCGCCTCTATCTGTCCGAGATATTTCTCTTTAATTGCTTCGCTGTCACTCATGACTTTACCCTATTTTGCCTGCTGACCGTCTAAAGCAGGCTGCGGTGAAAAACCCAATAAAAAAGCGCCGCGAGATTGCTCTCCGGCGCTTCTTTGAAATTATGGAAACACTTAAGCTTTCGCTAGAGCATCCTGCGCCTGTTTGATGATGCCGCTAAACATAGCAGGTTCATTCATCGCCAGATCAGCCATGACTTTACGATCCAGTTCAATACCGGCAAGCTTGGTGCCGTGAATGAATGTGCCGTAGGTCATGCCTTCTGCGCGAACCGCAGCGTTAATACGCTGGATCCAGATTGCGCGGAAAGCGCGCTTCTTAACTTTACGATCGCGATATGCATATTGACCGGCTTTTTCGACAGCCTGCCGCGCGACGCGGATGGTATTTTTGCGACGGCCGTAATAGCCCTTCGCCTGTACCAATAATCTTTTATGTTTTGTACGAGTGGTCGTACCCCGTTTTACACGTGCCATTATCTATATCCTTGAATTTTGTGAAGCTATGGGAGCGAGCTATTAAAGCCCGTATGGTGCCCATTTCTTGATTGTTTTCGCATCTGCGTCAGCACAGTTTTTGGTGCCGCGGTTTTGCCGGATATATTTGCTGTTATGGCTCATCAAACGGTGGCGTTTGCCAGCTACGCCGTGCGTAACCTTGCCGGTTGCGGTGATTTTGAAGCGTTTCTTCACACCACTTTTGGTCTTCAACTTGGGCATTTTGGTCTCCTCTAGAAGTTACCGTTACGGACACATGTGGCAGCCCAACACTGGCCAGTGCGTCACATCGGAAGGGCGGCAATAGCGGGATTCGCCTGAAATGCAAGATATATTGCACAATCAGCGGCGCTTTTTGGCGTTTCGAACTATGCGGCGTTGCTATTGTCCGAACCATTAGGGTCGATCGGTCTGTCCATCGCTTGCAGCGGCCGACCCAAGGCTTTGGTCCGTTCCATCGCGCCAATGCCGAAAATCGGGTGCGGCTGGGCCATATATTGCCGCGGCGTCAGCCCCATGAACCGTTTAAAGTCGCGATTAAAATGGGCCTGATCGTAATAGTTGAGATCCACACACTCGCTCCAATTTTGCGAAGGGTTCATCAAGGCTTGCCCCAAGGTCCGGACAAACCGTTGTCGCCGCAGGAGCAATTTAGGCAGGAAACCAAAAACGCGATTCGAAAAGCGGCTCAATTGCTTCGTATCCATCTGCAAGCGTTCACTCAGCGCGCCAACACTGTCTATATTCGGATCGGTGAGCGCCAAATGAGCATCTTCAATCCGGTCATCTTCCGCGTCCGCCGGGGGGAGAGCATCCAGAAGCATATGATTGAACGTGTCGATCATTTCCGCTTCGGTATCCAGATGCTGGATTGCGGTCCATATCTCCGAAAAAAGATCAAATTTGTGAGCGGCTTCCACATCAATCACTTTATTGGCCCAACGCGAGGCAGGCTGCCCGACAAATTTGTGCCAACCTAGCGGTAGCAGGCCAAAAGCAGCGATTTTTGCGGATTTGCTGGCAATAGGTGCTGCCAAACTGGTCGGTCCGGTCATCGCCGCCAGCGGTGAATCTTGGGTTTTATGCTCTGGAACCGTCATTTTGACGCTGCCGCGGTAGATGTAACGGATGCTGGCCCATTGCGGGAGCAAGAAGTCGGATATTTCCGATCCATCCGTGCTCTCAATATCGGTAAAATAATAGGTTGTCAGATAGCGTTGCAGAGGGGGTGGCGGCAGGACGAACCGCGTTTTACTGACTGGCTCTAATGATTGCATGCAATAGCCTCTAGCACATCATCAATGCGCGCTTGGTCGCCGATCGCTAAAACATGACCATCCGATTCGGCATGCAGCGGCTCACCGTTCCAGTCGCACATCATTCCACCGGCGCCATCGACAATCGGGGCAAGTGCGGCATAATCGTGCAGCATCAGGCCCGCTTCGCAAACGACATCGACATGGCCGCTCGCGAGCAAGCCGTAATTATAGCAATCGCCGCCATAGATAATCTTGCGCGGCGCGACTTTGCTAGCAAGGCCCATGAAATGCTCTGCATCATGATCGTCAAATTGATGTGGGGTCGTGGTGGCGAGCACCGCGTCTTTCAATTCGCGGCAGCGCGCGGATTTTGCATTGGCGCCATTAAAGGTAGTCGGTCTTCCAACCACACCGACCCAGCGTTCGCGCGCAATCGGCTGGTCAATAATGCCCATGACCGGCCAGCCATCTTGCATCAGGGCTATGAGCGTCCCGAAAATCGGCCGACCGGCGATAAAACTCGTCGTGCCGTCAATCGGATCGAGCACCCACTGGCGGGCAGCGCCTTCGTTGATCGTGCCATATTCTTCGCCAATGATGCCGTCTTCCGGGCATTCCGTTTCGATAATCTTGCGCATCGCGGCTTCTGCGGCACGGTCTGCTTCGGTCACAGGCGTAGAATCGCTTTTTGATTCCTGATCAAATTTCGCACGGAAAAGCGGACGGATGGCTTCTCCGGCGGCTTCAGCAAGTTTTTCAGCGAGTGCGATATCTTTGGGGGTCATATGCCCCTAATTGACAGCAAAATGATCCTTTGACCAGTGCCGGTCTGCGGAAAATACGAAGCGAATCAGGTCCCCTCTGGTTCGGCAGGTCGCCAAGCCCAGAGATAAAGGATCAATCCGGTGATGATAAACATCGCACAGCCGGACAGAACCCAGGCATTGGAATACCAATATTCACCCCAGGAGAACTCGCCGGCCATGATCTTTTTCCAGCCGTTGAAATGTTGCGTTGCCGCAACCACGAGTCCCAATGCTGCGAGCACCGAGGATATCCAGCGGTTCAACCAATATTGCGGGTTGGCCAAAAGGAGCAGCCCGAGGGCACCGATCACGGTGCGTTGGGCCCGGCAATAGGGGCAGATGTAAACCCAGCCCGCAAATTCGGTGACCCAAGCGAAAACCGAAATAAATATGGCGAGTATCGCGATATGAACGCGATATTTCATCAAGACTTCTAAACTCGGCAATGCAGCCCTCCAATTCTAGAAAATCCCAGTTATCCTAGTCCCACAGGCTCGAAACACTCGTTTCGTCAGCAATCCGTTTAATCGCTTCGCCCAATAACGGGGCTATGGTCAAATGCCGGATCTTGTCCGAATCTTTGACCGCTTCGGTTGCGCCAATAGAATCGGTAATCACTAGTTCCTTAAGCCCGCTATCATTAATCCGCGCAACCGCGCCACCCGATAACACGCCGTGTGAAATATAAGCGACCACGTCGGTAGCACCTTTTGCCTTCAACGCATCCGCTGCATTGCATAGGGTTCCGCCGCTATCGACGATGTCATCAATCAAGATACAAAAACGCCCGGATACATCACCGATGATATTCATTACTTCGGATTCTCCGGCACGTTCACGGCGTTTGTCAACGATGGCGAGAGGTGCGTTGTCCAGCCGTTTCGCAAGAGCCCGAGCCCGTACCACGCCGCCAACATCGGGCGAGATAACCATCAATTCGTGCCCAGCAAAACGGGCCTGGATATCGGCCGACATAACCGGCGCGCCATAGAGGTTGTCAGTCGGAATATCGAAAAAGCCCTGAATCTGACCCGCGTGCAGATCGACCGATAGCACCCGGTCGGCGCCTGCTTCGGTAATCAGGTTTGCAACCAACTTGGCCGAAATCGGCGTTCTTGGACCCGGCTTCCGGTCTTGCCGTGCATAACCGAAATAGGGGATGACGGCTGTGATGCGTTTGGCCGAAGCGCGGCGCAGGGCGTCGATGCCGATCAGCAATTCCATCAAATTGTCATTGGCGGGAAAACTCGTAGATTGCATGATGAACACATCTTCACCGCGGACATTTTCATGGATTTCGACGAAAATTTCGTCATCGGCAAAGCGTTTTACGCTGGCATCCGTCAGCTTGATATCCAGATAATCGGCTACGGACTGAGCAAGCGACAAATTGCTGTTGCCGGACATGAGTTTCATTGCGTGGCTTCCCCCGAGAGCAGGCCAGCCATTGCATCAGAATCGCAGGCCCTGTGTGAATGATTCGCGACCCTGTTAGACAGGTGAAAGGCAAATCAAAAGCGCCTTTTGGTCAAATCCAGCCCAATTGTTTCAGCTTTGTGACATTTGCTCGGGAAACCGGGACTTCCAGACCGCCGGATAGCGCAAGGCGCAAGTTCCGTCCGTCGCGTTTTGGCGCCAATATGGCATCGCGCGCGACCCACCAGCTACGATGAACCTGCATCCCCTCCAGCGGCTCCATTTCCGTGATTGCATCGCTGAGCCGCAGCAGCAGCATTTCGGTGCGTTCAGTACTGTGGACACGGACATAGTGATCTTCGACACCCAGTGCGATGATCGGGTTCAAAAAGCCCGGTGCCAAACGTTCGTGTAATTTGGTCAGGACAGGTTTTGTGTCGTCGTTTAACCGGTTTGCTTCTGTGATGTCGCTATCGGCAGAGGTTGCTTGCTCTTGCGCCTTTTCATCCGTCCCGAACAACAGGCGCATGAACAAGAAGATACCAAAGCCGATCGCTGCGCATTGCACATACAGCAGCAGGAATTGGTTGCCGAAAAAGAGTGGATCAAATCGCATGCCCGAAATGGCAAATCCGATCAGGAAAGTCAGTGGCAGGGCCGCGACAGCCGTGGACAGCAACTCTGCTACCCATATAGAGATTCCCGTGCTTTCTCTCAGCCATCCAGCGCTAATCGAAACCGGCCGGAAAATCGCATAGCCAATGATGATAAAGCCGACCCAATAGGCAAGGCGCAACGCGACCGGCATCGCATAGGTGCCAAACGGACCAAGAAAACCGAAGACCAGCCCGATCACTGAGATGACCAGCAGCTCAATAGAAATCTGTCTAAAGGACCGCTGCCTGATATTCTTATCCCCGATATCCTTGTCCATACTCATCCTCGATACGCTTTCCCGGATGCCCAATCACGCTTCGTGAATGGGCATATCGTTAGTTTTTAGCGCCTTTCACGAATAAGGGACGACCAGCCACGTAAGCAAGCTGGAAATAATTTTTTGCTCGGCCAATTCCATGCTCATCAACGTAACCGAATGAAGGGCAACGCATGACGCAACCAGAAAAAGCACTTAATCCCAAGCCATTGAAACAAGGCGGCTTGTCAGCGCAGAATATCGTTCTGATGGTTGGTGCGACCATATTAGCTACCCTGATTTTGATGGCATTATCGTCCCTATCCGGTGGTTTCGCATCAGGTTCAGATGAGGCGGTCACAAACAGTCGACCACTGAGCCTGCCTGTCATGATCCATCTTTCGACGGTCATTCCCGCCATTCCGCTTGGCGCATTTGTACTGTGGCGCAAAAAGGGTGATACGCTTCACAAACATATGGGACGGATTTGGGCAATCTTGATGCTGACGACCGCCGTTACGAGCTTTTGGATTGGTCGTCCCGGTGAAGGCCTTGGCGGAACCGGCCTCAGTTTCATTCATATCTTTTCTGTCGTGACGCTTTTGTCTATTCCCTACGGAATCTGGCAAATTCGGCGCGGGAATGTGAAAGCGCATTATCATGCCATGCAAGGGCCCTATATCGGCCTTCTCATTGCAGGATTATTTGCGTTCATTCCTGGCCGGATCATGGGATCGCTAGTTTTCGGGTAAATCATTTAAAACAATTCATTTGCTCCGCGCAGCGCTGGTTTCTATCAGGGCGGGATGACAGCACAGCTTACCATTACCCTTGCCCAAATGACTCAGGCCGTTGGTGATTTGCGCGGCAATGCCGACGCAATGATCGCGGTCTATCAGTCGAAGCCTGATAGCGACCTGATAGTGTTTCCGGAGCTTCAACTCATCGGCTATCCGCCGGAGGATCTCGTGCTGAAACCAGCGGTAGTCGAACGCGCGGAAACCGAATTGCAACGACTGGCAGATGCCACGACCGATAGCGGCCCCGCGATGCTGGTAGGGTCTATTTTTCGCGAGGATGGCAAGCTTTATAATGGTATCGCACTGCTCGAAAGCGGCCAGATCAAAGATGTGCGGTATAAGGTTGAGCTACCCAACTACGGCACATTTGATGAAAAACGTCTATTCGCTTCTGGCCCCCTACCCGAGCCCATCACCTTTCGCGGCTGCAAAATTGGTTTGCCGATTTGCGAAGACGTCTGGTTCCCGACAGTCTGCGAACACCTGAAAGAACAGGGCGCGGAAATGCTGATCGCGGTCAATGGCAGCCCATATGAAATCGAAAAGGACGATCGTCGGCTGGGACAAGTGGCGACACAGCGGGTGCGGGAAACCGGCTTGCCGCTGCTTTTCCTCAACCGCATTGGCGGCCAGGATGAAGTGGTATTTGATGGCGCCAGCTTCGTCCTCAACGGCGACACCAACGTGATGCATCAGTTGCCCGACTGGGATGAAGCAATTGTCGACACCCATTGGTCCAAAGGTACGGGCGGCTGGACTTGCGCGCCGGGCGAAATCCACAAGCTCGATGATCATCCCGCCGATATTTACAACGCGATGATAGTTGGCTTACGCGACTATGTGAATGCCAATGGCTTTCCTGGCGTCATACTCGGTTTGTCAGGAGGCATCGACAGTGCGCTCTCTGCGGCAGTGGCGGTTGACGCTCTGGGTGCGGACCGGGTGTGGTGTGTGATGATGCCGTCTCGCTTCACCAGTCAGGAAAGCCTCGATGACGCAGCAGGCTGCGCCGAAATGCTCGGGACGAAGCTCGATAATATTTCCATTGTACCAGCAATACAAGGTTTTGACGCGATGCTCGAAGGCAGTTTCGCCGACAAAGAGGTCGATATTACCGAAGAGAATATCCAGTCGCGCATCCGCGGCGTGACCCTGATGGCAATGTCGAACAAGTTTGGTCATATGCTGCTGACCACCGGTAACAAGAGCGAGATGAGTGTCGGCTATGCAACCATATATGGCGATATGGCTGGCGGTTATTCCGTGCTTAAAGATGCCTATAAGCTAACGTGTTTCAAGCTGTCGGAGTGGCGCAATCGCAACAAGCCATCACTGGGCATGGGGCCCGATGGACCTGTAATGCCCGATACGGTCATCACAAAGCCGCCGACCGCAGAATTGCGCGAAGACCAGAAGGACAGCGACAGCTTGCCCGACTATGAAATTCTCGATCCCCTGCTCCATGGCTTGGTAGAGGAAGAGTTATCGGTGGCCGATCTGGTCGAGCGCGGTTTTGATAGAGAAACAGTGATACGGATCGAGAAATTGCTCTATATAGCCGAATATAAACGGCGGCAGGCACCTCCCGGGGTGAAGCTGGGCACTAGAAATTTTGGCCGAGACCGGCGATATCCCATTACCAATGCATTTAGGACGATATGACCATAAAAACCCGCTTCGCGCCCTCTCCAACGGGCCATCTTCATGTCGGCAATATCCGTACCGCGCTCCATAACTGGATGTTCGCCAAGAAAAACGGCGGCGAATTTCTGCTGCGGCTGGACGACACCGACAAGGAGCGCTCCAAGGAGGAATATGTCACCGCTATTCGGGCCGATCTGGCATGGCTCGGCATTAATCCCGATAGTGAAGAGCGGCAGTCGGCGCGTTTTGATCGCTATGAAGAGCGGTTTGAGGAACTAAAGGCGTCAGGCCGGGTTTATCCTGCCTATGAAACCGCGCAAGAGCTCGATCTGAAGCGTAAGGTGCAGCTTGGTCGCGGCAAACCGCCGACCTATGATCGCGGCGCACTGGATTTGACCGAAGCAGAGATTGCCGCATTTGAAGCGGAAGGCCGCAAGGCACATTGGCGCTTCAAGCTGGATCATGACACACCGATTGAGTGGACGGATCTGATCCGTGGCGACCAGAATTTTGACCCGGCCTTGCTTTCCGACCCGGTCATTCGGCGGGAAGATGGCAGCTGGCTGTATATGTTGCCCTCGACGATTGATGATATGGATATGGGCATCACGCACGTCGTGCGCGGCGAGGATCATGTTGCAAACACCGCTGTCCAGATTCAGATGTTTCAGGCTTTTGGCGCGACCACGCCCGAATTTGCCCATGAAGCCTTGTTGGTCGGTACCGAGGGTAAGCTGTCCAAGCGTCTTGGCTCTCTAGGCGTGGGTGGTTTTCGCGAGCGAAATATCGAACCGCAATCCATTGTAGCGCTGCTCGCACGTATCGGTACCAGCGATCCGGTGGAGCCGATTGCTGACGTTATGACGCTAGTAGAAGGGTTTGATTTTTCACGCTTTGGCCGCGCACCGGCGCGTTTCGACGATGAAGAGCTGGCACAGCTGAATCAGAAGATCGTGCATCTGTTGGACTATGCCGAAGTAGAGGATCGCCTGCCAAGCGCGATGTCCGTCGAGGCATGGGGCGTCATTCGCCCCAACCTGCATGATATGGGCGAGGTAGAGCGCTGGTGGCAGGTGGTAACGGGGCCTGTGGCCGCTGCCGATCTGGCTGCCGAAGATGCCGATTTTCTTGAACAAGCACGTATGGCACTGGAAAGCATGCCATGGTCGGACACGATCTGGAAAGACTGGACAGGCGCGCTCAAGGAAAGCACGGGCCGTAAAGGCAAGCCCTTGTTCATGCCGTTGCGCCAGGCCCTGACTGGCCTTGAGCATGGTCCGGACATGGGTGCTTTACTGCCTCTTATCGGCCGGGAATCTGCTCTCGAACGTCTGACAAACGCCTCTTCATAAGCCGTTTCTTTGTGCCGGATAGCATGTCCGAAATCTCATACCCTTGATTTATATATGTAATAGTATATCATCACATATGACGGTGCAGACATATAGCGCCACATAATGGGGCAACTGCACTGTCATCCGAGGAGACGGATGAAAGGACAGACTTATGAGCTTCACTTCAACTTACGCACAGAAACCGCCCAATTATAAAGGCATCGGTATGGCTGTGGGGATCCACGCATTGGCTATTGCTGGTATAATGGCGATGCCAGGGATTGAATTGCCGGGCAAACTGCCGACGATCATGGAAACTTACGACGTAATCGTGAAACCGGAACCGGTGGAAACCATCCCAGAGCCGAAACAGGTGGAGGTAGAAACGCCCACAAAAGCCCAAGATGCGGTGAAAGTAACACCCATTGTCAATCGACCGATATTTAATGATGCGCCGGTACATACATTTGCTGATGTGGATAACGGCATTGATTTTGGTGGCCTAGGGGATCGAATAGAGGTTCCTGTGGCGCCTGTAGAAGCCATTCCAGACCCGGTCATTGCAGGCGCAAAGCTCAATACCCGCTTTAGCAAACAGTTTCAGCCGCCCTATCCCTCTGGTTTGCTGCGCATGGGCGAAGAGGGCATGGTCACCGTTCGCGTTCTGGTGGGAACAGACGGTCGCGCCAAGCAGATTGAGCTGATTGACAGCCCGCATGACGGTTTCTGGACCGCAACCGAGCGGCACGCGCTAAAGAAATGGCGGTTTGAACCCGCCACGAAAGATGGCGCACCTTTTGAAAGCTGGATGACCCTAAAAGTCCGCTTTCAGATTAATAGCTGAACCTGAAAGCGCAAAGACCAGTCCCGCCACAAGCATATTCTGCAGCATCGGGGCTGGTCATCGCAGGCTTTACTTCCTATTTAGCGATAATGAAAATGCTGAAAGATGTTTCCGTCGGCGGCGGTCTAAAAGACTTGTTCACCCTATTGCGCCGCAATCCCAAAGAGCAGGCTTTGCCGATTTTATTGGCTTTATGCTGTTCCGGTTTCACCTTCTTTCTCTTCATCATCGACCCGAAGGTCAATACCGATGTCTATGTCCCGCAAGAGGTTATCTACGTCGAAAACTGGTCACTGGAGCGTACAGACGAAGAGATAATGAAAGACCGTTGGGCGGTGCAATGCCTTAAAGACAAGCGCGATAGCAAACGACGCGAAGCGATGAAATCATTGGGCCGGATGTCCGGCATGGACGTTGACGAGATTGAGCGCCAAGCCGCGGCAGACCGGCTCGCACGCGGTGAAGTAGAGGTGGAACGTCCCGCCAACGTCACATGCTAGTCAGTAACGACGCACGCTTCATGGCGGTGGCCATCGCATTGTCGGCCCGCGGCCACGGCCGGACGGGCGATAATCCCAATGTCGGCTGTATCATCGTCAAAAACGGTATTATTGTTGGCCGTGGTTGGACACAGGCTGGGGGCAGACCCCATGCCGAAGCCATGGCCTTGGCACAAGCGGGCAAGGCCGCAACTGGCGCTGACATCTATTGTACGATGGAACCGTGCGCACATAAGAGCAAACGTGGACCCACTTGTGCTGATCTGGTCAAAGAAGCAGCCCCTGCGCGCGTGATCGTCGCGACTCTGGATATTGACGAGCGCACCCGACGGCAAGGCATTGATCGGCTCGGCAAAGCCGGAATTTCTGTGTCAGTCGGTGTGTTGGAACAGCAAGCGCATCGCGCGATGGCCGGTTTTTTCACGCGCATGGAAAAAGGCCGCCCGCATGTCACGCTCAAACTCGCCCTATCGCTGGATGGCTGTATCGCCATGGCAGACGGCACCAGCCAATGGATCACCGGCGAACGCGCGCGCGCGCATGCTCATCTTGAACGGGCGCGCTGTGATGCGATTCTGGTTGGCGCCGGAACGGTTGCAGCAGATAATCCGGGCCTTGATGTGCGGTTGCCCGGTTTAGAGGACCGTTCACCGAAACCGGTGGTTCTCGGCAAGGCCGAGGTTAGCGACCATTGGGCCACAATTTCCGAACCACAGGGCATTGCCGGACTAGACCAAACCAACTGGTTGCTGGCCGAAGGGGGCGCGGCAACAGCAGCGTCGTTTTTGAAGGCAGATTTGGTCGACCGGCTAATGCTCTATCGCGCGCCCATCATCATTGGCGGCGGCTTACAAGGCATTGCTGATATTGGCCTTGGCAGTCTTGACGTCGCTCATGGCCAGTGGGTGCGGTTGGACCGCCGCAATCTAGGTCAGGATATGCTTGAGATATACGAACGCGCCGCCTAAGTTCCTCGGCCTAGGTGTTTCACCCAAATTTCAAAAAGGCTTCCCATGTTTACAGGCATAGTTTCCGATATCGGTACGATTACAAAGGTGGAAGAGCGCGGTGACCTGCGGCTCGTCATCTCCTGTCACTATGACATGAGTGGTGTTGATATCGGAGCGTCCATCGCTTGTTCCGGCGCTTGTTTGACGGTTGTCGACAAAGGATCAGACTGGTTTGCGATCGATATTTCTGCGGAGAGCATTTCCAAAACCGCAAAATCTATGTGGATGGAAGGCCAGAAGTTGAATCTCGAACGCGCGCTAAAAGTTGGTGATGAGCTAGGCGGTCATATTGTAACGGGTCATGTTGATGCTGTGGGTGACGTCATATCGATAGAGAGCGAAGGCGACTCGCATCCTGTTCGAATTCGAGCCCCCAAGGAAATCGCGCCCTATCTGGCTCCCAAAGGCTCGATCACAGTCGACGGCATATCGTTGACCGTCAACACGGTCGATGATCAAGCCGATGGCAGCACGATTTTCGGCCTGAACATTATTCCGCACACAGCCAGCGTCACAACCTTTGCCGACCTGAAAGCCGGTGATCAGGTCAATCTGGAGATTGATATATTGGCGCGCTATCTGTTCCGAATGGAAAAATTGCGCGCCGTGACAGGCTAAGCCTGTCTTAAAATGGCAACCATCTCTGTTTTTTGCTGAACTTCATATAGCCCACATTTGCGCCTAGGCGCAGGCCTGCACCCAGTCGAACCGGGATCAGCACTTTGTCGCCGCTGCGCAAATAACTCACATGAAAGCCGCCAATAAAATAGGCTGCGCCCTCCCCCGCAGGAAAGCGCTGGTAAAGATCTTCTGTATCGTAAAGATTATAAACGAGGACAAAGCTGTTCGCCGCATTGCCGCCGACATCAAACCCGATGGATGGCCCGGTCCAATAGACCGGCTTCTCGCCCTCAATCTTGTGGTGCAACTTGCCCGACCCGTAGCGCAGACCGACAACAAACGCACCGGACGCCTCACGCCCTGCAATATAAGCATTAGGGCGACCCTGTTTCTTCAAAATATCTTCGATGACGCCAGCAAGACCCTTGGCGCCTTTGCCAAACACGCCTTCTGCCGCGCCGATTAAATCGTCGTCCTGATAGGTGGTCGCTGCGTCAACATTGGCAATCGCATCGTTATTTTGACCAGAGCCATTTTGACTATAGCCATTCTGATCATAGCTATTCTCATCGACGGCATCATCATAGCTTGTGCCATTGTCCACCTGTCCGGGCTGGACGAGATCGCTGTTTATGTCGCTGCTCACCGATGTATCTCGCTCGGGAACCGGCGCTTCAAAATTTCCATCATAGTCGGGATTGTCAAGATCGGCATCAATCGCATCATTGGGGTCAATCGTCTGGACCTGCGCAAAAGCAGGGGACAGTGTCGGCGAACAGGCCAACGCAGCAACAGCGAATAGGCCAAGCAACCTCGTACCGAGAGTCTCACGGGTAAATTTTTTCACAGACATTTCCTTTGGACACGACTTAAACATGGGTAAACTCCTTCCCATACCAGCCGCCTTCGACTTTGGCGCATCGCGATGACTACGCAATGAACGGACGACGACCCGAGTCGGTTTTGCGACCTGTTGAGTAAAATCGCGAGTTTTGAGAGCAAAGTGAGGCCCATCTGCGTCAAAAAACTCATTTTGCAGAGTTTTTTGACGCAAGCCGTATAATAGCGTGCCGCATCACGCACTTTACCCATTGCAGCCAGTGCGATGCCCCGTTATAGCGCTGAACCTTGGCCAAGCCAGTCATGAGGACACGTGGGTGAGCGGCTGAAACCACCTCCCTGCTAAGGAGGCAAGGGCCTCACGGTCCTTCGAGGGTTCGAATCCCTCCGTGTCCTCCATTTTTCTTGTTTTCATTGTATAAATCATGAAAACAGTGGCAAATTCCCATAATGGTTACCAAAAAGAGATTTTGCTGCCCAATGCATTGCAACGCGGCATTGTTCATTCATCCATGCTCATTAGCTGTGACGGGAACGGAGCCTGAAAATATTCTGCTTCATCCCCTACCAGCCAGCGGCCATAGTCATTGGGCTGCAAAATGACCGGCATTGCTTCAAGTAGAAATGAGGCTTTCTATTATGGCTCAATCCATCCTGTAACATACATTTGCCCAGAAATCCTCTGCGCCGCCAGGCCCGCATTGCTATAGTAGAAAGTCTGATAATAGATAAACGGCACGGTTGCTTCGCTATTGTAAAATGTCTCAGTTGTTGCAGTTGCCTTAGTGTATGAAAACGTTCGGATCACATGAGCCGAACCGTCGGGATCAAAATATTCAGTATAATACCCTTTGCTGGACGTTGATAGGGATCCACTGCTATCCACTATCGTGGCCGTGGCTAATGGGGAAATGTAACCCGCAAAATTCAGAAGATCGCCGGGAACAGACCTCTCACCGGTTTTGTAAGTCGCAGGCTCTTGAATAGGGATCATTTTTGATCGAACAGCTCTTCCATCATCGTAGATATTCCTGACTTCTGTAGAATCGAAATAGAAGCTTCCGAGATAAACATAATGTTTATATCCAGGAGGGGCGGGTAATATAAATCCACCAGAAGTTATCCCAGCCATGCTCTCCAATGTTATTGAATCAGTATCATTGCCGGTCACAGTTGTTACGCGCCCAGAGAACTGAAGGCCTTCGCTGATAACGAGACAATCAGTCCCAGCAAGGTTATTGGCCGACGTCCACGAATACGAAATAGTCGTTTCAAGGTCGTGTATGCCTTCTCCTGCTGCAATCAAACCCGCTGTTGATCCGACAGGTGACGCTAGCCGCAAAAACGGCATCGTAACGAGTGTAGCTTCTGATGCGCCATCATTAGCAACTGCAAAACAAGCTACCCAATTTTCACTCTTAACAACCGATAGTACCGGACAGTCCACCGAACTATAGTGAATTCGGTTATTTGCAGGCATCGGAAAAACCGGGGCCTGTCCCTTGCTGTAATGGCCACGGAAGCGGAAGCCGCCCATGTGAGCAAATCTTCGGTAGACCGCCACAGCTGTCGCTGAACTATACGTAATCGCATCACGAGGGCCTTGTGCTACCATCAACGATTCGGAAGAGCATTCCATAGGTATTGCGGCTCCAGGCTTGGCACTCAAAAGCAGCTTTTGTTCTTTAAAGAAAGCTGCTGAAGATACCGTGGAAATCGCCGCCTTCAAAAACTCACGTCTGTAACTATAATCATCACTCATCGAGATATTGGACCTGACTAAACTGAATATCGAACATATCCGGCCATTTTCTGTTTGGCAATATCGAGCACCGCGAGATCAGCCCTTTAGCCGCAATCATATTACATATCTTTCGCATCTCTTGATACCATTCAAAAAAGCGATGATTATTCCGCTCTTCAATTAACCATGCCTGACTACCAACGGAACGCTATGCTCGTTTGGATATCACTCAACTACTGGAAACCTTATAGAATAGATTTATGGAACGGCCACGATGCCTGCGTAAACTTGCAACCAAATATATCGCCAGCATTTAAAATATAGTCGGTTTCTAACAACCTCAGATATCACGTAGAGCATCTTGAAAAATTCTTTTCTAGATGAAAATGAAGCGAGGATTCAGATATGAAAATCGAGTGCCTTGAAATGCGGATGCCACTAGTTTCGGGATTCATGCCATATGTACTCAGGCAAAAAAAACGTCCAGATGGGGGAAAGTTCTGGCAGTATCAAATCGAGAATCTGTCATGCCGTCCCCAACGCCAAATACGTTCATTTCTTGTCTCATAAGGTCTAGTCTTCGGTCATATCTGCTAGCTGAACCCAATAACGGTTTATTATCTGATGTTGTCTGAGCTAGCGTCCCGGCATCGGCAGATGATGCTAAAAGACTCGATGCTTGCGCTACTCGTCGACCAGCAGACCGCGAACTTGAAGCAAGGTCTGTAAAATTCAAGGTATAGTTCTGTTCTTGATCTGCCCCGATAAGGAAGAATTGGTGGCTGCCTGGATTGATCTCGTAGCTTTGACCCGCCGATAATGTTTGGGTTCCATTATAATCGTTTGTTCCTTCGGAAAACGACAGCTGCAAACCGTTCGAAACGGCTGTTACTACTATTTTGTGACTAGTAACGCTTCTGATATCATAAAAGTCCAAATCATCTGGGCCAACATGCTCCCTTCTCGATGTCAGGTTATTGCGTGATATCGCTTTTGCTACATCAAGTGAGTTCGCCAAATCATTACCAGTACGATCAACGTTGTTTATCTCCATAACCAACCCGTTACCGGTATCGGAAACATAGAGCGTATCACCCACGAGTTCGACATCGGTAGGCAAGTTCAACAGCGTGCCGCGTGCATAGCCCTTGACCCCACCTACTAGAGTGTGAATATCTCCCGCGCTGTCAACATAGCGCACGCGATGATTGAAATTATCTGCAATAAACAGAGTGCCGTCACTTTCATAGTAAGCCAAACCAACAGGAGTATTGAGATCCGCCTCGGTCGCACTTCCCCCGTCGCCTGCAAATCCTCCGCTTCCTTGATACGTCGTGAAATTACCGACCCCTGCTACAGCAAGTAAGTTTCCGTCTGGCGTCAGCTCCACCACCCGGTTATTCCATGAATCGGAAATAAACACTCTTCCACTAGCAGTCGTTAGGACACGCTGCGGTGTATTCAGCGACGCAACATTGCCGACTGCCGTTGAACCGAGGCCGGCTACACCATTCCCAGCTACTGTTGAAATTGTTCCATTTGCACTGATTTTACGAATTGCGTGATTAAAGGAATCAGCGACGTATACGTCGCCAGACTGTGAAACCTCCAATCCGTAAATTGTTTGAAATCTTGCAGCAGTTGCTGCGCCGCCGTCGCCACTATACCCAGACGCAACAGAGCCTGCAAACACCCCGATTTCGCCATTGGTATCGATCTTCATTATCCGATGGTTGGAATCCACGACATAGATTGAGCCATCCGGTGCAGAAGCGATGGCATTGGGAAACAACAGCGATGTATCCACAGCCTGAACTCCAGCTGTAGCGGCTCCTTGCTTCCCGTTTCCTGCTAATATCGAAAACCCGCCATTTTCATATTTCAAAATACGCGGTGTCTGATTGTCCAAGGCGAGCAACGTTCCGTTGGCATTTTCGAGATCCACTACTACGTTCGATACCGAAGACTGTTGTCCAAATGCTGCGATTATATTCTCGCTTTGCAAGTCATATTCATAAACCCGGCCTCTATCTGAATCCACAACGGTTATTATGTTACCGTTCCTGTTCATGAAGCTAACATTGGCAAGGGGCTCGGGAAAACGAAGCTCTGTTATTGCCAATGATGCAGGATCAATACGGAAGATTGCCGTGTGATTTCCGATGATTACATCGCCAGTGGTCGGATCTAATATTAAACCACCGCCAAATGCTGTGCCAATTTCGATATTTGCTTTGACCGCACCATCCGGATAAAACTGAACATATCGCTTAGTCGCTCCATCATGTATCAGTGTGGATACAATTCCGTCATGGAAGAGCATATCCACGATCTTGTAATTATTCGCTGAAAAACTGCTGTCATCGAACAGCCATTTGTACCATTCGCCCTGATCATTCTCACGTAAAACCCTGGTTTCTGTCGAATTGTATAACTTATCTCCGTCCGAAAATGTCTCCGCGGCGGTTATGAATAAATTGTCTCGGTCATCTCGTCCGATATCATACACATCTCCAACCGCGGCGAGCTGTCCGTCAACAATCGTCGGCGTGAAGAGATCACGAGCTCCATATAAAGTCGTTACAAGACCCGATTGTAGATCGATTTTCCGTATAACAAGATTCCGAGAATCAGCGAACAACAGGGTACCGTCCCCATTGTCTAGGATTTGACCAGGGCCTCTCAATAGAACTTCACTGCCTACGCCAGAAGCCGTGTATCCGTCCCGGAAGGCACCAGCTAAATTCTCAATATGTCCATCTGGAAAAATTCTTAAGACGCTAGAAGCAAACGTATTGGTAATTACCACCGACCCATCATCGAGCTTAACAGCATCGGTAGGATAGTTTAGTATCAATTGATCGGCCGAAACAATGCGGTCCGGTTCTTGACCCAATATATAGTCGACCGGCAAAGGCTCAGAAAGCTGTGTAAAAGGTGTCCATCCACCCTCTATGCTTGATATGCGCGAGATCACATCCGGGTCTGCCAATGCCTGCTCGGGGACCGAGAAAACGCGCCATTCAAACCCGCCAAGCCCGAGTAAAATTTCCAGCTGTTTTTCAGCAGCAAAATATGTACCAACATTTGTCGTAGCCGGATCACGGAGCTGGACAATGAAGGTATCGCCGACACCGTCAAAAGAGAATCCTGCGGGACCGGAATTGAAGCTGATTGGCCCTATTGGGTCTGCACGTTGGACAAGATCAAGATACCAGTCGTCGGGAGCATTTAGGCCGATCCCGTTGACCTGTTCCAAATCGCCCTGGCTCTGTACTATAGTAGTTGTTGTCCCGGCTTCTCCAGGCTTGGCGATGTTGACTGAAAATTCCCCATCTCCCAACAATAGATCAACCGTGGTCGCATAATAATACGCACCCGATAAATACTGACCAGAGCCGTCTTTTACCGTGACAAAGAAAGGCCCACTGTCTGAAGGTTTGCCAAAACGCAATCTCACCTTCCCATCTGTTTCGGAGAGATCTCTGACGGAAACAATATTTAGCGAAGCGTTTCTTGAGAGCACCAATTCTTCGCGAACAGCTACCCCGTCCGTCGTTCCGCGGAAGGAGTATCGGCCATCGACCAACTGCGAAAAATCTGCCCATATATCACCGCTATCGGCCAACACGGTTCTTCCGCCAGGATCCGTAATCTGGAAGTTCGCCCAATTTTGCGGGACCCGCAAGCCTAGCTCCGGTTCCGCTACTGGCCGACGCTGGATAAAACTTGTCCAACCAATATCAGTCGAACTCAGTCCATTCAATAAATCCGGATAGATTGCCGTTTCTTGAGGGATACCAAGCACACGCCATTCAAACTGCCCGGAATCTACCACAACTTCGAAAATTTCCTCCTTTGTAAACCAAGTAGAAACCGTCCCCGTTGCTAAATCTCTTAACTGTATAATATGCACCGGATTTACCGCATCAACGAATGCGAACTGCGCTAGTCCGCTATCCAACGAATAGCTGGAAATTTTGGTGCCTTCCGAGAGAACGTCCAAAAACCAATCCGATTTGTCGACAAGGGCGATATCGTTGAGCGTCTCCAATTGCCCGCTTGAGTTAACCTCAACGTTCACTGAAAAGCCGGTTTCACCGGGGGGCGATATTACAACACGCCAATCGCCGGGTTCGATCTGGATTGGTATGGTTTGAGCATATGCATAAAAACTACGTTGAACTGCACCGGCAGGCGATTGAATAGAAACAAAGTAAACCCCTTGTCCGCCTGTTTCGCCGAACCTGAACTCAGTTAAGCCATTCCCGAGCGGTCGAGTAGAAAGCAATCCTCCTGGAATTTTAGGATCGATGACCAAATCATGCCTTTGGGCGGTTTGTCCAGGAAGGCGCCGCAACGAGTAACGTCCACTAGCGATACCCGAAAAATCTAGCTGGTTCGTATTAGAGTTCGAACGTACCGAATTACCAGCTGGGTCTCTTAAAATATAATTAGACCATTCAGGTGGTAGTTGGAACATCAAATCTTCCTTTTTTACATCTACTGGACTGTTTTATCAAATAACCAAGATAGGCAATATTCATAGGAGAAAAGAGCAATGTCAGCCTACCCCATTGATCAGTTGATTACAGCGATGGAGCATCTGGAACTAGCTCGCGAAGGTGATCCAGTGATGAGCTGGATATTACTCCGGCTTCGATTGGTTTTAAAGATAGCGCAGAATCAAATAGCTGCCTAGCTGAATACTGGCTGCACGTTAACGCTTTGCCAGCATTTAGAGGACGAATGGCGAATACTGTCTTGTTAAGCGTTGAACACTGCTGGATTACAGCATCATATTCGTGTTCATTCACGTTGCGATAGACGGCGAGGCCATCGATAAACGGCTGTGTTATAGCCTCTTCCGCAAATGGCACAGTGTAAGGAAAACAGATAAATTTTTGGATACGAGAAGCTAGCTTCAACTTCGTTACACAGTCTTCAATCTCGCCAAAACTTTCGCGGAAAGCTGTGATCCGAGAAGCGTCACTGTCTAACCCCTGACGCCACATCCACTGAATATTCTCAATGTTTTCAACACCAAGAGATCCACAATATGAGTCTACTTTAGACACAAACCGATCATCGGAGAACATGGGACCGTCGTCAAAATTTGGATCAGCCATCTTGACAATATGGCTAAAACGAACCTCTGGCGATGCAGTTCTCAATTCGGAAAGAATTTTTATCAGCAGCGGAAAGCTGTCATATTCGCTGGAACTGTGAAGTCTCGTGACGCCCATAGCGTGTAACTTGATGAAGAAATCGATCCAGCCTTTGACTGGGCGGTCTATTTCGTGCAACCGCATTGTACCAAAAATCACCCTGCTACCCGCATCATGGGCAGATGGATCATCAGCCATCAATATTTCCGATATCTATCGCGCATTTCCAAATAAATCGTTCTGATTCCTGTTGAGCTTCAAAACTATTTCGTCCGTGAAGTACCTGACGATCCTTCCATGCCACCATATCGCCAGGGCCCAATTTTACAGCGAGCGTTTTCGCCTTGAGAGCTGAAGATGTCTGATGATATTCGAAAAATTTATTAGCAATGTCACGCCCTTTGGATTCTACATTTTCATCGACACAATAATAGTTCCAATTGACCCGCGTTTTGCCGTCCTCTTTTTCAACAATTTTTGCGACCCGATGATCACCAGACCGTGAATGTGGCATCGCATATTCGCTAATTTCTGCCAAAAGCGTTGGATCTTCCTGCTCAAGACAATTGACGAGATCTTCAGCATCTACAAATATCGTTTCGCCTCCATTACCTGCGTTCTTGACGCAACTCAACAAAGTGGCATTCGGAAAACTTGGTATGTAAGAACCGTCAGTATGGAGCGGCTGAGCATTTGCCGAATGCCGATAAGCGTCGGGATGCTTGGGATCATAACGCACCTCGAACCATAGTTCTCCGCTACGCTGCCCATTGCGGCCACCTTGATTAACATCCTCCGCAAGCGGGCATGGCTTGCCCAGATATTGAAAGTTATCTGATAGAAATTGCCGAAGATCGGGTATTTCGTTATCGGCCCGTAGAACAAAAACTTTGTTTCCGGCATCTTTCCAAGCATCAACCAACGCTTGGAAAGCTGGGATAGGGTCTTGGGTAGAGAGTGTAGATTCCCATAACATAACTGACTAAGTCCTTTAGTTCTTCAAGAAAATAACATTTACGAAGCGCAACATAATTATCGCGAAACGTCAAAAACCTCGACGAAACAATGTATCGAATGATTTTATACCATAACTGCACCGCGCTTCAATCAGCGAGCGCAATATAGATTGTCAGTCTGAAAAAGTTGTTATCTAGTTCCTTACCTTAATGAAAGCCGCGTTCCAAGGATATGTTATAGCAAGTGGCTCAAACTTGTCTCTTTCAGACCATTCAGAAAACGCCCGCTTTTCGCCAAACCCCCAAGAATAATCCTCTTCCTCAAAGCTAAACCAATCATCAAATATGATCACAGAATGTAAACCCAAATGACCTTTTATGCTTGCCAGCACATCGACCGTAGACTCGTAAAGATCACAATCAATATGAAAAATATTCGCGGACGTAGCGTTAACCCCTAAATGACCTAATACTTCCGGGGAGAGCGATTCATTAAAAAAGCCCTCAGTGGTGGTCACGCGCCCAAGATCGACCCCCGCTTTTCGGCAAAAATCCTTAAAGATATTCTCAGGATAAGACATGTCCCCTTCGATAAACGTGCCCTCAGAAGAAGGCAGTCCCATGAACGAATCAAAGGCGTGGAATTTCATATCTTTAAACCGGCTATCGCCTGTAGCTATCTTATAAGCCGCTATCATTGAGGTTCCTCGCGCCACACCAAATTCAAGATAGTCTCCAATCTCGGATGATCTAAGCACTTCACTAAACGACGCTTCAAAAACAGGCAGACGATTTAAATTGTCCCTGAAAATGGTCTTTCTCATCATGTCATAAACTATAGGGGAAAGTGACGTAGGCAACTTTCTATATGCGCCTGCCAACCCCTCCCTCAGCCCTGGGACACTTTGCACAAATCGCTTCGCTAGGGAGTATTTGGACATATAACTTACCTTAATAATCGAATTATGGGATAGCTGATTACGACTAAAAACTGTTCCGCGAAATCACTTTCTTGATCGTTCGGCCGATGATCGTCAGATAGAATTTCAATGACTTATTTTCCAGCCATAACATCTCCGAAGCCATTCTTGCCGGTATCCCCTCTTGACCTCGCTCTAGTTGAGCAGGACCAGTGATACCCGGGCGATGGAGATGCCTTTTTTCCCAATAGTCGCCGGGATAATCCACTTCCTGAACCGGTGTATCGGGCCTCACGCCAACTATCGACATCTGGCCAGCCAAAACATTTAGAAACTGCGGCAGCTCGTCCAAATGCGCTGGGCGTATTTTTTGCCCGACGCTGGTAAACCTTGGGTCATTTGGCAAGGTGGTTTGAAAGTAGTTTCGCAATTCCTGCTTTTCCGCAAAAGAATCAGACCGTTGGTCTTTCTCGTGGTTGTCGCCGCTAACAGCCATAGTCCGGAACTTGATAATGGAAAACTCCTGCAAATCCCTCCCGACACGCCGCTGTAAAAAGAACACCGGCCCGCGATCATCCATCCGGATCAGGAATGCGATGATACAGCACGGTATAAAAATGAGAATTAGGGCAAATATCGAGACCAATATGTCAAAAAGTCTAATCATAGCTATTTTTCTCGGATACGTTCCACGGTGCTTGATAGACATAAAGCTTCAACGTCTCACAAGCATCCTTATCTAACAAATAAAGTTCTCTAGCCTTACAGTTTAATAGGAATTGCATTTGTTCAATACGGAATCGTTAAGTTCAATTTCTTCCAATATTTCCAATAGCTTGGTATCTGCGCTACCGTCCCCATATGCATTGGGGAACGGCCCCTTTAGATTTAATGCCTTGCGAATGGCTTCAGTAACATTTGAATCAGTAATATCGGGACAATCTATCACATTTAAGTTTCGCTCCCTATCCTGCTGACGACTTCCTAGATTAACACAAGGGATACCGAAGCTTGCCGACTCAACAATTCCGGAAGAAGAATTACCGAGCAGAAAATCGCTTGAAGCAAGCGCTTTCAAATAGGTGTCCCGATGTAGATGGGTGCGAACTGATACGCATTCACGGTTTTCTATGCCATCGATATAGCGATCAATCTCAGAGCCGCCAGCATCCGAATTTGGACGAAGTAACAACAATGAACAACCACTGTTCAGTATCGAATCCACTATTGTTCGCATCTGACTATATCCTCGGCTCGCTTCTTGAACAACCGGATGAAAAATCACTAGTGCGACGGGCTTGCTTTCAGGAAGATCAAATTCTCGCGTAAGCCAAGCACGATCGCTTACAACATTATCGGTGAGGCCGACTAGGCCCGGCCCACCAATGACCCAAATATGATCAGAAGATTCACCCATCGAAATTAGTCGATTCCGCGAACTCTCCGTAGCAGCAAAATGGAAATGACTTAACTTACTTATCGCATGTCGAAAACTCTCGTCTAGCGTCCCCGATCGTTCCCCGCCATGAGTGTGCCCTATATGAATGCCTAAGTGGACAGCGGCCAATGCCCCAGCGAGTATCTCGCCTCTATCTCCCTGAAGTAAAATCAGATCCGGCCTATCAACGGACCAGAAATCTAACATTCCCTTCAGCTCATCTGCCATAGCGAGACCCATTTCGAGACCTCCTGCCCCGCTTAGCTGGACAGGTATTTTGGCAACTATCTTCAGGCCTGCATGTCTTATGTCGTCTATGCTGTTACCGTATTTCCCAATACCGTGCTGGCCGGTTGCGACGACACCAACTTCATGGCGATCCGATTGATCCAACGCTTGCAGTGTTCTGCGCATAAGGCCAAAATCAGCGCGACTGCCGGAAATGTAGTGAATTTTCAAACTAGCTACTCGCGTAAACCACTGGAAATTAATGCTTCTGCCAAATTAAAATCTTCCAGCATATCAATATCGATACTGTCGATCTTGTTCATTTTATAACCGACTGTTTGATCGGTGAAAAACGATCGCTTTGACCTAAATGTCCTCGAGTCTGCAATATAGATAGCACCATTGGGGTAAACCACTTCTTTCGCATCCTGCCTTCTAAAAACTTTCGGGAAATCACCTATACCGGGCTGGATATAACCGTGACTATCTTGAACATAGCACCATTCTAGTGGCTTTCCTGTGACCACGCTGACCACGAAGGCACCATCCCCCGTTTCAAAAAGCTCTGCCGCTTCTTGCAAATGAAGAACGTTTAAGAAAGGCGACGTTGGTTGAAGAAGGGCGAAAGATTGACAATCGCCGACCTTGCCCAGCGCGTCCAAAGCCACATCTACAGAATTAGCCGAAGATGAGGACAATGCAGCCGATCGCATAAAAGGAATTTCGGCACCAGCACCTATAGCACAATCTGCGATTTCCTGAGAATCTGTGGAAACAACAATCCTTTTAAACATCTCAGAGTTAATCGCGGCCTTAACAGTCCTTTGAATTAGCGGTATCCCGCCTAGCGGCATGATGTTCTTCCTTGGCAGTCCAACTGAACCGCCACGGGCCGGTATTAATGCCAAATCAATCACGGGCCTTCCCACTCAAAAAAGAAGGTCGCGCGGATGAACATGCTTGCAACGTAAAATCCATTCAGTTTCTCTCTAAGCTATGCGATTGCCTGGACGATTATAATCTGTCGGTATCCTGTAATTGGCGAGCGTCAGATCATGAATCGTCAGCGTTATGAGAAGGATCGCTGGTATGACCGCCATTGCCAAGGTTGAGTAGCCAAACGCCCCACAGCATATCGAGATAATCAGCATTGATGCCAGAAGTGACAAGCGCCCAGTATAATAATACATCATATACACAAGGCCGAATACGAAAATGCTAACAGCAATCAGTAAAATCTGTAACCCGTTCAGACTATATAAGATAACCCCATAACCGTGGTTTAGCATTTCTAGAAAGCCGCCAAACCCTCCACCGTAAAAGTTGAGATTTTTATCAATCATACTAATGAGAATTTCTATAAATATATAAAATGTTAATGATATAATTACTAGATTTTTTAGATATGATTTGAAGCGCCCCGTAGATAGTAAGTTATAAGTACTAGTGATCATATAGTAAAGATACAAAGATAATGCAGATATTATTGCTCCACTACTAACGCCGCATAACGTAAATCCCAGAATCAACGCTATCAAGCTTTGGATGTTAACCTGACCATGCACATGCATTTTGCATATATAAAAAATAACAATAGAATAGCCCAGAAGTGAAACAGTCATTCTACCATTCATAAGAAACATTAGAGCTTCTATTATCAGGGCAACAAAGACAACACTGTAGTTAAAACTGCTCTCGTTAAAGGAATATAATTTTATTGTTTTTGAGACGAAAACACATGTACAAAAGTATACTATTATAACAAAATAAGAAAATACTATATCATAGTGCACGCCCAACAATTCACTTAGTAATAATACGGGGTAAATAACAGTATACCGGAGTGCATGCGGCCCGATATCAGAAAACTCCAAAAATGGATTTATATTTCCTTGCCAAAGATATGTTATCTGAGGCCAGATCATAAATATCTTATATTCTAGGAAAACCGCAAGAACGAGCGGAACAGAAATCAGAATGATAATAAAATACTGTCTAAAGCCAATCATAAATACCACTGTCTAGAAATCGGCCTGTCAAACCTCGATTAATATGGAACGAGAGTGCCGATATCCGATGCCTTCTTATTTTTCAATCTTTTTGGACCAAACACAAAGCACTTCGATTGTCGATATTTATAATTTTCACGTTTCAATTTGATATTGCTGCAGCCTTGTGAAAACTGATCGATTGAACCATGCCATCAACGCTGCCGACGAAACCATCAAAAGCATCTGTTGGACGGTAGATCCATCTTCCATGTACCAATCTTTGATGAAGAAGGTCGGCAAGCCAATACCCCCTACAACTATAACCAAACGAAGAACGTCGCGTAAAGTACCCCACTGCGGCAAACGTTTTGAAAAGAGGCTGTACAGATTCGCGAAACCCAAAATAGCATGAAATAAGACAAAGAGAATCAGTATTACTTTTTGATCTAGGCCTTCAATGGAAAGAGAGAGTATAAAATAAATTCCCAGAACGGTTAAAAGAGCAATCAGTCCATTCATCATGAAACGTCCCGCTCGACCTTGCGCGTTCAATCCAGAAGCCGCAATCTGGCCCAGTGCACAAAATGGCAGAGCTACAAGCAGAATGCCTGCAATTTCTTGGATACGATCAATATCTGAAACGGTCATCTTGCCATAGTTGAACAAAAGGTTAGTGATCATGTCAATGAAGATAAAGCCAATCACTGTAGAGCTTAGAGAAAATGCAAATACCGAAATCAGACCATCGTAAATAAACTTATTGAATAAAACTATACTTTTTTCGAACAAGCTGGCCAACTTTGGCAACAATACAATTGAAAAAGGAGCAATTATTAAACCCAGTGGTAAATCAAACAGTTTTTGCGCAAAATTGAACCAGGTTAAGTACCCCACTCCATATGCAGCATATATACTACGGAATATGATAGGCGATCCCGCGAGAATACTAAAACCAATGATACCATAAGCAAATCGAGAAAACAGTCTTGGGTTGATCCGTGTGGGAATAATTCTGATCTTGATCAGATCAGGGACGATGAACATGAAAACGAAAATGAACCTTAACAGTACGGCAATGACAAGAAATATCGCGAGCCAGAAAACCGGGTCCTCATTTTGCACAAATGCCACAAAATAAACACAAACTGATCCGTTAAATATGATGCTCCCAACATTGGGCGAAATGAATTTTCCTGACACATTCAGGTAGCTAGCAGCAACACCGGTCGCGGCAACAAATGCAAAGGCAAAAAAACTAATCCTGAAATCGCTTAAAGTCTGTTCGCTATAGTAGGTTCCGGCTGACATATAGGTTACGATAATTTCAGCATTAAACCCAGCTACTAACGAAATAACAAGAAAAACTGCAAAAATCAGCGCACCAAATTTCAGTGCCAACGATAATCTTTGCGGCGGCTGGAGTTTAGCGAGTTCCGGTACGAGAGCCGAACTAAGTCCTCCAGCCAGCAATATACCGACTAGAAAATCCGGTAGCGTCATCATCAAAATCGCAACATCGGATAAATTGGATGTACCGAAACTAGCTGCCAACAGCGTTTCACGCAAAAGCCCGAAAACTCTGCCAACCAACAATATTGCAGCAAGCAATAACGACGTTGACAGGATGGACTTTAAATCTATCGACACCTGAACGACCTAGACAACCTGTTTCAAAACGGACTCAATCACTTTCACCACATTTTCGGTCGCGGTTCCCAGCGGGGGCATGTCCAAATCAGTTGGCCCCGAATAACTTCTTTCTATGAGGATTTTCGCCATTTCGTCCAATGTATCAGCGGCAGTTGCCAATCCATATTTCGGGTAATTTACGTAATCCGCAAACCCAACACAAATGACGGGCTTACCTATAAGCGCAGCCTGTAAACCCATTGTGCTAACTTCTACACAGACTAAATCGGCCATGAGCAACCCGTCTTCTGCGGACAAGCCCGCTGGCGATAATATCCCGTTCATTGCAGCATCCGGCATTTCAAATGGATTGTTCGGATGCGGTCGCATGACATAAAAATACTCTGGATTTGTGCGACAGACTGCCTCCATGACTTCCACAACCTCTTCCGGAGTTGCAAATTTTTGCCCCCCCATAGCTGCCTCACTCCCGGCCGCAGGCCAAAGTATTACAGTTTTACCTTCAGCCCCCATCTCTTTGCGCAGATCTATACGCCTCTGCATATTCCCGTCCTGCAAAGCCAGCATATCAAAGGCAGGGTTGCCTGTAACGTGAAGCCTTGTTCCTTTTAGTCCTTCGCCAAGAAGTTGCCCCACCATACTCTCTGTAAGAACACACAGGTGAGCAGCATACTCACCGTTTAGGATCCACTCTCTTTCTTGTATTAGAAACCAATCACCAATGGCAACGCTGGGTATACCCAGATTCCGAGCTGCTTTCAACATTGCTAACTCAAACCGTGGGCTGGTCGTCGTTATAACTACATCAGGCTGCGTTTTGCGCAGGTACCGTTCCATTGAAGAGACTGGTTCAAAAGCCTTGCGGCCCAAACTTTTGGTTCGCTCTATTGCTTCGGCCTTACCGAACCCCTCACAAAGGTCACGGAAGCCTAGTGCAAAATACGCTTCGGTCTCGCTATCACTGACATCAGGGTGTGTATCAGATGGTAAGAATTTTTGAATCTCGTCGATATATTGTCGATCTTCATCTTCAATCAACAAATCCTCAATGCTCTTAACCGGTAAATTTGCTCGTTCCAAGGCACGATAAGCCGTTGTAAAACCGATCATGTTCACATCATAATCCGCAGCTAATAGAGCGCGGCCAACAGTCGCAATAATATGAGCATGCCCTCCTCCATAGCTTGCCAAAAGGGGGCGAATTGCAGACCTTGATGCTGTCATAATTTCTACCGACTATCTGATATATACTGTATTGATTTTCTTAAAGCGCGAGAAAGGCATCAAGAAATTTTAGACCTTGGTCCGCGCTTCGTTCGGGATGAAACTGAACGCCGATAACATTGTCTCGTTGTATTGCCGCCACAACTTCTGTTTCGCCATGCTTTGTAATTGCTAAAATGGCATTCGGGTCGGTTGGTTTGGCAGCAAAGGAGTGCACAAAATAGAAGCCGTTATCTATAGGACAATCTTGAAGCGGAGTGCCGTTCCACCTGTCTGGGGCATGCTCCGCAGCCAATGATAGGGGGCTCCAACCGATAAGCGGAACACGCAAGCGCGTGCCATTCCTGTGTTGATTAGCAACTTGCGCCACCTCACCGTCAAAAAGACCAAGCCCATCATAGACACCAAATTCGAGACCAGTCTTCATCATCAATTGCATTCCGACACAAATTCCAAGCAAAGGACGCCCACTGTCGGCAAAACGTAGCAACGCCTCATCCAAGCCAGTCTCGCGTAGTCGTTCAGCAGCTCGACCAAAAGCACCTACTCCGGGCAGAACCAAACGATCAGCGTTCATTATCTTCGCATGATCAGACGTTAACTCGACGTTTGCGCCACAACTTTGAAAGGCATGCAAAACGGAATAAACGTTACCGATACCGTAGTCCACGACAACACACTCAGTCATTAAAACTGTTCTTTCTGTAAGCTAGCCATATCAACCAATCCTTCTTGCAGGGATACCCGCATAAGTTCCAGACTCCGTTATGTCACGCGTGACGACGGCTCCAGCACCTATTACAACGTTATTAGTCACGAACTTGCCCGGAATAATGCATGCATTAGTTCCCAACCAACTACAGTCTCCTATTTGGGAACCTCCGGCCATCACGCTGCCAGGCGATAGATGAGCAAAGCTGCCAACAGCACAATCATGTTCGACGACAGCGCCACTGTTCAATATAGCACCATCACCAATCAGCGCACCAACATTGACAATGGCGCCTTGAAGGATCACTGATCCTTTGCCCGGCGCACTAGCATAATAATTTTGCGGGTTTGCAATGAAGTTGGTTAGTAAACGACCGAGATCGATAGCTTCTTGTTGTCGTTTCTGCCGTATCTCATTGTTACCTATTGTGATGATGAGACTATGGCCCACGATGTCTTTCAAGCCGGAAAATTTGATCGGTATTCCCTCAAATTCTTCTCCGACCGGTATAACATCGTCCGCAAAACAAAGCCTATTGCCAAAAGCCTTCCCGGCTTGCGATCCTACGACCCTGCCGTGTCCGCCGGCACCAAAAAGACAGAGTGGAAGACTGTCATCACCCGACATGCGTAACCTTGAACATTTCACCAGATGCCACATCCTGGTTTAACGTCATGCCGATAAATATCTCCAACTTGTCAGGCCCCATACCTGTCCCAGGGCGTTTAGCCCAGAAATCAGTCCCCTCCAAAATATGGCCGCGGCCCAGGTTGCGATTATATACAAGGCTTTTTCGGGCGACATTAGCTATAGCATTCTCACTTGCAATACGCCGTTTAACCCCGTCCCCCAGTCCTATCTCTATTTGCCGTAACGTTTTAACTAACAATGCAAACTCTTCAGGTTCAATGGATGCCATGTGATCAGGCCCCGGCATATTTCTATCGAGAGTTAGGTGCTTTTCTAAAATCGCCATACCCAAAGCTTTCGCTGCTACGGCGGCGTATATCCCCTGCGTATGGTCCGAAAAACCGGTAGGCTTGCCAAAGGCGCGCGACATTGCTGGGATTGCACGTAGGTTCTGATCTTCAATGCGCGCTGGATAATTGCTGACGCATTGCAATATTGCAACATCTCCAGCGCCATTTGCCGATAGAATATTGACCGCTTGCTCAATTTCACTCAGATTAGCCATGCCGGTTGACAATATTATCGGCATGGAAGCCTTAGCGGCCTGTTTCAGCAACGGAAGATTATTCAATTCTCCCGATGGCCACTTTAAGCATGCCGGATCTAGTGCAATTACTTGATCCAGACTGACGTTATCGAAAGCTGTCGAAATGAAATCTATACCCGACTCCCGACAGTGTTCACGTAAATCCTTAAATATCTCTGGTGAGAGCTCCAGAGTCTGTAGCATTTCGAGCTGCGAACCATCGCCAGTGCTTGCTATTTGATATTCCGCTTTGGGCGCAACAGCAGAAGCAAGATCACTAGCTTTGAAAGTTTGAAATTTCACTGCATCAGCGCCAGCCGCGTTGGCAACGTCTATCATTTCATGAGCGATTTTCGAATCGCCATTATGATTGACGCCAATTTCAGCAATAATATAGCATGGATCTTCCGTTGAAATACGGCGTTTACCAATTTTCATGCTCTAAATCTCCGCAATACTAGACATATCTAGTCCCGTTTCGTACCGAAATAGCATAATTTTTTATTATGATTTTTCGAGCAGTTGGACCAAATCGTTGACACGGTCAACGGTCAGTTTTCTGTTCCGTTCAAGACCAGCGGCATCCTTTGTGTGAAAGTCATCATAGATTGCCCGCAGTTGCGCAACTTCATGTGCGAAATCCATATTCTGTTTCATCTCGAGCAATGACTCTGAGCTACGATGAAAAGTTCGTGACAAAATAGCTGCTGAAGAACCCAGTCGCACGTGCTCACCAAGTAGATATTCGGGGCTAACAATACCTTCTCGAGCCCTTGCCAAACCTCCAATGCCGAATAGGACATCTCTATCCTTAAGTGCAGCACATGCCTCTTCTAGGTCACCGCGAGAAATAACCTCAAACATAAACTTGTAACCAAGCTCGAGATGTAAATCATTCAAACCAAAATGCACTGTTTTCAACGGTAGCGTTTTAGCAATCTGAGGCGTCGATATTAAGGCACCATGAGTTTCAATTAACGGTACAATTTCAACCCGATCATTGACGATATCGTAGAATCTGGTCAATTCGTCGGCTGAGTGAAACATAGGAAGCATGATGCTATTTGCGCCAGTATCAATAACAGCGGCAACTTCGTCACCAGTTCCGGTATGTAGCGGGTTAACACGCACCAGAAGATGTGCCTCGGGAGCGGCAGCTCGAACATTTTCAGCGTCTTTCAAACTATGAGAGCTTTTCCAGCTCACATGGCCTGGTTGACGAGCCTCCTTCCCCATTGTTTCCAGATCAACAAAAAGCTTGTCCACGCCATTTTCGTTCACATATCTAGCGATCTCAGGATCGCTTACAATCATCAAGAACGCTATATTCTTTTTCACTTGGGTAACGGCCTTACAAAGCAATCATGCTCCGTTAGCGTGTTTCGAAGGTCAGTAAGTGATAGTTTATTCCAGTGGAGAGCTTGTGCTGATGCCGCTGCGGACGCGTCGCTATTATCGATAAGATCAGCGAGATGCTCGACCTTGCCTAACCCTCCATGGGCCACCACCGGGATTGTCACAGCATCACTCACTTGCTTGACCAAGGCCATATCATAACCAGCACCCAGCCCCTCGGCTCCGATGGAGGTCAGTATTATCTCACCCGCACCCCGCTGTTCGACTTCCTGCGCCCATTCAACAGCATCCCTCCCAGTATGATTGCGACCATTGTCAATCATCGCCATCCAGTGGTTATCGGAGCTACGCATCGCTTCGATTGCGACTACTGTTGCCTGCGCTCCAAATTGGTCTGAAATTTTGGTTATCAACTCAGGCTGTTGAGTGGCAGCGGTATTGATTGCAACCTTGTCTGCACCACGCGCCAAAAGGGAGCTAACGTCTTCGACGGTTTTGATACCTCCGCCAACTGTCATAGGTATGAAAACATTGGCTGCCACTTGCTCGACTATATGGTGAAGATTGTTGCGTTGATATAAACTAGCTACGACGTCCATGAACAACAGCTCATCCGCCCCCGCCTTCGCATAAGCGCTGGCATATTCAGCCGGATCACCGACTTTACGCCAGCCTTCCATCTGGACTCCCTTGATAAGCCAGTCTTTTTTGACGTCGAGCCGAGCGATTAAACGTAGATTACGCATATTCAGATCATATCGCCGACGAAACGCGATGTCGAAGCTGCCATTCGCCGTCCGTTAGTTTCCACAAATGTGGAGAGCGAAATTGGTTGGTCAGCGCTTCGAAATATTCACGATTCATTTCCGGGTGAGCAAACATTTTGTGGGCTTCCGGGAAGCTCTCTTGATCAATAGACAGATACTTAAAAATTTCCTTCGCCCAACGCTCTGGAAACTCGCCATCATATCTTTCGATCAGCGCAATGGCCTCATCTTGATCCAAATCACCGGATCTCACTTCCTGACTGGCGTCATATGTGGCACGGCCAATTCCAAATTTAATAAATGTAGTATAATAATGGAAGTCATCGATTTTATCATCGATTGAATTATACTTTGAGTAAGTTCCCATCGTCCGTTCCGGCGACGCGCGAAAACCCCCTTTCTCAACCGCAAAATAATAAGCGGCCTGAGGGTGCCACTTGAGGTAGTATCCAAGATAATGCACCTCCGCGCCCAACTCCTGCAATGGAGCAACGTCGGATGGCAAGTAAGGGGTCAAGTCGGCTTCCGTCATCCCAAAATTATTCTTCAAACTGGCGATACTTTCGCCACCCAAGAACATCTCTTCCTCGCTACTGGAAGCAAAATAATCATAGGATCGCTGGGCGGCGGCATTATCTTCTAATGGGTTACCGTATTCTGCCTCATTTTCTCCATAAAAGATAAGCGGGATCCGGAACATGATTGCCATTTTGGGAGCAAAACACTTTTGGCCGATGATAAAGGGCTGAAAAGCGTGGAACAGATTCTCAACAGCTAGTCTTGTCAGCAATCTTTTAGATCGGCCTGAAGCTGTCATCAGGTAATTATCCATACCTGAATGAATCCATGCGTTAAAGTTTGCCTGTCCCCATTCGGTATATATATTGGGCGCCCAAGTTACGGTCAGCGGATTCATACCGTATTTGTACTTTAACATCCAAGATTGATAGAAACTGTCTTTTCCGCCGGAACCCGGAACCAAGCAGTCATAGGAACCGTTCCGGCTTCTAAAGCGATCACAAAGCTTGATCAATTCCGCTTCACGTTTTTCCCAGTCAATACCTGTCGCCTTACGCTCGGCCGCTCGGCATGCATCGCATATACCCTCTGCATCAAACGCAATCGTGCTTTTTTTCGATTCTTTGGTATGTTGAAACTCGACCGTCGAGTTTGGTCGTTGATTGGATACGCAACATTTTTTACAAAACTCGACTTTTTTAGGAAGGCCGAACTTTTGCGGAGGATCGTTTGCGCCAGGCCCGTAGTCAGAAAGTTTAAGTTCTTTTTCAAGGGCGTTATTTTTGACAGTCATTAGGTATCAACTTTCATTTAATTTTTTTTTGCTTTTTCCAGCCATACCGGATCGCGATCCACAAACAGGCGAAACCATATTTCAAGTGATATTAGAGCACGCAGTTGCCGAGTATAATTCGCGGTCCCTTCGACATGTTTCTGCAGCATTTCGGAAATATATGAAGTACAAACGATTTTTCGTTCTTCTAGTCGGCCGTCAAGCAAAATTTCTCGACAAAATCCCGCCAGCTCTTCACGAAACCATTCACCTACAGGAACAGTAAACATCTGTTTCTTACGGTAAGTCAGGTCTTTGCCAAGCAGAGGTTCCATAGCTTGTTTGTATATAGACTTTGTTTCGCCGTTCGTGAGTTTCAAATGACCAGGCACCTGAAAGGCGAATTCCGCCATACGATAGTCGAGGAACGGAGAACGTACTTCAAGCGAATTCGCCATAGCCATACGATCAGGTTTCACGAGATTATTGCCTGGCAACAAAGTCAGTGTCTCGGCGAGCAGAACTCGGTTTATTGGATCCTGATGTACAGACTGCTTGATAGGGTTCACTAGTTGGCGGTAAGGATTACGATCAAAAAATGCATCCCGAAGTGACCCTGCCAGCAATAAGCTCGGTTCTTCTCCGTGCAGCAGGCCCGATTTCTCAGCAAAGGACTGTTCCCAACCATAGATGAGCCCATCCGTTTTGCCATCCGGAAAAACGGAGAGGTATTTTTCATATCCAGCAAATAATTCATCTCCGCCGTCACCAGTGAGAACCATTTTAACGTCTTTGACAGCAAGCGAGGACACCTCGTTGGTAGGCATGAAAGAGACGTCGCCATGCGGCTGATCACAATGCCAAATCATCTTCGGCCATAAACCTACTGCGTTGTGGCCCATAGTTCTGGTCTCATGAATTGTACCAAATCTTTTCGATACTTGACGTGCATATATGGTCTCGTCGAAACGAGCATCATCAAACCCTATCGAGAATGTTCTGACTCGCTCAGATTGATAGAGGCTCATGAACCCAACCACAGAGCTACTGTCCAGTCCGCCGGACAAAAATGCGCCAAATGGTGCATCGGACCGCATTCGTATCCTCGTTGCATCGTCCAGCAAACGAACGAGCTCCGCTTTTGCCTCTGCAGGAGTCATTTGTGGGTTCGGAGTTACTTCGGAAAGATCCCAGTACCGACTAATTGTCGAACCAGTGAGTGGAGATACCTCCATCATATGTCCCGGCGGAAGGTGCTCGATGCCCAGAAATGCGGTTGTTGGCTGCGGCACGTAATTCAAGGCAAAATATTGCGCTAGGGCATCCATATCCGGAACGTAGTTTATTCCATTTGCAAGAATTGTTTTGATCTCGGATCCAAACCATATCGCAGCTCCGTTTCCAGGGTCTGCAATAAACAAAGGCTTCACGCCGAGACGGTCGCGGTAAAGTAACAGCTTTTGTTTTTCTATGTCATACACCGCAATCGCGAACATCCCGTTCAACTGCTTTACGAAGTCTGGACCCCAGTGTTCGTAGGCACGCAATATGACTTCGGTGTCCCCACTAGTTCTAAAATGAATTCCGGCTTTTGCGAGTTCTTCCCTCAATTCGAGATAGTTGAATATCTCTCCATTTTGAACCACGGCAATTTGTTGATCATCCGAGTAAATCGGCTGATCACTGGCGTGCGACAGGTCCACGATTGATAACCGAGTATTCCCAATGACCACTCGATCATCTTGAAAATGCCCACTCGCATCAGGACCTCGATGGAATACGCTTTGTGACATTGCCGCAACGATATCTTCAGAAACCTGCTGACGATCAAAACTAAAACTGCCGAATATTCCACACATTACATCATGTCTCTAAAATTATTGCGCGGATTTCGTCAATCACGCGACTCTGCCCTGAATCTGAAAGCGAACTGCCTGAAGGCAAACATAGCGAACGCAGGAATAGTGAGTGGGACACAACCTGGTTGCTGGAATGCGGTTCGAAAGGGAAGCCCGCACAAAGCGGCTGCATGTGCATCGGTTTCCAAGCCGGCCGGGTCTCAATTCCCTTTTGAACCAGTCTTCGCATGAATTGATAGGGATGAAAATCGATTTGGTCAGGATCAAAGTTGATGACAGTTAGCCATCGGCTGCCGACGGAGTCTTCGATGTCTTTTTGGAAGCTCAGGCCTTTGACATCTTCGAAACCCGCCTTGTAGTTTTGAAAAATTTCTCGCCGTCTCGACACATGACTGGACAGTTTATCAAGCTGTCCACGTCCAATACCTGCCAGGATATTGGAAAGCCGATAGTTATAAGATAACTCAGAATGTTGGTAATGCTCCGCGTTGTCGCGACCCTGGGTAGCAAGCTTGCGAGCACGGTTAGCCAATTCCAGATCATCGGTCACCAGAGCGCCTCCACCTGATGTTGTAATGATCTTATTACCATTGAAAGAATAAGCAGTAAGCAAACCATGCGAGCCACTTGGCTTTCGTTCATAGCTTGCCCCAAGACTCTCTGCTGCATCCTCTATAACTGGAACATCATACCGGTTCGCCAATTCAAGAATAGCTCGCAGGTTCGCGCTTTGGCCGTAAAGATGCACAACAATGATTGCCGCCGGCAATTTGCCATGCTTGTCATCATATGCAAGCCGACGTTCTAATGCATCTGGGCACATATTCCACCCATCTGGCTCGCTATCGATGAGGATCGGCTGCGCATTTTGATAAAGCACCGGCTGAACTGACGCTACAAATGTTAAGTCGGACACGTAAACAGCATCTTGACTATCAATGTTCAAGACACGCAAAGCCAAATGAAGTCCAGCTGTACCGGAACTTAGCGCCACCGCATGGTCGCGCGACACAATTTCAGCAAGTCGACTTTCAAACTTTTCAAGATTTGGACCTGCCGGAGCTATCCAGTTGTCCTCCATTGCTTGTTTCACAAAACCAAATTCCGTTTCCCCCATATGCGGAGGTGAAAGATAAATGTTTTCTCCCAGAGACTTCAGATCAACCAGGCCCACAGGGCGATCATTTGCATCGATCAAGACAATCGCGTTTACCGCATGGCGTCGCAATGCAACAACAAGCTCAGTGGTTGGCGTATCTGACGCAAAAGATATCGGCTTTTTTCCGGGCAGTACCGAAATTTCTTGATCTAAGTCACAGCCACCTAAAAGCGCGCGCCGGATGTCCCCATCGGTCAGCGTTCGAGATAGCCGCGCAGTTTGATCGACGACAATACACAATTTTATAGCGGCTTTGTCTATAACCGCCATTGCATCACGGATTGTAGTACCGTGCTCAACAATCTGATGGATTAATTCCATATTCATAGGTCCAAAGTTTTTAGGAGAACGGTTCACAAAAACGCATCAATCGGATAGAAAACCCTCCTGAATAGACGTTGCGATATGATCCAATTTTATCTAGCAAATTTCACAAGTTGTAAAGTTTCAATTGCTGCATTTCCACTCCAATAGGCCTTTCTCATAGGTATTCTGCTCTTTGCATTGATTTGTATATTATCTATTGCGAAATTTCGGCTGTGGCGCTGGGTTTCGAGGGCTTGATCCTTTGCACGTCAATCTTCGAGACAGTAACATCATAACCGTCAATATCGTCCGTCGGAAGAGCTAAAACTTCCAACCAATAGAAACGGCAAACCGAGCTGTTCATTTTAAATATCCCGCCTATTTTTTGATTACCAGATCTAAAAATAGGATTGTTCCTTCCCCGTTCACCATATTTTGCACAGAACACTCTGACAGAAATTGGCAAGGGGCCATCGCTTTGATCATAATCTGTCTCAACGGTCAGAAGATACGTGCTGGGAGGTAAATTAATCAGTTGCTGAGCCACAATGCCACCGGCGTTGGCCGTCGCACTGATACTCATTGACTGCGAAGACGGAGAGATGAATGCGCCGTATTCCCCGGTACCAAACAATGCCCAATCGAAAGGAGGCAGAGTAGGCGGTTTTGCGAAATCAGGATCATTGACAATACGATTTGTTGCGGCCGCTTTTTTCTTATTCAGTGCCAAGTATAGACTACTTGCTGCCACATACTTCTGATATTGTACTAACTGATTTACTAGCTCCAAGTCGACCGCCAACGGATAACTGATACCATTGTCAAGAAGCTTCATCCTTAAGTTCAGAGCATTGTCTAGCGCCTCCCCAGAACGAGATGCCATCGTCCAGAACCGCCCCTCCCAAGGAGGTCGCCTCTCCAGAATGGAAGAGAATGGAACGATCGAACTTTCACTCTCAAGCGCCCTAACCATAACGGGCATTAAAACCTCTGCAGAACCGACACTCGCACGCATAGTCATGTCATAATATGACAAAACTTTACCAATATCCCCCAATTGCCCATAGTCATAAATCAGCCAATAGTTTGCCAATGGATCACGTTTTGTGAGCACGGCCAAACTTCGCATCAGATTTCTTGCGGCAATTGGGGCTTTCTCATTTTGCTTAATGATCGCCATGGCTCGGATTGAATCAAATGCTGTTGGCTCTAGGTTAAATGCGAGAAGGGCGTTACGTCTTGCATTAGAGCCTAAGCGTATTTTCGAAACATCAGAAATCTGCATTGCAGATTTCATTGTTGATTGGTCCACCAACTTCTCAAAGGCGAATCCGCTCGCGAATGGAAGCTTGGTTGCCAACTGAGGATCGCTATTATATCTACTGTTGCCGAAGGCAAAGACCGCACTTGCAAAACTTGCAGAACAAGCAATTGTCCAAATAATCAAAGTCTTCAGAAGGTTAAATTTCAACACGGTGGGGACATAATGCTTTCAACAATGATTGACAATTAATCTCTCATATTATCCGGCTTTTGCTCATCTTTATCATCAGCTTCACCATAGCCATAGCCATAGCCATAGCCATAGCCATAGCCATATGACGAGTTACGCGAATCGAGCTTCGTAACAATAGCACCAAAAATATTGGCGCTCGCCGCCTGTAACCTTAGCAACGCAGCCTCTATTGCTCGTATCTTCAGCCGGTTTGCTTCGATAGTATATATGATCCCTTCAGTAACATTAGCCAGAAGAGGAATGTCGGCAATCCCCAAAACAGGCGGCGCATCTATAATAACATGATCAAAGTCTGCTTCTAGGTTTTTGATCAATTTAGATGCTCGGTCACTACTGAGAAGTTCAGCTGCATTTGGCGGCGTTGGCCCACCAGTCATTACGAAAAGCCTTGGGTTTTGAGTAGGCAAAACTAGTGGTGAATAATCGTCTTGTCCGGATAGATAGTTACTGAACCCGGTGTCATTTGGAATTTCGACAAAGTTATGAGCAGATGAGTTTCGCATATCGGCGTCTACCAAAATGACTTTCTTTCCCATTCTGGCCAGAATGACGGCTAGCGCGTAAGCCGTCGTACTCTTACCCTCATTGGGCTGCGAGCTTGTTACCATCAAGCTGCGCGGAATCCCATGCGCTGTCATGAAGGATAAGCTAGTACCTATAGAAAAATAGGCTTCAGATTCGATAGATTTTGAATCCATAAGACCTTCAACCAGCCCTGGGCCAACATCAGGAACCGTTCCCAACAGGGACATACCGAGAATTCGCTCAACATCTTGCGGATCCTTTAAGCTTTGATCGATTTGCTCATTCGCATAAATATATGCAGCGGAAATACCTAGTCCCGCTAGAAGGGCTAAAGCCAGGTTCAATGGCAAGCTAGGACTCGACGGCTTCGCCGGAGCCATAGCGGGATCTACAACAGCTATATTATTCTGGCCGACGCCGGCTACACCAATTTCTTTGTAGCGCTGCAGTAACCCATCATATAATTCGCGGTTAGTATCTACTTCACGCTGAAAGATATTATACTGAATTCGATCACGTTGCTGCGAAATAAACTTGCTTTTCAGGGAACCAACCTTCTTTGAAAGTTCTGCTTCCCTGCGCAGAGCCTCACGGTAATTGGTTGTTGAACCTGATTTTATTCGCGCCTCTTCCGTGTCAATGCTGCGATCTAGAGCTTGAACCTGCGCCGCTAGAGCAGCCACTGTCGGATATTCCGGTTCAAACTGAGACAGTAAATTTGCTCGCTCCGAAACAATCTCAGCGCGCTTGGCACGCAACACGTTTATTGCCGAATTATCCAGCGCGGCCCGACTCGTGCGGTCGCGCTGTCGCGCCTCGCTTTCAGCTTTGATCCGTGCGGCCGTAGCCTCAGCAAGCGAAGCATTCAGTGCCTCTAAATCAGCGGCAACAAGTGTCCTCTGAGTTGTTGTCTTTCCTTCAATATCTTGAGTGGTCGCGAGCGTAATAATTGCTTTGTTGGAAGCATAGCCCACCAAACGCCGCTCAGACTCCTCCAGCCTATCCCTTAAGGTTTCGAGCCGCTTTTCAAGAAACTTTCGGGCATCACTCGTAGATGAGAAACGGCGATCGAGATTAGACTCGATAAACTGATTCACCCATTCATTGCTTACATTGGCAGACAAAGATGCGTTAGGGCTCGTAAACTGAACATCAACCAGACTAGATCCTCTAATCGGGCGAATGGAAATATCATCTAGCAAAATCTCCGTGGCCGCATCCAACAAAGCGGCGCGTTCACTGGACCTCAATCCGCGCGTTGCGGTGTTTTGTAACGGCGCTGTGTCGCCCGGATCAACACCATACATATCCCAAAAATCGTTGTTAGTAACAAGCTTTAGCGAACGGACAACACGCTGCGCCAGAGTCCGTGCTTCCAGCAGGGCGTACTGAGTTTGATAAAATTCCAAATCTTGATCCAAGCGCTCATCCTGAGCACCTTCAACATTTGTGACATTGTCAGGCTTTCTGCTGATCTCGATCCGAGATTCAGCAGTATAGAGCGGGGTCATCAATAGAGTGATCACAACCCCAAAAACGATGGAGATCGCCATGATTAAGCTGATCGGAATCAGCCGAGTTCTTATCGCACGAATATATTGCTCTATCAGCGGCACAGCAGCAGCGTTGAGAGTAGGGCGCTCCGCTTCTAGCCGGTCAGCGTTGTGATCGAATTTAACCATTTCAGTAGAATCTCGCATTAAATATTCCTGCTGAAGTCAACGGTTCTGAAACAGCAATATGAGCGGCGTGGTGATCAGCGGGG